>NPIG01000004.1_pt2 | contig 203606 bp, 180 predicted proteins | sample 8637441 | NCBI WGS metagenome assembly NPIG01 (sample SAMN07420675, study PRJNA396082) | bioreactor metagenome | isolation source: sample BR6 brine-fed electro-methanogenic bioreactor BR | place: Japan: Kochi | collected 2016-06-14
CGTTCGGCTTCTAATCGTTCAGCTTCTGCTTGCTCTGCAAGATAACGATCAAGATCAGAAGTTTCGGGGGCGGTAGAAGACTGGATTTGTTGTTGCAATGCTTCAATGCCCTCAGCAAGAGCATTGGCAGTAAACGGCTTTAAAACAGTAATACAGTTATTCCATTCAAGATCAGACACCGAAACCAACACAGCCGGCAAACCGATTTTATCTTCAAGATAACTTTTTAATACAGACTTAGGACTAGGCTGATCAGCATTAAAAATTACCCAATCAGCGCGCGATGGCGAATCAACTATTTTGCACTGCTTGCCCACACGGTGAGATTTGAAAAAGTATTCAAGCGTATGCTTAACTGAGCCCTCAAAGCCGACAAAGTGAACTCGTGTGTGGTTAAAGGTACGACGATCCATGTTATAGACCTTCCTTCTTACTAGAAACCGCTGCAGCCGGGAGTGAACGACCATTAATCAACACAGAGTGCCTAACATCGAGGTTCACTATCTGATTGATGCGTTTGCTTGCGATGATCTCACTGAGATTGTCACTTAGCTCAGCACCTAACAAAGGTTCTGCCTGTTTAATAAGGCGAAGGCTCAACGCATTACCTTTGTAGCGCAGCATTATTATTAAATCGATCAAGGCACCCAATACTTTAGATTTTGATCCATTAATCATTGCAAGATAAAAGCGTCTTACATGATATTTTAAATCTTTGGGGTGGGTTGCAACAAGGCGCGTCAAATTAGTCAAAGCATATTTCGGTACACTGCCCTGATAAATCAGCGACTTCTGCTCGCTGGTCTCAAAAGCGGCCTGGATACGATCAGCAAGATCGCCTTCCAGCTCTTCATTAAGATCCCAGTCTGAGATTGCCATCCAGATCTGCGAGTTCACTTTACTGTCTTCCTTCAAGTGCATCATAGGTGCATCTGTCTTTTTATTAATAACATTTGTTATTTTAGAGGATAGCCAACAAATCGTGTTTTATCATGAATCCAAACAATCATATACTGCTTCTGTTCGGACTAACAACGCCTCTTTTTCATATAATTCAAAAAAATAGACCTAAATCATTAAAATAGTTAAATACAAAGTCTAAGACGCCAGATTGTCGACAAACTTAACTTTGAGCGCCTCTTAAGATAGAATCCTCCCCGCCATATCAACAATGAGACAAGATCTCAACACACCATCGGCAGGGTATGTTAACAAAGACCGATGGAAATAACTGATGAGGGCTATATCGTGCTTGAAGCTTATCGTAAACATGTAGAAGAACGCGCCACTGATGGTGTACCACCTAAGCCATTAGATGCTGACCAAACGGCTGCGCTAGTAGATCTACTTAAAAATCCACCTGCGGGCGAAGAAGAATTCCTTTTGGACCTGTTAACTAACCGTGTTCCTGCAGGTGTAGACCAAGCAGCTTATGTAAAAGCCGGTTTTCTTGCTGCGGTTGCTAAAGGTGAAGCAACCTCTCCTCTGGTAGACGCTGTAAAAGCTGTTGAGCTACTAGGAACGATGTTGGGTGGTTACAATATACAGCCACTGATTGATTGCCTAGAAGATGAAGCACTGGCTCCGACCGCTGCTAAGGCACTCTCTCATACATTATTAGTATTCGATGCATTTCATGACGTTCAGGAAAAAGCAGAAGCTGGAAATGCTTACGCTAAACAGATTCTGGAGTCTTGGGCTAATGCAGAATGGTTTACTTCAAAACCAGAGCTTGCTGAGAAAATCACCGTTACTGTCTTTAAAGTAACCGGCGAAACCAATACAGATGACCTGTCTCCTGCGCCTGATGCGTTCACGCGTCCTGACATTCCAATGCACGCAAATGCGATGCTAAAAATGGAGCGTGACGGTATTCACCCAGATGTTCCTGGCTCTGTAGGTCCATTGAAGCAGATCGAAGAGATCAAAGCGAAGGGTTACCCTGTTGCATACGTTGGTGATGTGGTAGGTACGGGTTCTTCTCGTAAGTCGGCAACCAACTCTGTTCTTTGGTTCTTTGGTGACGATATTCCTCACGTTCCTAATAAACGTGCGGGTGGTTACTGTTTCGGTGGTAAAATTGCACCTATCTTCTTTAATACAATGGAAGATGCTGGCGCATTGCCAATCGAAATGGACGTAGAAAAAATGAATATGGGTGACGTCATCGATGTTTACCCGTACGAAGGTGTAGCGAAGAATGCCGAAACTGGCGAAGTACTTTGCAACTTCGAACTAAAAACTCAAGTATTGCTAGACGAAGTTCGTGCAGGTGGCCGTATTCCTCTAATCATCGGTCGCGGCCTGACGGACAAAGCGCGTGCAGCATTAGGCCTTGAGCCAACCGATCTTTTCCGCAAGCCGGATCAACCTGCAGATACGGGTAAGGGTTATTCTCTTGCTCAGAAAATGGTTGGTAAAGCATGTGGCGTAGAAGGTGTTCGTCCAGGTACTTACTGTGAGCCAAAAATGACAACCGTTGGTTCTCAGGATACAACAGGTCCAATGACCCGTGACGAGCTGAAAGACCTTGCTTGCCTAGGCTTCTCTGCAGACCTGACGATGCAATCGTTCTGCCACACTGCAGCTTATCCTAAGCCAGTTGACGTTCAGACACACCACACGCTGCCTGACTTCATCATGAATCGTGGCGGTGTCTCTCTTCGCCCTGGTGATGGTGTAATCCACTCTTGGTTGAACCGTATGCTGCTACCTGACACCGTTGGTACAGGTGGTGACTCTCATACGCGTTTCCCAATCGGTATCTCTTTCCCAGCAGGTTCTGGCCTAGTTGCCTTCGCTGCTGCAACAGGTGTTATGCCGCTGGATATGCCAGAATCAGTATTGGTTCGTTTTAAAGGCGACAAGCTACAGCCAGGTATCACGCTGCGTGATTTGGTTAACGCTATCCCTTACTACGCAATCAAGCAGGGACTATTGACCGTTGCTAAAGCGGGTAAGAAAAACATCTTCTCTGGTCGCATCCTTGAAATCGAAGGTCTACCTGACCTAAAAGTTGAGCAAGCGTTTGAGCTATCTGACTCAGCGGCTGAACGTTCTGCTGCGGCATGTTCTATCAAGTTGAACGATGCACCGATTAAAGAGTACCTGACGTCTAACATCACTATGTTGAAGTGGATGATCTCTGAAGGTTACGGCGATGTTCGTACCATCGAGCGCCGTATCAAAGGTATGGAAGAGTGGTTAGCTAACCCAGAGTTGATGGAAGCTGACGCTGATGCAGAGTACGCTGCGGTTATCGAAATCGATCTAAATGACGTTAAAGAGCCAATTCTGGCCTGCCCTAACGACCCAGACGATGTGAAATTACTGTCTGAAGTTGCTGGCGATAAGATCGACGAAGTATTCATCGGTTCTTGTATGACCAACATCGGCCACTTCCGTGCAGCGGGTAAACTATTAGATGCAGCTGGTACTTCTATCCCAACGCGTATGTGGATTGCACCGCCAACGAAAATGGATGCGGCTCAGTTAACTGAAGAAGGTTATTACAACATCTTCGGTAAAGCCGGTGCTCGTATGGAAATGCCAGGCTGTTCACTGTGCATGGGTAACCAAGCACGTGTTGCTGACAAGTCTACTGTTGTGTCGACTTCTACGCGTAACTTCCCTAACCGTTTAGGTACAGGTGCGAATGTTTACCTGTCTTCTGCGGAGCTAGCGGCGGTTGCAGCATTACTTGGCAAGCTGCCAACAGTAGAAGAGTACATGCAGTATGCTGCTAAACTGGATACGATGGCAGATGACGTTTACCGTTACCTGAACTTCGACCAGATCGAAAACTACACAGCTAAAGCGGCTACTGTTATCCCAACAGTTCAAGCTTAATCTTACGCTGCGTAAAAAAGCCCGTCCCTGTGACGGGCTTTTTTGTTACTATTTATCTTAGTAATCCTCTTGTCACAGTGACGTTATACCTGTTCCGGAATAGTTATGAAAACACCTGATATCGACACCCCTATTTCCAAAGAAAATGAAACCAACCAAACAAAAAATGGCTTTTTGGCGCTGGTTTCTAAAATGACTTTTGATGAGAAGCTACCTATTCGCTTTATGTTTAAAACCGTACCTGAGCACTTAAACGATACAGGGTGGCGAATGTATACCGGTTATGAATCTGAAGAATACCTTGAGAATGAGCTGGCCAACATGGTGCCTGTTCCTGTTGAAAAGATGTGTCGTATAGACTCATCGCTCACTGATTTAGTGACCTATAATGCAGGCACCGTCTGGGAGCGCACGCCAGAGAGCGACGGCTGGCAACGTGTTTATGACTTTAAAATTCCTGCTGCCAACGTTGATGTCGGTATCACTAATGATATTGATCGATTCAATACAGAATTTAAAATCGACGATTAATGGCTTGAAAAAACTTCGTTCGCCCTTACATAAAAGTTAAGCCGGCAGCCTTAGGTGTCGGCCGTTACCTGATCAAACGATAGGTAAACAACTTTCACATATTGCTTTGTATGAGGATATGACAATGCGAACATTTGACCTTACACCACTTTACCGTTCAGCCATTGGTTTTGATCGACTTGCCAATATGATTGATTCAGCTAACCGTAATGAGCAACAACCTAGCTACCCTCCCTATAACATTGAATTATTGGGAGAAAATGCCTACAGAATCACCATGGCCATTGCTGGATTTTCTAAATCAGAACTGGAGATTCAGTCTGAAGAAGGTAATCTGACGATTAAGGGTGCAAAAGAAGCCGATACAACAGAGCGCACTTATCTGTACCAAGGCATTGCTGCCCGGAACTTTGAGCGTAGATTTCAACTAGCGGACCATGTCAAAGTCGTTAAAGCCACTATAGAAAATGGCCTGCTCCATGTTGACCTCGTCAGGGAGATTCCTGAAGCGATGAAACCACGTCAGATCGAAATCACCGATTAATCTCGACCTCTGAGTAGGGAAGCTACGCTTCCCTACTACCTCTTTTTAAGCGCCCAACCATCCCTTTTCTGAAATACCGATCGCCCAGCACCAACATACAAGGCGTGATGAACAACGTAAGCAGCGTAGCAAAAGATAGACCTCCTGCAATAGTACTGGCAAGTTGAGCCCACATTTGAGATGACGGCGCGTCCAAAGCAATTTTACGCCCGATAAAATCTAAATTGAGTCCGTATGCCATGGGAATAAGCCCTGACACTGTGGTTACGGCCGTCAGTAGTACAGGACGCAAGCGCTCTCTTCCTGTCATAAAGGCCGCATCTAATGACGCTATCCCTTCTGCTCTTTTCTTATTAAAAGCATCTATCAAAATGATATTGTTGTTTACCACAATCCCTGCCAGCGCAATAACACCGATCCCCCCCATGACGATGCCAAAGGGCTGGTTCGTCAAAAATAATCCTAGCAGTACACCTGCCGTAGAGAAAAGAATGGCACTGAGCACTAAAACACTCTGATAAAAGCTATTAAATTGGGTTACCAAAATAAGCAGCATAATAAATAATGCAACGAGAAATGCCTTGATCAGAAAAGACATACTCTCTTTTTGGTCAGCATCTTCACCTTTAAAGTTAAACTCAACTCCTTGCGGAAAAGCAGTTTCGCTGATACGAACCTGCAGCGTCTTAAGTTGATTATCGACCAGCAATCCCTCCTTAATATCAGACCGGACGGATATGACCTGTCGTCCATCAACCCGCTTGATTCTTGAGACTTTGGGAGACGGTGAAACTTCCACAAAATTACTGACAGGCACCATGCCTTGGGCTGTTTTAATTCTTAATTGCTCTAATTGCTGTAGGGTTCTATGCTCTTTTGGAAAACGGGCACGAATATCCACCTCGTCATCGCTGTAATCCGGCCGGTATTGAGCAAGATTGATACCCGCTGTTATTAACTGAACCGCGTTCCCAATAGAGACAATATCCGCACCATAACGGGCGGCCTCTTGTCGGTTAACCGAAAATGTCCACTCGATACCCGGCAAAGAGCGATCATCTTCAACATGAGTAAAACCTTTAATGTCCTGCATAAGCCCTAACAGCTGATCAGCAGCAGTGATCAAATCCACCTGAGAGAAACCGCTAATCTCTATTTCAATGGGTTTACCGCCTGCCGGGCCATCCTCCTCCTCGATAACCTCTAAATATAAGCCGGGTATCCCCTTAATTTTTTGCGCCAAGATAGAGAGTATGTGTTTTGCTGGCGCACGCTGGTGCCACTCTTCCAAGCGAAATTGCAAAACACCAATAATATCCTCCTTTCCTTCGCTATCTGGCTGAGCAAACGACCGAGCGTACACCGCTCCCAAGCCAGCCACACCTGTAATTCTCTTTTCAACCTCTTTTAAATAGTTATCCTTCTCGACAACCGATAAATCACCGCGGGCGTGCACCTGAACCATTGCCGTTTCTGGCTCTGTTTCAGGGAAAAAAGAGATACCAGCACCATAGCTGCCGTAAACGATGTATACCAAAACCATCATGCCACATGTTGTTGCTATGGTTTTTGCAGGATGTTTTAAGAAGAAGCTTAGCAACTGCGCATAAAGGTTAGCGCCTTTACTTGGCGTTGGGGCCTCCACTTTTTTAGCAGATTTAAATCCCGTGCGATTAAACAGATATCCCACTACAGGTAAAAAAACCAGAGCCATGGCTAGAGAGGCTAATAGACATAAAACCACCGCGATAGGTAAGTATTTCATGAACTCACCTACTGTGCCGGGCCAAAATGCCAAAGGTATAAAGACAGCCAGTGTTGTAAAGGTCGATGCAATGATAGGCCAAGCCATTTGCTGTGCAGCATGGGTGAAAGCGACTTGGCCAGTATCTCCTGCTCGCATCTGTTTCTCAGCCATTTCTACAATCACAATAGCACCATCAACCAACATGCCAACAACCAGAATCAAACTGAACAAAACAACAATATTGAGGGTGATACCCAACAAGTAGATACACAAAAGGCCCATCAAGAAAGACCCCGGTATGGCCAGCCCTACCAAGAGTGAAGAGCGTACCCCTAAGAAAGCAATGATGATAATCATCACAATCAACATGGCACTGAGGATATTGTTAAGCAGATCCCACAATAACGTACGTATCTGGGCAGACTGATCGAGGATATAACTGATCTGAACATTGGCTGGCATCACTGTTTTAGCCATGCTAACAACAGTCTGCACCTGAGCCACTGTCTCTATAATATTTGCCCCTGAACGCTTCGCTATCTCAAGGGATATAGCTGGCTCTCCACCCACCCGCGCAAAGCCATCAGGATCTTTAAAGGTGTTACGTAGTGTAGCAACATCAGAAAAGGTAACGACCGTCGAGTCACTGACCTTAATAGGTAGTTGCAAGAGGTCATCTAGTTTTTCAATGACACCGGGGACTTTTAACGTTATTCGTCCAACACCTGTATCCAAAGCTCCAGCGGCAATCAATAGGTTATTGCGGCTAATGCTATCTAATACCTGTGCATAATCCAGTTCATATGCCTCTAACATTAGCGGATCAATCACCACCTCCAATACCTCTTCCCGATCGCCACCTACTTCAACAGAAAGTACATTCGGTAAAGCGGTGATTTCCCGTTTGAGTCGGCGGACAATAGCAATCAACTCTCTTTCATCGATCGGTGCCGAGATACTTAATGTCATCACCGGAAACAATGCCGTGTTGATTTCGCTTACTACGGGGCTTTCGGTGTTTCTGGGAAGATCAGATTTGGCTTGTTCCACCTGAGTTCTCACATCCTGTAAAGCCTGTTTGGCATCAAAACCCGCTTCAAACTCCAAGGTAACAGAGGCATACCCTTGGGTTGCAGATGCCGTCATCTCTTTGACCCCTTTAATGCTTCTTAACGCTTTTTCCATGGGCTTTATCAAAAGACGTTCGGCATCTTCCGGTGAGATCCCCTCATGCACCATCGAGACATAAATAAATGGAATCGCTATTTCTGGATCAGATTCTTTAGGAATGGAAATAAAGGCCGAAATACCAGAGACCAGTAAGAATAATAAGAGTAGCAATACCATTCGACTTCGCTCCATCAAAAAAGGGATCATAATGCTTGCCTCTGGGGTTGTTCAGTAGTGCCAACAGTCAGTCTTATTGCATTCGCATCAATCTGATCACCCTCTTGATAAAAACCTTGCCCATGAGTGATTAAAGAGACCGACTCTGGTAGGCCCGATACCCAAAAGCCGTTTGTTTCATGACGAATAATAGATACTGGGAATACCGTTACACGGTTATCATCATTCAACGCTTTAACGTACAACTCACCTTGATAATCCAAATTTAATAGCGCTGGGGTTATGAGATGTGCTTGATAGCTATTGGTTGGTATCTCTACGCGAGCACTCAGTCCTAGCCAAGGTTTTAGCTCCGGATTTGGCGCTTGAACCTCAACTCGAAAGCTGCGGGTTTCCTTATCAGCTAAATGCGCGATGTATGAGACAGTACCTGTCAACGCCTCGCCGGTAACCAAACGGGCAGTAACTCTTTGGCCTGATTTGATGGCGGCTAAGTGATGCTGGGACACCTGCACACTGATGCGTACTTGGCTGTCATCTACCAAAACAGCCACACGATCTCCGCGATCAACAAAGTCACCCAACTCCAGCGGCCTTTGGTCTAGAACTCCTGCGAAGGGGGCTTTAATCTGAGTATTGCTGATATCTTCTTTAATCTGAGCCAATGATGCTTCTGACTCAGCAACAAGCGCTTCATGACTAAGGACATTCGTTTTAGCACGCAATCCTTTTTGTTGCAGCTTAACATTAGCCAACCAATCACTTTTGCGCTGACGCAGCTCCGCTTCTGCCTGCTTCAAGCGAGCTTTGCGATCATTCATCGCTAACTGAACTAATGTCTCATCCGTTTTTACACGCTGACTACGCGAAGCAGGTATGCCAACCACCTTACCAGCGGTTTCAGCCTTAAGGGTTACGGTTCGATAGGGTTCTACATACCCTGCTAATGACAAGGTTTCTTGAATAGTTTGTGCCCGAGAAATGCGCGCTTGCACGAGCACTCGCTCATTGCCACTCTCTGCGTTCTGAACAACCTCCCCAACAGGGTGACTAGATTGAACACTCCCTGTTAAAATCCAGAAACAAGCCAATACGAGCAGTCCTAATGCAATCTGCTTTGAACGATTCACTTTTTACCTCATGCATTTCAAACAGAAAAAGGGCCTATAGGCCCTTTGGCGTATGGGAAGACTTAAAAAGTGTAGGCAACACCTAACGTCGTTGACCAAGTATTGTCACGCGCGACAATCGGCGACTTTTTAATCTCGCTACCTAGCCAGGTATAGTTAGCCGAATGGAAAAGGCTCCAGTTATCTGTCACAGGCACCATCACGTTATAGCCAACATAAGGAGCAACCGTTGCATCACCTTTATAAGCGGCACGCGTTGCGGTTGCTTCTTTAGCCCGCACACCGTAGTAATAATTGACGTAATCTTTCGTCAAGAAACTAACACCCACCGTCGGAGAAAAAATAGCCATACCCCCTACATCAATAGCATGGCTATAACTCATATCAGCAAAGAACCCCTTATAAGTACCGGCTACATCATGCAGTAAAGATGCACTGAACTCCCCTGCGTCACCCAATCGATAGACTGCGGTAACACCCAAATCGACACTGATCTCTCTATCATCCATGCCTGCAAAGTATTTAGAATCCTTACTCTTAAAATCTGAGCCTACCGATGAAAATGTTGCGTATAGGCTGAGGGGGGTGTCATCGCTACCGATAAAACGGTAATGCGCGCCTGTCGAACCAACGAAGAAATTCTCACCTTCATATTCAACAAAAATAAAAGGGTCGCTGTTGTCTTTATAGCCCTTGTAGGGTGACTTGAAAGCAACACCGCCCGCCCCAACAGTGAAATCTCCTGCATTAACAACAAAGCTTGACCCCAGCAGCAGGCAGGTAGCAGCAATTAAAGACGTGTTTTTCATGTAATTAGCCTCATCAATGTGTGATTTGAATGAGGCTATTATTAAGACGAAGCAACCCTGACAATAGTGAGAGTGTGTATTGAAATGTATGGATTATGTCTGCGTGTTATCAACGAATGGCAGATATAACGAAAAGCGTGCTCCACCTATGGGTGCGTTAGAAACCGTAACATGCCCCTGATGGATCTCCATGATCTCTTTTACTATAGATAAGCCTAAGCCATGTCCGCCGGTATCCCGTGCTCTGGCGACATCTAAACGTTCAAACGGCTCGAAGATACGTTCACGAGCGCTCTGCGGGACCCCTTGCCCATCATCATCAACACAAATGATCAAATAACCCTCTTCAACCAGTGTATTGAGTTCTATTTGGCTATAGGCATGAATATCAGCATTACGGACAAGATTACTTAATGCGCGTAATAAAAGACGAGGGTCAAAATTTAACGCTATCGAAGGGCCCTCTCTAACAGTCAGTTCCTTTAAACAGCTACGCTGTAAAAGAGGCTGTTGTTGTTTTAACCACTGCGCTACATTCTGTAACTCAAACGCGGCAAGAGCGCCCGACCTTTGCATTTTCGCATAGCTTAATAACTCTTCTACAAGCTGATCCAGCTCGGTTAAATCCTCTTCCATACCGGCCAGAAAAGACTGTTGTGCAGGCGCTACAAGATCTTCTTCTAACATCGTTAGCTGGCAACGTAAGCGAAAGATAGGGGTTCGCAACTCATGGGCAACGGCATTAGTTAAGCGCTTATGGCTAGCAATCAAAAGTTCGATCCGCTCGGCCATTGAATTAAATGAACGATTTAACCCCCCCACTCGATGCTGACTGGCCATGGGTGCACGAGCCGAAAAGTTACCATTAGCGATAGCCGTAGCCGATGTCTCCAGCATTTTAAGCTTACGTTGTAAGAGATAAAGCCAGCCTGCCAACACGATAGCTGTTACGATAAAAAAGCCCCATATGCTCATACCTCCTACCAGCTCTTCAACTTTGTAAACATCTGAATCAGGGTCATCATATGACTGATACACCTTATCATTTACGTTTAGCCGAAAGTACAAAACCTCCTCATCCACCCCCTGCAGTTCACCATAGAATGGCTCTGAGTAGGTCAGCTTTTTAATTTCAGGTTGATTAAGTATTACAGGGTCGGTTACAACCGAGAGAACTTGGTCTTCCAGCTCAGCAGTACGATACATAGCCGCCTCCATTGCCTCCTCTCCTGATACCTGATAGATATCCTCAAAGAGCAACGTATAACTCGCTACCGAGCGTCGTATTTCATCTTGAATAATATCTTCGAATACTTTATTGGCTGCAAATTCTAAAATAATAATAAAGCCAAATAATGCAGCAATAACACCCATGTAAAGCGTGATAAAGAGACGAGCCATAAGTGAGTAATTCCATTAATGAGCGAGTATCTTTCTCATTCTGACACAAGAAATCACCTAGCTTCATCTGTTGGTATGTATAGAAATGTATGGACTAACCTACCCCCACTGGTCTGAAACCAACATATAACCTTTGCCTCGCACCGTGATGATACGGCTAGGCAGAGCGGAGTCATCCCCTAATTTCTTGCGTAGAGTCGCGATTTTATTATCGATGGTTCGGTCAACGCCGTCATAATCGATTCCTCGGGTGGTTTTAACCAGAACCTCCCGTGACAACGCTTCATCCCGATGACTGACCAGTAACCATAACAAGTCAAACTCTCCCGGAGTTAAGCTGACTCGCTGTTCATCAAGATGACATATCTGTGTAAGCTGATTAAGCAACAAGCCTCCCAACTGCAACTGATAGTCATCTTGTGTTTGTAACGTATGTGCTTGCCCAATGCCCGCTTCATGAGAAATACTAACTTGGCGGCGCAACAACATACGGATACGCGCCAATAAAACCCTCGGCTGCAAAGGCTTACAGACAAAATCATCCGCCCCCATCTCTAATGCGGCCACCTGATCCATATCATCATCACTGGCGGTAAGGATAAGAATCTTTCCCTCAAACACGCCTCTTACCTCACGGCATACACTCAAACCATCCAACCCTGGCAACATTAAGTCCAGAATCAAGAGGTCGGGGTTAACATCAGATAACAAAGACAACGCCTCATCGCCCCGATGCCCTACAGCCACCTCAAAACCGTGACGATTAAGATACATACTCAGCAACTGAGTGAGTTTTTCATCATCTTCAATGAGCAGGATTTTTTCTGACATGATAGAGGCGGCCTAGATAGCGACTACATAGAGATAATACCCAAGGCGAAGATGATAACGGCAAATTTCCATCAATTACACCCTTACTCTTCGTAGCGGTAAAAATACCCGTGTTGTCATATTTCCTACAACTACACACGTTAGGATGCGTGTATCGACATGCTCTACTGAATCTAAAGCCGAAGAAACCCAAGCCAATGATAAAAACGTCTGATTTTTTCCGTCAAATACGCCAAGAATATGATGATTTTCTTCGGTCACAGCAACAACGTTTCCCTAGCGAAGAAACCTTAAAAATCGACCTGCATTGTCATGATCACAACAGTGATGTACCCGATGAATTATGGGGACGCTTATTAAACCTCCCCGAAACCTGGCTACCCACCGAGCAGCTTGTACAAACGCTGAACAGAAATGGAACTGACGTTATCACCGTTACCAATCACAATAACGCACGGTCTTGTTGGGCATTGAAGGACAAAGGCAAAGATATTCTGGTAGGCACAGAGTTTACTTGCCATTTTCCTGACTCCCCATTGAGTATTCACGTCTTAACCTATGGGTTTACATCCACACAAGAGCAGCAGCTCAATACCCTGCGCCATAACATCTTCGATTTTGTACGCTTTACCCGCCAGCACAACATAGTCACGGTACTGCCGCACCCACTATTTTTCTACACTCACGATCAAAAACCCGACCTCAGCATCTTGGAAAAATTCGCTGTGCTATTCCAACGCTTTGAAGTATTAAACGGGCAACGGGGCTACTGGCAAAACCTGCTAACGCTAAGATGGGTAGAAAGCCTAACCCCCGAGCGAATAGACTATTACGCCAAAAAGCACCAACTTGACCCCTTTGAGTTTTGTGAAAATCCCTATCAAAAATCGATGACGGGGGGATCAGATGATCACAACGGCATCTTTGCCGGGCGCACAGGCACACTGGTACATATCCCTGATCTAGCCAATCAGCTGAAACACGCCTCACGTGCCACACTAGTTTTAGATGCCATCCGCGATGGCCGCACCGCCCCCTATGGCGAACTAGGAGAAGAAGAAAAACTCACGGTAACCTTTCTCGATTATTTCTCGCAAGTTGCCATCCACATGCAAGACCCCGGCTTACTACGCATGATGCTGCACAAAGGCAGCCTGCAAGATAAGCTGATGTGTCTTGGTGTAAGCAACGCCATGCAGGAACTCAAACGTCATAAATATACGCTCACCTTCCTTAAAACCTTCCATGAATCACTCTCTGGCATCAAACCTGCCTTACTAACCAGTTTAGGTGTCAGCAAAGAGTTTAAGCCTGCCCTCAAGGTGATCAAACAGATAGCCAAAACACAACGTAAATACCCCGAACGCTTCTTAGAGACCATTCGCGAGGCAATACCTGAGCTTTATCAGGTCGTTACCCACATCTTTTTTAACCGGCTCAATCAACATCTGGAAAAAATGGACAAAGGCCGCCTAGCGGAACTCACTACCGATGAACTGGTACGCCGCTTTGAAATTCCTACCCAATTCCGTGCTCTGTTTAGCGCAGAAAAGAGCGTAGCCCCAAAAGAGATTACCCAACTCAACCTCTCCAAAATGCTGGATGAGTTGACGTTTCCCGCACTGGCATCAGTCGTCGTCATGGGAGCCGCTTTTACTGCCAGCCAAGTCATCTACAGCAACCGCGCATTCTTAAATGAACTGGCCGATACCCTAGGCAAAGCGCAGCACCCGCAAAAAGCCCTATGGCTAACCGACACCTTTGCAGATAACAATGGTGTATCCTCTGTACTTCAAAGCACCCTGATAGAGATACAAAACCACGACTACCCCATTGATATACTTACCTGCCACCCCGACCTTGCACCCCAAGATCACCTAGTTGTTATGCGCCCTGTCTCCAGTTTTAACGTCCAAAGCTTGGGCCAGCAAGCTTTTTATATCCCCGATATACTCGAACTACAGCGGATATTTGAACAAGGCGGCTATGACCGCATTATCTGCTCAACTGAACTACTTATGGGTGCTATGGCGCTCTATTTAAAAAAAGCCTTTTCTGTACCTGCATACTTCTTTATGCATACCGACTGGATGGAGTTTATCCAGCGTACCACCCAGTTAAACCACCACGAATCTGACCGCATACGCCGCCTCTTACGTGCGTTCTACGCCCAATTTGAGGGCATCTTCACCCTGAACAAAGAGCATCAAGCCTGGCTGACCAGCCCAGAAATGGACCTCCCCGACGCCAACGTAAAACTCACCCAACATTGGGCCGACAACATATTTACCGAACAAAAACCAAAGCTAGACACCGTCAACCGTCACCCGACCATGCTCTACGTAGGTCGCTTAAGTGAAGAAAAAGGTGTATACGACTTGATCGACGTATACCAAGCCGTAAAACGAAGCAACCCAAAAGCAGAACTCTGGTTTGCAGGCACCGGCCCCGCCGAAGCACAATTAAAAGCTCAACTACCCGACGCCCACTTTTTAGGCTGGGTCGACAAAAAAGACCTACCCGCACTCTACCAAAAAGCCGATCTACTCTTGCTACCCTCACGCTTTGACACCTTTGGCTGTGTCGTACTCGAAGCGCTAAGCTGCGGCCTGCCTGTCGTTGCTTACAACTGCAAAGGCCCTAAGGACATTATCGAACATAACGTTAGCGGTTATCTGGTAGACCATGGCGAAGCGATGGCCAGTACCATCAACCAACACCTACAAAACACAGACATGCACCAAATGATGAGACAAGCCGCTTATGCCCAAAGCCAAATCTACAGCAGCGAACACATCATGCACACCCTTATGGCCGATATAAAAATGGCGGTATGATTGCAGACATATAGATAGCACTTTTCTGCCTTCTGTAGATGATAAGCAAGCGGGGAAATCATTCCCCTGCTCTACCTCAGTAAACCTAACTTGGATTCCAGCCGAGTTAACAGCGCAGCGCTATCGACAGCGTCATCGTTTAGCCCCTCTAGTAGTGTCATAAAATACACGTCCATTAATAGATCAGCATATAAGCTCTGCGCTTCGTTGTGGTCGACCAGGTGTGACTTAAAGGCGTTAAGTTGTGGGTCGAGAGATTGGCTTTGCCATAGTAATGCTTTAAACAGCGCTTTACTAAATTCCCTTTGGGATAGATAGAATGGGTAGAGCGCATGGGCATAATGGAGTAGCCGTTCGATGGGGCTTGTACTTTGATCAGATTGGCTGGCTTGCTGCAGCAATGTAGCCAGCTTGCCTTCTAAACCGGCTTTAAGAAGATCTAGTTTATTGGGAAAATGACTAAATACTGTACCCGTGGCTACCTGTGCTTGAGCCGCTATATCACGGGTGCTAGTTTGCTCGTAGCCTTTTTCTGTAAAGAGCTGCCAAGCCGTACCGAGTATTTTTGCCTTAGTTTGCGCGCGTTTGGTCACGTTTTTACTCCTGAATCACATACACCATTAAATCAATTTTGCTATGGCGTTAAAAGATTAAGTTGAAAATTGAGCGCGCTCATTTTATGATGAGATTCCCTAATACAGCACTACCTCAGGAGAGCTAAGATGGTATCGGAAATGGTGTTCCCGCCAGAAACCAAAATTAATGGCAAAGAGTCAGCATCCCATTATCGAGACGCCTTTAGGGTAATAATTAATAAACCAGAGCTCGAAGCAAGAGAGGTTTATCACAGCATCTTTGGCTTTTTACCAAAGCCCGTACAGCTCGCCTTGACGTTGCGCAACGCGATTGTTAAGCATTTGGGTTTTGCGGTAAGTAATACTGAAATGAGCCTCCCCCTCGAAGAGATAGCTACAGGCAAAAAAGCCGGATTTCTCACGATAGAACACGTAGATCCATCAGAAGTCGTGTGTGGTGCGTATGAGCCCAATATGGATATGTGGCTATCCGTTTTAAAACTATCAGATCAAGAGTTTGCGGTTTCGACGTTAGTTAATTTAAAAACAAAAACGGGTAAGGTCTATATGACCATTATCAAGCCATTTCATAAGTTGATTGCTAAATACTGTATTAAACAAGCACTTAAAGCGGGCCGCATATAACGGGTAGATCAACCATTTACACGCTAAACGCCGCTACGGTTATCACCGTTAGTTCAACCATCGCAATCAGTGCGCCGGCGGTGTCGCCTGTTGTGCCTCCTAAGCGGGTAAGCATCGCTCGTCGCGCAAGATAGACAACTAACAGAACAGCCAAGGTAATGAATGGCGCGAGTACCACACTTATAATGCATACCCCCACTACCAGCCACTGTAGAGGTTTAATAGGCGTATGGGGGATCATATGAGCAACGATGCCTTTGTCCCTCACGTAAGGGGTTGTAGCTAATACGCCAATGGCAGCGGTCCTTGCTAATACAGGAGCAATCATCAGAGGGAGGCGTAGTTGATGATCGACCACCACGATGAGCGCTGCCCCCATCAAAAATAGATATAAAATCAGCACAATAGCGCCTGTCGCACCGATGCAGGAGTCTTTCATAATACGTAAGCTTTTGGCTCTATCCCCTAAACCGCCCAGCAAAGCGTCGCTACTGTCTGCCAAGCCATCAAGGTGCAGCCCTCCGGTGATCATCACCCAAATAGCCAAAAGCATCGCTGCCATAAGCGGCGCAGAGGATGTGAGATTTAATTGTAGTAACAGCGCCAAAACAGCACCTATACCTAAGCCCACCAGAGGATAGTAGAGCAACGAGGCCGCTTGCACATATTGGCTGGGATAGCGCTTAAAACGCACAGGAAGAATAGTAAGGAACTGAACCGCCACCAAAAACGCTTGTAGCGGCTGGTTGATTCTATTCATGGATGGGTATCCTGAAGGTTTGGATTTTCCCGTGGGGCACATTCAACGAGGCCATCTCTGATGGGGGTTTGGCTTCGGTAATACATTGCAATGCTTTAATCACCCCACCATGAGTGATGAGCAAAACCTTTGTATAGCCGCTTTGCTGAAGCTCCGCGATAAAGGCCTGGACACGGGCAAAAAATAGTGGCAATAGCTCTCCATTCGGGGGTGGGTATTGAATAGGGTCTTCCCAAAAGCGAGCTAAAGCATCAGGAGCATTTATATAGATTTCTGCTGCCGTTTTTCCATCCCAATCCCCAAAATCGTATTCCTCAATACGGGACTCTATGATGAGCGAGACATCTGCGCACCATTGCATAGCAAAGTTTCGGCAGCGTACTAAGGGGGATGAGTAAACAGCATCGTAGTCTGCGGGAGCTTTGAGCTTTAGAGCGTTTTGCATTTGTAACCACCCTGTTTCACTTAAGGGTGGGTCAGTTTTACCTAGGTAACATTGGCCAAATTCCGTTTCGCCGTGGCGTAGTGCTTCGATCACCAGAGCGTTGCTCATGGGCTGATTCCTCTTTACCTCACTCACTTTCTGATACAGCGGCCTCTGCAAAGGTCGCCATCTGGTTGTGCAATTGGCAAGCTAATCTGATCAATGGCACAGCTGCTGCTGCCCCACTTCCTTCGCCCAGTCGCATACCCAACGCTAACAAAGGCCGTTGATGGAAGGCGCTAAGTAATTTGCTGTAAGCAGGCTCCGCTGAGTAGTGGGATAATATCAGCCACCCCTCTACATCAGGATTGATTCGACATGCCACCAGCGCAGCAACCGAAGCGATAAAGCCATCCACTAAACATGGAACCCCTTCTTGGGCGCAGGCGATATAGGCACCACAAAGGGCTGCTATCTCAAAGCCACCTAATCGGCGTAGCGCTTCTAAAGGTGTTTCCAGATAAGGGGTGTGGAACTGTAGCGCTTTGTCGATCACGGCAGCTTTGTGATTCACACCATCGGCATTAAGCCCTGTGCCCGGCCCTGTCGCATCTGCTGCGCTAATACACAATAGATAAGCGAGCAATGCGCTGGCCGAGGTGGTGTTACCAATGCCCATCTCTCCGCCAATAAACAGATCTGTATTGGGTTTGAGGGGTTGGATACGGTTTCTACCCGCAGCTAACGCAGTGGCAAGTTGCTCATAAGTCATGGCTGGCTGATCCACAAAATTAGCGGTCTGTGCTGCAATAGGCTGGTAGGTTACGCCGTTTAAGTGCTCTGTTGGAGTAATCGTTCCCAAGTTACAGACGTCGAGAGAAGCGCCTAAAAAGCGTGCAGCGACGTTAATAGCTGCACCTCCTCTGGCAAAGTTCTTCACCATCTCGGTGGTAACAATTTGCGGAAACGCCGAAACACCCTCCGCAGTCACCCCGTGGTCAGCGGCAAAAACGGTAATATGCACACGCTCTGCCTGGGGTTGATCGGTGGCCTGCATCGCTGCCATCTGTACCGCAATCGCTTCTAACTTACCCAACGCACCGACAGGTTTAGTTAGCTGATCTTGGCGTTGTAGTGCTTGTGTGTGATGATCTTCACTTAAGGCTTTAGCCGGTAGAGCCAGCCATTCAAAAGAGGTTATGTTCGGCGTATTCATAAGTTATTGACTCTTGGTTTGATGGGTACAGGTATGCCCGCCACCATCAGAATGACTTCATCAGCAATCTCTGCCAGTGATTGGTGTAACCATCCAGCTTCGTCTACATAGCGACGTGTCAATTCACCCATCGGCACAACACCAAGGCCAGTTTCGTTACTTACCAGAATAATCTCAGTACCAGGTTGTGCTTGCAGACGTTGCAGCGTCGCCAATAAATTGCCCCTAAACTCGGCGACGTTTTCTCCTTCACATAAAAGATTGGTGACCCATAACGTCAAACAATCCACTAAAATACAATAGGTTGTAGCATTATCATCAGATAATACCTCACTCAAATAAATCGACACTTCCCGCGTATTCCACTCACAAGGACGGGATTGTCGGTGATGCTCTATTCTGGCCCGCATCTCCGTATCCTGCGCTTTCGCTGTGGCCACATAGCAAACAGGTTTTTGCGATGCGCTGGCAATCTGTTGGGCATAACGGCTTTTGCCTGAACGTGCTCCACCTAGAATCAGCCGAATCATCTTGCAGTCTCCGGCTGAAAAAGTGACATCAAGGTATCGATATCCATATGCGCTTCTAACGTATCGGCGAGACGGTCTAAGGCCTCTAAACGATGTGTTCGGTAATCAAACTCAGGAGGTTCTGCTTCATAGCCTGTCCAAGCCAACAACTGCTCTATAACGGCGGTGGATTCAAATAAGCCGTGCAGATAGGTACCAGCTACCTGTCTATCCTGAGATATAGCGCCATCATATTCGCCCTCGGAAAAAGCGATTAAGGGGTGCTGTAAAGCCTCACCGCTTGATAGGCCACAGTGAATCTCATAACCGGACACCTCGGCTGCCTCTCCTTCTGTAAAACGAAGACTTCCCATTCTTTGAGTGAGCTGTTTTTCTGGATAAAGCACAGTTGTCATATCTAACAAACCTAGCCCCGATGAGTCACCGGCTATCCCCTCTATGCCATCAGGGTCCTGAATAGACACCCCTAGCATTTGGAAACCTCCACAGATACCCAGTAGCTTGCCACCGTACCTTAAGTGGCGCGTTACTGCCTGATTCCATCCTTGAGCCTGCATCCATGCTAAATCGCTACGCACCGACTTAGAACCTGGCAGAATAATCAGATCAGCGGGCGGGATCACTTGATCAGGGCCAATAAACTGAAGGTCAATACAGGGGTGTAGCCGCAATGGATCAAAATCGGTGTGGTTACTGATATGCGGGAACACCGGCACAATCACCTTGAGCATCGGCTGAGCATCCGTTGTGATCTGCTCGACAGAAACCGCATCCTCTGCCTCAAGATGGAAACCATGCAGGTAAGGCAATACGCCTAAAACCGGCTTACCTGTGCGCGCTTCGAGCCAATCTAAACCACTTTGCAAAAGAGCGATATCGCCACGAAAGCGATTAATCACAAAGCCTTTTACCCGTTGCTGCTCAGAGTCCGATAACAGTTGTAGGGTGCCGACTAGATGGGCAAATACGCCACCCTTATCAATATCAGCAATAATAATCACAGGGCAATCAACTGCCTCCGCGAATCCCATATTGGCAATATCGTTTTCTCTGAGGTTAATTTCAGCGGGTGAACCAGCGCCTTCCACAATGACATAGTCATACTGCGCCTCAAGACGCTTATGGGAATCCAACACGGCGTCCATCGCCACACGCTTGTAATCATGATAGGCAGCCGCTTCCATATTGGTGATTGCTCTGCCTTGTATGATGACCTGCGCGCCGGTATCGCTATTGGGCTTGAGCAGAATGGGGTTCATATCCGTATGCGGCTCAAGATCACAGGCCAGTGCTTGTACAGCTTGCGCTCGACCTATCTCACCGCCATCTTGAGTGACAGCGCTGTTCAGGGCCATATTTTGCGGCTTGAAAGGCGCAACGTTTGCTCCTTTTCTCCACAGAACACGACAAATACCTGCAACTAAGGTGCTTTTACCTGCATCAGAAGTGGTGCCTTGTACCATTAAAGTTTGCTGTTGGTTATTCATTTCACGCTCGCTACGTCCGGTATACTTAACGCTGATAATGCCGTACTTAATCTCTGCCAATCGGCTTCTTGTGCTGGTAAGCCAATCCGCAGTGCTGCAGGCTGTTCAAATAAGCGAACCAAAATACTTCGTTGAGCCAAAGACTCGTATATTGTTCGGGCTTGTTGATGAGGGATGTAGCAATATAGGCCACCGTTTTGTACGTTGTAGCCCTTGCTTTGCAGCAATTTTTGCAGTCGTGTACTCGCCGTTCTGATCTTCTCGCATGTGCGGCTTTGCCAGCACCGATCCTGCAATGCATGAATTCCGGCCCAAACCGTAGGGCCAGATAGATGCCAGAGCAATTGCTTAGCCTCAATTTGCGCCAGTAGTTCAGGGGTACTCCAGATAAAGCCCAAGCGTATACCCGCTAGCCCAAAAAATTTACCAACTGAGCGCAGTACTATTAAACCATCAAGCGGCTCAGGCGCTATCAGCGAAGGCTCGCCATCGGCTAGTAGCGGCTCGATAAACGCTTCATCAACAATCAGCCAGCCCCCTCTTTTGGCTAAGCGTTGCTGCCAATCTCTTAACTGAATAAGGTCTATCTGCTCTGTGGTAGGGTTGTTAGGTCGTACGACCACCAATACATCATACTGTTCGAGATCTCGCTCAATCGTTTCTTGAGTCAGCTCCAGCACGTGATGGCCCTGCCGAGACCACTGATAGGCATACTCCTGATAGGTCGGGGATAGAATCGCCACTTTTGATGTGGGCCATAAAAGGGGTAATGTCTCGATAAAGAATTGGCTTCCCGGCGCCGCAAGAAGTGACTGTGAGCCATAATAATTATACGCAACACACAGCAGCTTCCGATATTGATGATCAGGTAAACACTGCCAAACCGATCCGGGTAACGGTGGCACAGGATAGCTAAACGGGCTAATCCCCGTTGATAGATCCAGCCACTCTTCTTCAGGTATGCCAAAATGAGCAGCAGCATCTAATATTCGACCTCCATGGGTAGGGGCACTTATGGGGCTTGTAGCCATACAAAGCCCTCCGTACACCAAAAGACCACCACCCAAAGCGCTAGCGTTTTGCTAACCAATCGCAATGCGTGTCGAATATCCTGAGCAACCGGCGGCTCCCCCGCCCCAAAATAAGGTTTATCCTGCCATTGGCCTTGGTAGCGGGTTGCACCACCCAATAGCACACCTAATGTACCAGCTCCGCTAGTCATCACCGGGCCTCCGTTAGGACTTGCCAATAAATGGGCTTGTTCTTGCCAACAGCTCAGTGCTTGCCGAGTATGCCCCAGTAGCGCAAAAGAGAGTGCGGTTAAACGTGCAGGAACGAAGTTCAAGAGGTCATCAAGCTGAGCCGTAAAGCAACCAAAATCGTTAAAACGCGGATTTCGATAACCCCACATAGCATCCAGCGTATTAACCATACGATAGAAAAGCGCGCCCGCTCCACCCAATAGTACAAACCAAAACAGCGCAGCAAACACCGCATCATTGCCATTTTCTAACGTGGATTCGACGGCTGAAACTTCGATATTCAGGGCTTCTTTATCACGGCTCACAACACGACTGGTTAAAGTGCGAGCCTCCTCTTGATCACCCGTGTCTAAGGCGGTTGCGATAGGCTGTATATGATCATAAAGACTACGATGCCCGACCGAAAACCAGAGTAACAACAGATCGCCCAGCCAGCCCCATACGGGCGGCTGGACGATGTACCAGAGCAAAGGTAAAGGTACAACAAGTATCAGCAGCGCTAAAAGCCCTTTACTTTTACGCCATCTAGGTGAACCCAAGTTCAGAGAGAACTCAAGCTTTCCTGCGACAATGCCAAAGCCCACCAGAGGGTGAAACCGTTTTGGCTCGCCGGTTAGCCAGTCGAGTATAATCGCTCCGCTCACCACCGCCGACAATATCATCAGGGTTTAAACAGAGCAGCCGTAGCCGCTAACGATGATGGGAAGTAATGATGGATATAACTCGCATAGAGCCGATCTTTTCGATACACCGCTTCTGCTGTCTGCTTACCGTTGGGACACACGCCTCTAAGAGCAGCGGTTTCATTTTCATCGGCTTCGAGTACGGAGTGGTGGAAGGTATGCCCCCTTAATGTCCCCTCTTCGAGGGTAACCGACTGAAACGCCAGTGCCGATAAGCGCGCTTGCATGTAGGCATCGGCAGCTAAAGCACCGACTAAGGGGAAGCGCTGCTTGTTTTTGTCGGTTAAAGAACGACAAAGGTACAACATGCCACCACACTCAGCGACCACCGGTTTGTGCGCCGCTATATGTGTTCGAATCGCTGCTAACAGCACAACATTGTCTGAAAGCGCCTTAAGGTAAAGCTCTGGGTACCCTCCCGGCAGATAGAGCGCGTCAACATCCTCTAAAGAAGCACTACACAGAGGCGAGAAAAATGTCAGCTGCGCTCCCAAAACAAGCAGCGTTCTTAAGTTTGCCGGATAGATAAAAGAAAAGGCTTCATCTCTAGCGACACCGATACGTACGCCTTTTAATGGTGGCTGTGCGACAACATACTGATCCTTCTCGTTGGTTTGACTTGCCGTCAATGAGAACAAACTGGTGGCAGGTAGGTGTGAGCCTGCCGTTTGCTCTATCATCGCCGCCGCTGCATTCAGTCGCTGATCTAGGTCGGTAATTTCACTGCTCTGTAGTAATCCCAAATGCCGGGACGGCAAGACAACTTCATCGCTTCGTTGGATAGCGCCATACCATGGAATGTCATGAGGCAAGGCATCACTTAACATCTCAGCATGGCGTTCACTGCCTACTCTATTCGCTAATACGCCTGCAAAGTTAAGGTCGGGCCGATAATTGACAAGCCCATAGGCTATAGCCGCAAAAGTTTGCGCCATAGCAGATGCATCAATCACCGCCAAAATAGGAATACCAAAGCGCTGCGCCAAGTCTGCACTGGAAGGCTCCCCATCAAACAGCCCCATTACACCCTCAATTAGCAGAATATCTGAACTTTGCGCCGCTTCTGCTAATAAGCGTCGACAGGCTTCTTCCCCCACCATCCAAAGATCAAGATTTTCAACGGGGAAACCTGAAGCAACTTCTAAAATTTTAGGATCGAGAAAGTCGGGGCCAGTTTTAAACACTCTGACTCGCATCCCCCTTAGGGAATAGAGTCGAGCTAATGCAGCAGTGACCGTCGTTTTACCTTGCCCGGATGCGGGCGCACTGATAAATAGCGCAGGTCTGGATATTTGCATTACAGCTCGACACCCTTTTGCGCTTTGATGCCTGCCTGAAAAGCATGTTTAACCACCTGCATTTCTGTGACGGTATCGGCGATTTCGACTAGGGGCTTGGGAGCACCTCGACCAGTGATCACCACATGCTGATGGATCGGGCGGTTCTCCACCGCACGAATTACCTCGTCTATATCAACATAGTTCAGCTTAATGGCAATATTCAGCTCATCCAACACCACCAAAGTGACCGACTCATCCTCTAAAAAGTGCTTTGCTTGTGCCCACGCTTTCTGGGCCGCTGCAATGTCTTTCTCTTTATCCTGAGTTTCCCAAGTAAATCCCTCACCCATAACATGATAATCCACCTCAGGAAAGCGACGAAAAAAAGCCTCTTCACCGGTACTAAACGAGCCTTTTATAAACTGCACCACGCCCACATGAAAACCATGGCCGAGTGCCCTTGCTACCATACCAAAAGCCGAGCTGCTTTTGCCTTTACCATTACCAGTCAGGACAAGGCATACCCCCCTATCCTGATCCGCTTTGGCAACTTTTTCGTCAATAAGGGCTTTTTTACGTTGCATCCGTGCTTTATGGCGCGCTTCCTTTTGTTGCTCCTCTGTCAAATTTGAGTCTGTCATCGTTAAGCCCTTTTCTGGAGAGTCGTTGCACGACCAAACATCATCTGCAAAGCATAAGCTATCGCGATATAGAAGCTGATCCCTTCAAGTTGTCTGGGCGTGTACTTAACGAGCCGTTCGATAAACTCCATTAAGGCAGGCTCAGCAAAGTGGCCAGAGAAGTAGTAAAAACTGCCGCTAGATATCACCTGACAAACCAAAGCACCCGCTAATACGCAAGCAGCTAAGCGAAAGAGCGTGTACCACTGCTCCTGATGCAGACGCGCATAAAGACGACCTGCGCCCCACAGTGCTGCATATGCAGGCACCAACATCACATAAGCAGGGCTGATACAAAAATTACTGACACCTCCCCACGTAACAGCGGCAAAGTCTAGCAAAAAGGCTTCCAATAAAAGCAGCGGAAGGCTCCAAAGCGGCTTTAGGTAAACACCCGCTAAAAAGAACACTGCCCACGAAGCACTCGGCAGATGATCTATCGATGCAAAGTGATGACCACGAGTTACCGCCATCAGCAGGATTAAAGCAAGGCCGATCCATGCTTGGGACCTAGATTGTAGTGTCAGCATCTTCTAATTCTCCTGTTAGCTATCGAATATCAACGTGGCTGATAAGCTAGCGTTAACAGGAACTCAGTACCTGACTGATTGTAATCCTTCGCCGTTTGATAACCTTTGTCTAACAGGTTTGCCACCTTAGCTTTAACCAACCATTCTGGCGTCAATTGATATGCAGCACGCAGATCAACTGTGCCGAAGCCCCCTAAGTGATCAGTATTGGCATCACTGGTGTAACGGCGATTCTCAGCATGCAGGGTTGCACCAAATGAGAGTGCTCCCAACTGGCGATCAACATTTAAATTCAGGATCTGGCTGGCACGGCGCTGTAAACGATTACCTTTATTAATGCCTGAAGAGACTTCGGGGTCTAATAGAGCAACATTACCGCTGAATAACCAGTCATTAAGTTGGTAACCCGCTTCCAGTTCGAATCCGCGAATACGCGCCTCATTCACATTGGAAGGCGTCCAATTGCCACCTGCATCAGGAGTCCATGCAATCATGTTATCAAAGCGGGTCTGATACAGTGCAGCTTGCCAGTTGACCTGTGCGTATTCACCTTTAAGGCTCAATTCAAAGGTATCTGACTCTTCAGGCACTAAGTTAGGATTACCGCCATATGGGTAGTAAAGATCATTGAAGGATGGAGCTTTAAAAGCGGTCGCATAACTTGCAGCAAAGCGGATACGGTCATTGATAGGAATACCCCATGCGACGCCACCTGTAGTGTGAGTACCGAACTGCTCGTTATCATCCGCGCGCAAGCTGAACTCAACATCTGAGGAGCCAGCCATTAACATATATTGCGCAAAGATCGCCTTATTAAGACGAGAGTCTTCTGCATAATCGTTACTGGACTCCACTTTATCTCTTTGCAGATCAACCCCAGCAACCAACAGATTACTGCCTAAGTGAATATCATTTAGTAGAGAGATGCTATCGCGTTGGGTATTAAATGCGCTGGAGAAAACGCCATTGCTGCTGTTTTTGGTTTTATCCCAGCTTCGACCAGCTGTGATATTCAGTGCCCAGTTATCGGTCAAACTGACCAAGCCTCGAACACCGAGTACTTTGCTAAGAGCGTCTGCTTGGTTAGTCCAACCATCATACTCGTTGTCGGAATCTGTCATGCTAAAGAAGGTTTCAACCTGATGACCGCCTTCCAGATAAGTACCTACACGAAAATGCGCCCCTTGATTTTTGTAGCCATCCTTATCGTCATCATCACCTATTTTTGCATCAAAACCATCGGTAGAAACCGCTGAAGCACCTAAGCTATACCACAGTGTTTCGTTGCCGCCACGGACATTAAGGTTGGCAGATCGCGTTTGATCACTACCGGCCGAAACACTAAGTGATGGTGTAAATTTCTTTGCGCCTTTGCGGGTAAAGATCTGGATTACACCGCCTGCGGCATCAGAGCCATATAAAGAGGAGCGCGGACCACGTACGATCTCGATACGCTCAACTTGGCTCAAGTTCAGCTCCTCAAAAGCAACTTGTCCCAGCGTAGCCGAGCCAACACGTATACCATCGATCAAGACCAAAAGATCTTTCGCTGCGGTGCCTCGCAGATAAACGCCTGTACTTTTGCCTAGCCCACCTGAATTGGTAATCGAGACGCCGGGGGTTTTTTGAATGACTTCCGCTACAGTCGTAGCTTGCGAGCGTTCGATATCTTGCCGATCAATTACAGTAACTGAGGCCAAGGTTTCGTCAACGGTTTGTGCAGAGCGAGCCGCCGTAACAACGATCTCTTTGATCGCCTCTTGTTGAGCTGAGGCCAAAGTAGAGTAGCAACACAATGTCGCTAAAATAGAGTAGGAAAAGGTTTTCATTGATAGAGGTTCCTGCACGCGCCCACCGCACGTCTAATTCAAATTAAACGGCACATACATGAGACGCAGAACAGGGAAAGGCCAGCCGAAAGACTGACTAAATGACCGCCGCTCCGATAGCCCACCGCTATGCCGACTTCACGCTTAAGGCCGGTCTCCGGACTTACGAGCTGAGTTATTAACTCCAGCATGCTCACCTTCCCATGAACGGATCACAGTGGTGTTTGAGGATGCTTTACTCGTCTACCGTTGCGGGGGCAGTGTTGGCATTGCAGTGTAGTTTACACCTACGCACCAACTTCCCGTTTAAAACTTACTGTTACAGCAAGCTACCAAAAGCCGTTGCATTCTAGGTGCCTGGCTAGGCAGGGTCAACATGAATTCACTTGAATAATATTTACAGCAAACATTAGCTACGCTCATCTAAACAGTATTCGGTACTGATGGCCGCTCTATTTAGATGAGCATTGCTATACGAGCCTAACTTGGAACTTGCTCGCGTATCAGTTTTTTATTGATTTTACCCACACTGGTTTTTGGGATGTCGGCCACAATGCTAATGCGTTCTGGGATCGCCCACTTAGCAATCTCACCACTTTCTACATATTGCTGTAGATGCTGCTTTATAACGGACTCATCAACCTGTGCACCCTCCGCAGGTACAATCATCGCAAACGGACGCTCACCCCACTGCTCATCGGGTACTCCAACAACCGCCACCTGAGATACAGCCTCACTCTGGCTGATGTAGTTTTCTAACGCGAGGGATGATATCCACTCACCGCCCGTTTTAATGACATCTTTGATGCGGTCTTTGATCACCAGCGTGCCATCAGGTGAGATAGATGCCACATCTCCCGTGTGTAACCAACCGCCCTGCCACAGCTCTGCACCTTTTTCAGGCTCTTTATAATAACCTTGGGTCAACCAAGGTGCCCGAACGACCACTTCACCCATGGCCTCACCATCTTGCGGGACTTCATTTCCAGCAGGGTCGACAATCTTCAGGTCCACCAGCCCTACAGGCACACCAGTTTTTATGCGGCGTGGCATCTGATCCAACATTGGTTGCGCCAGTTCATCATCATGCATATAGGTAGCCGTCAGTAATGGGCATGTTTCTGACATACCGTAGGCGGTATAAAACAGAATGCCGCGCTCCGCCATATGATTCGCCATACCTAACGTCGGCGCACTTCCACCAGTCAGCATCTTCCAACCGCTTAGATCAGCCGTTTTAGCCGCCTCACAGCCAAGAATCATCTGCAGTACCGTCGGTACGCCATGGGAGAACGTTACCTTCTCTTTTTCAAACAGCTGCACCAATTTATTAGGCTCATAACGCCCCGGATACACTTGTTTGATACCCATCATGGTTGCCACATAAGGTACGCCCCATGCATGAACGTGGAACATAGGGGTCATAGGCATGTAAACATCATCTGAACGCAACAACGGCTGACCTTTGTAGCACCCTAGTGTTGCGGCCATATTTAACGTGTGTAATACCAGTTGACGGTGGGAGAAATAAACGCCTTTAGGGTTACCGGTTGTACCCGTCGTATAAAAGGTCGTGGCTACTGAGTTCTCATCAAAATCCGGGAAGTCGTACTGATCAGATCCCGCTGCTAACAGCGCTTCGTACTCACCCAATACGGGTAAAGCCGTGCTAGCTGGTTGCGCATCATCAGACAGTTGAATGTAGCCGCGAATACTTGGCACCTTGCCCTGTAACTGCTCGGCTAACACTAAAAAGTCATCATGCACCAAAACCAAGTTATCCTCGGCATGATCCATGGTATAGACAATTTGCTCGGGACTTAGACGAATATTAACGTGATGAATCACAGCGCCTATCATGGGAACTGCAAAATACGCCTCTAGATAGCGGTGGCTATCCCAATCCATTACAGCAACAGTATCACCCGGACCGATCCCTGATTCCGTTAAGACATTCGCCAGTTTACAGATACGTTGGTATAACGTGCGGTAATCGTAACGAACGACATCACTGTATACGATTTCATTATCAGGCTCGTAACGCCTCCCTGAAAGCAGCAAGCTTTTAATGAGTAACGGGTATGAGTGCGCACCTTCCGCGGGTGGTAGTATTTTTGTTTTCATATTCCACGACCTGTTTTTGTTATTGTGCAGGCAAGCATGATCTGCAGATCACCATCCTGTAAGTAATGTCCCTTATTCTGGCGATTTTTTCAATCCATACACAATAACAAATATGTGCAGAGCAGTAACAAAAGACGTCAAAGTACTATCCAAGCTGTGTTAAACATATCACGTTATATCTTCCATTTATTAGATAAGACCGAAGTTATCTACTAGATTAAAACTAGCATTGATAATTGATGATGTATGACGGGTACGGACGCCGCACATAAACCCTTGCTATACCTGAGGTCAGTATATGAAAATCACGACAATTATGAGAATTGTCTTCTCAACAATTGGTTTGAGCGTGTTGGCAACCGTGTTTGTTGTTTACCAGCTTAATTCACTCGTTACGAACATGGATAACATGTCTAAGATTCGTTACCAGTCTTATCAGACAGCTGATGAGTTACGGCAAAGCTCCGATGATTTGACGCGCTTAGGACGAACCTACGTTGTTACGGGGGATGATAAATATGAAAAGATGTATATGGATATACTTGCCATTCGAAATGGCGATAAGCCTCGTCCTGAAAATTATCACTCAATATATTGGGACTTGGTACTGAACTACGGTGATAAACCCAAGCCCGACGGAGAGGCAATAGCGCTCAAAACTACCATGGAAAAACTAGGCTTTTCGGCTGAAGAGTTTGAATTATTAGCTCAGGCTCAGGCTAACTCCGACGGATTGGTCAATATGGAAGTTAAAGCTATGAATGCAGCCAAGGGCATCTACCCAAACTCAAGTGGTAAATACGAACTCAAGGGAGAGCCAGACTCTAACATGGCTATAGCGCTTCTGCACAGTAACGAGTATCACCGCGAGAAAGCGAAAATCATGAAGCCTATTGATGAGTTCTTCGTGAAACTTGAGCACAGAACTCAGAATCAATTGGACAAAGCAACTGAAGCTGTGAAAAATTACGTGTTGCTTGGGAGTATACTTATGATTTTAGTATTGCTGACCGCTGTTGCAGGCTATTTTATAGTCGCCCGAATGGTCACAGCACCAATCATTGGTATCTCTAAGGTCTTGAGCGATATCGATCATAGCCATGACCTCTCTATTAGATTGCCCTCAGAAAGTAAAAATGAAGTGGGTGCCATCAGTGCAGCGATTAACAATCTGCTGGAACAATATAGACAAACCATTCGTAAAATCCTTTCGGTCAATACGGAGATATTTGAAATCGCCGGCAATATAAAAAATGTCAGTTCCGCTAGCTCAAAGATGTCCTCTCAACAAAACGATGAATTATTAATGGCTGCTACAGCGATGGAGGAGATGACAAGCGCGCTGGCCAGTGTTTCCGAAAGTACTTGTCAAGCTGAAAGCCATGCAGGTCAGAGCGAGCATGAAGCTAACTCGGGACTGGAGGTCTTTAATAAAACCCAACGCGAATTCGAAACACTGGATAACGAGTTTCAGCAAACGACTTCTATCATTGGCGAACTGGCCAATGAAAGTAACAACGTCAGTAATGTATTAGAAGTCATCAAAGCCATAGCAGAACAAACTAATCTACTCGCATTGAACGCAGCCATAGAAGCAGCCCGAGCCGGAGAGCAAGGCCGAGGATTTGCGGTTGTTGCTGATGAAGTTAGATCTTTGGCACAAAGAACACAGGAGTCTACGGTAGAAATTGAGTCTATGATTTCTGCTTTACAAGACAAGGCACACTTATCTACCCGCACAATTCAAAGCAGCACACTTAAGATGAAAGACACCCGAGAAAACATAGAAACAGCCGGTGATGCCCTAAGAGCTATTCAATTGTCAGTGACTGACATACATAAACTAAACACAACGGTCGCTTCAGCAACAGAGGAACAACTGTGTGTGAGTAATGAGATCAGTGAGAACATTAGTAAGATCAAGTTATTATCAGTCAACATCGAGGAGAGTGTATCTGATTTGACGCCTCTGGCTGAACAGATGCTACGTAATACAAATGATCTGAAAGGTAGTGTTGAACACTTCAAAACTTAACGTTAATTCACCCCACTCCCGCTTTCCCAATAAAAGAAGCACCTGATCACCTAAGTACACCGGTGATCAGGTGAAAGACCGCAGCAACTACAACAGCAGTCTCAAAACCAACCTAATCAGTTACACCTTCGTCACGAACGAACCAGTGATGCTTAGCACTACTGAGTAGCATAAGGTATACGCAAAATGAAATCAGGAAAGAAATAGGAGCAGAGAATAGTGCCAATGACGGGTTAGCATAGTTGAGAATCACAATCCCCAATCCTGCACCTGAAAACCAAGCGATCAACCCACAGGGATTGAACGAAGTCACTCGTTGAGGGCAACATTCAATATGCCCCCCAAACATCTGATCATACTTAGGGGAGAAAATATGCGCTAGGGCGATCGCCACCCATGCGACGACGAAGATGCCTTGATAGGCCAACGCCTGAAGAATAAAACTAAATACATTAAGCAGCATCAGCGCATAAACGATACCACCAACCACTATTGCCCACACAAAACGCGGTATATGTACTAAGCCAAAGCGCTCGAAAAAAGCCTGCATATTCTCGGCAGCCAGATAAAAGTTAGCCGTATTAATTCGTGTCTGACTAACCCAAACAAACAGCAGACCCCAAATACCCATCAGTTTCAGCAACGCCAGTACTACTGATACTTCAGACAAATCTCCTTCAGTCGGAATAGTCGCTACCAAGAAGATGCCCACAATGCCGTTGACCATAAACGTAAACAGATAGAACGGCATGCCAAAATTAACCTTAGCATGGAAGTCAGAATCGTCTTCTTTACCAAATCTGGCATAATCCCATGTGTACATCATTAAGATCCAAACACCCATAAAATAGGTAAAACAGTTCCACCAACCGTTCTCTGGATCACCACCTTCAGGACCAAGATTCAACCAAGCATCGGAGTAACCATACTCATTGATGGCAAGCGCCACAGCCGCTATTAGCCCCAATATGTAAAACGGTAACAAGACGCCATTGAACTTATCCAGCCAGTTCTGCACGCTCCCGAATACCAGCGGTACGCTGTAAAGCACGACTAAAAAGTAAGCCATTTCAATACTCAGGGAGGGGAAGTAAGCTTGAATGGCCACCGCAATAACTGACCCTTCAAAAACTGAGTAGTAGATAGCCGTCGCAAAAAAGATCAGAGTCGCCAGTGAAGCGCCCACTTTACCAAATAGTACCCGTGAAAACAGGGCAACAGAAAGTCCTGTTCGGATAGCATAACGAGTAATAACGGCGTTAATCAGACCATAGGTAACGACTGATAGCGCTAAGCCAATCATCGCATTCACAGTACCAAAATTCATCGCCAAAGTAGCCGAAACTACCAACCAGAACATGGCGCTACAGATCGCCCACCAAGCCATACTCAGGGAGCCGCGGTTCATCCGCTCATCCTGTGGTATCGATAGTGAAGCTGAGCCGCTGCTGTTTGTTTTTATATTTCCAGCCATAACGTTTCTCTCTTGTTCTTGTTTATGTTGCAAGTTATCCCTTGACTAGGGTTGCTTCAGATTATGCAATCCGAGCAAGAGTTAATTGCTGTTGAGAGAATCAGTTCTTGTATCTCAGAGACTAGCGTCTCCCTCGCATCTCTTTTGGGGTGCAACCAAAGCGTGCTTTAAATAAACGACAGAAGTGTGCTTGGTCATTGAACCCCCAGCGGTAGGCAATTTCAGCCAGTGTAGTATGACGATTACCTGCCCGAATATCGTTTAAGGCCGATTGCAACCGTAGCTCTTTAATCCACTGGCTGACAGTCTGATCAGAATCTTTGAACAGCTTATGCAAATAACGAGTGGAAATATTGCAAGCGGCAGCGATCATATCCGGCGACAGACAAGAGAGCTGTATGTTTTGACGAACCACCGCTTCAACATTACGCAGGTGAATACTTCGAATGCCGGCTTCGTTGCTCATCAATACTCGATCATCATTTTCCAAACTATGCGCCAGCAGGTCGATCAGTTGATTGCTAAGCACAGCATGAGCGGCATCGTTGGTGTAAGAATACTGCTGCACAATATTGCGCATAAAACTAAAAAAGACATTACCCATACCACAGCTTTTATCAAACTCCATGTATAGGAACCGCTCCGGTTCTCGAATTCTTGCACGCAACAACGACACCGGCACTCGCACCACCCACAAAGCATTATCCTTATTGTAGCTAAACTCATAAGGCAGATCGCTACGCTCTAGAATAAACGCCCCCGGGTTACATACCAGCGTGTGCTTCGCCTGAGAAAAGCACACCTGATTCTGAGCCGGAATGGTGACTAAAAAATAAGGTTCTGACTCGTCAATTTGCTTCTCGACCCGTTTATAGCAGGTAGCAGAACTCTCAAGGCGCGATATGCCTAGACTTCCCACCTGCCATTTACTAAGGTGACCGTGGAATTCATTCGGATTTCTAAAGTCCAGCTCAAGAGGAAAGTATGCGTCATCAATCACACCTTTCCAGTAGCCTTGGCGCTCTCTCTGGGGCAATAAATGGGTGCTGTACCTGTTATGCATATATGAACACCTCTGTTATTTTTATTGAGTTCATAAAGTCAATCGATTGTAGCGTGAATCACGCATTGCGCAACTCAACCCGAAGCTGCACGCCCCAGGTTGAGTTACCCATTTTAGCTCAGTGTTGAGTCCTCGTTAGGCGATAGCACTGGTTAGCTTCCAGTACGAGCGTCCATCCAGGACGTACTACAATATTGGTAGTCGGTTCTTCAACAACCGCTGGGCCTGTAATCTCAATCCCCAAATCCAATTTTTCACCAGAGTAGACGGCCGTATCAATCCAGTGGCCTTCGCTATCAAACAATGCAGGACGGTAACCGATGAGCGCATCCTCTGCTGTACGGCCTTTAGCAACTAGGCTCTGGAATGCAGGTTTAGCTACATGTCCAACCATCGTTGACTCTATATTCACGAGCTCTACTGGATTGTGAGGCTCGGAATAGGTATACAGTTCTTCATGACGCTTGTGAAAGTCATCCAAGATAGCAGCAACCTTCTCACGGCAAATCTTACCCGGATGAATCTCTACGTTACATTCATGAATTTGACCGACATAACGCATTTCCACACTACGGCTGTAACTAATATCCGCTTCATCGAAGCCATCTGACATCAAGTGCTCTCGGCCCTGCTGCTCCAAATTCTCAAATTTGGCATTCAATGCGTCTAAATTAGCATCATCATCCAACCGCATCGGCTCAGACGCTAAGTAGTTGTAACGGACATCAGAGATAATCTGGCCAAATGCACAGAATACTGAGGAAACCTTCGGCACCAACACGGTCGTACTGCCGATTTCTTCTGCTAGCGCCGTAATATGCATCCCCGCAGCACCGCCAGCACATAGCAGAGCGAAATCACGTGGATCATAGCCGCGTTCGATCGATACTCGGCGAATACCATTGACCATGTTCAGGTTAACAATCGTACTAATACCGTAAGCGGCTTTCTCAATGCTGATACCAAGTGGGTCAGCGACCTTATCCTTAACGGCCTGAATGGCCGCTTCTCGGTTGAGATTGATTGTACCCCCGAGTACGGCTTCCGGGTTCAAATAACCTAGTACCAGATTAGCATCGGTCACCGTCGGCATTGTACCGCCTTTACCATAACAGACCGGCCCAGGTGTCGCCCCAGCGCTTTCCGGGCCAACCTGTAACATACCGTACTGATCAACATGGCAGATTGAACCACCACCAGCACCCAAGGTTTCAACCTGAATCATCGGCACGCCAATTCGGTAACGCAGAAAATCGATATTCTTATTCAGGTTGGTATGGCCATCTTTAGTTAACGTTATATCAAAGGAGGTACCACCCATGTCCACCGTAATAACATTGTTGATACCAAATGGCTGACCGACAAATAATCCCGCCTGTGGTGCGGAAGCAGGGCCGGAGTTAATCGCATTCACCGCCCTTCCCTGCATAGCTTCACCGATGGCGAGACCACCGTTTGATTGAAAGTAGCGCACGGGGTATTTAGCACCCAACGATTTGAAATAGTCATCGATCTTCTGCACATAACGGCGCATCACTGGGCTGAGGTAGGCATTAACGACTGTCGTCGATGTGCGCGTATACTCACGCACCTGAGGATAAACTTCACTGCCAGTGCAAACAAACACACCTGGCATCATTGCCTGCACAATCTCTTTAGCGCGTTTCTCATGGGTTGGATTACGCACCGCCCAGACAAAGGAGATCGCTACACTCTCAACGCCCTGCTCTTTAAAGTAAATCACCGCATCGCGGATCTCTTTCTCATCCAGAGGCTGATTAACCTCTCCAGTACCGATAACCCGCTCATTGATAGGCCTACGCAAATGACGCGGCACAATCATATGCGCGGGTGGAAAGTCAGCCTCATAGCGATAACCTTCCTCTTTATGTCCCAAACGGATCTCTAAACTATCCTCATGACCGGCAGTACATAGCAGCCCCACTTTAACCCCTTTCTTTTCGATCAAGGCATTCAGAGCCACGGTAGTACCATTGATACACAGGTCACAGTCCTGCACAATCTCTTCAATCGGACGACCAACTGCTTCTGAAATCTGAGCAAGGCCCGCTCTGATAGCAATCGTGCCGTCTTGCGGTGTAGATGGACTTTTGAAAACTCGCAGTTCCCCATTATTTTCTGCCAGTACAAAATCAGTGAAGGTACCACCGGCATCGATACCCAAACGGTATTTATTACGCATAATCTTTTATCCTGTTTTTATTCTTGTGGTTTACTGAGCGCGCAGGGCCTGAGTCTCTGCTTCATCAACACGCATCACATCTGGCATAATGACAACACCGTACTCTTGGGCAGCGGCCTCCAGTGAAACCAAACCATTTTGGAAATCACTCAGTACCGCTTCTGGGGAGCGCTTCATTGGATCACCAAAGCCGCCGCCTCCCGGATTGAAGTTGGCAACTCGCTGCCCCGGTTTCACTGTGAGAATGGTGTTGAATTTGTGCACCTCAGTCTCATCTCCCTGCACCACCAGCTTGCCCAATTTGGGTTCCAGCACAGCATTTTTAGCACCCGCTGCGCCCATCGTAGGAATCTGACGGCCCTCACCGAAAGCGATCACCGTCATATCATGGTCGATAGGCTCAACCTCCCAGACTGTCCCTGAGCCACCGCGGTACATACCAGCACCACCACTGTCTTGAATTAAGCCATAGCGGCGTATAATGATTGGATAGGAGTATTCCAACAGCTCCGTATCACCAGAGCTCAGAGCGCCAAAGCAACACAAAGGTCCGCAAGCATGCCACCCATCCATCACCTGAGTGGCACCCGCGCCAGAAATGATTGATGCCAGCACCATAGTTACATATTGCTCACCGGTACGTGGGTCGATACCTGCAATATTGACGCCACTAGCATGTCCCCAAGATGCGGCAACCCGCTCCGGTGCAGCTTCTTCAAGTGCTTTCCGCACAGCATCGGTCAAGGTTTCCATGGGAGTAGTTGTACAGTTAACGTGGGGGGCAGGCTCCTCGGCGTTGCAGAGTGTCCCCTTCTTACCCAAATCAACCGTCACGCAGCGGTACAACCCCTCGTTATACGGCGGCGGCAGCTGGGCAAACATCATCAGCCCAAGATAAACCCCGGACATGGAGTTGCCTTCGTAGGAGTTGATAAAGTAAGGAATCTGCGGCGGGCTCTGCACCTCGATATGCACATTGTCGCCCTTGATGGTGACCTTGGAGGTAATCTCCATCTCACCAAACCCATGACCGGCATCTTCAAGCACAGCCGAGCCAAAGTATTCACCGTCCGGAACCTTCGCTATCAGAGAGCGCATCTGACGATCCGCCATATTCTTCAGTTCAGCAATACAGGCTTTAACCTGTTTTACGCCATACTTATCCAGCAACGAGATGAGATTGCGTTCACCCACTCGACAAGCGCCGTACTGCGCATTCAAGTCACCCTCTTGATTGCGGCGTGCACGCATATTGGTCAGTAGCAGATTAATAACATCTTCGCGACGCTCTCCACGATCCCAGAGTTTAACTGGCGGAATACGTAAGCCTTCTGCATAGATCTCTGTTGCTGCCGGGTTATAACCTGCCGGTACTGGACCACCTATATCGGTCAAGTGTCCCTTACATACCGTCCAGAACACCAGTTCACCTTTATAGAAAACCGGCTTGTACATACAGCAATCCAGAATATGGCTACCTTTGTAAGCAGGATCATTATGGTAGATAACATCACCTTCGTGGATATCATCACCGAAATAGTTAGCCACCTCTTTCATCGCGGGAATCAGAGACCCAAGATGTATTGGAATATCCTGCCCCTGCAGGATCATTTCAGGAAAATGGTCAAACAGCGCATTGCTGTAATCGTGAGCTAAGTTAAATACACTGGAACGGCCAGTTTTCTCTAAGGTTAGTGTCATCTCTCGCTGCGCTGTTTCAAGCGCACCACGAACAACGGCTAGTGTAATCGGATCGACACAAGTAGACATGTTGTACCCCTTATTGTTTTTGTATGAATTGGGTTCGCCCTGTCCGGCCTATCAGTGATTGCGGGCCAAGGTCAAACGGGTTAACAATCAGTCTACGAGTCGTAACAGCAGAGTTATTGATTGGCGGGGACTTAATCTTTGTCAGTTTGTGCACCCGTTAAGATCGGGCAACGCCCACAGACCTGAGAAGCCTGTGAGCGGGAGTTACATCATAATCTTCAAAACAGTTTGAGCATCGATTCTATCGTTTGGAAACACGCCCCATAGCCAACACACCTGCAGTTGTAATCAGAGCAATGCCTAGCCATGTGTTCCATGCCAGCGCTTCGTTCCATAACAACCACCCGAACAGAGCGGCAAAAGCAACGGATCCATAGGTAAAGGGTCCTAGCTGGCCTGCCGGGGCATAGCTGTAACCTTTACTGAGCAGTAGTTGTGCAATAGTCGATGTGATAGAAAGCACTAACATCCAGCCCCACTGCGCTAACGTTGGTTGCACCCAACTTAGCAGTGCAGGAATTGCGGAGAGTAACGCACTAAAAAAGGCGAAGTAGAACACGATACGTTGCGGCCCTTCGGTAGCAGACATACGCCTAATCGTGACTTTTGCCAGTGCGCCTAGCATGGCACCGATCACGGCAACGAGTACAGCAAAGTTCAGTGTACCTTCATGCGGGTTGAGTACAGCATAAACACCGATAAAACCAATAAGAATCGCTATTTTACTGACTCGACTGACGCGTTCACCTAACCAAAACAACGCAATAACAGGCATGAAAAAGGGCGCTGTTTGTTTGAGTAACGCCGCTTGCGCCAAGGGTAGGTGTCCCCATGAATAGAAGAGACAGGTCATCGCCGTCACACCAACAGCGGCTCTCATAAAATGAAAACGCAATACGTCAGTCTTGAGTGCACGGCTACCATGCTTTATTACCCAAGGTAGTAAAAGGAAAAGACCAAAAAGATTTCGAAAGAATACAATCTGTGCCGTAGGCAGCTCTCCAGACACCTGCTTAATTACCATTCCTGAACAGACGAGGAAAAGTTCAGATAGGAGAATTAAGAGCGCCCCTTTAGCTAAAGCTGAGTCATTCATACGTAAAAAGCCCCCTGAGCGGGGGCCTTATCATCCTTATTTATTTGATTTGAATAATTAAAGTGCAACTATCTCGAATGCATCAACCAACCGCTTCGCTTTTTCAGCGCTGGTTACGGCAGCAACGCTGGCTTTCTCCGCGACAAGGTAACGTTTCGCTACCGTTTTCAGGTCTTCGATGCTAACTGCTAAGATTCTTTGCCTAAAGGCACGACGCTGTTCCGCCGTTCGACCAAACAATGCACTGTGATAAGCGCCTTTCGCTTCGCCTGCTGGCGAGCCTGGCTTATCAATCGAGCTAACAACACCAAGAATCGCTTCTTCTAATTTGGCGGGATCATGTTCGGTGTCCAACAGCCAGTCGATTGAACGGTCGAAATCCTCTAAGGTTTCACTCAATCGTGGGTCACGATAGGAGAAGAAACGGAATACCGCTTCACCGCTATCCTGCCCAGCTCCAGATCCATAAGCGCCACCTTTTTCACGAATAGCACGATGCAGATAACCGTTACGCAAGAAATCCCCAAGTACCGTTAAAGCGGCTGCATCTTCGTGATCGACCGGTACAGTCGGGTAAGCTTTCGCACAGAAGCTCACTTGTGTGCTGGTCGTCCAAAGCTGACGTACCGATTGGCGCGTAGGCGCTAAGCTCATTGGGCGAATGGAGGTCGACGGTGCGTCCACCCAGCGCTGTTGTAACGCATCAAGTAATGACTGCTTCTGTTCTGGTTCTGCAATCAAAAGGAAACGGCGCGGAGCTTGTTTCAGTTTGTTATGAATACCTTTTAGAATATCCGATACTTTGCTTAAGCCTTCATCACTACTAACTTGCTTATCAAGCTCTTTTATAAATTTGATACTCTCCAAGCCACGGGTCATATGAGCTAACTTTCCACTAGGACTGAGCCCTGCTGCAGCCGCCATAATGGCCAAACTATGCCCCTGCCCTGTAATACTCTGCTCTTTGCGGCTACGGCTTTGTGAGATAATTTCACGGATACGCTTCACTTCATCAAAGCGAGCATCGTTCAGGGTTTCGTACAGCAGATCGGTTAGGGCTGACTCATTACGTAACAGTGCTTTGCCGGATATCACAAAGTATCCAGCGACATTTTGTTCATCATCCGTAGCCCCTCTGATCGTGGTATAAGCATGAATACCGCCTGAGACTTGCACATGATATTGCTGGTTTTCCTGATAGTTACGCTCACCACATCCAAGCTCTGTTATGCAGTGACTAAACAGCGGCATCAAGCGCTGCTCATCCTCCGTTAGCTCAGGAAGGTCAATCACCACTTGCTGGTACAATAACCCATTGGTACCTTGGCCAAACCAGTCAACGGTTTGGGCCGCAATCTGGCTACTTTCACTTTCAGGGATATGCATATTGACAGGCACATCTTGCAAAGTGACTTTCGGCAAAATGGATTCATCATCTTCTTGTAGCTGGCGCGCTTCTAGCGCAGCTGTTTGTTCAATAATCGTTTGCTGCTCTGCTTCACTGAGTGATTGGCGAATCGCTTCCAGCCTTGCTTTTTCATCCAGTTCTTTGCGTTTTTCCATCCCACTATCTGGGCGCAGGGTTAAGCGAACATAGTGTGCGTTATCCAATAACAGCTCTTTGATCAATGAAGGGATAAACGCAGGATCTTTAACCTCTTCTCGTAACTCTTCTAGCACCGGATCCAAGTTTAACAGTGCTATCGGGTCACCGCGGTGTATAGCAGATGAGATTGACGCCATAATCAAACTCAGCCCATAAGGATAACCATCCCCACTGATCTCACGCTGCCCTAACTCTAATTGGTGCAACTGAGCGTCGATCATATCTTGCGACACACCCTCTTCCGCAACACGCTTTAGGGTGTCTAACACAAGGTTTTCAAACGCCATCGCTTTATCAGGCTCACTCCCTTCCAAGCCACACATAAAGGACATCTGGCGATTAGAGTCTTCTAAGCCGCATAACGGCGATGGAGCAGCTCCTAGGTCAGAGGATTCCAATGCAAAACGCAAAGGTGAAGCACTATTATCTAACAAAACCCGGGAAAGCAAGTGCGCTTTAAGCTGCTCTTTAAGATCAATAGAATGACCTAGCAACCACGCCATAACATGATGGGTTTTTCCTGTAGTATCTTCTTCTGTTAACGCATAAGCTTCTTCAACACGTATCGGTGCGAAATAACGCTTTTCATCAGGTACTTCTATATGGACATCCAGCTTTTCAAAACGTGAAAGCGCTTGCGCTTCGAACCTTTCTTGGAGAGTATCTGCCTGGATATTTCCAAACGTCATAAAAACTGCATTGCTCGGATGGTAATGGCTACGGTAGAACGCTAAAAGGTCGTCATAACTCAGATCCGTTATCGCATCAGGATCACCACCACTATTAAAGTGGTAAGTAACCGTCGGGAAGAGGTGCTTTGTCACTGTTTGCCACAAGGTAGAAACTGGGGAACTCATCGCCCCTTTCATCTCATTAAGTACTACACCTTTGTAAACCAGCGACGAGTTCGGGTTATTTGCCTCTTCAAACTCCACGCGATGGCCTTCTTGGGCAAAGTCTAACGGATCTAATCGCGAAAAGAAGGTCGCATCTAAATACACATCAAGCAAATTGAAGAAGTCTTTATTGTTCTGGCTAGCAAATGGGTACGCTGTCCAGTCTGAACTGGTAAAGGCATTCATAAAGGTATTAAGCGAGCGGCGCGTCATCATGAAGAATGGGTCGCGCACAGGGTAGCGTTCACTGCCACACAAAGCCGTATGCTCAAGGATATGCGCTACGCCGGTTGAATCCATCGGCACCGTACGAAACGCCACCAGAAAGACGTTTTCGTCTTGATCAGCTGCGATATGGTAATGCATGGCGCCGGTCTTTTTATGACGGTATTCAGCCACATCGATACTCAGCGACTCAATCGTTTCTACCCTGATAAACTCAAAACTAGCATGGCAAGGGGTTGAAGACATATTTGCTCTGATTCCTTTTGTCGTCATTACTCTGTCACAAGAGGTGTACAGAATGTTATTTAAGCATACGTGAATTGTAACCACTTAATGAGCAGATGCGTATCCAAAATCTTCATTATGCACCTGCGTTATTGAGACTAACTCACCTCTAAATATTGATATAGATCAATTTTTAGAGGTGTTTTATTGACTCAAAAGTCATTTGAAATCTTATATTTATTTATGTTTAATATTTTTTGTATTTTTTTGTGCAGCGCACAAAAAAATCATTGACAGATCATTTTGTGAACACTATATTAACCCTAAATGTTGCGACGCAACAAAGCAATTAATTAACTGCTGCTGACCGAGGACGTTAAAATGTACGAAGATATGATGAAAGACATGCAGGACAAAATGAAGCCAGTTACTGACATGGCTGAAGTTAACAAGTCTACTGCTGAAAAACTGATTGCTCTACAGTCTGAGTACCTGACTGACCTATTCAACTCTGGTTTGGCTCAAATGAAAGCCCTAACAGAAGTTAAAGAGCCAAAAGCAGCAATGGAACTTCAGATCAAATACTTCAAAGATCTGGAAGCTAAATTAACTAACGTTGCTGAAAAAGAGATCGCTACTTTGACAGCCGCTAAAGAACAGTTAACTGAAATCGTTGAAAAAAGCGTTTCTGAGCTGGCTGAAGCACCTGCGCTAACTGAAATAACTAAATTCATGCAGTCTACTCAAGAGAAACTTGAAGAGGCTACTAAAGCTTTCACGCCAGAAGCTGCTAAACCTGCCGCTAAGCCTGCTGCACGTAAAGCAACTGCTGCATAATCGAGCGCTCTGTTAAGGAGGCGTCTCCTGCCTCCTTACTCTCTACTCTGGTTTAGTTGTATCTGTAGTCCTAAACCAAAGTTTCCTTTGGCCACACGCTGTGTGGCTTTTTTACGTTATTCTCTTGCCAGCTTAGGTAAATTACCTTCCAGCCCCATAGCAAATGACATGACTTTATTTTTAGCAGGCTCAACTTTACCTGCCAGCCCTAAGCCAATGTTTCGAATGATTTTTAAGGGCAATATATCATTGCTAAATACTCGATAAAACAAATCCATACTCTGCATCATAATAAAGTTATGCTGACGACGTTGTTGCTCATACCGCTTCAAGGTTTCTAATGAAGTGATCGATCGTCCCTCAGCCATGGCATCCAGTAGTTCTTCAGCCAGCACTGCCGCATCTAATAAACCAATGTTAACACCTTGCCCTGCCAGTGGATGGATCATATGGGCGGCATCACCTATGAGTGCAACTCCTTCTTTAACATAGGCTTGCGCATGCTGTCGGCGCAAAGGAAAGCTCCCCCGCTCCAGTAAGCTTTCGATCCGGCCTAACGTATCAGGAAACGTCGCGACTAATTCAGACATAAAGGCTTGGTCATCTAGCTCATTCAAGCGCTTTATCTCACTGGGAGTGTTGTACCATACCAAAGAGGCTCGATTCCCCGTCAGCGGAAGGAACGCCAAAGGGCCTGTTGGCGTAAATTGCTGCCAAGTAATATCTTGCTGCGGGTAATGGGTAATAACAGAAGCGACTAAGGCATGTTGCTCATAGTCCCAACCATGAACACCCATACCTACCGCCTGTCTGACTTTCGAGTAGCCGCCATCGGCAGCCACCAATAGCCTCGCAACTAATTGGCGACCATTATCTAGCTCGATCAGAGTAGAACCTGGAGAAAAATCGATGTTCTGCGTAGCAGCAGGTGTGATCAGTTCAATATTATCTAGGTTTCGAAGCGTATCGAGCAAAGCTAATTGAATCACTCGATTTTCAACGATGTACCCAAGGTGGTCATGGTCAATATTTTGAGAATCAAATAGTGTTGCGGCCTTCTCTTCACTGAACTCCCATACCTTCATACGTCGATAAGGGCAGCAGCGGCGTTGCTTTATACCTTCCCAAGCACCGATCGCTTTTAAAATTCGTTCAGAGGCAACGCTTAGAGCGGATACTCGCAGATCGTGTTCTTCATCTGGGCAAATTTCGTGGGGTAGACGACTCTCAATCACAGCAACGCTTAGTCCACTGCTTCCGAGTGCAGCAGCAAGCGCACTGCCAACCATACCACCGCCAACAATTACCACATCATAACAGGACTGCATATCAACTCTCTTCGCATATTTTGCTGCATTATAACGGAGTTATGTGAAGTTACCCACCCACACTCTAGCTGCCATATATGACATATATATGCCACAAATATCATCAAGAATGTCTCTTTTTCACAAATTTCAATGTAAAGATAGCCATATTATTCATAAATATTAGAAACTTCTTATTTAAGGCATGATATTTGCTTTTCAAAGCAAAAAAGAAAGAGGTTTGTATGATTAATAAAGAAAAGAAGCCTATGAAAAAAACACTAACCCGACGCGCATTTTTAAAGAGTTCTGTAGCAGCAGCTGCAGCAGTTTCTATGAGCCAGCCAACCCAGGCTAGCCAGTTTTCTACTAACGCACACATTGTGGTAATCGGTGCCGGAGCTGGCGGACTCGCGGTTTCCCACCTACTCAATGAATTATTAAGCGGTCATTCGCTGACCATCATTGATAAAAAGATGGAGCATCATTACCAACCAGGCTTTACGCTTGTCGCATCGGGAGTGTACAAAAGCCCCAATAAAGTGATCTCTAACAACAAAGATCACATGCCGGATAATGCGAAATGGATACAAGATAACGTCGTGTCTTTTAACCCCGACAAGAATCAACTTATCCTCAGCAAAGGCGATACTGTCAGTTACGATTTTCTAATCATCGCACCTGGATGCCAACTCAACTATCAGGATATTGAAGGGTTGGATATATCGCGTATTGGTACCAATGGTATTGGCAGTGTCTATGCAGGCCCTCAAGGTGCTGCAGCAACATGGGCGGCGATACAGACCTTTATCAAAGAAGGTGGCAAGGGTGTATTTACTCGCCCTAACACCGATATGAAGTGTGCTGGTGCTCCCATGAAAATCACTAACCTAACTGAGCATCATGCGCAACTCATCAATAATCGCCAAAATATTCAGGTAGATTATTTTGCTCATGATAATACGTTATTTAGCGTACCTGCATTTAATCAAGAACTTAAAAAGCGGTGGCAACGTCGCAACATCACACCTCATTATTCTCACGTGCTAAGTGGTATCGATATGGGTGCCCGCAAAGCGACTTTTGACACCCCCAATGGCTCAGTCACGGCCGATTACGATTTCATCCATGTCGTGCCCCCCATGAGTGCACCGGATGCCATCCGAGAAAGCGAATTAGCTCAAGAAAGCTATAGCGGCTGGCTAGATGTCGACAAATATACACTTCAACATAAAACCTATCCCAATATCTTTGGCATCGGTGACGTAGTGGGCACACCCATCGGCAAAACAGCGGCAAGCGCGAAAACCCAAGCTCCTATCGTTGCTTATAACCTTACTGCGGTCATTGCAGGTAAAACACCTTATGAACAATGGAATGGTTATACTTCATGCCCAATGATCCTAGGCATTGGCAAGGTTCTGCTGTGGGAGTTTGGCTATGAGAAAGTACCTACACCAACGTTCCCTGGCGACCCCAATACAGAGCGCTGGCTCTGGTGGCGAATGGAAACCGACCTACTAGGCCCTCTCTATACAGCAATGATTAACGGGCAACTCCCTGAGTTTGCTCTGCGAGGCTAACCGCCTCCTTTTAAAGTTACTCCACTCCGGAAGCTTCCCTCGGCTCTGCCGAGGGCTTTTTGTTCAGCTTCTGTGCTTCTATGGATGCTTACAATCCCGACTAAGACAGGTTACATTGTTGTCAGCCTCTTATTGGAGACCTTTATGCACCCCTCACTACGTTTTCTATTTTTTTGCTTATCATTTTTCCTATTATCAGCATGCTCAACACTGAAACCGCTAGACTTTGAAGATCCAAGCGTTACCGTCAACTCCGTTCGCATTATACCCAGTGAAGGGGTAGCACCACAGTTTGAGATCCGTTTACATATCATAAATCCTAACAGCATCTCATTACCGCTTAAGGGAGTCGCTTACAGTGTGAGCGTTGAAGATAAAAAAATACTGACTGGAGTCTCGAATAAACTACCGGTTATTGAGGCTTATGGCGAAGGGGATATCACCTTAAGAGCAAGCGCTAACCTTTTGAATAGCATAAGGTTAATTACTTCGCTTATGCAGAAAAACTCAGATAAGGTGACATATACCCTAGATGCCAAGTTGGACCTTGGAACGCTCACACCAGATATCAGGATCAGCGAAAAAGGAGAGATCATACTCACCTCGACAAGATAACCTTCTGAGAAACGAGAGGGAATCCCACGCTTTCAGCGTACTAGAATTGATAACAAGCCATCCCTAGGTTTCCATAAGTATAACCATCATAGACTAACTGCCCCGGTTGACCCTGACCTGCCGCGGCAGCTACCAATAGAGGGGTTAGATGCTCCAATGTAGGATGGGCTCTAGATAAAAGAGGTTCGCTATTGATTAGTTTTTGAAGCATCTCCGTTCCCCCTTGCTCAACAGCGATCGTTAGATGTTGCGTAAATGTCTTAGCCCACGCTTCAGTGACACCCTGTCTATTCAGATCTCTTAGGTTATGCACACTCCCGCCCGAACAAAGGATCATGACACCCTCTTTCCGGAGCGTCCCTAAGAAATCCCCCAATACGATACAGTCATCCAACCTATCAGGTAGCGAAATAGCAATAATGGGGATATTTGCTTCCGGATAGATCACTTTTAACGGAACCCATGCGCCATGATCCAAGCCTCGATTAAAGGTACACTGCACACTCCCCCCTAAACTTGCCAACCTTGATTTAAGCTGATTTGCCAACATGGTATCCCCTCTAGCAGGATAATTGGTTTGGTAAAGTTCATCTGCAAATCCAGAGAAATCATAGATAAGGTCATATTCTGCTTGGCTAGCAATCTTCACCGTAGAGGAAACCCAATGAGCAGAAACAACGACAGCCGCTTTTGGAGCAGGATGAGCCAAGCCAAAATTACGAAAAAAACTCAAAATAGGATCGTCACTGATTATTAAATCCGGCGCACCATGGCTTATAAAAAGGGAAGGCTGCAACATGAGATACCTCGATAGAATATTGAATATGCTGTCAGTATCTTTATCATGGCTTTAAATAACAATATGCACGATCATAGAAACACTATAAATAATTTATTGACAGTATGGATAAGCTAACCTGCATCCGAACCTTTATCGCTGTTGTCGAAACCGGTAGCTTTACTGCTGCAGCCAAGGCCTGCGGGTTATCTAAAGCGCTGGTTAGCAAATATGTTAATGCATTGGAAAGCGATCTAGGCGTACGCCTACTTCAGCGCACGACACGACAGGTAACTATCACCGAGAGCGGACGGCTCTATTATCAACGCAGCAAACCCCTTCTGGAAGACCTAAATGAGCTGGATAATGCTCTTAAGGACGCGCAAGAAAATATTCAAGGTGTATTAAAAATCAGCGCACCGGTCTCCTTTACCGAAATCAAACTCATGCCGATCTTCCAGCAGTTTTTAGAGGAACACCCATACATCAAAATCCAGCTTGACCTATCGGATCGCTACGTAAATCTACTTGAGCAACAAGTTGATGTTGCCATTCGAATAGGCAACTTAGAGGACTCTTCTCTTGTGGTAAGAAAATTGATGCAGATGAATTTAGTTCTTTGCGCTAGTCCCAATTACCTTAAGACTCATGGACAACCTCGCCATCCTGATGAGCTGGCGAGCCACCAGATCATTTTTGATAGCAATAATCGCAACGACAAACGCTGGCTCTTTACGCACAACGGAAAGCACTATCATGTGACACCTAGCTGCAAACTGGAAGTCAATAGCGCTCGCGCTGTTCGCGAGCTAGTCATAACAGGTCAAGGTATCAGTTTATTACCCTCCTTTGTGGTTGATGAGGATATCAAAGCTGGCCACCTTATCCCCCTGTTAGGGAGGTTTCAATCTCCATCGGTTGGCGTGTATGCCGTTTACCAACACAGAAACCACCTCCCCGCCAAAATCCGCGTTTTGGTTAATCAACTCATTAAGAGCTTTACCCATTCATAACAAAAATCACCCTCTGGCCTAATAGTTGCTCTATAACGTAGAACGGCCCTGAAAACAGCAAAACCTTTGCAGTCGAGCCTGTCTTTCATGGCCATTATCAAAAATATAGTGCACAGCGCACACATTTGTCTCCCTATAGCGCACCAGAACAGTGCGTACGTGTAGGCTGCAGAGGACCTGATGTATGAGTAGAAACTGGAAAGAGTACGAAGTTAACGGATTATATGACGAGCTTATCTGCTCATCAGGCAAGCCTAGAGGTTGCGCTACTCAGCTCCTTGATTATTTAAGCCACCTCGATAGCGATGAGTTAGAAAAACGACGCCTGATGGCAGAGGTTACTATTCAGGAAATGGGTGTCAGCTTTACCGTATACACCGAAGAGGGAAATATAGATCGAGCATGGCCGTTTGATATTATTCCAAGAACCATATCCGCCGCCGACTGGCGTATAGCAGAGGCAGGACTTACTCAACGCCTCAAAGCCCTTAATATGTTTATAGATGACCTCTATCACGAACAACATGTCATTAAAGACGGTATCGTGCCAGAACATATCATTAAGGAATCAAAAAATTTCAGACCCGAATGCATTGGCGTCTCTCCGCCGCATGGTGTCTGGGCGCATATCTGCGGTACAGACTTAGTCCGAGATTCAGATGGACAGTTTTATGTCCTTGAGGACAACCTACGGGTACCGTCGGGGGTATCTTATATGCTCGAAAACCGTGCGATTACAAAGCGTGTATTACCAGAGCTTTTTGAGAAAGAGAATATTCTTCCTGTCGATAGCTACACCTCCCAACTGTTTGATACGCTATGCTCACTTTCCCCACGATCTATAGATGATCCTGAAATCGTTGTGCTAACCCCAGGTATTTTCAATTCTGCCTATTTTGAACATGCCTTTCTCGCTCAGCAGATGGGCGCCGAACTAGTCGAAGGCGGTGATCTCTTTGTCAGTGATGATGACTGTGTCTACATGAAAACCATCAGCGGTCCCTCACGCGTTGACGTTATCTACCGCAGAATTGATGATCTTTTCTTAGATCCAGAAGTATTTGATGAAAACTCCGTATTGGGTGTACCCGGGCTAATGCGTGCATGGCGAAAAGGCAATGTCGCACTAGCAAACGCCCCAGGAGCAGGCGTGGCCGATGACAAAGTCGTTTATGCTTATGTTCCGGACATTATTCGTTACTACCTAAACGAAGAGCCTATTTTACCTAATGTGAAAACATACCTGTGCGAAGACGCAGCACAACGAGAGTATGTTTTAAACAACCTCCACAAACTGGTCGTTAAACCGGCTAATGAATCAGGAGGGTACGGCATGCTCGTCGGCCCCCACGCTAGCAAAAAAGAGCAAGCATTATTTGCAGACCTAATTACTAAAAATCCTCGAAACTACATCGCCCAGCCCACGCTCAATTTGTCTACGGCCCCAACATTAGTCGGCAAGAATAGTTTTGAGCCACGTCATTTAGATCTGAGGCCCTTTATCTTACAGGGTAGAGACACCTACGTAACAACGGGTGGTCTTACCCGAGTAGCTATGAAAAAAGGATCATTGGTCGTCAACTCATCACAAGGTGGTGGCAGTAAAGATACTTGGATTGTCGATATGGGGGAGAAATAAGATGTTATCACGTGTTGCTGAACGTATTTACTGGGCCGCTCGCTATCTGGAAAGAGCTGAAAACACAGCAAGACTGGTCAGCGTATATGACAACCTGCTCTTTGACCTTCCCAGAGACACCAATATTAGTTGGTATAACCTCATTATCATCAATAGCACCTCTGAGAGCTTTCACGAGCGATATAAGATTGAGGATGAACATAACGTCGTAAAATTTTTGCTAGCTGATGATACAAATCCGGGATCACTGCTTTCTACTCTACGCTTTCTAAGAGAAAACCTGAGAACGACCCGTGACGTTGTTCCAAAAGACATATGGGAACTTATCAATGAACTTGATATGTATGCTCGACAACATATTAAACAAGGGATTAACCGAACCCAGCGACATGCTTTTTTAAATACGATTATTAAAGGCTGTCAGGAAATAAACGGCTTATTGGGCGGAACAATGAGCAGAGATGCTGCTTGGCAATTTGTAGTGCTAGGTAGAAACATCGAACGCGCCGATATGACTTCGCGCATACTGGATGCGGGTACTTTTACCATGTTGCAGCCTCGAAGCCATGTCAGCGTTAATTTAGGTCAGGTCGTTTGGGGCAATGTGCTACGCTCACTCAGTGCCGACTTGAACTATCGAAGAGCTGTTCGCTCCAGCGTAAACGCCCATAAGGTAGCACGTTTCCTTATTGAAGATAGCCAATTTCCGCGTACAGTTTCATTCTGTATCAATGAACTCAAGCAAGCCTGCTTTCACCTTCCAAACCCAGACAGTGTGCTAGGTGCAATTGATCATGTCAGTCAACTGAGTTATCACCTGAATGGTGCCGACGAGTTGAGCGCAGAATTCAGAGACTATTTGAACGCGCTACAGATACAGCTATGCACCATTAATGATGCCATAGCTGATAACTGGTTTAACTTTTCTCAGGGGGATGCAGCATGACAATTCGAGTGGCTATACAGCACAAAACCTGTTATCACTTTGATCGTGCAATCAATATTGCACCACATATTCTACGGTTACGCCCCGCTCCTCATTCACGCACCCATATTCACAGCTACTCTCTCAAAATCACTCCAGAAGATCATTTCATCAACTGGCAGCAAGATCCGTTTGGTAACTATCAAGCAAGACTTGTTTTTCCTAAAAAATACAAGTCGTTAGAGTTTTCAGTTGAAGTCATTGCTGATATGACAGTCATCAATCCTTTCGACTTTTTTGTTGAAAAGTACGCCGAGAAATACCCTTTCAAATACGACAAATCGTTGGCTAAAGAACTGCTACCCTACCTTGAAAAAGAGAAAGCAGGGCCACTCTTGAGAAAATGGGTAAAACGTATTAAAAACGAATCTCAGCCCATCATCGATTTTTTGGTGGAACTAAATACTCGCCTCAGCCAAGAAATCCAATATGGAATTCGCCTCGAACCCGGTGTTCAGTCGTGCGAACAAACCCTCAAACTAAAGAAAGGTTCCTGTCGGGATACCGCATGGCTTCTGGTGCAGATTTTACGTCACAAGGGATTAGCTGCACGTTTCGCCTCTGGCTATCTTGTACAGCTCACGGCTGATGAAAAGTCCCTTGACGGCCCCTCCGGCCCTGAAGCTGACTTCACCGACCTTCACGCTTGGTGCGAAGTATATTTGCCTGGCGCAGGTTGGGTAGGCCTTGATCCCACTTCCGGCCTATTTGCCGGAGAAGGTCACATCCCACTGGCGTGCACGCCTTTTCCTGAATCAGCTGCCCCTATCACCGGCTTCACGGAGCAATGTGAAGCCGAATTTAGCTACAGTAATCAAGTTTTCCGTATTCACGAAGATCCTCGTGTCACCAAGCCTTACTCCGAAGAGGACTGGGAGAATATAAAAGCCTTAGGTTACGCCGTAGACCAACAGCTAGAAGCATTGGATGTGCGACTTACGATGGGCGGGGAACCCACGTTCGTCTCAACTCAAGATATGGACTCAGCACAATGGAATACCGACGCTCTTGGCGAAGATAAATTAACCCTTTCTAAAGCCCTATTGATTCGTCTCAAAGAACGTTTTGCACCTGGCGGCCTCTTGCACTATGGCCAAGGGAAATGGTATCCCGGAGAAGAGGTGCCCCGATGGGCATTGGGTTGCTTTTGGCGAAGTGACTCACTCCCTCTCTGGAATGAACCAGCATTACTTGCTCGAGTTGATAAAAATTATCAATTAACCAATAAGTCAGCGAAAGCGTTTGGTCGTCTGCTCTGTAAACATCTGGGGCTATCAAAAAAGTATTTACAGGAAGCCTTCGAAGACTCACTTTATTATCTTTGGAAAGAAAACAGCCTACCCGACGATGTTAATCCTAAAAAAGCCGACCTTTCGGATGATTTAGAGCGCCGCCGTATCGCCAAAGTACTCTCTAAAGGGTTAAATAAACCGACCGGTTTTGTCTTACCATTAAATTGGGATTATCACCTACAAGGCTGGTCCAGTTCGATCTGGCCCATGCGATCAGACATCATCACACTGATTCCCGGGGACTCCCCAATGGGGTTCAGGCTGCCACTGGCGAGTCTACCCTTTAAGCGCCCGCAACCCGTCGAACCAGAAAGAGACCCTTTTGAGCCTCGTGCACCGTTAGCGTCTTTCACGGTTAACGGCGCTGACCCACGTCATAAAATGCTTAGCGCAGACCTAAAAGACGAAGATAACGACGACACAGATACCAGCGATGATATTGTCCCTACGGCGCTATGTTTAGAAATTCGTGAAGGAAAACTCTTCCTTTTTCTACCTCCTTTACAGTATTTAGAGCACTTCACCGCGTTAATATCCGCGATTGAATCAACTGCGGCGACGTTAAATATACCCATCGTAATTGAAGGCTATGAACCACCCAAAGACCCGCGTATTCAATCATTTCAAATCACTCCCGATCCCGGTGTCATCGAGGTCAATATTCACCCATCTCACCATTGGGATGAACTACTCGACAAAACACATATCCTCTATGAAGAAGCAAAGCAGTGCCGTCTAGGCACAGAGAAGTTTATGATGGATGGTCGTCATTGTGGAACAGGAGGTGGTAACCATATTACTCTAGGAGGAGCCACACCCTCAGATAGCCCTTTCCTTCGTAAGCCCGACCTTTTACGCAGTTTTGTGACTTTCTGGCAGCACCACCCCAGCCTTTCTTACTTATTCTCTGGCATGTTTATCGGACCAACCAGCCAAGCACCCCGTCCCGATGAAGGACGGGATGAAATACTCTATGAAATGGAAATCGCCTTTTCACTCATGCCGGATGGCTTTGTCGACCAGCCATGGCTTGCCGATCGACTTATGCGAAACTTACTGGTTGACATCACCGGTAATACCCACCGATCTGAGTTTTGCATTGATAAACTGTATGCCGCAGGCTCTGCTAGTGGCCGGCAAGGTCTTTTGGAGTTTAGGGGGTTTGAAATGCCACCCCACTCACGCATGTCATTGGTCCAGATTCTACTGCTGCGATGCTTAGTAGCTCGCTTCTGGCAGGCTCCCTACAAGAAACCGCTAGTACGCTGGGGAACAAGCCTACACGACAAATTTATGATGCCTCATTTTGTTTGGGCAGATATTTGTGAGGTAGTCAAAGACCTCCAAGACCATGGCATACCTTTTCAGGCAAGTTGGCTGCAACCTTTTGAAGAGTTCCGTTTCCCACATTATGGCCGCCTCCAACTAGGTAATATAGAGCTTGAAATTCGCTGGGCGATTGAACCATGGCATGTATTGGGCGAAGAGATAACGCAAACCGGTACCGCACGTTATGTCGATTCATCAGTCGAGCGACTTCAAGTGAAAGTTAACGGCCTGACTGAGGGACGTTATGTTCTTACTTGTAATGGCCGTAGTGTGCCACTAACCTGCACCGGCAAACAGGGTGAATTTGTCGCAGCCGTTCGTTATAAAGCGTGGTCCCCGCCTTCTGCCTTACACCCTACTATAGGGTCAGATGCACCCTTGGTATTCGATCTGATTGACACGTGGAATGGACTATCCATCGGCGGGTGCACTTATCATGTTTCCCACCCAGGAGGGCGTAGCTATGACACCTTCCCCGTTAATGGAAACGAGGCCGAAGCGCGACGCGTAAACCGCTTTTGGGATCACGGATTTACCCAAGGAGCACTACCACCCATAGAAGCATTCAGCCAGTATCAAAAACTGTACGCTAATGAAGTTATTCCTCGGCCCATGAAACCACCCATCTCAACACCCGATCACGAGTATCCCCATACTCTTGACCTGCGTAAGCAGTATAATGCGCGCTAATGATTAATAACAAAGAGAAGCGATTAAGCTTTATGGTATCACCGGATAAAACGGCGCTAAAAAATACGCATCCTTTTATGTCGTACCCACGCTACGATGGGCACTTTGATGAAGTGTATAATGAGCAGCGGCAGGTAAGGCCCCACTGGAAATATCTAGTGGATAGCATTAACTCGCTTGGTCCAGAAGTTCTTCACGAACGTCAACGTAAAGCACAGCGAATTCTCAGAGATGATGGTGCAACCTACAATCTAACCACAGAACCGCTCGCCAGTAATTTATGGGGATTAGATCCTATCCCTATGGTAATCAGCAGTGAGGAGTGGAGCCGAATAGAAACAGGGCTAATAGAACGTTCCGAACTGATGGACCTCGTGCTAAAAGATATTTACGGCCCAAGAGAACTTATTAAACACGGCATTCTTCCAGCCGAGATCGTGTATGGGCATCCGGGCTTTTTACGTCAATGCAGCCATATGGAGTCCCTAGGTAACCATACTCTCCTGCTACATGCCGTGGATATGGTGAGACAACCAGATGGACAGCTCTGCATCATTGGCGATAGAACCCAAGCTCCGAGTGGTGCAGGCTATGCCTTAGAAAACCGTACCGTGCTCTCACGTATCATGCCCAGTTTATTTAGAGATAGTCAGGTACACCGCCTATCTCTCTTCTTCCAAACACTGCGTAGTACCCTGTCAGCTATCAGTCCAACATCAGGGGACAGCCCTTTTGTAGTCATTCTGACTCCCGGTGCCTATAGCGAAACCTATTTCGAACACGCTTATCTATCCAACTATCTGGGTTACCCACTGGTTCAAGGCAGCGATCTGACCGTTCGCCAAGGCAAGGTATGGCTAAAATCTCTAAATGGATTAAGTCAGGTAGATGTCATACTGCGACGTGTGGATGATATTTACTGCGATCAAGTGGAGCTCAAGTCAGATTCGTATCTTGGCGTACCCGGTTTGTTAGAGGCTGCTCGGGCAGGCAATGTCGTAATAGCCAACCCATTAGGTTCAGGCATTCTTGAAGCACCGGCTTTATTAAAATACTTACCCGCGATCAGTGAGTTCTTATTAGGAAGGCAGCTTGAACTACCCTCTGTAAAAACCTGGTGGTGCGGCGATAAAGATGACTTTAACTACATACAGAAAAACCTTTCAACATTGATTATCAAACCGGCCATTCGACAGGCGGAAAGTCCTAGCGTTTACGGTCATTTACTGACCGAACAAACTAAAAAATCGGTACTAGAGCGTATCCGTCGGGAACCCTACAATTATGTTGCGCAAAGTTATATTGCCCCCTCACTTCTACCTGCATGGCAAAACAAAAACATTCAACCACGGCCATCAATACTGAGAACCTTTACCGTTTCCAACCAAACATCGTATACCGTTATGTCAGGGGGCCTGACACGTGTCGGCACATCAGATCAAGACACAATTGTCACCAACCAAACCGGCTCTCAAAGTAAGGATACATGGATCATTGCATCAGAACCTGAGAAACAGGTCAGTTTAGTGCCTTTGACAGGATTCAATCTACCGGCAACGCAACAGACCAATCTGCCCAGTCGCGTCGTTGAGAATATGTTTTGGATGGGGCGCTACGCAGAAAGGGCAGAATCCTCTTTGCGCTTGCTTAGAACAATTTTTATGCAACTCAATGGAATTGATCCCCTACCAATGAATAACCAGACGATATTGCTTCGCGCTATAACGCACCTCTCTGGCACACAACCTGGTTTCACCGAAGAAAATAGCTCTCTGCTGAAAGAGCCGGACAATGAACTGATCAGCCTGATTATTGATGACAGTCGTCCCGGTACCCTAAAGTCTAACTTACTGTCACTACTGACATGTACCGAAGAGGTTAAAGAGATGCTATCGGCTGATACACGCCGTATCATCAATGACCTGCGAGATCACCTACATGAGCTGGATCGTGCATTTGTCAGTGGTTTACCTTCCGCGCCCGATGAGTCGCTAGACCCGCTGGTTACTTCATTGCTGGCTCTATCAGGTCTTAACCATGAAAGCATGCTAAGAGGCACCGGCTGGCAATTTCAAGAAATTGGACGAAGAACAGAACGCGCCGTGCAAACTGCGATTCTTCTCAAACATACCCTCAGTGAAGCTCTGCCCGAAATAGATCAACAGCAAATTCTAGAGTCAGTGTTGTTAAGCGTCGAGGCCTTGATCTCCTTCAGAAGACGATACCGAAACAGAGCAGATGTATCCTGTGGATTGGCTATACTCTTGGTTGAAGAGAGCAACCCTCGATCCCTTTATTATCAACTTGATACGCTCAGAACGCATTTGGAGATGTTACCTGAACGACCTACCCAATCGTTGAGCCTAAGTCGTGAGAAGTGGCTCATTATAAAGTCCCTGAATGACATACAACTATGTGATCTAGCAGCACTGAGTCAGGAAAATCCAACCACAGGACAACGCGCATCTTTAGTTACATTGCTAGACATGCTTATCGCTCAGTTAGGTGAATTTTCAACCATTATTAGCGATCAATATTTTGATCATACAACCAATCCGCAGCAGCTTGTTGCGATGCAATGGAATAATGCGTTATGACCTACCGCATCCGCCACATCACTGAATACAATTACAATAGCCCTGTTTCCATGTGCTATAACTTGGCCCACCTTCTCCCAAGAGATACAACACATCAAACCTGTATCAGCAGTACTATTTGCGTACTTCCTCAACCGACTTATGCCAGTAAGCGTCATGATTACTTTGATAACCTCACCTATTATTTCTCTGTCGATCGCCCACATAAGCGCTTAATCATTGATGTCACCAGCGAAATTAAGACGCTACCGAAACCAAGCTCTTTCGATTTGGACTTAGGTTTAACCTGCCACCAAGCGAGAGAGATTTTAAAACTAGGCATGGCACACGATGTAATCGAAGCAAGGGAGTACATGCTAGACTCACCTATGATACACGCAACCCCTGCCCTTAAGCGCTACGCAGAGGCGCTGTTCACACCCGATAGACCCTTACTCTCCGCGGTCAGTGCGCTAAGTAGCAAAATCTATACAGAATTTGCTTACGATCCTAGCTCTACCTCATTAGCTACACCGCTAAAAGAAGTGCTAAAACAAAAAAGAGGGGTCTGTCAGGACTTTGCTCACCTTGCGATCGGGTGTCTTCGCGCCCTTGGCTACCCAGCGCGCTATGTGAGCGGCTACCTCGAAACGCTCCCTCCTCCTGGGAAGGAAAAACTGATAGGCGCAGACGCTTCCCATGCATGGTTTGCGGTGTACTCTCCTGGAGAAGGCTGGTTCGAGTTTGACCCAACAAATAACAATATGCCTTCAGAGCAGCATATAACCACCGCATGGGGAAGGGACTACTCGGATGTCACGCCACTCCAAGGAGTCATTTTTGACGGAGGTGGCTCACAAACCATGAAGGTCTCTGTAGATGTGCAGCGGGTCGACGTTTAGCCCTGCGCCCCGCTGTATCTCAGTACCCTTACCCGCTTTTTTTCACACTCTTTTGACGTGTTTTCTTAGATGCTTTAGCCGCTGCTTTCTTACGCGCTAACGCGGTCGGTCTATTAGACAGAGAAGGCTTGGCAGCTCGTTGCGCCACAGGCGTGCTTTTGGCAGGTGCGGGTTTAGAGAATTTTTTCTTCTCTTCAGCAGGTACTAATTGCCACTCAGCACTCCCAATCAGATCGTCACGCCCCATCTCCTGAAGCACCTTTCTCAGCTTTGGCCAATTGTCCTGATCATGGTAACGTAGGAGCGCTTTTTGGGTACGACGCTGTTCAAGATCACGGGGGATATAGAGTTTTTCACTCTTATAACTGACTTTTTTAAGCGGGTTGCGGCCAGAATGGTACATCGCCGTGGCCAGCGCCATCGGTGAAGGATAGAAAGTTTGTACCTGATCCACTCGAAACTTATGCTCTTTTAGCCAGCGGGCAAGGTTAAGCATATCCTCATCTTCACAGCCGGGATGCGCAGCGATGAAGTAAGGTATCAGATATTGCTTTTTACCTGCTTCTTTAGAGTACTTATCAAACATTTTCTTGAAGCGGTCATAGGTTCCCATACCCGGCTTCATCATTTTTGATAATGTTCCCTCTTCACTGTGTTCAGGGGCTATTTTCAGATAACCACCAACATGATGAGTCACCAGCTCTTTAACATATTCAGGATCTTCAACCGCCAAGTCATAGCGAAGGCCGGAGGCAATGGCAACGGTGTGTAGACCTTCCAACTTACGCGCCTTACGGTATAACTGAGTCGTCTCACTATGATCAGTTTTCAGGTTCTGACAAATGACCGGATAAACGCAGGATAGCTTTCGGCAAGACGCTTGTATTTCAGGGTCATTACAATTCAAGTGGTACATATTCGATGTTGGCCCACCTAAATCAGAAATCATACCGGTAAAACCTGGGACTTTATCGCGTATCTCTTCGATCTCTTTAATAACCGACTCTTGGGAGCGGCTCTGGATGATGCGGCCTTCATGCTCAGTTATCGAACAAAACGTGCAACCACCAAAACAGCCGCGCATGATATTTACCGAAAAGCGGATCATGTCATAGGCTGGGATCTTCTTATTGCCATAGCGAGGATGCGGTATACGCTGATATGGCAACCCAAAAACAGCATCCATCTCCGGCGTATCTAACGGAATGGGAGGTGGATTTGCCCAAATTTCCTTTTTACCATCCCTCTGCACTAAAGCTTTTGCATTATGAGGGTTAGATTCCAAATGCAGAATACGTGAAGCATGAGCATAAAGAACAGGGTCTTTTGCAACCCGCTCATAAGCGGGTAGACGGATGTAAGTACGATCTCCATCCAAACGCTGCTTGCCTTTGAGAGGCTCTGGAATAATGCGAATCGGTTGAACCGCGTTAGGGTCAGTCTTCGCTTTATCTTCAGCGCACTTAGCAGGCTCTGGAATATATTCGTAGGGGTTAACAACTTTATCAATATGACCCGGCCAATCCACTCGGGTTGAATCGACTTCGACATAGCCATCAGGCAACTGCTCGCGTACAACCACTGTACCGCGAAGGTCAATAATCGAACGGATAGGTTCACCCAGAGCAAGCCTGTGAGTTAGATCAACAATAGCCCGCTCAGCATTTCCATAAAGCAGAATGTCAGCACCCGAATCTAATAAAACAGAGCGTCGAACTTTATTGCTCCAATAATCATACTGGGCGATACGCCTTAAGCTTGCTTCAATACCGCCAATAACAATCGGTACATCTTTATAAAGCTCCCGACAACGCTGAGAATAAACAATAACTGCTCGGTCTGGACGCTTTCCCTCGGCACCATCTGCGGTATAAGCATCATCATGTCTAACTCGAAGATCAGCCGTATAACGGTTAATCATAGAGTCCATATTACCAGCCGTTACCCCAAAGTAGAGATTAGGCTTACCCAACGCTGAGAAGTCTGCTGTTGAACGCCAATCGGGCTGAGTAATAATTCCTACACGAAACCCCTGCGCTTCAAGAACTCGCCCCATTACAGCCATACCAAAGCTGGGGTGATCCACGTAGGCATCTCCCGTGATCAAAATCACATCACAGCTATCCCAGCCGAGTTGGTCCATCTCCTCTCGCGTAGTCGGAAGAAACGGAGCCGTGCCATAACACTCGGCCCAATAAGGGGTATAAGAAAACAGATTGGGGGCAGTTCTGATCATGGATAATACTAGCTGGTTAGTTAACCTGCTATTCTCCCAGAATCCGACCGAGCGGCCTAGTCAATAAACCGCAAATACAATGAAATTTATTTAAGAACCAGCAAAGTTTGCTCGTTTTCCTCGGAAATCAGTGAAATAACCCCGCTTTTAGAGGGGTTATGGCGAACTTCCAATGGCTTGCCCAAAGCAAGCAGCAGCAATTGTTCTTGACTCATTGCTGGGCCTGCACACAATTTACGGGTGGTTGCTAAAGGTCCAATTGTCAATTTTGTGCCTGACAATTCATATCGGCCCATAAATCGATTACATCCGGCAAATCCTGATAACTTGCCTTGAGCTTCAAAGTGAACAGATAAAGGCGTCGACACCATAACAGGACGACCAGCAATAGATTGAATGGCCCAATCAGAACCCGCTAAGACCGATGAAGATACCGGTTCTACCGCTGGGTTAGTTTCACCTTTGTGCATAGGCTGGCAGCCAAGCAACAATGAAGTTGATAGTGATATAAGAACTGTCCTTAGCATAGGGAACATCCTGTCTTGTTAACGATTAAAGATAATATAGAACATATATAAATTAAAACAATTAAAAGACGGCTGATTTCAAAGCCGCCTTTTAATCATTACTGTCTAACTGAGATCGGTAGAATTACGACAGCTCTATAACGTCAAACTCAACCACTGGGCTGACATCTGCATCATAATCAACCCCATCGACACCAAAGCCAAACAACTTGAGGAACTCTGCTTTGTAGTAGGCATAATCTGTTTTCTCAAAGAGATTATCCGTAGTGATCTCTTTCCACAGCGCCTTACATGCATCCTGAATATCGTCACGCAGCTCCCAGTCATCCATACGGAAGCGGTTACCTTCATCAATTAAACCACTATCTCCATAAAGGCCTGTACGGAAGAGACGATCAATTTGTTCCATACATCCTTCATGTACGCCCTGTTCCTTCATTATCTTAAATACCATTGAGAGATATAAAGGCATCACCGGAATAGCAGAGCTGGCTTGAGTAACAACAGACTTAAGCACTCCAACATTCGCCTGACCGCCTTGAGTAGACAAGGTGCTATTCAACGCGTTAGCCGCACGATCTAAATCTTGCTTCGCTTTACCTAATGCACCATCCCAATAGATCGGCCAAGTAATTTCTGTACCAATATAGCTGTATGCAACGGTCTTGCAGCCTTGTGCCAACACACCGGCTTCATTCAGTGCATTAATCCAAAGCTCCCAATCTTCGCCACCCATAACCGTGACTGTGTTGGCAATCTCTTCTTCTGTTGCCGGCTCTACTTCAGCTTCGATAATGACATCTTTATTGGTATCGATAGCCGTCGAACGATAAGGTTCACCAATTGGTTTTAATGCAGAACGTACCACTTCACCGGTATCTGGCATCTTACGAACAGGAGATGCTAAAGAATAAATAACTAAATCAACCTGTCCTAAATCTTCCTTAATCAGATCAATTACTTTCTGTTTAGCTTCATGGGAAAAAGCATCGCCATTGATGCTTTTAGCATATAAACCAGCTTTGTGAGCCTCCTGCTCAAACGCAGCCGAGTTATACCAACCGGCCGTACCCGTTTTCTTTTCAGTACCCGGCTTTTCAAAGAAAACCCCGATCGTTGCTGCTTCTGAGCCAAAGGCAGCAGCAATACGTGAAGATAGGCCATAACCACTGGATGCTCCTACCACCAAAACCTTTTTAGGGCCGTTTTTAATTTGGCCATTTTTCTGAACGTAGCTAATCTGCTCACGAACATTTTGAGCGCAACCGGTAGGGTGTGTTGTGGTACAAATAAAACCACGAATTTTCGGAGTGATGATCATGGTTGATAACAATCTCTATCAATTTATTGGAAATAATCTGGTTCGTACCTTACCCGATTTTCGATACCTTTAATAGCAAAACACCCGCATAAGCGGGTGTTTTGTAGGCGTTATAAAACGCTATTAATTGTATGAGCTATCTAGGTGCTCATCAGCAAATGCCATTATCGATGTGCTTCCGGCAGAAACCATTTGAGCGTAACTTAAATAACGCGGCAAGATCTGATCCATGTAGAACAATGTGGTTAGCTGTTTCGACTCAAGGTAAGGATCCGTCTCACCTGCGGCTTGACTTTCCGCCGCAGCAAGGGCCGTTCTTAACAACTCCCATCCTCCACATAATGTACCCATCATCATCAGATAGTTGTAAGCAACCGCACCTGAGAAATAAGGATTTTCTGCTGAGTCACCCAGTAATTGAGTCGTCGCCGTTTTAGCCGCTTGCAATGCAGCTTCTAACTGTTCCGCTGCACTCGCAAAGCGCTCAACACCTTTTGCTTGCGCAATAACCTGTGAGATCTCTTCCATAACAGCCTGAGCCGCTTGTCCCTGATCCATCAGGGTCTTACGACCCACCAAGTCCAGAGCCTGGATACCGTTTGTTCCCTCATAGATAGGTAAGATACGTGCATCACGGAAGTGCTGAGCAGCACCAGTTTCTTCGATAAAGCCCATGCCTCCATGAACCTGCACACCCAAAGACGTTACTTCTTGCGCCACTTCTGTACACCAGCCTTTTACGATAGGCGTTAAGTAAGCAGCGCGGGCTTTTTCTACAGCGGCCTGCGCTTTATCATCCAGAGCATGTGCAAAGTCCAAACTAGCACACGCATCGTAGGCCAAAGCACGACCAGCCTCGGTTAAGGACTTCATGGTCATTAGCATACGGCGAACATCAGCGTGACGCAGAATAGGCCCCTCTTCATTAAAGCCTACCGCCTTGCCCTGAGTACGATCACCGGCATACCAAAATGCCTGCTGATAGGCACGCTCAGAGATGGCAACACCTTGTAAACCAACCGCCAGACGAGCGTTATTCATCATCGTAAACATGCAAGCTAATCCTTTACCTGGCTCACCAACAAGATAGCCTACTGCACCCTCTTTCTCGCCAAATGCCATCACACAGGTAGCGCTAGCATGGATACCCAGCTTGTGCTCCAAAGAGGCAACCTGAACATCATTACGCTCACCCAGTTCACCATTCTTATTGACAAGGAATTTAGGGACCAAGAACAAGGAGATACCTCGCACACCTGGAGGCGCATCAGGAAGACGAGCCAACACCAAGTGGATGATGTTTTCTGCCATCTGATGATCTCCCCATGTAATGAAGATCTTCTGCCCAGATATACGATAGTGATCGCCTTCAGGCTCAGCTTTACTGCGTACAACAGAAAGGTCGGAGCCTGCACCGGGTTCAGTCAGGTTCATCGTACCTGTCCATTCGCCACTGATCATTTTTTCGAGATAGGTTTTCTTCAGCTCATCACTGCCGTTCAGGTACAAGGCCTCAACAGCACCTTGACTTAAAAGCGGGCACAACCCCCACGACATATTAGCTGACTGCCACATCTCCATGACAGGAATAGAGAGGGAGTAAGGTAAACCCTGACCACCAAACTCAGGATCAAACTGTAATGATCCCCATCCGCCTTCCATATATTGCTGATACGCTTCTGCAAAACCATCTGGCGTGATGACATTTCCCTCTTCCAAGCGAACGCCCTGTTCATCGCCAACGGTATTTGTCGGCGCAATGACTTCTGCAGAAACACGACCCGCCTCTTCCAAAATGGCTGACACCATATCCGGCGTTGCATCTTCGAAGGTAGATAGCTCAGCTAGCTGTGGCATACGAGATACGTTATTCAGAACAAACTGCATATCTTTAAGAGGCGCTTTATAATCAGCCATATGTCATCATCTCTCTATAGTCTAATTAGGTGACCAATTGATTAGTGCAACAGTCTCGCACGAATCAGGGAATTCACTTATTCTATCATAATATGTGGAATACCTAAGGTTTTCCCCTAATACTTTGGAATATGATTTCACTTATTCTCGTTAACTTATTTTCAGCAGGAGACATTCAATATGCAAGAATTGCACGGTTATTACCTTGAAGATCTTGAAGTTGGTATGAGCGCAACCTACGCAAAAACCATTTCTGAATCCGATGTGTATATGTTTGCGGGTATCTCAGGGGACAACAACCCTGTTCATATCAACGAAGAATACGCCAAAACCACACCCTTTAAACAACGTATCGTTCACGGCATGTTCAGTGCGGCACTTATTTCTACGGTTGCAGGTACACGCCTACCAGGACCTGGGGCTATCTACATTGACCAACAGATCAAATTTAAAGCACCTGTACACATTGGCGACACCGCAAAAGCTACGCTAACAGTCACCGAAATCGATGAGAAACGCCGCCGTGTCAAAGCACAAACAGATGTACACGTTGGTGAAACACTGGTAGCAACCGGTAACGCGACATTTATGGTAGATCGTCGCGAAGCGGCAGAGTAAACCCTGTACCTACGCTGGATTCGAGCTGACTACGCTGGCTCGATTCCGGTGTCTCTTCAAACAAACTCCCCGCACAAAGATAACACCCCAAGCCTTGTAGTTTTTGTAATTGCGTTTCACGGCTAACGCCCTCTGCAATAACAACTAATCCCATACTGGTTGCCATAGAAAGAGCCGCTCTGACGACAGAGTGGGAGCTGGTTTCGATATCTTCGACCAACTGCCGATCCAACTTGATATGTGTAACAGGGACACGCTGCAAAAGAGATAAAGACGACCGCCCAGCCCCAAACCCTTCAGCCAATAAATTAACACCTAGTTCCCGTAACTGGTGCAACACGTAAAGGTCGGCTTTAGGGTCGGTCAGGTGAGTTTCATTTAATGCGATGATGATAGACTCAGGCAAGCATTCAACGCTATTCAGTAGCTTTGTTAGTGATGCGACAAAATTACCTCCAAATAACTGGCTAGAAGATATGCTTATAAGCAGTTGGTAGTTAAAGCCTTTTTTATTTAGTCTCACAAGACCTTGGCATGACTGCTCCAGCCCCATAAAACCGATCAAAGCAGCCATTCCACACTCTTTTGCTACTGGATAGAACTCTTCGGCACTGATAACACCAAGTTCCGCGCTTTTCCATGTCAGCGCCGATTCATAGGCAACAATACTCTGTTGATGGGTATCGACCACTGGTGAAAAACTGACTAAAAACTCTTCATCACAAACCGCTTTTGAAAGTAACTGCCTCATCCGGTGGCGCCGGTTAACTTCATCAGACATCTGTTTGGAGAAGTAAACATATTGCGATTTACCACGCCCTTTCGCGCTATACATTGCGGCATCTGCATGTCTCAACAGGTCATCAACTATGACCCCATCTTCAGGGAAGCGAACAACACCAACACTGGCACTGATTTGAAGTTCGCCTAGTTCTTCCAACATAAAGGGCTCACATATGGCTTGCATAAGCTGTTTAGCTTTACTTTCCAGCCCCGTATGATCGACAGCCATATCAGCAATCAAGAATTCATCCCCCCCGAGCCGGGCGATACAGCTAGCATCACTAAAGCGAAAAGACAGACGCTGCGCTAGGATATTGAGAAGCCTGTCTCCCTGATTGTGACCATAATAGTCATTGATTGTCTTAAAGTTATCCAAGTCAATAAAGAAAAGACTAAATGCAGCACCATAATCAATCATGCCTTCAAGACGTTTCATCAATCCGTAGCGATTGGAAAGCTTTGTTAAAGGGTCGATCACAGCCAATTGCCGGTGCTCCAGTTCTCGTTGCTTGCGCTCTGTCACATCATATTGGCGTAAGACAAACTGGTTCCCATCCTTGGTTTGGTTGACACGAATCTGTAAACCGTACCAACGACTTCCATGTACCGTCGGCAAGTAGAGCTCAACTTCGTGCTCGCGAACGTCTAAAGCGGTCGACCAAACCTGATTCGCTTGATGCTCAGAAAAAAATAGATCCGAGAAGCGCATCTTCTTCTTCCCATAAATTTCAATGAACATGGGATTTGCGCTTTTAAGATAACCATCATTATTCCAAAGCGAGGCAATGGTTGTTGAAGAGTGAATAGATAGTTCTGTTTCGAGAAGCTCTTTGGTGACCACGACTTGGGCCAGCATCGCGACCCTACCATCGTTAAGCAGGATACCTGAATAGTGACAATAGACCTCTTTTCTTTTTTGCTTTGGAAAAAGTGTCCACCACTGCGTATGCTCTTTACCGTTACGAAACCCCTTTAAATCATTTTGTAATAGGGTGTAAATCGCTTCGGACATATTCTCACTGAAATCGCGGCTATACAGCTCTTCAGCAGACTCAGCTTCCCAAAAATTCATGGCCTGCTCGTTTGCCCAATGAATCCGAAAACGCTCTACATCATAAACCCAAATGGGATTTTGTAAGGCCTTGAGTGTGTCTAGCTCTTGTTCTTTTAGCACAGCGTACTTCCCTCTCCTTCACCATAAAGAATTTCGCCGTAACTAGGACTATAACACCCAAATAGGGGCGTCTAAACTAATTGCTCAAAAATCAAAAAAGTGTTTTATTTTGCATACAAAAAAAGCAGCCAAAAGGCTGCTTTCGTTAGCATTCACGCAGATTTCCAGCAAACTAGTCCTTGTTTGCTTGATCTCTCAACAAGAATTTTTGGATCTTACCTGTTGAGGTTTTTGGCAAGTCGCCAAAGACTATCTTCTTAGGTGCTTTGAAGTGAGCCATGTTCTCGCGACAGAAAGCAATCACTTCCTCAGCGGTGATGGCCTCACCATCTTTTACCTTAACAAATGCACATGGCACCTCGCCCCACTTTTCATCCTGCTTAGCAACAACAGCAGCTTCCATAATAGAGTGATGACGATACAAAACATCCTCAACTTCGATACTGGAGATGTTTTCACCGCCCGAGATGATGATATCTTTTGAACGGTCTTTAATCTCGATGTAGCCGTCTGGATGCCACACAGCCAAATCACCAGAATGCAGCCAGCCTCCGTCAAAGGTTTCATCAGTAGTTGATGGATTTTTCAAATACCCTTTCATCACCAGATTACCGCGCATGAAGATTTCACCAATCGTAGTGCCGTCCTGAGGAACAGGCTCTAAGGTCTCTGGATTAGCAATCATCAAGCCTTCTTGCATCGGTACTTTAACCCCTTGGCGAGATTTCAGGCGTGCTTTTTCTTCGATAGGCTTTTCATCCCATTCGTCATGCCATGCACATACGACAGACGGGCCGTAAGTTTCGGTTAGACCGTATACATGGGTCACTTTAAAGCCCATCTCCTCCATTCCCTGAATAACAGAAGCAGGTGGCGCAGCACCGGCAGTCATCACTTTGACTTCGTGGTTAATATCAGCCTTCAGCTCATCCGGGGAGTTGTTCAACATGTTAAGAACGATCGGAGCACCACAGAAGTGATTAACTTTCTCTTTACGAATCGCGTCATAAATTTCATCTGCACGCACATGCCTTAAGCACACACTAACGCCTGCGCTAGCAGCAATGCTCCAAGGGAAACACCAGCCATTGCAATGGAACATAGGCAATGTCCATAGGTATGACGGGTGCGCACCCATATTCCAAGAGATCAAATTGCTCACTGCATTTAGATAAGCACCTCGGTGGTGGTAAACCACACCTTTTGGATTACCTGTTGTACCTGAGGTATAGTTCAGCGTGATCGCATCCCACTCATCTTCTGGTAAAGACCACTGAAAATCCTCATCGCCCTGAGCAATAAAAGCTTCGTAGTCCATTGTGCCTATCAGCTCGCCGCCTTCGTAGTAAATATCATCGATGTCGATAACCAACGGCTTGTTTTGTACCATTTTTACGGCACGAGAAATCACTTCAGAAAACTCTCGGTCCACAAACAGAATTTTTGCTTCACCATGTTGCAAAATAAAAGCTAACGCTTCTGCATCAAGGCGAGTATTTAAAGCGTTCAGTACAGCCCCAACCATTGGGACACCAAAGTGCGCTTCAAAAATTTCTGGTATATTGGGTGCCATAAACGCAATGGTATCCCCTTTACCAACACCATTTTTGGCCAGAGCGCTGGCTAATTTTAGCGTTCGTTTGTAAGTTTCAGACCACGTACGTCGTGTATCTTGATGTACAACGGCCAAATGATCAGGGTATACACTGGCAGCGCGCTGAATAAAAGATAATGGGCTGAGCGCTGCATAGTTAGCAGCGTTTTTATCCAAACCCATAACATAAGGATTGTGGTTATTATTTGTCATTCTGTTCCCTTACTCACTGTTGAGTTGTTAAAGCCATAGGTCTTTGCCGACATCCATACACAAAAAATAAGCAAAAACCCTTACTCAGGTAATTATGATACGCAATTTCCCTTATTACACAAGCTAGCCTAAAGTCATACTATATTTATTAGAACTGTATAGAGAAATGCGCTAGAGATCACCTATGCCCGAGCACCTAAAATTGGATCTTGAAAAATGCCGCGAAGAGGCAGATAGATATCGACTGCTAGCAGAGCAATCTACCGATATGATCTCTCGCCATGCCGCCACATCCGACTGGACTTATATTGACGTCAATCCAGCAGTCGAAAGGGTTTTAGGTTACAGCGTTGATGAAATCATAGGCGCAAAGGGTTACGACCTATTCCATCCTGAGGATGCCGATAATTTACTTAAGCGAGCTGAGACGGTTAGATACCGTCGTGGCATGTACACCAATACCTATCGCTATCGTCATAAAGATGGACATTACATTTGGCTGGAAACAACCAGCAGAACGATACGTGACAGTCATGGTGATCCGGTTGAGATCATCTGCGTATCAAGAGATGTCACTGAACGCGAAATGGCTCAGCAGGCTATCCGGCGCCTAGCGCGTGTGGTTGAAGCCTCCAGCGACATGATCATGTTCTGTAATCATGAATCGATGCAGCTAACCTATATGAATGAATCCGCGTACCGAACGTTAGGCACCGAAAAAGAGAACCCAGTCGTCTTTTACTTGGATCAAATATTTGAAGAGCACATTTTCAACTCGCTTGTGCAAGACGCACTCAATCATGCAGCGGAGCACGGTATATGGTACGGTAGTGTCCCCCTCAAAATGCCCTCTCACCACCATAGAATCGCAGAAATTCGTGAAGTAATAGCGCATCGTAATCGTACGGAAAACATGAAGGTTGAATATTACTCTATCATCGGCAGGGACATCACCTTAAAGCGTAAAGCCGAAGAGCAAGCTAAACGCCAGCAGTTAGAGATGGCCCACATGTCACGTCTGCTGTCAGTCGGTGAAATGGCAACGGGGCTGGCCCATGAAATCAACCAGCCTTTAGCTGCTATCTTGAATTACTGTCGTGGCAGCCTACGCCGGTTGGAAGAAGGTTCCAGCGAGGAGAACTTCACGCAAATCAGCCACTCTATGCAACTGATTACTCGTCAGGCAAAACGGGCTGCGGATATTGTCAAACGTATGCGTAGTTTTGTGAAACGCACCGATTATCAACGAATAGAGTTTTCGGTCAATGAGTCCTGTATCGATGTCGTTGGCTTCTTGAACCAAGAAGCCGTCGATCATAACATCAGCTTTCAGTTTGACTTAGACCCGACAGAGCCTCGCTTGCTTGCTGATAAAATACAGATCGAGCAAGTACTTTTAAATCTGGTTCGCAATGCAATAGAGGCTTACAGCGAGTGCGAAAAAACTAAGAGACCCGTTACCATCTCAACCAAACATACCAATGGTTACATTGATATCTCGGTGAAGGATGAAGGAAACGGTATCTCTAAAGAAGGGCTTGAAACCTTATTTGAGCCCTTTGTTACTTCAAAATCAACCGGCCTTGGGATGGGCCTTGCAATTTCACAAACAATAATCGAAACCCATGGTGGACAGCTCTGGGCTGAAAGCGATGGCAGCTCCGGCACACAATTTCACTTTAAGGTTCCGGTAAGGGCAAACTAATGACACAAAGAGCAAGTGGTACTGTATTTATCGTTGATGACGATAATGATTTTCGCGATTCAATGAAATGGCTGCTGGAGTCTGATAATTTTCATGTCTCAGGCTTTGAGTCAGCCCATGATTTTCTGGAGCGCTACAATGGTGAAATGGGCTGTATGTTACTGGACGTACGTATGCCTGAAATTAACGGTTTAGCCCTTCAGCAAATTATGAACGAGCGCGGTATCAAAGTGCCTATTATCGTTGTCAGCGGCCATGGCGATATTCCTATGGCGGTCAATGCCATGAAAAATGGCGCGCTGGACTTTATTGAGAAGCCTTTTGATGACGAGGTTTTGTTACGTCTAGTCGAGCAAGGCTTGCAACGCGCTACTGAGATGTTCAAAGACAATAGCGCGCTCACACAAACACGTAGCAATTATGACTCGCTGAGTAAACGAGAAAAAGAGGTTATGTCGCTGGTCGTTGCTGGTAATTCAAACCGAGAAATTGCTCAAGAGCTAGGAATTAGTCCAAAAACGGTCGAGGTTCATCGCGCACGCGTTATGAGCAAAATGCGGGCAGATAGCCTGCCCGATCTCGTACAACAAGCTAATCGATTACACGTAGCCTGATAAAGTCTGCAACCGCCGATACCAGCTTCTCTCTTGCCTCAAAATGCGGCACATGTCCGCAAGCAGGCAGAAATAGCGGTTCGGCGTTCGCACCAATACCTGCACAAATATCAGTAACCTGCTCTTTGACACCATACTGGTCATCCTCGCCTTGAATAATCAAAGCTGGACATTGGATTGCCGGCAACCAAGGTCTAAAATCCATCGGATGCTTTCGCTCTCGTAACCATGTTTCGTGCCACGCGCGAAACATGGTATCCGTTCGATCACCTAAATAGCGAGCAAGACGCTCTTTAAGGTTTGTGGTTTTATAACGCTCAACCGCTTCGATGATACCGGCTGTCGTGAGATGATCAATATAGATGTGAGCCGCCTCGGTAATGACGCCATACACTTTATCAGGGATCGTTGCAGCACCAATCAGTGCAATAGACCCACCATCACTATGCCCCAGTAAAACCACTTGGTTAAGACTTAGACGATTGAGCAGTCTCGGTAACCATACCTCTCCTTCCTCAATTAGATAATCATCATCTCGAGGAAGCTCAATGGGGGTCGATGAACCGTAGCCTTGGCGCTCATATACCAACACATCACAACCCGTCTTTTCAGCCAATTCTTCTGGAACATCTTTCCACATACGAATAGTGCCTAGTGCTTCGTGTAACAGAACCAATGTGGGCTTGCCTTCCGCTTGGTTATCATGGCATCCCATGCGGATAGATATCTGCATATTATGACCCAAATCAACCAAGCTATCTGTCCACTGTACACTCATGATTTCGCCTCAGGAATAGAATAGGTCAAGGTAACATGAGCAACAGGATCCTCCTCTCCTCTGGATAGGATATAGACTTCACCCACCCCCAAACGCTTACCGACTTTAAGGGTTTCAGCTCTGGCAATAATATCCGCACTAGCACTAGGTTTACGGAGAAAGTTAATATTTAAGTTAATCGTAACAGCCAGCGCCACAGGGCCAATTCGACTTAAAAGTGCGGCATACATAGCGACATCCGCTAGTGCCATCATTGCAGGCCCTGAAACGGTTCCGCCGGGACGCAAGTGCTGCTCATCAACCGGAAGACGCATCTCAGCCCACCCATCACCTAACGCTTCTAAAACACCGTACTTTTCACCTTGCGGAAACTGCTCTGCAAGGAAATCGCGCATCGCTTCAAAACTCATTACCTGTGACATCACTGCCCCTCTACCTTCGGCTTATCCATGACCGCAAGCGTAACTGTCGCTTTGGCCACCAGCCGCTGTTTCTTATTTTCATCTTCCGCAAACACCTCGGATTCAGCTACTGTCAGCACCCTACCAGCTTTAAGCACAGCGCTTTTACACAATAACCGCTCGCCTTTTGCGGCGCGTAACAAATTGATTTTAAACTCAGCAGTGAGCACCATTTGATGGTCATCAATTAGGGTGACTGCCGCCGTGCCTGCACAATGATCTGCTAGTGTCGCTTGCACACCCGCATGTACAAACCCATCCTGCTGCTGATGCTTTTCCGTTAATTCAATGGATGCATGGCATATCCCTGACTCCAACTTCTCCAGTTTGCACCCTAAGTCGGCAATGAAAGGAGCAACATCAAAAATACGCTGTGCCTCAATAAGAGCGTTTTGCATACCGATCAGACCTCTTCTCGCGCTTGGTTACGAAGAATAAAACGTTGAATTTTACCGCTCTGTGTTTTGGGTAACTCATCGACAAAGGCGATCTCCCGAGGAAAGGCATGTGCGGACAAACGCTCTCGCACAAGCTGCTTCAACGCTTCCGCTAACTCAATTGTGGGATCATATTCAGGCTTAATAACAACGTAGGCCTTAATGATAGCGCCACGGGAAGAGTCTGGTTTACCTACCACCCCAGACTCAGCTACAGCAGGGTGCTCTAACAACGCGCTTTCAACATCGGCAGGGCCAACACGATAGCCAGCAGTAGAAATAATATCGTCATTACGACCAACAAAAGAGAAGCTACCATCACCATGCCTAACTGCCACATCACCTGTTAGGTAATACCTACCTTTAAAAGGATTCTTTTCTCCCCAGGTGTACCCTTGAAAGAAAAACAAAGGAGAAGCATCCATATCAACAGCCAACTGCCCTGTGTCACCTATCGAAACCTCTTCAAAATCGCGACTGAGTACAACCACGCGATGCCCCGGCAAGGACAAACCCATTGATCCCACAGTGTTGTGCACTAGCGCATGATGGTTACAACACGTCATGGCGGTCTCCGTCTGCCCATATTGATCAATGACCGAACAACCTAAACGCCGTTTTGCCCAATGAATAACTTCAGGGTTTAATGGCTCCCCTGCACTGTTCGCCACTCGTAACCCAAGTGACTCAGCACCGTTTAGCGCTTGATCATGGGCCATTAATAAACGGTATGCTGTCGGCGCAGCAGCAAGGTTAGTAATGTTGTATTTTCGAATCATTTGATAAGTCGATTCAGGAGTAAATCCATGCTCATTAAAGTGAGTCGTATTACCTAACAACATGGGACCTACCACCGCATAGTAAAGCCCATAGGCCCAACCAGGATCAGCCACATTCCAATAGTTATCACCTACTCGTAAATCAATGGCATAGCGCATATAAACATAAAACGAGAGAATTGCTCGGGTCGGAACAGCAACGCCTTTTGCTTTTCCTACTGTTCCCGAGGTAAACATCTGTATAAAGGGCTCATCCGCTGTAAGACGAACAGGATCAAAGCTGGGTGACTGGGCTGCTAGTACCGATGAAAAGTCATCATCCTCAGCCAACGCACCACTAACCGCCAGAATAGGAGGACAACGTTTAACGCCACTGAGTTTGCTGCGATGTGCATGATCTGTGACCACTAACCGAGTACTGGCAGTGACTAATCGATATTCTATAGCTCCGGAGCCATAGGCAGTAAATAATGGCTGATAAACGGCCCCCGCCTTGAAAGTACCTAAAATTACAATCATCAACTCAGGGGTTCTAGGTAACAGTGCGGCGACGCGATCACCCCTACCAATACCTTTGGATGTTAAATAGTTTGCAAATCGTGCGGAGGCCTCTTTTAACTCAGCAAAAGTCATCTCCTGAGCAGGCCGCTCTACACCCTCGTACACTAAGCCTATCCGGCCAGAATCCGCCCAACGATCACAAATCTCCTCGCAGACATTGAACCCACCCTTCAGGTTACCTACGAGTTGCTGCTCAACTTGGCTAGGAGTGAAACGATCATAGAACGTTTGATAGTCCGCTTCGCGCATTAACATCATCTCTTCTTATTATTATCTTTAACGTGTATTGCTCTTCTTTAATGGCGGGTTAGGAGAAAACCCCCTCTTGTGTAAAAGCATCAACCTCTTTCTGGCTATACCCAAGCGTTTTGAGTACGTCTTGTGTATCCTCTCCACACAAAGGAGCCTTGGACAATAAATCTGCGCTCATACCCTTCAGTAAAGGTGCCGGGCGAACCTGTTTGCCGCCCTCAATATCAACAATCATACGTCTCTGCCTTGCATGGGGCATCTCTGCCGCTTCAGCCATGGTTAAAACCGGCTCCACGCAGGCATCTACCTGTGAAAACTTATCAATCCAGTAGTTTTGCGGTTGGCTCATAAAAACGGCCTTTATAGCAGATTTAATCTCTGCATCGCTCTTATCGAACCACTCTGGATGTCCGATCACATCAACCAATTGCTGACGGAATTGGGGCTCCAAACTACCCACCGCCATGTGACGCCCATCGGCGGTTTCATAATAATCATAAAGCCCGGAGCCATTTAAAAAGTGACCTTCAGGTGATACAGAAGGCTCACCATTGAGCACACCGGGCATCATCAGAGGCTGCAGCGCCAAGCATTGATCCGACATCGCTATATCAATGTACTGCCCCTCACCCGTTGATTGGCGCTGAATAACCGCAGCTAAAATAGCTATGACCGCTGGCTGTGACCCTGCTGCGACATCCGCAATTTGCACACTATTTAATGCCAGCTCATTTTGCCGACCAGAGGAGCCGCTGATACCACTCAACGCCAAATAGTTAATATCGTGGCCTGCCCGATCCCGATAGGGGCCACTTTGCCCATACCCTGTAATAGAGCAATAAATTAATCGAGGATTGACTGCCTTGAGCTGCTCATACCCCAAGCCTAGACGGGCCATCACTCCGGGCCTGAATTGCTCAACAACAATGTCGAATGTTTTTACCAGTTCATTAATAATCTCTAGGGCCGAAGCGTGTTTCAAGTTCAAACCGATCGAGCGTTTACCTCGATTGAGATATTGAAACGCTGCCGACTGACCAGCAACTTTGGGCGGCATTTCCCTAACCAAATCGGGGCGAGATGGCGATTCTACTCGAAGCACATCCGCTCCCATATCAGCCATCAACATCGTGGCATACGGCCCTGGTAATAGCGTTGAAAAATCGAGGATCTTAAGGCCGCTCAGTGGTTGCATCTACCTATCTCCTACACCCATACCTAACTGAAGGGGCTATTAGTATATACCCCTAATTTTATATCTTCATTTTACGTAAACGTAAAGAACAATTAATACATTCCCGTATACAACCTTAAGAGCATATACAAAGTGCTTAAAAATCAAAGTATTATAATTTTTTCGTTCATATGAAAATTATTCAGATGATTTTTTTGTCTGCATTTTTTGATAAAGCTCAATTTATTACAGATATGACATTGAACTCTGAGTCTCGGTCTGTACAATGCCCGACCAGACATCTCAGAGCTTATAAGAATGAAAAAAATACTCATGAGTGCCTGCTTTTTAGGCCAAAAAGTTAGATATGACGGACAGGATAGTCTGTTGGAGCACCCTCTCATCCAACAATGGAAAGAAGAGGGACGCATTGTTCCCTTTTGCCCCGAAGTCGCCGGTGGACTCCCTACCCCTCGCCACCCGGCAGAGATCACAACGCGCCACCCTGTTATGGTTGTTAACCTGATTGGTGAAGATGTAACGCCCCAATTCTTGCAAGGTGCTGAGCTTGCTGTAGAAAAAGCGAAAGAAGTCGGTGCGTGCTGTGCCTTGTTAAAAAGCCGCAGCCCATCTTGCGGAAACCGCGAAACCTATAATGGTAAGTTTGATGGGACTCTCGTACCCGGAAGTGGTGTAACCGCCGCTGAGCTTCAGCGTCATGGCATACCAGTATTCAATGAGCGAGAGCTGGATCAATTGGTCGAATTTATGGCCATGCAAGCAGCAGATGTTGCATAATCATCAAGTTCTGTAATAAAGCCTCTCATATGTTAAAGGAGTGATCGTATGAAAATGCTACCTCTTGCCCTAGCTGTTACGTTGCTATCCCCCAACCTATTTGCTGCTGTCGATCAAGATACCCAAGCAGCTTGTGAAGCAGTTGCTGAGCTTGCTAAAGGCGACGACCTCAAAGCCGCTGCTGAAGAGGCGCGCTGGTGTTTGGAAGGTATTGAACAAACCTTGCAAAGTATGGATGCAGACCTGTTTACAAAAGAGATCAACGGTTGGAATCGTGGTGAAGTAACTACCAACAAAGCGATGGGTATGACCTTAACAGAAACCTCTTACACTAAAGAGGGATCACATATCCAAGTTTCTCTCAATACGGGTACAGGTGCTATTGGTAACGTGATGGCACAAATGGGAATGATGCAAGGCGTTAAACGCGTGCGCCTGGGCAAACACAAAGGTATTTTCACATCCGACAACGAACTGGCTATCTCCTTTGATGGCGGTCGCTTGCTAACACTTCAAGGTAACGGTGTGGATACTGAAACGTTAACGGAGTTTGCTAAAGCGCTCCCGCTTGACAAACTAAGCGGCCAATAAAGGCCGTAACCGATCTAAGCCCAGCTCGTTATGCTGGGCTTTTTCATGACCAGATATTACGATTGCGCGGCAAGCTCTCTTGCTTTATGTAATTTTTTATAGCTACCAATCAAGCGCAAATGGCGATCCAGACCTTCCAGCTTCATACTGGTTTTCGAAAGACCATAAAAACGCACCTCCCCAGTGACTGAACCCACCACATGCGTCATCGTTTCAACACCAAACATACGCTGCAAATTCGGGAGATAATCTCCCAATACTAAATCATCATCCAAAGTGATCTCTAAAACAGCATTCAGCGCTTGGTAGAATAAACTACGTTCAATAGTGTTATCATTATACTGTAGGAAGTTTTCAACCAACTCCAACGCCTCGTCGTACTGCTGCAAAGCCAAATAGATAAGGAGTTTTAGTTCTAGAATCGTGAGTTGTCCCCAAACGGTATTCTCATCAAACTCGATACCAATCAGTGTTTTTATATCCGTATAATTATCCAACTGGCTTTCTTCAAGGCGCTCGACCAAGTCCGCCAACGCATCATCATCCAATGAGTGAATATTGAGAATATCCTCTCGGTAATCTAGCGCCTTATTGGTGTTATCCCAGATAAGATCATCAACAGGATACACCTCTGAATACCCCGGCACTAAAATTCGGCAGGCAGTTGCACCAAGATCCGTATACACCGCCATATAAACTTCTTTATCCAAGGCTTCAAGAATACCCATTAAGTAAGCCGCTTCCTCTTCGTTGGTGCCAGTGAAGTCCCATTCACAGAATACATAATCATGCTTATCACTAAAGAAGCGCCAAGATACTACACCCGTAGAATCAATAAAGTGCTCTACAAAGTTGTTTGGCTCGGTTACTGCGAGGCTGTTAAAAGTTGGCGGAGGCAGGTCATTTAAGCCTTCAAAACTACGCCCTTGTAGTAACTCCGTGAGACTGCGCTCCAATGCCACTTCAAAACTGGGATGGGCACCAAACGAAGCAAACACACCGCCCGTTCTAGGATTCATCAACGTAACGCACATCACTGGAAATTGACCACCCAATGAAGCATCCTTGACTAGCACGGGAAAGCCGTTCGCTTCTAAACTTTTAATACCATCAAGAATATTGGGGTATTTCTCTAGAACGTCTAAAGGTACGTCTGGTAGTGCAATCTCCTCTTCGAGAATTTGCTTTTTAACAGCGCGCTCGAAAATTTCTGATAAGCACTGTACTTGCGCTTCGCAAAGGGTATTGCCTGCACTCATGCCATTACTTAAAAATAAGTTTTCAATGAGATTAGATGGGAAATACACCACCTCATCATCTGACTGACGTACAAACGGCAGTGAACAAATCCCCCGATCAGCTCTACCGGAGTTAGTATCAATCAAATTGGAGCCGAAAAGCTCACCATCGGGATTATAAATCGACAAACAGTAGTCATCTAAAATCCCTTCTGGCAGCTCATCCTCCGGACCGGGCTGAAACCACTTTTCGTTGGGGTAATGAACAAACTCGCTGTTAGCGATCTCTTCACCAAAATACTGATCATTGTAGAAAAAGTTACAGTTCAAGCGCTCAATAAACTCACCCAGCGCCGAGCATAAGGCACTCTCTTTAGTCGCCCCTTTACCGTTAGTAAAACACATCGGCGACGCCGCATCACGAATATGCAGCGACCACACATTCGGTACTATATTACGCCAAGAAGCGATCTCAATTTTCATACCGAGCTTCGCTAGAATGGCAGTCATATTAGCAATGGTCTCTTCCAACGGAAGATCTTTACCTAAGATATAAGTATTCGATTCGCTCACAGGTGGTGCCATCAGCATTGCCTGCGCATCTTCATCCAGATTTTCGACCGTCTCTATTTTGAACTCAGGCCCCTGCTGTACGACCTTTTTAACGGTACACCGATCAATAGAGCGCAAAATACCCTCACGATCACGCTGTGATATACTCTCCGGAAGCTCTACCTGAATCTGAAAGATCTGATTATAGCGATTCTCAGGGTCAACGATATTATTCTGCGAGAGGCGAATGTCATCTGTCGGAATATCCCTTGCCAAACAGTACACCCGCACAAAATAAGCCGCACATAAGGCCGATGAAGCTAAGAAGTAATCAAATGGGCTAGGAGCTGAGCCATCGCCTTTGTAGCGAATCGACTGATCCGCAGTAACGGTAAAGTCGTCAAACTTGGCTTCAAGTCTGAGATTTTCTAAAAAATTAACTTTGATTTCCATGAAGAAAGTCTATAGGCCGGAGAATGTGAACGGCATTTTAACATGATTAGCCAACTGAAAACGAAGATTATGCAGTGAAATAAAGCCCCTCCCTTTCGTAGGGGCTGCCAGAAAAAGCGACACTTTACTGTTTGGAAAAAATAGCCACATTAGATCCGTTAGACTTTAAACCGGCTTAACGTTGATTTCAGCCCCGTAGCCGTCTCATCCAATGCCTGCACAAGTTCACGATTGCGGCTTACTGACATAGAGGTTATGCCTGACTCGTGACTAATATCGGACAAATTATGGCTAATTTCATCAGATACCTGAGACTGCTCCTCAGCCATCGCTGCGATATCATTGGTTAAATCGTATAAGTTTTGAATTGACACCGACATCCCTTGAATCTGGTCATCAGACCGCTGAATCTCGTTAATCTCTTTTCCTGCTCGATCACTAGCTTGATTAATGACGGTGACCGCATGAGCAACCCCCGCTTGCAATTCTGAGATCTGCTGCTGAATGCTTTCAGTAGATTGCTGAGTCTTACTGGCTAAGGTGCGTACCTCATCCGCCACAACAGCAAATCCTCGCCCTGAATCACCAGCACGAGCTGCTTCTATGGCCGCATTAAGCGCCAGCAGATTTGTCTGTTCTGCAATACCACTGATAATGTCTAACACACTCTCTATTTGTGTACTCAACTCAGATACGTTAGAGACGGTTTCTGCTGCCCCCTGTACCTGAGAAACCATACCAGCAATCGAGTGAGAGACAGATGTCGATATCTTGCTCGCATCATTGGCGGCACTACGAATATTATCAACATTCATCAAGTTATCTTGTATCCGCTCGGAAACTTGATGAATGGTACTGACCATTTCCGACATTGCCGCTGATACCTGACCCATTTTCTCTTCTTGGCGATTAGATGCGCCATCCGCATCTTCTGCGGCAAGATTGAGTTCTATTAAGTGTCCCGACACCCTCTCTGCAGCTTGGTTGGCCTGCATTACCAGCTCACGAGTTTTTATTACAAACTGATTAACCGCCGCAGCCATATCACCAATTTCATCATTACTTTTCATATCTATTTGCTGAGTAAGGTCACCATCCCCCTCAGCCAACTCTTTAAGAGAGTCTGTTAATTTATTGATTTTAATAACAACTCGGCTAGAAAAAACAACCGTTAACAAAATAATGATGATTGCGCCCAACAGCATTAAAATACTGGATAGATCTTTAAGTAAACTGCCAGCTTCTTGATCAATAGCCGCTTTGAGCGTTTCGCTGGTTTTAGTAGAGATTTGGTTAGTTTGGCTGATCGCTTGATCAACGGCATTTGATGTAACCTGAGCTTCTACTGCAACCGCTTGGTTAACTTCTTTTTTGCTCTGCGCGATCAATTGCGCAAACCGAGCATTTAACGCCTCAGAAGCCTGCAACGCTTTATCATTAGAAACGCCTAACACAAAACGTCCAATAACCGCACCCCGTGGATTTATCTCTACATCCACCACGTGAACAGAAGGATCTTTTGCCGCCGCATTAAGTAGCTTATTAAAAGAACCTCGCCCCTCTCCCGATTTGATAAGTTCCAGCACTTTAGGTTTACGTTTGTCCAGAAAGCGGGTCAAAGGATTGCCTTCTTTATCGTAATAGCGTGCAAAGAGAACCATATCGTTTCGATGCAGATCATTGACTAACCGTGTTAAACGAGGAGAATCACCATCCCATATGGCATTGGGTGCCGCCAAAGCCATCAGATTAGCCATTGCATCCGCCGTATCCTGAAGCGACTCCACCAATAGCTGCTCTACACGCTTCTGCTCCTCTCCTAATTGCGCTGATAAGGTGCTATTGAGTGCGTTTTCGGTACCGTTTGATAAGTTCTCAATAGCAAGACTGATCGTATGTTTGGACTTCCCAAGGCTATCAGTTACTTGCTGATCACCATCCAATAACGTGCTCTGTACATCATCGACTAGGCCATCAACACGATATTGCGTGACCCACAAGGCAATGACGACCTGAAGCACAATCAACACCAAGACAGTAACTAAAATAGGAAGTAACAGGCGGCTTTTTAAGTGCCTAAGAAAACGTCTAAGCATTTCTACAACCTTAGATTTTTATTTTTTATAGGTCTTTAGTTGTAGATCATGTTATTAAAAAGTCAAGTTTTACCTACCCCAACCAGCTCATCCAAAGCGTGACACTCAACAACGAAACCACCGTCGAAAAAACAACAATTTGAGACGTTTCTTTTTCAAAAGTATCATATTTAAGGGCAACAACATGAGCCAGTACCCCTGTGGGTAATGCTGACAAAAGCACCGCTGTTACTAGCCAGACAGAATCATCAACACCCAGCATCAAAAAAGCCAACCAGGTCATCAACGGGTGAACACAAAGTTTCAGTAGAATCATCCAACCCAGCTCACTGTAACGAATAGCTGTGCGCGTTAGCTGCAAACTGGCCCCCAAACAAAACAACGCAACAGGTACAGCCGCAGGGGCAAGCATATCCAACACACTGCCGACTGCGTTAGGAATAGTTATATTATTGGCCGACACGGTTAAACCTAACACCGTCGAAATAAAAATAGGATTGCGAAGCAAAGAGCGATCCAAGATTTGCAGTAGTGGTTTTATTCCCACCTCTTTCTGGCGGATCGTTTCCAGTAGCATTTGCGCGCCACCAATTAAGAAAATATTACCTGCCAAAATAATACTTACCGTAGCCCCATAAGCTGTTTCGCCAAGCACTGCAAATGTCAGTGGAATCCCCATATACGCATAATTGGAAAAGACGCCGTTTAAGCCGCGCATCACTAATTGTTCAGCTTGAGTTTCTCTAAACATATAACGGCTAACTACAAAAGCCAGTAAACCAGTCAGAACAACACCTGACATGAAGGCCAGTAACGCTGGGATATTCAGCAAATTAGAGATAGATTCTTTACTTGATGCATTAAACAGCAAAGCAGGCACTGCAAAAAAATAAACAAACTGATTTAGCCCCGGTAACATTTTCGTATCAAATACCGTTCGCTTCGCGATATAACCGAGGGAGATCATTAAAAATAGAGGAAGAATGGATTGAAAACTAAGTAACACCGATTAGCTCCACTTTTGTCTGGGAGGTATATAGGTTTCGAGCAGATCCAACAAGCGATCAGGCGCTGCATCAACCTGTACCATCGTGGCATATTCTTGTGCCATAAATTGTTTATCCGCAATGTGCTGGATGAAGTCCAAAAGCCGGTCGTAATAGCCATCCACATTTAGAAAGCCACAGGGCTTGGTATGATAACCCAACTGCCCCCACGTCCAGACTTCAAATATCTCTTCTAGCGTCCCTATACCGCCCGGCATCGCAATAAACGCATCCGCTAAGTCTGCCATTTTAGCTTTACGTTCATGCATGTCGTCCACAATATATAATTGAGTCACACCTGCGTGTTGAATCTCTTTGTCTCGCAAAGCTTTGGGCATAACACCGTAAACGTTACCACCACGCTCAAGTAGAGCATCAGCGATTGTGCCCATCAAACCAGTTTTGCCTCCCCCATAAACTAACTCACACCCTCGACTGACCATGGCATCCGCCATACCCACTGCAGCCTCTGCAAAAATGGCATCACTCCCAGGACCTGAACCGCAAAACACTGCAATTTTCATATCTTATTCACTTCTTTATGCGACAATGGTGGCAGCTTACCAAAAATATTCTGACTTGCTAGGCTCAAACCGACCAAGTTTTGATGAGGACACCATGAAACGCTTACAAATACTTTTAGTAACACTGGGACTGAGCATCCTCTTAGCCGGTTGTTCTGATAACGAAGTGGGTGAAGTTAGCCTTGGCGTGTTTACGACCAAAGATATCAAGCTGGATATGCTTCAAGACCCTATTGTTACCGGTGTGAGCTGTCATATTGCCCACGTCAAAGCAGACCTTGATTTTGCAGACCCCTCTGATATGTCTATCGCTTGCCGCCAAACAGGGCCGATTACCCTCGCCATGATCAACGCCATCGATAAAAGTAAAGATGGTGAAATTGTATTCAAAACCTCTAAAAGCATCTTCTTTAAGTCTTTGAAAGTAAGAAGAATTTACGACTTCGAGAATAAGACACTTATCTATGTCAGTTATTCAACAAAAGAGGTTCAGGGCAGCCACAAGCATTCGTTATCCACCGTTCCACTTTGGGGCAACCCTGTTTGGTCGCAAGTTGACCAGTTGGATAAACAGGGTTAGTAAGATGTCAGTAAAACATCGACCAACTCTTTTGCAGCTGTTGATAAGGGATAGCGCCGCCGGGTGATGACTCCCACTTGGCGGGTTATTTTGGGAGCCTCTAATTCACAGCATACGGCACCTAGTTCGTTCATCTGCCCTCGGCATAACGAGGGCACCACGCTCACGCCAAGCCCCATAGCCACCATTCGCCCAATGGTAGCGAGCTGATGAGTTTCAAATTGGGGGGATAGTGACAACCCTTCCCCTTCCAATATCCGCTCAACCAACAAACGTACACTGGAAGGCCGCTGAAGAATAATAAAGTCATCTTCCAGCAGCGCCTGCCAACCCACGACTTCGGCACCAGCCAGAGGGTGTGCTTGGGGTAATACGGCGATAAACCGATCATCAAACAATGGTTGGAAAACCAAATCCTCCGTATCTCCTGGGTCAAAGGAGACACCTAACTCAACTCGGCCACCCCGCACCATATCGACGACATCCTCTGCAATGACATCATGAATCATCATATTGATCTTAGGATAGCGTTCACGAAATGTTTTGATTGCCAGAGGCAACTGGTTAGAGGCAAAAGAAGGCATACTAGCAATAGCCACCTTCCCTCGGAAGAGTGAGAAGCGATTATGCATCTCATCAAACGCTTCATCGAGGTCTGCTAATAATCGTTGCGCTGTTGGGTAAAAGGCTTCGCCCTCAGGTGTCAGGGCCAAAGTTCGGGTCGTTCTTGCCAACAACTGACCGCCTAAAGCCTCCTCTAGGTTCTTAATAGCCACACTTAAGGCAGGTTGCGACAGATGCACTCGTGCACACGCCTCAGTAAAGCTTCGAGTTTTCGCCACCGCCACAAAGGCACGGAGCTGTTTAACGGTTATATTCATAAAAAAAATTTATTATTTCTTTGAATAAATTCATTGGATAAATATAAAGGAGTAGTAGACACTTAACAAACTCAAATTCAGCCCGCTCTGAGCGCATTTACAGTAGGGCATAATAACAACAGATAACAAGGCATGGAGGAGTTCAATGTCGGGTTTTAATAAAGTAGTTAACAGCTACGAAGAAGCGATGGCAGGCTTGGAAGATGGCATGACCATTATCGCTGGTGGCTTCGGCCTTTGCGGTATCCCCGAAAACCTGATCGCCCAGATCAAAAAAATGGGCACAAAGGATCTGACCATTGTTTCTAACAACTGCGGTGTTGATGGATTCGGCCTTGGCATCCTGCTGGAAGACAAACAGGTCAAAAAGATGATCTCCTCCTATGTTGGCGAAAACGCCTTGTTTGAAAAGCAACTATTAGCAGGCGAATTAGAAGTTGAGCTAACGCCTCAAGGTACACTGGCTGAAAAAATGCGCGCCGGTGGTGCAGGTATCCCCGCCTTCTACACAGCGACTGGGTACGGTACTGAAGTCGGTAAAGGTAAAGATGTAAAAGAATTCAACGGCCGCAACTATATTCTCGAAGAATCAATTACGGGTGAATTTGCGATTGTTAAAGGCTGGAAAGCAGACCGTTACGGCAATGTGGTTTACCGCCATACCGCTCAAAACTTCAATCCAATGGCTGCAACCGCAGGCAAAATCACGGTAGTTGAAGTGGAAGAAATCGTAGAACCAGGCGAGTTAGATCCAACGCAGATTCACACACCAGGCATCTATGTTGACCGTGTCATTCAAGGCACATTCGAAAAACGTATTGAACAGCGCACCGTGCGCACAGCTTAAGGGAGGAGAAAACATTATGGCACTTTCCCGCGAACAGATGGCTATGCGCGTTGCACGTGAGCTACAAGATGGTTACTACGTCAATTTGGGTATTGGTATCCCAACATTGGTTGCCAACTACATCCCTGACGGAATGGAAGTGATGCTGCAATCAGAGAACGGCTTACTGGGTATGGGCCCCTTCCCTACCGATGATGAAGTCGATGCAGACATGATCAATGCCGGTAAGCAAACCGTCACAGCCATCACTGGCGCTTCTATTTTCTCATCAGCTGAGTCGTTTGCCATGATCCGTGGTGGTCATGTCGACTTAACTGTATTGGGTGCATTTGAAGTCGATGTTTCAGGTAACATCGCCTCTTACATGATCCCAGGCAAGCTGATTAAAGGCATGGGCGGCGCAATGGATCTCGTAGCCGGTGCGGATAACATCATCGTGCTGATGACGCATGCCTCTAAACACGGCGAATCTAAACTACTGGATCAATGCTCTCTACCATTAACAGGTGCAGGCTGTATCAAAAAAGTTCTAACAGATCTTGCCTATCTTGAAATTGAAGATGGTGCTTTCATCCTTAAAGAGCGGGCACCCGGCGTCTCTGTAGAAGAGATCGTTTCTAAAACCGCAGGTAAGTTGATTGTTCCTGATCATGTTCCTGAAATGAGTTTTTAACGCTTAACACTTGTAGCGCATTGCCCGGCTAGTCCGGGCTTTTTTATTAAGCCCCCCACCTACGTTTAGCACTCAGTACCGCCACCCTATTACTTTTTTCATAGGAATAATTCCTATTTTTATAGTACTCCACTGACATTTATTTTTAGTCTGTTAGAATCCCGCATCCAAATTTATACAGACAAGGATTTTTCTTATGGATGAGCCTATCGTTCAAGAATCGACTACCCACCCATTTAAATTCACAGGTAATGGTCGTGAGTATTTCAAGATATGGATTGTTAATATACTACTCTCCATTGTTACGCTAGGTATCTATTCCGCTTGGGCAAAAGTTCGCACGAGTCGTTATTTTTACGGTAACACATTTTTCAATGATGCAAACTTTGAATACCACGCCACTGGCTGGCAGATATTTAAAGGCCGCATTATCGCAGCCATTGCTCTGGTGATCTATGTTGCTGTAAGTGAGCTATTCCCTCTGGTCGGCTTCGGCTTGATGTTAATTATATTGCTTGCAACTCCGTGGATCATTTGGAACAGCTACCGCTTTAATGCTCGCATAACCAGCTATCGACAAGTCCGCTTTTCATTTGATGGTTCGTTAAGCACCGCCTACAAGTACATGCTGTTATTACCTTTTTTACCTGCAGTAGCTATCGGGCTAATCGCTGGGGCAACTTGGCTGTTGTTGGGCATGAATAGCATTATGGCAATCTTCATTTTAGCCGCCCTCGCAATGATCAGCATCTATGCAATGGGGCCCTATGTACAGGCACTCATGTACCGATACCGTTGGAACAACGCCCATTACGGACAGGGCGACTTTAGTGCCAATATAAGTATCAGCGTGTTTTTTAAAACCTACCTCTTCATCCTAGGGATCTTTTTATTATTTGCTGCGATTATTGCCGCCATAGGTTATGCAACAGGAGTCGGGGCGATGATATCCGCTCAGAACGAAGCAGGTTCAGAACCAGAACCGTTCAATATCTTTTTTCTGGTGGGTTACCTGTTTACACTTATGTTTAGTTTTTGGGCTAAAGCCTACATGGAGACACGTATCAATAACCATGTTTTTAACGAGTTGAAACTCGATAACGTACTTAACTTGCACTCCAATCTTCAAGTTAAACCGCTGTTTTGGATTCATGTAACAAATTTATTCTTGATTATTTTCACGCTCGGTTTAGCCATACCTTTTGCTAAAGTACGCTTAGCCAACTATCGCGCAGACTCAACATCGGGCACGATAACTCAAGATCTAGCGCACTATGCAAGCTTACAACAGCAAAAACAGTCTGCTTTAGGTGATGAACTAGGTGAAGCTTTTGATCTCCAAGGTGACTTAGGTATCAGCCTTTGATTTCTGGTTATTACTATCCCGCCAATCAGTCAGCCCGCTCGCGGGCTGACATTCACATCGAAGGTAGCCGATACACATTGATCCGCGCTGATGGTGAACCCTTACATGGGGATATTAGCGACCTTGATATTAGCAACCGAGTTGGGAATATTACTCGTCGTATTACCTTTCCTGACGGTACTCTGTTAGAGACTCATGATAACGAAGCGATTGATAAATGGATTAAGTCCACCGGCCAACCTCGAAACCTTTGGATTCACACATTAGAGACGAATCTGTCTTTAATCATCTTTTCTATTGTCTTTGTGGTAACACTGACTCTTAGCTTCATTAAATGGGGTATACCCGCCATAAGTTATCAAGTTGCTCACGCACTCCCCGCCGAGCTGAGCATAGCGATTGGGGAGCACAGTATAGCTGTGCTCGACTCCACACTCTTCAACCCTTCATCCTTATCTGAAGAACAACAAGCCTCAATACGAAGGGAGATAGCAAGCACACTTCTTAATCGGGTTAATATAGATATCCCTATCAAGATCCATTTTCGTACGATGGAAGATGGCAACGGTCCTATCGCCAATGCATTCGCACTACCCTCAGGCGATATTTTTGTTACGGATAAACTGGTAGAGCAGTTAGAGCAACCTAATGAGCTTAACAGTGTTATTCTGCATGAAATTGGTCACATCAAGCACCGCCATGGTCTGCAACACGTTATACGCTCCTCAACCATCGCCTTACTGACCGTATTTATCGTGGGTGATAATTTATCGTTCGGCCAAGACCTCATCGTTGCTTTCCCTACATTTTTAACGCAGCAAGGTTATTCACGAAAAGCAGAAGAGGAAGCGGACGAGTACGCTCTAGAGCATATGTTAAAACTAGGATTAGACACAGAAGCCTTTGCAACAGCGCTAGAAAAAATTATTCCAGATGCAGCGAAAACAAAAAACAGTGGCAACGTATATTTATCAACGCACCCTGATACCCGAAAGCGAATAGAAGCCGCTAGGAAGTATTAGCGTGACAGTCATCATCTCGAGTTAATGAAGAGCTATCGAAATTTTCGCTGCTTATAAAATTTACTACCCATCCACGCAGTAACCCGTATAATCGCTACCGTTTACTCACTATGAGTATGTCCTAAGGGGTGGCAGTGCTATCTACTAGCCTGGCCTGAGATGCACATGATGTGCGAACCCTCTGAACCTGATCCGGATGATACCGGCGTAGGAATAGGAACGATAACAAGCCTACTTTTCCCGCTACTCAGCCGGGTCTCCAAGCATTATTATCGGAGACTTGTATGCACTTTACGTTAAAACCGCTCTATCCATCTGTCTTGGCAATGGCTGTGCTTACTGCTAATGAGTCCGTGGCTACTAATAGATCAATGAATAATGACTTACCTGTCATTTACATCACCTCAGGCGTCCGAGGTGCGGCATTGAATCAAGTCCCTGCTAGCCTGACAGCCGTGAATCAAGAAACCTTACAAAAACAACCCACATCACATATCGAAGCAATGCCCTCACTTGCGCCAAACGTCAACAGCAGTCATGGCGCATCCCGAGCACGCTTTTTCCAAATTCGTGGCATTGGCGAGCGTAGCCAGTTTATCGGGCCGGTTAACCCATCTGTCGGCGTGACGATGGATGGCATAGATATGAGCAATATCGGTGCAGCAGCAACACTGTTGGATGCCCAGCAAGTGGAAATACTTCGTGGACCTCAAGGCACCTTGTATGGTGCTAACGCTTTAGCAGGTTTAATTCATATTCGCTCTAACGATCCAACGACGAAGACTCAAGGTCGAGTAGAAACGACGCTAGCGACCTATAATACCCGCAGCCTGACAGCAGCTGTAGGCGGCCCAGTAAATGAGAACGTGGGGTATCGAGTAGCGATACAGAGCAACCGTAGTGACGGTTTTATGGAGAACGACTATCTCGATAAAAGTAACACTAACAATATCGATGAAACATTTTTGCGCGGCAAGCTACGCATTCAGGCTAACGATCACCACATGCTCGATTTAACTGGCTTTTATGCCGATGTTGATAACGGTTACGATGCCTTTTCGCTAGATAACAATCGTCACACCTCATCTGACCAACCTGGGCATGACCGCCTAGAGTCATCAGCCCTTGCGGTGAAATCAACCTGGACAGGACACAACGCATTCACGCTGGAAACAAGCCTAAGTCACTCTTCAGCTGATCAAGAGTATGGCTACGATGAGGACTGGGCCTATCCTTTCTTTTTTACCAACCCGAATGACCCAACCGAGGATTGGGGTTACAACTGGTTTGATAACTACAAAAGGGATATCGCTACAACAACAGCGGAGATGCGTTTCATTTCTGCTCCCGGTGCTGAGTTGTTTAATGGAACAACCGATTGGGTAACCGGCGTTTATTATTATCATCGAGAGACTGATCTGCTTCGCCAGCGTACCGATAATGCAGATTTTAATAGCGATTACTCCACTTCACGTTTTGCCGTGTATGGTCAGCTAGAATCACGCTTATCAGATGTATTACGCCTGACTTCAGGGCTACGCCTTGAGCAGAGCGAGTTTGACTATAGCGATAGCGACAATATGGCATCCAATGAAGACGACCTGCTTGCTGGCGGACGTTTAGCACTTGAGTATTTAGCGAATCAAAATCGCACCTATTACGCACTTATCTCAGCTGGCTATAAAGTAGGCGGGGTTAATGCAGACACCAATTTGCCCGAGGAACAGCGAGTTTTTGAAACAGAATCGTTATGGAACTATGAAGTAGGCGCTAAAAGCAACCTGCTCGATAATCGTTTGCAAACGCAAGTTGCGCTGTTTTATCAACGCAGAAATGATGCTCAGATAAAAGGATACCGGACGATATCTATACCGAGCGGCGGCACCAGTTTTATCGACTATATCGATAATACGGACCAAGCCTACAGCTATGGTCTTGAAGCAGAAGCACAGTGGCAGGTTACGCCAGACATTAACCTGTTCGGCGGCTTAGGTTTACTGGAAACCCAACTAAACGATTCTGGCGCTGCTTTCGACAGCCGCGATTCTGCACAATCACCGAGCTATCAGTTTATGCTAGGTGCTGCCTTTAAGCATAGCCAGCATTGGTTCTCGGGCATTGAAGTAGAAGGCAAGGATGAATTCTATTTCTCTGATAGCCACAACCAGCGCTCCGATAGCTATACATTGGTTAATGCCCATATCGGTTACCAAACACCAGACTGGAGCATTCGTCTTTGGGGCCGAAACTTAACCAATGAGCATTATGCCGTGCGTGGTTTCTACTTCGGAAACGATCCTAGAATCGATTGGGCAGAGACTCAATATACTCAGCTTGGCTCACCCCGCCAGATCGGTATTACTGCAGCAGTGAATTTTTAAAGCCCTACAAAAATGCCGACCTATTTAGGTCGGCATTTTTAGTCATGACAGCAAAATAAAACTATTGCTGTGCAAACTTATAATATTCACGATTTAGATAGGCCGCCACATCAGAAACATCTTCAGGGAACCATCCAACATCCAAATTCGTATTGCAACCTTCCACAAAGCTTTCTAACTTCGCATAACTGGTTACTTTTCGCTCTTCACGTTGATAAAAAGCCGGTTGATGGCATGTATCGCAATTGGCATCCGTATAGTGCTCGCCACGAATAGTTCTTTCCAGTTCAACCTCCTTGTAGAGTGCTTCGCCATTATCTGCATCAGCCGCTTGCAACGCACTTACAGGCAACCCAACAATTAGCAATGAAGCCAGTAATACCTTCTTCATATCATCCTCCGTGGCGACAAGGCCAGTTTTTCTATTTATTATGATCCATCCAACCGCGTCAGATGGGTAAGGAAATCATCGGGGTCGATCACCCCCACCAATGTCAGATCAGAGCGTAGCCGTCCTTGCTTGTCGTAAAAAATAAGCGCCGGCGGACCAATCACTTTATAAGCTTTATTGAGCGCTTTTGATGCCTCATCGTTTGCCGTAACATCCACCTTCACTCGGGCAAATCCAGACAATGCCTGTTTTACTCCCTCATCGGCAAAGGTGACATGCTCAAGCTCAATACAGGAGATACACCAGTCCGCATAGAAATCCAGCATGACAGGCTGACCCACACGCTTAGCCTGCTCCAGCACGGGCTCAAGCGCTTCTAAGGACGTCACCTTGATAAAGCTCATTTCTGAAGATTGCGACGCATTCGCACTGTTCCCCGTCAGACCTTTCAAAGGGTATAAAATACTTTTACCCCCTGACAACAAACCGACTAAAAGTGCAGCACCATAAAGTAGAGCAATGATGCCAACACCTTTCCATAGCTTGTGCCAACCCTTTGCTTGGGCGGGGATAGGATCAATCGCCCGCATGTAGATGGCAGATATAATCAAAACGATAGAGGTTAAAAGCATCGTTACCTGTACCGCAACCACACGATCCAGCATCCAAATGGCCATCAAGATCAGGAGCACGCCAAAGCCTGCTTTGATAGCATCCATCCAGACACCCGCTTTAGGTAACAGTTTACCCGCTGATGCTCCCACCAGCAGAATAGGAACGCCCATACCCAAACTTAAGCTAAATAATGCTAAACCACCGAGTAATGGATCTCCTGATTGCCCAATATAGATCAAAGCTCCCGCCAAGGGTGCTGCCATACAAGGGCCGACAATAAGCGCTGACAGTAGCCCCATAATGGCAACACCGGTCACAGTGCCCCCTTTTTGATGGTTACTCGCTTTGTTTAAGCGAGTTTGCCAACTATTGGGAAGCTGCAAGTCATAGAAGCCAAACATAGATAATGCTAAAGCCACAAAAATCAGGCTAAAAAAGCCAATAATCCAAGGGTTTTGGAAAGCAGCTTGCAAGTTCTCGCCAAACAGCCCAGCCAAGACGCCAGCAATGGTATAAGTCACCGAAACAGCCAAAACATAGACAACCGATAAAAATAGCGCTCGTCCAGTCGTAATCCTATGGCCATGCCCTGCAATGATACTCGAAATAATCGGAATCATCGGAAATACACAAGGGGTTAGCGATAAGGCTAGACCACCTAGAAAAAAGGCACCTAACGTTAGTAACAAACTTCCACTCGCTAGGATTTCTGCAAAATGATCCTGCTCGCTAACCACTGGCTGTTGGATCGCATTCGCAGTTGCGCCAATATTGCTTTGAATAGTTTCAGCTGGGGGAGGTGTTGCTTCTACGTCATGAGGAATTTGAGAGACAGCCAATGTTGTTGTAACCGGTGGGTAACATATCCCCCCTTCCCAGCAGCCTTGGTATGAGATCGATAAGGAGCCATCGGAAGGTTGATTCAACACACTCTTTAACTGCAAAGTAACAGCAGCCTGCTGGTGATAGACCTCAACACTGCCAAACAGTGGATCATCTTTGGTCTCCGTCACACTATGAGTACGACTGAGCACCTCAAGCTGTTCGGAAGGTGTTATCGTGATGCGATCTCGGTATAAGTAATAATCATCAGGAATATCCCAACGCAATACAACCTTACCGCTATTTCCGATCTCCGGAATAAAGATAAAGGCTTCTTCAACCGGTAAAGGGCCATCATTTTGCTGACCTAGTGCGTTACTTTTACCATCAAAAAAGCCTGCATGGGCAAGCCCTAAACCAGCAGTTGAAATAATGACTGTAAAACACAGCCTCATAAATAGACTTAACAAATTCGGCACAGACCCGATGCTCCTGAATCTAATAAAGGTGTTCTATGGACTACGCGCTATTCCTTGAGTTCTGACACACTTCATTAATTATGGAATAACATCATTCCCTAAAAGAATAAACAACTCAACTATTGTACGCCATTGTAGCATTACTCTTTTGTTTCATACTGCCGGATTCGACCCTCTGAACCCTTATATAATTCACGGGTTTATGGTAAAAAGGCCTGCATCATGATTACGCACTTGCGTAGGAATCTGTTCAGGAAAAAGACAATGACTGATAATCGCGTAGAAAACCTCAACATCGAATCACATTCGGTTCTTATTACGCCAGAAGCTCTAAAAGATAAACTTCCTATCAGCGAAGCTGCAGCCAGCGCTGTCATGGAGGGTCGTCAGGTTATCCGTAATATTTTAGACGGCAGTGATAAGCGCCTCTTTGTTGTTATTGGGCCATGCTCTATTCATGATATCGACGCCGCGATCGAATATGGTCAACGCCTAAAAGCGTTAGCAGAGCAGGTCAAAGATTCTATCTACGTTGTCATGCGCGTTTATTTTGAAAAGCCACGAACCACCGTTGGCTGGAAAGGCCTGATCAACGACCCTCATCTTAATGACTCCTTTGATATCGAAGAAGGCCTTCATATTGCACGTAAGCTGCTACTTGATCTATCTGAAATGGGATTACCGTTAGCCACGGAAGCGTTGGATCCCATCTCGCCGCAGTATATGCAAGATCTGATCTCGTGGTCTGCCATTGGCGCACGTACGACCGAATCTCAGACCCACCGTGAAATGTCTTCAGGCCTGTCTTGCGCTGTTGGATTCAAAAATGGTACGGATGGCGGTTTGGCCGTAGCAACTAATGCGCTAAAGTCGGTTAAGCATCCACACAACTTCCTCGGTATCAGTCCAGACGGACAAGTGTCTATCATCCGCACAAAGGGCAATCAGTATGGCCATGTGGTATTGCGTGGTGGCGACGGCAAACCTAACTATGACTCTGTAAATGTCGCAATCTGTGAACAAGCGCTTGAAAAAGCAGGTCTTGAGAAGAACATCATGATCGACTGTAGTCATGCTAACTCCAACAAAGATCCTGCCTTGCAACCACTCGTTGCAGAAAACGTCGCTAACCAGATACTAGAGGGTAACCGCTCGATTGTTGGTTTAATGATTGAGTCCAATCTGGCGTGGGGCAACCAATCTATCCCAGAAAACTTGGATGAGCTGAAATACGGCGTCTCTGTAACAGATGCCTGTATCGATTGGGATGCAACTGAGAAATGCTTGTTGGATATGCATCATAAACTAAAAAATGTTTTGCCCAACCGATAAAACATCAGGGCCCTTCGGGGCCCTTATAGAACCAAATTTTTAAACTTTTTGGCTTGAATAACGTCTCAATGTCTCCACCCACTTTTATCCTCGGGAAATGACTGTCAATGCTGGCTTTTCTTAACTGCGCTAACCGCTCTCCCCTCTTTTGGATCGTACTCATATTGGCTTGTGTCATTATGGAATCGATTGCACTCTATTTTCAGTACGTTTTAGATTATGGCCCGTGTGTGCTTTGCGTGCATATCAGAGCGTGGATTTTAGCCATATTGATACTCGCTATTGCCGCTTTAGTTACACGTAAATGTGCTAAAGCCAGAACGGCTCTCAACGTGCTTTTACTGGCAGCATCTGTCGGCATGCTGGAGCGCTCTTACCTTACATTAGGTATAGAACGCGGTTTTGTTGATGGCAGTTGTACGTTGAATGCAGGGTTCCCAGCGTGGTTACCATTGGAAAAGTGGCTACCGACATTCTTCGAGCCCTGGGAGGCTTGCGGTTATACCCCCGAAATGTTGTTTGGTATAACCATGGCTGAAGGCCTTATTTTAGCTTCGGCCGGTTTAGTCATAGTATTTGCTGCCATGGTTGTTGCTAATCTCTTCAAAAAAGATAGCGCTACGTCTAACGGATGAAGTAACACGCAGTATGCTACCGACGTTATGATAGGAACAGGTAAAGTCACCAAGCCACGACCTTCCTCTGAGCGAGCAGACTTACTCATAATCAACATACTTCAGAGGCAGAATGTTCCTATCACTGATTTTCCTCATAACAAAGGATGAATTAACACCAGTAACACCTTGAATACGCGTGATTTTTCCCAATAAAATATCGTGATAACTATCCATATCCGGTACGACAATCTTTAATTGATAATCCGCATCATTCCCTGTGATTAAAAAACATTCCTGCACCTCTGGAATCTGGTTTATTGCCTCTTCAAAGGCAGTGAAACGTTCTGGGGTATGCTGATCCATACTAATATGCAAAATGACAATCAGGTTAAGATTCAACAAGCGTTCATCAAGGCATACTTGGCGCCGCCTAATAACCCCTACATCTTCAAGACGTTTCACTCGACGCGAACATGGCGCAGCCGTAAGCCCTACATACTCAGCAAGGTCCTGATTAGATAAACTGCCATTTTCCTGTAGGGCCTGCAAAATTTTGAGATCAAACCGGTCAAGAGAGACACTCTTTTTCACAATAATCACCTTATTCGCAATTTTTTATAAAATCTAAATCATTATACTTTTATAATATTGCGCAAATTATCATATAAAAGCCAATTTAGTTAATTAATTGCGCTAACAATTCTCTACACTATGTTCGTCGGTTGATAAAACCGTTAAGACAGACCGGCTGCAGATTACACCTCTGCAGGTGCCTAACAGCTACCCGCTGGTAACGCAGAATTCTGTTGAAGCTTATCGAGCTTACCCAAAGTGCCAGAAGTGCTTATCAACCCAATGCCCCGGATGACTCAACCAAACGGGGCACTAGGATATCCCTAATAAATATCAGTTTTATGCTAACTCAACTTTTTGCAGGATGCCGTCATGTTTGATCATCGCAAGTACCGCCCCTTTACGCCGATTACGTTAACTGATCGCCAGTGGCCGGATAAACAGCTTACAACAGCACCCCATTGGTGCAGTGTTGACCTTCGTGATGGCAATCAAGCGCTGATCAATCCTATGTCGGTTGAAAAGAAAACTGAACTCTTCCAACTTCTGGTTAACATCGGATTTAAAGAGATTGAAGTGGGCTTCCCCTCCGCCTCACAACCTGATTTCGATTTTGTAAGAAAGCTGATCGAGGAGCGGTATATTCCTGATGATGTCACAGTTCAGGTGCTAGTTCAGGCCAGAGAAGAGTTAATCAGCCGTACGTTTGAAGCATTGAAAGGTGTCAAGCAAGCCGTAGTACACGTTTACAACTCCACTTCAACAGTACAGCGGGAGCAAGTTTTCGGGCTTGACCGTGAAGGCATCAAAGCGATTGCCGTTAAAGGGGCAACGCTACTCAAAACCTATGCAGCCCAATATCCAGAAACACGCTGGGAGTTCCAATACTCCCCTGAGAGTTTCACTGGTACTGAGTTGGATTATGCCGTCGATGTCTGTGATGCGGTCATTGATGTATGGGAGCCAGAGAAAGGTCAGCAGGTCATTATTAATCTGCCATCTACCGTTGAGATGTCGACTCCTAATGTGTTTGCTGATCAGATTGAGTGGTTCTGTCGTCATTTGAAAAAACGCGACCAGGTACGCATATGCCTGCACACTCATAATGATCGTGGCTGTGCTGTCGCCGCTGCTGAATTGGGCATTCTTGCTGGAGCAGATCGCGTGGAGGGCACATTAATGGGCAATGGTGAACGTACCGGCAACATGGATGTGATCACGATGGCGATGAACCTTTATTCCCAAGGCATTGACCCTAAGCTGGATCTTTCCAATATCAAAGAAATCAACCGCACGGTAGAGCACTGTACCGAACTGCCGGTTCCTGCACGGCATCCTTGGGCAGGCGAGCTGGTCTATACTGCTTTTTCGGGTAGCCATCAGGACGCTATTCGTAAGTCCATTGCCTACCATAAAGATCACAACCTACCTCACTGGGAAGTGGCTTATTTGCCAATTGACCCTTTAGATATTGGGCGTGAATATGAGGCCGTTGTGCGTATTAATAGCCAAAGCGGTAAGGGGGGCGTTGCTTTGGTCTTAGAGCGGGACTTCGGTATAACTCTGCCTAAGTGGCTTCACGCCCCTATCAGTCAGGTGGTTCAAAAAGCAACCGAGTCAACAGGACAAGAGATAAGCTCACAGCGTATTCGCGAGTTGTTTGATCAATATTTTGTGGCAACACCTCATGCGCAAAAACTCCAGGGTTATGAACTTCATACCGAGCACGGAGGGGTTATGCTGAACGCAGAGATCGGTACTCTCCATTTTAAAGGACAAGGAAACGGCGCCATCGAGGCTTTAACTCAAGCACTGTCAGAATCTGCAAATTGCGCAGTAAAGGTGACTCATTTTGATGAAAACGCCCTAGGCTCTGGAAGTGATGCAACGGCACGCGCCTGCGTTGCCCTGAATGTAGACGGTATTGACGTGTATGGTGTTGCTGAAGCTACCGATACAACGGCGGCATCGTTACAAGCTCTGCTCTCTGCGTTTAGTCGCTCACCTGCAGCAAACAAGCAGCAAGCGGCTTGAAGCAGTCATCTTTATCAAAGAAGCCCCTTGTTATGAGGGGCTTTTTTGTTATGGGTTTAATCTAGCTCTGGGTTCTCGTTGAGTAACTGATCCACGAAAAAAGCAGGTATTTCGAGACGATGAGCAATCTCTTTTAACACGACTATCTCAGCATGGCTCGCCTTACCCTCTGCTTTTGCCATAGTGCATAGGTCGCGCACCACCTGCATACGTTTTGGCAACGTGTTGTGCTTTTTCACCAATTCTGCGCGCTTGGGCAGCTCTTCTTTGAGCTTCTCTAAATTAAAATTATCCTTATATTCATAACGGCCGAAGAATTTCTCGAAGACTTTTATTTCGTGCTCGGATATCTCTCCATTAGCATTCGCAACCAGCAGCGCCCCTGCAAACAGGAGATGTCGCATTGATAGCGCTGCATCCGTTTTCGCATCAAGATAACTGGGCTCCATCAGCGCCATAATACTCTCGACACCCAACTCTAGAGTAGCCACATCGACACCAGCAGGGATCATGTGCTGTGAATGATGGAATAACTGCAACGCTTTAACCCGCAAAGGGCTAAATGGATGCGTCATAAACCAATCTTCCATAGGCGCACCTGCGCCTGGAGCACCGTCCACCAGCTGCATATCATCCACTTGCTTTAAGAAATCCTGAAGATTAAAGCGCACAACCGAGCTGGTAACACCCGAGGATAATTTAAATAAAGCTCTTGCAACCGCATGTAAATTTTGTGTGCAGAACGCCCCTGCTCGATCCGCCGAAATCTCTGCAAAGCGCGACCAACTGGTGAGCTTTAACGCAAGATCAGGTGATACCGGCGACTCGCCCTTTAAGAGGTATCCTACTGGAATATCATGATGCTGATAAATAAAGTGGCCGAGTTCATGCCCCATCACAAAACGTAGCTCCTCTTCATCGAAGCTATCTAATAAACTTGAGGAGAACATGATAAACAACCGCCCCTCCTCAGGTTTCACACACGCAGCATTAAAGTGAGGGCTAGAGTAGGCGTAAAGCTCTACCGGCAAATCAACACCAAGTTTTGCAATACAATCTTGCGCTATACGCGTTAAACCTGGGGCCATAGCTGGGCTGAGTCGAACTGAGGTAGATAACAAACGGCGACGCACTCCCTGCACGCCCTGCGCTTCCATCTGCGCTAGCTTTTGATTCAGGCTTATAACTTCTGGGGTCTGCATCAGCTGTTCGGCTAGTGCAAGGTCATGTTGTGATCGTATCTGCTCTGCGTTCATATCAATTTCTTTCTTCTTATTGAGAGTAAGTGCGATAAGCTTACCGCACATTTACCCCAATACTAAAGAAGTAGAGATGAACCTAGTCTGATAGATTAGATCGTTTTTCGACGCAACAAACTGTAATACAGTAGCGGAATAACCACTAGCGTCAACATAGTTGAAACCAGCAATCCAAAAATCAAACTCACCGCTAATCCATTAAAGATAGGATCATCTAGTATAAAGAAAGCGCCCATCATCGCTGCCAGCGCAGTCAGTATAATAGGTTTGGCTCGAACACTGGCTGCACTAATAACCGCCTCTTCTAACACCATACCGGTTGCTAGTTGATGGTTAATAAAGTCCACCAATAAAATAGAGTTGCGAACAATAATTCCCGCCAATGCAATCATGCCTATCATCGATGTTGCGGTAAATTGTGCACCTAACAGAGCGTGCCCCGGCATGATGCCAATCATTGTTAATGGAATAGGCGCCATAATGACCAAAGGAACACGATACGAACCAAACTGCCCAACCACTAATAGATAAATGAGAATCAGACCAACAGAGTAGGCAGCCCCCATATCCCTGAAAGTTTCATAGGTAATCTGCCATTCACCGTCCCACTTAAGTGAGTAGTCGAAGGTGTTTTCAGGCTGACTGATAAACGTCTGCATGAGGTTATCTAGCTCTCCTACCATAGAGAACATTCCATAAAGCGGGCTATCGAGTCCACCCGCCATATCTCCTGTGACATAAACCACCGGTAACAAGTCTTTATGATAAATACTCGTTTCCCACGGTTGTTCTACAACATTCACCACTTCCGAGACAGGCACTAGTGCCCCCGAGCGGCTACGCAGCTTCATATCCAATAAGCTATTAAGATCCCCTTTCGCAGCAACCGGTAGTTCAAGACGAACCGGAATAGGATATTTTGCATGGCCTGTATGTAGAAAGGTCACATCTCCACCTGCCAAGGCCATAGCGATTGACTGAGTTACATCTGATTGGCTTACACCCAGCATAGCGGCTCGGCTGCGATCTACATGGACCACGATACGTTCGCTGGGCGCTTCGATGCTGGTATCAATATCAGACAACCCTTCTGTTTCTGTAAACAGCTGGGAAACCCTGCGTGCCGTTTCGATTTGCCCCTGATAATCAGGCCCGTATACTTCGGCCACTAACGGTGCCATCACCGGCGGGCCAGGAGGAACCTCAACCACCTTGACTGATGCGACGTGCTGCTTAGCAATTTCGACTAGCGCTGGACGCACCGCCAAGGCAATCTCGTGGCTAGAGCGTTCTCGATCTGTTTTGCTAGCCAAATTAACCTGCAACTCCCCCTGATGAGGTTGCTGACGTAGATAATATTGCCTCACTAATCCATTGAAACCGATGGGTGCTGCCGTACCGGCATAGGCCTGAATATTTCTAACCTCCTGCACCGTTAACAAGTAATCCGCCAAATCCATCAAGACGCGATTGGTTTCTTCCACCGGCGTCCCCTCTGGCATATCGACCATCACTTGAAACTCACTCTTGTTATCAAAAGGAAGCATCTTCAACACAACCAACTGAACAACAGCTAAGCCAATGGCCCCAGCAATCAGTCCAATCAGAGAAAAGCCAAGTAAGTAACGACTTAGTCGCTTTTGTGCACCCAGAAAAGGGGTCATCAACCGTCTAAAAAATTGATGACTTTTTGTTTCAATAGGCATTTCGCTTTCAGATGTATGATGAGACCCATCCCTTTTAAACAGTTTCGCGGATAGCCATGGTGTAAAGGTAAAAGCGATAATCAGTGATAGCATCATACCCATTGATGCATTGATAGGAATCGGGCTCATATAGGGTCCCATCAAACCCGATACAAAAGCCATGGGTAGCAACGCAGCGATAACCGTTAAGGTGGCTAATATCGTAGGTCCACCCACCTCATCAACGGCAACCGGTATCGCTTCTAGTAAGTTCTTTTTCCCTAACGCCATATGTCGATGAATGTTCTCTACCACAACAATGGCATCATCCACCAAAATACCGATGGAAAAGATCAAGGCAAACAGCGAAACGCGGTTCAACGTAAAGCCCCATGCCCACGATGCGAATAGTGTCACCATCAAGGTCAATACAACAGCGGAACCAACCACGAACGCCTCTTTACGACCAAGCGTGAAGAGCACTAAAGCGATCACAGAGATCGTAGCGAAAATGAGTTTCTGAATCAGCTTATTCGCTTTGTCGTTAGCCGTCTCACCGTAGTTACGCGTTACCGTGACTTCGACACCATCCGGAATGAAATGTCCTTTTAACTGCGTCACACGTGATAAGACCTGATCAGCAATATCGACAGCATTTTCCCCCGGCTTTTTACTAATCGATAAGGTTACTGCTGGACGACGATCAGTCTCATTAGCTTGGGTATGCCAGACATAGTTTTTATTCTCAGCCGATGCCGCCGTTATATCAGCGACATCTTCAAGGTAGATAGGACGCCCACCTGCCATACCGACCACAAGCTCTGCTATCTCATCTTGCGTAGAAAGGTAAGCACCTGCCGTCACAGGGGTGTAATGATTATCTGCCACAACAGCGCCTGCTTGTGTGGCCACATTACTCAGCGTTAATGCTTGCTGCAGCTCAAAAACGGAGAGATTTCTTGCCGCCATTTTCTGAGGGTCTAGCAAAATTCGCACGACTTGTTCCGGCCCACCTATTGTCTCAATATCTCGTGTGCCGGGTACACGCTTCAGTTCGGTTTCCAGTGCATGGGATATTTGTCGTAGCTCATACGCTCCCACCGTTGGTGTGTTGCTATGCAAGGTTAGCGCGACTATCGGAACATCATCAATTCCCTTAGGCTTAACAAGTACAGGGCCTATGCCTAAGTTTGCGGGTCTCCAATCCATATTGGAATAGATCGCATTGTATAAACGCACCAGTGCCTCCGTGCGTTCCACACCCACTTTAAATTGAATCGTCAAAACAGCCTGACCAGGAGATGAGACAGAATAGATATGCTCTACATCTTTTATCTCCCCTAACAGCTGCTCCAGAGGGGTGGATACCAGCATTTCGACATCCTTGGCGGATGCTCCTGCGAAGGGCACCATAACATTTGCCATAGTGACATTGATTTGAGGTTCCTCCTCACGAGGCGTGATTAGTGCAGCAAATAAACCCAACAACAACCCTACAATGGCAAGCAAGGGAGTAAGCTGGGAACGCATGAAGTAGTTGGCGATTCTGCCAGAAAAGCCGAGCGCTGACATGATATTACTCTCCTGCTGGAATTCGCGGATTGGCCAGCTGAATACCAGCAGCAATAGGATCGTAGGCTACTTTTTCGCCTGCAGATAGCCCCGCCAAGACTTCAACTCTATCCCCTAAGCGTTTACCTAAGCGCACCTGACGCAGTTGCGGCTGAGCATCGTTTAAAACATAAACTGCAGCAACTTCCGAACGGTGAACCACTGCTTCAACTGGAATCAGCAAACGCTCTTTTTCTCCCGTCTGAACAGCGACCTTCACAAGCTGCCCAGGGTACGCAAACTGCAGATCAGCGGGCAGTTCTAAACGCACTCGAACCGTACCTGTAGCACTGTCAGAAATAGGAAAAAACACCACATTAAGCGGTTCGATTATGCTCTCCTTGTCTAACAGAACACGTACCTTCGGTGCTTTAGCAGACATGCGCGCTATACGCTGTGGAAGATCGGTATAAACACGCAAGCGCGCAGGATCAAAACCACTCATCAGCGGCATACCAGGCTGTACCGCTTCACCTACTTCAACATGTCTAGCGCTAACAACGCCCGAATATGCCGCTTTAATTTCTGTGTACGACAACTGCTGCTGTGCCTTTTTCAAAGCAGCCTCTGCACTTACGACCCGCGCATTTGCACTATCAAATCGGGCTTTTGCTTCATCAAAATTTGCTTTAGAGAGTAACTGTCTCTCATACAAAGCTTTAACCCTAGTATATTGTTTAGACTCTGCCGAACGGGATGACAAAGCCTCAGCAAGCGAGGCCTCTGTTTGATTTAAGCTTGCCTGTTGATCAATGCCCACAAGACTCAAGATCGTTGTACCTGCAGGCACATGATCTCCCACATCAACAAAAATCTTATCAACCCTCCCACTGGTTTCTGCAGACACCGTGGCACTTGCAATAGCTTCAACCTTCCCTTCAAAAACACGTTCTACCGGTGTTTTTATCAGAGTGGCTTGGTAAGAGTCTAGCTCAGCAGATTGAGCCATTAACGATGTTGATAGCATCATCACCAGTAGTAAGCGCCGCATTGGGTACCTCAAAACATAACAATATTATTTAGAATATTCTAATATATACTTTCTTGATTTAACAGACTCATGCTGTGTTTAAAACAGATGTATTTGGCAAGCGTTAAGCTTTCAGCCAGTAGACTTCGGTCGCCTTTAATAGACATATTGAACGTTTGTTAAAAATAGATGACAAACTAATTGTGGTTAGCGTATTAATATATCGGAATGCAGGCCGATAACATCCGTTAAAGCGGTACGGAGCGACCCGATAGATGACTTTATTAATATATGACAATGGTAATCTGGTTAAAAACCTTTCCGATGCTCAGTTTCCTCAGCGTGGCGTTACGCCTGCTCAAGGCAGCCCTATAGCACGGGATGTTACACAACAGAATATGACTACTAGCGGTCAGACGGCTTCTATTCCCTCGCCAACGGCATATCAGCCCTCGGTGACCCAAACCCGCAGCACAACAACCTCATCCAGACTTTACGAAGAAACAGGCAGGAAATCCGACTCCCTACAAGATCGTCGAAGGCTCATGGCGCTACATGTGATGAGCTCTCCCCCCATTACGGTCGGCCAGTTTGAAACGGTCAAGAAAGCTTGGGAAACCCTACAAAGCGAAGAGATCGACCACTTAATCGTTGTCAATAGTCGAGGTTTTCCCTTGGGAATCATCACCGGCGGAGATTTACTGCGTTACGGATCACAATCAGAAAGCTTTATCGAGAACCTACTTCACCCGCCTCTGGTAGCGGTTAGTCCGGAGACGCTAGTGAGGGATATCGCTTTAATTTTTATGGAGCAAAAAGTTAGTTCCGTGCCTGTTGTCAATAAGGCACATCAAGTGGTTGGAATCGTTTGTCGCAGTGACCTGCTTCGTCTACTGGTCAGCGGGCCCAACCTAGAACAGAGAGTTTAGTCAAAAAACTCTCTGCTCCTGCATGCATACCCGCCTTCTTAGCAAGACAACGGCTACACCTTAAAGCAGTCTTTCAAAGTCTAAGGTGAGCTGGAGATCATCCTGATTAAGATAGATTTCATTACCTGTGATAGTCATCGTAATAGACATGTTACGACCAACCAGAGCGGGCAGCTGGGCTGTTTGTTCGTTATTAAACTGCCAAACTTCAACCCGTGGTAAAGCTGTAAATGCTTCTTGAGAGCGACTCCACCATATATCAGATTCACGACCATAAGCATACAAAGATACCTTTGGCGAACGGCTCACTCCTTTACGAATTCTATCTGCTGAAGCTTGGCCGACTTCGATCCAATGATGGACCTGACCATCAGGCGCGACTTCCCAAAGATCTGCCTCATCCGTGGCAGAAAGCCCCTTACAAAACTGAAGATCTGGATGGTAGTTAAGACCAAAAGCCATTAATCTTACCATCATACGCTCTTGAGTTTCTGAAGGGTGTAGCGCCAATGTCAGCTTGCAGCTGGTATAGATATCACGATTCATATCAACCAGCTGTAGCTCAACTTTGTAAATAGTTGGTTTTAACGCCATAACTTAAGAAGTTGTATCAATTTGTACAGGCGTCGTTAGAATTGTTTGTAAGCTCTGTGAGTGCTCAGCCGCTTCGTGCCCCAAATCCGTTAAATAACCACCATCCATTTGGGTAATCAAACCTTTATCAAACAAGCGCTTAGCTGCTTCGATCATTTCAGGCGCTGCGTTATGGTGCACCTTAATGCCCTCTTGCGTTGTACCTAAATTAAAATGATTCAACAGATTTAGCTCAGCAACGAGTTCAGCATTATAGGGCATAGTACAACTTCCTTTACGAATGTTTTAAGTGCACTCAGCATAGTGTTAAACCCTATAGGAGTACAGAAGCAAAGCAGACAAAGTAACTAAAAAAACGCCTTCTACGTCATAGATCAACTTTTAAAAGTATTACAGCTCTCTACTTGCCCAGAGCCAAACCCTTCACGGAACCACTTCACCCGTTGAGCAGACGTACCGTGCGTGAAGGAGTCTGGAACAACATATCCTTGGCTGCGCTTTTGGATCGCATCATCACCAATCTTACTGGCAGCATTCATTGCCTCATCGATATCACCTGGCTCAACCACTTGCCGCACTCGATTAGCATGATGAGCCCATATTCCAGCCAAACAATCAGCCTGCAACTCAAGCTTTACCGACAGAGCGTTTGCTTGAACTTTCGGCATCCCCTGCTGCATCTGATGAACTTTCTGTAAAATACCAAACTGTTGTTGCACATGATGGCCAACCTCATGAGCAATAACATACGCCTGTGCAAAATCACCCGGCGCCCCAAAAGCATGTTTCAACTCATCATAAAAGCTTAAATCTATATAAACCTTTTGATCAGCTGGACAGTAAAATGGCCCCATCGCCGATTGCGCTAAACCACACGCAGAACGAACTGAGTTACGAAATAAAACTAAACGCGGTTGCTGATACTGTTTCCCCATCTGTTGAAACAGTGGTATCCAAGTATCTTCGGTATCCGCCAGCACAACGGAAACAAAGTCCGCCATTTCATCATTGGGGGCCGGTGTGGAACGAGAATTAGGTATTTGCTGTGTTTGAGTAGGAATAGACGCTCCTCCTCCCCCCAAAAGCATATTCAAAATAGTGGATGGATCCCCCCCCATGATCAACACGATCACGGCAATCACAATAATGCCTATTCCGCCCTTTTTCTTACCGCCACCTATGCGGAACCCACCACCAGAGCGGCCAAAACCACCAGAATCTGAACGTTGGTCTTCTATATTTGAACTGCGACGACCGCCTTTCCAGCGCATGGCCTTCTCCTGCCTTTAAATAAAAAAGTATATGATGCTTCCAGCGTATTTACGCTGGCTGAATTTCAGCAACCGTATCTCTATCCTACCCCAAGACAATGGTCGCTGACATCTCTTGTACTTTCCAATAGAATTCAGGGTTTAGTAACGCAATTGAGAATTAAACGTGGAACTTAAGCACCTGGTTATTCGAGAACTCCATAAAGAGGAAGATCAATCTACTGTCATCAGTGAAAAAGGTGGACTTGTTAATACACATAACAGCGTTGTGCCTGATATGGTTGACTCTCTAAACAATGCGCTTGCTAGGCGCTCCACGCTCACCCACGGCTCATTCAATCAGGAAAACCCAGAAGGCTACCCCTTCATTAGTGCCTTCAGCAACTACCTTAAGAGTGAGCAACAAGACGGCGACTTTTTACGTTTAGCAGATCAAGGCATTGCGCAACTGGCAGCCGCTATGGATGCGCCATCATCCCGAAGCGCGACAGGTGGCTACATTATATTCTCACACTACCAACAAGAACGTTATGAGTATTTACTTATCGCACTGGTAAAAAACCGCTCAGCCATCTCACTAAACGACCAGCTTAAACCAACTGAGGTAGCAGAAGTAGACCTTGATCGCCTACATCAAGCTGCGAAAATCAACATCACCTCTTACCGAAAAGGCAAAGAAAGCTACTTGAGTTTTATGGGGACAAAAGAAAAGGGCGATGTTACCCACTATTTCTCTAACGCTTTCGGATGTACAGACGTTACACCCTCGAAAAAATCAACTGGGGATCTGATCAAGGCAGCGCAAGACTTTTGCACACAAAATGGCTTATACGAACAGAGAGAACAAGTCGTGGAAGACGTTGTGAGCTATCTAAGCCGACAACGTGCGGATAAACAAACGGCGAATCTACCTGAAGTTGAACAAATTTTTGATCAGCACATACCCGCCGAACAGGCCGAAAATTTAGCAGGTACTTTTAGCCGTTTTGCCAATAGCGAGCAATATAAAGTTAGCCATGAGTTTCAACCTCACACCCATACGCTAAACTCGCTTACCAAACTCAAGGCAAAAGCAGATAACTGGCAACTGGATTTTTCGAAGAAGTCATTGGGTGCTTTATCATCTGGTAGTGAAATAGAGTTTGATGAAGAGAAACAGACCCTGATTATTCGCCGCCTACCAAGTCGAGTCGTGGAGCAGATCCGCCGCGCCCTCAAAGGTGAAGAGGAATAACACTTCGTAAAGATACTCAGGCAATTAAAAAGGACGCTGAGGCGTCCTTTTTAGTGTACTATTACTTCTCTGCAGTTTTCGCTTCTTCTGACGACTCATAGATGAGAATAGGTTCCGATGTTCCCTCGATCACCCCTTCATCAATCACAACCTTGCTAACATTTTCCATGGAAGGCAACTGATACATAATATCCAGTAAAGTTGCTTCTAAAATAGAACGCAAGCCTCGAGCACCCGTTTTACGCTCCAGCGCCTGACGAGCGACGGCACGTAGTGCATCTTCACGAAAATCGACTTCAGCGCCTTCCAATTCGAACAACTTAGAATATTGTCGAGTCAGACTGTTTTTAGGCTCTGTGAGAATTTGAATCAGCGCATCAGCATCCAACTCAGCTAGCGTCGCAATCATAGGCAAACGACCAACAAACTCAGGGATCAAACCAAACTTAACCAGATCTTCTGCTTCAATATCCAACAGTGTATCAGTGATTGAGCGCGAATCATCTTTGCTCTTAACTGTCGCACCAAAACCAATCGAACTTTTTTCCGAACGATCGCGAATAATCTGCTCAAGTCCTGCAAAAGCCCCTCCGCAGATGAATAGGATGTTGGAGGTATCGACCTGCAAAAATTCTTGTTGGGGATGCTTACGCCCTCCCTGAGGAGGAACAGATGCCACCGTGCCCTCTATCAGCTTCAGCAATGCCTGCTGCACACCCTCACCTGACACATCCCGCGTTATGGATGGGTTGTCTGATTTACGAGAGATTTTGTCAATCTCATCAATATAAACAATACCCAACTGCGCACGCTCGATATCATAGTCACACTTTTGCAGCAGTTTCTGAATGATATTCTCAACATCTTCCCCCACATAACCGGCTTCTGTCAGTGTAGTTGCATCAGCAATCGTGAAGGGAACATTGAGCATACGCGCCAATGTTTGCGCTAACAGCGTCTTACCACTACCGGTTGGGCCTATTAAAAGAATATTACTTTTACCCAACTCAATATCTTTGTTCGCAGAACTACTTTGGAAGCGTAAGCGCTTATAATGGTTATACACCGCTACAGCCAGCACTTTTTTGGCGCGATCTTGGCCAATGACGTACTCGTCCAGCTTTGCCTTTATCTCAGCAGGGATCGGCAGGCTATCCTGCGCTTCCTGCTCTTCAATATCCTGAATCTCTTCACGAATAATATCGTTACACAGATCAACACATTCGTCACAGATAAAAACCGATGGGCCTGCAATCAACTTCTTTACTTCGTCCTGATTCTTTCCGCAGAACGAGCAAAACAACTTACCCTGTTCATTGTTTTTACCTTCGATATCATCGCTCATCGAACTTCCTCATACGTGCCAAAGCGGTAAAATAATTAATAGTGGCTGGTAATACTTTTTTCAACCCACAGCCACTCAACACCCCACTTCCGGTGCTTATTCAGCTGAACGCTTCTCTAAAACCTGATCAATCAAACCGTACTCAGCCGCAGTCTTAGGATCCATGAAATTATCACGGTCGGTATCGCGTGCGATAGTCTCGATATCTTGGCCTGTATGCTCAGCAAGCTTACGGTTTAGCTTATCCCGAATATTAAGAATCTCTTTTGTATGAATCTCTATATCGGTCGCTTGCCCTTGGTATCCACCCAAAGGCTGATGAATCATTACGCGTGCATTAGGCAACGCATAACGCTTACCTTGAGCACCCGCAGCGAGTAGGAAAGCTCCCATACTGGCCGCCTGACCAATACACATCGTGCTGACATCTGGCTTAATAAATTGCATGGTGTCATAAATAGCCATACCCGCAGTAACCGAGCCACCTGGAGAGTTGATATAAAGATGAATATCTTTATCAGGATTTTCCGCTTCTAGGAACAATAACTGAGCCACAATCAAGTTTGCCATATGGTCTTCGACCTGACCCACAAGAAAAATGACACGCTCTTTCAGTAAGCGCGAGTAAATATCATAAGCGCGCTCACCTCGAGCCGATTGCTCGACAACCATCGGCACCAAACCGGAGTTTTCGATAATCTGAGAACCGCCCTGATGGATTACTGACATGCTAACTTCTCCTTTAAAACCTGATAAAACAAAAAACGACAGCCGGATAAGCACCAACTGTCGTTTCTCATTCAGTCAATGCGCCAAACGACGCGAGACAGATTACGCTTCGTCGTTTTGCTGCTGTGCCGGCTTGATTGCTTCTTCGTAAGCAACAGCAACTTCAGTCACTTTAGCAGAAGCTAACAACTGATCAACAACCTGATCCTCCAATACCAAGCTCTTAACTTGATTTAGCATATCTTCGTTGCTGTAGTACCAATCGATAACTTCTTTTGGCTCTTGGTAAGTCTGAGCCATCTCTTCGATAGTCGTACGAACACGCTCATCATCAGCTTTAATATCGTTGGCTTTAATTACCTCTTGCACCAACAAGCCAACGGTTACGCGTCGCTTAGCCTGATCTTCAAACATCTCTTTTGGTAACATGTTAAAATCGATGTTTGCACCGCCGCCAAACTGCTGCACAGCTTGCTTGCGCAGGTTATCAATTTCGCTACCGACCAACGCTGAAGGGACTTCAATGCCATTGATTTCAACTAGTTTAGTGAAAACCTGATCCTTTAGCTTCATTTTCAAAGCGTTTTTCATTTCACGTTCCATGTTAGAACGCACTTCAGCTTTGAATGATTCTAAATCTGTAGCTTCTAAACCAAACTTAGAAAACAGCTCTTCGTTTAATTCCGGCAACGTAGGTGTAGATACAGACTGTACTTTGACCTTAAATACAGCTGCCTTACCTTTTAGGTTTTCAGCATGGTACTCTTCAGGGAAAGTAACGTTCAATTCAACGTCATCACCTGCTTTAGCACCGTTCAGGCCATCTTCAAAGCCTGGGATCATTGAGTTGGAACCCAACACTAAATCATGACCTTCTGCTTTACCGCCTTCAAATGCTTCACCATCGATGAAACCTTCAAAGTCGATTTTAACGCGATCACCTTCAGCTGCGGCTGAATCAGTCTCGTTCCATTCAGCCTGTTGCTTGCGAAGCGTTTCAATCATCTGCTCAAGATCTTCATCTTTTACGTCAGAAGTCGCTTTTTCGATCTCAACAGATGAATAATCTGCTAATTCAATTTCAGGGTATACTTCAAACGTAGCAGTGAACTGGAAATCTTCACCGTCTTTGTCGTTTTTCAGGTCGATCTGAGGGCCACCCGCTGGCGTGATTTTCTCTTGCTGAACCGCTTCATAGAAGCTCTGCTGAATCACTTCACCAATAACGTCTTGGCGAATACCGGCGCCATAGCGCTGCTTAACGACCTTCAAAGGTACTTTACCCGGACGGAAACCATCCAAACGTACAGTGCGCGCTGTCTGCTGCACACGCTTATCTACATCGTTCTCAATGCGCTCTGCTGGCACAGTGATTGTCATCTGACGCTCAAGAGCGGAAGTCGTTTCAACAGAAACTTGCATGGAATTCCTCACCAAAAAAATACTATCTACCGGTTGATCTTAGCCTAAGAATCTATTCACCGGAGCTTAACTGAATCAGACCTAAAACACCTGATTTATCCAGACTCGATTATAGTTCGAAGCCAAAAATTCTAAAGCGCAAAATTCTCCGGCACTTGAACCTATTAGTCAAGTAATAAACACAAATGAAATAGTGACACAGGACATCAGAAAGGCATTAAGCGCACATCGACGCAAAACAACCTACAAACCAAAAACATGGCATTACAAAGGATATATCTAAAGGGAAATATTTAATACTGAAGAGGGTTGCGAAGCACCACTTATTAAGACTAATAAATGGTGCGGACGGAGAGACTCGAACTCTCACACCTTTCGGCACCAGAACCTAAATCTGGCGTGTCTACCAATTTCACCACGTCCGCATATTACCTGGAATGGGGTGGACGATGGGGCTTGAACCCACGACCGCCGGAATCACAATCCGGAGCTCTGCCAACTGAGCTACGCCCACCATAACCAGATACACTTAATAAGGAAAGAAAACTATTAGCTATTCGACCACCTGTTGGTGACCCCTCGTTAAGATGGGGCGTATTCTATGGAGCATGCCTAAGCCTGTCAACCTATTTTCCACGATTTTTTTAATAAATTTGACATTTATTTTGAAACTCCGTTTTTTGATTGTTTTTTATACAATTTCTTTTAATAACAAATACCTATCACAGGTCGCAACCGTTCAATTTATCAAGTATCGGACAAGCGGCACCCTCATCACCCGCACACTGCACTACAACTGCTTCAAGTACTGCTTGCATACTCTGTAATTGCGCAATCTGATCTTTTATTTGTTGCAAGTGCTTTTCCGCTTTTCCCTTCACTTGTGCACTGGTTCTGTTGGGCATCATCGACAACTGTAGTAGGCTGCCACTATCTTCTAAAGAAAACCCAAGGTCCCTCGCCCTTTTGATAAAGCATAATCTGTCCAATTGAACTTCGTTGTATGTTCTGTAGCCGTTTGCGCTGCGCTGAGCGGGCGGTATAACACCTTGCTGCTCATAAAAGCGAATTGTCTTACTGCTCAATCCACAATATTTTGCTGCTTGGGAAATATTCATACCTTCACCTGATTAATCCAAGACCCTCTTGACCTTACCGTAACGGTAACCTCTAAACTCTTCCTACGTTAACATGTAACTTTATTTTTGTACGCCCTCTTAAGTTCTTAGGGCATGGTGAGGTAAGGGTATGAGCACAACATTACTGCTGGAAAATGTATCCTGTGCAGGGTGCGTTAAAAAAATAGAAGCCCGCGTCGCACAAATCCCCGAAATTAACCAAGCCGAAGTTAATTTCCCGATGAGAAGACTGATTATTGATGGCTCGGCCACGCCTGATTCTGTCATTACCGCTTTAGATGAAATTGGCTATCGTGCACGCTTAGTAATCAGTGAAGAGGAAGCACGGAAAGAACAAAAAGCCTTAGCCCTTCGCCAGTATCACCAAAAGCTGATGCAATCCGGTATCGCGCTCGCCCTAGGCATTCCCATGATGATAGCGGGCTTCTTTATGGATGATATGAGTGTCGATACGCCACAAGACCAGTGGCTATGGGGTATTCTTGGCCTACTCACTTTGGCTATCCTCTATTATTCAGGCCGTCATTTTTTTATCAGTGCGCTAACTTCGTTACGCAATGCTACCTCGACGATGGATACGCTGATCTCTGTAGGCACCGGCAGTGCTTGGTTATTCTCCATGCTGGTCGTTGTTATGCCAGATCTATTCCCTGACGGCGCACGACACATCTACTTCGAGGCCGCCGTCATGATTATTGGTCTGGTCAATCTTGGACAGGCCCTTGAACTTCGCGCCAGAAGCCACACCTCTGACGCGGTAGAAAGACTGCTCGATCTTCAACCCAAAACAGCCAGAGTAGTGAAAGACGATAAAGAGCAAGAACTGCCTTTAGAACTGATTAACCAAGGCGACCTGATCCGCATTAGGCCTGGAGAGCAGATTCCTGTAGATGCTCTTGTTATCGAGGGAGAAAGCTATGTGGATGAGTCCATGCTCACCGGCGAGCCACTACCTGCCGGAAAGAAGGTTGGCGACGCAGTGTCAGGCGGCACATTAAATACATCTGGCAGCCTGTTAGTCGAAGCTGTCCATGTCGGTGAAGATACCGCTTTAAGCCGTATCATCGCTATGATTCGCCAAGCACAAAACAGCAAACCAGAAATCGCTCATCTGGCTGATAAGATATCTGGCATCTTCGTCCCTACTGTCATTGTAATCAGTGTATTAACAGCGCTGCTTTGGTATCTGTTTGGCCCTGAGCCTCGCATTGCTTATATGCTGGTTACAGCCATGACTGTCCTTATCATCGCCTGCCCTTGTGCTTTAGGTTTAGCAACACCCATGTCTGTGATGGTGGGTGTCGGTAAAGCCGCCGACTATGGCGTGTTGGTTCGCAATGCCCAAGCTTTGCAAACAGCGGCAAACATCACCACACTGGTACTGGATAAAACAGGCACCATTACAGAAGGCCGCCCTAGTGTTGATAGTATTCAAAGCTTCTCTAAGCTCGGCGAAAACGAGCTGCTTGGCTTAGTTGCTTCCTTGGAACAACGCTCTGAGCACCCCTTGGCCGCAGCGATTGTTAACCAAGCACAGTCACTCGACATCGCGCTTTACCCTGTCGATAACTTTATCTCCATTACCGGTAAAGGGGTTAGTGGCATAGTACAAGCGCAATCGCTCATTTTAGGTAATCGTGCTTTTATGGAAGAAAAGCAGATAGACATCACTGCCAGTGAAGCGCTGTTCCACCAGCAAACAAAACTAGGTAAAACCCCTGTCTTTATTGCAAACGAGACGGAGCTACTCGGCCTGATCTTTATATCCGATCCTATCCGAGAAGACGCGCTCGCTGCCATCACTCGGCTACAAGATAAAGGCATTAAAATCGTTATGATGACAGGCGACAATCAGCAAACAGCCGCAGCGGTAGCCTCCCATGTAGGCATTCAGGATTATATCGCCGAAGTACTGCCAGAAGACAAAGCGAACCATATCAAGCAATATCAACAACAAGGCGAGGTTGTCGCCATGGCGGGTGATGGAATTAATGACGCGCCAGCCTTAGCTCAAGCCGACGTTGGTTTCGCTATAGGTCAAGGTACGGATGTCGCCATCGAAAGTGCCGACATGATCTTAATTCGTAACTCGTTACATAGCGTTGTGGATGCCATCGCGCTCTCTAATGCTACCTTAAGAAATATCAAACAGAATCTGTTGGGTGCTTTCTTATATAACAGCTTAGGCATCCCAATTGCCGCCGGTGTCCTATTCCCATTTACCGGCCTATTGTTGAGCCCTATCATTGCAGGTGCCGCTATGGCCTTTTCATCAGCGACAGTGGTTGGTAATGCAAATCGCTTAAGGCTGTTTAAGCCTCGCTAAGCACTCGGACGAACAATCCAATGGCCTGTTTACCCTACAGGCCTTTAGCAAACTCATGATTCGGTTTGCGCTGCAAATTGTTGTCGGTACTGTACCGGAGAGATACTTAACTGCTTTCTAAAATGGTGACGCAGGGTGGTCGCGTTATCAAAACCACTCATATCCGCCACTTTTTCTACACTGATAATATCACTCTCAAGTAAACGTTTTGCTTTCTCTAAGCGCTGCTGAATTAACCATGCCTTAGGACTCGAATTGAAACTGGAACGAAACTTTCGGTCAAACGTGCGCCGCGACATATTCGCCCGTGAGGCAAGATCGTTGACATCAATATCCTCTTTCAGATGAATAAGCGCCCAATCGATCGCTTCAGAGAACTGATTCGGTACTTCCAGAATAGGCGTCTCCACAAATTGGGACTGCCCACCTAGACGATGAGCCGAAACCACTAAACGCCTCGCCACCTGATTCGCAACTGCATAACCAAAGTCTTGGCGAATAATCTCAAGCCCTAAATCAATACCAGCAGCACTACCGGCTGAGCACCCCACTCGCCCATCATAGATATATAAGACATCATCCACATAGGTCAGATGCGGAAAGCGAGATTTAAAAATATCCGCATAACGCCAATGCGTGGTTACTGATCTATCTTCAAAGATGTCTAGCTCAGCCAGCAAAAACGCACCTGAACAAAAAGATAAAATACGCTTGCCGCTGGTATGAAAAGCGCCGATAGACTCAGCAATTTCAGCCGAAATCATCCCTGAATTTACTGGCCAGCTCGGCACAACTAACATGTCGTAATCTGCCAGATCTTTCACCTTTCGTGGCTGCAGCAATAAGCCTGCTGTTGTTTCTAATGCGCCCTCTTCAAACGTAACAACATCACACCGATACCAAGACTCAAACTCTGGACGGGATAAACCAAACAACTCTACCGCGCAAGCCAACTCAAACAGAGCAACATGAGGATAGCTTAGAATAGCCACTCGTTTTACAGGCATTGATATCTCCACTACGGGGCATGGCTGGAGGTTGATAGCATTTATAACTTAGTTAATTAGCTAGGTGGCAACTTTTTCCGACCGCCTTGCAACTTAAATCCTTCAGGTACTGGTTTGAATTTATCTATCCCTTCTGGCCAGCGTTTTGCTCGACTCTGGAATGCTCTTAAAGCAGAAATATCCAAAGTGGCTGCTACAACAAAATCATTATCACCTCCCCTAATTCGGGCTATATCACGGAGAAAGTTCTCTTTTGCCGGTGAACGGACACGACTATCACCATATTTTCGATTGTTGACTAATATTGTGTATGCATGAACATCCAAGGCTGCTGACTCTATCAGAGAAGCAAATGTATCCAGATCTCGATTCCAACTAAGAACCATAAGAGCGTCAATAGCGCCTTGGAAACGAATTCGAGCCTTGCTGTTTTGTAACTCCGAACACACCATTACACCAAAGTTTACTCCGTTATGGATATAAATCGGTTTTGGCGATTTTTTAGAGGAATCCCAAATTTTTCCATATTTGATAGTGAGTTCTCTATCCTCACCAACCGCTGGCTCAAGCTTCGGCTGCCATACTTTAACAAAGGTTGGATAACCTAGCCGGTTATCTGCCAAAACTAGAACAGCCTCACTGAGAATCGTATTGTCGTTACAGTGTCTATACTCCGTTCCAGCAATTAGGCTAATACCCACAGCACTCAGTCTAGCGGCAATACTGTTTAGCCAACGTAACGGAATGGAAAGCTCAGGGAAAAGCACGTAATCCGGCTTCGGATTCAGCTTCAACACATCGTTAACTAGCTTGGATATTTTCTGATACCGTTTGCGGCTTAAATTCGGTTTATTAGAGGCCGTAGCTGCCCAATCGCCGTCTTCGGTACGCAAGTTGGTTAGTGCAACGACTATTTTATCTTTACTGTCAGTTCCAATTCTCAGATAGTTCTTGCTTCGCTTTAATGCCTTCGCTTTATTATCTTGTTCTGCCGCAAGAAGAGTAGGCTTTATCCAAACACCGCGCAATACTTGGGTATACTTGGCCCATGTTACTGCAGCGTTGAAGACAGGGGCTTTGCCTGAAGCAGATGGCAAGCCTACGCATTCGGGAGCTAATTCCGATATTTCAGCCGGAGATAGTGGTCGTGTCGGGAAGAGATAAGGCAAGTAACTGTCATTTTTCTTTTTACTTTTGGTTACTTTGCTTAATCTAGTTTTCCGAGTAACGTTTATAAACTGCTCAAACGTAGTAAGATCTAGCAATCCGGAACTACTGAGAAGTCTTAGAATTTCCTTTTCCTTTCTAGCATCGCGCTTTCCAACCAGCTCTTCAGCAGACCTACTCTTAATAATGTGTTTATAGGGCTCCTTCGCAAGATCTGCAATAGCAACAAGAGGTGCTTTTTTCTCAAAGTCTGCCATATCAAAACGCAGATCCAGTAACGCTTCAAAATCAATCAATGTGGTCACAATTTGATTAAGAAAAAGATCAGCTAGGCGCTTCTTCTTGCTTGATCGTTCGCCTAGAAATAGCTTACTGGGATCGTGATAGCGGGTGGCAGCATCTATAAATAACCATGTCAAAGTACCCTTAATGTAACCCCAAAGATCTTCCAATACTTTTGCATCACATCCATTAATCCTAACCGTCTCACCCTCACCTACTTCGGAGGCTAGGAAATCAATAGCCCGATAGGACTTAACAGCTATCTGTTCAGCTTGCTCCCATTCATTCATGCTAATCGCAAAGCCGAGTAGTCTCGGCAGGTAGTTAAAATGATCAAATAGATTATCGGCACGTAAGATATGGTTATGGGCAAACTGGTAAAACTCGTCTCGCTGCTCTTTCCACTGGTTAGGCGGTAAGTCTCGCGCAAGAGTTTCCACATGACGCAGTTGCAATGACCAACCCAAACGTCGAATAGTCAAGCCATCAGCCCTACGCAATGTATCAGCATTTTCGCCTACGCTGCCAGCAGCAGAAAGTACTTTAGCTGCCGTTGAATGCTCTAGCTGATCTGGCGACGGCATAAGGCGGTGTTCACTGGAAAGTTCGTAGATCTCTTTTTCAATGCTGTCTAATAAGTCAAGACCTGCTCGCCCTTGCAATATAAATAATTTTTGTTTGCCGGATTGAAGTGATATTTTGGTTTCTCTTTGAAGATTGCTGCCTTGATTAATTTCCCAAACTTTATTGTTCTTTCGACTCGGTGAAACGTGCCTTTCACCTATTCGCTCTTGAATCATTTTCATTAGATCCAAGCTGTTGGTTATCGTACCTGTATCACGCAATACGAGGAACATATCATCTACATAACGCCCGTAATGAATCGGCGACAGCTTTTCCAGAACAAGGCGATCCCACTTGTGCAGTAAAATATTGGAAATGATACGACTGCAAGTTAGCCCAATTACTAGGCCGCCACTGATTTTAGCTTTCTTGCCTCCAACTGATTGACCAAATTTTGCAGCTCCCACTGCCCACTTGCTGAGAAATCGTGCAAGTTGCTTGGTGAACGCCTTTTCATAATCGGTCAGTTTCAGACCAAGCGCTCTAAGCAATGCTGAGCCAGAAATAGCCAGTGGATCAATGAAGTGGTAATAACTTTGTAGGTCGAGAGACACGGCTATAACATCCCGGCCTTTCTCCAGTTCGCCCCTGATAGCATCAAGGCCACTGCTACGCCATTTTTGATAAGGCTGGAAATACGGAACAAAAGACCCAATGGAACTGATATGGAATGGCTTGTCATCATCTTCCAAGATCAACTCATCATTACGGATGCGCTTTAGCCTAGCTCCATAGCAGCTATCACCTAACTTAGCGTCAAATTTATGTCCAATCATATTGATCCACAATGCAGAGATAATATGTGTCTCAACCGGAAAATCACCAACAATTCGAAACTCAGGAATGATATCGTAATTTTTGAATAGGCTTTCAACCGCTCTCTCTGGTTTGGAAAAATGAATGTGACCATCTTCACTTGCCCCCAACTTCCTGTATGTCGAAAGTTTCTTAGGTAGTAAGCGAAAATCCCCCAATAGTTTTTTATTACCTGTAAAGCCAGAGTTGATCTTTAATTGACTTAACAAAGCATTTAGGTTGACCAGTAGATCTTGTTCGTATTCAGCAAACTTAATACCCGCAGGGAAGGTATTTTCGAAAAAACAATCAGCTTTAGCCTTTCGGTATGCAACAATAAGGTCTTCAATTACTAAAGAGTCCCACCCTTCAAACTTTGTTTCATAAGTCATATATTACTTCCTTATCTCACACACGAATAAATTCATTCACGGATTTTTCCTTATTTATCAAACAAGTCGGAGCCAGTTATTTTTATAAAACCTTTTTTGTCAGTGCCTACTGATAAAATTAGCAACTGCTTGAATCTCTTCGATATTAGTCTCTTTTAAGAGTACCCTAGACTAGCCACTGGGAATCAGTAGATCGTCTATTTTTATACGTCACTATAATTAGAAACTAGACTTCATTATATAAACAGAATACACCAAAGTTTCATGTGGATAATTTATTGTATCTGCGCAATGTTACGCAGATTGCCCTGCGACAAAGCCACTCGCCCAAGCCCACTGAAAGTTGTGGCCACCTAAATGGCCCGTTACATCAAGGCATTCACCGATAAAGTAGAGGCTCGGGGCTTTATTAGCTTCCATGGTTTTTTGGGAGACTTCTTTAGTTGAGATCCCACCTAGTGTGACTTCAGCGGTACGGTAGCCTTCAGTTCCTGAGGGTTTGATCAGCCATTCGGTAAAAGCGGTCGTGATGTGTTCAAGGGTTTGGTTGCTTAAATCCGCCATGTTGCCACTAAAGCTAAAGAGTTCGCAGAGAATTTGCGCCATGCGCTTACTCATTTTCTGCGACATGATGGTAGCAATATCTGCTTTTGGGCGTTCTTGACGCTGCACTTTAAGCCAACCCAGTAAGTCCTCTTCCGGAAAGAGGTTAATGCTGATAGCTTGACCAGGCTCCCAATAGGAAGAGATTTGCAAAATCGCTGGCCCGCTGAGGCCACGATGAGTGAAGAGCATACTCTCCTTAAACGAGGTGCCCCCGCAACTGACTTCTACAGGGTGAGATACCCCCGATAAAGGCTTGAGGGGGACGAGTAGATCAGGTTGTAATGTTAGAGGTACCAGTGCTGCTCGGGTAGGCAGCACTTCCATTCCAAACTGGCGGGCAACTTCGTAGGCAAAAGGGGTTGCGCCACCATTGGGGATGGAGAGACCTCCAGTTGCAATCACAAGCGATTCGGCAACAATATCTCCCCGGCTGGTTTTGAGCAGATAGCCGTTTTCAACCTTTTTAACGTGATTAACAGTGAGTTCTGTTTGTATCTCGACACCCGACCATTCGGCTTCTGTCAATAAAACTTGCAGGATCTCTTTGCTGGATTCATTGCAAAACAGCTGACCCAGCGTCTTTTCATGATACTCAACACCATGACGCTCTACCAAATCGATAAAATCTTGAACACGATAGCGGCTCAGTGCTGATCGACAAAAATGTGCATTTTCTGAGATAAAATTCGAAGCATCATTGTGAATATTTGTAAAATTACAACGCCCTCCTCCTGACATCAAAATCTTCCTGCCAATCTTTTTGGTGTGTTCGATCACCAGTACAGAGCGGCCACGATATCCAGCCGTCGCTGCGCACATCAGCCCTGATGCACCCGCACCAATCACAACAACATCATATTTCACAGGAGTATATCTCTTGAGGATCAGAATTATTCGTCTGAGGTTTTTTCTTGTTTGCCGTTTTTGGCATTAAGCGCTTTTATTTTATCGGCAAGACGCCCGCCTCGCGCGGCTTGCTTTACAGGCTCCGACTGCTCTACCACCTGCTTTTCACGCTCTTTTTCATACACTGACTTGTGCTTTTTCTTCTTCTCTAAAGCGCGCTTTTTACGACTTTCGTAACTTTCATCATCTAATAACAGTTCTGCTTTGCTAGGTTGCTTTTCAGCAGGAAGATACTGCCTAACAAAACTACGTTTTTTCTTAATTCGAGACATGCTTTTGTTTGCCTATCTATACATTGCTAGAGATTACTTGAGTACCAAAAGGTTAACGTTGTGTTTTTTGTTGAGCTTCAAGTGCTTCCGCTTCTTCGGCTTCTATCCGCAACCGCTCGGCTTCAGCCGCTTTAATAAGCCACTCTTCAACGGTTTCAAAGGTGATTGGCCCAAGCTTACCGGAGCGCATATCATGCAAAAGCACTTCAGATGCCTTATGGCGATCAACAACCCCACCCGGCCTTAACCCACCTCGCTTACGACCAATTTCATCAAGCAGGTCATTGTCCGAGAGCGGAAGCGTTTTTAACTTATAGCGCTCAAGCAGCCGATCTGGGTAATCTGATAACATAAACTGCGCCGCATAAGTGGCGACCAATTCATACTCAATGGCTGTATCACGGATAGCACCGCTGGCAGCCAAGCGATAGCCGGAGTCAACATCTTCTATCTTAGGCCACAAAAACCCTGGGGTATCTGATAAAGCCATACCGTTTTTAAGAGTGTAACGCTTTTGGTTTTTTGTCACGGCTGGCTCATTGCCCACTTTAGCAATACGTCGCCCTAACAAAGCATTAATCAGTGTAGACTTACCGACATTAGGTATACCCATAATCATAGCTCTTACCGGGCGGTCATGATTAGCACGCGTGGGCACCATTTGCTTACAAAAGTCTGGGATCTTCTGGATCACTTTTTTCTCTTCCTGGCATAGGGATATCGCTCTAATCCCTTCTTGGCTATTAAAATAGTCCAACCAAGCTTGAGTTTTAACCGGGTCTGCCAAATCACTTTTATTAAGAATTTTAAGAACCGGTTTACCCTTACGCAGTGATTCGACCAGTGGGTTTTCGCTCGACAACGGCAAACGCGCATCCAGCACCTCTATCACGGCATCAATTTCATCCATGACTTTAGCTATTTCTTTACGCGCTTTGTGCATATGGCCGGGAAACCAATTGATCGACATATCACTCTCCTAGATCAGTTGGCAGCATTATAACAGTTAGGTCACTTTTTTGAGGCGATATTTTTCATAGTACGAATGGCACAACCGTACTTAGCGGTCTAAACTGATGTTGTGATTTTTGCAGGAACACACTTGATGAGCACACCGATGACAGACAGCCAAATTTTAATGGCAAGGCAACCAATTTTTGATCAACAGCAACGGGTTGTTGCATATGAACTACTTTACCGAACAGAAGGATCTGAGGAGCATGCAGTCTTTAGAGGTAGCCACGCTACCAGTGATGTTTTGCTGAACGCCTATACCTCAATCTCTGATCAGGGTGAAGTAAAACGCGTACCTGCTTTTATCAATCTTACCTATGACATTGTTGTCGGTGGAAATATACCTGACCTTCCGAAAAAGCAGATTGTGCTGGAATTGCTTGAAGACGCAACCGTTGATGACGCATTTATTCAAGGGGTGCGAAACTTGGTGAATGAAGGGTATCGCATCGCCTTAGATGATTTTGTTTATAGCCCCGAATTCGATCCACTACTTGAGATGGCCCATATCGTTAAGATTGATGTTTTGGAACATTCGGTAGATGAACTCAAGCAACTCATCCAGACCATCAAGCCATTCAAAGTGACACTTCTGGCCGAAAAAATCGAAACACATGAGAAGCTTGAAGAGTGCGTACAACTTGGTTTTAAGCTTTTCCAAGGCCACTTTTTAAGCCGCCCCAAGGTGATCAAAGGTCGCAAAATTGATGCAGGCCAAGTCACACTTTTGCAGCTTATCCAAGCACTACAAAATCCTAGCGCCAAGCCCGAAGAGCTTGAAGACCTGATTATTCGTGACCCCGTACTTACCTATAAGCTATTACGCATCGTGAACTCCGCAGCTTATTCGTTAGTGCGTAAGGTAGAATCCATCTCTGAAGCCGTTGTTTTATTAGGGATTCCCCAGATCAAAAAATGGGCTACTCTCATTGCCATGTCGGCAAACTCTAACAAACCAGAAGAGTTATCCCGGACGTTATTGATCCGTGGCAGGATGGCTGAGCAAGTCGCTGAGCATCAAAAGCAAAGCAATGCTTCTAGCTACTTTATGGCAGGCATGATGTCCGGGCTACATGCCTTATTGGATCTACCTCAAGACCAAATGCTGGAAGAGGTTCCTTTAGGGGATGACATTAAAGAGGCAATTCGTGAAGGCAAAGGTTCAATTGGTCAAGTATTGAGCAACGTCATCCATTATGAGGCGGGAGACTGGGACCTCTTACCCATGGACTTTGATGGCGACATCTACGAGAGTTCCTACCGCGAAGCGATGGACTGGGCCAAAGAAGCGATGCAATCCATGGCCGAGTCTGATTAACGTGCAAGCATAGAGGTCACGCCCCGGGCTGAAGGTTCGGGTGCGCCTTTGCAAAAGCGTCTAAACTTTGGCAACAATCATTAATTTGCATAATCAACGGATAAGCAGACATATCAAGCTCAAAGCGTTTAGCATTAAACACTTGGGGAACTAAGCAGACATCTGCCAGAGTTGGTTGCCCTGCAAAACAAAAGTCCGCTTGCTCTTCTCTATTTTCTAAAGTCGTTTCAAGTGCAGCAAAAGTTTTATGTATCCAATGATGGTACCACTGCATCTTTTTCTCTTCATCAACGCCCATTTCACCCACTAAATACTGCAAAACCCGCAAATTATTGACAGGATGAATATCACATGCAATCGCTTGCGCAAAGCTTCGCTGCTGTGCTTTTTCTACTGGGGTTCCCCGTACCAACGCAATACTATTAGGATATGCATCATCCAGATACTCACAGATAGAAAGTGACTGAGTAATCTGTACTCCTTGATCCTCCAACACTGGCACTAAGGCTTGAGGGTTTCTTCCTTGGTGGATCGCTTCCCTGTGCTCACCAGCTACAAGGTTAACGGGTACTTGCTCATAGCTTAGCTCTTTTAAGTTAAGTGCTATGCGCACCCGATACGCTGCCGAAGAGCGGCAATAATCATAAAGAATCATACGTTATCCTCTAGGGAGTATTCTTAAATATTCTATTTACAAAAAGCACCAAAGCCCGACATAGGGCCGGGCTTTATTAAGAGCGCAATACTATTTAAGCAATATGCTCTCGTGCAATACGCATCGCTTCTTCAAGTACGCGTTGATCACCAATGTGGTTACTGAGCAACAATATAAGGCGCGCATTAACATCTGCACTCTGTTCATCACTCAAGTCTCGGTGCATATCCATGAGCACCTGATAAAAGTCATCGGGGCGCGGTAAATTTGGCTCTGTAATTAACTTGGTCATAGTGATTATCTCCGATTACTTACCCAATGCTTTATTTTGTGCTGCAACAACCGCTGCCTTATCAAACTGACGCATACGTGCAGTAACTAGCTGATCAGGGCGTGTAAGGTAGAAGGTTCTAGGCATTGCATCTAATCGCTGATTGACTGCACCTACTTTATCTACCAGCAATTCAACTCCCACTGGTAAACTAACATCCATCTCATGAGTTGCGATCACAAACGTTTTGACCGGCACCTCTTGAGCGGCAAGCTGACTAAGTTCATCGAGTATGGACGGTGTTAGATCTTGACGCCCTTCTACGAACAGTAAGCCGTTAAACTCATTACCCACACAGCTTAATAAGAAGTCATCCTGGCCGTTGCGAATAACAGGGCCATCCGTACAAGGTGCACCCGGTACAACTTTACAGTTAAATACGGAAGTATCTTCTGTGTTTAGTGGAGATTCGGTCAAAAAAGGCGGAACAGATAAACGCCCACTGTTTACCAATGGGCGCGCAAAATTATAGTTCTTCGCAAGCTTAAGCACTGCATCACGGAAAACACGGCTTACAGCACTTTTTGGCGTAATAAAATCAGTACTGCGCGTAGAGTTGAGTATATTCTCATCAGCGGCGAAAACCCGCTCCGGCGAATAGCTATTCAATAATGACGCTGGTGCTTTACCTTGTAGTACCAGTTTGATCTTCCACACCAAGTTATCAATATCTTCGATACCGGAGTTCGCACCACGAGCACCAAACGGCGATACTTGATGAGCAGCATCCCCTGCGAAGAAGATACGCCCATGACGGAACTCATCCATACGTCGGCAAGTAAAGGTATATACCGATGCCCATTCCAACTCAAACTCAACGTCTTCCCCTAAAAAAGCCTTAACACGGGGAATGATATTCTCAGGTTTTTTCTCCTCTTCAGGATCGGCATCCCAACCCAAATCAAAGTCGATACGCCATACGTTATCAGCCTGACGATGCAAGAGTGTCGATTGTCCTTCGTGGAAAGGCGGATTAAACCAGAACCAACGCTCAGGCGGAAACTTCTTTGGGTCCATAACGACATCGGCGATCAAAAAGCGATCCTGAAAGATCTGCCCTTTCGATTCCAAACCGCACATTGCGCGCACTCTGGAGTTAGCACCATCACAAGCCACCACATAATCCGCTTGAATCTGGTACTCGCCTTCAGGCGTATCAACCGTCAAGATAACAGCATCGTTTTCTTCTTTAATATTGACGACTTTATTTTTCCAACGCAGATCCGCTTTATCCAACTCAGCGATACGATCAACGTAGTACTCCTCAAGGTAGTACTGTTGAAGGTTAATAAAACCCGGGCGACGGTGGTGCTCTTCAGGCAACATATTAAAGCTATAAATCTGTTCATCATCTAAGAACACTTTACCGATGTTCCATGTAACACCTTTATCAACTAGGCGCTGCCCAACTCCTAAGCGATCAGAGATATCTAAAAAACGCTTTGCGTAGCAAACCGCACGAGAACCAACACTCACCGTGTTATTATCATCTAGAACCACAACCGGCACGCCATGTTGCGCAAAGTCCACTGCGGCTGCTAAACCCATAGGACCAGCTCCTACAACAACAACAGGATGTTTTACAGGTTTAGCCGCATCCTGATCGGGCGACCTTTGGTAATCAAATTCTGGAAAGGTGTAAGTATTCAGCATGAGTAAGGCTCTCGTTTCTTTTTATCAGATTCCATTTCAACAGCGATCTTTTCGAATACAACGATACCTTAAAGCCTGGCTTTGATAATCGGCTGGGATTGAATAAGATTCTTTCTAAATTCGAAACAAAAAAGCGCGCATAAGCGCATTAACAGACTAAACAGGCACTTTCAGTCATCAATCCACACCCGACCATAGGTCCGCATTAGAGTGCTTATCGAGCCACACCTTAAAGAACTCAATAAAAGAGCTGACTTTAGGAGAGATAAACTTTCGATCAGGGTAAACCGCAAAGATAGATAAGCGCTCAGGCTCATAGGAGGGGAACACTCGCACCAAGTCTCCTGACTCAACAAAGCGCGCAATCACAAAATCAGCTAGATTTGCAATACCTCTGTGCTGTAGCACGGATTCTCTTACCACAAGGCTGTTATTAGCCTTTAAATCTCCACTCACCTGTACCGTACAGCGCTTGCCCTTTCGCGCTAAGGACCACTGATTAGCATTCGCCGCATGTACAAAAATCAGGCAATTATGTTTTTTCAAATCTTCTGCGGTTTGCGGATGCCCGTGGGTTTTCAAGTATTCGGGCGTTGCACAAATATACATCGGGATTTTAGATATCTCACGCGCAATCATACTAGAATCAGGTAGCTGAGGGTCTGCTATCCTTAGCGCCATGTCGAAACCGTCACGGATAAGATCAGGGGGCCTATCATCTAACGTAATATCAACCTGTACATCAGGATGAAGACTCATAAACTCCGGTATCGCTTTTGAGAGCTGCATTTGACCAAAGGTCATGTTACAGGTGATACGCAACGTACCACGAGGGTTACCTTGCAATTGAGATACAAGATTCTCAGCCTCTTCTACCTCTGATAGGATTGATTGGCACTTTTCGTAATAAGCCGCGCCAACCTCCGTTACAAACAAACGCCGAGTAGTGCGCTGCAACAGCCGAGCACCGACATGCTGCTCCAGCTGCGATACCTGCTTACTGACAGAAGAACTAGAGATACCTAGCTCTGATGCAGCCAGAGAAAAGCTTTTGAGATCCACAACACGTACATAAACGCTCATGGCCGATAGAACATCCATAGACACCTCGCTCAATGCGATTAGCAATCAGCTCAACGTAACAAGTGTTAGGAAAAGTTACAACGGTTTGATTTGGATGGAAAAAAATCAGGCCCTTTCAAATGAAAGAGCCTAAAGGAAGGAACTGTTCTCACGTTAAGCTATATAAGCTTAGTCCTGCAAGCTATCCCACACTTCTTGATCGCGCTCATCTGTCCAGATGCGTGGCCAATCAATGCCGTCAAACTCATCCCATAGACGCTGTACGTCAAATGGTAGGCAGTGTTCAAAAATTGGCCACATGCCAAACTTAGGATTCAGATGCTCATGGGTGGCTTCAAACGCTTCTTTCACGCTACCACCGCGCTTATGAACCTCACCGACTTTCTCGATCATACCGGTCAGGAAGCCTCGGGTTTGCTCGATAGCCGCATCCACTTCGTCGCGACCACGAGCAACCGCACCACGACCACCAACTAAAATTTCAGCTTCATAAGCTTTTACTTTATCCAGTGTCTCTGTAGACCAGTCAAAGTGGAATGCATCCCCGGTATAGAGAGCCGCTGCTGCCTCAACCAAATCACCAGCAAATAGAATTTTGTGCTTAGGAATCCACGCAACGATATCACCTGCAGTATGACCACGGCCACAATACTCCAGAATCAAGCTACCACGATCGCCACCTAATGGAATTTCCATACGATCATTAAATACGATATCTGGGTGAGTCAAACCGGGAATACCATCTGGCTCACGGAACAAGCGCGGCATACGACCAAATTCGCTTGCCCAGTCTTGCATACCACGTTCTTCAATCAAGAACTTGGTTTTCTCATGCGCAATAATAGACTCTGCTTTATAGGCAGATGCACCCAGAACACGAACAGCATGATAGTGAGATAGCACAAGGTATTTAACCGGCTTATCAGTATGCTCACGCAGCTGCTCTAACCAGTCGTTAGCTGCTTTTGGCGTTGCACGAGCTTCAAATGCGATGATGAAATCTTCCGCTTCAATAGCACAAACGTTTGGGTCACCCTCAGCCGTCAGGGCATATACACCATCCGCCAGAACTTCTAGGGTTTCTACTTTCACGCCAAGATCCGCTGAGGATGCAAAAGGCTTCTTCGCCATAATTAATACCTACCGTCAATTCTGATTATATAGTTAGCAGCATAGAATAGCTCAGCTAGGTACTGCCTTCCTGAGCCACGTTGTAACGACTAGAATACAGAAACCATTGTTTCTAAATAACCACCCAAAAAGAACAATATTGTTTCCTTTTGAGAATCAAACTATTTAAGTGGTATGATCAATACAGGCCGTTTAGTACGCTGCATAACCCGGTTGGCTGTCGAACCTAAAAAGAACTGCTCAACACTGGAGTGGGTACGAGTCCCCATGACAATTAAGTCTGCATTGATTTCATCCGCTACCCGAAGAATCACTTTTTCAGCAACGCCCTCTTCCACACGAGGGATAACTTGATCATCACGCATTCTTTCATTGTCATCTAACTCCGAGCTACAAAAACGCTCGATCCGCTCAACCAGTTTGTTCTTTAGGTTGTTGACGCTTTCTTGATGCATTTCATTAAGAGATTCATCATTCATCATGGTCTTGAGCAAGTTTTTTGCAGAGGCACTCAAGGGCTCAATTACATGCAAAAAGGTAATCTCTGCATTGTAGTGCCCAGCCATACTAACCGCTGCACGAAAGGCGGGACGAGAACCCTCTTCAATATCGGAGGCGTAAACAATTTTTTTCACATCAGGTAACATAAAAGCACCTCATTAATCTCAGATAGAATAAGTATCTGGCACGAAGAAAAAAGGGCGCCTGAGCACCCTTTGAATTAATTAGCTTAGCGGTAGAGTAGCTCCGGAAGGAATAACGATATTGGTACAATTAAGACAACCAATAGCAACCGGAAAATATCCGCACACCAGAAAGGCGTAACTCCTTTAAAGATGGTAGAAGCCTTCACATCGGGCAACACAGCGCTTAACACGAATACGTTCATCCCCACAGGCGGGGTAATCAGGCTAATTTCAGTCACAACCACCACGACAATACCGAACCAAACCAAATCGAACCCTAAGCTATCGACTAACGGGAAAAAGATAGGCACGGTTAGCAACAGCATGGATAAGCTCTCAAACACCATGCCTAGTACGATGTAAACCAATAAGATGACAAATATCACCATCATCGGAGAGACATCCAGCCCCGTCACCATGGTTAACAGATCTGCAGGAAGACCAGCACGGTTGATGAAGTTCGAGAATATCAATGCACCAATGAGTACAGCAAACAGCATCGCCGAAGTACGAGCAGTATCGGTAAGAATATCAAACAAGCTACCAAAGCTGAGCGACCGGCGCATGAGTGCAATGACAAAAGCGCCACCAGCACCGATGCCCGCAGCCTCGGTTGGCGTAAAGATACCCAAATAGATCCCCCCCATGACCACAGTGAACAGGGTTAACACCCCCCATAAGCCATTGAGTGCCTGAAGACGTTCTTTCCATGTAAATTTTTCACCACAAGGGCCAGCCGCAGGTGTGCGCCATACAACCCAACGCACCGCAACCAGATAGAGAAAAATACCTAAAATCCCAGGTAAAAATCCTGCCGCAAAAAGCTCGCGAATACTCGTCTCGGTCAATAAGCCATATATCACCAGAATTACGCTAGGCGGAATCAATATCCCTAGTGATCCACCGGCCGCGATAGACGCAGTCGCTAACGAGTCTGCATAGCCGTACTTGCGCATCGGAGGCATAGCCACCTTGGCCATCGTTGCTGATGTCGCTAAGCTCGATCCGCAAATGGCTGAGAATCCACCACACGCCACAACCGTCGACATGGCTAAGCCACCTTTACGATGACCTAAAAATGCATAAGATGCGCGGTATAGCTCTTGAGATAATCCGGATTTTGTCACCAGATTACCCATTAAAATAAATAAAGGAATAACGGACAGGCTATATTCCTGAGCGGTATCCACAATTCGCTTCGACGCCATACTCAACGACGAATTCCAATTAAAGTCCATGATGTTATCGAAAGTTAGCCCCTGAACCGCAGCAAAGCCAAAAAAGCCGACAATGCCCATTGAAAAGGCAATGGGGATCCTTACAACAACAATCAGTAACAATAGAATGGCAAAACCGATTAACGCAGTTGTCATACCGTGATACCTATAATTAAAAAAGACAAGACGCGGAGTTAATCGCGATTCTGAATAACTTGATGATAAATACCGTAAGTAATCATCAACGCAGCCGTAGCCCAGCTCATCACAGCGATATACTGAACAATGTAACCCACCGGGATTTCCAGCAGCTCCGTAATTTCATCGCGACGCAGTGAACGCTCAGCCAATTCAAAAATTCGAACGCCCAAAAAGTACATAGCAGACGACATCAAAAGTGCTGATAATAACCCAAGTACTTTTACGGCCACGCTGCCCCACATTTTGTCTAAAATATCGACAACGACATGGCCGCCACGCCATGTAATTATAGGCATCTCAGCAAAGACCAATATTGCAATACCGATCTCTGTTAACTCAGTTGTACCATCAACTGAATTACCGAAAAAATAACGACCAACTACATCAGCGCAGGTCAGGAACATCAATAAAAACAACGTAACGGCAGCCACCAATTCCAGAGCAAAGGCCAGCCAACGAACTGGCCCTTTCTCTTCATAGTGCGCTGTTAACCAGGCACTAAATGCCATAGCAAAACTCCTTACTTACCGTAGCTACGTGCGATTTCACGTAACTCTTCAAGGGCTGCTTTCGCATCCACTTTACGGTCAGCAACATGTGCAACCCACTCATCATCCATGCCTTTTACAAGATCACGGAACTCCTGAGCCATAGCGCCATCTTCAGGTACCTGATTGACAGACACACCATCCGCCAGAGCGGCTTCTAAGCCCTCTTTATCTGCCGCATCCCATGCAGCACCAGCCATTGCAGACAATTTTTCACCCGAAACAGAACGGATTGCCTCACGATCTTTTTCACTTAACCCATCCATGAAGTCAGGGCTGATAAACATAGCAAAGCTGCCCAAGTACATACCACCTGGCAACGCAACAACATGCTTAGCTACTTCTTTCAAACGAAGAGACTTTTGCTCCCCCATTGGAATAAAGACACCATCAATAACACCCTGCTGCATCATCTCGTATACTTTAGGTGCCGGCGCGCCAACCGCTGTTACATCCATGCGCTTACCCAATTCACCCTGAACGCCACCACCTAAACGGATCTTCTTAGACTTCAGTTCAGCTAAACTGTTTATTGGATTAGCCATATGAATCTGGCCAGGGCCATGAGTAAACAGAGCAATCAACTCTAGACCATCATGCTCTTTTGCCTTGGCAAAATATTTATTGTGAACACGCCAGTGGGCTACAGAAGCCGCTTCTGCACTTGCACCCATCAACGGCTGCTCTACCCCTTGGGTTAACTTAAAACGGCCAGGAACATAACCGTGATAACTAAAACTTGCATCAACCGCACCATCCTCAACCAGTTCAAACATCGTCTTAGGGTGACCCAACCCATACTCCATTTCAACTTTGACACGGCCCTCGGTTGCTTCTTCAACCCATTTAGCCCACGTAGGCCAAACCACAGCATTCTGAGCATGCGTAGGTGGTAACCAGCTACCAACACGCAGAACTGTTTCGGCCATAACTGAAGTAGAAAGCGTCATGCCTAGTGTCACAGCACCCGCAACTTTCAGGAAGTTTCTTCTTATCATTGACTTGCTCTCCTGGCTTTGAGGAATCACTAATGGCTTTACCAAAAGTGAAGTTTCTATTGTTATTAGTATCTTCCGGCGCCCTTACGTGCCGATACCTCTTACAAGAACATCTACACGCTTATATGACTTGAGACGTTTTTTTGTATCACAAATAGTCCGCCCCAACACCAAAATATTGATATTTGTCAAAAGATACCCGATTTTTTCTAGGGAATAATCCCATTCTTAAGCATAAGATTATTTCCAAGATAGAAATTATCTTATGCCTATTAGAGTGTCCTCACCCTCGCATTTGAATAAATATTCAAGCAGCTATAATGACACAAAATAAAAACACAAAGGTAAATTAGTGTATCATTTGATATATGTCAACCGCTCAAGCTCTAGTCCATTCGCCTAACACCTACACTTTGTAGTGTTGCCCGTACTCCATGAAGCCCGTAAAATCAGAGACTTAGGCCTAGCTCTCATCAACAGTCCCCGTGGGAAATGTGATACACATACGAATGAATAGATTAAAGTGCATTGATGACCTCGTTGAAGAATTCAAGAACCAACGCCCTATTCGCGGTGGCTCTCTCATTATTACGATTTACGGTGATGCAATAGCGCCCCGTGGCGGATCTGTTTGGCTCGGCAGCCTGATTAGCCTATTAGAACCTTTAGGGCTCAACCAACGTCTTGTGCGCACCTCTATATTTCGACTCACTAAAGAAGGATGGCTTACCTCAAACCAAGTAGGTCGACGCAGCTACTACAGCCTGACAGACTCTGGTCGTCGTCGCTTCGAAAGCGCTTTTAAGCGCATATATGCAGAGCTTTATCCTGAATGGAAAGGCCAGTGGGACATGATCATCACCACGCAGTTGGACAATGAACTACGTAAAGTATTGAAAAAAGAGCTCGAATGGCAAGGTTTTGGCAACATAGCACCGGGCATTATGGCACATCCAATGGCAGACATGGCAGAGATCAACAGCACCTTGCAAGAACTTTGTGTGACCAATGAAATTATCCACATGAAGTCTTCACTCCTTGAAAACCAAACCTCTGCTCCCCTAAAGGAATTAGTACATGAGTGCTGGAATCTGGACACGCTAAGCCAAGACTATCAAGTATTCCTTGATCGTTTTCGCCCTATACTCAGAACTCTAGACGGGCAAAGTAACTTAGACCCGGAGCAATGCTTCCAACTACGTACGTTACTGATTCATCATTATCGTCGTCTGTTACTACGTGACCCCCAGTTACCAGAAAAATTGTTACCAGCTGACTGGGTTGGCACATCAGCTCGAATACTCTGTCGAAACATTTATCGACAAATCTTCCAGCCAGCAGAGATTTACTTATCACAAACCCAAGAAACCGCGGATGGCCCCTTACCTGATCCAGCACCGCATTTTTTCAAGCGATTTGGTGGTCTTTAATCATCCATCATCACTCAAAAAATGAGCGCATAATATGATACAATTTTTAGCACCTAAGCAGTCGTAATGCTATATAATGCGCTGCTCATATAAGCTTACCCGATGAAAATAATCCTATGCCGTTATCAAAACCAGCTCCAAGAACACAGCAACATACACGTACCGTTGTTTGCAAAGGCTATCGACGAGATGACGGATTGTGGGATATCGAAGGCCATTTGGTTGATGTAAAAGATCACAGCATCACCTCTAAGGAACGTAATCAAGGCGAGATACCTGCTGGCGAGCCTATTCATGATATGACACTACGTATCACCATCGACCTAGATTTAAATATCGTAGATGCTGAAGCCAGTATGGACTTTACCCCCTTTCAGTACTGTAAAGGGATAACTCAAGCCTATAAAAAGTTGATCGGGGTGCAGATTAAACCGGGTTTTACCAAAGTAACAAAGACCCTATTTAGTGGAGAAAACGGCTGCACACACCTGCTAGAGTTATTGGGGCCCATAGCTACAGCAGCCTATCAAGCAACTTATCAAGATAGAGAGAAAGAAGAAAACTGGGAACCTGGCAAGCCTCTTCCACCTGTTATGAACACTTGCCACACATGGCACCAGAAAAGTCCTGTCGTGCAAAAGCACTGGCCACACTTTGCACTCTTTGACTCTGATGATATCTAAAACCTAACGTCCCCAGTACTGGTCAATTAGAACCGCTAATTGATCAGTAATGAAACTTTCGAAATGACTAATATCCTCATTAAACAGCGCCAGAAACTTTCCCGCTTGGTCGCTATTAATCATTTTTCCCATCACGCCATACTGGATTTCAGGCACACTTTTATCAGTACGTGGTAGAACTTCCCATCGAGCAAACTTTACATCTAAAGCCGACAAACTTTTTGCTGCAAACAAACAAAATTGGTCAATATGGCGACCACCTTCCGGACCCAAGCAACCTGCTTCAATATTGCAAATAACAGAAAGTTTTTGATGGTGCTGCAAAGGAAGCTCCTCCCGATAAATAATTCCATATCATTTGTGGACAGTATAGGACAGTTCTTAATCTTTACCTATTTTTACCTTACTGTCTCAGCTTTTCGTTCATAAACAGACACCCTTATCCGCTCTTTATTATCAAACAAACGCTGACGCAACTCCTCAACTTGTTGCAATTTTTCAGGTTCGCCCAGTCCTTGCAGCGACAAAATAGATTCTCGGTGCTGAAGATAATCATCAATACGGTGTTGCCAAATCGCGCGCTCTTGATCAAGCTTATCGAAACGTTCTGCAGCTTCAGCACCTAGTAACTGCGTTCTGAGCTGCTGAATCTCTTCCGACTCAGCACCTTGCTCTTTTAATCTCTGTGTTTCGGCTTTCAGTATATCTATAATCTGCGCCTCACGCCGCGAAGCCACTAATTCCTCTGGAGCTTGGGAATCAATTTCTTCCAATCTCTGACGCTTTTCAGCCAATGACAGACTTTTATCTGCCTGTACGCTTATACGCGCCAAAGAGTAGTCATCATAGACCTCTTCATCCGCATAGAAAGCTTTGTGAACTTGAGGATCTAAATATAAGCCACGTAAATATTTTTTCATCTGAAGCTGCTCATCTAAAAGCTGTACATACGCATTTGTTGACAACGTCACCGATGAGTCCATGTAAACCTCTAACGCTTTGCTCCGTTCAGTCTCATAGTCAAATAAAGCCTTTTTGAAATCAACATATTGAGTCATCACACGCAGAGCTTGCCCCAACGCTGGTTCATCTAAATTAAAATCGAGATATTCTTGGATACGCTTCAAAATTACCGATAGGTCCTCTTCTTCAACAGCAGCTAGGAAAAACTCAAATACTCGCCGGATATCTGCCGATATGCGCAGATTACCGTTAGGATCAACTGACAAGCCTTGTTGCATTAGTGTGCCTTCCAAAGAACTAGGGAGAGGACCATATTGGCTTCTATAAGGAAGTACTTTCTCGCTGGGGACAAGATGTCGAGAGGTGTTGACTAAGTCTTGACCATGAGGCAAGGTTTGCTCTGCCGTTTCATAACCAACCATAAGTTTTGTCGGAGGCATGGCTGGTAAACTCTCTGGATACCATGTTTCTCGAGATTCAGTCCTATAAAATAGCACCACCACAACTAAAAAAAGCAATAGTGCTAACCCAAAGAAATAAACCTTTGCTTTCAGGTAATTTGTCATAATCAACGCAATTATAAACCTGCTGCCTTTAAGCGTACTGCTTGGTTTTTATAAAGCGTAAGAGGATCGATTTCAAATAAATGATGTATGCCAAATATTTGATTTACAGCATCTAAGTGGTTCATGTTGTACCTTGTTCCCAATACTTGCCCCCAATGCTGGTCACAGCGCTCTACTAAACCATCATTTGCCCCTTGAATCATCGTCCCAGTTAACATTAAAAAGGCATCGGATACATCAAGGACATTCGTGAGCGTTGCATCACCACCCCAAGAATAGTATCGAACACCATTTACATAATTATCACCGGAACCACACCGTTGACTAGGCTTACCGTCAGGAAACAGTGCATTAAACTGATTAGCACCTGGCGTCGTCATAAAGGTAGCTGAAGCTAAAGCATCCTGAGCATATTCTGGGTTACCTGACAGCGCATCTGTAACACTACCTAGTGAGTTAAGCGCGCTTTCAACAAGCGCCTCTAAACCACCATCAACAGGAACGATACCCCGTGCAGCATCGGCAAAATCAGAACCAAAATTCACAGCATTAATTGTGGTGACAGATGCCACTAGATCGGGCCTAACACCCGCTGCATATCTGACAGTCGGCCCACCTAAACTGTGCCCCATAAGATTAAACTTTTGATGTCCTGTTGCAGCTCTTAGCTCCTCCAATGCAGCGATTAAATCCTCACCGCGCTGATAGGCATCATGCCATGCTGTCACATTTGGTGCGTATACTTTTGCCCCTCTCTCCTGGAGCGCATTTCTAACACCATAAAAATAGTCAACACCTAGGATGTTGCTAAAACCAGATACACCATGCACCAAAACGATGGGGTACTTAGTTTTATAAGCATTACAGTCTTGCCACCACCAACAAGCAGCGCTTGCCTGAACACTGATGGCAACTAGCAAAGTAGCAAAAAACCCTTTAAGTAAGCAGGGGCTTACTATAGACATTTTCATTTTCATGATTTCACCTTTATTTATTTTTTATATGGTAATTTCCAACTATCAGTCTTACAAAACATAGGAGATAAAGTTAAACACCTAACTCACCTCACCCATCAATATCACCATTGCGAATGGCCACTCTGATGGCTTCTGCCGTTGTCGCAACGCCCAGCTTCCGACGAATATTACGCAAGTGATTTTCCACAGTCCGGCTAGACAGCTTCAAAGTTGCTGCAATTTCAGCATGACGCCTCCCTACAGCTACCCAAGCAAGGATCTCTCGCTCACGCTTTGTTAAATTACGTTGCCTTTCATCTTGAGGCGCCTCCATCAAGCTCCTCGCCTTAAAAAAAGCAGCTGTTGCAACCATCGTCATGCCTAAACGAGCACGGGAAGAGGAGTCGATTTCATCCCCCCCAACACTCATCGCTCCCTCGAGCCCCAAACGACCGAAGACAGGAATTTGTAAACCATGTGATCCTGGACCTTGAGGTTTATTGACAATGCGATAACATTCCTCCCCACTCCCATTCACTTTTGTCCAAAAAAAAGGCTCATTAGACTTCAAAATATGGTGAGTAACAGGACAATGGCGCATATAACTTGACGCATTTGCTGATTTGCCATTCTCGAACCAATCGCCCTCTATCCAATAAATACGCTCGATAATACCATCGAGCGTAGCAAAGGCAGAAAACAGGACAAATCGACTATAACCTAATGGTTTAGCATAACGGCGCACCGCTGCTTGCACGGAAATAAGACTATTGCTATTTTCAATCGCAAGCGCAGCGTCAAGTGCGGTATCCGTTTGCATAAAAGAATCAGTTACCTATCTCTTCCAACAACGTAGTGGCAGCAAGCTTCCCTAATGCGTTACCTGCTAATGGACTATCGCCAGTTAACATTTTTCTATCTTTGTGAACAGCACCCGATATGTCGGTATTGATAATCTCAAAACCAGATGATTGGAGCCGTTCCCCAAATTTCCAAGTTAAATGACCGGGCATATAGCCCATATCCGGCGTTTGCGCATCTAATGCATCAGGGAAAGCACACATTTGATAACCCACAAAGTCAGGGTGGTTTTCACCTACTGCTAGAAAAGCAGCTGGGCCATGACATAGCGAAATCATGTATTTGTCATAAGTCACAGCCCACTCAAGAACTGCTTTCATATCATCACTGTCAGGCAAACCAATCAACGCACCATGCCCACCAGGAATAAACACCCCGATATAGTCAGAGTCTTCACCTAGAGCTTGTTTAACGACGTCTTCTAACTTGAGCGGCTTTTTAAATCGTTGTTGATATTTAGCATAAAAACCCAGAACCTCCTGATCTTCAGAAGGCATAGCCCAATGCTCAAATTTCACCGGATTACCTGATAGCGTTGCAATGTCAAAGCTAAAGCCTGCTTTATCTAAATGATACATAGGCAATAACGTCTCCACCGGGTGATTACCCGTTGAAAACATCGTGCCGTTATCCGTCAACAAGTAACGCTCATCTGCGCCTACCAACAAAATTTTCCACCGCCCTCCTTCATACGGAGTTGGATACTCCGCATCACTCAAATCAGACACTGGTGATGTAAACTGGCTAAGTGAATACGGAGAAGGGAAAAAGGCATTATCTTCAGCAAGATCTGGTGTGGGCTGTAAATCTTGCGCAGTAGGGTTGTTCATCATCTGTCCTCTTGTGGTTTTATTAGACAGACCAACATTAATACCTTTGTATAAATGAGTAAATGAGGGTTATCCCTCAGACAAAATGCACTTAAGCAATTGTTTTATAAGCACTTATAGAAAAACATTAAATAATAATTTAAGACCATTACGCCCCTGACGACCCTATTCCTCAAATTGGCTAAGCAACTATACCATCCTAACTGGCAACTGTTTCATCCATCGAGAGCTTGAACTAATTTCCTTTTAAAAACTGTAAGATAGCGTTCTCTTGCTCAAACAAGCTCAGATTTTTAGTTACATCATAAGGCTGCTCTGTCAACGAAGAAGGCTCCCACTCACTACGCTCATTCTCAAAAAAGTTACCACCATACACATGAATCGCCGCCGTAAATGCAGAGGTAGGATTTGTTACCGAATGAATAATGTTAGCACCCAGTGGCTGCACCTCCGTAGGACCAATCGTTTTGGCACCAGCTGCTTCAATCCGGTTTGGCTCATCTTTGAGTCGACGCCACAAAATATTATCTTCACGACCGCAATACACCCCAATAGACGCCCACATATTGTGGTTGTGAGGTAGTAATGTCATTTTCGGTGCCCACACCACATTAACGACTGTTAATTCATCTGATACATAGAGCTTTTCGATCTGTGCCTTATCAGGGCGACCAATTTCAGCATAAATAGAATCGGGATCGGCCACCGCCTTCGCTAGTAGAGCTGTGATTTGCTTATGCGCATCGGCATCATTAATGACAGCCTGACAAGAGGAGATAAAAGATTGAAGCTGAAACGCCATAAGTACATACCCCTAGTTTATATTTCTCTAAGAGTAACACCAAATCCTCATGAGTGAACATACGCCGAACCGATAAGATATGAGGAAGCCCGTAGGAACAGGCAACAGACTGGTATAACCAATGACGTTATTAACTTATTTACCTAAAAGGACTAATACAAGTTAGTTTTTATAATTGCACGTCCAACCGATCACGTTTCAAGTTAAATGCTATAGCATTGTAGTGAAGCCATCTTTGATCAAAGTTCCACAACTGCAAAAACTCGTCATAAGTTTGTGTTACCTTCTTACTTGAATCAGCGTCATTTAGGTACACAATTTTTTTACGTTCATCATATCCAGTGACTATACGGTAATGACCTCTTGATTTAGGTAATCTCCAGTATTGATGCACAATAACGGGCACACCGTCCGAAACATACTGCTTTACCCTCTGGAACATCTCATTTCGTTTAACCACCTTCTGCCTTTCACTTAGCGGCTCGCGCTCCAGCATTATGTTTTTCGTTTCACCAAACCTTTTAAGAAACTCACGCATATTAATTGTCCCAGTACCCGGGTACTTACTCCAATCAATAGGGGTTTTAAAAATACCAGAATTTTTATATCTTTTAGAATTGGGAAATTGTGCCAACATTGACTTAGCTATATCATACTGATCATATTTACTAACCCCCCAATATCTAAAGAGCATTTCTATTGTAGCCGGACCACAAAGCGATTTACCTTGCTTCACCACTGGCACATCTAATTGCACCTTATCCTTAATTTCTGCTTCAGCAATTGGACCAAAAAAAGCCAGCAACAAAAACATAAAAACCCTACCCACACTGCCTCCACTCACTGAAATATAAACTTCAAAATAAATCAGAAATTATAAAAAATACCATCCATCTAAAAAATAACTCGAACCAAGATAAAATCCAATATATATTATTTTTTTAACTCAGCTTTAATCTTACCAGCAATATTACGAATACTTTCCGAATTTTCTTGAATCAAAACCAACTGCTTTAAGCCACGTTTTACTCTATTTTTGGTAGCCCCATTTGATTTTGAATATGCTTTAAATGCCGAAGTCGCCATCTCCGTTTCTATCTTAAAAGCTTGAAGACCAGTCGTTGAGAATTTTTTATATTTTTCACACGCCTCACCTTCCCAACCATTAGCTTTATTGGTCTTCACCTCTATTAAGCAATCGATAGCAAGTTCTCTGTGATCTTGAGAAAGCCTTGCTAAATCTCTCAAATCACTTACTTCATCTGCAAACGATACAGAGCAACAAATGAAAAAATACATAGCCATTAATAATTTCATACCTTTCCTCTCCTTTTAAGTTTCAAAAAAATAGTGTCTTTTATCCGTCATATAAAACAATCATTTATTAAAGAAGTTATTATTTAAAATAACATCCTCTATATGACATCATGATTATTCAATACTTCACCTCAATTAAAATCATATGTGTAACTTAACCATTGAAAAATATACAAATACTGTATCCGTAAGTAAGCGTCATCTTCAATGCACCTTTATCTCTAGTCCCTGGATAATTATTAACAAAAACCTAGGTCAATTTACGGAAAAAGGAGCAGCTAACACAATATAACGAAGAACAGATCTACCCAAGGATACTGTCTGGTTATCAGAATCGATCACTCTTAGATTAAGTATTTTTTTGCCAATCGTTTGGCCTGCGGATAGGTGACTGTTCATTACTCCGAAATAGATCAGTGCAATCAGAAAACCAATAAAGCGCCCCCAACCACCGATCTGAACGAATGTACTCTCAAAGGCCAACCCCAACAAGAAACCAACAAGGCCGAGAAGCAACGTATCAACAACAAGTGCCCCTATTCTGCTCCAAAAGCTAGCAATCCAGTTTTGTATCCCTTCAGACATTAGCTAATTTAACTCCTAGAGTGCTAAAGCAGTCCCTTTATGCACACACGTAATACCCTTCCTTGCTTGTAAGTCAGGAAGCAGCACAACTCGTTACTTTTTTAAAGCTTGTCGGAAGGAGTCTTAGGAGGCGTCCTTGTAAATATCCATGCGCAATATTGCCCTAGCCTGCGCGCGTTTTCTTCCTTGAAGCTTTTTACATCACTGATTCTAGACCTGTTTTACCAATTGTCCAGTACAAAAGCGTGATGCTGGTAAGACACCCAAACCATTTTTCACCCTCAATTAAAGGGCACTATTGATTCAATAGTGCTAAATCGTATCTGACTATAGAGCCTTCAATTGTAGCTTATTCATAGTTGTGTTTTGACAATAGAGAATAATTGGCAAGAGTGTTACCACCGTTCAATGTTCCATTCTCGAAGGTAGTTAGTCTAAAGCCTAAAACATAGGGGCTAGCATGAAACCACGTTACATTACTCACAGGATTGACGATAACACCATTCAGATGCTCCACATACTCAGAAGCAGGATTAGTAACGATAGGCCTAGAGCTATCAAAGGCCAAAACATTTACTGCGTTACAAAGGTTGAGAGAAATACTCTCTTCTGGAGTGGGAGGCCTAGGTGTAAACTCCAATTCCTCAAAAAAGAAGTTGTTAGATTGTACCCCATTACCAGTACTGAAAAACGTATGAGGCGATGCCAGCCTACCACTTACAACAGAAGGGTCGCCTTCTTTAGGTGTCGCATAAAAGCTATCACAGTATTTCGTCTTTCCATTAGATGCTAACTCGAAAGGCTTATAATTAGCATATCCAGCTAGCGGATATGTTATTACCCAGTCTGTTTTTGCATTTATCTCATCCAGAACGACGACCTCATTACTGATATCACCTTCTTCCAAAGCTCCGATTACAGCCCGAATACCACCTCCATATGTACCTTCTCCACCTTTAACCTGAGATAGATCCAAAATAGTGTTGCTAGCTTTTAGGTGAGGTAAGTCGATTCTGTATCAATAAAAGCTGTCGGCAGATACTCAGAAGCAAGGCCTTTTCCTACATTCACCAAATTTGCTTTACCTTGCATCTCCGGTCGCCCACGGGATAAAAGCACTCCACTTGATGAATCCGAAGCCCATAAGCCAGACCTCCATGAGTTCATGAAATCATCGCAATCAGAATTCTTTTCCCAACCAGACTCTCCATAAAAATCCAGATAATTATTCGTGACATAGAGCTCTATACTTCCCAAGCCATTCTCAAGAACAAACTCTGTACCAACTCCACCGTAATGAGCTAAAGCAATGTTTTTATTTCCGTCAATTAAGCATGTGCCTTCAGCTACTCTGAGTATGGATTTACCTTCAGCATTGGCACTGATACTTGCCCTAAAGTTTTCATAGCTTTTCAAGTAAATATTGAATGCTTCTGTTACTTCCCCCGTTTCTGGGCTACGCACCTTCATGTGTAAAATCGGTGAGAGTCCACGAGAATCTCTATCCGTATCACCTAAGACATTAATATAGGTATCCCAACCATTTTCAGTTGTATAAAAGGGAAAGATCAGAACGCTTCCTTTACCGTTTGCTGATAGCTTTACTGGTGTAGGGTCATATGCTCCCCAAGCAGGAAATGTTAGAAACAGAAGTGTCCCAATGATGTTTTTGGTAATCCATTTCTGGAAGTTGCTCATGTTAAGTTCCTTCTAGTATTGAGAGCATTAACTCTTACAGGCCAGCCTTAGAAATCTGGAGACAATATAGCTTATATGAATCGTCGATGTAACACCTCAGAGCATTAGTAACTGCTAACAAGCAGAATCACAAGGCAAGCCCTAACAGGAAGTGATAGAGCATTAAGGGAAGCTTAGAAACATAAACTGGATCGCAAACTTTTCAAAGAAGTAAGCAGATGGCTAGCTGATTCTGATATGTACTTGAAGGAAGGAACGAGCATTGATGCAAAACGAGGCTTGATACACATAGCGAATTACTTAAATGCCTAGTAACCACGAAATTTGCTTTTATTTGAGTGCTCTGAGTTTTGAAATAGCAAAAGGCCCAAGAAAGATCCAATATTACACACATAAGAGCGGTTATATGGTCACTATGATCATGGGTACTAGGCTGAAGGCCACGCAACTACAAGGAATGTGGTACAGAGTGGTCAGTATAAAGTGCCGAAATGGCGGGGCTAGCAGGATTCGAACCCGCGACCGTCCGCTTAGAAGGCGGATGCTCTATCCAACTGAGCTATAGCCCCGTATAGGGAGTTTTAAGTCCTTTATAAGACCCTGCTGCTGAACCGAGATTCAAAGGCCTCATAAAGGAGGGCGTATCCTAAAGCAGGGTATAAAAAGCGTCAACCGCTTTTTTCACTGAGTTTGTAACGAAAGCCTCACTTATTCGCCTAACGGCTATTGGCGCAAGGGGCTGAACATGAGAAAATTCGCGCAGTTTTTTCTTAAGCCAGCCTCAGGAATCACCCATAAGATGACCGCACAGATTATTGACGGAAAACAGATTGCTGCCGATGTACGTCGCCAGGTAGCTGCTCGTATTGAAACTCGCACCTCCCAAGGGAAGCGCGCTCCGTCTCTGGCTGTGGTTATTGTCGGCAATGATCCCGCTTCTCACGTTTATGTACGCAATAAAAAAAATGCCTGTAAAGAGGTGGGTATTGAGTCGATCTCTTATGATCTTCCTGAAACTACGACGCAGCAAGAACTGCTCAATTTGGTCGATGAGCTGAACCATAAAACTGATATTGACGGTATCCTTGTCCAATTGCCGCTACCTGCAGGTTTAGATGGTAACGAGATTCTTGAACGCATCAAACCGAGCAAAGATGTCGATGGTTTCCATGCATTCAACTTAGGGCGCTTAGCACAACGTATGCCGGTACTACGCCCTTGTACGCCTAAAGGTGTGATGAAACTGCTAGAGTCCACAGGTGTAGATCTTCATGGTCAAGAAGCGGTTGTGGTGGGTGCTTCCAATATCGTTGGCCGTCCTATGTCCCTTGAGCTTTTGCTGGCCGGTAGCACCGTTACCACCACTCATCGTTTTACCCGCGACTTAGCTTTCCATGTTAAGCGTGCTGATATTGTCGTGGTTGGGGTAGGCAAGCCCAATCTGGTTAAAGGCGAGTGGATTAAGGAAGGGGCAATTGTTATTGATGTGGGGATCAACCGTATGGATGATGGTCGCTTGGTCGGTGATGTAGGCTACGATGAAGCAGTTGAGCGCGCTGGATGGATTACGCCCGTACCGGGCGGTGTTGGACCAATGACGGTTGCTTGCTTAATGGAGAACACATTAGAAGCTGCCGAGATGAAAGACTAACGCCTTATATCAGGCCAACCCATAAAAAAAGCGAGCTACGGCTCGCTTTTTTGGTGCAAGCATTGATTAGCCTTCACGATACCAAGTTGTACCTTCTCGGCTATCTTTGAGAATAACACCCTGCTCTGCCAGACGCTCACGAATAAGATCCGCCTGTGCGAAATCTTTCGCTGCTTTCGCCTCGACACGCTCAGCAATCATTTGCTCAATCACTTCGGCCGTTAGCTCGCCCTCTTTGGCATCACCTTTGAGGAAGGCATCAGGCTCTTGTTGCAACAAACCAATAATACCGGCCAATTCAACCAGCTTAGCCGCTAGTGCCGAAGCTTGTTGTGGTGTTGTTTGCTTACACTTGTTTAGCTCGTTGACCAGTTCAAACAGAACAGAAATCGCTTTAGGCGTATTGAAATCATCATCCATGGCAGCAAAGAATGCTTGCTCTATCTCATCCACAAGTGGGTGTTGAGCCGTCGCGTTGAGTTCAACCCCCACCAGCGCTTGATAGAAACGTTCCAGCATCACCCTAGCTTCTTTCAGGCTGTCTTCGCTGTAGTCGATATAGCTACGATAATGAACCCGTGCTAAAAAGAAACGCACCACTTCTGCGTTGTATTTTTCAAGCACATCTCGGATGGTAAAAAAGTTACCCAGTGATTTAGACATCTTTTCACTGTTTACCCTAACCGGCCCCGCATGCATCCAGGTATTCACATAAGTACAACCATTGGCCGCTTCCGATTGAGCAATTTCATTTTCATGGTGCGGAAAAGGTAGATCAGGGCCACCGCCATGAATATCAAAGGTATCGCCTAGGCAGCATTTGGACATAGCCGAACATTCGATATGCCAGCCAGGGCGTCCAGCACCCCAAGGAGAATCCCAACTGACTTCACCTGCTTTGGCGCTTTTCCATAGTACGAAGTCCAACGGGCTTTCTTTGGCTTCTTCTACTTCAATACGTGCGCCCGAGCGTAGTTCTTCGATATTTTTGTTGGTCAGTTTGCCGTACGTGGCGAACTTCTCCACACGGTAGTAAACATCGCCATTGGCAGCTGGGTAGGCATAACCTTTTTCGATCAGGGTTTGCACCATGGTGATAATATCATCGATATGGGCAGTTGCTCGTGGCTCCAAATCAGGACGCAACACGCTCAGTCTATCCTCATCTTCATGCATTGCCGTAATCATGCGCTCAGTTAGCTGATCAACCGGTTCGTTGTTCTCATTAGCGCGCTTAATGATTTTATCATCAACATCCGTGATATTACGAACATACCTTACATTCCAGCCACGCGCCCGGAGGTAACGGGTAATGACGTCAAAACACACCATGACCCGCGCATGTCCGATATGACAGTAGTCATAAACAGTGATACCACAGACATACATATTGATATGCCCTGGTTGCAACGGTTCAAAAGGAGCTTTCTTCTTCGTAAGTGTGTTGTAAATCTGGAGCATAAGCTGCCGATCTCTTTCCTGAATAGATAAAATTGACCTGTCCGACGCATTCGGAAGGGCGAATATTATAGTAGAAATCATCCACGAAGTGGGGGATTTATCCTGCCCTTTTTATGGCGTCTGCTCTAAGGCAATCCTCGCCACTTGTTGTTTTCCAAGAGGGCTATCTTCGGATGTAACCAGCAAGCTACTGCTACTTTCCCATGAAACCGCTTCCCACTGTCCGTATGGCAAAAGCAAATGATAACGCGCGCTCTGCCAATCCAAGATCCCCTCTTTTACATCAACAAGCCAGACAAAAGATTGCCCAAACACACTGGCTTTTTTATATCCTAACAGGGCTAATTTACCAGTAGCTGAGTGGTAATCTGCCGCTGTAATCAAGCCATTGACGGGCAATGTCATTGTCGGTGCAACGATCTGCGAGCGCGTTTTAGGATCTAACATATAAAGCCGCGACTTTAGGTCCCCGCGATTCTTGGTAAATACCCATATTTGCCCATCTACGAGCGTTACTGCTTCACAGTCGAAATTATTTTCTTCAGGCCTTGGATAGGAGGGGCGATCATCATAACTATAGATAAGCTTATCGAATGTAACATCCCCTTTATTATCTACACTTTCGAGGTCAGCCCATGCAACACGATAGATTTGCAGCACACGTCGATGACTCAGGTTACTGCCACAATCTGCCACATAGAGTGATTGCTCATCCTGTGCCAGTGACTCCCAATCGATATTTTCGGCACCTTTCAGATCAACCCGTTTACTAAACTCATATGTTTGCTCATCAAAGGCATAAACCGATGCTTTTCCACCGCTGTCGTTAATGGTCCAAAGATAACCGCCATGGCGCGCTAAACCGGAGGTTTCATCCACTTTTTTCGGCCAGTAACGCAACGTTTCAACGTTATAGGTTTTTCCTTGAGTTTGCTCAGCCCCCGATGAGACTGCACACCCTGCAAATATAAAAGGAGCTACGAGCAAAACTGTAAGTGTCCGAAACATCATACGACCGCCAAAAAACCGTAAAAAGAAGTTAACCTCTACCACAAAACGCCATCTGATATGGTGCTATAATGCCGAACCATTTTTACACAGAAGAGACGCTTAAAACAGTATGTCCCATTCGACTCTGGCACAGGATAAAACACCTACAGCTTTCGCTCTGTTGAGTGGTCGTAATCTGGCTTTTTTCTTGATTGCGATTACCTTATATCGAATCCTGTCACTCATGCAGCCTCAGGTCTCTCTATTTTACGATGAAGCCTATTACTATCACTGGTCGCTCAACCTTGACTGGGGCTACTACTCAAAACCACCCATGGTTGCATGGGTCATCGCACTGTTTACTAACCTGTTCGGGCATAGCGATGTTGCTGTCAAAATGGGAGCTCCAATTTTATATAGTGCCACCGCCGGTGTTCTTTTCTTCATTGGTAGACGACTATGGAGCACGGCTGCGGGTGTAACGGCTGCTTGCGTGTTTGCTTCCGTTTTATTGGTTGGCTTTAATAGCCTCTTTATCACGACCGATGCACCTTTGCTGTTTTTCTGGGCCTTAAGCACCCATTTCTTTATCCGTGCGGTTGATAGTAATCACTGGCAAAGTTGGCTACTCCTTGGCGTTTCAGTTGGCCTAGGCATGCTTAGTAAGTACACCATGGGCGCCCTACCGATGGGTTTATTCATTTTCATGGCGCTCTCTCCTAGCCATCGCCCACTACTGTTTACTGCAAAACCTTGGACAGCTGCAATATTAGCAGGGCTAATTTTCTCCTCTAATATCTATTGGAACTACCTACACGACTTTGTGACCCTCAGCCACACCTCAGATATCTCCCAGCTAGATCGGCAACTTTTCCACCCTGACAAATTAGCCGAGTTCGTTTTCAGCCAACTTTTAGTCTATGGCCCTATTTGGAGCTATTTTTTATTACGCCAGTGGTTCAGCAAACAAGCCCGATCATCCCTAATCCATAAGGGCTTGTTACTTGCGATCTTCTTGCCACTCTTTATAGTCATTTCAACTCAGGCGTTACTTTCACGCGCTTTTATAAACTGGGCAGCCCCATGCATCATTGGCGTTGCTCTGTCTGTTGGTTATTTTTTAAGCCACCATCCTAAAAAGCTGTTGGTAGGTTTGGCTGTGCAACTGCTATTAGTCAGCACCTTTTATCATTGGCCTTACATTCTAAATGGACTAGGTATTGAACCCACACGTAAAAACAACGTCTACCAACGGACAGAAGGCTGGCCGCAACTAGCGCAACAGGTGGCTCCTATTTTAAAGGGCAATCCAGATGCTTTACTCACCAGCCCTTCCAGAAAATTATTAGCTTACGTTGGTTTTTACGGCGATAACGGGAACTTGAGAGTAGCTCGCTGGAACTCAAACCCAGATAGGATTGACGATTATTACGATCTATTTTTCAACTTAAGAACGTACGAAAACCAGCCTCAACAGTCATTTATTGTGATCGACAACATACCAACTGCACCCGAACGGCTGGCACGATTTGATAGCTGCTCTGATGCCATGCACTTTACACAACCGGTTTTTAAAGATTTAACCCGAGAGATCTATTTATATACATGTCGCGGGTTCAAAGGGTATTGAAATGAGTCAGATTGACAAATTACTAAAGCGGACAGATATACGGCTACTGCTTGCGTGTTACGTGTTTTTTACGCTCTTTTCCGGTATTGACCTGTGGGTTTCCTCCCTGTTCTACAGACCGGAGCTAGGTTTTTGGCTAGACGATCTTTGGTTCAACCGTTTCATTCATGCAACCTTCGCTAAGATCCACCTGTTATGGCTTGTGCTGTTTATTGTCGGTGCAATCTATTATTGGAAAAAAGGGGTAAAAAATCGCCAAAAAGCATTGGTATTTTTGATCGTTACTATGGTAGTTGGCCCCGGCTTATTTGTTAATGTTTTCGTAAAAGATAACTCCATAGGACGCGCTCGCCCCGTACAGATTGAGGAGTTTGGTGGTGAGAATCGCTTCACACCAGCCTTTATCTACTCAGGAGCCTGTCAGAAAAACTGTTCCTTTGTCAGCGGGCACTCTGCCATCGGCTTTTATGCCATTGCGTTAGGCTGGGTTTTTAGCAGTCGCCGCTGGTTCTGGGGTGGCGTTGGCTTAGGCGCAATCATCAGTTTGAGCCGCATGATGGAAGGCGCGCATTTTTTGAGCGATACCGTCTTCGCATTCTGGGCAGTGTATTTTTGTACGCTCATGTTAGGTTACTGTTTTAATTACCCATCGCCATTTAGTCGTACACCTGAATCGTCATAGCCGAACTCACGCTTATCCGTTAAGATAGATACATGAAAACCCTTACGGATAAGCGACTCTAGCATGACTTCAATTGATGAGCACTACGGCCATTTTTCGCATTTAGATAGCATTCTGAATACCATTCGGCAGGCTTACCCTGAAGGCCCCAGCCCATTTCAACTTGCACCCATCGACCAGCTGCATATCGGCGGCATTAAAGCGTCCGAAAGACTACTCAAGCGTATCACGAATGCGGGACGCATATTGGAGATAGGTAGCGGGTTAGGAGGGCTTTCACGGCTTTGTTATCATAACCAGCACAAAGCAGCACTCTATGTGTGTTTAGATATTACCCATCCACTCAATAAACTGAACAGCACACTTAACCAGCTAACAGCGTCACACTGCTCAAGTGTTCTTACCGCTGACGGGCAGTCATTGCCTTTTAATGATGATAGTTTTGACTATGTCGTTATGCAGCATAGCCTACTGAATATTCCAGATAAGAACAAAGCACTACAGGAAATATCCCGAGTACTTTCTCCTAATGGGCAACTCATCCTGCATGAGGTATTAAAAGGAAGTAACTACGAGAGCATGCAATTTCCCGTCCCTTGGGCCAGCCAACCAGATCACTCCCATCTTATAGAAGAGGAAGCGCTGCTATCCTTACTCAATGAGAAAGGTTTCGTTATTAGCTCGATTGAAGACTGGACACAAGAAGCCCTATTATGGAGGACACGACAAACAGCGAAAGCGAATAAAGTACAGAAGCCATCACTGACGCCAGCACTAGTTTTAGGGCCAAACTTCTCAGTGATGGGAAGCAATGTGCAGAAAAACCTAGCAGACAGTGCCATTCGGATAGTCGAAGTGGTGGCAGTGCCTGAGTAGGTAACTCGATATTAGTACAGCGCTTTATTACGTTGCTCCCAGCTACGGGTCGCTATTTCGATAGAAGCCTCTCGGTCAGATGCTTTACCTAATAACAGCAAAAGTACCGATAACGTACTGATAACAGCGGCTTCTCCATACTCATGACGCTGATCACCACGCCATACATCTAATAGTAATTGAGGCTCTAGAGACTCATCCTTTACAAGCCTTCGCGGAAAAACGCGCCCCCACATTTCATCAGACAGCTCTCCGTTACGAATCCACCGCACTTCACAATCGCTATCAGGCTTTAACTCAGCCTCCCCCCCATCGCCTCGAATAGTCAAACTATGCTGCACTCCCAATAGCTGACTCGTATGCTGATGCATGGGAGCATAAGCCGGGTGGAATACTCCATCAACCGTACAGGGTGCTAACAGCGGATTAATCAGCCGACATAAAGTATGTACCGGAGAGCGAAGACCAAAGATGGATCGTAACTGAATAATGTCACCTAACTGTGGTACCAGCGTATTGATCGACATAAACGCAAAGGTACGCTCGGACAACGCAGCCTCTACATCCTGCCAGTTCCGACAAGGTGATAGGCCAAAGAGTGACAGCATATCCTCTGTATAAAGTCGCCCTTGCGTATGGCCTCGAGAACCATGCATAAAAATACGTACGCCCTGATCTGCCAATACGAAAGCGGCCAACAAGTACCAAGGTAGCTGCCTTTTTTTACCCGCATAAGAGGACCAGTCCAAATCCACTGCCAAACCCGTTGGGGCATGTGCGTGCATACGTGCAGCCTCTACAAAGCCTGCCAACTCCTCCGGCGCCTCCTCTTTTACGCGCAGCAGCATTAAAAAAGCGCCCAGCTGCTCTGGTCTTACTTCACCCCGCAAAATCATACCCATCGCTTCGCTCGCCTCACTCTGAGTAAGCGACCTTGATCCCTTCTTTCCTTTCCCAAGAATTCTTACAAATGGGGCAAACGGATGTTCTGACACGATAACGCTCCATAATTAGCTGAGGGCACAACTATACAATAGAATCCGAGGTATGGAATCTGTTGCTTCCCTCTCCCTGTGATAGAATGCTTCCCCCTTGAGTTTGGAATCCATCATGAAGAGATTAGGCGTTCGCTTCGGTCGGCCAAAGGCCAAAAAAAATACGACCACTGACAACACCCCCTTTATCTTAGATATAGAGTCGTTAGGGCACGATGGTCGTGGTGTCGGACGCCATCAAGGGAAGACGCTGTTTGTAGAGGGAGGCCTTCCCAATGAGCAAGTATATGTAGATATTATCGCTACGCATAAGCGGTTTGATGAAGCTAAAGTGTCAGAAATCATCAAATCTTCTGCAGACCGAGTAGAGCCCTTTTGCAAGCACTATAACGACTGTGGCGGATGCCAGCTTCAGCACCTTGATCACTCGGTGCAAATACATCACAAGCAAAAGAGCGTACTTAGCCAACTCCAGCGCATCGGCCAAATCACACCCGAGGTTATTGAAACACCGCTCACTTCACCTTCGGTTCACTATCGCCGATCTGCCCGTGTAGGCATTAACGTACTCCAGCGCAGCGGCGAGGTCATCGTTGGATTCAGGCGCCGAAAAAGCAATAAACTTCTGGATATTGATCACTGCCCCATACTGGACCCGCGCTGTGATGGTCTATTTAGTGCGTTAAAAGCTACGCTGCAAAATCTCCATAACCCTAAAGGCTTCACGCATGCTGAAATCCTTCTAGGCGATCAAAGTATCGCGATGCAGATCCGCTGCAAACACACGCCAGATAAAGACAGCCGTGAACTGTTGGAAACCTTTGCCAAAACGCACCGGCTCAATCTCTATATCAAAACCGATACTCAACTCCAGCCGCTTTGCGAAGCTTCAACCCAGAACACTTATCAAGTCGCTGATAACAAGGTTGAACTTCACTTTGAGCCTGGCAACTTTTTGCAGGTCAACGCAAGTATCAATCAGAAGATGATTGATCAAGCAATCGATTGGCTGGCACCGACCTCACAAGATAATATTCTAGATCTCTTCTGTGGCCTTGGTAATTTTACACTGCCACTGGCGCACTATGCCGATCACGTTACAGGCATTGAGGGCAGCGACGAAATGGTGAATCGAGCAAACAAGAACGCTTTGATTAACCAATTAGCCAACGTCTCTTTTTATAGAGCGGACCTTTCTGGCAATAATCAGCAGCAGACCTGGTATCAAGCGAATTACAGCAAAATGCTACTTGATCCACCCAGATCAGGCGCTTACGAACTAATCGACCAAATGCCGTTAGGTATGGAGAAAATTCTCTATATCTCATGCGAACCTTCAGCACTTGCTCGCGACGCTAAGCGTTTACACGAAAAAGGCTACAAATTAACACGCTTCTGCGCTATGGATATGTTCCCACACACCAGCCATGTAGAGTCGATGGCCCTGTTTGAAAAAGCGGAAAAGCGAAAAACTAAACCCAAGTCCGGACTCTTCAAGCGATGATTCCTGTAATTTACGCGGACGAACATATCGTCGTCATTAATAAACCTTATGACCTACTGTCTGTTCCAGGAAAAGGCCCGGATAAGCAAGATTGTCTATGGTTTCGTGTACAGCAACAGGGCTTTCCGACGGCAAGAATTGTTCATCGTTTAGATTATGCTACCTCTGGTTTGATGGTCTTAGCGTTAACGGCCAGCGCTCACGCCCTGATTAGCAAACAGTTCCAACAGCGGGAAGTCTCGAAGCGCTACCATGCCATCATTAGCGGCATTCCAACCGAAGATAACGGTATAATAGATCAACCCCTACGCTGCGACTGGGAAAGAAGACCATTGCAAATGGTGGATCATGAGCAAGGCAAGCAAGCCATCACTCGCTGGGAGGTTATCGAGCGGCTATCGAACGCCACTCGGGTTCATCTATTCCCTAAAACGGGTAGATCCCATCAATTAAGAGTACACATGCTCTGGATGGGACACCCCATTGCGGGGGATCGCTTTTATGCCGATGAGGCTGCGCTCTCTCTAAGTGATAGATTGATGCTACATGCTGAGGAACTTGCCTTTACCCATCCTGCTAGCAGTGAGCCCCTGCACTTTGTAGAGCTTGCGCCGTTTTAAACTATACGACGCAAGGTATCACCAGCCCGAAAAGCTTTGACGTTCTCGATGGTTTGATCAAGTATTCGTTGGCGAGCTTCAATGCTCCCCCAAGCACTATGAGGCGTGATAATCAGGTTGGGAATATCACCCGCTAGCAGTGGATTATCTGAGGTAGGTGGCTCACTGATTAGTACATCGGTTGCAGCGCCTGCAATTTTTCCTTTACGTAGGGCATCCGCCAAATCAGCTTCGTTAACAATACCACCGCGAGCAACATTAATTAATATAGCTTCAGGTTTCATCTGATTAAACACATCGGTATTAATCAAATTCTCTGTTTGCTCTGTGAGTGGACAATGCAAACTGATAACATCCGCCCGCCTATACAGCTCCGCCAAGGCAACACGCCCCTCTGTAGGTGCTGTTCCTGGTCGGGCACCGATGATCACCTTCATTCCAAACGCTTTAGCAATCTCTGCAACCCCTTGTCCCAAATTACCGGAGCCGATCAGGCCGAGTGTTTTGCCTGAAAGCTCTCTAATCGGAAAATCAAGCAAACAAAATTGAGTAGATTTTTGCCACTCTCCCGCCTGCACCGCTTGATAATAGCTCAGTAAGTTGGTCTGTAATGCCAGCATTAAACTAAACGTATGCTGCACGACAGAAGGCACCCCGTACGCCTGACAATTAAAAACGGCTATGCCTTGCGAGCGAGCCGCTTCTAGATCAACGTTATTCACTCCCGTAGCTACCACACAAATCAGTTTTAAGGATGGATTAGATGCCAGCGTATCGCTATCCAATACAACTTTGTTGACGATAATAACATCCGCGCCACGGACTCTATCGGCCACCTCGTGAGGAGAGGTCGCATCATAGGCGGTAAAGTTATTAAAGCATTGAGATAATGTATCAAGATTAAGATCTGTAAGGCTTTGTGCATCCAGAAATACAGCTTTCATATTCATGGTCCTTAAGTGGTTTTGGCCGGTATAAACAAAAAAGGAGCCTACTAAGCTCCTCTTTTAATACTACTGCATTCAGTCAACGATCAACCTGGCATATTATCTTTAATTGTCCATAAAATCTCATCGGCTATGATAGCAGGTGCCGATAGCCCTTCTTGATTCAGCACGCTGATATATATACCTGAGCGAGTACGTGTCATTTTCAACTGATAACGTCCGGTATGCTCATAGCTATCCGTTTCAGGGTTGTAGTTGCCTTTTTTAGCATCTTCGCCAAATACATAAATGACACGACCAGCAAACCAAATCTTATAGCCTTTTCTGTTAGCGGCATTATTTGGATCATCCAGCGCTTGTACTTGCCCTTCAGCGAGCGGCTGATTCAGCGCTTGTTTCGTGCTGTATTTGATTTCAGACTCACCACCTCCACCCAACAGTGAAAGGCTATCACCTAACTTGATCTCGCCACGGTCTGAATTTAACCATTCAAAGAATCCCATATCTTTCTTGTTTTCAGATCGCGTCGTTGTGGTATAGGTCATGTACATCATGCCGGTCGCTTTGTCCCGCGTACCCACATCAAAGCTTGCGCTATCAACAGCTGCACTAAGCAACTCCCACGATTGATCGGTATCTGATTCCAGTTTCAAGACAGGATTTCCACGAGAGTCGCGACCCAACTGAGGTTTATTAGCCCGCTTCTCTTTATAGGCCAACAAAGAGCGCTCGGACGGATTGGTTGTCGCTTTGCTCATATAGCGAAGCATCTCGAACATCATATCCGATTTGTAGCCAACCTCTTGTGCTTCGTTACTAGCCCAATCCGCGACAGCCTCTTTTTGCGTCTCAGCAAACTGAGCATGCTTCATCTCAATGGAGGTGCGCTGGTAGTTCTCAGGGTCAGGTCTTAAGCGAATCTGCAACTTGTTTCGTGTCCCACCAGGAATATCCTGAAAAGTGATTCGCTTGATCCAACGATCAACAAAACCATGCTCAGGCCCATCGACGATGATCCAATCACTCTCAATAACACCCTGTCGAGCATCCGCAGACTCCACGCCAATGCCGTTATACTTCATGAAATCTAATGACTTTTCCCATACCGATGCAATAGGCTCATCAACCACAATAATCTTCTGGTTACCCAGTTTCTTGAGATTAACTGCTTCGCTGCCAGTATCTGCGTAGAAAAACTCTGGCCGCGGAACCTCAAATTCACCTGTTCGCTTTGAGGCTGTTGTAGTGATCGCAGGAATCACCAGCAGATCCTGTGTTTGCTTAGCTTGCAAGTGAGGCGGTATATCCAGCTTTTTAGCAACGGTTGCTTTCTCGTACTCCTGATTGCGATCGCGTATTAACCCCTCCTCTCCATAGATAGGGTTCTTTTTGATCATGCTACAACCACTCGTTAAGGTGATAGCAGCCAGCACAGCCGTAGAAAGTAACCGCTTTTTCATAATATCTCCTTACTTGAGAATTCCGCTATCAATCATCGCTTGTTTAACAACCGGTTGGCTTTCTTGCGACAACACAGTTAACGGCAAGCGGATTCCCTTATCCATTAAGCCCATCTCATACATGGCCCATTTCACAGGGATTGGATTGGCTTCAACAAATAGATGAGTATGTAAAGGCATCATTTTTTGCTGAATCGCACGCGCTTCTTCAGCTTTACCGTCTAAACCTAGACGACACATCTCAGACATCTCAGCTGGAGCAACGTTCGCTGTCACGGAAATATTTCCCTGACCACCGGCAATGATCAGCTCAATCGCAGTGGCATCGTCTCCAGAGTAGATGGCAAACCCTTCTGGCGCATTTGCAATCAGGAAACGCGCACGTTCAAGATCGCCAGTCGCTTCTTTGATACCAATGATGTTCGGGATCTGTGCCAATCTTAAAACTGTCTCAGGTTGCATATCGCAGGCTGTGCGCCCTGGCACGTTATATAAAATTTGCGGAATATCTACCGCTTCAGCAATCGCTCTATAATGAAGGTACAGGCCTTCCTGAGTCGGCTTGTTATAGTAAGGCGTTACCAACAAGCAGGCATCAGCACCAGCATTTTTGGCTTCACGAGTCAATTCAATCGCTTCTGTGGTAGAGTTAGCACCCGTGCCTGCAATTACAGGGATGCGGCCATTAACGCGCTCAACAGCACGTTTGATTACCGCACAATGCTCATCACAGTTAAGTGTTGCAGACTCACCTGTCGTGCCTACTGCAACGATAGAGTCTGTGCCCTTATCCAAATGAAGGTCCACAACTTTATCAAGACCAACCCAGTCGATCTCTCCGTTGTCCTTCATTGGGGTGACAAGCGCTACAATGCTGCCGGTAATCATTTTATTCTCCGTTACATAAGGTTGGCGTCTCTGTTATTTTCAGACACATCCAAACCGGATCTGATATCGTATAAGGCTCGATATTCTATACGAAATAGTGACAATAAGCGTAGTAGCCACATCGCTTTTTTATGATTTGAGGAGAAGAAAATGGCAAAAGTGGAAATTGGCCACGAAGTTGAGGACTTTTCAGCCCCCATAACCGGTGCAGAGACCTTCCAATTATCTGCTCATCGCGGCAAAAATATCGTCGTCTACTTCTACCCCAAAGACAACACACCAGGATGCACCACTGAAGGGCAAAATTTTAGAGACCTTTATCCTGATTTTACCGCCCTGAATACAATTGTGGTGGGGGTCAGTAAAGATAGTCTTAGAACCCACGAGAACTATAAAGCCAAACATAATTTCCCGTTCGATCTGATCACTGATCCAGATGAAACTGTCTGTAAGCACTTTGATGTTATAAAGCTTAAGAAACTATACGGTAAAGAGTACATGGGAATTGAGCGCAGCACCTTCTTGATTGACGAACAGGGAATACTTCGCCATGAGTGGCGAAAAGTCAAAGTGAAGGGTCACGCTGAAGCTGTATTAGAAGCGGTAAAAGCTCTTTAGAGTCATCCTATGCAGTGCCCATGACATGGGCACTGCAAAATTCAAGACCATTTATAAACTAGCTAACTTCTTCTACTGACGGGTCATCAGCATCGAGGGGCCCTGGCCATGCATTCATGATTGCCTTAACCAAGGTAGCTAGCGGAATAGCGAAAAATACTCCCCAAAACCCCCACAGTGTTCCGAAGACCAAAACCGCTACGATAATAGAGATAGGGTGTAGATTGACCGCTTCAGAAAACAGCCAAGGTACAAGTGCATTGCCATCGAGTGCTTGAATAACGCCATAAACCACCATCAGGTACATAAATTCATTGCTCCAGCCCCATTGGAAAAAGCCAATCAATGCAACTGGTAATGTAACCAGCGCCGCTCCGATGTAAGGGATCAAGACGGATAAGCCAACCATGATGCCCAGCAACGCAGCGTAGTTAATCCCCAAGAACAAGAATGCGACGTAAGTCACTGTCCCAACAATAAAAATCTCAATCACTTTACCGCGTATATAGTTCGCTATCTGGTCATCCATTTCATCCCAAACCTTGGTCATCATTTTACGCTTTTGGGGTAGGAACGAAGCCCACCAACGCACCAAAAGACGTCCGTCTTTCAGAAAGAAAAAAACCAGAATAGGTACTAGGACTAAATAAACCAGTAAGGTCATCACCCCGGTCAGGGAGTTCAATGAAAAGGTTAAAACCCATTGCCCTGCACTGCTTAATTCACTGGAAGCTAGCGCCATCACTTCGCGAATCTGTGATTCAGAAACCCATTGCGGATACTGCTCAGGCAGTACCAATAACATGGCCTGTACTTCTTGAACCATACCGGGAAGCTCGTTAAAGAGATTAGAGAGCTGCTTCCAAGCCAGAGGTACAACAATCAAGGTGAGCGCCAAAAGGAAACTTAAAAAGCCAGAAAAAAGGATCAGAACCGCTATCAAATGGGGCACTTTACGCTTAACCAGCCAATCTACTCCGCCTTGCATCAGAAAGGCGATTATTAGACCTGCAAACACAGGTGCCAAAGGCTTACCCAATGTAAGAATAATGAGCAAGGAGGCGCCCAATAACAGAAATAGAAACAGCGCTTCTTCATCAGAAAAATACCGCTCGATCCATTTAGAAAAAATTGCTCTCATACCTAGAAAATCCTAATGTTTTTCAACCGCGGCGAATGAGGTAGGTATATTCAGCGTCTGCGCTGAACATTTCAAGTAGTTCATGGTCTGAACGATCAGTAAAGGCTTTAAAGTCACGCACTGAACCTGCATCAGTAGCTACGACTTTTAGAACCTGCCCTGTTGTAAGTTTGTTGAGTGCCTGCTTGGCTTTTAGCAAGGGCAAGGGGCAGTTTAGTCCACGAGTATCTAAGAATTGATCGACTGCTATTTCCTGCATAGTAGGCCTTAATATCAATGAATTAACGACAGTTGTGATAAATCGCAATCATCACTAAGCATATCGGGGTAAGATAATGACACGCTTCCCATCCCCTTGAAAGAGAACATGGAAACCTGAATGATTTTTAAACCTATTATTTTCACAGCGCTGCTTTTAGGTACAGCACATTTCACATCTGCCAACGATAACTTACCCATCTTAGGGGACTCAACCTCTTCCATTATCTCTTTGGATAAAGAATACACAATAGGTCAGGCTTGGGCACGCTCACTCAGAGGAAACGCCCCATTACTGAATGACCCTATTACCTACTCATACCTTTATGATTTAGTGTGGCAACTGGCTGCCTACAGCCAACTGCAGGATAGACGGCTCGATCTGGTTATATTGGATAACCCTACGCTTAACGCCTTCGCCGTACCGGGAGGAGTCGTCGGAATTCATGGAGGCCTGCTTCTCTCCGCTGAGCAAGAAGATGAATTAGCCTCCGTTATTACTCATGAGTTCGCCCATCTAAGCCAGCGTCATTTTGCCTCCCAGTTAGAGCATGCAAGACGCAACCGCCCTTTATCGTTGGCAACCATTTTGGGAAGTATTTTAATTTTGGCAGCCGACTCAAGTGCTGGGACAGCAGCCCTAACCACCAGTATCGCCGCTCAACAAGCATCTCGCCTAGCCTTTAGTAGACAAAATGAACGGGAAGCTGATCGTATCGGCATGCAAAATCTAGCCGAAGCGGGTATTGACCCTAATGCGATGCCCAGAATGTTTGCCCGAATGCAACGCTCTTTACGCTTTGAAGGAGCTAGGCCTCCTGAGTTTTTATTAACCCATCCAGTAACGGAATCTCGTATTGCGGACTCACTTAACCGTGCAGCACAACTACCGACACCTCCCAAGCGTAGAAATGCCTTGGACTTCGACCTCATCCGTCTACGTATGGCCGTCCATTTTACAAAAAACCCGCAAGATGCTTTTAACTACTATCAAAACGCTACCAACAAATCCCCTGATGCAAAAAATCTCTATGGGCTAGCACTGGCAGCGATTCGACTCAATAAATTTTCAGTCGCTCAGGCTGCGCTTGAGAAGCTACCAGCAAATTGGAGAAATCACCGGTTTGTTCGTCTGACCGTCGCTGAAAACATGCTAGCTAATGAGCAATGGCAGAACGCCATTCGTGAGTTAACACACTTAAATAGCTTGTACCCTGGAGATTTCGCCGTACATAAATTGCTAGCCAAAGCACTGATGGGGGCGCAGCAACCAGAAAAAGCGGTAAAGGTGTTAGAGCAACTGATCGAAGATCATCCTAATGATGTAGACGCCTGGTATCTACTCTCTGAAGCTTTAGGGCAAGCAGGCAAACGACTCGCTGTCCATGAAGCACGTACAGAGTACTTTCTCCTGACAGGACAAGTAGATAGAGCACTACAGCAAATTCTGTTTGCTAATCGTGAACCGAACCTCAGCGCCTCAGACCGCGCCCGCTTAGGCCAGTTAGAATCCGATGCTAAACGTATTCGTGAAGAGATGAAAATGGATTTATAAGAGACCAACGTAGCCAAATTAGATGGCTACGTTGTTTCTAATTTTATTATTAGTCGGGCTTGTCATCCTTAAACATTCGCCAGCCGCCAACCATGGTTGAAATCAAAGATTGCCGAGACATAATGTCTTCCCTTACAGCAACATACACATGAATCATGATAAAGACGATGAGATACCACATGCCTAAATGATGCCATGTATGCACATCTTGGCTCTGTCCCATTAGCGGGATAACCCAGCCAAAAAGCTGATCTGCCCAACTGCCTTGCCCCAAACCTTCACCGTATAGCGCAAAACCAGTGACAATCATAAAGATCATTCCCAGCACAAAAAAAGTGAACATGGCTAACTGACCAAGCGGGTTGTGGCCAATATATTTTTTCGGTGTTTTCTCCATAAACAGATACCAGCGCACTTCATGAACCGCTTCTCTCCACCACTTTGCTTTGAAGATCGGTACGATAAAGAGTTCACGGGCATGACTATTACCAACAAATGCCCAATAAATTCTTCCTAAAAACGCAATGGTTACAACATAACCTGCCGTAAAGTGAGCAAATCGGATATACCCCATCACATAGTTATCAATCGCCTCTCCTGGCATTGTCGGTAAGGGTGAGCCAATAAAGTACCCGGTGACGCATAATGTCAACACGGAGAACACCGTTACCCAGTGCCATAAACGAACGGGGGCTTCATATACATAGACCGCTGTTTGCTTGCGCTGTTTGAGTTGCTCTGTACTCATGTAAACCTCCACGGCACCTGATGCCCTCAGGTGCTCTCCCAGCTATTAGCGAATTTTCACTTTTGTCAGTTCCTGACCGTCCGGTGACATCACATGCGTGGAGCACGCCAAACACGGATCAAAACTATGTAAGGTTCGCAATATTTCTACTGGTTCGTCTGGACGCTCCATAGGTGTATTCAGCAAAGACGCTTCAAACGCACCAATATTGCCTTTAGAGTCCCGAGGGGAGCCATTCCAAGTGGTCGGAACAATGGCTTGATAATTCTCTATTTTGCCATCTTTGATCTTAATCCAATGCCCCAGTACACCACGTGGCGCTTCATTGATACCAACGCCTTTTGCCTCTTTTGGCCAAGTACTAGGGTCCCACTTTTCAACATTAGCTGTAGAGGAGTCCCCGTTCTTGATGTTGTTAATTAGCGCGTGCCAATCATCCAACATAGTATCGCAGCATAGCTCGCATTCCAGAGCTCTTGCTAATGTCCGCCCCAACGTAGATGGAAGGAACTGCTTTAATCCCAAATCTAAACCGGTCGCTTGATTGAACCCTGATAACGACCGATCGACTTGCTCTTTCACATACTCTCGACCAGAAACATAAGCGATGATGTAACGCGGCAATGGCCCAACTTCCATCGCATGACCTCGCCATCGAGGAGCCTTGATCCACGAGTATTTTGCCGCTTCATCTAATTCCTGAATGTTGGTTTTAGTCCCTTTTGTATTAGGACCTAATTCGAAGTTTGGTTCAGTAACGCCATCCCAAGGGTGAAGCCCCTTCTCACCATTGGCATAGGTGTACCATGAGTGATCGACAAATTCCTGAATCTGCTCAGGATCTCGAACGTCCACTTCATGAATCTCATTCCAGTTACCGCCGATAATGGCACCAGCAGGCAATAAATCGGTAGATTTGTCCCCTTGTACTTGGGCATATGTGCCATAAGAGAGTACGTTCTCACTTGCAAGACCTCCGCCATAGAGCCAGTCTTTATAGATACCGGCAATAGCCATCACATCCGGCAGGTATACATTTTTTGTGAACTCTCTCGCTTCTTTTATGCGCTCCAGTACAAAGTTCAAACTGGTCATATTAACCGGCGCACCGGATGCGCCCACTCCGTCCAGATTAATTGCGCATGCAACACCGCCGACCATGTAGTTCGGGTGAGGATTTTTACCGCCAAAAATGGTGTGTATTTTGACAATCTCTTTTTGTAGATCGAGTGCTTCAAGATAATGAGACACCGCCATTAAATCCGCTTCAGGGGGAAGCTTATATGCCGGGTTATCCCAATAGCCATTGGCGAATAAACCTAATTGCCCCCCTTCTACAAACTTTTTCAGGCGTGTCTGAACATCACGGAAATATCCAGGGCTCGACTTTGCATGACTTGGAGACACCATTTGTTGCAGCTCAGAAGTTGCTTTCGGGTCTGCTTTTAATGCGTTAATCGGGTTAACCCAATCCAAGGCATGAAGATGATAAAAATGCACGATATGATCGTGAATCTGCAGCGTTTTATCCATCAGGTGACGGATAAGATAGGCGTTATAAGGAACATCAATGCCTAGCGCATCTTCAACGGCTCTTACAGAAGTCAATGCATGAGTACCCGTGCAAACACCACAGATCCGCTCTACAAAGGCCCATGCATCCCGTGGATCGCGTCCTTTCAAAATCACTTCAAGTCCACGCCACATCGTACCGGTAGATACGGCATTGCGGATTATATTGTTTTCATCAACGTTGACTTCACATCGCATATGGCCTTCGATGCGCGTTACCGGATCAACAACGATACGACGGCCACTGTTATCAAGATTACTAGCATTTAACGTGGTCATACGTCTTGATCTCCTTTATGTTGTGCACGTTTGATCGCGCTCACTGCAGCATGCGCTGCAACCGCAGCACCGACACCACCGGCAACCGCCATGCCGATCTCATCCGCATTTTTCTCAATTCCAAACTGGTGAATATCGGTTAGGCGGTCATAAAATGATCCTTTATCCCAAAAGCCATCTTCCGAACAACCAATACAGCCGTGGCCTGCTTGAATGGGGAAAGAGGTTCCTTCATTCCAACGTACGGTTGAGCATGCGTTATAGGTCGTTGGCCCCTTACAACCTACTTTGTATAAGCAGTAACCTTTACGGGCACCTTCATCATCCCACTCCTCAACAAATTGGCCTGCATCGAAATGTGGACGTCGGTAGCATTTATCGTGGATACGTTGGCTGTAGAACATCTTTGGTCGCCCCTGACGGTCCAATTCAGGAATTTTCCCAAAGGTCAACATATAGGTAATGACGCCTGTCATAACTTCCGCAATGGGTGGGCAACCCGGTACTTTAATGATCGGCTTATCTTTGATCACTTTATGGATAGGTACAGCCTGAGTCGGGTTAGGCCGCGCCGCTTGTACACAACCCCACGACGCACAAGACCCCCACGCAATAATAGCCTTGGCATCTTTAGCTGCATGTTTTAATTGATCGAGAAATGGCTTACCACCCACAATACAGAACATGCCATCTTCATTTAGCGGAGGGTTACCTTCCACCGCTAAAATATAGTTGCCCTTATATTTCTGGATGGTTTCTTCCAGTATCGCCTCGGCTTGGTGCCCTGCGGAGGCCATTAAGGTGTCATCATAATCCAGTGAAATCATAGATAGGACAACATCCTTAACCAAAGGATGTGCTGACCGGATAAAGGATTCTGAGCAGCAGGTGCACTCCAAACCATGCAGCCAAATCACTGGCGTTCTGGGTTTGCTCTCCATAGCGTGAGCTATTTTAGGTGCAAACGTCGGCCCTAAGCCAAGCGCTGCAGCCGTTAAGCTGCAATATTTAAGAAAACTACGGCGAGTAATACCCTGTCGCCGCATAACTTCATAGAAGGTTTCGATGGATGGCATGTCTTTTCTCCGTCTCAGCCGCTAATGCTTTAGCATAAGCAGCGACGTGGTTCTTATAATCAAACCACTTCAAGCAAAAGGCACACCAGTAAATTTAATTCTTTATTTTTCAATTAATTATATATTTTTTGATACAGTCATACCTCGAAAAATATCCCACTAAACTCCCAAGTTGAAAAGATGGTTTCCATAGACTAAAGGCACATACAGCTTCTTTTCGTAACCGAGTAGGCTCAAACGAACAATAAGAATAAAAAGAGATGTACGACTATGAGCTACCTCGACCGCGAAGGGATTCCCCGCCTAGCTTTAGACTTTATTGACCATGACCACGAAGAAGCTGCTCGTCTGGCCAGCGAGATAAAGTCGACCATTGATCTAATCCGACAGTCTCAAGCTGATAACGATGACCTCTCACCACTATTAGAAGCTCTACTCACTAGCAAGCAAGCGCACTTTAAACGTGAAGAAGAAGCTATGTCTGAGGCCAATTTCCCTGCTTATCAACTACACAGACAAGAACACTGCCGAGTGATTAATGAACTGACTTCTCTCATTGATCACTGGAAAACCTATGCGGATTTAAACGCGCTCAACTCATATATGACCGAAATTTTCCCAACATGGCTGAAAAGCCATACAGTGACAATGGATGAAGCATCTGTTCGCTATATCAAAGGGCGATAACACTAAGGAATAGGCATAGTTCTGATGCTCAAAACTATGCCAAACATCCTATCTACAGGAGATTATCTATATGTTTTTCACGCGCTTTGGAGGCTGGATGGCTGGATAAAATACTGGCTTTCCCACCGTCCATCATCTGGAACTTTTTCATCACCCCGATACCTGCGCGTGGATCAAAACCATGCTTCTTCATAAACTTAACAGCGTAGGTATCTGAATCTGTTTCCTGAGACTGGGAAAACTGCGCATTAATTAAGGTCTCCCCTAATGCTCCAAATTGAGAGCTAGAGAGCTGAGCTGCGGTTCCACCTTGGCTAATTACACCTTTACGTAGAGCGGAGGTTGCATAAGCCGTGCGCATGGCTTTCATCGAGTGCCCTAACTTTACATGCCCTATTTCATGACCAATCACAAATCGTACTTCATCATCGGTAAAATTATCCAGTAGTCCCCTATAAACACGCACCGTACCATTCGCCATCGCAAAGGCATTGATCTGATCACTGTCGTAAACCTTAAAATCCAGTGTTAAGCCATCTTCGTTTTTAAATTTGCTAACTAAACGAGCTAGGCGCTTACTATACTTGTTAGACGCAGGGAGTACCTTATTCTTACGATCCATCTGCACCGCTGCTTTTGCCGCCATGACTTTTGCGTCATTTTCCGACAACGTTGTGGCTTTCACAATATCTTGCATGGCACCAATGGAAGCAGAGTTAAGATTCCCCTGAACACATCCAGTTAACGCAGCGCCTATTACAGCTACCGCCACCCCTCGTAGTATTTTCTGTTTCATCACGTTTCCTTTCGCATGAGTAAAGTCTAGAAGCAAATTGTATAGCAGATCGTCTCATCTCACTATCTGTTAAATTGTTGCTCTAGTATCTCTATGTAGCACTGTACCGTCTGCTTTAATGTTACATCTTGCCCTGTCCGTTCTCCCAACATAATCGGAGTCAACATTAATTCTCTACAAGCAGCAAACAACATGAATATCGCTACGTCATCCCACTGGGGGTAACGCTGTTTCACCAACTTACTTACCCAAACATTTAAATCTTGATCAAACTGTGCCAATTGAATTTGAGTTTTTTCATCTAACTTATACTGCTCTCCGTAGAAAATTCGATAAAGAGCTAGATAAGCGGGATCTGTTGCTATCTGCTGAAAAGCAGAGACTAACAAGGCAGAAGTAGATATTTCTTGCTCATCAAGTAACGAATCACGATCTGTTTGCGCCCTGATAAGAAGGTGACCAATCAACTCACTTAATAACGCTTGCTTCGTCGGAAAATTATTATAAACCGTCGGCTTAGACACACCGGCCTTCTGTACGACAAGGTCGATTGAGGTACCTTGAAAGCCAGCTTTCGAAAACAGATCTAGAGCTGTATCCAATATCAGCTGTTTTTTAGATGGACGGCCACGCGCCATAAAAACTCCATTGACGGCGGGCAAATTATCCATTAATTTAACCAAACCGTTTAGTTAATAAATTAATCTATAGGTGTGATAATGCGTGATGATGGTTATTTTGGTCAATACGGCGGCAGCTATATTCCGGAAATACTTTTTAACAGCCAACAACAGCTGCTAAAGGAGTATAGATCAGCTATGGCTGACCCCGCATTCATAGAGCAAGTGCAGAAGGAGATGCAAGAGTACTCTGGACGCCCCACCCCGCTTACGCACTGTGCACGCCTCTCCGATCAAATCGGTGGTGCACAAATCTATCTTAAACGGGAAGATTTAAACCATAGCGGTGCCCATAAAATGAACAACGTTATCGGACAGGGACTGCTTGCCAAGCGCATGGGCAAAACACGTATTATTGCAGAGACCGGTGCAGGTCAGCATGGTGTAGCTTCGGCGCTAGTCGCTGCACGTCTCGGACTTGAGTGTACCGTGTATATGGGCGCCCACGATATAGAACGCCAGTACCCGAATGTTTTCTGGATGAAGCAGTTAGGGGCAACGGTCATTCCCGTAACCACAGGTGCTGCCACACTGAAAGATGCCTTAGATGAGGCAATGCGCGATTGGTCCGCCAGTTACGATGACACCTACTACCTGATCGGAACAAGCTGTGGTTGCGCTCCGTATCCTGAAATGGTCTCGGGTTTTCAGTCTGTTATTGGTCATGAGGTCAAGACTCAGGCTTTAAAACAATTTGGCCAGCTACCCGATAAAATCTATGCCTGTGTTGGCGGTGGCAGTAACGCCTGCGGTATTTTCATGCCTTTCCTTGAAGACGGCACAGAGCTTGTCGGGGTTGAAGCCGGTGGCAGAGGCCCACAAGTTGGTGATCATGCTTGCCGTTTTAATACGCCACAAGCTCGGTTTGGTATCGCCCAAGGGTTTAGCACACGTTTTCTTCAGGATGATCAAGGCCAACTATTACCGACTCACTCTATTTCAGCAGGTCTTGATTATGTGGGGGTTTCTCCGATCCTTGCCGATCTGGCAGATCGCGGTGAGGTAAGAATGATCAGTGCAACCGATAAGGAGGTCATGACCGCGTTCTCTCAGTTGGCAAAAAACGAAGGGATCATTCCGGCACTGGAATCGTCCCATGCTGTCGCAGGTGGACTACGCGAAGCAGCAACTTTATCTCCTGATCAGCATATTGTGATTAATCTATCAGGACGCGGCGACAAGGATCTTTTCAACATCGCTCGTGCACTCAACGACCAACCGTTTAATACGTTTCTGCGCACTTATCTGGATGAGGAGGAAAACCGATGAAACAGCTAACTTCATTTATTCAGAGAAAACGTGAAAGCCAACCCATTTTACTCATGACCCATGTGGTATACGGTTATCCAACGATACCGGAGAGCCTTGAGATCATGGAGATGCTGCTAAAAGAAGGGGTAGAGCTTCTGGAGGTGCAATTCCCCTTCTCAGACCCTGTTGCCGATGGCCCTGTGATCACCGAGGCTTGTCATGTTGCCCTAGAACAAAAGGTTACGTTAAACCAATGCATCGAAGATATATCCGTATTGGCAAACGCTTATCCAGAAAGCTGTGTTCTGTTAATGAGCTATCTTAACCCGCTTATCCAGATAGGTTTTGACCATTTAGCAGAGAAACTCAGCCCTTCAATCTCAGGTATGATCATTCCTGACCTGCCTATAGACCATAAAGCATTGGCCACACCCCTTACCGATAAAGAGATACCTATTATCTGGATTGTGACACCCGGCATGGAGTCGTCTCGCATTCAAAAAATCGCAGATCAAGCAGCAGGAATGCTCTATTGTGTTAGCCGTGCAGGCGTCACAGGACAGACAAACTCACCTATCGACTCACTGGAGAGCTACTTAAACTCGATACGCGCCCTGACTCAGCTACCTTTAGCGGTCGGGTTTGGTATCAGTACCCGAGAGGATGTTGCCATGCTAGAAAACAAAGCTGACGTCGCCATTGTGGGTTCTGCCTTATTAAGAGCGTTTCATGCTGGAGGTATTCAACAGGTGAAACGATCTCTTCTTGAACTTAAAGGCAGTAACGCCTAAGCCGTTTTCACTCTGACGCTGTTATTGGTATCGCGACTTTTCCGGATCAGCTCATCGCCTATGCTATGCCGATGAGCTGATTTTGCTAAGCGATCATAGAGCACCACATTAACGGTTGCCGCTAAATTCATGCAACCAACTGTAGGTATGTAAACAACTGCATCCGCTTTATCAATAACGGCTTGCGACAAACTGCTATCTTCTGGACCAAACAGATAGAAAGCATTTTTCGGGTGCTGAAAATCGGGCAGCGATGTGGCACCTTCAGCTAGCTCAACACAAACCAATGTGACGTCGTCAGGTACCACATCCGTGATATCACCCTCTACTGAACGAAGCGGGATGCGGTGGGTTGCTTTCTTGGTGTCGGTATGAAACTTAGCCGCTTTGTCATAGCGATCACCGGTGTAAAATACTGCGTCAACCTGATAACAACCTGCGGCACGCATCACCGCACCTACATTGGTTGGGCTTTTCGGGTCCGTTAAGCCAATAAATGCTTTACCTTGTTGCATGAATAGTTTTCTATCTCAGCAGAATCTAAAAGTGCAAGGATACGCTAAATCAATCAGCTTATCAGGGTTGTTTATCTCTGCTATGCTTTTGCCCTGGATAAAACCACGGGACACCCTGTTAATTTTTATATGAGCAATCTCAATGAGCAAATTTTGGAGTGAGGCGATTCGCCAACTAACCCCCTACGTACCGGGTGAGCAACCTAAGGTCAGTAATCTTATCAAGCTAAATACCAATGAAAATCCTTATCCACCCTCTCCCAAGGTGACTCAGGCAATTCATTCGTTTGATAGCGAACGGCTGCGCCTATACCCTGACCCCGATGCGTCATTGCTCAAACAAACACTTGCTGACTATTTATCAGTGAAGCCTGCTCAAGTCTTTGTGGGCAATGGCTCAGACGAAGTACTAGCGCACACATTTATGGCCTTTTTCCGCCAGCCTGAACCTCTACTCATGCCAGACATCTCCTATAGTTTTTATGATGTTTACTGCAATCTATATGGTATTCAGTGCCGCCATATACCACTAAGAGAAGATTTTGGTATCTCCTTAAGCGATTATAATCTGGCCAATGGCGGTATTATTTTCGCCAATCCCAATGCCCCCACGGGAAAGGTGTTGCCACTCGATGATATCGAAACACTCCTTAAGCAAAATACAGAGTCAGTCGTGGTAGTCGATGAAGCTTATATTGACTTCGGAGGGGAATCAGCCAGTACATTAGTGGATCAGTATCCGAACCTCTTAGTGATTCAGACTTTTTCTAAGTCTCGCTCGCTGGCAGGTATGCGAATCGGCTTTGCTGTCGGCAACGAAACATTAATCGAAGGCTTGGAGCGTGTTAAAAACAGCTTTAACTCCTACCCCTTAGATATGCTGGCTCAGGTAACGGCAATTGAAGCCATTAAGGATGATAGCTACTTTAAAGAAACCACTCAGAAGGTGATAGATACCCGTGACTGGACAACCCAGCAGCTCGAAGCCATGGGCTTTAAGGTAGTGCCTTCGGGTACAAATTTTGTATTTGCATCTCATCGATATATTCCTGCCGCTGAGTTAATGGGCTTCTTACGAACCCATAACATCCTTGTTCGTCACTTTAGCCGTCCAATCATTGATAATCACTTACGTATTAGCATCGGAACAAATGAGGAGATGCAAGCGATGGTTAACTGCCTTAAAAGCCACCCAGAAGTGACGACTCTCTAAAGTTAATGATCATCATTCACTCTCATCTGCAGGAGGGTGAATGATGCAGTTTTTGACAACGCATTGTTCCCTTGCCGAAATTAATACGCCTGTTAGAATCCGTTTTTAACTTGTGAGCAAGGTGTAATGACTGAAGCAACCCGCGGACTGCTGTTAGCACTGTTCTGTTTTTCAACATGGGGCAGCTTCCCCATATTTTTTAACTTACTGACCCATATCCCCCCCACCGAGGTACTGGTGCACCGTGTGGTGTGGTCTTTCCTATTTGTTGCACTTATTCTGCTATTTTCAAAGCAATGGCGCAGGGTTATAACGGCATTAAGAAACCCAAAGCTTGTGCTTGCTCTTCTTTCTTCGTCGCTTTTAATTGCGATCAACTGGGGAGTCTATATTTGGGCCGTGGGACAAAACCGTGCAGTCGATGCCAGTCTTGGCTATTTTATTAATCCCATCGTCGCAGTAGGCCTAGGTGTTATCTTTCTCAAAGAAAGCTTAGCTATCTACCAAAAAATAGCGATTCTAATAGCCTCAGCGGGTGTGCTCTATAAGATTCTGGGGGTGGGGGAGTTTCCCTGGGTTGCTTTAACGCTGGCAGTTTCATTTGGGTTCTACGGTTTAGTCAGAAAGCAAGCCCAAGTTGATACCTTTACCGGTTTAGCACTTGAAACCCTATTACTTTTGCCCTTATCACTTCTTTACTGGGGGTGGTTAAGCCATTCAGGTGAGCAACACTTTGCTATAAACAGCGATGCTCTATTATTAATTTGCTCAGGTGTTTTGACCGCCATCCCTCTGATGGCATTCTCAGCAGCAGCCCGCCGGTTAAGCCTAACTGCGCTTGGCTTTTTAACTTATCTTACACCCACGTTACAGCTTCTAAGTGCCGTATTTGTTTTAGGAGAGCCATTTGACCAAGGTGACTTTGTAACCTTCTCACTTATTTGGCTGGCTTTAATCGTTTTCTCAGGAGGCGCTATTCATAAACGCCAGAAGCTGCCGCAAAACGCCTAGCCTGAGAAAAAAGAAGCAGATTAATTAATCTGCTTCTCCTTCTATACGATTAGAGCCACTTTGTTTAGCGATAAAAAGATGCTCTTCCGCCCGGCGGAGCATCGTCTCTGGCGTATCTTCGATATCCCGTAATGTCGAGCTACCAATGCAAACGGTATACTTCAGATTGCCTGTTTGGAAAGGTATTTCTATCCCCTCCACAAGACGACGCACCCTTTCAGATGCCAACCGCGCTTGCTCTCGATTCGTTTCAGGTAGAAACATAACAAACCGATCATCCGAATAGCGAGCAAAAAAGTCAGCAGTCCTCTGGAAACCATGTAGTGCGGTTACAAAGCTCTGTAGCACCTGATCTCCAGCATCCCAGCCATACTCATCATTGATACCGCTAAAATCATCAATATCAATTAGTAAGAAGGAACACACCCAATCATAACGATGAGCCTGCGCAACTGACTGATTGAGTACTGTCATTAATGAACGGCGATTATAAGCCCCTGTTAACGGGTCTCGTTGAGCTTGATGGCTGACTTTTTGAGCTAATTTACGGGACTCGGTAACGTTTTTCGCAACCCACAATAGCTCAGTTGCGCTCACAGCAATTAACACGGTATCCCATATTTGTGCTTCTGGTAAGCCGATTTCTCGCCAATGTAACAAGTGCTCAGGCTTAAGTGTCAATTGTAATGGCTGTGGCTCATGACTGGATAATGCAGCATCGAACTGAGCACTAATGTTATGCGACAGTTCGTCAGTAAACAGCGTGCTAAACGTACGGGATAGCATTTTGCTCGCATCCAACCAATCCATTGATCCTACGTTTACATCTACCACCTCGCCTGCACCGTTCAACGTAACAATTAGTTGATCGATAACGCCAACCAAAGCATTATAACGTCGTAGCAAGTGACCCTCTGAATCCGTCATCCACTTTTCCCCTATAGACTTTCTTCTTTATTTAAAAGTTATAGCACAGCTCACCAAAAAAGTGGGGACTACAAGACAATATCTGAAGAATTAAATATGTTATGTGATTAAACGTCGGACCAGTCGCGCAGAATCTCCGGTTAAATCGAGGGCATAGCTGAAGCAGAGTGGACTTAAATCAGACATTAACTGTTCTAATGTCTCGGGCTGCCCCGAAAAAGTGGCTTCAACAAGCACCGAACGCTCCCCCTCTAAAGTGAGACTGAATGGAGCCTTGTGAAGAACCACTCCGCCATATTCCGAATGCACCGACCAACCCAATGACTCAAGGGCAATTTGCATTTCACGAAGTGATAGCTGTGTTTGCACCACACCTAACAGCTTATAATCTAACTTACTCATGATGTGCGTTTTTGATTTATCGTTTTTTGTCTCTCACGCTCTCGCTGTTTTGCCTCTCTACGCTCATGCATCGTGAATAACGCTTGATCACCTATATGCTCTTCACCACGCTCCTTAGCGATTTGGATTTGAAGCTCTCGTTGGCGAAATCGTGCAACTTGTTCTTCACTGTGAGTGCCGAAGCAGTGTGGGCAACTAACCCCATGTTCATAGCGTTCACTTTGCTTATCCTCTTCAGTGATAGGCAAGCGACAGGCGTTGCACTGCTCGTAGCTCCCTTTCTCAAGCTGGTGATTAACCGTGACGCGATCATCAAATACGAAGCATTCACCTTCCCACAACGACTCAGCTTCGGGGACTTCTTCCAAGTATTTCAATATTCCACCTTTAAGGTGGTAGACCTCTTCAAAACCTTGTTCTTTCATGAAAGCGGTGGACTTTTCACAACGGATTCCACCTGTACAGAACATCGCAACTTTTTTATGTTTAGCAGGGTCCATATGCTTTGCAACATACTCAGGGAACTCACGAAAAGTTTCCGTTTTAGGGTTCACCGCTTGTTTGAAAGTACCTACCTGTACTTCGTAGTCATTTCGGGTATCGATTAAAATGACATCAGGATCACTGATTAGAGCATTCCACGCTTTAGGCTCAACGTAGGTACCCACTACACGCTTTGGATCGATACCTTCGACGCCCAATGTCACTATCTCTTTTTTCAGTTTAACTTTAGAGCGCTTAAACGGTTGCTTTTCATGCTGTGACTCTTTGTAATCTAAGTCAGCCAAACGAGGGTCAGACTTCAACCAAGCTAGCAAAGCATCTATACCTTCTCTTGTACCTGAGACCGTTCCGTTGATGCCCTCCTTAGCCAGCAGTAATGTACCCCTGATGTTATGTGCCTTCATCGTTTCTTGGAGCGGTTCACGCATTGCTTCAAAATCCTCAAGCGTGACAAATTTATATAATGCACAGACCACCGTATGGGACATAAGCAAACTCCAACATATTTGAATCGAAAACTTAAAGAGCTGAATTATACGTAAAGCCAAGACTCTTGTCCTGATTAGCCATCCTACTCTTACGATAACCTATTTCGAGAGCCAAAAGGATCTAAGACATAACGTATAAAAACGATGCAAAAGCATGGGCTTATTGACAAACCATCCAGCATATGACTCACTTGGAGTCGTTGGGTCTTTACATACTACTGTGAATGGCTTAATAAGGGAGATAGGTTGTGTCAGCTATATTATATGCTTTCGGATCAATATCCAGCACACTAAGAGCCAGCATGACATGGCTAATACCCGTGTTAACTGTGGCCTCTCTGGCTGTATTCACACTAGATACTATGATTTTCTTTAATCCCTACAATGAAAATCTCCAGTATTACTCTCAACATATTCATGATAGCTTTATATCATTAATACCCTATATGCTGACAGTAGCAATCGGAAGCATGTTAGCACTCAAACTGCACCTACTACGCCCTCCCGTAAGTTTACTCTGTTTAGCAGAGCTTTTCTTAATAGAAAAATATAATATAATAGAAAGTAACTCACAGGCTAATGGTATCCAATTTTTCATAGGATTAACAGCACCTTTTTTAGTCGTTAATATAACTGCTTACTTTTATAAGAAACGATGGTTCGAAATCACAGAATACAACATTTCAGGAACAAATATAAAAGACACAATAAACTTAGTTATTCCCGGGGCAATAGGCCTAGTATCTACCGCGTTTATTTATATACCGCTAATAACACTTTTCAATAGCTATAGTGGAACAATTATAGAGTTAAACCCAGTTGAAAGTCCATATGAAACAAGTACTACTATTGCCTTTTTGAATTCAGCGCTTTGGTTCATCGGAATACATGGCTATTATGCTCTTATGCCGCTATTTAACCAACTATCTATTACAGAATTAAATTTCGGCGCGATAAACAGTCAATTTCTGGGAAGTTTTGTTTTCATAGGCGGTGCTGGCTCAACACTATCATTAATTATCCCAACACTAATTCTATCTAAGAACTTATTCCATAAAAAAATATCGCTCATCTCAATCCCTCTTGCAATATTTGGAATAAATGAAATATTACTATTTTGCCTTCCTATAATTCTAAATTTCAGACTCCTTATTCCTTTTATTTTAGTACCTATTTCTAACGCCCTGATAGCAACTTGGGTACTTCAGTCAGAATGGATTCAGTTAACGCCAGGGAGTTCTCTCATAAATACTCCAATTTTTTTTAATGCCTGGATAACTACGGGTGGAGATATGAGAGGCGTACTTCTTCAAATATTTTGCATATTCATGGGTTCATTAATTTATGCTCCATTTGTTATCCTAAGTAACAAATACAGAAATATTAAAAAAGAAACCACGCCTCAATTAAAAGACACTTTTAGCGAAGCCATAGAGGAGTTTACTTCCGAGAGTGACGACCCTATCCAATTTTTGATACTTCAGAATAAAAAAATTGAAAAACTCCAAGACAGTTTATCGCTTATAAGCAATTCAACATTTCAGATTCACTATCAACCCAAAATAGCCCCTAAAACCCATTTAGTAACAGGTTGTGAAGCATTGATAAGAGCAAAAGGTGAAGATAATAATTTCATTCCACCTTCTAATTTCATTCCTTACTTTATAGAAACTGATACCATTCATCACTTAGACATCTGGGTGGCCTCCGAAGTCGTAAAACAAATCAAAGCATGGAAAAAAAGCAAACTTCCTTTAGTTCAAATCAGTATAAACATTTCACCCAACACGCTTTCCAATACCGATGCGATTGATAAAATACTCAATATAATCACACCCTATAAAGAGCATATTCGCATAGAAATGACAGAAGAGACTCTCGCCAAATTTGATGAAAGCTTAAATCTCATCGTAAATAAAATTCATAAATCAGAAATACCATTAGATATAGACGATTTTGGTACAGGTTATTCATCCCTAAGCTATTTAAGCAAAATTGAATTCTCTTCTATTAAGGTTGACCGCAGCTTTGTTTCTAATATTGAGGATAAAAAAGGTCGCTTATTACTACATGCCATCATCCAGTTTTCTCAACAACTACAAAAGCCGATTATCATAGAAGGTATTGAAACAGCTCAACAGTTAAAAGAGGTAAAAAATTACGACAACTTGAGCATTCAAGGCTGGTTTTACGCTAAAGCTATGGACCCAGATAGCCTACAAGACTATATAAAAACACATAACGGTTCCAAAGAGCCTTATTTATGAAGACTTTGCCCATCATAGGCCTGTAAGTAATACTTTTAGAAGACAACAGCTCATAGCCGGTATAACATAATTTCTACCTTGTATACCATCGAACCAGAGGTCGAGCTTGCATATTATATCTAACCATTTATCAATTAGGCCTGAAGAGGTAGAACTCATTGCCATTCGGGCGCAGGGAGCCGGCGGGCAAAATGTTAATAAGGTATCCAGCGCCATCCACCTCCGCTTTGATATTGCTAACTCATCCCTTCATGATGTTTACAAGCAGCGTTTGTTGGCACTCAAAGATCACCGAATAACAAAAGAAGGCGTCATCGTCATCAAGGCACAACAGTACCGCACTCAAGAACAAAATAGGGAAGACGCCTTAAATCGGCTTCTCGAAATCATTAGAACAGTGACTGTTCAGCAAAAAAGCCGACGCCCGACTAAACCAACTAAGGGCTCGCAAACACGCCGACTCAATAGCAAGGCAAAAAAAGGTCAGATAAAGGCATTAAGAGGGAGAGTTATAGACTAAGTACAAGGCTAGCCGATATGTAGTTGCGAAGGAGGAACCAGTTGGTTTTCCTCATATAGATCCAGCAATTCAATCACGGCTTCGATCCATTCTCCTGTTTCACCTCGCAACCAGCTAGCGGATAACTCATCCTGTAATAGAACGCGCCAGTCAGTAATTTTCAGACGTTCCGATGCTGGCAATAGCAACGGTAAATGCCTTAAAATTGAGTACAGTTCAAACGGAATTTTAAAATCACGAAAGCCTCTTCTAGCGAACAGCTGAAGCTGCCTGCCGGTACAATAAGCGGGTCTGATATCCCGTCCCGCCGCAACCTGCATCCAAGGATCGAGACCCCTAACGCCCAGATCATCTAATGCCACAGGGTATACACCGTATAGATTAAAAGCTCTCAAGTAGATCTGGCGAAGGTAAGCATCGTAACACTGATTTTCAATGGCATCAAAACGGGTCATCCCGCTGATTTCACGAATGCTAATCGTAGCATCAGCCAATGCATAGGGACGACCTAACAAAGCAACACCTGTCAGTTCATCAGACTGTTTTCTAACCCAATGGCTGATGGGGCGTTCATAGCGCCACAGCTGAGTTAAGAACCGATCTTCTAGGTTAAAAGGTACATTTAGGTCAGCAATCACACCACCTACACCAAATCGAACGGTCAGAATATCGGGCTGGATATGTCCAAGCAGAGCTTCCATCACCCTACCCGCACGCTCATGGAAACGGATAAAGTCATCCGCATGCATATCCGCACGCGCTTCAGGTTCATTCAACAGGGAGACAAGGTCGTGGACTGGCCACTCTGCGATCAGGCGTAATTCTTCTTCGGTTACCACGTCGGATACATCACCATCAGATTCGAGTAGAGAAAAAACTGAAGAATGCTTGATGTCAGCCCCACCCCCACTGTTATTTGGAGGCTCGCCTGAGAATGTTGCCATAGAAACACAGTGGCCAAACTGGTGCATAGATAACCCATCACTGCTCAAGTAGAATCGTAAATAGTGTGTAGCTACACAGGATAGCCAATACAACATTAAGCTTTAATTCAGCTTCGCAGTAAGTTTAGCTCGATTTATGGTGTTTGGTTATACTTTTTTCTTCTATATAGCCCTTACAATGCTTGTTCAATATCTGACTTTATCATTAATTTATTCAGCACTCGGGAAGCGGCAACCATGCCAAACGTTGCGGTTACGACAGTCGCTGCACCAAAACCGCCATCGCAGTCCAGTCTAGTTTGCCCATCATTCATTATTTTTTCAGAACAAACAGACCCGTCGGGCTGTGGATAGCGAAGCTGCTCTGTTGAATAAACACACTCAACAGAAAATTTTTTACCACTTTTGCTGAACCCATAATGGCGACGAAGAAAAGAGCGCACTTTAGCAGCTAGAGGGTCATTATGCGTTTTAGAAAGGTCTGCCGTCGTCACGCATACAGGATCAAGCTGCCCACCAGCGCCCCCAACAGTGATAATAGGAATTTTTTGTCGCTTGCAAAACGCGATCAGTGCCGCCTTATCCTTAACCGAGTCTATCGCATCAACCACATAATCAAAGTAGCCATGTATCAAATCAGGTATGTTATCACGCTGAATGAAAGACGCTTCCTGATGCACTAGGCATTCAGGATTGATCTGTTGAATACGCTCAGCCATAACCGCTATTTTAGAACGACCAATCGTATCGGTCAGCGCATGAATTTGCCGATTGATATTGGTTTCGCATATATCGTCCTGATCGATTAGGGTGAGTTCACCAATACCTGATCTTGCGAGCGCTTCTGCAACCCACGAACCTACACCACCAATGCCAATCACACATACATGCGCGTCACGAAAACGATCGACCGTATCGATGCCATACAACCGTCGGGTTCCACCAAAACGACTATCGAAAGATGCCACGCTAACGCCCTCTATGTTATATATCGTCATCTGTCAGTTCGGTGTATACCGGTTGCCCACAGCGGTTGCAGGTTCCTTCAACAAAAATCGTTCCCTCTTGCTCATACTCCAGCGGATTACTCATACCAAGATCGGCTTCCTGACAATGATCGCACCATGTTTGCTCCAGAAAGGCTTGCTGCTCTTCTTTATCACGAGCAAAAAAATTACGTTCGATACGTTCTTCTGTAGACACAGATTTTCTCCAGATTAACTTTTGGGCCACGGCAACTGCTGAGGATCTCCCCATACAGCCAATTGATTAGCTACTACTTGAGTCAAAAAGAACTCTCCCACAGCAGGGTCAGATCGATAATGATGATCTCGCCCATCATATCGGAAATGGAGTTGCCAAGCATGAAGGTACGTTCTGTCAGCTAGAGACGCTGCATACAGAGGGTCACCCATGATGGGTGCACTTAAACTTTTCATAGCCACGCGTATTTGGTGAGTTTTTCCCGTTTCAGGTTTCAGCAGAAAGAGACGCTTACCAGGTTCGACCGCTTGACTAAAAAAACGAGTAACAACTGGGTTATTCATGGATGTAGCCAAACGCCAAGTTGCCCGGCGTGACCTGACCATGTCACCTTTTATGCTCCCCTGCTTTTTCGCAGGCTTTTTATCACTCAAAGCCAGATAATATTTATTCACCTGGCGCTCCCGGAACAAGGCTGACAGCTTGGCTGCAGCTACCGAATGACGAGCAAATATCATCAGACCCGAGGTCACTTTATCCAATCGATGTACGAGAAATAAAGACTCACCGAGATCTTCGCTCAGATGCATCGTCAAACCTGATAACTGATCGTCTTTGTGAACAGATATACCCGGTTGCTTATCTATCACAACAAAATCATCGCAGGTTGCTAACAGCCTATAGCGAGGCATATGCTGGCCAGAATCTACCACCCCATTTCCTGCTTTATAAAGGGTATGGTTACTTTACGCTGCGCGGTTAAAGAGGCTTTATCCAAACGCTCAAGCGTTAAACACAAATCCACCATACTTCGACTATCATGATGGACCATGTAGCGGGCAACATCTTCTGGAAGCTCAAACCCTCTGATTTTTGCACGCAGGCGTATGGCTTGCACCTTATCTTCATCGTTTAACTGGGCCACACTAAATACAGCCCCCCAGCTAAGCCTAGAAACCAAATCAGGAAGCTGTATCTGTAGCTGACGTGGAGCGCTAGTTGCTGCCACGATCAACGTATTTTGTTCCTGACGAATGCGGTTATAAAGATGGAAAAGCGCCTCTTCCCAGATAGAATTACCCGATATTGCCTCAACATTATCAACGCAGACCAGATTTAGATGCTCCATCCCTTCCAGAATAACAGGACTGAGATTAAGCAGCTCTTGCAATGGTAAATAAACAGCGGTGCGACGTGCAGGCTCAGCCGCATGGCACGCAGCCTGCAAAAGGTGTGAGCAACCTGCACCTTCACTTCCCCAGATATACAAAAACTGCTCGCCTGTTCCAAGTGCAGCCTGACGCAACATCTCACAAACCAACCCGTTTTGGCCTGTTTGAAAGTTTTCAAAACGCGCCTCATCCCTTAAAGAAATACCTAATGGTAGCTGCTGTGGCGCATTAGCGCTGTTCATCGTCATTCTTTTCCTGTTCTAGAACGGGCTCCGGTATATCTGCAAGTTCCAAAGCCTCAGAGCCATAAAGATGGCTCTTTTTATAACCATCGTGAAGGTGGCGCAAAAATACCATAATTACCGCCGCTACCGGAAGCGCTATCAACACACCGACAAAACCAAATAGCTGTCCCCCTGCCATAATGGAAAAAATAACAGCAACCGGGTGCAACCCTATTTTATCACCCACCAAAAGTGGTGTTAGCACCATACCCTCCAGCGCTTGACCAACAGCAAACACGGCACCTACCCAAAGCAATATGATAGGATCGTGGAATTGCATATAAGCTGCGACTGCCGATGCAACAATACCTACAATAAAACCCATATAAGGCACAATACTGGCTAATCCAGCCAACATACCTAAAAGAAGGGCTAAATCTAAGCCGATCATCCATAAGCCAAGCGCATAAACCACCCCTAGCGCGAACATCACCAGAAGCTGACCTTTAATAAAAGAACCTAAAACCTCATCGCTTTCTTTAGCCCATAACGTCACCTTAGGCTCGATATTGCGTGGTAAGAGATAACCTATCTTCTCAATCATGACATCCCAGTCCCTGAGTAGATAGAAGGTCACAACGGGTATTAACAACAAATTAGCAAACCAGCCAACAACAGCGAGACCAGAACGTGTTATACCACCGGCGATTTGCGCCATGATATCGCCTGTCTTCTCCCAATGAGAGGTAATCAATTGTTTCAGAGTGGACAGATCACCAAAAGAGATGTCTTCACCTAAGTAAGCCTGAATAGCCGGGATAACTTTCTCTTCAAAAAGAGCGATTACCGCAGGTATCTGCCTCACCATAACCTGAACCTGATGACTGAGCTTTGGTATAAATAAGAGAATCAGCAAGGTAAGGATCGTTGATAGAATAACAAATACAATGACAACCGAGGTTGTACGTGTAAAGCCTGCCAACTCCAAGCGATCAGCAATGGGATCGGTCAGGTAGGCCAATAAAGCACCTACAAGAAAAGGAGATAAGATAGGCCCTAACAAGTAGAGCAAGAAACCAGTCACCAGAAACACTGTCAGCAGGAACCAACGCTGTGTCGCAAATAAATTATCCATAGTCCCTCATCTCCTCCGCTTTCCAAACCAACGCCACTCAAGCGTCGACTGATCCTGAGTTGGATCTAATTTTCGTATTAGTCGCATACGCCTTTCGAGTCCTAAAACTCTAATCAAAGCATCTTTTGATAAAGAAGTATTAACCTCAAGCTCCAACTCACCAGCATGAAACATTATCACGCGATATGTCTGCAAAGATGGAAAAGCACCCAATAGCTCAAGTAATGCGGCATAGTCTGCCAGATTTTCCACATGAGTCACGCGAATAACAAAGGTTTTTTCTACCTCTTCATCACTGGAAATACGAGTTACCCCAAAGTCCGATAGCAACCAGCTAAACAGTTGATCAAGCTGCTGTGTTCTATCGCCTTCGAAGCCAACTTCCCGTCTCTCTTCCCCTGCAACTCGGCGCCAACGAGATACACCTAGCTCCTCCGCCAGAAGCTCGACATAAAAACGCGGGAAGTCACTATCGTGCTGATTAAGCAATCTAACAGGTATTGCCAACTGTTCAGAAAAGTCTTTGATAACGTCACCAAGAGGCTCATAGGGCGTTGATAAGTCCAATGATAAAGCCGAGTGAATAGGTATTTTAAACACAAATTCAGGGCGATAAGCACCGATAGGAAAACGCTGGTGATCTAAGAGCAGCTCATTCACTAAAGTCTGGTTGAAGTTAATGATCAATTTTTGAGCAAGATAGTCATTGCCGTCATGATTCGTTTGTACCAGCAGCGTAGGCTCAAAATGAAAACCGCTAACATAGCGACTGTAATTACTCTGCTCATCTACTACTTGTTCAACCTCATACTGGCCACTGGCTTTGCGTAATACCTGCCTAAGGCCCTCCTGAACAACTCCAGAAGTAGGCGCAGTGCGCTTTTCAACAAGCAACACCGCCTGGTAATAATCATCAGCACCTTCGGCAGCGCTTGTCCTATTATTAGCTCCTACCATCAGCGCGAGTAAAACCATCAATTGAAAAATAACATTCATGTAAACGTCTGGACTTATTCTACAGAGGAAATCTTATGAAAAGGTCAACATACAATAGCAGCCTTACAAGCAACCTGTTAGAATACAGCGCATATTTTTTACCTCTCATTTTACCCCGTCTGGAAGGTTAAACTGCATGTCTACTGGTTCTGACAAAACATCCCTAAGTTATAAAGATGCTGGCGTTGATATTGATGCTGGTAACGCATTGGTTGACCGAATTAAAGGGGTTGCCAAACGCACAGCTCGCCCTGAAGTTATGGGTGGCTTAGGCGGGTTTGGCGCATTATGCGAAATTCCTGAAGGGTATAAACAACCTGTACTAGTATCAGGTACAGATGGCGTAGGCACGAAGCTTCGCTTGGCGATGGACTTAGCAAAGCATGACACCATCGGTATCGATCTAGTAGCCATGTGCGTCAACGATCTGGTTGTTGCCGGAGCTGAACCGTTGTTCTTCCTTGATTACTATGCGACAGGCAAACTCAACGTTGATACAGCAGCGGATGTTGTCACAGGCATTGGCAAGGGCTGCGAACTAGCAGGTGCTGCATTGGTAGGTGGTGAAACAGCTGAAATGCCAGGTATGTATGAAGGCGACGATTACGACCTTGCAGGCTTCTGTGTTGGCGTTGTAGAGAAATCAGAAATCATCGATGGTACTAAGGTAAAAGCAGGCGACGCCTTAATTGGCCTAGCCTCTTCTGGTCCACACTCAAACGGTTACTCATTAATTCGAAAGATTATTGAAGTCTCTAATGCCGACCTGAACCAAGAGATAGAAGGCAAGAAACTCAGCGATGCCCTGCTTGAGCCAACACGCATCTATGTAAAATCAATTCTTTCCTTAATGAAACAACAGCAAGTCAACGCCCTGTCACACATTACAGGAGGCGGTTTGCTAGAAAATATCCCACGCGTTTTACCTGCTAATACGAAGGCTGTTATCAATACCAATTCGTGGATACTACCTGGCGTATTCCAATGGCTACAATCAGCAGGCAATGTGGAGTCGCGTGAAATGTATCGCACCTTTAACTGCGGTGTAGGTATGGTCATCTGTGTTCCTGCTGATACCAAAGATCAAGCACTGGCCACACTGAATGCCTCAGGTGAGTCAGCGTGGATCATTGGTCACGTCGCCGATGCGCTTGATGGGGAAGAACAGGTTGAACTGACCGAAACGGAGTAAAGCATGTCCCTGAAACGTATCGTTGTACTGATTTCAGGAAGCGGCTCTAATCTTCAAGCGATTATGAATGCAATCCAATCTGGCCAGATTAATGGTCAGATTGAGTTGGTTATAAGCAATAAAGCCGATGCCTATGGCCTTATCCGTGCCCAAAACGCAGGTATAGCCACCTGTGTGATTGATCATAAAGCGTTTGATTCGCGAGAATCCTTTGATCTAGCCGTTCAGCAACGAATAGATACAATAGAGCCCGACCTAGTAATTTTAGCAGGCTTTATGCGCATTTTGTCACCCGGCTTTGTGCGGCACTTTACGGGTCGTATGTTGAATATCCACCCTTCACTATTACCTAAATACAAAGGGCTACATACACATCAACGTGCGCTCGCCGCTGCTGATACAGAACATGGCTGTACCGTGCACTTTGTCACAGAAGAGCTTGATGGTGGCCCTCTACTGGTACAGGCTGTTGTACCGGTTAAGGCAAACGACACAGAAGCCACACTTCAGGCACGCGTACATATGCAAGAACATGTTGCCTACCCGCTTGCCGTAGAATGGATCTGCGCCGATCGTATACATGTTAGCGAAGATGGAATTTATCGCGACAACGAACTTTTACCTGCCTCTGGGTTCAGATTATCGTATGACGAAAAAACCGACTCTGGAGCCTAAGATGCGACTCGTTTATAGATCCATCGCAGCAGCACTGCTTTGTTCATCCCTGGGTGCCAACGCTGACCCTCCTCCTATCTCACCATTCAAAGCGATATATAGCTCAGAGTGGGACGTAGGTATTTCCCTTGATGGCGAAGTAAAACGCTCTTTGGTCGCAACGCCTGAGGGACAATGGACGTTTCGCACCCATGCAAGCGCAATGGTTGCCTCGATTGATGAGCAAAGCACCGTTCGCTTTGAAAACGAGCAGGTAGTGCCTCTTAATTATCTTTATAAGAAAAAGGTATTAGGTAAAAAACGCAAGGCCAGCCTTATTTTTGATTGGGACTCATTCAGCGTTAAAAATGATGTTGATGACAAGCCGTGGAGTATGGAAATACCCAAGAAAACCCAAGACAAGCTAAGTTACCAGCTGCAAATGCGTCTTGATTTAAAGGCGGGACAAAAAGGTCCTTTTAGTTACCAGATTGCAGATGGCGGCAAGCTGAAGCAATATGATTTCAAAATCATTGGCAATGAAACCATTCAATCACCGCTTGGCGAGTATGAAACTATTAAGGTTGAAATGGATCGAGGGCCTGATGCAAAACGCGAAACCTATATCTGGTACGCTCCCGAACTCGACTATATGATCGTCAAATTAAAACAAACTGAACCCGACGGAAAAGCCTACGCTTTACACCTTAAGTCAATGGAAACGCTTTGATCATGACACTTAAAGATGGCAATTCACTTTACCAATGGCTACTTTCAACAGAATTAACCGCTGATGATGATAGGCGCTTTTACGCAAGCTACCTGCTAGGGCATGTAAGCCTTGCCATTGCGGAAACTGAAGACGACCCGGCCTCTTTCCCCAACCTCCTACAACAAAGCTTAGCTGGTGCGCTCGCAACCGATAAATTAAGCGATAACGACCGTAGCGGCATTCTCGCACTTCTAGAAGAAGGTAAAGCCTCTGCCTAAATATTGTGCAACGCACAATAAATAAGTATACTTAAGTATAAGCCCTCAGGGTAACTTAAGGAGACTTTTCTCATGAATCTAAACGGTATGAAATTTACCGGTGTTGCAAATGATGATCGCCGTATCGCTGGAGAGCTTCAAGCAATGGGCGCATTCGATCAATCACAAGAGGACACCCACTCTGTCGTTGCTCAGGTTTTAGAAGCTATTGGGCAATTTATCACTTGGACTCGCTGGAAAGGTGAAGTAGGTGTATATGGTTGTCGTGTAGGCGCAGATCACGCCCGCTACATGGAAGCAAAACACACTGCTTAACCACCCAAAGCAGACACAAAAAGGCTGCCAACGCTGTAAGATATATGCGGCAGCCTTTGAACCTTTACATATTAGTCAGATCCAGCCCAAGCGCATTAGCTCTTTGCACCATCGCTCCGTTGATTCGCTCTTCAGTTAGCGTTCCGTTTTGACGAGATAGTTTGAGTATATGCTCACACTGTTGATGCTGGTTTAGAAACGTATCATTTGATTGTACGCTATTATCCCACCCCATAGCCTTTTGGCGACTATCAACATATTCATTGCTAAAGGTTTGAAGCGACAAAGCAGGCTCCGGCTTAAAGCGGTGATTCAACTGACGAATAAAAATATCGGTCATTAGCATGGAAGAGGTCGACTGGCGAAACACAAAACGCTTATTAACACCCGGCCATATCTGCTTTAACTCTAGCAGACGCTCACCCTGTTCATCTTCCATATTATGCAATAACCGATAAACGCCATCATAAAAGCCTGAGCAAGACGCCCCCACTGACGAGGCAAGCTTCATCTGCTCAATACCTACAGAGCTTTCCGCTGACGTGAAGCTGGAGATACCTAGAAAGGAGAAAACCACCAACGTCTTTTGTAGTTTTTTGCCACCTACCCAGCTAACTCTCATCTTAAATATATCTCTTTATCAAAACGGATATTTGAAATTCTACATGATTGTAAACTGGGTAGATAGTTTAGGAGCAAGGGGGCTTAAACAGCTACATCTACCTGCTGCACAACACCTGCTTCGCCTTGCTCAGAAAGATAAATACCCGTCTGCACCACCCTACCTAATATCTCATTATTGCCACTTTTTATATCGAAGGGCGTTGTCGACGATCCAAGATAGATCGCTCCCACATCCGCATCTTTCAATCCAAGCAGCTGATCTACTTCCGATGTTTTCTTCCAAATAAGCAATTCATCATAAATGGTATCCGCTTCATCTATAAACCTATTGCCATCATCATCAAACTGCAAGAGATCATCAAAACCTCGTCCCGATATTGCACCAAATAACTCAGAACCATCATTGATTTTTCCATCTCCATTTATATCTCGCGCAAGCCACCCTCCGTCATTTTCTAGAAAACGCATCAAATCCAGCTCTCCATCCGCATCTAAATCAAAATCAAACTGCGCTTGTGATAACTCGGTAGATAAACCATCAAAGTTTAAAACCAAAGGGTCTTTAAATTGAATCTCTTTAGTAACCGACACCAAAGACTCTTCTGAATACGCATGTTTCATATGCAGGTTTAGATTTAAATCAATACGCTTTCCATCCGCTGTATGCACAACTCCAGAGCTCTGAAACGTAGTACTCTCAAAAGATTCAATCTTTTGATACACACTGACGTTGACCTCTACCGTCTTAGGTATTGAGAGAAAATCCGTAGATGCCGAGCGCTGTAAACGCCCTACTGAAAAGTCCTCTTGGCTTATGTGCGCTATATCAACAGGCACCTCAGCCCCCTGAGGCAACTCCTTACCCGTTAAGGCTCGATATAAAGCATGAAAAAGGGATTGCTCAGTTTGACAACTACGCAAATTGTCTTCACTTGAATCCGACTCACGAAACACTAAGCCTTCTTCTGTCATAACCAAGATTGACGCTGGCCCATCGGGAATATCTAACCCCCGATCACCCACAAAAAAAGATTGCGAGGAGGCAAGCTGATCTGCAAACACACTTGAAGATTCCGCTTTTTCTTTGGCAGTGATACGTTCCATCTTTTGATGGTCGGCATCGAGTAAAATATGACTTTGCTTAATATGCATGACTGATCTCCTTAGGCCTGACTGGCGACTTAAATACGCATCAGGGAATAGGTTTGCCGCTGACTCAGTGCTTAATGGCACTTTTTACCCGCCGCAATGTCTTTATATACGTTACAAAAACACTCGAAAATCCAGTAACTTAGGTGCTACGACCGTGTTGTTACTTGCACCGTCAGGTATAAATAAGCAAGATGCAGGCCTGAACCCAAAAAGGATGAGACACATGCCACATTTTAAACACCCTAAAACCATGACACCGAAGCTCTGGACTGGCTCCATCCTTGCGCTCTTTTTGGCGGGCTGTAGTGTTACACCAAAAGACCCCGGTATCGCTGAAGAGGTTTGCTGGAATCAATTAAAAGGCTGGCAAGATGATCAACTCGTCGAAGCGATGCCCGCTCTACTGAGCCAATGTGACCGCTTAGCTAAAACAGATACGGTTTGGAAAAATATATGCGAAGCCGCCCCGCAAGATGCATCTACAGCGGAGGTAAGGCGCTTCTTTGAAACACACTTTTCTCCTCATAATATTGTTGGCCTTCAAAACAAAAACCAAGGACTGATTACTGGATATTATGAACCCACACTCTATGGAAGCTTTGAGCGTTCTGAACGCTTTAACTACCCTCTCTATCAACGTCCCGATGATATGTTTGAGGTACGCTTAGAAAGCCGCTTTCCAGCACTTAAAAACCAACGGGTAAGGGCACGTATTGAAGGCAATAAAATTGTGCCCTACTACTCTCGGGCTGAAATAGATGGCAACCTGCAACCGCTGAAAGGGCATGAAATCATTTGGGTGGATGATGCAGATGCCGCCTTTTTCCTTCATATCCAAGGCTCGGGTCGTGTACAGCTGCCCGATGGCAGCAGCATAGGAGTAGGATACGCCGATCAAAATGGACACCCCTACCATGCCATTGGTAAAAACCTCATAGCGCAAGGCGAACTAACACGGGAGAATGTATCTTTACAAACTATTCGAGCATGGCTTAAAAACAATCCAGGCAAAGCCTCTGAACTTAAGAACAACAACCCCAGTTATATTTTTTTCCAGCTGCGTCATGATTTAGACAACGGTCCACGAGGCTCCCTCAATGTTCCCTTGACCCCTGAGCGGAGTGTTGCTGTAGACAGGAAAATTATCCCTCTCGGTACGCCGCTATGGATCAACACCCAACTACCAAATACAACAACTCCCTACCAGCGCTTGGTCTTTGCTCAAGACACAGGCGGCGCCATTAACGGGCCAGTTAGGGCGGATCTCTTTTTTGGCAAAGGAGATAGAGCTGAACAGCTGGCTGGAGAGATGAAGCAAACAGGAAGTCTTTTTGCTCTGCTACCTAAACCCACTAATGCAAGGCTCTGTAATTAAGAAAGAAAAAGCGCCAATTGAAATATCAATGGCGCTTTTTGGGATCCCGATGAGATTACGGTCTACATCATTTCTAACGCGACCGCCGTAGCTTCACCGCCACCAATGCATAATGATGCAACACCCTTAGATTTGCCCGCCTGTTTAAGCGCATACAACAAAGTAACAAGAATACGAGAGCCGCTTGAACCGATCGGGTGGCCCAACGCACAAGCGCCACCATTCACATTCACCTTAGCAGCATCTAGACCCAATTCAGAAATGGCTAACATCGATACCACGGCAAACGCTTCATTGATCTCATAAAGATCAACATCATCTTTTGTCCAGCCTGCTTTGTTCAACACTTTTTCAATAGCCCCAATAGGTGCAATGGTAAACTCCGCAGGAAGTTGCGCATGCGTAGAGTGCGCTACAATGCGAGCGAGAGGAGCAAGACCGCGGGCCTTTGCCTCTGACTCTTTCATTAGAATCAGCGCCGATCCTCCATCGGAAATGGAGCTAGAGTTTGCCGCGGTAACAGTTCCGTCCTTTTTAAAAGCAGGCTTAAGTGCTCGAATTTTGTCGATCCGAGCATTACCTGGTTGCTCATCTGTATCAACCAATACTTCACCTTGGCGAGTTTGTACTGCGACTGGAGTAATTTCATCCTTAAACGCCCCTGTTTCAATCGCTTTTAGCGCTTTTTCAAGCGAGCCTATAGCAAAGTCATCCATTGCTTCTCTGGACACGTTATAGTCATCAGCACTCTTTTGAGCAAACGACCCCATCAAGCCACCCTCATAAGCATCCTCTAAGCCATCAAAGAACATATGATCGATAACTTGCTGGTGACCCATTCGCATACCCGCACGAGCTTTCGGCAAAAGATACGGAGACTGGCTCATGTTTTCCATGCCACCAGCGACCATCACGTCGACCTGACCGGCCATAATTTGGTCATGGGCAAGCATAACGGCCTTCATACCAGAACCGCACATTTTATTAATGGTCGTAGCCCCAGCAGCATCAGGAATACCCGCAGCACGAGCGGCCTGCCTAGCAGGAGCTTGGCCCAATCCTGCAGGTAACACACATCCCATTATGACTTCATCAATATCTGAGCTAGATATGCCTGCACGCTCAACCGCCGCTTTAATAGCTGTTGCACACAAATCGGGGGCTCTGACTTCACTTAGAGAGCCCATCATTCCACCCATAGGCGTACGTGCAGCACTAACAATTACAACCGAATCCTGACTCATCACAAAAACCTCAGTTTACGTAAACGTTAACTTTAAAGAACAAAAAAGCCCTGCTACCGACAGCAGGGCTGAATAAAAGCGGGGTTAACCGAAGTTACGCTTAACCACTTTCTGTATTTCACCAACAATACCACTTCGGAATGCTAATACACAGACGATGAATATAACACCCATGATAATATGGATATAATTACCTAGTTCGCCACCTGACATGTAGTTCTGAATCGTCACAACAACACCAGCACCGACAAGCGGGCCAAAGATAGTTCCCATGCCACCCAACAGTGTCATCAATACCACTTCACCCGACATGTGCCAATGTACATCCGTCAGAGAAGCTAGCTGGAACACCAATGTTTTAGTAGAGCCTGCCATACCAGCCAGAGCTGAAGAGATTACGAATGCCGCCCATTTGTAGTCATTTACGTTGTAGCCAAGGGAGACAGCTCGTGGCTCATTCTCACGAATAGCTTTCAGGATCTGACCAAAGGGTGAATGAATCGTACGGTGTACCATCCAAAACCCAAACAAGAAGATCGCCAGCACAAAATAGTACATAACGTTGTTATCAGACAGATCAAAAAGCCCAAACAGTTCACCACGCGGAACACCCTGCATACCATCTTCCCCTCCGGTAAACGGAGCCTGAAGATAGAAGAAGAACGCTAGCTGAGCTAATGCCAAGGTTACCATCGCAAAGTAAATACCTTCACGTTTTACAGCCAACTTACCGTAAATAGCACCCAAAAGGCCCGCGGCAACCGTCCCCGCTAATACGCCCAACTCCGGTGTAATACCCGTTTGCAGCATCAAGTACCCAGTAACGTACCCTCCAGTACCTAAAAATGCAGCGTGCCCAAATGACAAGAGTCCAACAAACCCAAGTAGAAGGTTAAATGCACAGGCAAAAAGAGCAAAGCAAAGTACTTTCATTAGGAACACTGGGTAGATAACCATTGGCGCAACAAGAGCCAACGCTATCAGAATCACATAAAGCTTATTAATTTTCATGGCTGCACCCCTTAAGCTTCTTTACCAAACAGACCGGCAGGCTTAATCAGCAGCACGATCACCATGAATAGGAATATAACGGTGGTAGACGCTTCCGGGTAGAAGAACTTCGTCAACCCTTCTACGATACCCATCATCAAACCGGTAATAATAGCGCCACCTATCGAACCCATTCCGCCGATTACAACAATGGCAAAAACCACGATAAGAATATTGGAGCCCATTTCAGGACTTACCGAATAGACAGGTGCAGCAAGCACACCCGCAAAGCCCGCAAGCGCAACACCAAAACCAAACGTAAGCGTCGTAATTAATGGCACATTGATACCAAAGCCTTGCATTAGCTGCGGATTTTCTGTTCCGGCTCTTAAATAAGCACCCAATTTGGTTTTCTCGATAACCCACCATGTGCTAAGGCACACAATAAGGGAGATGACGATGATCCATGCGCGGTAATTAGGCAGGTACATAAATGGTAGCTTTGTACCACCTTTAAGTTCAGCAGGAATCTGATAAGGCAATCCTGAAGAACCATAAAGGTGAGTAAATAAACCTTGTAAAATCAACGCTATGCCAAAGGTAAGTAAAAGGCTGTAGAGATGATCTTCATTGGCTATAGGTCGCACCAAGAAGCGTTCAATTAATATTGCAATCCCGCCTACAGCGATGGGAACTAAAATAAGAGCAGCCCAGTAGTTAATACCAAGATAATTCAGCGCCATCCATGCAAAGAAAGCACCCAGCATATACATCGCGCCCTGCGCGAAATTAATAATTTTTAACAGACCAAAAATAATCGCCAAGCCAAGGCTCAGCAAGGCATAAAATGAGCCATTAATCAGACCCACTAGCAACTGTCCCGACAGCGCAAACAGATTAATACCAAATATCGTCGCCATAACACCACCTAGAAAAACAAAGAAGCCGTGCGGAGCTACCACACAGCTCCTTGCAGATAAAGCTGGAGGGAGTACACGACGTGTAACGCCCTCCTAATTTCAAGCAGGATTACTTGAAGTCACACTCTGGAAGCATCGGGTTGAATGCTACATCACCAGGAATAGTAGCTTCGATGTTATAGATATCATCTTCAGACTTACGGCTAGCCGCATCTTTGATACTCACCAACAGCATATCGTGAACCATACGTCCATCGTTACGCAGCGTAGCATTTCGAGCAAAGAAGTCGTCTGGCTTGGTCATCTTCATCTGTTTCATAACCGCATCAGAATCATCCGTTCCTGCAGCCTTGATCGCATTCAGGTAGTGCATCGTCATAGAGTAAGCACCCGCCTGTCCCATTGATGGGATTGAGCCATGACGTGCTTTGAATCGCGCAGACCACTCACGTGTCTGATCATCCATATCCCAGTAGAAGCCTGTGGTCGCTTTCATACCTGCAGCAATGGCAGGATCAAGTGCTTTAGCGTTGTGCGTAAACACCAACAAGCCCGCAACATCCATCATTTCTGTCAGACCAAATTCTGCTGCTGTTTTCAACGAGTTAACGAAGTCAGCACCCGCATTAGCCAAACCTACCACATCCGCACCAGACGCTTGAGCCTGAAGGATGTAAGAAGAGAAATCTGTGGTACCCAATGGTGCACGTACTGCGCCGACAACTTCACCGCCACTCGATTCAATCACTTTAGAAGCAATCCCTTCTAATGCATGACCGAAGGCATAGTCAGCTGTAATAAAGAACCACTTTTTCTTGCCTGAATCGACCATTGGCTTAACGGTACCGTTAGCCAATGCTGCTACGTTGTAGGTCCAATGAACATTGTATGGAGAACACGCCTTAGTTGTGAATGCATTACTTGCAGAGGTGGAAATCAAAGCGATTTTCTTAGCGTCCGTCAATACTTTAGTAACTGCACCAGTTACAGAAGATGCAACCAAACCATTAATAGCATCTACTTTCTCATCTTCAATCCATTGACGCGCTTTTGCGGATCCCACATCAGCTTTGTTCTGATCATCTGCGCTGACTATTTCAATGGGTTTACCCAGTACAGAACCACCAAAATCTTCCACTGCCATTTCAACAGCGGTCACACAACCTTTACCACAAATATCGGCATATACACCGCCCATATCTGCAAGTACGCCGATTTTAACCACATCATCTGAAATACCAGCGGCTTGCACACCGGTTGCGGCTGCTAAGCTCATTGCTGCGGCTAGTACGGTCTTTTTCATTGCTTTCATGTTGTCACTCCTGCTTGAGAAATTTTTATTGTTATCGCACTTCAAGGGAATTGGGTGCTTGCCTGAATCCTTTGATCCAGAACTTAAACACCCAGATAGGTATTCAACAGCTCCGTTTTAGCTTGCAACTCATGAGCATGAACCTCTTCTACGATATGACCATGTTCCATAACGTAGTGACGGTCAGCAATAGGTGCCGCAAAACGGAAATTTTGCTCGACTAATAAAATAGTCAAGCCGCGCTCTTTCAACATCACCAGCACTTCTGCCAGTTTCTGAACGATGACCGGAGCCAAACCTTCAGTGATCTCGTCAAGAAGCAAAATATTTGCTCCTGTACGAAGAATTCGAGCCATAGCTAACATCTGCTGCTCACCACCAGAAAGTCGTGTACCCTGGCTATAACGGCGTTCAGCCAAATTAGGAAACAGCTCATAGATCTCTTCAACACTCATACCATCCGAACGCACATTGGGAGGCAGCATCAAGTTCTCTTCAACATTAAGACTAGAGAAAATACCACGCTCTTCAGGGCAATAACCGACTCCCAAGTGAGCAATTTTATGAGCAGGCATATTAATGGTTTCATTACCATTAATGTTGATCGCACCCGTACGACGCCCCACCATATTCATGATAGATTTCAACGTCGTTGAGCGACCCGAGCCGTTACGCCCAAGAAGCGTTACCAGCTCACCCTGCATGATGGTCATATCAATGCCGTGGAGGATATGGGACTCACCATAATAAGCATGTAAATCAACGATGCGGATCTTTTCACCGGTACTGCTCATGCCCTTGCCTCCTTCTCTGCTGCGTTCTCTGCAGCTATTGCATTGGCCACCTCGTCATCGGCTTCAACACCCATATAAGCTTCACGAACCTGTGGATCTTGAGATACCGTTTCATAGGTACCTTCTGTGAGGATAGCGCCACGCTGCAATACCGTAATTTTGTCGGCAAGCTTGGCAACAACGTGCAAGTTATGCTCGACCATAAGAATGGTGCGATTTGCAGAGACCTTCTTAATGAGATCAGCAACCACGCCTACATCTTCATGCCCCATACCTTGGGTAGGCTCATCCAGCAGTAACATTTCTGGATCAAGCGCCAACGTCGTCGCAATCTCTAATGCGCGCTTGCGCCCATAAGGCAAATCAACGGTAATCGCATTAGCGTAGTCTCTTAATCCCACTTCATCGAGCAGCTCTAAAGCCCGATCATTGAGCTTATCGAGAACTTTTTCAGACTTCCAAAAATGGAAACTGTTACCCTCTTTACGCTGCAAGGCGATCCTGACATTTTCCAACACACTAAGATGAGGAAAGACAGCCGAGATCTGAAATGAGCGAACAATGCCCTTACGAGCAATGGCCGCAGACTTCATCGAGGTAATATCCTCACCATTGAATAAAATCGTGCCGGTGGTAGGCGTCAGAAACTTAGTTAGCAAGTTAAATACCGTCGTCTTACCTGCACCATTAGGGCCGATAAGCGCATGGATTGTACCTCGCTCAACTTTCAGGTTCACATCATCAACAGCGGTGAACCCTTTGAATTCTTTTATCAGATTCCGGGTTTCCAGAACATAATCTGCACTCATGCGGAATAAGCCTCTTTTGTTCTTATTTTGCAGCTTTGGCTGCACGGCTTAACTTACGTATTCGTAAGCTGTCTTTAGAAATTAGCAATTTCCCTTACTGGAAGCCAAGTACTACTTTGGTAGCAAAACCTCATAAAACCCCCTATAAAACCCAACTTTATCCATATATTTCAAAAAGTTAACCTTAAAAAAATATTAATGATATAATTTTTATACACCCTTTTTATACTTTACGTTTACGTAAACTTCCGCTACATTAATCGAATCAAGCATAGTAGATATATTTATGGAAAAGAAGGCGACATATTCAATAAGCGAGCTAGCCAGCGAATTTGATGTTACCACTCGTAGCATTCGCTTTTACGAAGACCAAGGTTTACTCGCTCCTCGACGCCGAGGGCAAACGCGGATTTATAGCCGCCAGGACAGAGTGCGTTTAAAACTCATACTCAGAGGCAAACGATTAGGTTTTTCTCTTGCAGAAACCAAAGAGCTGTTTGATTTATGGGATGAAACGCTATCCGGCAGCGAAAAGCAGTTAAAACTTCTGCTCAATAAAATCACAGAGCGGAAAATGGCGCTTGAGCAGCAACTAAACGATATCGCAATGGTTCAGCTAGAACTGGAAAGTGCAGAAACCCGTTGTACTGAAGCACTTAACGAACTAGCGAGCAAAAAACAACAAAAAGCAAACTCAGCCTGACAACCGTCAGACAGGGATAAGCAAACAGTAAGGGTGTCACAGATGATTTCACAATACACAGAACTGAACTTTGGACTTGGCGAAACAATTGACATGCTGCGTGAGCAAATTAATAGCTTTGCTGCGCAAGAGATTGCGCCACGCGCAGAACAGATTGACCACGACAATGAGTTTCCCAACGACTTGTGGCGCAAATTCGGCGACATGGGTCTACTAGGGATCACAGTCAAAGAAGAGTACGGTGGCGTCGGCATGGGCTACCTTGCTCATATCATCGCTATGGAAGAAATCAGCCGCGCATCCGCTTCTGTAGGTTTATCCTATGGCGCACACTCGAACTTATGTGTAAACCAAATTCATCGCAACGGCACTCATGAGCAAAAGCTCAAATACCTGCCTAAACTGATCAGTGGGGAACACATCGGCGCATTGGCCATGTCTGAGCCAAATGCTGGTTCCGATGTTGTTTCAATGAAACTAACCGCACGAGACAATGGCGATCATTACCTGTTGAACGGCAACAAAATGTGGATCACTAATGGTCCTGATGCCAACACGTATGTTATCTATGCCAAAACAGACATTCAGGCAGGTCCTCGTGGTATCACAGCCTTTATCGTAGAGCGCGACTTCCCAGGCTTCTCTCGCCACCAAAAATTAGACAAGCTAGGTATGCGTGGTTCCAACACATGCGAACTGGTTTTTCAAGATTGCCCTGTCCCTAAAGAAAACATTCTCGGCGAGCTAAACGGCGGCGTTAAAGTACTGATGAGCGGTTTGGATTATGAGCGTTTAGTTCTATCTGGCGGCCCTCTAGGGATCATGCAAGCAGCCATGGATATTTGTGTACCTTACATTCGTGACCGTCAGCAATTTGGCCAACCAATTGGTGAATTCGAGCTCGTACAAGGCAAGATTGCCGATATGTATACGCTAATGAATGCTTCTAAATCTTATGTTTACATCAATGGCATGGCGGCTGAGCGTGGCGAAACGTCTCGTAAAGATGCTGCAGGCTGTATTCTTTATTCAGCAGAAATGGCTACCAAGATTGCACTGGATGCGATCCAGCTATTAGGTGGCAACGGCTATATCAACGAATTCCCAACGGGTCGTCTGTTACGTGACGCAAAACTTTATGAAATCGGCGCCGGTACTTCTGAAATCCGTCGAATGCTGATTGGCCGCGAGCTTTACCTTAACAAGTAAGCGACCACCTCACCTTCCTATTAATAAGAATTAGAAAGATCCTGTTACGCCAACTGTAACAGGATCTGATGAGGGCAGCTTATGTCTATTATTCAATCCAAAATAAACCCAAGGGCTGAAGATTTTGTTTCGCGCCACGAAATGATGACAGCCGCTGTGCAGGATTTACGCGAGCAAGTAGCTACCATTGAGCAAGGTGGTGGCCCTTCTTATCAAGAGCGCCACACCTCCCGCGGCAAGCTTCTACCTCGCGACCGCATTAATACCTTGATTGATCCGGGCTCTGCGTTTTTAGAACTCTCGCAAATGGCCGCTTACAAAGTGTACGAAGACGTAATTCCGGCGGCAGGGATTATCACCGGTATTGGCCGTGTTTCCGGCCGTGAGTGCATGATTATCGCCAACGATGCCACGGTTAAAGGCGGCACATACTACCCGCTGACGGTTAAAAAGCATCTTCGTGCTCAAGAAATTGCAGAGCAAAATCACCTGCCTTGTATCTATCTGGTTGACTCGGGGGGTGCCAACTTACCTCAGCAAGACGATGTATTCCCTGATCGAGACCACTTTGGACGTATCTTCTACAATCAGGCACGTATGTCCTCAAAAGGCATTCCTCAAATCGCGGTAGTGATGGGCTTGTGTACAGCCGGTGGGGCATACGTACCAGCCATGGCTGATGAATCGATAATCGTACGCAACCAAGGCACGATCTTCCTAGCGGGCCCCCCTCTGGTAAAAGCGGCAACAGGGGAAGTCGTAAGTGCAGAAGATTTGGGAGGTGCCGACGTTCACTGTAAAGTATCAGGGGTTGCCGACCATTACGCAGAGAATGACCAACACGCCCTGCAGATTGCTCGCACAGTGGTTTCTAATTTAAACCGCAAGAAAGAGATCAATCTGGATCTCAAGCCGGTTGAAGCGCCACTCTACCCTGCTGAAGAACTGTACGGCATTGTCGGTACAGATCTTAAAAAGCCCTTTGATGTGCGAGAAGTGATCGCCCGCATTGTTGACGGTTCTAACTTTGACGAATTCAAAAAGAACTACGGCACTACACTTGTCACTGGGTTTGCGCATATTTTCGGCTACCCAGTAGGTATCATTGCTAACAACGGTATTCTTTTTAGCGAATCCGCACAAAAAGGCGCTCACTTCATTGAGCTTTGCTGTCAGCGTAAAATCCCTCTTCTATTCCTGCAAAATATCACAGGCTTCATGGTTGGGCAGAAATATGAAGCAGAAGGGATCGCCAAACATGGCGCCAAACTGGTAACTGCGGTTGCTTGTGCGGAAGTGCCAAAATTGACCGTATTAATTGGCGGCTCATTTGGTGCAGGTAACTACGGCATGTGCGGCCGTGCCTATAGCCCTAACTTCCTATGGATGTGGCCAAACGCGCGCATCTCCGTTATGGGAGGCGAACAAGCCGCAGGCGTGCTGGCAACCGTCACACGCGACGGTAAAGAGCGTAAAGGTGAAGAGTGGTCAGCCGAAGCTGAAGCGGCTTTCAAGAAGCCTATCGTCGAAACGTATGAGCACCAAGGCCACCCATACTACGCATCTGCCCGCCTATGGGATGACGGTGTTATCGACCCGGCTCAGACCCGCGAAGTGATCGGCATGGGGCTCTCTGCAGCACTGAATAAACCGGTTGGCGAAACACGCTTCGGCGTCTTCCGCATGTAAGGAGATCATGATGACCAATAATAATCATGTACTCCTACGCCAGAATGACAATGGTATTGCCGAACTCATTCTGAATCGCCCAGAAGTACACAATGCTTTTGATGATCAGATTATTGAAAGTTTGATCAGCCAACTTGAGCACGTTGATACAAATGACAACATTCGCGTATTGATCCTGCGATCCAATGGCAAAAACTTCTCTGCGGGTGCTGATCTTGCGTGGATGAAACGTATGGCAAAAAACTCCCATCAGGAGAATTTGCAAGACGCTGGCCGTTTAGCAAAATTGATGGAGAGATTAAACAACCTGAGCAAGCCCACAATCGGACTTGTCCAAGGTGCCGCTTACGGTGGAGCCGTTGGGCTAGCCGCTTGCTGTGATATCGTCATTGCATCCGAAGAGGCTCAATTTTGCTTAAGCGAAGTAAAAATTGGGCTGATTCCCTCAGTCATTAGCCCTTATGTAGTGAGAGCCATCGGCGAGCGCCAATCCCGCCGTTTCTTCCTGACAGCAGAGGCCTTCTCTGCGGATACAGCAAAAACTTTTGGATTGGTTCACGAAGTTGTCGCTACCGCAGACCTATTTGACGACGCTTGTGAGCGAATCACTGCCACACTACGCCGAAACAGCCCACAAGGTATGCGCGCTGCTAAAGACCTGATCTTTGCAGTGAGTTCCAAAGTGATTGATCAGACGGTCATCGACGATACAGCAAAACGTATTGCCGATATCCGCGTCAGCACGGAAGGACAAGAAGGACTTAGCTCCTTCCTTGAGAAACGCAAACCAAACTGGATTCAGGAGTAAGTCACTATGTTCAGCAAGATCTTAATTGCAAACCGTGGCGAAATCGCCTGCCGGGTTATTCAAACCGCTCACCGGTTGGGTATTCGTTGTGTCGCGGTCTATTCTGAGGCCGACCGGAATGCTCGCCATGTTGCGATGGCAGATGAGGCCTTTTTGCTTGGTCCTGCACCAAGCAGCGAGAGTTATTTACGTGCCGACAAGATAATTGAAATCGCATTACAATCAGGTGCGCAAGCTATTCACCCGGGCTATGGTTTCCTATCAGAAAACACTGGCTTTGCTAACGCCTGTGAAGAAAACGGCATTGTATTTATTGGCCCACCCGCTTCTGCTATTGCGGCAATGGGCTCAAAATCTGCTGCTAAAGCGATCATGGAAAAAGCTAATGTACCTCTCGTACCCGGCTATCATGGTGCAGATCAAACCCCTGCATTATTAAAAGCTGAAGCAGAGAAATGCGGCTTTCCATTGCTCCTAAAAGCTATTGCTGGCGGTGGTGGTAAAGGGATGCGTGTCGTCAACAATATTGATGAATTTGACTCTGCATTAGCCGCCGCTCAACGTGAATCGCAAAACGCCTTTGGCAACCCGGATATGCTTATCGAGCGCTATTTAACTAAGCCTCGCCACGTTGAGATTCAGGTATTTTGCGATCATCACGGCAACGGCGTTTACTTGGCAGAACGTGATTGCTCTGTTCAACGTCGTCACCAAAAAGTGATCGAAGAAGCACCAGCGCCAGGTCTAGCTGACGAAACCCGTAAAGCGATGGGTGAAGCAGCCGTTGCAGCAGCAAAAGCCATCGACTATGTCGGCGCAGGTACTGTGGAGTTCCTGTATGACGAAGATGGCTCTTTCTACTTCATGGAAATGAACACGCGTTTACAGGTAGAGCACCCAGTTACCGAGATGATCACAGGTCAAGATTTGGTAGAATGGCAGCTGCGTATTGCTGACGGAGAAGTGATTCCTCAGCAGCAGGAGCAGATCCAAATCCGCGGCCATGCACTGGAAGCCCGAGTTTACGCAGAAGATCCGGATAATGACTTCTTACCGGTAACTGGTACTCTACACTACCTGAGAACACCTGATGAGAACGGCAACGTTCGTGTCGATACCGGTGTCATTGAAGGCGATGAAGTTAGCGTTTATTACGACCCCATGATCGCTAAACTGATCGTATGGGATGAGAGCCGTGAGCAAGCGATCAATCGCATGGTACATGCACTGGAGTCTTATCGCATCGGTGGTATGAAAACCAACATTGGATTCTTGCGCCATCTAGCAGACAGCAAGCCCTTCCGTGACGAAGAACTCGATACAGGGTTTATTGAGAAACATAACGACTTGCTTTTCCCAGAAGCAAAAGTTGATCTCCAGAGCCAGCTAGCCTTAGCCACCAGCTTTCTGCTGGAAAAAGAGCGCCAGAACAATCCGGTAACAGGTGATCCTTACTCGCCATTTAACCAACAAACCAGCTGGCGCTTAAACGCGAATTATGCACGCCCGCTCGAATGGACAGTTGAGGGCAGAAGCCACAAAGTCAGCGTGTTGGAACACCCTACTGGCTATGAAATCACGGTCGATGATGCAACCTTCAACGTTTCTGCTTCGTTGGATGATGATCATCTTCGCGCCGTGATTAACGGCCACCGCCTCAGTATTCACGGCCATATGTCTGGTGATAACCTCACCCTATTCCGTGAAGGTAACCAGTTCCAATGCCAGCTGTTCCGCCATACGTTTGATGAAAACGATCAGGCCGACAGCGGCTCGCTAACCGCACCAATGAACGGCGCGATTGTTGCTGTATTGGTTGAGGTTGGCCAAGCCGTCGTTGAAGGCGATACACTGGTCATCATGGAAGCGATGAAAATGGAACACAGCATTAAAGCGCCTCATGATGGCGTCGTTGCTGAAATTTTCTTCGCCGAAGGTGAACTCGTATCTGATGGCGCAGCACTGGTCGCCGTCACAGCAGCGGATGAAGAGGAGGCCTAATCATGGGTTTGCCCGAGAAAGTGAGAATTGTAGAAGTCGGCCCTCGTGACGGCCTACAAAATGAAAGCGGCCCGGTTATCAGCACAGACATTAAAGTAGAGCTGATTAACCGACTCGCTGATGCCGGTATGCAATATATTGAATCGGCAAGCTTTGTCTCACCGAAATGGGTTCCTCAGATGGGCGATGCCAGCGCAGTTATGGCTAGCATCACTCGACGGGATGGCGTGGTATATGCCGCGCTTACTCCCAATCTGAAGGGCCTTGAAGGAGCCATTGCAGCAGGCGTTGAGGAAGTTGCGGTATTTGGAGCCGCTTCTGAGTCGTTCTCTCAGAAAAACATTAACTGCTCAATTGCCGAAAGCCTAGCCCGCTTTATTCCGGTCATTGAACTCGCTAAACAGCACGATATTCGTGTTCGCGGCTATGTATCAACGGTGCTGGGCTGCCCCTATGAAGGGGATATCGATCCTGCACAAGTCGCGTCAGTGGCTCGTGAGCTATTGGACATGGGCTGTTACGAAATATCCTTGGGCGATACCATTGGTGTTGGTACACCAACCAAAGCTCGCAAAATGTTAGCCCGAGTCGCCAATGAAGTACCCGTGACGAAACTGGCAGCTCACTTCCATGACACCTACGGCCAAGCGCTAGCAAATCTATATGCCGTTATGCAGGATGGTATTAGCGTCATAGACACATCAGTTGCAGGTTTAGGCGGCTGTCCTTATGCAAAAGGCGCTTCCGGTAACGTTGCAACCGAAGATGTAGTCTACATGCTAAATGGGCTAGGAATAAAAACAGGACTAGATCTAGCTAAGCTTGTCGAGACAGGTAACTGGATAACTCGACAGATAGGCCGAAATAACGGATCGAAAGTTGGTCTAGCCCTCGGGTGTGATCAATAAAAACCACTAAGATCTCTATCGCTGGCAATAACAATAAACGAGGCACAGCACAATGAGTCAACCTACACATATTACTGCGCTGGATCTACCCATACCTGAGCGCGACGCGTTACCTGATGAGGTACAAAAGTACTTTGGTAAGTGTGACGAAAAGCTAGGCATGGTACCTAATGTTCTGGCGGCCTATAGCCAAAATACCGCTCAGTTGGACGTTTTCTCCAAGTTCTATAACGAACTTATGTTTGGTGAAAGCGAACTAACACTTTTAGAAAAAGAGATGATCGCCGTGGTCGTTTCTTCGGTTAATCATTGCTACTACTGCTTAACTGCCCACGGCGCAGCTGTTCGGGAATACTCAGGAGACCCTGTTTTGGGTGAACTGTTGGTGATGAACTATCGTGCAGCAGAGCTTAGCCAACGTCATCGCGCGATGTTGGATTTTGCTGATAAACTGACTCGCCAGCCTGACCAGATTCTCGATGCAGACAGACAAAGCCTAAGAGATGCAGGATTCAGCGATCAGGGCATTTGGGATATTGCCAATATTGCAGGCTTCTACAACATGACAAACCGTGTTGCCAGCGCCGTAGAGATGCAACCGAATCTTCAGTACCACGCTAGCCATCGTGGCCAATGAATCGACGGAATACCTGATAACAACAAGATTGCAGGGATTTGAATATGACAACTAAATTGCCAAGTTACACAAGCGGAACCTCCGATAAACCACTGATCGGTATGACGATTGGTGATAAATTTGATGAAATAGCCAATAAATTCCCAGACAACGATGCACTAATTGTTCGTCATCAGGGATTACGATATACCTATCGCCAATTACAAGAAGCCGTGGATCAAGCTGCACGCGCTTTTCTAGCTATTGGCGTCCAACGAGGTGATCGTATTGGCATGTGGTCACCAAACCGTGCCGAGTGGACAATTACTCAGTTTGCAACGGCTAAGGTTGGCGCTATTTTGGTTAACATCAACCCAGCCTACCGCTTACATGAGCTGGAATATGCACTGAACCAATCAGAAGCACGTTTCATTGTCACTGCTGACACCTTCAAGAGTTCAAACTACACTCAGATGCTATACGAACTCGCTCCTGAGCTGAAAGCATCCGCTGAAGGCAAATTAAAATCCATGAAGCTTCCTTACCTACAAGGTGTTATTAACCTTGCCGAAGAAGCTCACCCGGGTATGTGGCGCTGGGCGGATTTCGTGAATATGGGCGATAACGTTTCTGCTGAGCAGTTAGCCGATATCCAATCACAGCTACAATTCGATGATCCTATTAATATCCAGTATACCTCGGGCACCACAGGTTTTCCGAAAGGAGCTACCCTCTCCCACCACAACATCCTTAACAATGGCTATTTCGTTGCTGAGAGTATGAACTTTACTGAGAATGATCGCCTGATCATTCCCGTTCCACTCTACCACTGTTTTGGTATGGTGATGGGTAACTTAGGCTGCATCACTCACGGCGCAGCAATGATCTACCCCGATGAAGGTTTTGAACCGAAGACGGTTCTTGAAACCATCGCAGAAGAGAAAGCCACTGCGGTTTACGGCGTACCCACCATGTTTATCGCCGAGCTAGATCATCCTGATTTCAAAAACTTCGACCTGAGCACACTGCGCACCGGCATCATGGCAGGCTCTATCTGTCCTGCCGAAGTCATGAAAGCAGTGAACAGCAAAATGAATATGGAAGAGGTTCAGATCGCTTACGGCATGACAGAAACAAGCCCCGTTTCCACTCAAACCGCAGCTAATGATCCCTTCGACAAGCGCGTGACTACCGTCGGTCGAACACAACCTCACCTAGAGACAAAAATTATCGACGCCGCAACCGGTAATATTGTCCCACGTGGAGAAATCGGTGAACTATGCACCCGCGGTTATAGCGTTATGCTGAAATACTGGAACAATGAAGAAGCCACCCGCAAATCCATTGATGATGCAGGCTGGATGCATACCGAAGACTTAGCAACTATGGATGACGAGGGCTACATCCAGATCGTAGGTCGCATCAAAGACATGGTTATCCGTGGAGGTGAGAACGTCTACCCGAAAGAGATCGAAGAGTTCCTATATACCCACCCTGCTATCTCTGACGTACAGGTAACCGGTGTGCCAGATAAAAAGTACGGTGAAGAACTGATCGCATGGATTAAACTTCACCCGGCTGAAGCGGACACAATTACAGAAGAGCAACTTCGCGAGTTCTGCAAAGGGAAAATCACCCACTTCAAAATCCCGCGTTACTTCAAGTTTGTGGACGAGTTCCCAATGACCGTGACCGGAAAAATCCAGAAGTTCAAAATGCGTGAAATATCTATCGCTGAGTTAGGCTTAGACGATATCTAATCACTAAATATTAACAACGCCTGCAAAAAGCCGATACAAACCTATCGGCTTTTTTGGTTTAGCCCAAATAGTACTACTTTGCCCGCTCCGTTAAACTGAACCAATTCCCAGAATTGTCTACGCCTAGCGCTTCAATACCATAAAACTGCTCAGTAGGCGGTTGTATAAACTCAACCCCTTTGGCAACCAGCTCTTCGTAGGTCTTTTGGCAATTATTTGTTTCAAAAACGCCTGCTCCAAAAGCACCCTCAGCAACCAAAGCACGTATCTTTTCAGCCGCATCTTTAGTAAACATAGGCCCCTCTTTTGGCTCAGCTAAGACTAATTCGAGGTCCGGCTGGGCTTTTGCAAATACGGTTAGCCAGCGAAAGCCTCCCTCGACTGTAAAATCGGAACCGACTTCAAAACCTAGCTTATTCTGGTAGAACTCAAGAGCCTCATCTTGGTTAAGAACATAAACCGTAACGTGCGCGATTGACTGAATCATGGGTATCTCCTGTAATGAGGTAAGCGATGATGAAGATCTTACCTAAAGTGAGCCGTGATACCTTATTCAATATTGCGCTTTTCGAGTTTTGCCCCGAACAGATGGTACGCATAGCACAGAGGAATAGATTGTACGGGGTAAGTAAGAGGATCTTTAGCTAACTTCCAGAGTTTTGCGCGATATTGTGTAGGAGACATACCTGTTTTCTTACGAAATAAGACCGAAAAACTACCGATACTGCTATACCCAACCTTTTCACAAATGTCATTAATGCTGAATTTACTAGTGATCAAGAGCTTCTTTGCCTGCTCAATTCGTATTTTAGCGATGTATTGGTAGGGCGACTCCCCAAAAACCTCCGAGAAAACACGGCAAAAGTGGTATTTAGACATACATGAATAATCTGCTACCTCCCCTAAGTCGAAACAGCTCGCATAGTGTTTTGTCAGATAGTCTCGACCAAGGCAAACTTTTTTATATTGTGCATCCCTAATCATGATAATAAACTCCGGTATTTATTCTTGCATATAATATATTAAATCCAAATACAAAAACGCGAGAATAGCCTATCTTTACATTAGTGGCTATTGGTACCGATTTTTTATAAACAACACCACAGTTATTATCTTCCATGCACGATCTCATATCCTAAACATTGCTATAAGGGGCATAAAAAACTAAAGCGACGCAACCGTTAATCTACTCTCTTATTAAAATTGTCACAGCGCTCTATACAGCATTATAGAATTCCTCCGGAATAGAGTAAAACGGCTTTTTACCTTTTAAAAAAAGGCTTCTCATTTGCTCTTCATACTCTATCGTCCAATCTACCCCCTTATCATTTTTAGGGTTAAAAATTAGGCTACTATCTAACTTTTCAGAACACTGTAGCTTTTTGTGAACTCTTTCAAGAAGAGTAAAATTATCGACCTCGTATCTAGATAACTGTTCTTTTGATTCGTATTGCTGGTAGTAACCAGGAGCTAGCCTCCAATATACTGCTAACAGACTAGACTTATCTAACAAGGGATGATCCAGTATCATTGAAAAAATATCCATACTGCAATCATAATTAAAATGACAAACCACTTTATGAAGAGCAGTACTACTCAATGAAGTTAATATATTTTTAAAATTTTCATGCGATTCTTGTTCACCCTCAACCTCCCAATACCCTTCTATCAAATAGTCAACTGATTCAGATTCTCTCATGTTGCCTCTTAATTATGACTGTTTGTAATTCGGTAAACCAACACTCGCATTTACACTAGGGTTTGAAGCACAGCAGAAAACCAATCGGACAACATGCGCTTAATACCCTAATCAAAGATTTTCTCTGAACTCCCCACACTGATTACATTTGTAACCATGTTTGTAAAAAAACAATGGAAAACCCAGTAAAATAAACACTAAGAAAGCCGGACGCTTACCTTTTGTAAATGCAGACAAATCCGTACTACCGCAATTGGGACAGACATCCTTTGCTTCATCAATAGCAGCTTCACTATCCAACGAATGCGAAAAGTCGCTACTAAGCATTTGTATCGCTGCCTCTGCATCACTTTCTGCGACCATAAGACGAACACCACCGATAGCGTTTGAGTAGAGCCACTGACTATTCACCGTATACTCGTCAGCGATATAGCTTTTTATCCCCACGCTATCTAAGCTAGCTTTAGCAATATAAGCCTCATGGGGAAAAGAAAACCTTGCCACTACAATCACATCTTACTCCTTGCGGTATAACACTATAATTAGGCATCATTCATAGATCTAAGCCTATGAAATCTCCAATAAGGGCATCTAACGTCACGTTAACAGGCAAAGAAACTGCGCAGTGTAAGGCGCTTTCCAGCAGATAACACAGTGACAGTGAACGATGTCACCTACCTTTCCCGATATCTCGTACTTCACATTCCCACAAAGACAGCTACCAGTGATCACTATTTCCTCGATAATTTATTAGATGCTGGTGTGCCCCACAAAAAGTAGACAGTTATCAGGCTGCTAATGCAGCTTGCTCTTCGAACACTACTGGACT
>NPIG01000023.1_pt1 | contig 199186 bp, 152 predicted proteins | sample 8637441 | NCBI WGS metagenome assembly NPIG01 (sample SAMN07420675, study PRJNA396082) | bioreactor metagenome | isolation source: sample BR6 brine-fed electro-methanogenic bioreactor BR | place: Japan: Kochi | collected 2016-06-14
AATGTTTTCCTGCGCGCACCAATGGATGTGATTCCCAACGGCCAGGACCGGACGAGGCCACGCCCCGGGGCCACGCGCAACCCCGGCCCGAAAACCGGGCGAAACGGCCGGCCGCGGCACAAGGCCGCCACCGGCTATGGAGAATCCCCATGCCCGCCGCACCGAAAAAACGAAGCCGTTTTACACGACCCTCTTTTCCCAACTGGCGCTGCCGCCAACGCGGTTTTCGCCTCCAACCGCGCGCAAGAAAAATGAAAAAACGAAGCCATTTTGAAGTGTATACGCAATTACCCAAACGGCCCAGGCGGTACAGCCCGACCTCCGCCGCCCGCTGCCAGCAAGCGCCTGATGCCGCTCCATCGTTGCTTCCGGCGCCGGTTGTCATGACCAAGCGCGGCACCGCAATGGGCGCCACGACCAAGCTCGACATGGTGGCCCGGGACCACGTCAGGGCTGCCCGAGGCCGCGACAAGGCTGCGCAGGGCAGGACAGGGCGGCCTCGACGCGAGCAAATCGCCACCTCAGCCGCGCAGGTGCCCCGCCGCAGAGGCGGAAGGCTCGCCGCAGAGGGGCAAATGGGAGAAACGGAGCGAGACCGGAAGGAAAGGATATCGGTCGAGGGGTCGATGATGTTATAATCATCCGGACATATTTGGCCTCTCCGGGGCTGCCACCCCGTGGAGGGGCCTATCGTACTGATTCGTCCGCCGCGACCGACCACGAGGATTGCCGTCATGAATCTGGGGAACCACACGGTACGACCCACAACGCCAACATCCCGACCGACTGTCTTCACCGCCTTCGTGACAACGCTCGCCGCTATCCTGGTTCTGGCTGCACGTCCGAGCCTGAGCTGGGCACAGGCGGACCACGCCGAAGTCCACGAACTCACCCGCGCCTGGGTCGACGCATCGGCCGAGGCGCTCCGCGCCGCGCCGGTAGGGGCGGTGCTTCCGCCCGGCGCCGTGCTCGACCGGGCGGAAACGCGAGAAAATGCGGCCGCGGCGTATCTGACGCTGCCCGCCTCCTACCTCGCCTCCCTGACGGAGGAGGAATGCGAACGGGTGATTGCATCGCACGTGGGGGCCTTGCGGGGGGCCGAGGGGGTCCGGTCGTTCATGGTGTTCGCCCGGCCTGCGGGGGAGAACGGGGCCGCGTATCGTCCGCTGCCGGCCTACCTGCCGGCGCGGACCGGCCCGCGCGACAAGCCGGAGGATACGACCGGTCAGCCCGTCCTGCGCGATGGCGGCCTGCCCGTCTACAACCCCGGAAAACCCCAAGGCGCGCTGACCGGCAAGACCGTCTTCCTGAGCCCCGGCCACGGCTGGTACTACTCGTCAACGCTCGGACGCTGGGCGACCCAGCGAGGCAACAACGGCGGCATCATCGAGGACCTCAGCAACGGCGAAGCCGTGATGCAACACCTCACCCAGTACCTGCATAACGCCGGCGCCAACGTCTGGACCTGCCGCGAACGCGATTTCAACACCCACATGGTCATCGTCGACAACGACGCCGGCGCCCCGGCCTACACCACGTCGGGCGCGTGGAGCGACGGCACGGCCGCAGGCAACTGGTATGGCAGCGACTACCAGTTCACCGGGGTATCCACGAGCGAGACGGCCGTCGCCACCTATGCCCCGAACATCCCCGAGGCGGGCTATTACGCCGTATACGTGTGGACGCCAAGCGCGGCCAACCGGGCGACCGACGCCACCGTGCGGGTCAACCACACCGGCGGAACCACCACGCACGTGATCAACATGCAGCACGACGGCAACACCTGGCGCCTGCTGGGCTTCTACTACTTCAACGCCGGCCGCGACCAGGCCAACGGCTCCGTCGAAATCTCCAACGCGGGCAGCGACACCAGCAAGTACGTCATCGCCGACGCCGTGCGCTTCGGCGGCGGCATGGGCGATTACCCGGACGGCGGCAGCGTGAGCGGCTGGCCCCGCTGGGAGGAGTCCGGCGCCTATTACCCGATCTTCATGGGCCAGCGCTCCACGCCCGGCGGCACCGTCGGCGCCATGCCGCAGTACGCCGAGTGGGAAAGCGAGAGCTGGGAGGATTCGATCTACTTCTCCTGGCACAGCAACGCCTCCACCGGTTCGGGCCACGGCACCTCCCTCTGGGCGTACGGACCGGGATCGCCCCCCAGCCCGTTCGGGCAGTTCAGCGGGGTGGCCGGCGGCGACACCCTGGCGACCAGCATCTTCGACGAAGTGATGAACGACATCCGCGCGGACTGGGATCCCGTCTGGCCGGGCGCCAAGTACACCGCCTGGTTCGGCGAGTTGAACCCCTCGAACAATGACGAAATGCCCGCATGCCTCATCGAGGTCGCCTACCACGACAGTCCCGCCGATCAGCCGTCGCTGTTGGATCCGCGGTTCCGCGATCTCGTGGCCCGGGCCTGCTACCAGGGCATCGTCGATTGGTGGTACAACCACGCGGACGGACCGTCATCCACGCCCATCGCCATCAACACGCTCTTGCCCGAGCCGCCGACGCGACTGGCCGTACGCAACATCGGCGATCAGTCGGTGTTCGTGAACTGGAGCGCCCCGCCCTCCGACGGCGGTGACGGCCTGCTCGGCGACCCCGCCACCGGGTACCTCGTGCAGATGAGCCGCGACGGCTACGGCTTCGACGATGGCACACCCACCACCAGCACCTTCATGACCTTCACCGACCTGGACGTGGGCGACGTCTACTACTTCCGAGTTGTCGCCACCAATGCCGGCGGGCAGTCATTTCCCACCGAGATCGGCGCCGTGCGCGTCACCGAGGACGGCTACGCGCCGCTGCTCGTGGTCAACGGGTTCGATCGCCTGGATCGCTACGCGATGCTGGCGGAGGACGACCCTTACGACGCCGACCCGATGATGCGCGAGCGCCCCCAGCGCATGAACCACTACGCCTACAGCCGGACCTACGCCGCGGCGATCGACGCCAACGGCGTCGCCTTCGACTACTGCGCCAACGAGGCCGCCCGCAGCGGCGCCGTCAACCTCACCAACTACGACGGCGTCGTCTGGTACTGTGGGGAGGAGTCGACGACCCTCAGCACCTTCGATGCCACCGAACAGTCCCGCGTGACGACCTTCCTCGCCGGTGGCGGGCGACTGTTCGTCAGCGGCGCGGAGATTGGCTGGGATCTCGACCAGGCGGCCAACGGCGTCTCGTTCTACAACAATCAACTCAAGGCCAACTACGTCGCGGATGACGCGGGCACGTACCTCGCGGCCGGCGTCGCCGGAGGTCTCTTCGACGGTATCGCCGCCTTTGCCTTCGACGACGGCTCGACGATCTACGACGTGGACTACCCCGACGTGATCAGCCCGCTCGGCGGGGCGACGGCCGCCGTGTCCTACGTCGGCGGTACGGGCGGGACGGCCGGCGTGGTCTACGACGGCGCCTACAAGCTTGTCCACCTGGCTTTTCCGTTCGAGGCGATCGTGGATGCGAACGTGCGGACCGCGGTGATGGGGCGTGTGCTGGCGTTCTTCGACTTCGACCCCCAGCAGCCGCCACAACCCCCGGCTGACATCATCATCGAGGCCCGGGACCCGTCAGGCGTGGTTACGCCCGCGCCCGCGTACGTCGAAACCGGCGCCTGGGCCAACAGCTCGATCAAAAGCAGCGCCTCCGGCCTGGTGGGTACCGGCAGCCGGTTCATCACCTACGACCTGCCCAACGCGGGTACGGATCACGCCGCGTTTGTGCCCGACATCCTGGTTCCAGGCCGCTACGAAATCTTCGTCACCTGGGCCAACGGGGCCAACTGCTACGATGCCCGCTACCGCGTGCGGCACTACTTCGGCAACACCGATCAGCTCGTCGACCAGATATCCGCGGGCGCGCCGGAACCGGCCAACTACGATACGTGGATTTCCCTTGGCGCGTACTGGTTCACGGCCGGTCAGGGATTGGCCAATGCGTCCATTGACGTGTCCGAAGAGACCGTTACGGGCAAACCCAGTCCGAACTGGAACCAGCGGGTCTACGCGGACGCGGTCAAGCTGGTGTTCGTCGCCTGGTGGCCCAACGGCGACGGCGACGCGGACGGCGACGTGGACCTGCTCGATTTCGCCGGCTTCATCGACTGCGTGACCGGGGTTGATGTGGCCTACTCCGATCCGGACTGCGTGCCGTTCGACTTCGAGCTGGATGGCGACGTGGATCTCCGCGATTTCTTCGCCATGCAGCAAGCCTTCGCTCCGGCGGATTAGCCGCGGGCGCGCCCGCGCCGGCGCCGTTGTGCTGCGGGTCCCGCGTGGGGCTTTTTATGATTTAGGTGTCGTCCGTCCACGGGCTGGGAGCGTCTCTTAGATGGGCGCCAACGGTGCGCCCCGTACGCCCCCATTCAGGAGCCAAGGCCATGAATAATCTGTTTGCATACATGATCAGTGTCAGCTTGGTGACGCTGTTGGCGCCCACTGCGGTCCCGGCAGCCGTGGTCGTGGACAACGACGACGGGAGCCCGGCGTACGTCGAGACCGGAGTCTGGTCGACCAGCGGAAGCACGGGTTACAACAACGGAACCTACCGTTTCGCCGCGCCCGGTGGCAGCAAGACCGCAACCTGGACGACCGATCTATCCGAGGCCGGCGACTACGAATTGTTCGTCTGGTATGTGCCGGGCGGAAATCGGACGACTTCGACCCGCTACGAGATCGCCGCTTCCGATCAGGCCCACACGGTCCATCTCGACCAGACGCAGGGCGGTTACACCTGGGAGTCACTGGGGACGTACCACTTCGACGCCGGAACCGCCACGATCGTGCTCGATGCCGGAAACAGCACGGGGGGGACGGCTGTCATTGCCGATGCCGTCCGCTTTGGCGCCGAAGCCGAACCCCCACCCCAGCATACCGACCCGGTCGAGATCGCCCCCGGCGTCTGGTATACGCAGTGGACCCTGCCCGACCCGCAGGTGGTGGACGTCATCGAGTTTGACGTCGCGGATCCTCAGTACACCATTGAGCTGGGGTTCGCCCAAGAGCAACGCAACTACAGTGCCAAGGAGGTGACCACGCAGATTGCGGCGCGCTATGACTCTTCCTCCCATGAAGTGATCGCGGCGGTCAACGGCTCCCACTTCGACGCAGGCATCTTCCTCCACGGCATGCACGGCGCCGGCGGAAACATCGTCGGGTTGCCCACCCAGACCTGGCCGAAAGAAACGTACATGTTGCAGGAGTCCGGCGAGGGGTATGTCGTTACCGGGCCGCCGCCGGCGGACGCATTCCTTCGCTTTGCCGACGGGACGGAGTTGCCGATCGGTGTATTCAACTACACCTGCGCTGCCGATGCCGTGGCCGTATACACGCCCGACTGGGATACGTCCACGCGTTCGACCAATGCGGGGGTGGAAGTGATCGTGGAGGGCGTGTCGTTTCCGTGGCGGGCACACAAGCGGATGCACGGCGTGATCGCGGCCGTTCACACTGGCTCCGCGGCCAACAACAATCTCATCCCGGAAGGCGGCTTCGTGATCAGTGCCTGTCCCGGTGCCGAAGCGGATCTGCTTGCCCATGCTCACGTCGGGGATGAGATCGAAGCGCAGATCGACCTCGAACCGATGGCGTTGAATAATGCGCAGATGATCTGTGGCGGGCTGTCGGGCTGGCTCGTCAAAAATGGCGCCCCGTTTCCCGAAAACTGGGTGTACGGGCACGCGCCGGTGCGTCATCCACGCACCGCCCTGGCTTGGACCGGCACGCGGCATTGGTTCGTGACCTTCGACGGGCGGCAGCCGGGTTACAGTGTCGGCCGTACCTACGCCGAAATGTCGGACTTTCTTGTAAACGTGCTCGGCGTCGACCAGGCGGTCAACCTGGATGGCGGCGGATCGACCACCATGGTGATCGATGGCGACGTCGTCAACTGCCCCTCGGACGGGGCCACCACGCCTTGCACCGGGACACAGCGCGCCGTGCCCAACGCGCTTTTGCTCGTAAAACGCGACGCCAAGTCACAGTTGCCTGCGTTCGATCCGCTTCCGCCAGAGGGTCGAGTCCTGCCCTGGGACGACAAATTCGGCTTCAATCCCGTTTTGCCGCCCACGGTGCCCGAGGTCCAGGACGGGCATGCCATGCGCGTCACCAATCCCGCAGGAGCCTACGAGACCGCTTCGCTCGGTGCGGAAGGGGATCACGATTACACGGCCACGGCAACGCTCCTCTGCCAGCATCGCCCCGATGTGGCCACGGATGGCTTCGAACGCATCGGCCTCTTTGTTCGCGATGACGGCAACGGCAATTTCGAGGCTACTGACCTCGGCGCAGGCAACTGCTACGCCCTTACGTTTGATTCGCACGACGGGCGCGTTCGGGCCGGCGTGGTCGTCGACGGCGTCTTCACGGATTTCCTCGAGACTGCGCCGCTGTTCCTGCCGGAGACGGCCTGGCGCGAGTTTCGCATTGACGCCTACGGGGACCAAATCCAGTATGAACTGGACGGCGCCCAGGTGGCGGTCGTCACCGATGACACCCACGCCAGCGGGCGTTTCGGGATCGGGTATCACAGCTACTTCAATACGGCATCCAATCGCGACGGAGCCTGGGTAAACGCCGCCCGCGCCTGGACCATTGACTTCGATTATGATGACGACGGTGACATCGACATCACCGACCTGATGGTCGTGACGTACTGCTGCTTCGGTCCCGCGAGTACGTATTCGCACGGCCATCTTTGTGTCGAGATGGACGGCGACGGCGATCTGGACATCGACCTCGTCGACCTCGCGGCGTTTCAAACGATGTTCACCGGCAGCAGTGATTAGCGGTCAGACTGCGGCGCTCAGCCGGCGAAATGCTGGGCCGTGACGCGATTCTCGTGCGCCACGCCGCCCTGCTCGAAGTTGGTGATGTTGCGGATGGTGGTGGCGGCGATGTTGGCCACGGCCTCGTGCGTCAGAAACGCCTGGTGGGCGGTGATGATCACGTTGGGAAAGGTCGTCAGTCGGGCGAAGATGTCGTCGCGGATGATGGTGTCGGAGAGGTCGCGGAAGAAGAGATCGGCCTCTTCCTCGTAAACGTCGATGCCCAGCGCTCCGACCACGCCGCGCTTCAGCGCGTCGATGACCGCGCGGGCGTCAATGACCGCGCCGCGATTGGTGTTGATCAGCATCACGCCGGACTTGACCATATTGAGAAATTCTTCATTGACGAGATGCCGGGTCTGGGGGGTGAGCGGGCAGTGGAGGGTGATGATGTCGGACTCCGCGGCGAGCCGGGGGAGATCGACGTAGGTCATGCCCAACGCGCGGCAGTCGGGATTTTCGTGGGGGTCATGACCGAGCAGGTGACAGCCGAAGCCGGCCGCGATGCGCGCGACGATGGCCCCGATCTTGCCCGTCCCGATCACCCCCATGGTCTTGCCGTGCATGTCGAAACCGAGCAGGCCGTTGAGCGAGAAATTCTGCTCGCGCACCCGGGCGACGGCGCGATGCAGCTTGCGGTTCAGCGCCAGAATCAGCGCAAAGGTGTGCTCGGCGACCGCGTAGGGGGAGTAGGCCGGAACGCGGGCGACAGTGATGCCGTGCTGCTCGGCCGCAAGAATATCAACATTGTTAAAGCCCGCGCACCGTAGCGCCGCAAGTCGCGTGCCGCCGTCAGCCAGCTTCTTCAACACGTCCGCGTCAAGCCGATCATTGACGAACACGCACACCGCGGGAAACCCCTCGGCAAGGGCGGCGGTTTTGCCGGTGAGGTTCGGTTCGTAGTAGGCGAGCACGTGCCCCTGATCGGCGTTGGCGCGATCGAGAAACTGCTGCTCAAATGCCTGGGTCCCGAAGACGGCGACGCGCATGACCAGATGCTCCCTGGATGAGGACAGAAGTCTCTGTGGCGACAACGGTGTCTACAGCGACAACCGTACCTGCCGTGCACTGAGATGCTAGGAAGCGGCCGCAATCGGGCCCAGCAGCTTTCGGCGAAATCAACTCACAGACCGCAGAAGGCAGCGAAGTCGGCCAGGTCGATGTCGTTGTCGCCGTCGAAGTCGAACGCCGTTAGGCAAGCGTCCCCGCAGGTGGGGGACAAGGGCAGCGGCGGGGCGAACGGACCATTGAGGCACTCGGCGAAGGCGGCAATGTCAGCCGGACCGGTGACGCCGTCGGCGTCGAAATCGCCTGGCGCAATCGTTTCGCAGGCGTCCGGCGTGCCGTTGGCGTTGCAGTCGGGGTCGGGCAGGTATTCCACGCGAACATTATCAAAGATGATGAAGTTGTCCTCCGCCGGGACGGCCAGCGAGTCGAAAAGGTCCATGTAGCCGATCATGACGTTGCCGGCCGTCACTGCCGGGGCGGGAATGGTCGCAAGCGTGACGCCGTTGATCCGCCAGCGGATTTCGCCATCCGCCTGCGCTAGGGACACCTCAACCCACTGCTTGCCGGGCACACCCTGGGTTTCAAAGGGCGGCGCGCGGAAGGTGATCTGGTACGCGGAAGCGGTGTGATCCTGGCTGCCTGCGGCGTAGACGTTGCTGGCTGCGGCGTACTCGTTGATCCCGTAGTAGACCCGGTAGTCCTTGTTGGAGTCGCCCTCGCCGTCCACGGCGAAGGTGTATCCGTCGCTCGCGGGATTGAGCGGCCAGTTGACCCGTCCGCCCGCGGCGTTCAGCCCGGCGAGCATGAACTCGGTGGCGCCGGTGTCGCCGCCGGGTCCGCCGTTGTAATTGATCCACATGTCGAAGCTGAGCCGGTACGCGCCGGCGAAGTGCTGACCGATCGGGTACACGTTGACGGCCGCGGCGTCGGGGACCTGGTCGTTGTTGTTGGCGGTGAACTTGAGCCCGATGGTCGTGCCGGCGGAATGCGGCGCGGGGGGAATGCCGCGGTCACTGTAGTCATAGGCGAACTCGGCCGTGTAGTCGGCGGAGGAGGCGAAAAGCGCCCAGTTGGCGGCCGAAGCGCCGGCGTCGAAATCATCCTGGAAGGCGACAACAGGGGCGGCGGTCGGCGGGTCCGGGCAGCAGGGATCGACGAAGCGGTCGCCGAGCTCGTCCCACAGTTCGGGGCGGGAGCCGTCGTAATCCAGGGCCCACATGCCGACGCCCTGAAGGTTATGATCTTGAGCGAGCTGGTACTTGAGGCCGAGGCTTTCCGCGTCGTCATACCAGGTCTGATGCCATTGACCGCCCTGATACCAGTAGTACCAGGGCGTTTGCGAGAACACCTCCCACTGACGGCCGTAGATGTCGGCGAGAAGCACGTCATTGTAAAACCGCGTGGAACCCTGGAATGCGACCACGGTCGAGCGGGCTGAGGAGGACATGGTCGTCCAGTGGTGCCCGTAATAAGGCACGCCGAGGATCAGTTTTTCCGGCGTCGCTTGGGTGACGGGGGCGTAGTGGTTGAGGACGGACGCCGTGATGTTGAGAGTGCCGCCGGTGAGGGGCGCGTTGGCGCCGCTCTGGCTGCTCCAACTGCCGGCAAAGGCGTAGCCCATGATGAAGATGCCGTCGCAACTCGCGGCGAGACCGGCGAGATCCCAACTGCCGTAGTTGATCGCCGGTCCGGCGAAGGTCACTTCGCATCCCGGCACCTCGGCGTGCATATACTCGGTCAGTTCGGCCATGAACTGGTTGATGTGTTCGAGGTAGGATCCGGATCCTTCGAAATCGATGTTGATGCCGTCGGCAGTGCCTTCGAGCATCTTGTTCTTGATGTTGGTGAAAAAGGCCTGCTTGTACGCGGGCGTCGTGACCAGAGAGTAGGCCTCGCCCGGATTAAACAGGGTAGCGGCGAGCACGACCTTTACCCCATTGGCATGGGCTTCATTGACTAAGCTGGTCCAGGGCCAGCCGTGGTCGTTGCCGAGGGTGCCGTCGCCGTTGACCTCAACGGAGAAGGCGGCGATGTGGGTGATGTGGTCCCAGCGGATGTTGTCGGAACTTTCCCAGTACGGCAGGTAGCCAAAGATCGTAGCGCACGGAGCGGCGCTGCGCAGGCCCTGGCGCAGGGGGCGGATGGGTTGACCCTCATCGGCAATCAGGCTCGGATGCGTCGGCGCGTCGCGGTGTGCCTCCAACGCTTCGTGATGTGGCGACCGAGGCGGCTGAAGCGGTTGGGCCATGGCCGCAATGGGAACCAGCAGGACCGAAGCGTTCAAAACCAATCGGCACAAGAGCGACATAGGTGCCTCCATTCCATTGAGCGGCCGTTCGGCACGACGCGTGCCAACGGCTGGGACCACCGAGCGCCTCGACGCGTCGGACGCGTCGCAAGGGCGCTACCTGTCAGTTTATCGGCTGGGCAGGGCGGTACCAAACATGTATCCGGAACGTGGCTGGCCAATGGGGCGACCGCGGCGTGGCGAGTCAGCGGGGCGGCGGCTCAATGAGATAGAGCGTGCCCCCGTGGCCACAGGTGACGAGCTCCGGTCCGGGATGCGCAGCATCCACCTCGCCTGCGAGGAGATGGTGGAGGGGGCGTTCGGCCGTGAAGATGGTCCGCGAGAGCCAGCAACCGTCCGGCTGCGGACACACCTGGGTGACGCGGCCGGAGTAGCCGCAAGCGTAGTATTCGGATCCCGATTGCGATCCGTCCAGGTCGGCAATAACGACGCCCCGCATCTTGGCGAAATCGCGAAAGAGGAAGGTCGTCCGCCAGGCCCCGTCGACCCGCCGGGCCAGCGTGACCTTGCCGGCATCGCCGCCGATAAGCACCTCGCCATCGCTTAAGGCGATGCGGCTCTGCCCGCGGGCGTCTGCAAGAACCACTTCATGCTTCCAACCCAGGCGATCGCGCCAGAGAACCACGACCTGTCCGTCGGTGCCACAGACGAGCACCTCGTTGCCGGGGCGCTCGGGAAGCACGTCGCCGATCTGGACGATTTTGAGGCGATCGTTGGCCACGTAAATGGTCTCCGGCGCCCATGCTTCGCCAGTTGAACGCAGCAGCGTGACCCGGTGACTGAAGCCGCAGACCACGACCTCGTTGCCGGCGTGCTCGGGCACAACGTCACCGATGGCGACGCCATGCAGCATGTGATCGTCCCGAAAGATCTCCCGGGCGTGCCAGTCATCGCCGGTGCGGTGGAGGAGCACGGCGTGGCCCGGGCCGGTCAGCGATTCAGCTCCTTCGACCATGCCGACGCCGACGAATTCGTTGCCCGGCACGTGGGGATCGACGTCGCCGATGGCGCCCATGATCAACTCGCCGGTCCCGCGGTGAACCACCCCGGCCGACCAGTCGTCGCCCGATCGCCGGGCGAGCCACACCGCGCCGCCGGCGTCCACCGCGGCCACCTCGTTGCCGGCTGATTCCGGCAGGAGATCGCCAATGGCGGCGCCGCCCAGGCCGCGATCGGACTGGATGAGCACGCGCGCGGGCCACATCGCAGCAGCGTCGGCAGCAGCGTCGGTAGCGGCGACACAGGCCGCGATCAGCACAATGGCGGGCAGGGACATGGAAGGTCCTCACAAGCGGGTTGTCCGGAGGCGCGTCGGACCGGCGACACGGCCTGCCAGGACAATACCGCGGCAGCCGGGCCGTCGCAACCGCCGCCCGCCTGCGCGGTGCGGGCGCGGGCGGGCGGTGGACTTGTTAGCGCCGCGTTAAGGCGGCGCTAGGGGATTATTAAAATCACAGGCGGCAAACGCACAATGATAGGTTCCTCACATAGGATGGGTATTTTCTTAATCCAATCTTAAGCGTATTGCCGTAGCAGGTCGGCGGCAAAAGCCCCACAATGCCCGCGGTCATGCAATCGGCTTGGCGCCCGTTCGCATGGCATGCTCTCGGGTACGGTAAAGCTCTCGTTTTCTTCTCTCTCGCAAACACTCATTGGAGGTGAAACAGGCAATGTCCAGGAAAATAACAGCAGCACTCGCTTTGGGGCTGGTGGGCGTGTTCGCCGCCGGCGCGACCGCGGCCGTCGATCTGCAAATCACCGAGATCTACATGGGCCTCAGCGGCCCGGATGGGACCGCCGACTGGTTTGAACTCACCAATTACGGGGACACCACGGCGGATACCGGCGCCTACCTCTACGACGACAGCAGCGCCGATTTCAGCGAGGCTTTGGCGCTGGAGTCCATCGCGCTCGCGCCCGGCGCCTCGGCCGTGTTCCTGCTCGCCGAGGCGGACGATGCCGCGACGGCCAAGGACGAGTTTGAGGCCATCTGGGGGGCCGGAATCGCGGTCGGTCTCGTCGTCGACGGCGCTGGTTTGGGCCAGAGTGGCGACGCAGTGACCCTGTTCGATAGCGGCGCGACGATCGTTGACGATGTGGCCTATACCGGGCTACAGGCCGGTGACGGCGCGCGCACCATGCAAATCCTCAATGACACCCTTTCGCTGTCGGCGGTTGGGCAGAATGGCGCCTACGAAGCGGCGCCGTTCGCGAACGAGAATTTCGATGGCGGGCAGGTCACGCTCGTCGGTTCGCCCGGCACGGTCGTACCCGAGCCGGCGACGCTCGCCCTGCTCGCCCTCGGCGGCCTGACCCTGATCCGCCGCCGGTAGTGCGTCGCAGGCTGCGTTCGAGCGGATACTCCACTCCATCGGGCGCACGCTCACACAAGCGCATACGGGGAAGAGGCGGTCCCCCGACCGCCTCTTCCTTGACGCATTCCATGACCCCATTGGAGTTCGGCCAAGGATGGACACCATGAAAGCAAAGCGCAAGCGACAGACGCAACCAGGGTTTACGCTCGTCGAGTTGCTGGTGGTTGTTTCGATCATCGCCCTGTTGATCTCGATTCTGATGCCGTCGCTGCGCAAGGCGCGCGACCAGGCCAAACGCGTGGTCTGCGCCGCCAACCTGTCGGGCTTCGAACGGGGGTTCTTCGGTTACGCGAACGAGAACCAGGATTACGCGTGCAGCGGGAGCTTCGATCCGGACATCGACAACGGGCGCGACGGACCGGTCGACAAGGTGGGCTGGGTGGCCGACCTGGTCAACAACGGCTACGCCTTCCCGGCCGAGCAGCTCTGCCCGTCCAACGAGGCCAAGGTCAACCAGAAGCTCAGCCAGGGCAGCAGTGGGGTCTATCCCAACGTCTACTCAAACGGCGACGACTACTCGTCTTGGGACCTCATCGACGAGCGCATTCGCCGGGGCTACAACACGAACTACACCCAGTCGTGGTACATGGCCCGGACGGAGATGCGCGACTTCCCCGCCGGGGCGAACCCGCGGCGGCTATCCGACACGATCGGTCCGTTGCGGTTGAGCTTGATGTTGCGGGTGAGTGGGGCGGCCGTCCCGCTGCTCGGCGACGGCGGGCTCGAGGTCACGGAAGGAGACACGTACAGCGGCGCCCTGGGGCTGGGGCCGCGCACGATCAAAACGATGACCGACGGGCCGATTACGCCCCGTTTCGCGCCGCAGAACTACACCGACTTCGGCCCGGCCCACGGCTATAGCACGCTGCGCGCCCGCGGGGCCGCGACCAACCGCGATCGGGCCAACATCCTCTTTGCCGACGGACACGTGGACGTCTTTGTCGACAAGGTTCACGACGGCCAGCGCGACGGGCAGTTCGGGCTGGAATACGACCGCACCCTGGGCGAATACGTGCAAACCGACGTGGACGCCCAGGTGTTTGACGGGGTCATCACGCTGGGCCGCCGTTCGCGAAACTTCAATCGCCGCATGTGACGCGTCGCAACTCGGGCAAGCGCAGGGCTTACAGGTGGTGGGGCGACCGGTGGAACGCGCCAAGTCGCGCGCACGTCACCATCGCACCGGCATCCGCCGCCGAAACATCGAACAATCAAAGGAGAATGGGAACATGAAGAAGGGATTGCTCACCGCCGTCGCCGTTGCCGCGCTCTGGGCGCCAACGGCGAACGCGGTGGTTTTCATGAATGAGGTGGTGATCAACCCCGCGGGCGGCTACGACGCGACGCGGGAGTTCATCGAGTTGATGGGCACGCCGGGCAAGAAGCTGGATGGTTACGCCATCGCCTTGCTCAACGGCGGGCTGACCAAGTATTATCCCCTGAACTCCTTGCCGTCGTCAGCAACCAATGACACGGAAATCGACGAGTTCTTCAGCCTCGACGGGTTGGAACTTGGCCCCAATGGCCTGCTGGTCATCGGGATCGCTCCGGAGTCGGCCGGCTACTATCCCCAGTTTCTCGCCGACGCAAACTTCCACACCTGGAGCACGCTGTGGAACGGCGGCCTGGATGATCCCGGCAAGCTGAACAACGACGGTTCGGCGAACCTGTTCCTCATCCGCAACCGGCCCGGCGCAACGGAAGCCGATCCGACCAACCCGGCCGGTCTGCGCTGGGCCAAGGACATTTCGCACGACGCCGAAATCGACCGCCCCGTCATCGATCCCCAGGACGGCGTCGCCAAGGACCAGTTCGGCAACGGAGCCATCGATAAGGGCGAGGTCGATCCGTTAGGCAATCCCACCCTGGACCTGCGCGGTTTCCAGACCCCCGACATATCCGACGACCTGGAGATCGTGGACGAGGTCAGCATGGAAAACGAACGGGGATGGGAGTACGACGTGGATACGCGCCATGTTGACAGCAACAGCGTCGTTCCCGGCCTTCCCGCGCGCAAGGTGCACGCGCTCGATGATCCCCAGGGTTTCAATCCGGACGCCTTGTCGCGCGTGGATTACCGCACCAAAGGGCAAGGCCACACACCCGCGGCCGGCGCCATCGGCGAGCTGCCCAACGGCAACAACTGGCAGGACACGGCCACGGAGCAGTGGGTCCGCGGCGAGTCTGTCGTCGGCGAGGATGCCAACTTCTACCCCATCTTCTTCTACAGCAACGCCGCCAACACCAACCCGGACGCCATCCAGCCGTACGAGACCAATGTGCCGCAATGGCTCGCGGACGGCACAGGAGCGGAGTACAACTTCGCCGCCGCCAACACCTACGAGATCATGGCCGGCCGGGTCAATCCGCTGGCGGTTCCCTTTATTCCCGGCGACAGCGACCGGGACGGCGATTGTGACGCCGACGACATCGCCAAGATTGCGGCGGTATTCGGCAACGATGACTGGGTATTCAGCAACAGCTACGCGACGGCGCCCGAGGGCAAGGACGGCGACCCCGCCAACCAGACGCGGCCCTGGGACGTCGACGCGACCGGCGACAACGGCATCGAGGCCAGCGACCTGCAATGGACCCTGAATTTCCAGGGCGATACGACCGGGCGCATCGTGGGCGTGCAGTACGACGGACCGACCCCGGCGGCCACCGGAGTGATTCTCAACCCCAACGTCGGCGTGGAATGCACGGTTACTGCCAGCGCGGCATCGGCCTCGGGCCGGCCGCTGTCGAACCTGGCCGTCGGCGACACCGTGACGGTCACCATTGCCGCGCGGGTGACCACCGGTGCCCATCTGACCGCTGGTGCAGAAAACGGCGTCATGCAGTTCGTACAGGACGTCGCGCTAACGACGGCCGGTGTGCTGCGCGTGGTGGACGTCGGACCGCTGGGCGACTTCGCGACGACGCGCGCCGCCATCCAGACGCCCCAGGGAAGCAGTGGCGATCTGGGCGTCACCACGGTCAACGGCCACACGACGAGTTTTGCCGCCGGACTGAGCGCGCCGGCAGACCTGTACGAAGTGACCCTGGAGGCCGTCGGCGCCGGCGCCACGACGCTGACCGTTTCACCCGTGGCCGAGGCGAAGTTCGCCGCTTCCACGCCCGCGGGCCTGAAGGTCGGTCATACGGCCAGCAACGGCAACCCGGCATCCGCGAGCTATCCCGCGGCAATTGCACTGAGCGTCCGCGTGCCTGGCGACATCGACGGCGACGGCGACGTGGATGCCGATGATTTCACCGACTGGAGCGATTGCATGACCGGCCCGGCAGGCGGAATACCGGTCGATTGTGACGGTTACGACCTCGACCTCGACGGCGACGTGGACCTGATGGACTTCGGCCAGTTCGCGGAGTTGATGTAAAACCGACGGTGGGGGGCAACTGTGGTGGAGCTGCCCGGTGACGTGCCGCATGGCGGCGCACGACGTCGTCGAGCCTCCCCGTGGCCGCCATGCTGAGCTTGCCCCGGCAGTGCTCTGCCTCCCCGTGGTAATCCCGCGCATACCGCCATCCGGGGAACCGTCATGCACGGTTCCCCGGATGGCGTCTTATACGAGCGTCCGCCGCCTATCGGCGACGGCGCAGCAGGGCCAGCCCGCCAAGCGCCAGCAAAGCGAGCGACGCCGGCTCGGGCGTGATGACGAAGGCGAGGTCCAATGACTCGGTGAACATGGGCGGCTCAAACAACTCCACCCACGGCGCGCCGGGCGCCCCGGTCACCGCGTCGTCGAGAAAGTGGTTGATCGACGACTTCCATCCCCAGCGCAGGTCCGGTTGGACGACCTGGGCGGAGATGGCCAGCCAGTAAACCTCGTCTCGCTGCTGGAAGAACCAATTGGATGGGTCGAGGAAAACGTTGTACTGGAAATAGTTTTCGTGATCCCCTTCGATGAACTGCCCCGTGATCGGGTCATACCAGCCCTGCACGGACGGCGGGTCGATGGGAACAGCGTTGAAGTTCGTAATCACGGCATCCCACAGCAGAACATCCGGCTGGCTGAAGCCGCCGGCCGAGCCGGGATCGTTGCTGTAGATGGCAATGTTGAAGGCCTCGATGGTGCCCTCGATTCCGTTGCGCCACGATCCCCACCAGTGCAGATCCGTAACCGGTCCGGTCTGGCTGCATTGCCAGTCGTCGGCGAGGATGCGCGGGGCGGTCGCGTTCACGTCCCAGCCGTTGGCATCCGGCATTTGGGGAAAGTGCATCTTGTGGCCGTCGCCGGGCTGCCAGTCCGCGACCGCGGGGGCGCAGAGCCAGCCGATGACCACCAGGATGGCCAGTGAGCGTTTCATGGGAGTCTCCTGAAGCGAGCGTGCGTTTGCTCGCCGCGGCCACCCGGCCCGGCATGGCAGCAAACGCGGGATCCGAGTCTCTCTCTCCCGGATCTCTCCCCCTTAGAACGCGGCTGAGACGGTGAGCATCGCGGGTGGCCAGGATTGCTCTTCCTGTTCGGGCAAGGTGTTGCCACATGTCCGCAAAGGCTGCTGATGCCACGCGCAGATGCTCGATTTCACGACATGCACGCCTCCTTTCCCGGGCCCGCTGACCGGCGCAAAGAATCAACGGGCAACAAGCTGACGCGGCATGAATCACTTCACGGACCGATGTGGATCGTCTCCCCTTTCGGCACTTGGTGCATCTGTGGGTGATGCCGACATGCTCTCCAGAATTGGTTGTGATCGTTATGTGAGGCAAAAGCAAATACGGCGCAAGACCCGCAAGGACAATCAAAGCGATCCTCAAGCAATAAAGCGTTGCTGTTGCTTGCCTTGGGGCAAAAACCTGAGGGAATGCGCCAGCGGTGAGAGCGCATTCGCCGGGACTGTGCTGCCTGACCGGGCAGGAAATGAGACAGGGCGCCGCACGCTTCGCGCACGGCGCCCTGAAGAGTCGATGGATTGGCAACGCCGGACGTCTACTTGTCGGCCTGTAGCTCCTTGATCTCCTCCGGCAGCTCGAACATCTCGTCCGGAATATCAACGTTCAACTCCACCTTGGTCAGCTTAATGATCTGGGTCATGCCCATCAGGCTGACGCGGCTCTCAAAGGGCATCTTGATGCCTTCGACCTCGCGGTAGTCGCTGACGTCGATGGTGGCGGGAATTTCCCCTTGCGGCGTGATCTGGGTCTGGAGCATCCGCTGAAGCAGACCGCTGTCCTTCGCGTAATACCGGGTTTCGGGCTTGCCGTCCTTGGGCGTAAGTTCGACCTTGTAGCAAACCACCCCGTCGATCTCCTCCTCGCCGACGGTCTTGCGCTCGGGGAAAAGCGTCTTCCACTTGAGGTCGCTGTCGAAATCAGCGTGGCGGAGCAGAAACGCCTTCTCCTCGCCTTCCTTGATCGCGGCCCCGGTCATGGCGTTGATCTCCCAGACTGTGTCGCCGGTGACGCCCTGTTCCATTTTGCCCATGGCGGGGGAGGTGATGATCAGGCGCATGCGATTGGGCCGTTCGTGGTAGGCCTTCATCTCCATACTGATGTTCATCCCCGCAAGTTCGACGGTGCCTTCCTCCACCCGCGTCTTGATCTTGCGGTGAGCCTCCTCTCCGCCGGTGGCCTGGATGTACCGCGTGAGGACCTCATCGGCGCTGGGGAGTTTGTCTTCGGCGGCCTGTCCGCTGGCGGCCGCAAAGAAGCCGATAGTAAGCAGTGCGCAAAAAACGCGACGGGTGTGGGACATGGTTCAATCTCCTGTTTGAGAATCTCAATCCTGCATTTACCGGGTAACCTGCTTCAGCCAGGCGACCGCCGCGGCGAGCACGGGGTCCTCGCCGGCATGCCAGGCCTCAAGGTCAGGCGCGATGGACTCATCCACCTCAACGCCACGCCCTTCGATGGGCATGCCGCCGGTGGTGACGTAGTTGGCGATGATGTACTGCAATCGATCGCCGTTGGGAAGCTTGCTGATCGCCGACGGAAGCGCAGCACCCGCCGTAGGCTCGCCGAATACGCGCGCACCGGCCACGTCGCGCAGTCCGGCCGCGAGAATCTCCCCCGTCGATGCGGTGCAGCCGTCCACCAGAACGGCCAGCGGCCCGGTGAATGCCCGGGCCTGGGGCTGAACGTGGAAATTCACCGTGTTCTCCCGGGTGATGAACTCGCCCAGCGACGCCGGCTCATCGACGAACATGCCGCTCATGCCCATGGCCAGCGCGCCGATCCCGCCGACGTTGCCGCGCAGATCGACGATCACCCCGTTTGCGTCGTGAAAGTCGCGGATCGCCTGGCGAAACTGCGGCATCAGAACACCCGGGTGAAAAAAGAGGTTGAAATGGATATAGCCAATATTGTCTTCCAGCCGCCGGGCCTCGAACTGGAGACTCGCGGGCGGCATGTGGCCGAACTGAAAGACCGCTCCCGGGGGCTCGACCAGGTTGAAGGTGTGCGTGACCATGGCATCGCCGCGGTCCCGGAAGGTCACGCGCACCTCGCGGTCGCACGGTCCGCGAAGGGGCGTTTCGGCGTGTACCGTCCGCTGCAATTCCAGGGCATGCGGGTGCATCCCGGGGTCAAACGCGGCGAGGTGATCCTGCATATCCTCTCCGTCCACCGTGGCGACGATCCAGCCGGGTTCGACGCCGACCTGGGCGGCCGGCGAATCGGGATGAACGCGAAAGACCACCATCTCCCCGTCGATGACGCGAACCGAAACGCCGATCGTGCAGGAGAGTATCTCGGGGTCTTCGGCGTCGTCGACGGCCACGGCCGCGTCGGTGGTGGACGCGTTCGTCCCGGCGTCCGACTTGTTCGACCGCGAGTCCTCGTCGTCCTCGTCCGCGTACGCCTCTCGGGGAATCAGACCGACGTGGGTTTGATCCAGTCGGGCGATCAGCGCTTGCGTGGCCGCGAGGTACGCTTCCCGGGTGTCCGCCTGGGCCACCTGGGGGCGGAAGCGGGCCCGTTCGGCCTCCCAATCCAGGCCATTCAGCTCAGGGTCGAAGTGCTTGTCGCGAATCGTCTCCCACACGACGTCGAAGCTGGCGAGGTTGGCGGCGCGTTCGGCCGGCGTTAAGGTCACCGGGCGCGAGGCGCAGCCCAGCGGCACGAGGAGGGTCAGACCCAGCAGGGCGCACCATCGTGACCCGCGGCGTGGCAAGGGCGTTGATTGCATGCGGTTCTCCGGAGGACTGGCGTCGTGTTGCGTCGTCGTTGCTCCTGTCGTTACGCTTACTCGATGGCTTCACGCGTTGTCAACGGGCCTGACAAACGTTGAGGCTTCACGATGATTTCCGACAACCTCGGGGTTGCGTGCAGGTATGAATGACCGCGATCGGGCCCTTGCAGGAGGAGGCTGACATGCAGAGATTGCAGATTCGGACGTTCGTTTGGTCGGTGGCGGCCGCGATAATTCTGGCGAACGGCCAGGCGGCGCTCAGCGGCGATGAACCTCGCGTGTTGCACAAAGAAACCGTCGTCCCGGCGACGGTGGACCAGGTCTGGCGGGCCTGGACGACGCCCGAGGGCATGGCGGAATTCTGGGTGTCCGGGGCGACCATCGAGCTGCGCCCGCTGGGCAAATATGAACTCTACATGGTCCCCGACGCGCCGGAAGGTCAGCGGGGCAGCGAAGGTTGCAAGGTGCTCAGCTTCGTGCCGCAGGAAATGCTCTCGTTCCAGTGGAATTTCCCCCCATCGATTCCGGCGTTGCGCGACGTCGAAGCCCAGACCCAGGTGATCCTGCGCTTCGAAGAGCTCGATGGCGGCCGCGTGCGCGTCCGCCTCGATCAGCTCGGCTGGGAGGAGGGCGAGGCCTGGGATGCCGGATATGCCTACTTCGACCGGGCGTGGAGCTACGTGCTCGATCGGCTGCAAGCGCACTTCCAAACGCAGGCCGGACAGCCGCAGTCATGGGTGGACGGGGCGGTGACGGTGACCGTGGAGCAGTACCCGATCAAGCGGCAGATCTTCAGCGTCGAGGTTCCCGCGCCGGTGGCAACGGTGTGGGAGACGATGACCACCGTCGACGGCGTGCGCAGTTTTCTCTCCCCGGATCCCCGGATCGAGCTGGCGGTGGGGGGCGCCTACGAGCTGTTCCCCGGGTCGACGCAACGGGTGCAGGCGTTTGTGCCCCAGCGGATGCTTGTGGTCACCGGCAGCGCGCCGCTTGAATTCCCCAACGTGCGCCAAGGCGGCACGTGGGCGGTGCTGGAGTTCGCTGCTCTGGACGACGCACGCGCGCAGGTGCGCATGACCTGCGCCGGCTGGCAGGAGGGGCAGGAATGGGAGCAGGCGTTCGAATACTTTCTGGAGAACAACCCGGTCTTCTTGAACCTGCTCCGCAAGCGTTTCGCCGAGGGGCCGCTCGAGTGGACCCGCCATGACGACGGGCCGCCCACCTTCGAGCGTATCTCCCGCTAGGCAAGCAGGTTAAGCCGCGTGGTCACGGGCAACGCAGCAGCCGTAATGGGGTGTCGAGAAGTGTAAAATAGCCGGCGGAAGATCTTTCTTTCGCCCGCGCGTTTCGCTAAGCTACCGGCCATTGGCGAGCAGGGTGACTGTTCGCTCATCGGGCACTCTATACACGCGGATCCGACAACTTGGGCTTCCGTGATCGCCGCGCGGCGAGCTGCGCGCGGGGATCGCCACGCGCCTGAAGCGGCGCCGCCGGACGCACCGGCCGCGCGGCAGACGGGAAAGGTCTGGATGGGCTGTGGACTGTGTTCTTACGAAAGGCAAGACAGTGAAACGCAAACTGGCAGTGACGGGAATGGTTCTGGCGATGACGGCCGTGATCGCTCATCAGGCGGTCAGCAAAGAGGAGCCCGGCGAGCAGCAGGCCGGTGGGCAGGGGCAACAGCCTTCGCCCGCCGAGATGCAGGCCATGATGGAGCAATGGCAGAAACTCATGACCCCGGGAGAGGCCCATCACCGTCTCGAACCGCTGGTCGGCGAGTGGAATGCCGTGATGAAAACGTGGTGGGGCGGTCCCGGCAGCCCGGCCATGGAAACCAAGGGGTCTTGCGAACGCCATTGGATGCTGGAAGGGCGCTTCCTGCGCGAACAGTTCAAGGGCAACGTGATGATGCCCACCGCCGACGGCCGTATGGAAACCAAGCCATTTGAAGGCCTGAGTTTCCTGGGCTACGACAACCATCGCAACCTCTACCAAGGCACGTGGATGGACAGCATGGGCACCGCGATGCTGCACTACAGCGGCGCCGCCGACCCCGCCGGCAAGGTCTTCACCTTCTACGGCGAAATGGATGAGCCCACCATGCAGGTCGTCGGCCGACACGTCAAGTACGTCACGCGCATCATCAGCCACGACAAGCATGTCTTCGAGATGTATGATCTGCACGCGGGCGACGACTACAAGGTCATGGAAATTACCTATACGCGAAAATAGTGATTCACTTGGACCGCCGGTAAGCACGCGGGCCGGCCCAGCTCACAAAGGAGAGTGTTATGGCAGCAGTCAATCCCATTCCGGAAGGGTATCACACCGTTACCCCGCACCTGATCGTGCAGGGCGCCGGCGACGCCATCGAATTCTACAAGCGCGCCCTCGGCGCGGAGGAGCTGTTCCGCATGCCCGGGCCCGGCGGAGCGATCATGCACGCCGAATTGCAGGTGGGCTCCTCCCGCATCATGCTCTGCGACGAGTTCCCCGGCATGGAGTACAACAAGAGCCCGGCGAGCCTCAACGGTTCGGCCGTCACCCTCAGCCTCTACGTCGAAGACGCCGACGCCGCCTTCAACCGCGCCGTCGAGGCCGGCGCGACCGCCACCATGCCCCCCATGGACGCCTTCTGGGGCGACCGCTACGGCAAGTTCCGCGACCCCTTCGGCCACGAGTGGGCGGTCATGCAGCACATCAAGGACCTCACGCCCGAAGAGATCCAGAAGGGCGCCGAGGAGTGGATGAAGAACGCCCCGGAAGCGTGCGGCTAGTCGCGCCGCCCGCGGCAGGGCCAGTCCGCTCGACGCGTTTATGAGACAACGCCCCGGAGCGATCGGCGATCGGCCGGTCGCTCCGGGGCTTCTTTGTCGCGCAGCATTGCAGGGCGCCCCGATACGCGGACAATGGCCGCGTGTACGTTTCGGCTCCATGTCGGACAGGCCGCAGCCGGAATGCCTGCGCGACCGTCGTCGTGATCGGCGGCCTGATCGCGTCCACCGGCTGCCATCAGACCGGCTGGGAAACGTGCTTCCCGCAGGTGCATGTGGAGAATGTCCGCCGCGCCGCCGACCGCGTGTTCGCGCGGGCCGTCATGTTCAAACCGACTGAAGCGGCGCGGGCGTCCACCGAAGCACGCTTTGCGCCCCTGTTTCTAACCGAATGCTGCCCGTCCGAACCTCCTTCCGGCGGCGCCACGGGCAACTGCCCGGCGCTGATTGGAGCCGTGACGTGGAGCCGCCGGACGGCCGTCATCGCCGGCGTGCCCCACGAACAATGGACCTACTGCTGGGTGGCTCGTCCGGGTCAGGACGCCGCAGGCGAAGCCGACCCCGCAGCGGACGCGGGCATCGTGGGCACGCTGCGGATCACGCTGGATGCGGGCGGAATGCCCGCGATCTGGGAGGTCCGCACCGGCGTTGAGTCCCTGGTGGGCCTCTACGTGGGCCGCCGGTTGGAAGACGATCTGTGCAAGCTTTACGGGCCTGTATCGCCGACGATGCGGTATGCTGTTGAGCGAGCAGCGGGAGTAGGTTCGGGCGCGGCGGAGCATCGCTGCCTTGCTGCGGTGGTCGTTCGCGTGCTCGACGATGCCCCCGAGCCCATGGGCCCCATCGTTTACCTCGACGCGGCCGGTCGGGTCACCAGCGTGGCCTGCCGCTGCATGCCCGCCCAGGTGGACGAGATCGCGGCCTCCGGCGCTTACGATCTGCGTGCCGGGCAGGCCGATGGACTCCTGCCGGCCGACCCGGACTGGCTGGAATCGGCCCTCCGCCTGCCGGCAAACTGGTGATACGCCCCACGAGGCGGCATTCGCCCTCGGTCGGCAAGCCCCTATAATCCGGCAACGCGTTGGGATCAGGCTGTGCCGGTCCTCACGTCACCCGTCGGCGTCGGGGCCGGCGATGAACAGTCCGGTTCGCAGGATGTCGAAACGATCTGATGATGCCGACAGTGCTCGCCGAGAAGTTTAACCAAATGCAGGATCACCTGCGCCGCCTCGAATCCATCGCGGTCGCCTTCTCCGCCGGCGTGGATTCCACCTTCGTTCTCAAGGTCGCAGTTGACGTGCTGGGGCCGGAGAACGTGGTCGCGGTGACGGCGCGCAGTCCGAGCGTGCCGACCGATGAACTCGAGGCCTCCCGCAACCTCGCGGAGTCCATGGGCGCCGAACACGTCTTCCTCGATACCGACGAATTCGCCAACGCGAACTACACCGCCAACCCCACCAACCGCTGCTACTTCTGCAAGAGCACCTTGTACACGCACATGGGGCGGTTTCTCGCCCAGCGCGGCATCCGCTGGATGGTCAACGGCACGAATGCCGACGACCTCGGCGATTGGCGCCCCGGGTTGCAGGCGGCCAGCGAATACCAGGTCGCCTCGCCCATCGCCGATGCGGGGCTCACCAAGGCCGACGTGCGGACGCTGTCGGCCGACCTCGGCCTCCCCACCCACGACAAGCCCGCCAGCCCCTGTCTGTCGAGCCGCATTCCCTACGGCCAGGCCGTCACCCCCGAAAAACTGCGCATGATCGACGCGGGGGAAAAGTTTCTCCGCACCCGGTTCGGCCTGTACGAGTGCCGGGTACGGCACTACGGCAGTTTCGCGCGGATCGAGGCGCCGGCCGCGGATGTTCCGGCTTTGCAGCAGGCTGCCGCGCACCGGGAAATCGAAGACCACTTCCGCTCGCTCGGTTTCGATCGAGTGGAGATCGACCCGCAGGGGTTCCGCAGCGGGTCGCTCAACGAAGTCATCGCCTTTGGGAAAAGACAATCCGGCGCGTAGCTCAGCCGCTCCGTCCGCAGCCGCAAATCGCATCGCAGAACAGGAGGGCGTCGCGCGCCTGGCAGGGAGACGTGTGCCCTTCGGCACGCCGTCGATTCACTGGCTTGCGCAAAAAGGGGGCGGACAAGTGGGCGGCGTCCGGTTCGATTGCATGCTGCCGCCCACTGTCCCGCTTCTTCCCCCGACGGAAAACACCGCTCCAAAAGGAGCAGAGTTGCATACCCAGGTTTCGTCAGCCCCTTGGGGTATCAGCGTATCGACGCGGTTGGGGCGGCGCCAGCATGGCCGGCGACGCGTGTCGTACGGGCCTTCAGGGGTACTGCGCACCTTCCGCGCCGAAGGCGTTGACCGCCCCCAAACGCGTTGGACCCAAGCACGCCCGCACATGCCTGCGTCCTTTAATTGTCGTGCCCGAAATTCCCTGACAACCGCGTCTGCAGTGACCTTCCCTCGACGCGGTACCACGATAATTATTCCCTTGAAACACGCGAAGGCAAGCGGGTGGCCGAATTCATCTCTGCGCGCAAAATCGCCCGGCACGGAGCGCGCCCTCACCGCCCCAAGAGACCGCTCCAGAGAAGAAGCCGATCCCTTCGCGGCATTGCGCCGTTTCACTCATTCGCCTCAATTGATATGGGCGCGTGACTTTGGGGCGTGGATGCGGTTCGTCTCACGATTCCACATGAAATGCGGGCCCTTGAGCGTATCGAAACGCTTGCGCTGATCAAAAAGCTCCGCGGGCGCGTCTGCGCTACCCATGATCTGAAGGATGCCGCCGTCCTCGCGCGTATACGTGATTTGATGCGCGATCGCCGAAATACCCGCGTCGGCGAAGTAGACCTGATCCGAGGCGGTGAACGCCTGCACGTCGTTGCCGCTCAGCCGTCCGGCCCCGGACTCAGGCGCGTCCGTATCGCGCACGAATTGCACGATCAGCGTCTGGCAGTTGAGCTTGGCCTCGCGCCCGCCGTCGTAGCTGCCGGTGGAGACTCCCTTCATTTTGTCGCCTGTAGCATGAACCAGGGTGACATCCTTGAGGAACTCGGCCGTGGCCAGTTCATCCCGATAGCGCATCGCCTCCTGCCACGCGATGTAGGTCTGCGAGGGCTCGCCGCCCACCATCCGCCCGAACGGGGTCACGTTGCCGTCGGCATCCCCGGCCGCGGCGGTTCGGCCATCCTCGGCTGACGGCCTGCGGTAATCTTCAATGAGCAGCGTACCGGCCCCCTCCACGTGGACATACCGCTGCCGCAGGTCGATGGCCATGATCGGCCCGGCGAAGCGCACCCGGCTGCGCAGCTCATGGGTGGTTTCGTCTTCGTTATGCGAAGTGGCCACCACGTCGCCAGTGGCATAGATATACACCGGCTCCTTGTCGAACGCCGGACCCGTGACCGCGAAGCGGCGATCGCCATCCTCACCCGCCCGCTCGATCAGCGGGGTGAGCAGCCACCATTTGTCCGCCCGGGCATCGGCATCCGCCGCGGCAAGCTGCCCCTCGGATGGCGCGGTCTCGGCGAAGTCCACGCGCAAGCTTTCGCAGGCAAACGCGCTGGTCTTGGATTCGATATTGACCTGTCCGTGGAAGACGGCCTCGTTACGCGGCCCGTCGAAAGCCATCCGGTCCGCCCATTTCACGCTGACCAGCAGCGGCTCGTCCAGGATCCGGCCGTCAATGTCCTGCTTGCTGGGAAAGGTCATGCGGCCGCTGCCATCGACACGGGCGGTCTGGCGCACGGCGTCGAAGGGGATGGGCGTGGGCGCAGCGATGGAGAAATCGCCCAACGCGACGAAAGCCGTCCCGCCGTCCCCCGGGGTGACCAGCCCGGACTGAATCTCACGCCCTCTGGCGAATGCGCACTCCAGCTTGCCACAGTCAATATCCAGCCGCTGCGCGGGGTCGCGCACCTCGACGGCGCCGTATGCCTTAAGGTCCTTGATCCCGGGTGTGTAGGACTTCTCCTGTTCGTACGCGGCCCGGATCGCCTCCCAGTTCAGCGCGTCCGGGTTCTCTCCTTGCTCCACCGCCCGCTGCCGCGCGACGGCCAGGTTGAACGGCGGCCGATCGACGTCTTCTTCGATCAGCTCGAGGGTCAGCAGAATGCGGTCCGCCGCGCGAATGTACTTGGCGTCCTGGCTCATCCGTGCGTCGCCGTACGCCCGCACCGTGGTGGGGTACTGCTTGCCGTGAGGCCCCAGGGCGAAATCCAGCTCGATGCGCTCACATTGAATGCGCTCGGCGCCGCGGTCCATCACCACGTCGCCCACAAACACCGCCGACTCGAGGATCTCCCGCTCCACCGTCACCTGCTCGCCCGTGCGGGGATTCAGCCGGGTGAGCGGAGCCTTGCCAAACCGTGCGGTAACCTCGCGCTCGAAGCGAATGTCCAGCGGAACGGCGTCGTTGTCGTCAATCGTGCCATCGGCGTCGGGCGGCGCCTCCACCAGGCTGCGTGCCTCGGTGGTGATCAGTCGGCCGCCCGGACCCGTCGCCCGCGCTTCCTGGGCGGAACGGTTGAGCTGGATCTCCCGGCCGAACAGCTCGCCCGACCCCTTCAGTACCACGTGCGCGGGTTCATTCGTACGGCCGACCAGGCGGACGTACTCATTCTCATTGCGATAGTGCAGTTCAGCGCACTCGACGTGCGTCTTGGCGTCCTCCACGACCACCTCGTCGCCCGACGCGTGGATGTGCACGCGCTGCTCGGCGTCGGGGGCGCGGTCGGTCAACCGTCGCGAGAGGATCTTTAACGGGCCGCTCCAGGCCAGTTCGATCCGATGGGTTCGATCGATGGTGGGCGGCGGCGCCACTGGCTGGGTCGTCGCCTGCTCCGCCGCAAGAGCCTCCTCCACCGTCATCCCCGGCGGCGCCTGCCGGGCCATCTCGCGCTCGCGCTGGCGAAAATCAAAGAGCACCCGCAGATGGTCCGCCGCGAGCGTCCCCACCCGCTGCTCGCTTTCGAACTCCGCAACACGCACGTCCCCTTCGAACTCCGCAACGTACTCGTCCGTCGGGCGAACGCGCGGGGCCGGTGGGGCGTCCTCCGCCAGGAGGGGCGGCAGGTCGGAGTCGCCGAGCGGCGCAGTCGCCGGCGGCGGTGTCGGCGTGGGCCGCGGCGTCGCAGCAGACGCCGTTGCGCCACTATCTTCGGCCGACGCCTCCTCCGCGGCCGTCCCCATGCCCACCGCGAACCGGTTGTTCATCCCATAGACGATGATCCGCTCGCCTTCCCGTACCACCAGCTCCTCGACGCGGCTCTCCAGCTCGTTGTAGCGCAGGTGCAGACCACGTCCGAGGATGGTCGTCTCGGCCGCCTCCACCCGGAACGGCCCGTCGGTCTCCACCCGGGCGAATTCAAAATCCAGCGCAATATCGTCCATGTACAGCTTGATGAACCGCTCCCCCTCGGTCTGTTGCTGCTGCTCGGGCGTGAGTGCCTCGCGTTGCTCCTCGTTGAGCCGGTCGACGGTGATGCGGACATTGCCGATCAACTCCCCGCTACGGGGCTCGGGGGTGCCGCCCTCGACATTTTTCACCTGTATCCGGCCCCGATCGGCCGTGACATGGATGAACTGCCCCCGCGGCGTGCGCACCCGAATGACCGGCCGGACAATCTCCAGCTCCCCCTTGGTGTCGGTGTGCCGCCACTCTTCGCCGAAGATGTCCCCGCGAGGCCGGCCCGACTCGTCATCGAGGCTGTGATGGAAGCCCTTGCCCGGCTTGATCGTGAAGGTCTCGCCGTTGACCGAGAGGCGCGTCTCTGGGGACTCGGTGGCCTCGGGGGTCGCTGTCGGGGCCGGGGTCGGCGTCGCGACGACCACCGGGCCGGTCTGCATCTCCCGCTGCTGATACAGCACGTACAGCGTGCCCACCAGCAGCAGTGAAATGACGGCCAGAAAAACAGTACGCAGTTGGCGTGCGTGCATGCGCTAGCTCTCGAATCGCGGTCGCAGCATCGGTGTCAACAGTCGGGCCGGAGGTGCACGTCGCCCGGTGGGACGCAGCCTGGGGGCACCTGCGAGTTTCCGACCGCGCCAAGGCAAAACGGGATTCTATCGCCGCAGGACCGATGTGCCAACAAACCTGCATGCCGCCATGACCGCGACCCTATGCGGCCGCCGGCCGTCCACATTCCACAATTCACAGCCTCGCTGAAGCGTGAAATCCGCCCCCGTGGGGCTACAATCCGCAACATGGTGGACCGGATTTACCTGGACAACAACGCGACGACCAAGCCCCTCGACCCAGTCGTGGACGCCATGACCGACGTCCTGCGCCACGCCTACGCCAACCCCTCCAGCGTGCACCAGTTCGGCCAGGCTGTCCGCCACCGCCTGGAGTGTGCCCGAGGGCAGGTTGCGGCCCTCATCGCCGCGCAGCCCCGGGAGATCGTCTTCACCTCCGGCGGCACCGAGAGCATCAACCTCGCGATTCGCGGGGCCCTGGCGTACAGGCCGGGCAAGACGCGAGTGGTGACCTCCGCCGTCGAACACAGCGCCGTGCAACGCCTCGGTCAGCAGCTCGCCCGCGAAGGCTACGAAGTGATCGAAGTGGGCGTCGATGCCGCCGGACGGCTCGACCTCGCCGCGCTCGCGGCCGCGCTCACCGACGACACGGCCCTTCTGTCGGTCATGTGGGCCAACAACGAGACCGGGGTGCGCTTCGACGTGGAGGCGATCGCGGCCCTGGCCGAGCAGCGCGGCGTGCCGCTGCACCTCGACGCGGTCCAGGCCGCGGGCAAAACCCCCATCGATGTGACCGCTGTTCCCTGCCACCTGCTCAGCTTGTCAGCCCACAAGTTCCACGGCCCGAAGGGCGCCGGGGCCCTGTACGTCCGGCGGCGCACCCGGCTGCGCCCCTTGATCATCGGCGGACGCCAGGAGCGCGACCTGCGCGGCGGCACGGAGAACGTGGCCGCGGCCGTCGGCATGGGCGTGGCGGCCGACGCCGCCCGCGACGCGCTCACCGACGTTGCCGCCATCGCGGCGCTGCGCGATCGGCTCGAACGCGGCGTGTCCGCGGCCATCGAGACCGCCCGCGTCAACGGCGCCGGCGCCCCCCGAATCGCCAACACGAGCAACATCGGTTTCCACGCCCTCCAGGCCGAGGCGCTGCTCCTGCTCTTGAGCGAGCACGGCGTATGTGCGTCCGCCGGTTCGGCGTGCAGCAGCGGCTCGCTCGAACCATCCCACGTGCTTCAGGCCATGGGCGTCGTCCAGGAGTACGCTCACGGCAGCATCCGCTTCAGCCTCTCGCGGTTCACGACCGAGGCCGAGATCGACGCCGTCGTGGCCCTGCTGCCGCGGTTGATCGCCCGCCTCGGCGGTTAACCCTGCCGGAAAGGCCGCCTTCGCGTCATCCCCCGTCAGATGGCCCTGGCCTAAGCGGCAGGCACGTCGCGCCGGCGGAAATACCACCATCCGATCATCCAGCAGACGACCGCCAGCCCGACCAGCACCACCAGGTCCCACACCGGCCAGCCGCCGGCGCTGATCGTCGGCAGCGGGCGGTAATAGTGGAGCATGCCCAGAAACGCGAAGCGCTCCGCAGTCTCGGAGATTTGGCTCAAAAACTCGAGTAGAAACGACGCCAGCACCCAGCCGACGCCCACCGCGATCGCCGGCCCGCGTCGCGAGGCCAGCGCCCCCAGCATCAGCGTCGCACCCCCCACGCAGAGGTGCAGCGCGACAAGGTCCACCGCCAGCACGCCGAGCCGGCCGAAATCGCGTGCTTCCCACAGCGGAAACCACTGTTCGCCCAGCCACAATCCTGCCATCGTCGCGAGCACCAGGGGCACGATAAGCATGCCCAGGCCGATCGACACGCTGACGTACACCGCGGTACGCGATACGGGCAGCGTGAGCACCAGGTCGGCCGTCCCCCGGTCCATCTCGCCCACCAGCGCCCCCGTGCCCGCCGTAAAAATCAACGCCCACGACAACGCGTACATCACCGGGTGAGAGAGTCCAAACGCCGTCAGGCCGGTCGCGGAAATGTCCGCCGTCACCCGCGAACCGAGCAGCAACTGGAAGAACCGCTGAAAGAACGGCTGCTGGAACCACTGGAGGTTCGTGTCTTCGGTGAACTCCTGAAGCACCGCGCACATGAGCACCTCGAACACCACAACGCCGACGAACACGATGAGCAGCAGCAGGCGATTGTCGCGCAGGGTCTTGCCGATCAGGGCGAGGTTCATGCGGCGTTCTCCGCGGATTCCGCGTTGTAGTAGGTCATGAATAGGTCCTCCAGGTCGGGCGGCGCGATCGTGACGTCCCGCAGCCGCGTGCACGCGAGCCAGGTCAGCAGGTCGGTCATCGGTCCCGACCAGGTGGCGATCATCCGCGAGCCCTCCGTGCGGGCGACGCTGAGGCCTTGCGGCGTCCGCTCGGGCACGCCGTCGTCGGCAAACACGATTTCCACGTGGCGCAACGCCCGTGCGCGGAGTTCCGCAATCGGCGATTGCTCGATCAGGTGGCCGTCGCGAACAATGCTCACCCAGTCGCAGAGCTGATCGACCTCGCTGAGCGTATGGCTGGAGAAAAGCACCGTGCGCCCCTCGTCGGCGACGGTGCGCAGTTCGGCGTAAACCGTTTCGCTGACCAGCGGATCGAGCGACACGGTGGGCTCGTCCAGGATGAGCAATTGCGGCTTGTGCATCAGCGCCTGGATCAGCCCCAGCTTCTGCTTCATGCCGCGGGAATAGCCCCGGACCTTCTGGCCCAGATCGAGGTGGAACGCGTCGGCCAGGCGCATGACCTCCTTGCGCGAATCCGTGCGGCGCACCCGGTCAAAAAAGCGCAACGTCGCTCGACCGGTCATGCCGCCGTACCAGCGGATGTCGCCGGGCAGGTAGCCGACCTGGGCACGCAGCTCGGGCCCCTCGCTCCAGGCGTCCTTGCCGAGCACGCGCGCGTGGCCGCCGCTGGCCCGCAGCAGGCCCAGGAGTATCCGGATCACGGTGGTTTTGCCCGCTCCGTTGGGCCCCAGAAAGCCATACAGCGCCCCGGCCGGCACGCGCAGGTCCACCCCGTGGAGCACCTCCCGCCGGCCGTACGACTTCCGCAGTTCACGCGTGGTCACAGGTTCCATGTGGGTATTAAACGGTCGGTGGCATCGGGCGGCAACGGGCGCAGCGGGCCGCGGACTTTACAAACAAGTAACCACCCGGCGAGCCCGGCGCGCGTATGCTATCCCGCGGACCGAGGCCCCGGCTTCAGATCTGCTCCGCTCACGGTCCGACAGGCTATGTGATCCACGTTTCTGCTTCTTTGGAGCCCCTCCCATGAACCGTCTGCCCATTGCCCTGATCGCCCTCGTCACTGCGTCGGCCGCCGCAACCGCACCGGACGCCTCAACGCAGGCTACCAACAAACCCACGATCACCGTCCATGGCGACGCGGTGGTCAAGGTTGCGCCCGACAAGGTCTCCATCCTGATCGGCGCAGAAAGCCGCCACGAAAAGGTCGAGGCCGCCAGGCAGATGAACACCGACGTCGTCGCAAGAATCCGCCAGGTCTTGCGCGACATGAAGATCGACGACGATGATGTGCGCACCGACCACGTCTCCATGCAGCCGGAATACCGCTACCGCGACGGCAACGTGGAGGAGATTGCCGGCTACATCGCCAGAAGCAGCATCCACGTCACCCTGACCGATCCGGCAAAGCTCGAGGACGTGATCGCCGCCGTCCTTGACGCCGGCGCGACCCACATCCACGACGTGCAGTTCGAAACCACCGAATTCAAACGCCATCGGGAGCAGGCCCGCCTGCTCGCCCTCCAGGCGGCACGCGAGAAAGCGGAGAAAATGGCCGCGGTGCTGGGCCGGCGCATCGGCGACCCGTTGATCATCAACGAAGTGAAATCCTACCGGCCCTGGTGGTACCACGGGAGTTGGTGGGGGAACAGTCGGAACTTCGGCATGTACCAGAACGTCATGCAGTCAACCGGCGCCCCGGCGGCCGACTCGCCCGGCGCCATCGCCCTCGGACGCATCTCGATCGAGGCCGCCGTATCCGTGACCTTCGCGCTGGAGTAGTGCAAGCAACGCGAGCTGGGCGGCACAACAGAAAATCCGTGGGCGTAGCGACTGAGCGACGTGCGCGAGGTGCGCGAGGTGCGCGTCAGGGTGCGCGAGATGCGCTTCATTGTACACCCAGACCACGGCCAACGAACAGGAGTGTCGCTGACAAAATCCTGAAGATGGGTGGGGCGAACTCCGCCGAATCAGCTTTACGCCTCCGCGTGCTCCCCCCTCCTGTTACTTCTGACTTCTAACTTTGCCGATAGCCGATAGCTAATCGCTTTCTCACGCCACCCGTTGCTTCACGGCCAGCCGCTCCGCGATGCCCCGATCCGCCGCCTTCGTCGCATGAATCGTCACGATGTCCAGCAGCGTGCAGGGCACGTTGAGCCGCTTGAGGATGCCCAACCCGGGCCAGCGCAACGGCCGACGTCCCAGCGAGTGCATCACGCGATCGAGCAGGTACTCGGCCGTGTACCAGCACACCTCGCGGCGCACGGACGTCAACTCGAGCCCGGCGCGCTCGAGCAGCAATCGCAGCGACGGCACGGTGAAGAACCACAGATGCTCCGGCAGGTTGAACAGGTGCCAGCGCTTGCCCGTCAGCCGCGCCGCCCACGATTGCAGGTCGCCGGTGCTCAGCGCCAGTACGCCGCCCGGCGCCAGTCGGTCGGCAAGGCATTGCAGCGCGTCGGCCGGGGCCGGCAGGTGCTCGATCACGTCCCAGAGGGTGATGAGGTCGAACGGACCCGGCAGGTGATCGAGGTGCGTTTCGTCAATCGGGCCGGTGATGATCTGCTGCCCGAGCTGCTCCCGGCCGTAACGGGCCGCAAAGGGTGAAACTTCCAGCCCGCAGGCGTTCAATCCGCCGCGGTCGGCCTCCTGGACAAAAAAGCCCGGACCGCATCCGACGTCCAGCAGCTTCTGCGCATCAGGGGCCAAGCGTTGCAGGTGCTGTACCCGCGTGCGATTCGTGCGATGGAGTGCTGTAGCCAGAGAAAAGTAGTCGTTGTAGCCCTTCTGGCCGTCGGCGTTGGCGAAGTAATCCTCGTCATAAAAGGCGTCGGCCGCAAAATCCGCCCCGCGCGTCCAGCCCAGTCCGCACGCCGGACACTGCATGATGTCGTAACCCTTGATGCGGTACCGCCGGCGGATCTGTGCGCCGCCACACGCGATGCAAAGGTCCCCCTCGTGTCCGTGGACGTGCTCAGCGGGCATGGGCTTGTGCCTCCAGTTCGACCACGCGGCGATGGATCGGCCCGGCGAATGGCTCGCTCGCCCGGGGAATCGTTCGCGGCTTGGCGTCGGCGCCGGCCGCCTTCGCACTTTCGATGCCCAGAGCGTGGGCGACGATGTAGCTGGGCCGGCCTTTCACTTCGTCGTACGTGCGGGCCAGATACTGGGCCATTAGCCAGATCGCCGTGAGCTGGATCCCCCCCATGCACAGAATCGCCGCAATCAGCGAGGGCCAGCCCCCGATCGACCGGTACCCCGGCAGGTTGAACCACCACGCGACGACCACCAGCACCAGGTACGCGCTGGACACCATCGACAAACCCAGCCCGCCCAGTCCGACGTATTGCAGCGGCTTGCTCGACAGGCTGAACACGCCGTTGAGCAGCAGGCGCAGGAGTTTCACGAACGAGTATTTCGCTTCCCCGCTGTGCCGGGCGGCCTCGTCGATCGGCATCACATCCTGCTGAAAGCCGATCCAGCGGGCCAAACCCCGGTTGAAGCGGTTCTGTTCGCGCATGGCGCACATCGCCCGCACCGCCCGCCGGTCGTACAGCCGAAAATCCGCCGAGCCGGGAATGATGTCCACCTCGCACAGCCAGCGCAGCATCCCATAGCCGATTCGTTTGCACCGGCGAATCAGGGGATTGCCCAGGCGTGTGGGGCGGCGAACCGCGTGGACCACGTCGGCCCCCGCCTGCCAGCGCTCCAGCAGGCCGGGAATCGCCTCGGGCGGATGCTGGAGGTCGGCGTCCATGGTGATGACCACCCGGCCACGGGCATGATCGAGTCCCGCCAGGATCGCCGACTGGTGCCCGAAGGGCCGCGACAGGTGCAGCAACTTGATGCGGGGATCGCGCGCATGGAGGGCGGCGACCTCCGAACACGTGCCGTCGTCGCTGCCATCACTGACGAAGATGATCTCGAAACTGACGTCGAGCGGCACCAAAACGGCCGTGATGCGCTCCACCAGAGGACCGACGTTGTGCTCCTCGTTGAGCGCGGGCGTGACGATGCTCACAAACGGTGCGGCCGGATCGGGGGATCGATGGGCCGCGCGGGCGACGGCTTCATTGTCGCGGGTGACGATCATGGGGCGATCCTGCTTTCACTTTTGCTGAACGCGCCCGCAAGCCCGCGCCGCGCGCGGATCCTGCTCGCGTCTGCTGCGGTTATCGGCACCGCCCAGCCGCCACTTTCGCTGTGAACACGGCCGTTATCGCCACCAAAGTCGCGCCCCGGCGGACCCGATAACTCTGGTGGTTGCGCCGAGTCGCCTAGTGGACGCGGCTCGCAGGAGTACGCCGGAGTGCGAGGTCGGCGGCGGGCGTCTGCGCCCGTTACCGCAGGAAAGGGTGACGTATGGAATTGCAGCTACCCACCATGAACAGTACCGGGGGCGCGGGTTGCACGCCGGAAAACGCGCTGCCGTGGTCGCCGGCGGATGCGTCGTCCCCGGCGTTGCACGTGCAGTTGATCCACCCGCCGCAGCGGGTGGCGCCGACGAACATCGTTTCGGCCGTCGCCATCCCGCCTTTGGGTCTTGCCTACCTGGCGGCGAGCCTCGAGCAGGCCGGGCACCAGGTCTCGGTGGTGGATGCGATCGGCGATGGGCTCGAGCAGGTATACACCCACGGGCGGCACGATCTCCGCGGCCTGCGCTTCGACGAGATCGTCGCGCGCATCGATCCCGAAGCGGACCTCATCGGCGTGGGCATGATGTTCTCATGCGCCTGGCCGGTGCTCCGCGATCTGCTGACGGCGATTAAGCAGCGTTTCCCCGACAAGCCGCTCGTGCTGGGCGGCGAGCACCCGACGGCCATGACCGAAACGTGCTTCGCCGAATCCCCGGTGGACTACATCGTGCTCGGCGAGGGAGAAGAGACGCTCCTGGAGTTGTGCCACCGACTGGCCCGCGGCGAGGACGTGGCCGACGTGGCCGGAATCGCCTGGCGCGCCCCCGATGGTATGCGGGTCAACGCCCGGCGCAAGCGGATCCGCGACGTGGACGCGATCCCCCGGCCGGCCTGGCACTACTTCGACGTCGACCGCTACATCCGATACGGGCAACCGCACGGCAGCGCCGACGGTCGCTCCATGCCGATGCTCGCCACCCGCGGCTGCCCCTTTCAGTGCACCTTCTGCGGCTCGCCCGGCATGTGGGGGACCACCTGGCGGGCCCGCAATCCCAAGCTGGTCGTGGACGAAATCGAAAGCTACGTGGAACGCTACGGGGCGAGTGATTTCCACTTCGAGGACCTGACGGCCGTCGTGCGCAAGGACTGGGTGCTGGCGTTTGCAGACGAATTACTGCGCCGCGGGCTGAAAATCTCCTGGCAACTGCCCTCGGGAACGCGCAGCGAGGCGATCGATGAGGCCGTGGCCCGGGCAATGTACGCTTCGGGCTGCCGGCAGTTCACCTACGCCCTGGAATCGGGCTCGGTGGAGATTCTCCAGCGCATCAAGAAGCGGATCACGCTGGATAACGTGTTCCGCTCGGCCGACGCCGCCATGCGTGCGGGCATCCGCGTCCAGTGCGTGTTCATTCTCGGATTTCCCAACGAGACCTGGCGGCAGATGTGGCAGACCTATCGCACCATGCTCAAGTGCGCGTGGCGCGGCTTCCACGAGGCAACCATCTGTGCGTTTCAGCCGCTGCCCAACACCGAGCTGTTTCGGGAGATCGACGCCCAGCGCGGCATCACCGTCGACGACGCCTATCTGGACTCGATCTTCGGGTATCTGGGCGTGTGGAACCAGAAGTCGTGGAATCCAAGCGTGCCCGACGTGGTCCTCCGCGTGCTGATCCTGGGGTACTTTGCGAGCTTCTTCGGCGCGTCGTACCTGCGGCGGCCGGGGCGCTTGCTGGGATTGGTCAAGGGACTGTTCACGGCCCAGTCGGGTGGTAAGTTCGCCCGTGTGCTCAAGGGGATGTTCCGTACCGCCCGCGAGAGCCGGCGGCTTCACCGGGCGAACCACGCGAATCAAACCAAGGCTACCTCCCCGGCGCAACCCGCGCCGGAAGCGGCCGTCCAGCAGACGGCATGATTGCGATGAATCAGGCAGCAATGTTTGATACCGGCGCCGCGCCGTCGCAAGGCGGGCTTCGTCCGGCGGCCGTCGTCGCCTTCGCCCTGGTCGTGGGCGTGGCCGGCACTTTCCTCAACCAGTACCGCTACGGCTTCGTCAACCACCTGGAACAGTTGCCGGCCGTCTTCCGCGAGCTGGACCCGACGGTTATGCCTACCGACTACACGGTGAACGAGCTGGCCGAGTTCGGACCGCGGTTCTACTACAAGATGCTGCTGGCCTCCGCCGCGCGGGTGGCGCCGTTGCCGCTGGTCTACCTGGTATTCACCTGTCTGGCGCACACGGCCACCGTGTTAGTGACCTACCTGGCGGCGTTGCGGCTTTTCGCCCGTTCGAACGTGGCGGCATTGCTCGCGGCGACCCTGGTGATGGCCGTTTCGAGCATCGGGATCGGAGGGGCCGCACATTTGCAGCGGGCCCAACTCGTGCCGCAGACCCTGGCGACGCCGCTTCTATTGCTGGCCTTGCTTGCGGCGCTGGACCTGCGCCCCTGGCGCTGCGTCACCTATGCCGCGCTCGCCTGCCTGCTGCACCCTCTGGCGGGCGTGCACACCGGTTTGCTGGGCCTGGCCACGATCGGTCTGGCCCGGCTGCTGCGCTGGGAGGGCGCTTGCCCGCCAATTTCGTGGTGGCGCAGGTTTGCACCCACAGTGCTGGCGGGCGCCGCATTCGGCGCGTTCGTATATGCCGTTTGGGTATTGCCCCGCACGTCGTCGGCCACCTACACCCTGGAATTCCTCACCGATTTCGCCCGGTTCCGCTCGCCACACCATCACCTGCCGAGCCAGTTCAGCTTGGGCAGCTACGCGGCGCTGGCGTGCTTTGTGGCCGCGATGGCCCTGTCCTGGAAATGGTGGTATGCGGATGCCTCCACCGATCGCGACCTCGCCCGCCGGGTGCTGTTGCCTTTGCTGATGGTCTTCGTGTTGCTCGTCGGCGGATATCTTTTCGTCGAGGTCTGGCCCACCCGGACCTGGATCATGGCCCAGGTGTTTCGCCTGATCTACCTGGTCAAGTGGTTCGGCCTGTTGCTCTTCGCCGCGACGGCCGCCCGGATCTTCACCCGCACCGCCAGGCCCGCGCACGCCGTGGGTGGGCTGGTCATGCTCATCGGGGTAGGGGCGTTTCAACCCGGCTTCGTACTCGCCGGACACCTGCTCGAAACCCTGCGCCGCTGGCGACCCACGTGGACGCCGCTGCTCGCATTTGTCACGCTGCCCGCGGCCGTCGCCGCGCTGGTCTGGTGTTGGGAACCGGGCTGCCTGGACGAGATCCTCAAGCTGAGTGTCGGCCTGGGTCTGCTCGTGTGGCTGAGCCTCGCCGGCCGACGCTTGTATGCCGTCTGGGCGCCGGTGGGGGCGCTGGCCGTGCTGATCGCCGCGGTGGCGGTGGGGCGGTTCACCGCGCCGGAATCCGTGGCTCGCCTGCTGGGGCGCTATACCCCCACAATCACCCTTGACGAGGGCGCGGACCCGCGCGACGGCGTCGCCCGCTTCGCCGCTCAGCATACGGGTCCGGAAACCCTCTTCGTCACGCCGCCGTACTTCGGGCGTTTTCGGGTGGTTGCCCAGCGGGGGTTGGTGGTGGACTACAAGAGCATGCCCTACGACGCCGCCGGCTACATGGAATGGCGCCAACGGCTGCGCGATTGTTACGGCCCCACGCAGGCCAGCGCCGGACAGGCCGTCGTCGAAATGAAAAAGCATTACATCCGCTCCACCCCGGAGCAGCTCCAGCACGTCGGCAGGCAATACGGCGCAAACTACGCAATCCTGTACAATCGCACCCCCACCGACTGGCCGGTCCTGTATCGCGACGCTCGCTACAAGCTCGTTGAAATTCCCAACGGTCCAGGCAGCAACGCCGTGGCGGGGGAAGGGCGGGGGAACGCAGAAGTCAAAAGTCTGAAGTCAAAAGTCAGAAGTGTGAAGTCGGAAGTCAAAAGTCAGAAGTCAGAAGTGTGAAGTCGTTTCCGCCCTCTGACGCCTGACTTCTGACCCGTCAATTCACCCTGCTCGTTTCGCTGCTTGCGGCGGCTCTCCCCATTTTCGAGGGCTGGGAACGGCGGCGTGGCGGGGTCGTCGGGCGCGCCCAACGCGAGACGCTCGCACAACAGCCGCATCCAGCGCCGGCCGTCGAGTTGTACGGCCACGCGCCGCGCCGCTTCCGCCATTTCCACGCGAACGCGGCGGTCCTGCATCATGTCGAGCACGCGGGCGACGTCGACCGGGTCGCCGCTGGTGACGGACACGCCGCAACCGGTCGCCCGCACGAATCCGTCCACGAACGAGCCGGCGGGAACGATCGCCAGGATAGGCCGCCCGACCGCCAGGTAATCCACGATCTTCGACGGGAAGCAGCCGTTGATCTCGACGGGATAGGGGGTGTCGCGGCCCAGGGCGACCACCAGTACGTCGGCCGTATGCATCCGCGACCAGGCTTCCGCACGGCTGACCCACGCCCGGGCGTCGTCGGGTACGAGCGGATTGGCGTTGCACAGGAAGCGGAGGTCAACGTCATCGACCAGTTTCCCCGCCTGCACTAGGGCGGCCACCGCGTCCGCGTGTGCCTGATAGATGTTGCCGGTGTACAGCACGCGCAGCGGACCGGGGTGCTTCGGCGGATCCGACGGCTGCACGTCCGCCGGCCGGCAGTGGGGGAGCACCCACGTACGCGTCAGGCCTCGGCTTCGATAGTGCTCGGCGAACGCTGCGGTCGGCGTGATGATCAGGCTGGCCGCAGCCAGGGCGGCGCGGTCCACCCACGCCCAGAATCGCCGTTTGGCCGGGTTATGGGCAATGGAGGTTTCTGCAAACAGGTCATGCATGTACATCACCAGTGGCACATCCGTCTGGCGGGCGATCAGCCAACCGGCCAGCACCCCGTAGCGATGCGGATAGACTGCTATGATCCGCTGGAAAGGCGTCTCTCGGTGCAATCGCCGCGCGGCCCGCACCATCCGCCGGGTCGTCCGCATCGACGCCAGCCAAGTCCGCAGCGTGCCCTCCCGTTCATCGCGGGTTGGCCACGCGACGTACGCCGTCGGCAGGCCCGGAACCGCCACCGGATCCGCCCCCGTCGCCGCAACCGCGCGGGCCAGTACGTGAAACGAGTCGGCCGGTGCGTGCACAAACAGGTTGGACAGCACGTTGGTCGACGCCCGGTTCGCCGGCGGCCAATGCCAAGCCACGATCAGCGTCCGCGGCGTGGGCGGATCCACCATGCGCCACGCAGGCACGCTGGCGACTGCGTCCGCGCCCCAATACGCGACCATCGGTTTCACATACCGTTCCGTGTCGCGCCGCCGATCGCGCTCGCCCCGGCGGTGGCCTCGCACATTGGCCCAGGCGATTAACGGATTCAGCAGGTGCGTGGCAAGATAATCCAACGGTCGGCCGGTATACCGAGCAATGTCCGCCGCCAGGCGATGCGTCGGCCGCCCAAGCCACACGCCGCCCGCACCCAGTGCCAGCAAAGCCACATCCGCGCCCCAGCCCAGTATCCCAGCGGCTGCGGCAACACCGCCGAGTGCCCCGGCGATTGCGAACCGCCGGCGCCAGAACCGCGCCGTCTCTGCCCCGCGCCCGATGCGGGACTCGCCCCGGGCATAGTTGCGAAACTGCCGCCAGACGCTCCGCAAACCGGATCGCGGGCGCCAACGCACGATGGCGTGCTCGGCGAAGACAAACCACTCCCCGTTGCGCCGCAGCTTGCAGTCGAACAGGGTGTCCTCGGCCGTGTACAGCCACTCGGGAAACCCGCCCGCCCGGCGCCATGCGCCGCGCCGAAACGCGATCGACCGCGCGCTGGGGTTAAACCGGGCCGGCTCAATCGCTTTCAACTGCCCCGGCATGGTCAGCAGTCCCACGACCCGCTCGCACGCCGTGCGAGGAGAAATGCGGTAATTGCCGCCCACAACGGCAATCCGGGCGTCATCAAAAGGCCGGGAAAGCTCTGCAAGCCAGTTCTGGTCGGGAATACAGCCGGCGTCGGTGCAGGCGATCAGGTCGTGCTCGGCCGCTTCGATACCCACGTTGCGACCCGCGGCGATGTTCACCCCGGCGCGGTGCAGCAGGCGCAGCGGAATGTCCCCGGTGTCGACACACGCGAGCGCCTCCAGCGTGCCGTCGGTGGAACCGCCATCGACGGCCACGATCTCGTCCGGCGGCCGCGTCTGGCCTACCAGTGCGTCGAGCAGTGCTGCAACACCGCCGACGTCGTTGAGCACGGTGAAAACAACCGAGACTTTCATCGCTGCGGCATTCACGGACAAACCTCCGGCGCTCTCGCCGCGCCCACCCGCGGCGGGCAGTCGTATCAGCGCCGTCTACTGTCCTTATCGGCGACCGAAACGGTGGTATCGAGGCGATTATCGGGCGAGCGGTTCGAGCACACGCTCCGGCTTCGTGCCGACCGGTGCAGCGGCCGTCGACTTCGTCACCACGTACATGTTGGGGAGGATGTTGCCCGGCGTATCCCGCAGGTCGGCGCGTCCGACGACCTCGGCGTCCACGAAGTCCCGGACCCCGCCGTCGAGCATGGCGTAATCGTGGAACACCACCGTGCCCCCCGGCGCCACCAGCGGGAACCAGGTCTCAAAATCCGCCTTCACGCCCTCGTAGGAGTGATCCGCGTCGATGAGCAGAAACGCCACCGGCCGGTCGGCGTGACGTTTGGCCATCTCGGTCGTATATCCCACGTAGGGCGTCACTTCTGCGTCCAGTCCGGCTCGGCTCAGGAACGCCTTGAACGCCGGCAGGGTGGAGCCGTCGTAGTTGCCAATGCTGGCGTATTGGGTGTTGTGCTCGCGGGTGCCCTCGAAGGTGTCGACGGCGAAGACCTGGCCGCGGCCCCGCGCCCGGCGGGCGGCCGCCAGGTAACAGGTGGTCAGCCCTTTCCAGGCCCCCAGCTCGACGTGATCGCCTTCGACGGGGCAGTCGTACGCCAGCCGGTAGATCGCGAGCCGCTCCTGGGGCGTCATCATCCCGTCGCCGCTGGTCCAGTGGATCCGCTGCCAGAGGCGCATCAGCTCCCGCACGCCTGCGTGCGGCAGATTCAACCCATCCAGCGGCATGTGGAAGCCCTGCAACGCGCCGAGGCATCGCGCAGCCCCCAAAGTCGCCCGCGCGGCCTGGTGACCGATCCGGGTGGCGGCGATGCGATAGTAGCATTGTCCAACGAGCGACATCATGAATCTCCAGTAGGGCGGGAACACCCCAAGCAGAACCGCCCGGATGCGGGGCGGGCCTTGCCCGCCTTCGGTCGTTGCGAAGTCAGGTCTACCCCATGCAGGCTAGCACCCAACGTAGGGCGGGCCGTGCCCGCCTTCGGTCCCGCCGTGTCCACGTCGGTTCGTGCCGCGGACCGACCTTCCACATCACCGGACGCTTCGCGCCACAACCGCCACGCCAGCCGGGCCCGCGCGGTCCATCCGCTCGCGCCCCCGTGGTCGGCCCTCGGCGATGTCCAAAGCGCCAAATACGCGTCGGCCGTCCGGTCCCACGACAACGGCCGGACGTGTTCAAAACCCCGTTCGACCACGTCGCGGCGTGCGTCGGCGTCAGTGAGCAGTCGATACACCTGGGCGGCCAGGGTCGCCCCGTCGCCGCCGGTCGCGATGAACGGGCTGAACGCTTCAGTCTCCACGTAGTCGCGCCGGATCGGGTTGCAGTACGCGGCCACCACCGCCCGGCGGCGAGCCAGCGCTTCGTGAATCGCCATCCGCCCGCTGACCAGCGCCAGCGTGTGCTCGGCCAGCCGGTCTTGGGCGTTTGGAACGTGTCCGTGAAAGGTGACCGGCAGAATCTGCGCGTCGCTCGTGCGCCGAAGCTCGGCCTCCAAGGGACCCGCCCCATACACGTGCAGGGGGAGCGTGCAATCGTATTCGTCGCGCAGAATGCGTACCGCGTCGAGATACAGGCTCACGCCCATGTCCTCCGCCAGCCTTCCGACATAGCAGGCGGATGGTTGCGCCGGCTCGGGCATCCGCGGGAGCGCGTCGGCCTTGGGGCTTAGGCCCTGAGGCGCGATCACGTCGGGGGTGACGTCGAGCCACTTGCCGATGAAGGCCCCGTCATGGATCAGCCCGGCAACCAAGCTGCGGGCTCGGGCGGCGCGGCGCTTCTCCCCGTCCGGAACCGGGTAAACGCACGACATGCCGTGCATGGTCATGAACACGGGCCGCGCTGGCATCAGCCAGCCCACCATCCGCCCGTAGTAGTCCAGCATCTGCGTATCGCACAGGTGAACGATGTCCGCCTCGCTGAACACGCGACGCATGCCCAGCAGCGCTGCCCAGCATCGGGCGGGCGAACGCATCGCGGGAAAACGTCGGATCGCAACCCCTTCATGCAGCTCGGAGGCCGGCAGGCCCGGAGCATGGGCTCCGGCAACCACCGTCACCTCATGCCCTCGGCCGACGAGCGCCGCGGCCAACGCCGCCACGTAACGCTCCACACCGCCCACCGAAGGCCAGTACCGATTGACCAGAAACACGATCCGCACGCCTGGGGCTCCGGGAGACCACCGCCAAGACCTCTTCTTATCGGTCTATCGACCGCTGCGCCGCCGATATGTAACTAACCCCCGCATCATCAGTCGCCCCGCGGATCGGCCGATAACACCGGCGAGACCGCCGTATGGGCGGAGGAAGAGTCTGCCCGGGCGCCGTACGCCCGTGGCCGTTACGGAGGCATCAAGCGTGGAACGACGGGTGCGCAACTACCTTCTCGGCGCCGGGCTCGGCTTCCTGGCCACCGTAGTCCTGCTCGACCGGGTCATCGCCGAGCTGCCGCTGCCCGACATGCCACAGAACGTGAAGGCGCCGCGGCGTATGCTCGCACAACAGGAGGCGATGGACCCGCCGCCCGACGTCGTGTTCCTCGGCTGTTCGTACGCTTCGTTCGGCATCGATCCCGAAACGGTCGAGGCGGTCGCGGCCGATGCCGGCGTACCCGTGCGGTCGCTCAACATGGCCGCGGGTGGTGCCATGGCCTTCACCAACGCGCGCATGTGCCGCCTCATTCTGGAACAACCCCATCCGCCCAAGGTGATCTACTTCGAACTCAGTCCGGGTCTGCTCAACTCCCGCTGGCCGTCGTTGCGCGAAGGGGTGCGCCGCCTGGGCGGGCTGTACGAAGCGGCCGTGCTCTGGGACGCCCGTCCCGCGTCCCGTTCGGTCGCCACTTTGAGCATCACCTTCGCCGGCTATCACCAATGGTCCGACATCCGCCGGATCGTCGCCTGCGTGCGCGACGGCGCGCCCATCAACCGCACCAAGTATCGCACGACGGACCTCGGCTGGCAGGAGTGGCTGGCCGGGCTGACCCGCCGCACCGACCTGGTGGCCATGCGGGCGGCGACCCGCGACGTCTACTGGGGTGATTTCCAGATAGATGAATTCAGTATCGACGCCGTGCGCGAAGTTTGGCGCCTGGGCGTCGAACGCGGCGTCATCGTGCGCTTCTTCGAGATGCCCATGTCGTCCGACTGGGATCAGGTATGCACGCCGGAAATCCGCCGGCGCTATGGCGAGGTGATGGCCCAGCTTCGCGCCGAGGGAATGCCCGAGCCCTGGCGCGCTCCCGCGGACCTGGTGACCGACGACGACTTCTTCGATCCCGATCACCTCACCTCCTGGGGCGCTCAGAAAGTCTCACGGGCCATCGGTCAGGACCTGGCCGCGTTGCTCGGCGCCCCGCAGGCGCCGGACGGCGCGTACGCCTCGGCCAACGGACCGTGACGCCGGCGTCGGCTGTTGCTGCGTTCGACGTTCCGCCCTGGCCGTTGTCGTTGTCGATGTTCTGAGATCGAAGCCGAGAGTCGAATATGCTGTTCAACAGTGCCCATTTCGCCATCTTTCTGCCGGTCATGCTCCTGGTGTACTGGAGCCTCAAGGGCAACGCCCGACGCTGGGCGCTGCTGGCCGGCAGTTATTACTTCTACTCCGTGTGGGACTGGCGCTTCACCAGCCTGCTGATCATCAGCACGGTGGTGGACTATCTCTGCGGCCTGGCGCTGGAGCGGCACGCGGCGCTCGGACGACGCCGGCTGATCCTCGGCGTCAGCATGGCGACCAACCTGGGCATCCTTGGCGGCTTCAAATACTTCAACTTCTTCCGCGACTCGGCCGCCGGCGTGCTCGGCGCCTGCGGTTTGCACGCCCACCTGCCCACGCTCGACGTCATCCTCCCCATGGGCATCTCGTTCTACACCTTCCAGTCGATGTCCTACACCATTGACGTCTACCGCGGCATGCGCGCGGAGCGCAGCTTCCGCGATTTCGCCACCTACGTGGCGTGCTTCCCGCAACTGGTGGCCGGGCCCATCATGCGGGCCAGTGAACTGCTCCCGCAACTCGCGACGGAGCACCGCCTGGCCGACGCCGACTGGGCCATGGGACTGTTCCGCATTTTCCGCGGGCTGTTCAAGAAGATGATCATCGCCGACTCCCTGGCGATCTTCGTGGATTCGGTCTTTGCGCATCCCGGCGAGTACTCCGGCCTGTCCTGCTGGATCGGGCTCTATGCCTACGCCTTCCAGATCTACATGGACTTCAGCGGCTACACCGACGTCGCCCTCGGCGCCGGCTACATGCTCGGCCTGCGGCTGCGCGACAACTTCAACCTGCCGTACTTGGCCGCGTCGCCGGCCGAATTCTGGCATCGCTGGCACATCACCCTCTCCACCTGGCTCCGCGACTACCTCTACATCCCCCTGGGCGGCTCGCGCGGCTCGAAGTGGTTTACCATGCGCAACCTGTTCATCACCATGGCGTTAGGCGGATTGTGGCACGGCGCCGCCTGGACCTTCGTCGCCTGGGGCATCTATCACGGCCTGCTCCTCGCCGTGCAGCGGCTGGTCACCGGCGGACGCAAGCCCGATCCACAGGCCGACCCCTTCCCCCTCCGCGCCCTCAAGATCTTCGGCATGTTCCACCTGACCTGCCTGGGCTGGCTGCTGTTCCGCGCCCAGGACTGGGCCACCGTGCAGCTCATGCTCACCCGCCTGGTGGATTTCAGCGGTGGCGAGGTTCGCGGAAAGCGCTTCGCCCTCATCGTCCTGGCGTGCATGCTCGCCCACCTCTGGCCCGGCATGCGCAAGCTGGGCGAGCGGTTCACCCAACTGCCCGCCCCGGTGCAGGGCGCGCTTGCCGGCGTGTGCCTCTGGGCGCTGATCCTGCTGAGCCCCGGCACCCAGGCGTTCGTGTACTTCCAATTCTGAGCCTTCGCCGGTGTCGAGCTTGACTGAACGTAAGCGCTGCCTTGCGTGGTCGTGAGTCTGGGCGATTTGGGCGATTTGTGCACGCCGCGCATGGTCGCATTCACGCAGTCGTGCCCAGGACCGCACGCAATCCTCATTCCCCCTTCCCGGAAAAAGTGTTTATGATACACCGGCGGACGGGGCGGTCGGGTGACCGCGCCTGAAATCGGGCTTTATCAACACAACTTAGAACAGGAGGAATCGCGATGTCTTACGCGAAGTGGGGAACAGGGACGTTGGCGCTGAGCTTGCTGGTCGGCCTGGTCGGCTGCTCCCAGAAGATGACCAAGGAAGAAATGAAGGCCATGATGCCGGAGCGCCCGGCCGAGCTCAATCACCTCGACATGTTCGTGGGCGACTGGAACGCCGAGTTCACCATGGAGATGGCCGGCATGGAAGAAGCCTGCACCCATCGGTGCAACATGAGCTACAGTTGGGACTGCGATAACTGGGTGCTGGTCGAGAAAGCGCAGTGCGAAGGCGACGACATGGATCCCATGAAGTCGCTCGGCTGCTGGAGCTACGACGTGAAGGCCGGGAAATTCCGGAATTTCTGGATGGGTACTTCCGGCATGATGTCCCAGGGCGCCGCCACCTATAATCCCGGGACTCGGACTTGGAAGGTCAAAGCCGTCTCCCATACGCCATGGGGCAAGTCCACGGGCTACGGCACCATGACTGTGATCAGCGACGATACCGTGAATTGGGATTGGAAGGAGACCGTCTTCTTTGGCCTCATCAAGGTCATGGAAGGCCACGGTACCATGCACCGCCAGTAACCTCGCCCCAGTAGCCTGCACAACCTCGGGCCGCGACCGGCGTCTCCGCCGCTCGCGGCCCGTTTGATATGTATGACCGTCCGGACACTTGCCGCGCTGTACAATCCCGCATCGTTCGTCAGGTGGAATGCACATCAAACCAGAGGTGGAACATGAAAACCTGCGCCCCACGTTCGTGTCTTCGTCGCTCTCTCCGTAATTCCACGTACTTCCTGCTGACCTGCTCCGCCGCCGTCGCCGCCGGCTGCGCCGCCTCGGGTGGCGGCAACCCCGAACCCGACGACCCCGCCGACGTTGCCCTTGCCCGCGAAATCGAGGAGGCCGATATCTTCAAACTCGTCGACGGCTACTTCTACCTCTCCAACGCCTACACCGGCCTGCGCATCATCGACGCCCGCGACGTCACCGCCCCCGCGTTCCTCGGACGCGTCCCCCTCGCCGGCCGTGGCGTCGAGCTCTACGTCATCGACGACCACGCCCTCGTCTTCACCGCCGCCGATTTCGGCTATTGCGCCGGCGAAGCCGTCGGCTTCGACGACGACCTCTACGATTCCGTCGGCCGACCCAACTACACCGGCAGCCGCCTCACCGTCATCGACGTCGCCGACAAGGCCGAGCCCTTCACCCGCCTCACCATGAACTTCGACGGCTTCATCACCGGCACCCGCCGCGTCGGCGACATCGTCTACGTCGCCGGCAACATCGCCCGGAGCGTCTTCGTGATCTCCCTCGACGTCAGCGATCCCGCCAACGTCGAAATCGTCGAAAACAAGCGCTTCACCGGCGCCGCCCAGGACATTTACGTCACCGCCGAAACCGTCTACGCCCTCGGCAACGACCCCTCCCTCGCGGACACCACCCTCGTCACCTGTATCGATATCGCCAACACCAACGGCCTCATTACCCCCCGCGACGCCTTCCGCGTCCCCGGCGAGGTCCAGAGCCGCTTCTTCGCGGACGAATACGAGGACACCTTCCGCATCGTCACCGAGGCGTTCGACTTCGACAACTTCACCACCGTCGTCGCCCTCTACGTCTACGACGTCAGCAATCTCGACGACGTCAAGCGCATCGCCCGCCTCCCCCTCGTTACCAACGAGTCCCTCCGCGCCGTCCGCTTCGACGGCGACCGCGGCTACGCCGTCACCTTCCGCGTCGTCGACCCGCTCTTCGTCCTCGACCTCTCCGACCCGGACGAGCCGGTCATCTCCGGCGAACTCGAGGTCCCCGGCTTCAGCACCCACCTCGTGCCCCTCGGCGATCGGCTCGTCGGCGTCGGCTTCGATACCGGCGACTGGCTCGAGCCGGCCGTCTCGCTCTACGACGTCTCCAACCCGGCCAACCCCCGTCAGCTTGCCCGCGTGGTGCTGGAGAGCTTTCGTGCCTTCGACACCACCTCCGAAGCCACCGTGGACGAAAAGGCCCTCGGCGTGTTGCCCGACGCCGGCCTCATCCTCCTGCCCTACGCCCGCTACGACCGCGAACTCGGCGAATACATCGACGGCCTGCAGCTGATCGAGCTCGAGTCCGACACCCTCCGCGAACGCGGCCGCATCGAGCACCGCGGCCTGGTCCGCCGCAGCGGCGTCGAGCAAGATCATCTCTGGATCCTCTCTGATCTCGCCTTCCAGGTGGTGGACGCCGACGATCTCCAGGCGCCGGAGTCCGTGGCCCAGCTCGACATCATCACCGATCAGGAGTTGCTCGACGCCGGCCTGTCCGTCTGCGCCGAGTCCGCCCGCTACACCGGCCGCGACCTTTTCTGGAGCGGCGGCTGGGGCTTCTGGGGCTGCGGCGCCCTCTCCCCCGTCATGTTCCCGGTCCTGCTCGCCGGCTTCATCGCCCTCCGCAAACGCCGCTGATGCAGCCATCACCGACTGCGTGCGGCAACGCGCCGAGGGCCACCGCACGTAAATCGTGCCAACCGCTGCAGCCCATCGAGGGCGCCAGGGTGAGGTTTGAGAAATACGAAGTGCAGGATTGAAGGATTACGCAATCGGGGGATGCAGCACGAAAGGGTGCGGGTGCGCTGTCGGTGCCAAGACGTCCGTGCGGCCGTCTTAGGTGGGTGCCATGGCCAAGCACGGCGCAATCGAGCCTCCTGACCCCAAAGAGCCGACCGCCGTGCGCCGCCATGCAGAAATCTCCCCCGCATCCTGCCGTGGGTGCCATGGCCAAGCACGGCGCAACCGAGCCTCCTGAGCCGAAAATGCCGACCGCCGTGCGCCGCCATGCAGCGGACAGCACGGTCTGCCACGGAAAACCAGCATCGCGCCAAATCCCCGCCACAAGCCGCCCGGCGTGCAACCGCAACGCGTGATCCCTTCAATCGCCAGCGCCGCAGCGCAAAAGCAAACGTCGGCGCAGCCCCCAAAAAAGGCGCCGCGCCGACGTGTTTCTCTACAGAGACCCGGCCACCAGCCCAGAGCTGATGGCCGATAGCTGATAGCTGACAGCTTACAGCTCCCTACAGCGTCTTCGCAAAAACCTCCTGCGCCGCCTTCACCCCCGCGCCGATCTCGAACTTGTGCCCCAGCCCCTTCAGCGTCAGCTCCAGCGCCCCGAGCACCGCCAGCGTGTCGCCGATGTCGAGGTAGCCCATGTGCCCGATGCGGACCACGCGGCCCTTGAGATCGTCCTGGCCGCCAGCGATCTGCATCCCGTACGTGCCGCGCATGGTCTTGCGCAGCGCGGCCTCGTCCACCCCCTCCGGCACCCACATCGCCGTCACCGAATCCGAGGGGCTCTGGCTGTAGACCTTCATGCCGATCGCCTCGGCCGCCGCGCGGGTGGCTTCGGCGAGCATCTTGGTTTCCAACCAGATGTTCTCCATTCCGCGGGCCTTCATATCGCGCAGCACCTGCTGAAGCCCGAGCACCAGCGTGTTCGCCGGCGTGTAGGGGTTATCCCACGTGCGCAGCGACTTGCGGTGTGCCTTCAGATCGTTGTAGAACGCGTGCGCCCCGTCCGCGTCGATCCGCTGCCACGCCTTCGGCGATACGCAGCAGAAGCCCAGGCCCGGCGGCAGCATCAGGGCCTTCTGCGAACCGGTGAAGGCAATGTCGATACCCCATTCGTCGAACTTCATCGGCAAGCAGCCGCAACTGGTGATGCAGTCCACGATCAGAATCGCGCCGCGCTTCTGCGTGACCTGGGCGATTGCGGCGATGTCGGTCAACGTCGCCGTCGAGGTTTCGGAGTGGACGCAGATCACCGTGTCGATGGCCGGGTCGGCCGCCATCATCTTCTCGACCACCGCCGGGTCGCCGCCCGTGCCCCAGTCGTACTTGTATTCAATGCAATCCAACTCGAACGCCTTGCATACCTTGCCCCAGCGTTCGCCGAACTTGCCGCCGTTGAGGTTCAGCGCCTTGTTCTGGCCGCGGTGAATGCTCGAAACGATGGCGCCTTCGCCCGCTCCGGTGCCCGAACTGGTCATGACCAGCGGATCGCCGTGCTCGGTCTGGAAGAGGTAACGCAGGTGGTCGGTGACGTCGGCCAGCATCTCGCGGTAGAACGAGGTGCGATGATGCTCCATCGGGCGGGCCATTTGCAGCAGCACCTCTTCGGGAATCATCACCGGACCGGGCGTGAACAGTCGTGTCTTCTTCATCTTCGTGGCCTCAGGTTCGAGCCGGGTTTCATTTGGCGGCCGCCGGCCGCGCACTGCCGAATTATAGAGCAACGCGCCACTTTGCTGAACGGGCGCAGGCCACGATCCGCGCTACCGTTCACGGCCTCCTCGCCAAGTGGCTGCCGCCGGCGAAGACACCCACCGGCAGCCGGTCGGTCAGGGGGCAAGCCGAGCCTGTCGTACACCTGCGTCTCAGGCCGAGGTGATCCGCCGCGATCCGGACGCGAAATCGACGGGTCGGCCGAGTCGGAATCATAAACTATTATTGCATAACACTTTAAGAAAAAACAGATGAGGGATCCAACTTTATTGATTTACATGTGTCAACTATTGCGTGGATGGAACAGAACCGCGGGCGCACCAGCGCCCGGACACTCGCGTTCAAACGGAGGTGCACCATGTTGTCGCATACCCGCAAGAAGATGTGGGCCGTCCTCGCTATCGCGTCCCTGCCCTTGTTTGGCGTGGGCAGTTGCCTGCTCGAAGCGGCCGATTGGTATTCCTACTATGCCGTCGACGAGTTCTTCTACGATGCCGGCTTTTACGACGGCGGCTTCTACGACGGAGGCTACTACGGCGGCGGTTACTATGACGGCGGTTACGGCGGTGGCTACTACTATGACGAAGATTACTACGAAGACCTCGAGGACTACTACGACGACCTTGAGGATCACTACGATGACGGCTGGTGGTAGACCGCGCCGCCCCTAGGCCTCGGCCCCAAAGCGCACCGCGTGAACCGGCGGCAGGTGGGCGTTCACCAGGGCCCACCGGTCGCCGGCGTCGTCACTCGCCCACAGGTTGCCGGTCGTGCTGCCGAAAACGAGCGACGCTCCCCGGTCATCGACGGCCAGGGCGTGGCGATAGACCAGGTCGTATGCGTGCGCCTGCGGCAAGCCCTCCCGCAGCGCCTCGAAGCTGTCGCCCCCGTCGCGCGTGCGGGCGATGACCACCTGCCCGTCCACGGGAATGCGCTGCTCGTCCTTGATCGCGGGTGCAAACCACGCCGTGTTGGGATCGTGCGGATGCACCGCCACGGCAAAGCCGAACTTGGAAGGGGCAATGGCCGTCACGTCCTGCCACCCGGCCCCGCCGTCCGTGCTTCTGAAGACCCCGTTGTGGTGCTGAACCCATAAGCCGTCGGGGTGCGCGGGGCACTGCACCAGGCGGTGAGGGTCCTGTGCTTCGGGGACGAAGCGCTGTTCCGGTGGCATATACTCCGCGTACATGCCTTCCGACCGCGGCTGCCAGGTCTCCCCGCCGTCCGTCGTTTCCCAGACCCCGCCGACGGACACACCCACGATGACCCGCCGGCTGTCGCGGGGATCCACGCAGATGGAGTGAATGCCGGGATAATCGTAGCCGCCACCGGTCCACTTCTTGCGCGCGCGATGTTCCCAAAGGCTCGCGATCAGCTCCCAGGACGCGCCGCGATCACCGGGGCGAAACAGCCCGCCCGGCAGCGTCCCGCACCAGAGTACGCCGCGTTGATCGGCGCCGCCGGGCTCCAGCGCCCAGACCATCTCCAGGCTCCAGGGAATTTCGATCCCGCGCACCGGGCAACGCTCCGGCTCTGCGTCGGCCGGCCGGTCGGGATACACCGGGGCCGCGATCCCTTCCCACCGCTGGCCCCCGTCGTCCGACCGATGCATCTTCACGCCGAAGTGGCCGTGACCCACGGCGGCGTAGACCGCGCCGTCCCGGGGATCGGGCAGCACCATGGTCACGGAATCGCCCAGAAACGCCGTCTGCGCCACGGCCCACCCCCCGTTACCGCCGGCGCGATCCAGCGTAAACAACCCCTTCCGCGTCGCCACGTAAACACGCGCATCCATGCTCCAACCCTCCAACCTTCACCATCCCCACGTCCGACTTCAAACTTCATACTTCCGACTTCTGACTTCTGACTTTTGACTTTCGACTTTCGACTTTCGACTTCCCCCCTCATCCCCCCGACAGCGCCTGCATGACGTACACCTCGCTGTGCGGCGCAACGGCGTCGCTCAAACCGCTGCGGTCGCGCACCGCTTCGCCATCGATGAAAACGGTCATGTGGCGGCGTACGGCCCCGCGGTCGTCGAGCACGTAGCCGCGGGCCTCGGGGTAAATGTCGAAGGCGGCGTCCAGCACCGCGCGGACCGTGTCGCCCGCCACCTGACACGGCGGACAGTGCACGTGACGTTGCAGATTGTCCGTGAACGTGACGCGCGGCATCGCCCGCCCTCGGTTGCGTGCAATCGGAGAGTCGCTGATGAAATCGCCCGAACGGCCGTTATTGTAGCCGCGGACGCAGGTGGGTTGTCAAGATCGTATGGGCTGGTCCGCCACCCTGCGCGTCAAAACGCGTTGGGCTTGCCCAGTTGACGCCGCAGAGGCGCGAATTGCCCTGCATGGAACGTCTGGTGCAGAGCCATCAGCGTCAGACCGGCCCCAACCGTCGGGGCCACGCGCTGGATCCGTTCCGGCCCGGGGGCGTCGAGGGCGGCTTCATCCACCTCAGCGACGAAAGCGAGCGTGGCCGCCCGCTGCTCCGCGTACAACTCGAGATAGCGGGCCTTGGTCTCAAAGTCGCCCGGGTCGTCGCTGCCGGCGTTCTCAGGCGCATGGCGCTCGACGAATCCCTCGGGCAACGGCGGCATCTTCGCCCCCATGAACGTCAGCATGCTATGCTCGGCGCCGATGAGGTGCCCCAGTTGCCACGCCGGGTGGTTCGCGTTCGGCGCCGGGCGGCGAAGCAATTCCGCATCGTCCAGGTCGGCGACGAGCATCTCCATGGTGGTCTGCGACTGGCGAAACGCGGCTTGCAGCAGGTCTGCGATCTTCATGTGGATTTCTCCGGCTCGTCCAAGGTATGCTCCGGGGCGGCGATCGCGAAAACCTCGCCGATCACCTCCTCGATAGGTATTTCCTCCACCGCGACGTCGTCCACGCGGTGCTCGGCCAGCATGCGCCCGGTGAGCGCCGCCACGTCGGCGCGCTCCACCTTGAGCGTCACGGTGGGGGGCGAAAGCTCGAGTACCTCGCCGAACGCGTCAAAGCGCTCGGGCATATGGCCCTCGTGAAACCGCAGTTTGAGGATCTTGTGTCGGCTGAACTGCTCGACGATCTGAGCGAGTCCGCCGTCGAATACCAGGCGCCCGTGATTGATCACCACCACCCGCTTGCACAACGCCTCCACGTCTTGCATGTAATGGCTGGTCAGCAAAACGGTCACGCCCTTGTCGCGATTGTACTGCCGCAGACAGGCGCGGATGTTGGCCTGCGAGACCACGTCGAGCCCGATCGTCGGCTCGTCGAGCAGCAGCACCTTGGGCGAATGCAGCAGGGCGGCGATCAGCTCCATCTTCATCCGTTCGCCCAGCGACAGCTCGCGCACCGGCTGGCCCAGCAGTTCCGCGACCCCCAACAACCCGGTCAATTCGTCGAGCGTGGCGCGGTATTGGCGATCCTCGATCCCGTAGATCTCCTTGTGCAGCCGGAAGGACTCGTTGGCGGGCAGGTCCCACCAGAGCTGGTTCTTCTGACCCATCACCAGGGCGAACTGCCGGCGGTAGGCGTTGTCGCGTTCCCAGGGCACGTACCCGAGCACCCGTGCATTTCCCGCAGTAGGGAAGATCAGCCCACTGAGCATCTTCAGCGTGGTGGTCTTGCCGGCGCCGTTCGGACCCAGAAAACCGACGATCTCACCCGCCTCCACCCGGGCCGACACCCCATCCACCGCCCGTACCGTGCGGTACTGGCGCCAGAGCAGGCCCTTCACGGAAGCCGCCAGGCCTTCCTTCTTGACCTGCACCCGATAGGTCTTCTGAAGATTGTCCATCTCGATGACCGCCATTCCGCGAGATGTTACCGGACGCGGGGCGTTTGACCAGCCGGCGACACGCGGTGGCCACCGTGCCAGGGCGTGGCGTAATGTCGCCCCGGCCGTTCTCCGATATTGCGAGTGAGACCAGATGGGCATACTGGCCGGGCGTTTCCGCGCCCGGCCGCGCCGGCGGAGTAGGTATTATGAATGTGCCGTGCAATTACTGTGGCGCGACCAGTGACCTCGACGCCCGTAGTGCGGGCAAGACGGTGCGCTGCGCCGCCTGCGGAAAATCGTTCGTGGCCCCCCAGGACCTTGCGGTGATCGGGCAGCCGCATCACCTGACGCCGTTTCCCGTGGCATCCCTGGTGTTGCTGCACTACGTGACGGCCGGGCTCTTCTCCGTGATCTACCTCAACCTGCTGCACGAGCGGATGCCACGCCTCCGGCGTGACGACCCATCTGCGACGGTTGCGATCGGCCTGTGTTTCGTGCCGATCTTCAACCTCTACTGGATGGCGTTCAGCTTCCACCGCTTGTGCGTCCGCTTGAACGAGCAGCGGCGGTTCCACGGGCTGCGACCGACGGCGCCGGAGTGGTTGGCCATCCCCTGCGGCGTGCTCTTCGCCTGTGCCCTGATGGCGACTTTCTTCACCACTGCCGGCGCAGTGTTGTGGGGAACGGTGGGTGCGATTGCGCTGCCCGTCTTTGCCGGCTTGGTGCAGAACTCGGTCAACGAACTGTGCGGCGAACTCGCCGGCGAGCAGGGCGCAACCAGCGAGGCGCGCTGATCCGTGCGGCGACCACCGGCGGGCACCATTCCCGCCTGGGCAAGCGTTCCACTCATGCGCGAGGTTTAGCGGGAGCCTGGGGATGGAGGCGGCAGGATCGGCTCATGTTCGCCGACGGTGGCCGTTTCGCCACGGTAGCCCTGCGGACGACGTTTTTTCGCCGGCTCTTCTTCCGCTTCCGTTTCGGCCTTCTCGTCGGTGACGTTGGCGAGCATCTCGCCGTCGGCCGGATCGGCCGGATTGACCGACGGCTGATCCGCGGGCACGGTGGCCTCGACCAGCATCACCGTCGTGGATGCGTCAGCGCCGGTATTCGCCGGGGTGGTGGCGTCCCCGGGCAGCGTTTCGAGGGGAACGCCGCTGGCCAGCAGCACGTGCAACGGGGCATAGTCGTACAGCCCTTCTACGTTCTGCGTCAGCACACGCTCGACGTCAGGATAGTACGGCAGTGCCTCCAGGGCGATGCGCCGGGTCTCCCCGGTGGTGAGCTGCACCTCGATCAACTGCCCTTCGCTCAAAAAGCGCGGCATGGATATCACCAACAGGGCGAGCGTGGCGTACGCCAGGATCGGGCGGCGCCGCGACTTGGGATACTCACTCAGCAGGTAGTGCAGCCGCCGGCGCAGCACGCCCGCCGGTGTGCTGTCGCCCAGAATGCTCATGGCAAACCCGCGGCGGCGAAACTCGCCGGCCACGATGTTCATCAGCGTGTCGACGTACTCCGCCGGCCGAATGCCGCTGGCCAGCACCGTCTCGTCGCAGCACAACTCGTTGTTCATCCGCACCCGGCGGTACGCCCAGTGCGCGATGGGATGGAACCAGAAAAAGCTGAGCAGCACCATCGTCGCCAGCGTGAGCAGGTCGTCGCGGTTCGTGATGTGGGCCAGTTCGTGACGCAGCACCTGGCGGAACCTCGCCCGCTCCTGCGCCGTCGGATCGCGATGCTGAATAACCCAGGGCAACAGCGACTCGGGAATCACGATCGCCGGATTGAACACCCCCAGCGTCGCCGGCCCCGCGTCCTCCGGCGTGACGATCACGCGGGCCGTCGGGGGCAGCGTCACGTCGGGGTCCAGCCGCCGGATGGTCGTGGGCTTGAGCATGTAGCCCTTTTCCAGCGACTCTTCGATCAGTTGTTGACTGGCGAGGATGCGCAGCCACACCCGCACGAGCAACGCGGCCGTGACGATGAGCCAGACGTAGATCAGCAGATGAACCAGGCCCGAAGACGTGGCCCCGGCGCCGAGCGGGCCGTTGTCCCCCGGAATCGGGAACATCGCGTCGCCCAGAAAACAGCCGGTCACCAGCGGACCGACGGGGATGAAGCCGGCCGTGAAACCGGTCAGGACCGTGACAAAAGGTTTGCACAGGGCGACGAACCAGATCCGTCGCCGCCAGGCAGGGGGGACGCCGCGAAACACGGCGAGAAGGAGGGCGACGAGCAATCCCACCAGGAAAAACTCAACGCTGGCAATGGCCAGACGCGACAGCAGAAAATGAACGGTCGCCTCGCTCATTATGCACGTCTCTCACCGGACGCGGACGCGGGTAGGAGACCGGCGATGGGGGCTACCGCTCGGACGGCTAAGCGTTGGGCGCCTCCTCGTCCTCAGCGGTTTCGCCGTTGTCGCCGGCGTGGCGACGCGCGGAAGCGGTTTCCACAACGCGTCGCAATTCGTCGAGGTCCTCCTCGGACAAGTGATCGGTTTCAGCAAAATGCGACAGCATGGCCGGAACCGAACCCGCAAAGAACGAGTTGACGATATCCACGGCACTGCGCAGCCCGAACTTGCCTCGGCTGACCTTGGCTTCGTACACGTTCGCGCGGCCTACACGCCGCGACGCCACAAAGCCTTTACGCTCCAGAACCTGCATCATAGTGAGTACGGACGTGTACGCCAACTCCCTTTGCGGCTGGAGGGCGTCTTGCACGTTCCGCACGGTCACCTCGCCCTGATCCCATACCACATCCATGATCAGGGACTCGAGGGGGGTCAATGCTCTCGGAAGCTTTGCCACGACTGATCTCCTTCGGCACTCTGTACTAACTATTATAGTATCGGCGGGTCCGTCCCGCATCAAGCGGCAAAATCGGCGATTTTCCCGCAGCACGCTTTTTGCGGTTCCCTGCCCCCTGAGTCCGGGGGCAAGAAACCGGACGCCGGGACCAACCTGCCCCCGTCCCCTCCCCCTTACACCCGTCGCTCTCCGGCGATGTCCGAGGCACCGAATGCCCCCGTGACCGGCGGTGCAGTTTTTTTATATGGCCCAGTTGACTTCTACTAAACTTACTAGTATGGTTAGTAGCGTGGTTGATGGATGGTTCGCCGGTCGCCTCGGTGAGTGTCCTGGAGCCACGCAAAAACCCAAGCGGTTTCCGGGCGAAACCACCGGCCTTCTTTCCTGCCTCCTCCACACGGACGCAGTCCCTTGCGTCCAGGCCGTCTCTTCGCCCCGAGACGACAACCGGAACGCCTCACCGCGGCTTGACCACCACACTCCTTTCCCCCTGACCCTGGCCGCGGTGGGGCGGTTCCATGCGCACCCTTGATCTCGTCAGTCAGCCAGCGTCATCCGCGTGCCACACATTCGCCCGCCGACCAATCCCGGCCGCGACCATGCCCCCGCTCTTCTGCCGGCGAAAGCACCTATCGGACCTCGCGGGGGCACGCGTATTTTGCCCAAATACGCGTCGTATCTGGCCGAAATACCCCTGATAGACTTGGTAATCTCCCCCATGGATTCGCGCCATCGGATACCCGATGCTTGTCGCGGAACAGAGTATTCTCGTTGGCGGGAGCGGACCCATGATATGTACGCGATGTGGCGGGCGTTTTCATCTGCGGTGCCTGGATACGGCCGGGGACAACCGGTCGCGCGCCTTCGCAAGCTGCAGGCACCACCAAGCATGCCTTGACTGCGCGACCAACCACCGTTGCCCTCAGGCAGACGTGTCGCCTGCTGCTGAAAGCCAGGGTCGCCGAGTTTCGCCTCCGGTGAACGCGTCCGCCCGTCCGCCGCTTCTCGGCTGAAATATCCCAGAAAAACCGGCCCGCAGGCGTTTTCCGTATTGCCCGTCGACCGCACCGAATTGGATCCTTCCAGTGTCAGACGTTCAACGCTTTCCGGGGGGAGCAAACTGAAGACCGCGTCCGGCGCGTCCACTGGGCGGAGAAGACCGCCAACCCCACGCGCCGGCCGGGCAGACCATCGAGGCCTGCCCTTTTTTTATGCGCGCCCGGCCCGCCAGCGGTCGGGGCACGCCAGGTCAACCGGTGCAATCCACGCGGACACACGGTCTCTCCCGGATTTTGCTGTCAGAAACCACGCCCCGACATCCTATCCCGTGGTGTCATCTGTGCTTCCGTGGTTGCAGGCCTGGGTGGGAGAGAGAGTAAAGCCGAGAGAGAGAGATCGAGTTCGCGTGCATTGCGAGCCGGTGTCACGCAATGTGGCACGCATCCCGTGCCAGTGGGGGGGCGGGGTGCGTGCCGCGAAGATTACTCAGCAGGCCCTGTTACCACTGTTGGCCGGCGTCCCTCTTCCCTCCCATTACTCCTCCGGGGGCGCCGGTCGACAGTTGCAGGTCCCGGCCCGCCGAGATCGACGCCGATCAATTGCCGCCGTCCCCGGGGCACCGGCCGGTCGTGCCTGGAGGGCTGCTCCAAACCTATTGCAAATCGTCAAAAGGCCGCGGCGGGCGACGCTTGTCCACCGGGGGCTTGCCGGCCGCCGTCCCTTCCGCCAGGGGACGCTTCCACTGTTCACTTTCCTCTTGAGCTTGCTGCACCCGCGCATTGGCGGCTTCGATCTCGCGTTCGAGCAGGTCCGCGACGGCGGTGATGTCGTCGCTGACCGTGAACAGCTCGAGGTCCGAAGCGCTGATGTAGCCGTGCTCCTCGAGTTGACAGCGGCGGATCCACTCGATCAATGGGTTCCAGTAATCACAACCGACGAGGACCACCGGAAAGGGGTAGGCCTTCTCCGTCTGGATGAGCGTCATGGACTCGAAAAACTCGTCCATCGTGCCGAAGCCGCCGGGAAAGCACACCAGCGCCGAGGCGTACTTGAGAAACATGACCTTGCGGCAGAAGAAGTAGCGGAAATCGAGCGAGAGCGTCTGGTAGGGGTTCGCCTTCTGCTCGTGGGGCAGGTAGATGTTCAGCCCGATGCTGGCGCCCCCGGCCTCGTAGGCGCCCTTGTTCGCCGCCTCCATGATGCCCGGTCCGCCGCCGGTGATGACCGCGAAGTCCCGCCGGGCCAACTCGCCGCCGAGCCGTTCGGCCATGCCATAGTAGCCGTCGTCGGGCTGCGTGCGCGCGGACCCGAAAACGCTGACGGCCGCCCCGATTCCCCGCAGCATCTCAAAGCCTTCCACGAACTCCGACATGATCCGAAAGACCCGCCAGGTTTCCTCTCCCGGCGTGCTCGCTGCCATGTGGTTCTTCCGCATGATGACCTCGGGGCTGGAGAATCGGGCTTAACCGCGACGCCGCCGACGGGCGGCGGAAACAATCCACTATCGCCAACCGGCCAGCCGACTGCAAGACCTGCCAAGGCAATACCGCGGATTCCGTTTCGCGGTGGTTGACACCCGCGGCAGGCAGATTTACAGTGCGGCGCTCGTTTCGGACCGCTGGCGGACCTGCCGGCGGCTCGCCGTCGCCCGGGTGGCGGAATAGGCAGACGCGCATGGTTGAGGGCCATGTGCCCGCAAGGGCGTGCTGGTTCGACTCCAGTCCCGGGCAATTCGGTTGGTGGGCGCGGCGCCGGCGGATCCGCGGATACGGGGCCCTGCCCAATCCGCAGGGCGCGGCGCTGACCGGCCAAGCCCTCTGGCCCGCGGGCCCGGTTGATGGGCGCGTCGCCGGCCTGCTCGACATGCCCCAGGTTTCCATGCCCCTGCTCCCAACAATTCGCCGCATTTTCCTGGCTGCAATGCTGTCCGCGCTGCTCTTGAACCTCAGCGCCTGCACGCCCCAGCCGGTAGAGCGTATCCGTTCCGAAAAAACGCAGTCCGATCTGCTCCGCGCCGCCTATCCCGATCTCGCATCCGGTCGTTTCGCCGTCGTCGCTGATTTCGAGGACGCCAGTCATCGGCAGCTCTTTCACCTGGCCGGTCCGACGTCACCGCAAGACGTCCTGACATTGTCCACCACCGCCGGACGGGAGCAAACTGGCGCCGGGGCGCTGCTCGTGCGCTTTGCCGCGCCGGATACCCAACTCGTCGCCAACAACGACGCGGCCCGCGCCTGGCTGCTCAAGCGCGACTGGCGGGCCTACAACCTGCTTCTGATGAGCGTGCACAGCCCGGTCGACGACCTGACGCTCGACTTCGCCATCGTCGGTGGCGAGGAGCCGTTGACCCAGCAGGCCCGTTCACGCCTGCGGCTCCGCGCCGGGTGGAATCTGCTGCGGCTGGACCTCGACGAGGCCGGCGATTATCTTGCGCTCGACGACGTGCACGAACTGCGCTGGTCCGTACCCGATGCGCAAATGCCGATCGAATTGCACCTCGACGACCTGGTCCTGACCGACAGCCGGACGTCGTTGCACGGTTCGCCCGACGGGCCGCCCGGCGCCCTCTACGCCGAGCAGGCCGGACGGCGACTCGTCGTCGGCGCCGCCCAACGATTCGCCTTGAGCTTTGCCAATGGCCAGATCGTACGCTGGTTCGACCTGCGCAACGACCCCGCCCGGCTCAACGATCTCGTCGGACCCGGCAATACCCTTGGCCCCGTTCCGGTGGTGGCGCCGGCCGACCGCAAATGGGTGAGCGATCAGGCCCTGCGTTGGCCCGGCGGACTCAATCCCCAGGAAAACGCCCTCGTCACCCGCCAGCGCCTGGTGGAGGCCAATGCCGTGCGCGTGGTGATCGAAGCGGAATGGTCGCTCGCGGACACCGGTGGGGCAGCGCCCTCGGATTCCCCCGTGGCCCGCTGGCGGTACGTCATCTATCCCAGTGGCCAGATCTACACCTCGGTGCTCAGCCCGCCGGCCGAAGCGTCTGCCGAGGGGCATCTTGGCTTGCTGGTCAGCGGCAAGCCGCGGCCGGAACTGATCGTGGACGTTCACGAACCGGGCGGACTCGGCGATCGGCCGGACATCACCGAACTGAGCTACGCGAGCTTGGCCACTGCCGACGGCGCCGGCCTGCTTTTCGTCGTACACGACAGTTGGCCGATGTCGAACCTGCGCGTCGTCCGTGCCCCCGATCGCCCAAGGGTGAGCGTCGTCGCATTCGCCGATGAACCTGCGCCCGCCGGACAGTGGCTTCACGTCCTGTTGAGTCTGCGCAGCGGCCCGCCGTCGGCCTCGACGGCCGCCGAGGCCAGATCCTACTGTGCCCCCGCCTCGCCGGAGTTTCTGGTCGGTGGTCTGGCGCGGGGAGCGGCCGGCGACGCCGATGGCGACGGCTTTGACGAGCGGTCCGGGACCTTCCTGCTCGAACCGGACGGCAACCGCGTCCAGTTGCGGCTCGACGGCGCCCGCGGGCCGATCGTCAGCCCGGCGTTCTGCGTTCTGGGCAGCGCGGGGCGGGAGGCCTGGGTCTACGTGGACTACGTGGTCCAGGAGGCCGTCGCGCGGGATGCGGACGGACGGCTCATCTTCCAGCTCCCCGGCGAGATCGAAGGCGTCCGCCTGGTGGAGGTTTACCTCCGCAATCCCGCCGATTCGCCGTCCGCGCAGCGCTTCTGATTACCTTGACACACCCCGGGCCGGCATCTATACTTCGGTGCTCGTCGGGTTCTTGAGTTCTTTATTGACAAGTACTTACGTCGCAACGCCGGTCATCCGGAGGCTCGCAGTGGCGAAGAAGAAGTCAACCGCTGGCAAGGGGGCATCATCCCGCAAGTCGACCTCAAAGAAGGAGGTCAAAACGGCCCGGAAGTCCGCCAAGTCTTCCAAGCGGGCAGCCTCCGCCAAGACCAAGAAAACCGAGACCAAGAAAACCAAAAAGACGGCCAAGAAGACTTCCAAGTCCGCCACCCGCAATTCCACCGCCAAAAAGAAGACGACGGCCAAGAAAAAGTCGACGACCAGGAAGAAGGCGACGACCCAAAAGTCCGCGACGCCGTCGCCATCCACGCCCCAGGCGGCGTCAGCGGCCGGCGCCAAGAAATCCGCCAAGCGCAAGACAACCCCAATCCGACCGGCAGCCGAAAGCGCCCCGGCAACAGCCCCGCCTGCCCGAGCCGCCAAGAAGGCGCGCAAGTCCACCCGGCCCACGCGCTCCGGCGCGGCCTCCGAGCAAGTGGTGGAAAAGCCTATGCCCAAAACGCGGCTCAACGACAAGCAGCTCGAGATGTTCCGCGAGATGCTCCTGGCCAAGCGCGCCGAACTGCTCGGGGACGTCCGGGCCCTCACCAAGGATGCCCTGGGCCACAGTCGGCGGGACTCGACCGGTGATCTGTCGAGCATGCCGATTCATATGGCGGACATCGGTTCGGACAATTGGGAGCAGGATTTCACCCTTGGTCTGATCGCCAACGAGCAGCAGTTGGTGCGTGAGATCGACGAGGCCCTGGCCCGCATCGAGGATCGCACCTATGGCATTTGCCTGGTCACCCATCGGCCGATCACCATCGCGCGATTGAGGGCCAAACCCTGGGCAAAGTATTGCATCGAGTACGCCCGCCAACGCGAACTGCGTGGTTACTGAAACAGGTCCATTCGATGGGTGACGCAACCGCCACGAAGGAAGCAACTCCGCCAGTGGACTGGAAGCATCCGGATAGCGCGGTGCGGCATCCGCTGGCCCATTTCCGCCTGTGGGGCCTGGCCGCGATCGGCCTGGCGGTTGACTTGTGGTCCAAGTCCTGGGCGTTTCGAGAACTGGATCCCGGCGCGAAGCAAACCGCCATTCCCGGCCTGCTCGATTTCCAGCTCTCCCTCAACCCGGGCGCGTTGTTCGGCATGGGCACGGGCATGGTGACGCTGTTCATCGTGGCCTCGGTCGCGGCGCTGTTGTTCGTCTTCTACCTCTTCACCGGCACGACGCGGCGGCAGTACATGCTGCATGTGGCCTTGGCGCTCATCCTCGCGGGCGCGTTGGGCAATCTGTACGATCGCAGCGTTCACCAGTTCGATCTGGTGTACTTTGAAGGCGTGGATCGCCCGCTTCTGGGCGAGGTGGTCGCGGGCGAGTCGCAGGGCGACGTCATCGCCGTGCGGCCATGGTATGACTCCGATCGGCTGATTCACCATCGCCGCGACGAGTTGGCGGGGCCCGTCCAGCAGGTGGGCGTCGTACGCGACTTTCTCAAGATTGTGCCCCAGGTCGGTGGCCGCGAAATCTGGCCTTGGATCTTCAACGTGGCGGACATCTGCCTGGTGATCGGCGTGATTCTGCTGCTGCTGAGCTACTGGTCCCGCGGTCGGCACGACGCCTCCCCAGCCGACGGACACGATGCACCTTCCAACGCGGCTTCCCCATGAACCGTACCTCCGCACCGCCCTCGGCCGATTTCAGCGCACAAGACCGCGAATACATGACGCGGGCACTGCGGTTGGCTCGCCGAGGCCGGGGCTCGGTCGAACCCAACCCCATGGTCGGTTGCGTCCTCGTTCGCAACAGGCGGATCGTCGGCGAGGGCTACCATCGCCGTTTCGGCGGGCCCCATGCAGAAATCGAGGCGCTGCGCCAAGCCGCGGCGCAGGCCCGCGGCGCGACCGCCTACGTCACGCTCGAGCCGTGCAGCCACTTCGGCAAAACACCGCCCTGTTCCGACGCACTCATCGAGGCCGGCGTCGGCCGGGTGATCGCGGCGCACGAGGACCCCTTCCCCGCAGTCAGCGGCCGGGGGCTGGCGGCCTTGCAGCAAGCCGGGATCGCCGTGCAGTGCGGCTTGTGCGGCCCGGAGGCTGCGGCGCTGAACGCCCCCTTTCTCACCCGCGTGCTCCAGGGGCGTCCCTACGTCATCTTGAAGTGGGCCCAAAGTCTCGACGGCAAAATTGCCACCCGAACCGGGCATTCGCAGTGGATCAGCGGCCCTCCAGCGCGATGCTACGTCCACCGGCTGCGGGCTCGCGTCGATGCCGTTGTGGTGGGCATCGGCACCGTCCTGCGCGACGATCCCCAGTTGACCGCCCGGGACGTGCGCGTACGACGGGTCGCGCGCCGCGTCGTGTTCGACGGCCGCTTGCGGATCCCGCTGAATGCCGAACTCGTCCGCACCTCTCGCGAGACACCCACCGTGGTCATCACCACCGCCGCGAGCGCCAAGCTGGCCAAGCGGGCCCGATTGGAGCAGCGGGGCGTCGAGGTGCTGGGCTGCCGCAGTCGAGCCGGCAAGGTGAGCGTCCTCGCCGCGTTGCACCGGTTGGCCAGCCGCGGCTGGACCAACCTCCTCGTGGAGGGGGGCGGGCAGATGATCGGGGCGTTTTTTGACGCCTCCGTGGTGGACGAGGCGCACGTGTTTACCGCTCCGATCATCATTGGAGGCCAGTCGGCGCCCTCCGCGTGTGCCGGCGCTGGGGTCGAGCGGGTGGACCGCGCGCGGTCAGCCGGTGCTGTCGAACGCCGGAATCTGGGCGCCGATCAACTCACCATTCTGCGCTTTCAGGAGGTGCTTCAGCAGGTGACGCACGCCCTGGGGTTCACTCAGACTCCAGCCATCCACTAACCGACAATTAAGGTCGATTCCCCGGGGCGGGGCCGCGGAAAATCGTGCATAATATGAGTAGCTCTGGTCTTCGGAGGGGAAGCGAGGCCACCCGCGAGCGAAGGAGGCTCCCATGTCGCAACCCCAGGTGTCGTTGCCGCAGGACCGCGCCTACCCCTTTCCATGGTCCCTGCCGTGCGTTGCTTCCGAACGAGGCATCCCCTTCAAGTCGCGTGAACCCGGTGAAGGCCAACCGGGTCGCATGGTCACCCGCCAGGAGGTGATCGATCTCTGGATGCGCGAATTCCTGGACGAACGCACCGGCGGCTTTTCGCCGCCGCCCATGAGTTGACGCTGGCCCGTTTGCGACAGTTCAACCTGTGTACCCCAGCGTCCGTGTACCCCAGCGTCCGTGTACCCCAGCGTCCGTGCCGCCACGAGCGCATCACCCGTGATTGCGGCGCCCCGCCCCGGGGAGGATTTACCTCCAACCCCCAACGTACGCCATCCGTTCAACCGCCGGGCAGTGCCTCGGCCGCGCGGCGTCAGCCCGCCGCCACGGCCGGCGCATTGGCTTCAAGGCTGCCCTTTCTTCTTATCCGGCCGACACTTGGGAGCGAGTTGACACTTTTGCGGGTGTTCCGATAATTCGCCCTTCGGCCACCATGACCACGGACGTAATAAAAATCGAAACCGAGGCGGACCGCCGGCGGGGGGCAGAGCGGGCGGCGGAGGTGATCCGCGCCGGCGGACTCGTCGGCTTCCCTACGGAGACGGTGTACGGCGTCGGCGCCCGCTGCGACGCCCACGAGGCCATCGCGCGCCTGCGCTCCGTCAAGCAGCGCGGCGAAGAAAAGCCCTTCACCGTCCATGTCGCCCATCCACAGGACGTCGATCGGTTCGTCCCGCACCTCGACGGCTTGACCCGCCGATTCGTGCGGCGGGCGTTTCCCGGGCCCGTGACCATCGTCTTTGACGTGACCGACCCGGCCGACGCGGACATCATCCGCCAGACCGGTCCCGACCGCATCCCGTTGATGTACCATGACGGCACCATCGGCATCCGCTGCCCGGCCGAGCCGACCGCCACCGCGGTCTTGTCGGCCACGAATGCCCCCGTGGTGGCCGCCAGTGCCAATCTCGCGGGGGAGGCGCCACCGCGAACGGCCGAAGGCGTCCTCGCGGCGTTGGACGGCTTGGTTGACCTGGTATTGGACGGGGGGGAATCACGCTATGCCCGCCCATCGACCGTTGTGAAGTTGAATGGGGGCGGCTACCATGTGCTGCGCGAGGGCGTGATTGACGAGCGAATGTTACAGCGGTTGGGTTCGCTGAACGTGCTGTTCGTATGCAGTGGAAATACGTGCCGCAGCCCCATGGCCGCGGCGCTGTTTGCGTCTGCGCTGGCCGCCAATCTGGGCTGTAGTGCCGAGCAGTTGCCTGCAAGGGGCGTCCAGATCCAGTCGGCCGGGGCGCAGAGTTACGGCGGCGGCCCGGCGTCAGAATGTGCCGTCGAGGCGATGAAGGGACGCGGTCTGGATCTCTCCGGACACGTCTCGCGGTCGTTGGACGTCGCCGAGATCAACCGCGCGGACCACGTGTACTGTATGACCAGCAGTCACCGCGATGCGGTTTTGCGGCTGGCGCCCGATGCGGCGGACCGGACTGCGTTGTTGGCGGGGGACAGGGAGATCGACGATCCGTTCGGCGGTTCCCTGACGGCGTACGAGGCTTGTGCCGCTGATCTCGAGGCGGCCATTGAGCAGAGAGTTGGGGAGATTCTTTCATGAAGATTGCAGTATCCAGTGATCATCGCGGGTTCTCCGCGAAGGAGCGCACGCGCAAGTTCCTGGAGAGCACCGGCCACGAGGTGCAGGACTTCGGCTGTGACGGGCAGGAGAGTTGCGACTACCCGGACATGGCTTTGCCGGCGGCGGAAGCCGTGGCCACGGGCAAGTGCGACTGCGCCATCCTCTTTTGCGGCACCGGCCTGGGCATGTCGATTGCCGCGAACAAGGTGCGGCGCGTTCGCGCGGCGCTGTGCCATGACGAGTTGACCGCCCAACTGTCGCGCAAGCACAACGACGCCAACGTGCTGTGTCTGCCGGCCGACCTGGTCGGCGAGCACCTCATGCGGATGATCGTGGAGACCTGGTTGAACACCAAGTTTGAAGGCGGCCGGCACGCGCGGCGGATTGAGAAGATCGGGCATATCGAACAGAACGGCGCCTGTTGATGACGGGCGTGCACGTCCCTTGCCGTACATTGCAAACCATCCACAAGACCGATTCCCCACGCGAAGCATCGCCGGGCGTGCGGCTGGCGGAGGCTCTTGCCGCGAACGCGCACCGTCGCAGGGCGAACCGATTCGAGGAGGCGCAGGGATCCCTTGGCTGACCTGAAACACACCGATACGGCCTCGACGGAACGCGAACGCGCGGTCCTGGTCAAGCTGATCACTCCGCAAAACGCCGGCCAGACCGACGCGCGCAACCCGCTTGGCGAGTTGCAGGCCCTGGCCGAAGCCGCCGGCGCCGAGGTGGTCGACGCCCTCCTCCAGAAACGCATGGGCGTTGACCCCAAGACCCACATCGGCAAGGGCAAGCTCGCCGACCTGGCCCTGCGCGTCGAGGCCAATGAGGCCAACCTGATCATCTTCGACGATGACCTCACCCCGGCGCAGATCCGCTCGGTCGAAGAAGCCACCAAGTGCCGCGTGATCGACCGCAGTGAGTTGATCCTCGACATTTTCGCCTCGCGGGCCCGCACCCACGAGGCCCGGCTCCAGGTCGAAATCGCCCAGTTGGAATACACCGCTCCGCGCCTCCGCGGCATGTGGACCCACCTCGAGCGCGTCGCGGGCGCCGGCGGCGCCAGCAGCGCCGGCGTCGTCGGCGGCATCGGAACGCGCGGCCCGGGCGAACGCCAGATCGAGATCGACCGCCGCATCGTGCGCGACCGCATCTCCTTCCTCCGCAAGGAAATCGAACGCATCGACCGCCGCAAGGTGCGCGAAGTGGCTGCCCGACGCGACGAGATGGCTGTCTCGCTCGTCGGCTACACCAACGCCGGCAAGAGCACCCTGATGAACGCCCTGACCGACGCGCAGCAGGACATGCGCGACATGCTCTTCGCTACTTTGGACACCAAAACCGTCCGCTGGCCCCTCGGCCAGGGGCGACACGTGCTGCTCAGCGATACCGTCGGATTCGTCCGCAACCTTCCGCACAAGCTGGTGGCCTCGTTCCGGGCGACCCTCGAAGAAGCCATCCACGCCGACCTCCTGCTCCACGTCGTGGACATTTCCTCGCGTAACGCGCTGCGCGAGATCGAAGTCGTGCAGCAAGTGCTCGACGAATTGGGCTGCGGCGACAACCCGACCCTGACTTTGCTCAACAAGGTCGACGCGGCCGACGACGAGGCCCTCATCAGCGTGGCCCTCGAAAAGCACCATCCGGCGCTGGCCATCTCCGCCCGCACCGGGCGGGGGCTCGACGAAGTCGCGGACTTCGTTCTGCGCCGGCTGCAGGCCGCGGCCGTGCGCGCGGTCCTCCGCATGCCCGCCGGCGATGGACGCCTGCTGACCCTCCTGGGCCAACTCGGCGAGGTGCACGATCAGCAGTACGTCGGCGTCGTCCTGGAGATGGACCTGACCATCGACCAGACCCAGTTGGACCAGCTTTGCGCCCGGCATCCGCAACTGGTCGTGGTGCGCAGCGACGCGGCGATCTAGGTCTGTGCCGGGCGTCTCCGGGCGGTGCGGGGTTGTCAGCCGCGCGATCCTCGGATATGTGCTAGCCAACAGGACTCTGGAAACGCCGCCGGCCGACCGCCGGTTCGCAATCCGCAGGTCCGGCAAGCGTCTTTTTATTCAACCTCGGTATGGAGGTGCAAGACGTCAGGGATGACCGCGGGGCAACGCAGCCGAATCTGGGCGATCGTGCGCTTGGTGCTGTGCGTGCTGTTTATCGCGCTCGCCGTGCGCGGCGTCGCGCTCCATGACCGGGTCACCCTCACGCCGCCGCCCGAAGCCCCCGCCGACATCCCCGTCAAGGTGCGCCTCGTCGACGAGGGGCCGGATACCGTCACCATCCTCGACGCGGCCGGCGCCCGCCGGACCCTGCCGCGCTCCCGCATCGCCCGGGACGCCGACGGCTCCGAACAGATCGAACGCGGCCTGGCCACGGCGCTGCGCAGCATCAACCCCTATTACCTGGCCCTGGCTCTGCTGGTTTTTGCTCCCGTGACGCTGCTCCAGTCACTGCGTTTTCAATTGATGTACCGGGCGCAGGATATTCGCCTGTCCTACTGGGAGTCGGTCAAGCTGTGCTATGCCGGGAATTTCCTCAACTTCGTCTTCCTCCTGGGCTCGACCGCCGGTGACGTGTTCAAGGCCTACCACACCGCCACCCATACGCCGCACAAGACCGAGGCGGTGACGACCATCCTCCTGGATCGCATTGTGGGTTTGTCCGGCCTGCTCGTGGTGGCGGCGATCATGAGTTTCACCGGATCGGCCGACCCGCTGTTGCGCAAGCTGGGCATCACCGCGCTGGTGTTGCTGGGCGGCGTCCTGGTGGCGCTATGGGTGGTGGGTTCGCATCGCGGAATCGCGGCGCGGGTGCGCCGCGGCATGCAGAACCTCCTGCGGCAACTGCCCGCCGCCGAGACCACGGTCCGGGTGATGGCTTCGGCGGAGCGTCTGGCCAACCGCCGCGGGCTGCTCGGCGGCTGCGTCGTTATCGCGATCGTTCTGCAATTCATCGCGGTGGGGGCGGGGGTCGTGCTGGCCTACGCGTTGCACATGGACTTTTCTGGATCCAAGGTTTGGGATTACTTCGCCTACATCGGCAGCGGGCACATGATTGCCGCAATCCCCATCACGGCGCAGGGGCTCGGCACCATGGAGCTCGCCTACAAGCAGTTCTTCCTGGGAACCTACGGCACGTTGGCCCAGTTGCTTTGCCTGGCGTTGTGGATTCGCATCATGCAGTTGCTCTGGTCGCTGCCCGGCGCGCTGGTTACGATGCTGGGCAAGCACCGTTTGGCCCCGGCGGCCGCGGCCGATGACGCCGCCGTGGTCCGATAGCCGCGCAGCCGTCCTCGCCCGCGGCGACACGCCCTTCCTCCCGTCCCTGCGCCACCGGCGATTATCGGCCCCCGTCCTGCGTCGGTTAGTACCTGCATCGCCTCCGTTCTCCTGCCGAAACACCTAGTAGTATCTGGCGGTTCCGCGCCTGGCGCGGCACGCAGACACGCGCGTGCGTGTCCCCCGCCCGCCAGGGGGTGAGGCCCCGCTGCCGGGTGAGGTCTGCGAGCCGCACAAGCGGCACGATGGAAGGCGACGGCTGATGAATACGATGGGGGTTGTCCATCGCGGCATGACCAGCGTGGTGATCGACCTGGGCGTGGGGCCCTCGGCCCGCCTGCTTGAACGGGCGGTACGCGGGCATGTCCCCGTGCGCCTCGAGGTCAAGTCACAGGACGACGCCCCCGCGCTGTCCGTCCGCATGGCCCAGCAGTTGGATGACGCGCTGCTCGTGCAGATTGATCAACCCGCCGATGCGCTGCCGCTCGAAAGCACCTACTGCGACGCCTCCTTCGCCCTCGATGGCCAGGAGTACATGTTCACCACGGTGGTCCAGGAAGTGATCGCCGGCGCCCAGCCGCCGACCCTCCGCATCGCCCGCCCCAAGGTCGTGCACGCCTGGCAGCGGCGCCGCTTCCTCCGCGCCGCCTTCGCCGACAGCGCCGCCATTTATCTGGGAAAACACAATAGTTTCGACGTGCCCGAGGCCGAGGGACGCATCCTCAACGTCAGCCAGGACGGCGTGGCCTGCCGGGTCCACGCCCGCTACGCCGATCACCGGGCGGTGGGCGAGGCGGTCTCGGTGCAATTCACCATCGGGGCCCTGCCCGAAGTCCTCCAGCTCAACGCCGTCATCCGCAGCAAGACGCCCGGCGGTACCCCGGGCGCCATCATTCTGGGGCTGCAATTCGAGGAGTGCGAGTCGTCGCGTCTCCAGCGCGAGCGCCTCGGCGCCGCCTTGAATGCATACCTGTAGGCCGCATTTTAGAGACTGCCCGTTATGGAAAAGCTCATCGTTATCAGCGACGCCCGCAAAGACGAGATCATCCTTCAGGCGATCGAAAAACTGACCCCCTGCGTGCTCACCCGCCGCCGGCAGCGCGGCTGGCAGCTGAGCAAGTCGCGCCTGGTCGGCGGCAATGCCGCCGAGGGACGCCTGCTCCTCTCCGCCGGCGAGGGCAGTGAACTTGCCGACCAGGACGATTTCGCTGCCGGCGAGCAGGTCGGCGTGACCTTCCGCAGAGGCCACAAGAAGTGTCTGTGCGCGACGACCGTCATTGGGTATACCATCATGGATGGCGGCGGCGAACAGCTTCCCTGCGTCGAACTCGTCTGGCCCGACGGAATTCAGGAATTGCAGCGCCGGGTGTACTACCGCGCTGAGCCGCCCGGACGCCGGATCCACGTGCGCTTCTGGCCCGGAGGCATCGCCGCCCGGGCGGACGCCGAACGCGACGGCTGCGGCGTCATGAGCGGCGTGCTGCTCGACCTCTCCGCCGGCGGCATGCGCATCAAAACCACCGACGTCGCCCCCGACGCCTTCATCGAGGGCGATCCCGTCGGCTGCGCCTTCTCCCCCAAGCCGCGCGGCGAAACCTTGATTCTCGACGGCGCCTTCCGCCACTACCAGCCCGATGACGACGGCGTGTGCTCCATTGGCGTACAGTTCGTCGGGCTCGAAGCGACCGAACGCGGCCGCGAGACCCTGGCCATGCTCGCACGCGTGGTCACCGATTTCCAGCGCACCCGTAGCCGCCAGCAGCGCATGCGCCTGGTAGGGCGGTAGCGGCGCCTCGACTCGGTTGTGCGCCGCCCGCTTCGCAAGTCCGCGGCGGCGGTGTATCATCTGACCATGGAACGCTTTCGCTTGGTTCCGACGGCGTGGGGGTGGTTCACGCTCGTCCTGCGCGGCCATCAGCTCGTGGCGACGCGCCTGCCGGAACCGGCCGAAGACGCCTGCCTCGGCTACGTGGCGCAGACCTTTCCCAACGCAGAACATGATCCCCGGCTCGCGCCCGAGTTGTGCCGCGCCGTTCGGCGCTACTTCCAGGGATACGTCGGCCGCTTCCAGGTGACCTTGGACCTTGCCGGGGCCACTCCATTTCAACGTGCCGTGATCAACGCCTGCCGGCGGATCCCGCCGGGACGCACCCGCGCCTATGGAGAACTCGCGGCCCTGGCGGGACGCCCCGGCGCCGCGCGCGCCGTCGGCGCCGTCATGGCCCGCAATCGCCATCCGCTGATCGTGCCCTGTCATCGGGTCGTGGCGGCCGGGGGCAAGCTGGGCGGCTGGTCGGGCGATGGCGGCCTCGATCAGAAAGCGGCGCTGCTTGCCTGGGAGGCGGAGCGGTAGCGGTGGGGGGCGTGCCGCGCAGAAAAATCAGCGCAAAAAAAGTGCGACGCCCCGCAGGACGTCGCACGGATACGGCATCAGGATGGCGGCGAATCAGAAAATGTCGCCGCGCCGGGCCGGACCGACCTCGAAAATCGACTGCGTCTTCAGCAGCGTGGTCGAATCCGGGAACGCGTGGAACGCGTGCACGTGGAACTCGTGCTCACGGGCCTCGTAATCGATGAAGGTGAACGGAGCGATGCCATCGACCTGCCACTCCTCGAACTGCACGAACAGCCCGCGCTTCTCCGCGTACTTCATCAAATCCCGGTGGCTCGACGGGAACAGGTTGGGCGTCATCCGCTCCACCTGGCACGAGAGAATGTAACGCATATTGTCGCCAAACGACTGGGCGTGATCCCGCTCGCCCCGGAAGGGGAACGACGTCGCCAGCCCGATTTTGGGCAGCACGTCGGTTTCGTCAGTGATCAATTCCGTCAGGCTCTGCTTGCTGTGCTGGAGCGTCACCACGTGCGCCAGGCCCACCACCCAGATCTCGGCGGTGTAGCGGCGTTGCTCGACCCGTTTGACCTGATTGATCCGAAACAGCTCCGGATGCAGGGGACGCTCGTACAGATAGAACTGCAGATCGTCGATACGTTGCTTCAGTTGACTCTGTTCCACAATAGACCTCAAATCTAGCGTCTTTTCCGCCAATCAAGGGCATACGAGCCCCGAATTATACAGTTGCCTCGGATGATCCGCCACAACCAAATCAGGCGGCTCCGTATTTTCCGCCGGGTGTGTGCGACTGATGTCTAACTTGTTTGTTTGCAAGGCGCTAACGCAGCCTCGCCTTCGCCTTTCTACGCTGTCGGCGGGCCAAGGTTCACCCAAATCACACCCACCTGCGCAACAAGATGTCACAGCTCTGCCAACCTCGTGCGCCAATCAACCATTACAACCGGCCAATACTACCCATTCTCTTTAAATTCTCCATGTTGCCGAACATTTCTCTCCATCACACTCCATTGAGATGGCCATCGCCGCGGGTATAATCGCCGCCCCATGCGAACCGCGCGTCTGCGACAACTCGGCGGGCTGGGCTTGGCCTGCGTCCTCGCCATCGTCAGTTCGGCCGAGACCATCACCGCAGCCCATACTCAATTGGATGGGGAATCTGCCCCGTTTTTGCGAACGCCGCGCCCGAGCGAGCAAACGCCGCTCGCCCAGCCGCCGAGCCAGGATCCCCAAGCCCCCGAAGCGCCAGACAATCCCAACTCGTCCGCCGATCTCGGGCCTCAGCCGATCCTCCTGCTCGACCGGGTCGCCAAGCCGGCCGCTCCGGCGCACCGATCGCTCTGTCCCTGTCCGCTCGCCGACACAATCGGTCCCCGCGTGCGGATCAACACCATTCCTTTTCAATGTGCGGTGGCGCCCGACGGCATCGAGGTTCTGGCGCCGACCGTCCAGGCGGGCATGCTCCATCAGGCCCACGGGCCTCCCATCTGCGTCTGACCCCTGCTCGATACTCGACGAGCAGGCCGATCTCGGCCCGAATGCGTCGAAGCCGCGTACCGGCCGCACCTACGTAGATTTCTGCAAGGCACATCCAGGATTGACATGCCGGTTGACCGCGAGTGCGGCCAGATCGGCCAGCGGGCCCATCCGGCAATCCACGCCGACCATGGCCCAACGCAAAATACGCCCGCCACGCGGGCATGGAGACAACTCATGGGTGAAGAAACCAGACTGTGGAAATGGGGCGTGATCGTCGCGCTCACGGCCCTGGCCATCTTGGTCCTCTGGCCGCCGAGCGACACCCTTAAGCCGGGCATCGACCTGGCCGGCGGGACCTCGCTGATTTACGAGATCGACACGGCCGGGATGTCGGAGAGCGCCAAGTCGGGGCTCGCGGAACGGGTCATCAACATTCTGCGGGCGCGCGTCGATCCGAACGCCCAGTTCAATCTCGTGTGGCGGCCCATTGGCAGCAACCGCATCGAAATCCAGATGCCGCGCCCGCCCAAAGAGGCCAAGCAGCGACGGGATCAATACGAGGCCGCGCGGTCGAAAATCTCCGCCCTTAACGTGCCCCGCACCGAGTTGGAACAGGTCCTGACGCTCTCGGGTGATGCCCGACAGGCCGGGCTCGACCGCCTGGCCCACGATGTCGAGGGACGCCGAGCGCTGCTCGATGCCGTCGCGGAAGCGTGGGACGCTTACTCGGCCGTGCGCAACACCGGCGACATCGGCGCGGAGGTTCGCGCCCAGGCGGCATACGAGGCTGCCCTGGAAGCCGTCCTGGCCACGAACCTTTCGCTCGGGCGGGTGACCGACATCCTCGCCTTGCGCGGCGACGAGCGGAAGACTGAACTCGACGCCCTGATGGCCGAATATCCCGCCTACACGTCCGCCATCGAAGAAACGGTCGCGGCCTACGACGCCTGGGAAGACAAACGCGGCTCCCTGGAAGATCCCGCTGACCTGAAGCGTCTCCTGCGCGGCGCCGGTGTGCTCGAATTCCGCATTCTCGCCTCGCGCAGCGAGACCGACCGCAGCATGCTCAAGGCGCCCGACGATCCGTCGCTCAACGAACCGGTCGACGAGTACGTCGAGCAACTCAAACGCCGCGGTCCCCGGGCCCGGGCGGAGGACAACTACGCCTGGTTCCCCATCGACGACGTGGTCAAGTTCATGCAGTCCGAGACCATGGAGCAGGCCCAGCAACGCATCGAGTCCGGGTCGCTCGTCGTGGAAAAGTATGCGGGCAAGTACTACGTGCTCGCCCACACCGCCTCCAAGCTGGACACCGACTACGGTCTCACCCAGGACAGCGAGTGGGAATTGAAGCGGGCCTACCCGGCGCAGGATTATCAGACCGGTCGGCCGAGCGTCCAGTTCATGCTCGACCCGCGGGGCGGCGCCATCTTCGCTGACCTCACCCGCAAGAACAAAGGCCGCGAACTGACCATCTTCCTCGACGGCATCGCCACCTCCCATGCCACCATCCAGTCCCAGATCGGACAGCGCGGCCAGATCACCGGCGACTTCACCCAGGAGCGCGTGATGGAGATCGTGCGCAAACTGGAAGCGGGCTCGCTCCCGGCGCGCTTGAAGGAAACGCCCCTGTCGGAGAAGAACACCGGGCCGCAGCTCGGCCGGGCCAACCGTGAACGCGGCATGCGTGCGGCCATCTACGGCTTTGTGGCCGTCGGCATCTTCATGCTTGTCTACTACCTCTTTGCCGGCATCCTCGCCAACATCGCCCTGGTGCTCAACCTCCTCTTCGTGCTCGCCATCATGGCCGGATTGGAGGCGACCTTCACCCTCCCGGGCATCGCCGGTCTGCTGCTCACCGTCGGTATGGCCGTCGACGCCAACGTGCTCATCTATGAACGCATCCGCGAGGAACGCGACCGTGGCGTGGCCCTGAAAAAGGCCGTGAAAACCGGCTACGAACGCGCCCTCTCAACCATCGTCGACGCCAACCTCACCACCCTCATCACCTGTATCATCCTCGGCTACGTGGGCAGCGAAGAGGTCAAGGGTTTCGCCATGACCCTGGGCTTCGGTATCGTCACCAGTATGTTCACCGCGCTCTTCGTCACCCGCGTCATCATCATGACGCTCATCGAGAAGCGCCTGCTGAGCAACCTGGTCATGTTCCAACTGATCCAGCGCCCCAACATCAACTGGCTCGGCCTGCGCCGCGCCTTCTGGCCCATTTCCATGACGCTGGTGGTGCTGGGCTTCGGCTACTTCGTCTATATCGCCAACACCAACAAGGAAGCGATCTACGACATCGAGTTCCTCGGCGGCACCAGCGTCGACATCGTCCTCACGGAAGATGCGGATCTGTCCGCCGAGCAGGTGCGGGCGGCCGTCACCGGCAAGGGCGACTACGAAGGCACCACCGCGGTGGAGTGGCTGCGCAACGCCGCCGAGGCGCTGCGCAATGCCGACCTGGCCGCCGTCGAAGGCTCCATGGGCGAATACACGGTTACCTCCGACGAGCTCGCCCCGGGCGACATCAACGCCTTGCTGCGGGCCGCCTTCGAGGAGTCCCTCGCCCTGGGCGGCTTTTCCGGCTCCGGCTCTACGGCACGCTTCGTGACCAAGGCCCGAACCATCCCCGCGCCCACGGAAGAGGATCCCGATGCCGTCCGCGAAGAGATGGTCAGCCTGGCGGACTTCGAAGCCGGCGTGGCTGCGGCCGCCGACTATGCCGAGCAGGCGGCTGAACGACTCTCCGGAGCACGCGTCACCACCGCCTGGGACGTCACCGAAGAAAACCCCGCGGCCGCCACCACGGAAGTGGCCCGCGGAACGGCCGCAGACGCCACGGTCGAGCCTCCTTCAGCTAACGCGGGCGAAGCGTTCGAGATCGCCACGGTCGAGTCCAACAAGGAAGTCGTTCGGGCCGCGCTGGTGGGCACCTTCGGCCAGAAGCTCAAGGTCCAGCAGCGCATCGAGCACGAACTGGTGACCGACCCCGAGCGGGCGCCCACCGGCATGTTCCCCGTCACCGAAGACGCCAACTTCCTCGGCGAGGTCATCGGCGGCGATTCACCGGCCGCCGTTCATGAGCACAAGGGCGGCGTGGCCCTGGTGTTCGACAACCTCGACCCGCCGCAGACCATCGATGCGTTGGAAAAGCGCTTCAAGCAGATGCGCTTGCAGCCGCAGTTCCAGCAGTACGAGGCCCGCGGCTACGACATCTTCGGCCTGGAAGAGGCGGGCGACGCCGAGGAGGGCGAACACCGCTACACCAAGGTCGCCCTGGTCGTCAGCGACGAGAACCTGATCTTTTCCGAAGGCCGCGAGCAATGGCTCGAGCAGTTGGCCAAACCGGAATTGCAGCAGGCCCAGGAAGCGCTCAACGCCGAGGAGTCCCTGCGCAAGGTCGTGCAGTTCGCCCCGCAAATCGCCTCCCAGACCCAGCAGCGCGCCCTCATCGCCATGGTGCTCGCCCTCGGCGCGATCGTCGCCTACATCTGGCTGCGGTTCGGCACGATGCAGTACGGCCTGGCCGCCATCGTCGCCCTGGTCCACGACGTCTCGATCACCCTCGGCGTGATCACCCTGGCGGACGTCGCCGGCATTGGCGAGTTCCGCATCGACCTGGCAATGATCGCGGCGTTGCTCACGGTGGTCGGCTACAGCCTCAACGACACCATCGTGGTCTTCGACCGCATCCGCGAAAACCGCGGCAAGCTCAGCAAGCTCTCGCCGAACATCATCAACAACAGCATCAACATGACGCTGTCGCGAACGCTGCTGACCTCGTCAACGACCTTGCTCGCCGTCGTCTTCCTGTTCTTCATGGGCGGGCCGGGCGTGCGCGGCTTCAGCTTCGCGCTGCTCTGCGGCGTGATCGTCGGTACCTACAGCTCGATCGCGATCGCCGCGCCGTTGCTCCAGAACCGCAAGCTGCTGCACATCATCATCTACCTGCTCATCGCCATCGGCGTGGTCAGCCTGACGGCGGCGCTGACCGACAGTCGGGTAGCCCTGCTCATCGTGGCCGGGTTGATGTTGGTGTTCCTCGGCTTTGCGATTAACGTCGAACGGCGTATGGATCTGCCGAGCGGGGCGGCGGCAACCGCCTAGCCCCGAGCCTGTGAGTTGTTGAACCCCGAGGGCCGGCGCGGCCACAATCGTCGCGCCGGCCCTCGTTCTTGCGCCGATCGCCCGCGCTGATCTCGCTTGACCGCGCCCTCTGGGCGACTTAGGATAACTTGTGGAGAGCTTGGTGCGGTCGTCGAGCGGTTGCGACGAGTGCTTTCCACCTGCCGCCGATTGTTGCACACAACTGTCGTGAGGCGACCACCAGCCTGCAAACTGTCTGGAAGGATCGAGCCATGCGCAAGGATGTGAAGGCCGGATTGGTGTTGTCGTTGGTCGTCGTCGCGTTCGCCGGTTGGTATTACACCCGCGACGCCGAAAAGCAGGCGGCCATCCCCCTCGCCGACAACGAAACCGCGGCGCCATCGGCCACCCTGGCCCCGACTGCCGCCCCACGCATCGCCTCCCGGCAATCACCCCGTTCCACGCCGTCGGCCCGCGCCCGTAACGCAGACCGCCACAGCGACCGCGAAAACCAGGTAGCGTCCCGAACGCCACGCAAACCGCGACGATCCCGCGTGCGCGACAACAACGCCGACCGGGCCACGCCCGCCCCGGTGACGCTGCGGGCCAAACGCACCGACGTCGAAACGCCCCCTGTCGCTGAGCCCGGTCAGGCCACGCCGACGCCGGCCACCGTGAACCCGCCCTTCGTTCCCCCCGTAGCCACCGACGACACTGGGACTGGCGACACCGCTACGGGCGACGCCGTGGCCGGTGCTCCCCACACGCCGGCCGAGACGACCGAGGCCATCGACCTCTACCGGGTTCAGCCGGGCGATACCTTCGAAATTCTGGCCGAGGTCTACTACGGCAACCGCGGCTATGCCCGGTTCCTGCGGGAGCGCAACCCGCGCCTCGCCGCGGCCGATCGCCTGCCCGTCGGCGCCGTGGTCAAGCTCCCGCCTCTGCCCGAGGATGCACGGATTCTGTCCCCGGCGGCCTCATCCCCGCCGGCCAAGGACGACACGCCGCCTGCCGAGGGCGAGCGCACCTACACTGTCGTGCGCGGCGACAGCTTCTACGCCATTGCCGACCGCCTCCTCGGCTCCGGACCCCGCTGGGAGGAGATCTTCGCCCTCAACCGCGACCTGGTGGACGGCGATCCTCAGAACCTCAAGCCGGGCATGGTCCTGACCATCCCGCGCAAGTAGCGATCGCCCCGTACCGCCAGCGCCCCAGCCGCCAGCGCCCCGGCCGCCAGCGCCGTGGCCGATACCCCGGCCAAAACTGCGCTTCTGCGCCCATCGAGCCGGCACGTTCTGCGCGGCAGCGTCCGATAACGCGCCGTTGCCCATCATCGGGCGTCGACCTCATTTCACCAACGACCTTCTCGACCCGTGGCCGTCGGACCTGAGCCGGCCTTTTGCTGCGCTGACCTCGAACCGTCCCTATCAGTCTTGAAACCGGGGATTCGATCGCGCCACGCGTCCGCACCGTCGAGGCAGGCGGAGCCCTGGATCCGTACGCCTGTGCGCTGCCGCCAGCCCCGCGTTTTGTGAACCTGCCTTGCGGTCAAGACGCCCGGCAGGAATTGCCGACAAGCCAGTACGCTCGGAGCGACGACCCGGGCGGCCTCAAGCATGGAGGCTTGAGGGGAATCTCAAGAGGCTCAGGATGAGCGACGCACCCACCCCAACCATCACCCTCGGCGAACGCCTGGCCGGCAAGTGGCAGATTCCCGCCTTCGCGCTGTCGGTCGCGCTGCTCATCGCCGTCGGCGTCCAGGTGCAGGCGCCGAACCGCAAGATTCCCCTCACCGAACACTTCGAGCGTCTGGTCCGGATGAACGACGCCGGCCTCTTCAACCAGGCCGAGGCCCTCGCCGAGCAACTGCTCGAGCGCAACGAACTTGCCAACGCCGAGAGGGGCCAACTCCTCCTTCACCTCGGCCGCGCCCAGTTCGGCCAGGCGCATCGCGTCGGTGACCAGGGGGCGGCCGCAAGCGAAGCCATCGTCGCCACCTACGACGAGGCCCAGCAACTGCCCGTCGCCCTCCGAGACTTCGACTATCGCCACATCGCCGAGGCCTACGAAAACCTCGGCCAACACCGCCTGGCCGTCAAGTACTGGACGTTGGCGGCCGAGCACGCCCCTGCCCCCGCCTTGGCCGATCGCCGCCGCATCATTGAGCTGAGCATCTATCCGCTCGAGGCGCCCGACGAAAAGCTCGACGCGTTGCTCGCCGACTACATCACCGACGTCGCGGACGACCCCCGCGACCTGCTCTGGGCGCTCGGCCAGCGGGCCCATACGCTCGCCCAGGTCGAAAGCTGGGACGCGGTGCACACCCTGGTGGAGCAGTACGGCGACGCCCTCGACCGCGCGCCCTGGCAGCCGGAATACCGCTTCCTCCTGGCCCTCGCCGATCACGGCGCCGGACGCTACGACCGCGCCGAACGCCGCCTGCGCCAACTGCTCAACGAAGCCGCCATCGGCGACTCGGTCTATCCCAAGGCCGGGTGGCTGCTCGGCCGCGTCGTCATGTTCGACGGCCAGGCCCAACGCCCGGAAGAGGCGGTCGCCATCTTCCGCGACGTCATCAGCTCCCACGCCGATCGCACTTTCGTCACCGCCGCCCGCGTCGGACTGGCTGAGGCGCTCATCGAACTCTATCGCTACGACGACGCGCTCAAGGCCTACCAGGAGGCTATCGATGATCTCGGACGTTTGCGCGGCAGCCGCCTGATCAACCCCGACGCCGTGCGGACCTCGCTGACCGTCATGGCCGAGCGGGCCCGCCGCGCCGAGCGCCTCCCCACGGCCCTGGCGTTCCTGCGGCTCGCCCTGGACCTGGTCCCCGCGGGCGACGAATCGCTGCTCAGCCGCTACCTGACCGAACTCGCCGACACCCAGTCCGCCGTCGCCCACCAGTTGATCGACGCCTCGACCAACGGCGCGGTTATCGCCGACGCCGCCACGCTGCTCAACGAGGCCGGCGAAAACTACGTCCAGGTGGCCTGGCTCAACACCCTGAACGAGCGCCAGGCCTCCGCCGCCATGTGGACCGCCGCCGGGCTTTTCGACGAGGCCGGCAACCATGCCCGCTCCATCGAACTCCTCCAAGCCTTCGTTCGGGAACGCAGCGACGCGGAGATCATCCCCCGCGCCCTCCTGCGCCTGGGCCGCGCTTTGCAAAACGAGGGCCGCTACGCCGAAGCGGTGGACGCCTTCCAGCGCAACGTCAGCAGCTTTCCCCGCTCACCCCACGCCAACGCTGCGCTCATTCCCCTGGCCGAGTGCTTCCTCGCCCTCGGGCCCGAGCGGGAGGCGGAGGCCGAAGCCGCCCTCATGCAGGTTTTGCAGGATTCAGTCATCTTCACCCCCGCGGCTCCGGAATATCGCGACGCCATGTTTCTGCTGGCCGACCTCTACAGCCGCCAGGGACGCCACGAAGAAGCCATCGCCACCGCCGACGAGATCCTCCAGCGCTACCCCGACGACCCCCGCGCCCCGCAGGCGCTCTTCCGTCTCGCCCACGCCTACATGAAAAGCGCCATGGCCATGAAGGCCGAGCTGCTCAAGCCCGAGTTCGTCGGCGAGAGCCGCCGCATGGAGGTAGAATTCCGCGCCCGTCTGGCCAAGGGCGCCACCAACTTCCGGGCGCTGATCGATCGCATGGAGCAGCAGGACGCGACGCAGTTCGCGCGCCTCGAGGCCATCTACCTCCAGGACGCCCGCCTCTACGAAGCCGCCTGCCTCTTCGAACTGGGCCGCTACCGCGACGCCCTCGACCTCTACGAGCGCGCCGCATGGATCTACAAGGACTCTCCCGCGGCGCTGGGCGCCTACGTGCAGGTGATCAACTGCTACCTCTTCCTCGGCCGGCCCGACGACGCCGCCACCGCCCTGCGCCGGGCACAGTACCTGGTGGACAACATCAGCACCGAACAGTTCGCACAAGCCGGCCGACTGGAGTCGCGCGAAACCTGGCGGCGCTATTTCGACTGGGTGGCGGACACCCAGTTGCGCGAAACCCCATAGGGATTTCAACAATGGACTCGATGCATGATCTCAAGCCATCGCCCCGCGACCGGGGGCTCGCCATGCTCGGCTTGCTCCGCCGGCAGGCGACGCTCTACGACCGGCTCGAAACGCTCGCCCAGCAGCAACATGGTCTGCTCGCCAGCGCCGACGCCCAACCGCTGCTCAAGGTGCTCGCCCAGCGGCAGCGCCTCACCGGCGAATTGCAGGCCCTTGGCGTGCAGATGAAGCCGCTGCGCGACGACTGGGAGCAGGTCCGCACGGCCCTGCCCGCGACCGAGCGCGCCGAGGCGGAGAGACTGGTCAACGACGCCCGCCTGCGGCTGTCGCGCCTGCTCGCCGCCGACGAGGAAGACGCCCAGCGCCTGCGCATCCACAAGCAAAACGTCGGCGAAAGCTTGCGCGGTCTGCGCACCAGCCAGCACGCGATCAACGCCTACCGCACCCAGGCGGCGGACACCAACTGTCTCGACCGGATGCACGACGAATCATGACGACCTTGCAGCAGCCCATCACCATGCGCGAGCGGGAGCTGGGGGCGATCATCAATGCCTACAACCAAGTCACCGATCGCCTCAAGGCCTCCCACGAGCGCCTCCTCGACGAGGTGACCCGGCTCCGCGAGCAGCTCGAGGAGAAAAACCGCGAGCTCGCCCGACGCGAACGGCTGGCGGCGCTGGGGCAGATGGCCGCGGGCGTGGCTCATGAAATTCGCAATCCCCTCGCCGGCATCCAGCTCTACGCCGCGCTGCTGGTCAAGGATCTCGCCGCCACCCCCGACGTCTGCGAACTCGCCCGCAAGATCTCCAGCGGCGTCCAGACGCTTGAGGGGATCGTCGGCGACGTCCTCGCCTTCGCCGGGGACGCGCCGCCCCAGGCCCAGCGGGTGGCCCTGGCCGACGTCGTGCGCGAATGCCGCGCCTACGCCGCCCCGGCGATCGCGGAACACCAAACGATTCTCCACGTCGCGGACCACGTCGCCGACTGGCGCCTCCACGTCGACGGCGCCCAGGTGCAGCGGGCGCTGCTCAACCTTCTGCTGAATGCGATCGATGCAGCCGGTGTCGGCGGGCGCGTGTGGCTGTCCGCCGGTCCCGGCGAGCGGGACAGAACCTGCGCGGTCGCCGTGGCCGACGACGGCCCCGGCGTGCCGGCGGAGCTGGTGGACCGGATCTTCAATCCGTTTTTTACAACCAAGGACTCAGGAACCGGACTTGGCCTGGCGATCGTGCACCGCATCGCGGAAGCCCACGGGGGCAGCGTGCGCGTGGCCGAGCGCCCAGGCGGCGGCGCCGTGATGACGCTGAACTTGCCGGTGTGGGCCGAGTAGGGAGGACGCTGGAAGATGGCACGGATTTGCGTAGTAGACGATAAGGCAATGCTCCGCGACTCGATCGCGGCGACGCTCACCCGCGAGGATCACACGGTCGATACGTTCGCCGACCCGGCGACGGCCCTGCCCGAGATCCTCAGCGGGCGCTTTGACCTGGTTCTCACCGACCTGAAGATGCCCGGCATGAGCGGCGTCGAAATGCTCAAGGAGATCCGCGCGGGCGGTTGCGAAGCGCCGGTGATCCTCATGACCGCCTTCGGCTCCATCCAGACCGCCGTGGACGCGATGAAGCTCGGCGCCTTCGACTACATGCAGAAGCCCTTCGATGCCGACGTCATCGTCGTGCAGGTCGAGCGGGCCCTCGCCCACGGCCGCCTCGCCCGCGAGAACGAGGCCCTGCGCACCTCCTTGGCGGATCTGCACACCCGTCGCGAAATGGTCGGCGACAGCGACGCCATGGTCCAGTTGCGGGTGCGCGTCGCCCAGATGGCCCGCAGCAGCGGAACCGTCCTGATTTCCGGCGAGTCCGGCACCGGCAAGGAACTCATCGCCTGGGCGGTGCACGAGTCGTCGCCCCGGGCGAACCAGCCCCTCATGTGCCTCAACTGCGCGGCGCTCTCGGCCAATCTTCTCGAAAGCGAGCTCTTCGGCCACGAGCGCGGCGCCTTCACCGGCGCCGACCGCACCCGCAAGGGCCGCTTCGAACTCGCCGACGGCGGCACGCTGCTGCTCGACGAAATCTCCGAGATGGCCCTGCCGCTCCAGGCCAAGCTTTTGCGGGTTTTACAGGAAGGCGAATTCGAACGCGTCGGCAGCAGCGCCACCCGCCGCGCCGACGTTCGCGTCATCGCCACCACCAACCGCAATCTTCACGACTGGGTCGCCAAGGGCAGCTTCCGCGAGGACCTCTACTATCGCCTCAACGTGCTCCCCGTGCAGTTGCCCCCGCTCCGCGACCGCCGCGAGGACGTCCCCGTGCTCGCCCGACACTTCATGGAGCGCATCGCCCGCGCCGAAGGCCGCCGTATCCCGGTTTTCACCAGCGAGGCCATGCGCCTCATGCAGGCCTACCACTGGCCGGGCAACGTCCGCGAGCTCGAAAACCTCTGTCACCGGGCGGCCGCCTTGCTCGTCGGCGACAAGGTCCTGCCTTCCCTCATCGAAGGCTGGCTCCGCGCCACCACGCCCCAGATGGAGTTTGGGGCCCGGCTCCGCCACGGACGCATGCTCGAGGACATGGAGCGCCAGCTCATCGAACGCACCCTCGCCCAGTTCGGCGGCCACCGGGAAAAATCCGCCAAGGCCCTCGGCATGGGCGTGCGGACGCTGGGCATGAAACTCAAGCAGTGGCGCGAGGAACGCGATCGGGCCGAAGCCCGCGAAACCGTGTCGGTCTAGCGGATCGGCAGAATCGGCCGATTGCGCAAAAACCGCCGACCCCGCCCGCAGGTGAACCCCCGCGGCGCGCTCGGCAGGCGGCTCGGCTGAGACTGGAACAGGGCGTGCCAGCAGATCAGGTCGGTGCGCTGCGCCCGCACGAAGCGGGCGAGCACCACACCGGCCCACGAGGTGGATGAACGATCATGGCGGGTTTCTTCGAAGGGCTGTTCAATCGGGGTTCGACGCCGGCGCTCGCCGCCACGTTGTCGTTCACCCATGCCCGGCATCAGGTCATCGCCGAGAACATCGCCAACATGTCCACACCGGGCTACAAAGCCAGGCGGCTCGACCTCGATGCCTTTCAGCGAGCCCTGGGGTCGGCCATGGAACGTCGCGGCAACGACCCCCGCGCCCCCTTCGTGATCGAACGCACCGACCAGTTCCACACCGATGACGCCGGACGTCTGGTCACCGAGCCCGCCACCCGGCCCGGCCGGAACGCCGTTTTTCACGATGGCACGAATCTCTCGCTGGAACGCGAGATGGCCGACCTGGCCCAGAACGCGATGCTCAACGAAATCACCGTGGAACTGATGCGCGGCAAGATCGACGGCATGCGCAAGGCGATCAGGGGGCGGGCGTAAGCCGCCCAGGGAGCATAAACCATGTTTTCCACAATGGACATCAGCACGTCGGCCCTCGTCGCCCAGCGCATCAACATGGACACGATCGCGGGCAACATCGCCAACATGAACGTCACCCGCGACGCCGACGGCAACCCCAACCCCTACCAGCGGCGCATCGCCATGTTTGCCAGCGGCGACCCCGCCCGGGGCAAGCGCGCCCCCGGCGTGCACGTCGCCGGCATCGAAAAAAGCACCGATCCCTTCCGCCTGGTTTACGACCCCGACCATCCGGACGCCATCCAGACCGGCCGGCACACCGGCTACGTCCGCATGCCCAACGTCGACTACAGCACCGAGATGGTCAACGCGCTCCAGGCGGCGCGGATCTACGAAGCCAATGTGACCGTGATGGACATCACCAAGACGATGGCGGCCGCCGACCTGCGGCTGCTTGCCTGACGCCGTTGACGATCCACGAGGAACGTGACCATGGTCGATCCGATTCAAAACAACGCGATCAATCCCCTCTCGCCGGCCAACCCGGCCAGCGCCGCCCAGCCGACGCAGGGGACCGGCAAAAACTTCATGGACGTGTTGCTCGACAGCCTCGACGAGGTCAATCGCCTCCAGAGCGAGGCCGACGCCGGCGTCAAGGCCCTCTACAGCGGGCAGACCGACGACGTCGCCGGCGTCCTCACCGCCGTCAACAAGGCCGGCCTGGCGTTCGATCTGCTCATGGAGATCCGCAACAAGCTTACGGAGGCCTATCGCGACATCGAGCAGATCCGCGTCTAGCCAGGAGTGGACCCCATGCAGAGCCCCGAGCGCAAGCAACGCAATCAGAGCCCCGAATCAGAGCCCCGAGCGCAAGCTCCGGGGGCAGGCCGTCACCGCTTCGAGCGCAAGCTCCGGAGGCAGGCCGTCACCGCCCCGAGCGCAAGCTCCGGGGGCCGAAAATCCGACTGTGCTCCACTCGGCGTGAGCAGACCTGAAACGAGTAGCTGCAACTCGACCGCTGACCGTGGATCACGGACAGCGGGGAGCCAGAGCCGGCGGGACGCCGGCCGCATCGCAGTCAGGGACGACGCACCATGGATTTCTTAAAACGCACCATCGATCAGATCACCCGGCAACTGGAGGTGCTCACCCGCTCGCAGCGCATCGCGATCGGCATGTGCGCCGTCTTCGTGGCGGGCTCGCTCATCTGGCTCGTGCAGTATTCCGCCGGGCCGGAACTCGTGCCCCTGCTCAACCAGCAAATGACCCTCGATGAGCTGGATTCCGGGCTGGAAGAATTGCGAACCCAGCGCATCGAGGCCAAGGCGGTCGGCGATCGCATCTACGTCCGCCCGGCCGACCGCAACGCCGCGCTGCTCGCCCTCAATCGCGCCGACGCCTTGCCCAAAGATACCAGCGTCGGCTTTGCCGAACTCATGGGGGATGACAATCCGTTCCGCCCGGCCGACGAGAACAAGTGGCGGCGGCAGGTGGCCTTGGGGACCGAACTGGGACGGATCCTCGGCTCCGGCGAGGACGTCGTGACCGCCCGCGTGATCATTCAGGACAAGACCAAGCGGCGGGTGGGGGCCCAGCAGAGCGTCCATGCCACCGCGTCGGTCTACCTCAAGCTGGGCCGTGGCGCCGCATTCAATCGCCACCTCGTCGAGGGCGTGTGCCGTTTCGTCGCCTCCGCCGTGCCCGGCCTCGAACCCTACCACGTCACCGTCGTCGACGCCGCCACCATGCGGGCCCATCCGCTCCCCGGTCCGGATGAGGAACTCGCGGCCGGTCTGCTCGACGAACGCAAGCAGAACGAAAAACACCTCACCGACAAGATCCTCGCCGCCTTGCAGAGCGTGCCCGGCGTGCTGGTCAGCGTGTCCGTCGACCTCGACGCCCGCAAGCGCCAGACCCAGACCCAGGAGTACGGCAAGCCGGAGATCAAGACGGAGGAAACCTCCGAAACCAGCAGCGAAACGGGCGGCGCGTCCGGCGAAACCGGCGTCACCCCCAACGTCGGCGTGGCCGTCAACGGGGGCATGAACGGCGAACGCAACCGCACGGAAGAATCCCGCGCCGAGTACTACCAAAGCAAGGCCGTCAAAATCGAAAACATCGAGCACGCCCCGTTCACCGTGGCCCGGGCGACCGCCTCCATCGGCATTCCCCGCAGCTTTCTCGTGGGCATCCACCACGCCCGCTTCGGCGCAAGCGAAGAACCGGCCAAGCTCGACGAAACCGAGGAATTTCGCCTGATTCGCGACGCCGAGATCGCCCGCGTGCGCAGCGCCGCCATGAACATCCTGATGACCAAGGATCCCGAGGACGTGGACGTCGAGGTGTTCTACGACTTCGCGCCCGAGGGCGGCGAACTGAACACCTTCCCCGGCGGCGACACCATGTTGGCCACCGCCTCCGGCGATGGCGGCGCCATGGACTTTTTCCGCAGCTACGGAACCCAGACGGGCCTGTTCGCCCTGGCCCTGATGAGCTTCTTCATGATGACGCGCCTGGTCCGCAAGAGCACCGACGCGGTCAAGAGCGCCTTGCCCCCGCAGCCCCGCACGCCGCCCGAGGATTTCGAAGACGAAATGTTGCAGGTCTCCGGCGGGCCGGTCGGACAGGCGGCCGCCAGCGAGGGCCTCCTCGTCGCCCAGGAAGTCGACGAAGACACCCTCCGCTTCAGTCAGGTGGGCGAACAGGTTTCTCAGATGGTTAGTAGCGATCCGCAGGCCGCGGCCGAACTCATCCGCCGCTGGGCCGAAACGAGCGACTGATCCGACGGATTCGAGCAGTGCCAGAAAAAACCGAAAACAAGCCAGCCGCCGACGAAAAGGGCCTCAGCGGAATGTCCAAGGCCGCCATCCTCCTGATGGCCCTCCGGGCCGAAACCGCCTCCAAGGTCCTCAAGCTCCTCGACCCGGATCTCATCGAAGAGCTCACCCGCGAGATCGCCCAGCTCGACATGGTCGATCAGTCCACCCGTGGCAAGGTGATCGACGAGTTTTATCACCTGGCGCTCGCCCGCCAGTACGTCGAAGTCGGCGGCATCGGCTACGCCAAGACCCTGCTGCAAAAGGCCCTCAACCCGGATGAGGCCCGCCGCATCCTCAGCGTCATCGAGCACCAGGTCTACCAGCAGCCCTTCGCTTTCCTCCAGAAAACCGATAGCGAAAACCTGCTTACCTTTATCCAGGACGAGCACCCCCAGACCATCGCCCTCGTGCTCGCCCACATGCCCTCGTCCAAGTCGGCGGAAATCCTCATGGGCCTCTCCACCTCCAAGCAGCTCGAGGTCGTCTCCCGCGTCGCCAACATGGAGCAGACCAACCCGGAGGTCATTAAGGAGGTCGAAAAAGGCCTCGAAATGCGCCTCTCCGGCATCGTCTCCCAGCGGCTCATGAAGGTCGGCGGCGTCGAAAGCGTGGCCGAAATGCTCAACCTCTCCGACCGCTCCACGGAAAAGGCCATCATGGAGGCCCTCGAATCCGAGGACCCCGATCTGGTCGAGCAGATCCGCCGCCTGATGTTCGTCTTCGAGGACATCCTCCTGGTCAACGACAAGGGCATCCAGTCGGTCCTCAAGGAGGTCGACAACGACGAACTCGCCCTCGCCCTCAAGACCGCCAGCGACGAACTCAAGGAGAAGATCTTCGGCAACATGTCCGAGCGGGCGGCCACCCTCATCAAGGAGGACATGGAGTACATGGGACCCGTGCGGCTCAAGGACGTCGAAACCGCCCAGCAGAAGATCGTCGACGTCGTTCGCCGCCTGGAGGACGCGGGCGAGATCATCATCTCCGGCCGCGGTGGCGAGAAGGACCTGATCGTATAACGCGCCGCCGTCCGCCGACGTCTCGGCGCGCGGTGCGAGGAGTATTCGATGGCGACCGTCATCAAGGCAGAACAACAGGACCCCAAACTGCTTCGCCGACTCGAAACGGTGAGCGTGTCCGACCACCTCGGCGAGGCCCAGCTCGTGCTCGAGCGCTCCCGCGAGCAGGCTCGGCAGCTCCTCCGCCAGGCCCAGGAGGAGGCGAAGAAGCTGCGCCACGAAGCCTCCGAGAAAGGCTACGAGGCCGGCTTCCGCCGCGGCTACGAGGCCGGCAAGAAAGCCGGATACGACGCCGCCTTCTCCGCCGCCCAGACCGAGTTCGAGGCCGACCAGACCAACGTGGTCGCGACGCTTCGCAACATGCTCGCCCAGTACGAGGCCCGCAAACGCGACCTTTTCATCGCCGCCCGCGGCGACGTCGTCCGCTTCGCCGCCCGACTGGCCGAAAAAGTGACCAAGCAGGTCGGCGCGCTCCACCCCGAGTCGGCCGTCGCCAACCTCGAGGCCGCCCTCCAACTCGTCGAAAGCCAGACCAACTTGCAGGTGCACATCAGCCCGAGCGACCAGTCTACGATCGAGCGCTTCGCCCGCACCCTGCGTGAGCACGTCGACGGCGCCGCCCACCTGGAGATCATCGTGGACGAGACCATCAGCCCCGGCGGTTGCCGCGTGACCACCCCCGACGCGGAAGTGGACGCCACCCTGGAAACCCAACTCGCCCAGATCGTCAACCTCATGGTTCCCGGCCCGGGTGGGGGAGGTGACGCGTGACCCTTCTGCAACCCCAGATGGACATGCTCGAGCGCGTGCCGCTGGTGCAGGTCACCGGCCGCCTGACCGGCGTCACCGGCCTGACCCTGCTCGCCGAGCACCTGCCCGTGGCGGTCGGCTCAATGTGCCGGATCACGCCCAAACGCAATCCCGCGATCGAAGCCCAAGTGGTCGGCTTTCGCGGCGAACATACCGTGCTCATGCCGCTGTCCGAACCGTTGGGCATCGCCCGCGGCGACCGCGTCGCCAGCTCCGCCGCCCTCGAGTACGTGCCGGTGGGGCGGCAGATGATGGGTCGCGTCCTCGACGGCCTGGGGCGGCCCATGGACGCCCGCGGCGCTTTCGGCGTTGAGGCCCACTATCCCGTGATGGCCGCCTCCCCCGATCCTCTCTCGCGCCAACGCATCGACGCCCCCGTCGCCACCGGCGTCCGCGCCATCGACGCCATGCACACCGTCGGCAAAGGCCAGCGCCTCGGCGTTTTCGCCGGCACCGGCGTCGGCAAGAGCGTGCTCATGGGCATGATCGCGCGCAACACCTCCGCCGACGTCAACGTCGTCGCCCTGGTGGGGGAGCGGGGCCGCGAAGTGCAGGACTTCATCCAGCGCGACCTCGGCGAGGACGGACTCCGCCGCACCATCATGGTGGTCAGCACCTCCGACAAGTCCCCCGTCGAACGCGTCCGCGCCGCCTTCGTCGCCACCGCCATCGCCGAATACTTCCGCGACGATGGCGCCGACGTCCTCCTCATGATGGATTCCACCACCCGCATGGCCATGGCCCAGCGCCAGATCGGGCTCGCGGCCGGCGAACCGCCCGCTACCAAAGGGTATACCCCCAGCGTGTTCGCCTTGCTGCCCCAGTTGCTCGAACGCGCCGGCCGCACCGCACGCGGCAGCATCACCGGCCTGTACACCGTTCTGGTTGAAGGCGACGACATCAACGAGCCCATCTCCGACGCCGTCCGCGGCATTCTCGACGGGCACGTCTGGCTGTCGCGCAAGCTCGCCAACCGCGGACACTACCCCGCCGTCGCCTCCCTCGAGAGTATCAGCCGCGTCATGCCCGACATCATCGACGGCGAGCACGCGGCCGCGGCCAAGGCCGTACGCGCCGTTCTCGCCGTCTGGGACGACATCGAGGACCTGGTCAATATCGGCGCCTACGCGGCCGGCTCCAACGTCGACTACGACGTCGCCGTCCAGATGAAGCCGGAGATCGATGCATTCTTGCAGCAGGATATGCACGCCAACTCCACCCTGGAACAGTCCCGGGATGGACTGGCCGCGCTCGGAAAAAAGATTGCGGAGCTGCGCGCGCGCTTGACCCAGCGCCGCGGGAATTAAGCCATGGCAGGCAAGTTCAAATTCCGGCTGGAGACCTTGCTGCGGGTGCGGCAACGCGCGTTCGAAGCCGCCCAGCAGGTGGTCGCGGAACGCCTGCGGACCATCGAACGCGAGCGGCAAATGCTCGCCGCCGCCCAGGCCCAGATCGACGACCAGGTCGCCTTGTCCCGCGCGGCCCGCAGCGCCGGCCAGTTGGACGTGGGCGCGCTTACCGGGCACCGGCTGCACGTGCGCTTTTTGCAGCGGCGGCTCATGGAGTGCGGCCAGCGCGTCGCGGCGCACGAACGGGAACTGGCCCGCGAACGCGCCGCCATGGTCGAGGCCTCCGTGGCCGTCAAGGCCCTGGAAAAGCTCAAGGAACGCCAGGCTGCGCGGCACGCGGCGGAGATTTCGCGGCAGGAGGCCGCGGAGCAGGCGGAACTGGCGCTTCAGATTCACCGACGGCAAACGCGGGTCGTCGTGGGCGAGGATGGGTAAACCATGAAGGCGGTGAGACGATTGCTGTTTCTGCTCGGGCTCTTCGCCCTCGGCAACATGCTCGCCGTCGGCGGGGGGGTCGGCTACCTCGTCGCCCAGGGCAAGCTCGACGCCGAACGCGTTCGCGCCGTCGTCGAGGTCTTTCAAAACACCGACGCCGACGAAGCGCAATCCGCCGAGAGTTCGGAACCGGTGGATGCCTCGGCCAGACCATCGCCCGCCATGTCGCTCGAGCAGCGCGAAATCGCCCGACTGAATCTCGAACGCGTCACCCGCGAGGCCGACGATCGCCTCAAGTACGCCAACCTGCTCATGCTCGACGTCGAGCGGCGCCGCGAGGCCTTTGAAAAGCAAAAGGAAGTGTTCGCCCAGGCCCAGCAGGAGGAAGTGGCCGTGCAGTCGGAGGAAACCTTCCAGAAGGACCTGGAAGTGCTCAGTCTGCTCAAACCCAAGATCGCTCTGGACAGCCTCCTCGTCCGCCCGGTCGACGAGGCCGCCCGGCTGATGATGGCCATGGACGGCCGCACCAGCAAGAAGATCATCGAAGCCGCCAGCAAGGAGCCCCGCAAGTGGGCGGCCATGCTGGAAATTCAACGGCAGATGCGCGCCGAACCGGACGTCGACGGCGCCGCCCAAGCCCAGGGAGCACGCTGATCGGAACCGCCGTATGCAAGCACCTTCGGTAGACAACCCCAGCAACGCCCAACGCCCGGAGCCGCGGACCAACCGCAGTGCCGACGAGGCCTTCGACGGCATGCTCGCCGGCGCCCAGGCCGCTCAGCTCTTGGCCAACGTGGGGACGCTCGTCGATGGCTCCGGCCTCGCCTTGCAGCAGGCCGCCGACCCAACCTCCGCCCGCCGCGCCCGCGTCGACCAGGAGAGGGCCACGGCCCGCCAGGCGGAATCCGAAGCCCCCGGCCCGGGCGCTAAGGCCACCGAAGCCGCGCGGCAGGAATCCAGCCCCCGCGACCCCCGCCTGAACGCGGAGACCCGCCAAACCCAGCCTGCGGCGAAGTACACCGCCGCGCCCCAACGGGCAACCTCCGGCGACGCATCGGCCGCCAAGTCCGCGGACGCCCCCCGGCCCGCCCCGGCGCCGCCGCCGGCGGAGCCGCGCGATCCTGCGCCCCGCGCCACGCCGCAGCCGGCGCCCAACCCGCCGGACAAAAGCGACGCAGCGCCCAAACCATCGCCGAACGCAGCCGCCCCAGCCGCCGATCAGGCGGTCACCGTCGCGACCGCAGGCGCCGCCCGCGCCGCCCAGAGCATCGGCGAAGGGCGCAACGCCTCCCCGGCTCAGAACCTCGCCCGCGTGCTTGCGGCCCGCATGGGTGAAACCACCAAGCCGACCGCCGTCGCGCAGGAGGGCGCCCCCGGCCGCGATCAACAAGCCACGTCCAAAGAAGCCGCGGAAAAACCGGCCAAGGACCAGCCCGCTCAATCCCGGCAGGCGCAAGCCGGCAAGGATGCGGACAACACCCGCCGTGCCGACTTCCACCGCCTCGTGCAGTCCCTGCGCCTCAGCCGCGGCGGCAAGCAGTCGTCCGCCACCATTCGCCTCGATCCGCCCACCCTCGGACGCATGAAGGTCGATCTCCGCATGGTCAACGATAGCTTGCAGGTCCGCGTGGAGGCCGCCTCCCCCGAGGCCCGCGAACTGCTCACCGCCCGCGCTGCCGAACTCACTGCCGCCCTGCGCGAGCACGACATCATCGTGGAACGCTTCGAGGTCGTCACCGTAAGCCAAAACGCGGGCGCCAACGTCCACCAGCAGTCCGATGACGCCGCCCGCCAGACGCCGCCGCAGTCCTCCGCGGGCCAGCAGACCGACAACCGTGAGTCGCCGAACGATACCGCCGACGCGCCCCCCGACGAAGACGACGCCGTGACCACCATCGTGGTGGATTGGGCAGCCGAGCAGGACGCACGGCTGGATATTCAGGTTTGACCAAGTCCGGCGCCGCGCTGGAGCGCAGCGACCGGTTCCGTTGACACGAAGGCAACCGCCATGGAAACGACAGGTATTACCAGCACGCAGCAGACGCCCGCGGCCGGTGCGGCCAGCGCCACCGAAGGACTGGGCAGCGACGACTTCTTCCAGTTGCTCATTGCCCAGTTGGTCAACCAGGATCCCATGGAGCCCACCAGCAACGAGCAACTGCTCAACCAGATCTCCTCGATCCGCGATATCGAGTTGACCTCCAACCTGTCCGAGTCGCTGACCTCGCTCACCGAACAGCAGCGCTTCGCCTCCGCCGCCTCGCTCATCGGCCAGCGTATCACCGGCCCGACCTCCGACGGCACGGCCGTGACCGGCGTCGTCGAGGCCGTTCGCTTCGACAGCTCGGGCAAAGCCGTACTCGAACTGGACGACGGCACGCGCGTCTCCCTCGAGAACGTCGAGTCCGTCACCGCGGCCGAACGCAGCGCCGCCGGCCTCATCGGCAAGTTCGTCACCGGCGTCGATCGCACCGACCCCGCCAATCTCACCGTGGTCGAGGGTATCGTCACCGGAACGACCACCGACGAAAACGATCTGCTGGTGATCGAGCTCGACACCGGCGAACAGTTGCGCATGCAAGACGTGATCGACGTCCAGGCCGCAGGCAGCGCAACGGCTTAAACCCGTGCAGCACGCCCCGGGCACAGGCTCGGCGGCGGCTGCGGCAGAGATTCATGACGCACCGATACCGCCCGTAGGGCAAAACAAGGATGACCAACACGGCGCAGACGCCGGGAGCAGCATACCATGGGTTTGACTTCCGCAATGCTGGTGGGCTTCACGGGCATCAAGTCCAACCAGTCCATGATCGACACGGTCGGCGACAACGTGGCCAACGTGAATACCACCGCCTTCAAAAACCAGCGCGCCCTCTTTGAAACGGTCTACTACCGCACCGTCACCGCCGGCAGCGGACCCGACGCCGCAACCAACAGCGGCGGCATCAATCCCAGCGAAGTCGGCTACGGCTCCCGCCTCGCCGCGCTCCAGCGCAACTTCGAGCCCGGCTCCATCGAGGGCACGGGAACCAAGTCCGACGTGGCCATCGACGGTGCGGGTTTCCTCGTCCTGCAAAACGCCGCCGGCGAGCAGCTCTACACCCGCGACGGCGCCCTCAATCTCGACGCCACCAACACCCTCGTCAACAGCAGCGGCTACTACGTGCAGGGCTTCGCCGCCGACGCAAACGGCGAAATCGTCACCGGCGCTCTCAGCAACCTCACCATTCCCCTCGGCACGGAAAGCGCCGCCTTGCCCACCACCCTCGCCGAAATCGAAGGCAACCTCGACGCCGCCGCCACCGTCGCCACCACCGGAGCCGTCGTGCAGACCGCGGCGCTCAACACCGCCGCCGGCCCGGCGACCACCGCCACCCAGCTCACCGCCCTGGTCGACGACGACGGCGCCGCGCTCTTCAATGCCGGCGACGTCATCGCCATCCGCAACGTGCAGAAGGGCGGCGTGGATATTCCCGAAACGCGCTTCATCGTCGGCACGAACGGCGCCACCGTCGGCGACTTCGCCGCCTACCTCGAACGGGTCACCGGCATCGATGCGAACACGCCCACGCCTTCCGGCCAGACCCCCGGCGTCACCGTCGATGCCAACGGCGCACTCGTTATCACCTCCAACGCCGGCGAAGCCAACGCCATCTCCCTGGACGCGTCCGACATCCGCAACGAGACCTCCGGCATCCTGCCGTTCACCTTCACGGCCACCCCCGCGACCGGCGAAGGGCTGACCACCGCCTTCACCGTCTTTGACTCCCTGGGCAATCCGGTCGAAGTGCGCTTGCGCATGGCCTTGGAACGCCGCGACGAATCCGGCACCGTCTGGCGCTTCCACACCGAAAGCATCAACGATTCCGACGGCAACCCGCTCCTCGGCACGGGCACGCTCACCTTCGATCAGAACGGCCAGCTTGTCGCCAGCAGCGGCACGCAGATCACCGTCGACGTCGCCGACAATGGCTCCGCCACGCCGTTGTCCATGGCCCTCGACTTCAGCGACGTCACCGGGCTCAACTTCGGCACGGGCACGTCGTCCCTGGTCATGGCCACGCAGGACGGCACCCCCGGCGGCACCCTCATCGATTACGAGTTCGACAGCGAAGGCGTCATCGTCGGCACCTACAGCAATGGCAAGACGCGAAACCTGGGCCAGCTCGCCCTGGCCACCTTCCGCAACCCGGCCGGCCTCTCCGGCCTGGCCGACAACGCCTTTGCCGTCGGCGCCAACAGCGGCGAACCCATGATCTCCGCCGCCAAGATCAACGGCGCTGGATCGATCCAGGCCCAGTCGCTCGAACTCAGCAACGTGGAGCTCTCCCGCGAGTTCATCAACCTGATCTCGGCGTCCACGGGCTTCTCGGCCGCGAGCCGCGTCGTCCGCAGCGCCGACGACATGCTCCAGGAACTCCTCTTGCTCGCGAGGTAATGCATGACAGCCCGGCTCCGCCGGGGGAGTGGCAGTGAGTTTGTCAGACCGGCCTTCCAGCCGGTCGCCGATTAGCAAGGGTCTCACCAGGCAGGCACGACGCCCATGATCATGCTCACGCGACTCAACGATCGACCGGTGGTGGTCAACGCCGAACTGATCAAGTTCATCGAGGCCACCCCCGATACCATGCTCACCCTCACGACCGGTGAGCATTTCATGATCAAGGAGAGTGTCGACGACGTGGTGGAGCGCGCAGTCGAATACGCCCGCCGCATACGCAGTTTCCAGGTGGTTTGAAGCCACCCAACGACCGATAACCGTCCAATGCCCGGCGCGTGCAGCTTCCGCTCGCCAGCCCCGCACGCAGGCTAACATCGCCGGCCGCAATGGACGATACAACACGCAGGAACGGGTCTGCGCCAAGGCACGCCCGCTGCCTGCACGGGATGACCAGCGATGGATATCGCCACACTGATCGGCCTCATTCTCGGACCCAGCCTCGTTCTCTGGGGCATCATGGGCGGCGGCACGTCGATGAAAACCTTCATCGACTACCCCTCCGTCGCCATCGTGGGCGGCGGCGCCATGGCTGCGGCCATGATCAGTTTCCCCCTCAACCACCTCCTGCGCCTGCCCAAGGTCGTGAAGCACATCTTCATGAACAAGCCGCGCGATCCCAAGGAACTCATCTCCGAGATGGTCCACTACGCCGAGGTCGCCCGCCGCGACGGCATCCTCTCCCTCGAAAACTCCGTCCGCGAAATCAAGGACGAGTTCCTCGTCACCGGCATCCAGATGGCCGTCGACGGCACCGATCCGGAACTTATCCAGCAGATCATGGAGAGCGAACTCGACGCCATCGAGGAACGCCACGCCGTCGGCAAGTCCCTGCTCGACAACGTCGGCCGCTTCGCCCCCGCCTTCGGCATGATCGGAACCCTCATCGGCCTCGTCAAAATGTTGTCCAAGATGGACGACCCCAGCCAGATCGGCGCGGGCATGGCCGTCGCGCTGCTCACCACCATGTACGGCGCCCTCCTCGCCAACATGATCGCGCTGCCCATGGCCGAAAAGCTCGGCAAGCGCAACGACGAGGAAATGCTGATCAAAAACATCATCCTCCGGGGGGTGATGGCCATCCAGTCCGGCGACAACCCGCGCGTCGTCGAGCAGAAGCTCAAGACCTTCCTGCCCATCGCCCAGCGCGCCACCGCGGAGGAAGCGGCCTAGCCGCCGGAAAGCCCCATGGCCCGCAAGAAGAAAGAAGAAGCCGCCGGCGCCCCGGAGTGGATGGTCACCTTCGGCGACATGATGTCGCTGCTCCTCTGCTTCTTCGTGATCATCGTCTCCATGAGCGAAATCAAAAAGGACGAGCGCTTCCAGGTCGTTATGGAGTCCCTCCGCCGCGCGTTCGGCAACAGCGGCGAGGTCCGCGCCGTGCCCGCCGACATGCTCGAGCCCAACACCCTGCTCAAAAAACTCCAGGAAATCATCGTTCCGCAAAAGCGCGAAGACGGCGACGCCGACGATCCTGGTATCCGCGGCAAGGTCTTCCGCGTCACCGATGTCTACGAGGGCATCCACGTCGAAATCGGCGGGCGGATCACCTTCGACCGCTTCAGCGCCACCTTGCGCGAGCCCTCGCAGCGGCTCATCGCCCAGATCGCCGCCAAGACCGTGGGCCACAACACGATTCTCAAGGTCACCGGGCACGCCACCCGCGAGCCCTTGCCCGAGGATTCCACCTGGACCGACGCCTGGGACCTGGCCTACGCCCGGGCCCGCGCGGTTCGGGACGTACTCATCGCCAACGGCATCCGCCCCGAGCGGATCCGCCTGGTCAGTGCCGGGGCCCAAGCCCCCGTCATGCCCCAGGCTTTCAGCGAGGAGGAACTCGCCCTCAACCGCCGCGTCGAGCTGGTGGTGACCGAGGCGACCATTCAGGACTTTGGCGGCGTGGACGATCCACGCGAGCAGCAGGAGCCCACCGATGGCTGAAGCCGAAGAATTCGTCGACGACAGCGGCTCGTCCGGATCCGAATCCGCAGGCAAGAAGAAATGGCTCAGCCTCGTCATCGCCCTGGCCCTCATCGGCGGCGAGGGCGGCGGCATCTTCCTGCTCACCCGCATGATCTACAAGCAGCCCGAGGTGGCCTCCGCCGACGCGCCCGACCCCCAGGCCGAGGCCCGCAAGGAGATCGAGCAGGAAGTCGAACTCACCCTCCCGGAGGTAAACGCCTTTAACAAACGCGAGGGGCGGCTTTTCCTCTACAACCTCCAGGTCACCATCCGCGTGGCGGCCGACGTGGCCGACGACGTCCAGAAGATCCTCGAAATCCGCCAGTCCACCATCCTCGACCGGCTCAACACCGTCATCCGCAGCGCCGAGGTCCGATATCTCAACGAACCCGGCCTGGACACCCTGAGACGCCAGTTTCGCTTCGAACTCGACAAGATCCTCGGCGACGACGAGACCATCAACGCCTTGCTCATCCCCAAGTTCTACCAGTCGCCCGCCGACCTTTGATTGCGGACGCCCCCCGGTTGGTACCGATAATACAGGGACCCGAGACAGGCCGACCGGCGGGGTCGACCGGCCTCGCCCACGTGTACGTACCGGCGGAAGCCACGCATGGACCAGAACGAGATCGACGCCCTGATGAATCAGATGCCCGATCCCGACGACGAAGGCGGCGGGCAGAACCAGGGTGACGCAGCGAATCAACCGCCCGACGAATCCAACGACAACGCCGCCGATGCCGGTGAATTGACCCAGGCCGACATCGACGCGGCGCTCGCCGGATTGGGACAATCCCCATCCTCGGCGCCGGCCCCCGAACCCGAAGCCGCCGGCGACGACTTGGGCTTCAGTCAGGACGACATCGACGCGCTGCTCCGCGGCGCCGGCGCTGCGGCCGGTGATGCCGCAGCCCAAACGCCCGAGCTGCCGCCGCAGCCCGCCCCCAAGCCTGCGCCGCCCACCCCATCGGTGGGCCTCGATTCCGAAGGCCGTCCGCTGGACGAACTCGGCGCCGCCATGGCCGCCGCCATCGCCGAAGAGCAGGCCGCGGCCGCCGCCTCCGCACCCCAAACCCCCGACCTGCCCGTCGCCGAACCCGATCTGCCCGAATTCGACCTCGAGGAAATCGCCTCCCAGGTCAATCAGCCCATCAGCCTCCTCCACGACGTCCAGCTTCACGTCAAGATCGAACTGGGCAGAACCCACATGTTCGTCGAGGACGTGCTCCGTCTGGGCGAGGGCAGCGTCGTCGAACTGGATCGCCTTGCGGGCGACCCCGTCGACGTCTACGTCAACGGACGATTGGTGGCACGCGGCGAAGTCCTCGTGCTCAACGATAATTTCTGCGTGCGCGTCAGCGAGATTATCGCCGATCCGCAGTCGCGATTGGCGGGCTGATCGGCGATCGCGTATCGCTGACGATAACCAACACCATGCGAGGTACGTGTCGAATGGAGTCGACTCGATTGCACGGAGTGCTGCTGGCGGCGATCCTCGTCGTCCTCCCGGCGCAGCAAACGTTCGGACAGCAGGATGCGAACCCGAACGCCCGGCCGGCACAGGCCAACGTCGCCGTGGATCTCACGGCGCTCGCCGCGGATGACGAAGCCGTCCCACCGGCCGCGACCACCGATCACGCGGCGACAACGGCTGCGGATGTTCCGCTGCTCGATCTCACCACGCCGGTCACCGCCGATGCCGCTGACGTCGAACCCGCTTCGCCGACCGACGAACAGACCGCGGCCCATTCGCCCACCGAGCCGCACGTTGCGACAACGACCGCTGATGACGCCGCGCCCGCCGCAACCTCCCCGACGGCCATCCCCCGCGGTGGGGCGGGCGCAGCGGCCCAGGAGACCACCAACGTTGCCATCCCCCACGCCGGTCAGCCCGACCGGTCGGCCGGCACGCCGTGGTACCGCGGCCCCTATGTCGCCCTGGGCGTCGTGCTTGCCCTCATCGCCGCCCTGACCCTGCTCTTCCGCCGCTTCGTGCCGACCAGTCGGCCCCTCGCGGCCGACGCCTTGCGGGTCATCGGCCGCGCCCCCATTTCGGCCAAGCAGACCGCCGTGCTGCTCCACGTGGGCCGGCGCATCGTCCTCGTCGGCGTCTCCGCCGACGGCATGCGCACCCTCGCCGAAATCGCCGACCCCGAGGAGGTCGCGTTCCTTTTGGGAAAAACCAACGCACAGCCCGCGGGGGCGCCGACCTTCGACTCGGCCCTCGCCCGCGAATTCGATCAGTACGCCGCCCCGGACGATGTGCCGGCCGATCCGGAAACGACGCCCGACGAAACGCTCGTGGAGACCAAGGGCCAGTTGCAGGGGCTGCTTACGCGGCTCCGCGCGCTTCAGTCCGCTTGAGTCTCTGACTACCCCCCAAGCCTGGCAGCGCTAAGGAGTAGCGCATGTTCTGCGAGCATGGAAGCTCGACATTGCGATGGGTCCTCGTCGCCGCGGTCATTCTCGCCGCGCTGACCGCCGTCCCCGCCCGCGCGCAATCCGCCCCGGCGCTGGACAACCCCTTGCAGATCCCCGACGTGCGCGGCGTCCTTCCCCCGGCCACCGACGCCAAGGGCGTCAGCTCCACCCTCCAGATCCTCGTGCTCATGACGGTGCTGACCCTGGTGCCGTCGCTGCTCGTCCTGATGACGAGCTTCACCCGCATCATGATCGTTCTGGCCCTGCTCCGGCAGGCCATGGCCACCCCCCAGCTTCCGCCCACCCAGGTGCTCCTGGGACTCTCCCTCTTCATGACCATGGTGGTCATGGCCCCGACCTTCGACCGCGTCTACACCGATGCCGTCGATCCCTACCTCAACAACCAGCTCGACCAGCGCGAAGCGCTCAAACGCGCCGCCGCGCCCCTGCGCGATTTCATGTACACCCAGATCGACGCGGGCGAGAACTACGAGGACATCTACCTCTTCGAGGAATACCGCCGCGGTGAGCCCATCCCCGCCGACGCGACCCTCGAACTCGACGACGTGCGCATCTCCGTGCTCATCCCCGCCTTCGTCCTCGGCGAGTTGAAAGCCGCCTTCATCATGGGTTTCAAGATCTACTTGCCGTTTCTCGTCATCGATATGGTCATTGCCTCCATCCTGATCTCCATGGGCATGATGATGTTGCCCCCCGTGCTTATCTCCCTGCCCTTCAAGCTGCTGCTTTTCGTGATGGCCGACGGCTGGCACCTCGTGGTCCAGTCGGTGTTGTACAGCTTCGTGCAGCCGGGCGGTTGAACCGGCCGCGCGACCCCAGAGGTGAACTGATGGAATTCGGTGAAGCGCTCGACCTCGGACGTAACGCCTTCCTCATGGCCCTGATGACCGCCGCGCCCATCCTCGTGATCGGCCTCGGCGTCGGCCTGGTGATCTCCTTCTTCCAGGCCGTGACCCAGTTGCAGGAGCAGACCCTGACCTTTGTTCCCAAGATCGCGGCCATGGTCGTGGCCGCCGTTTACTTCATCCCCTGGATCGCCACCCGCATGCTGCAATACACCCAGGACATGTTCACCATGTGACCCCCGACCGCAACCCCATGCACGACGACGACATCATCCAATTGATAGGCCGCGGGCCCCTCGTTCTGCCCCTCTTCGCCATGGTGCTCTGCCGGGTGGGCGGGTTGATGCTCGCTGCGCCCATCTTCGGTAGCAACGCCGTCCCCGTCCGCATCCGCGGCGCCCTCGCCATGGCCATCTCCGCCGTCATGTTTCCCCTCATCGCGCCCAAGCTCCCCGCCGACGTCACCCTCATTGCCGCCATCCCCGGCGTGCTCGGCGAGCTCATGATCGGGCTCATCATCGGCCTCTCCCTCAGCCTCGTCTTCGCCGGCATGCAGCTCGCCGGCATGATCATCGGCCAGCAGGCGGGGCTCGCCCTCGGACAGGTCTTCAACCCGGTGCTCAACACCGAAACCACCATCATCGGGCAGTTGTTCTTTCTTGCCGCCCTCGCCGCCTTCGTCCTGGTGGGGGGGCACCGCGAACTGTTGCGCGCCCTGCTCGATACCTACGACGCGATCCCGGTGCTCTCCTTCCGCCTGGAGATGTCCCACGTGGATCTGATCGCCGGACTCCTGTCGGCCGCGTACGCCCTCGGCCTGCGCCTCGCCGCCCCGGTCCTGCTGGCCCTGCTCATCGCCACGCTCTCGCTCGGCTTTCTCTCGCGGACGATGCCGCAGTTGAACATTCTCTCGATTGGTTTCCCTGTACGGGTTCTGATTGCCTTGTGCACCGCCGGATTCGTCCTGGCGGCCTCTGGCGAACTGCTCAGCGACGCCCTGGTCGACGCTTTCGATCAGCTTCGGCTGGTGCTGGGCATGGAGTAGACAAACGGGCGCCCGCCGCTGTCCGGCGACGGGTGCATGAGACGATATGGCAGGCGATTACGGCGACAAAACCGAAGCCCCCACCCCGCGGCGGCGCCAGGAAGCGCGCGACAAGGGCCAGGTGGCCAAGAGCCAGGACCTCACCCCGGCCGTCATTATGCTCGTGGGCATGGTCACCCTCCAACTGGTCGGGCCCATCATGTGGCGCAGGCTCCTCGGCGTCATGCGCCGCGGCCTGACCATGGAGACCGCCGTCCGCCCCGGCGACCTCATCGCCGACGCCGGTGCCGCCAGCCACCTGCTCCTTTGGGTCCTCGTCCCCGTGCTCGCGGCCGTCTTCATCTCCGCCCTCATCGTGCTCTACTGGCAGGTGGGCTGGCTCTTCACCTGGCACCCGGTCAAGCCCGACCTCAACAAGATCAACCCCCTCGCGGGCATCAAGCGCATGTTCTCGCCGCGCACCCTGATGACCTCCGTCATCAACGTCTTCAAGCTCGTCTGCATGGTCGCGGTCGTCTACTGGAGCGTCGCCGGCGCCCTTGGCCGCATCATCTACTCCATGGGCATGCACCACCTCGAGGTCTACGCCATGGCCGCCGCCGAACTCTTTCAGCTCGGCCTCCGCCTCGCCATCATGATGCTCATCCTCGCCCTCGCCGACTACATCTACCAGCGCCGCCGGCACGAAAAAGACCTCCGCATGAGCAAGGATGAAATCCGCGAAGAGCTCAAGCACATGGAAGGCGACCCGACCATGAAGCGCCGCCGCCGCGAGACCCAGATGAAGCTCGCCATGCAGCGCATCCAGCACGACGTGCCCCAGGCCGATGTGGTCATCACCAACCCCACCCACCTGTCGATCGCCCTGCGCTACGCCCCCGAGTCAATGCGCGCGCCCAAGGTCGTCGCCAAGGGCGCCGACCTCATGGCCTACCGCATCCGTCAGGTGGCCGCCGTCCATGGCATCCCCATCGTCGAGCGCAAGGAGCTCGCCCGCATGATGTACGACGTCGTCGAGGTGGGCCAGGAAATCCCCGAGCGGTTCTACGAGGCCGTCGCCGAAATCCTCGCGTATGTCTATGAACTCAGTGGCCGCAACATGCGGCCCAAACCCGTTCCCGCGTAGGCGGCGAACGCTAAGCAGGTGATTGCGTAATGGCCAAGGCAGCAACCATCCCGAGCGGCCCCCTCAACCTGGGGAAGATCGCCAACAAGGCCGCGGAAATGCGCGGGCTTATGCTCCCCGCGTTTGCCCTCGCCCTCATCCTCGTCATTCTCACGCCGCTGCCCACGCCGCTCATGGACTTCTTTCTCGCCGCCAACATCACCCTCAGCGCCGTCATCCTCGTGACGGTGATGTACATCCATTCGCCGCTCGATTTTTCCTCGTTTCCCTCGCTGCTGCTCGCCCTCACACTCTTTCGCCTGGTGCTCAACATCGGCACCACCCGTCTCATCCTCACCAACGCGGCCACCGGCGGGGAATTCGCCGCCGGCAAAGTCATCGCCGTCTTCGGCAGCTTCGTCGCCAGCGGCTCGCTCATGGTCGCCGTCATCATCTTCGCCATCATCGTCATCATCCAGTTCGTGGTCATCACCAAGGGCGCCACCCGCATCGCCGAGGTCGCCGCCCGCTTCACCCTCGACGGCATGCCCGGCAAGCAGATGGCCATCGACGCCGACCTCAACGCCGGCACCATCACCGAAGAGGAGGCCAAGAACCGCCGTTCCGAGATCACCCGCGAGGCCGACTTCTACGGCGCCATGGATGGCGCCAGCAAGTTCGTCCGCGGCGACGCCATCGCCAGCATCATCATCACCGTCGTCAACATCCTCGGCGGACTCTACGTCGGCATGGTCGAGCTCGACATGGCCTTCGGCGATACCCTCGGCATGTTCACCAAGCTGACCATCGGTGACGGCCTCGTCTCCCAGATCCCCGCCTTCATCGTCTCCATCTCCGCCGCCATGATCGTCACCCGCAGCGCCTCCAAGGACAACCTCGGCTCCGAGCTGCTCAACCAGATCGCCTCCCAGCCCATGGCCATGATCATGGCCAGCGTGTTCCTCGGCGCTCTGCTGTTCACTCCGCTCCCGCCGCTTCCCCTCATCACCCTGGGGCTGGCCACCGCCGGCATCGCCGTCCTGCTCAAACGCGGCGAAGCCCGGGCGGCCGCCGAGAATCAGGCCAAGGAAAAAGCCCAGGCCGCCGCCACCGACAAGGACCGCCCCGAAAAGTACCTCACCGTCGACCCCATGGGCCTCGAGGTCGGCTATGGCCTCATCAAGCTCGTCGACCGCAAGCAGGGCGGCGATCTCCTCGATCGCATCACCAACCTTCGCCGCCAGATCGCCCAGGACCTCGGCATTGTGGTGCCGCCTATTCGCATCCGCGACAACATCCAGCTTCAGCCCAACCAGTACTCCGTCAAGATCAAGGGCATCGAAGTCGCCCGCGGCGAAGCCGTCCCCGGCCACCTCATGGCCATCGACTCCGGCACGGTCACCGAGAAGGTCCACGGCATCGAGACCGTCGAGCCCGCCTTCGGTCTGCCCGCGCTCTGGATCAAGGAGGACGAACGCCAGCGCGCCGAGACGCGCCATTACACCGTCGTGCCGCCCACCAGCGTCGTCGCCACCCACCTCACCGAGCTGATCAAGCGGTACGCTGATGAACTGCTCACCCGCAAGGAGGTCAACCGTCTCCTCGACAACCTCCGCGAACGCTCGCCCAAGCTCGTCGAGGAAGTCGTGCCCAGCGTACTCAAGCCTGGGGAAATCCAGGCCGTGCTCCAGGCCCTCCTCCGCGAACGCGTCCCCATCCGCGACCTCGAGACCATCGTCGAAACCATGGGCGACTGGGCCCCGCGCACCAAGGAGCCCGAGATTCTCACCGAGTACGTGCGCCACGCGCTCGCCCGGGCCATCTGCCAGCTCTACCGCGATGGGCAGGGACGCATTCAGTGCCTCACCCTCGACCCCAGCCTCGAGGAGTTGATCGCCGGCAACGTCCAGTCCTCCGAGGGACGCAGCATGCTCACCTTGCCGCCGGCGCTCCAGCGCCGCGTCGTCGAGGCCGTCCGCCAGGCGGTGGAGTCGGCCCTGCCCGCGTGCGGCGGCGCCACCCCCGCCATCCTCACGCCCCCGCAGATCCGTATGTGGGTGCGCCGCATGATCGAAGCGACCCTCGATAACGTTCCGGTTTTGTCCTACAACGAAGTCGTCCGCGACGTCCCCGTCGAGTCGCGCGGCATGGTGGTATTAGATGAAGAATCTCCAGACCATACAGGCTGACAGCATGGCCGCCGCGCTCGCCGAGGTGAAACGCCAGCTCGGCGGCGACGCCGTCATTCTCCACACCCGCTCCTTCGAACGCCGCGGTCTGCTCGGTGTGCGCCCCCGACGCGTCGTCGAGATCACTGCCAGCGCCAACATTTCCGACTTGCCTCCCCGATTACAGCCGGGTAACGTGCAATCGCGACGCGGTACGGATGCCGCGCCGTCGACCAAGACGCCAGGGACGGCCGAACCCATGGTCGCGCTGCCTGTCAACTCCTCTCTTCGCGCTGCGCCGCACGCCCCCGAGGCCGCGTCCGCGCCAGCGTCCCGTCCTGCGTTCAGTGGCGCTCAGCAGGCCATGCGCGACCTGCTCGCCAACGAAGTCGCCGCCGACGTCGCGGCCGCGCTCGTCGAACGCTTGCAGCGCGAGTTGTCCCCGGACCAACTCCGCGATCGCGAACTCGTGCGCCGACGACTGGCCGACTGCGTGGCCTCCATGTTGCCCGTGGGCGGAGCCATCACCGCACCCGCCGATGGTCGACAGGCCGTGATCGCGCTCGTCGGGCCCACCGGCGTGGGCAAGACCACCACCATCGCCAAACTCGCCGCCGATCTCGCCCTCCGGCAGCAGCAGCGCGTCGGCCTCATCACCCTGGATACCTACCGCATTGCCGCCGTCGATCAGCTTCGCACCTATGCCGAAATCATCGACGTGCCCCTGGAAGTGGCGGCGACGGCCGATGAACTCCGCGCCGCGCTCGCCCGTCTGGCCGACTGCGCCGTGGTCCTCATCGACACGCCCGGACGCAGCCCGCGCGATGCCGAGCACTTGGGCGCTTTGCAGCGCGCACTCCGCGCGCTCCCGGACTGCGAAATCCACCTGGTCTTATCCGCCGCAAATGCCCGAAGTTCCCTTGACGCCGCCATCGAAGGCTTCGAGGCCTTGGGCATTAACCGAGTCATCTTTACCAAGTTGGACGAAGCGGTGGGCTGCGGTGTGATGTTGGGTTGCCTGCAAAAGGCCCGGGCGGCTCTGTCCTACGTCACCACCGGCCAGAACGTCCCGGCCGACATCGACGTGGGCACGCCCCGGGCGCTCGCAGAGATCATCGTCGGCTCGCCCTCGGCGCAGCCGTATAGAAAATAGGGGAACGATGCGACTGTTTAGCAAGGCAGAAACTTCGGATCAGGCCGCGGAGTTGCGCCGCCTCGCCCAGACCGGCGCCGCCGAGTGGTCCGCTCCGGCGAACGACGATGCGGCTGGCCCGCAGTTGTCCATCGCTATCACCAGCGGTAAGGGAGGCGTGGGCAAGACCAACATCGCTGTCAACCTCGCCGTCTGCCTCCAGACGCGGGGGTTGCAGACCACGCTGGTCGATCTCGACGTCGGCCTCGCCAACGCCGACGTCCTCATGGACGTGCGACCCCAGCGAAATCTGCGCGACGTGGTCGCTGGCCGCTGCACCCCGGAAGAGGCCCGCGTGCCCGGCGTCAACGGTCTCGCCTTCATCGGCGGCGTGTCCGGGGGGCATTCCGGGGATCGGCTGAACAGCATCGAGCGGGCGCGCCTCGCCGACCGTCTCGCCCGCCTGCCCGGCGATGTGGTGATTTTCGACTGTGCGGCCGGCATTGGCGAGAGCGTGATGACCTTTGCCCGGGCGGCCGATGTCGTGCTGGTCGTGACCACCCCCGAGCCGCCGGCGCTGGCCGACGCCTACGCAACCGTTAAGACTTTGAAACGCGAAGGTTATGGCAGTTCCGTTCGCCTGCTGGTCAACATGGTGGAAAGCCGCCCGGAGGCGAAAAACGCCTACAACCGGATCCGTGAGGTCTGTGAAAAGTTCATCAACTTCCCTATTGCGGACGCCGGATACATGCTTCATGATACCCACGTGGAGCTTGCCGTCCGGCAGCGCACGCCCTTCGTGGTGCGCTATCCCGGAAGTTCCGCCGCGATCTGCATGGCTGCGATTGCGGCGCGACTGGTAAGTGGTGGCGCGTTGCGGCAACGACCGCAGGGCCTGTTGCGACGCGTGGTCGGCATGTTTGCCTGACACCCCGATTTCGTTGAACGGATTCAGCGAAATCGAACTCGACCGGCAGGGACGCTGGTTGAGACGCGCTTTGGAGTTGTTTGAAAGAGGACGGAGCCTCGCACGTCTTGGCGCGCCCGCGCCCCGTACTCTTTTCACAACCCACGGCCATCCGATGGGCTCCGGCTCCCGGAGCAAGGTTGAGACACAATGATCGCACGGTTCACCGGCGGGATCATGGGCTTGCTCGCGTTTGGTGTTGCCGCCAGCGTTGGTCTGGTCGTCGGCAACCCCGCGGAAGTCGTGCTGTCCCGCGCCCTTTGGGCACTGGCGGTTTTCTGTGCCCTTGGTCTTGCCGTCGGCGCCGCCGCCCAAGCCGTCATCAACGAGTACGCCAACAAACGCAACCAATCGCTCCGCCAGGCCTTCGCGGAGCAGGAGCAGACCGGCGCACCCGAGTCGGCGGAAGAGATTGTAACCGCCACGGCGGAGCCGAAGGGCGCGAAGTAACCAATCGCCGCGGCCGGTTCGCCGACCGCGTGATACCGAGAGGGGAGCAGCCGAGGGGACTTGCAACCGCAGCACTGCACTCAAGGAGGAGTTGCGATGCCGACAGTCAGATCCAAAGGCGACACGCTCGAATTATGGCACGCTTACCGTGCCAGCGGCGACCGCGAACTGCGCAACCGGCTCATGGAAATCTACGTCCCGCTGGTCAAGTACAACGCCGACCGCATCGCCGCCAAGCTCCCCGACGAGGTGGACGTCAACGACCTCGTTTCCGCCGGCGTATTCGGACTCGTCGACGCCATCGAGGCCTTCGATCTTACCCGCGGCGTCAAGTTCGAGACCTACTGCGCGCCCCGCATCCGCGGCGCCATCCTCGACGAACTGCGCTCCATGGACTGGGTGCCCCGCCTCGTGCGCAGCCGTGCCCACAAACTCGAAAAAGCCACCCGCGGCCTCGAGGCCGAACTGGGCCGCGCCCCGACCGAAGCCGAACTCGCCGATCGCCTCCAGATCTCCAAGGACGAACTCACCCGCCTCGTCCGTGACGCCACCGCCATCGCCCAGGTCTCCCTCTCCCGCAAGCACTACGAAACCGATTCCAATCGCGACGTCTGCGAAATCGACGTGCTCGAGGACAAGCGCGGCAAAAACCCCCTCAACGAAGTGCAGAAGCGCGACCTCAAGGAAATGATCACCCGCGGACTGACCCGCGCCGAACGCCTCATCCTCATCCTCTACTACTACGAAGAGATGACCATGAAGGAGATCGGCGCCACGCTCGACCTCTCCGAAAGCCGGGTCAGCCAGATGCATTCCGCCATTCTCAACCGTCTCAAGACCCAGTTGCAGCACCGCACCCGCGAACTCGCCCGCAACTGACGCCGCCCGCAGCACCGCTGCCCGCAACTGACGCCGCCTCCAACACCGCCGCCCACAGCCAGGCGACCCGCGCGCTTATCCGCCGACGGGACCGCCGACAATCCTCCACCTTGAACCATCCCCATGGCGGAAACCCGCCGTCCGGCACAAGCCGCATAATCCTTACGTCCGATAAATTCCACAGCCATCCCGGTTTCCCTCCTTTCTCAAAAATGTCTCTTTTCTATAGCCAACCGCATTATCAGGTTGCTAGGATGGGCTTCTGTCGTCGTCTGGTGGGGGGGTAGCACTGGCGACGTGTGCGTCGCCTCGCCGATATATTGAGTGCGGACCCCGCAGGGGTCATTCCGTAAGACTGGGGTCTACGGGGAGCGCTCATCATGTCGGCCATACCCCCGGATATTGCCGGAGCCGCGGCTCAGGCAGGTTTTGCCGCTTCCGAGTCGTCGCGCACGCGCGACGCCGATCGTACCGGCCAGGCCCGCATCGCAGACCGGCAAGTCCAGGCGACCTCCGATCGGGCGGACAGCGTGGAGGCGGGCGACGCCGACACCGCCGTCTTTGCCGACGCCGAGGGCGCCGGCGGCCAAGGACGCAACTTCTCCGACCAGCATCCGGAGGAGGACGCCAACGTCGCCGACGGCACGGCCGACGACGCCGAGGCGTCGAACGGCGGTCTGGATATCCAGGCCTAGCCTCGACGATCGGACCATGTCGCAAAACCTGAAGGGAGAGATTGGGCTTGGCCCGGTCACGCAGTCGCTGGCCGGGCCGGCTTTTTGTCTGTCCGCGCCGCGCCGCCCCCGTCATTCGACCGCACTTCGCCGGCGCCCTCCCCGCAGGAATCTCCCTCCTTGGCCCGCAGCTCGCCCGGCGATAGCATGCCCGCGATGCGCTTCGTTCAACTCCATGGTTGTGAGAACGCCTACGTCTATCTCGACGTACGGCAAACCCCCATCCCCGACGCCCCGACCGTCGCCCGCCGCGCCGCCGATCCGGCCACCGGTCCCGCCGGCGGCGCCGACGGCCTCATCCTCCTCGATCATTCCGCCTGCGCCGACGTCCGCATGCACATGTTCAACGCCGACGGCTCGCGCGGGGCGATGTGCGGCAATGGCATCCGCGGCCTGGTCAAGCTCGTGCTCGACGACGATGCCTCCGCCGGCGCCATCGTGGCCCAAGCGTCGCCCGCCGCGCTGCCCCCAATGCTCGCCCGCGTCAATCCCGCGCTGCCCCCGGCCCTTGACTGGATCGCGCCGCCCGCGGACGTCGTTCTGGCCGTCCGCCGCCTGACCGTGGAGACCGACGCGGGCGTGCGTGAGGCCTTTGGCTTTTGCCACCATGGGCAAATGACCCACGCGCTCATCGACATGGGCGTCGCCTCGCTGCGTGCCGAGGACATGCCCGCGTCCCCCAACCTCCCCGGCGACCGCTGGCTCGACTATCCTCTGCACGTGCACAACGCATCCGCCCGGGTGTCTTATGTCTCGGTGGGCAACGCCCACGTGGTCGAGATCGTTGCCGACGTTCACGCCGTCGACCTGGCGGCGCGCGGTCCGGCGATCGCGGCCGCCGTCGGCGTACCCGGCGGCGTCAACGTCCACTTTGTCCACGTGCACGACCCGCGCCGCCTGGATATGCGCCCTTGGGAACGCGGCAGCGGCGCTACTCGCGCCTGCGGCACCGGGGCCTGCGCCGCGGCCGTCGCCGCCCACGCCCTCCATCATGCCGCCGCCGAATGCACCGTCGATCAGCCCGGTGGGGCGGTCAGCGTCCAGTTGGCCCAGGCCGGCGCCGATCGGTGGCGCGCCTACCTGACCGGTCCGGTTCAGCGCATGGCCGCCGGCGACTGGCCCGTGCACCCACCGACCTAGCCCCCCTCGGCGCGCTCAAGGCCGACTCCGTCCAGCGTGAAATCGGCGCAACCGCTTCGCGCAAACGTCCCATACTGCCCATTTTCCAGAAAACGCGTGCCCAGATCGCCATTCTGGGATGAGTTCGCGCGTGATTTCCGGACCTTCCCTTCGCCCGCGTGCCTTTCGGATACGCGCGCCCAATAATCCATCGAGAGTTCGGGCACGCCGGCTGTTCTGATGGCATGACAGCAGATGCCGTTCGCGCGGCAGGACGCGTCCGCGCACGGGGGGATCGGCCAGGGAAGGTCGGGCGAGGCAAGGGAGAGGGATCCATGACACGATTGTTTGCGCCGAGTGCATCTCGGTATGCCGCCTGCGCGCGGCCCCTCGTCGGGCCGTTGCGCTCCAGACGTTTTCCAACAGTTCTGCTCGCGCTGTTTTGCACGGTGATCGTGCCGCGTGCGGTCCACGCGGCCGAACAGCGGTTCGCGTTTATCCTCACCGCCGACCAGATGACGCCACCGGTCGATTCGCCAGCCGGCGGTCGCGCCGTGGTCACCCTCAACGCCGACGCCACGGAACTGATGATCGCCGTGGAGCACGATGTCGCCGATCCCCTGGCCATTCGAATGCACACCGGTGACTGGGGAACCAACGGACCCGTCGTGCACACCCTCGCCGCCAAGACCAGTCCGGCCTACGAAGTCTGGCCGCTCAACCCCGACGACGCGGCCGATCTGCTCGCCGGCCGCCTGTACATGACCGTCGCTTCCGCCGCGCACGACACCGGCGAAATCCGCGGCCAGATCGACGTCAACCCCGCGCCTCAGCCGGGCGACGTGATCATCACCGAAATCATGTATCACCCGGGTGTCACCGGCGATTCGCCTCCCGCCGCCGAATGGATCGAACTCTTCAACACGACCGACACCGACATCGCCATCGGCGGTTGGTCTTTCCATGACGAGGACGTGGCCGTGGACGCCCCGTGCACCTTGCGCCCCAGCGGCTCGATTCCCGATTTCGTCCTCGGCGCGCACCAGGTCGTCGTGATCATCCCCGACGGCGCTGGCGACCAGCGCCCCTCCGTCGAAGACTTCAGAACCGCCTGGGGCCTGCATCCGGCCCACGCCGTCCTGCAGTTGACGCCCGACGGCGAAACCGACGGCGCGTTGACCGCCGGCGGGCTCGACAACGCCCCGCACGACGACGGCGACGACGCCAACGATCTCCCCCTCCTCGACGGCTGGCAACCCTGCGACCTCGCCGGTCCCCAGCGCGCCGACAACGAGATCCTCGTCCTCTCCGACGGAAACCAGCCGATCGACGTCGTCAACTTCGGCGCCAGCGCCAGCTACGTCGCCCCCGGCGAATGGCCGATGAACACCCCCCAGGGTCGCAGCATCACCCTCGTTCCCGGCGACTACCCCGCGACCCCGCCCGCCGATGTGTCGACCTACTCCGCGACCGGCAACGACAACGGTTACAACTGGATCGCCCACCAGGTGGGCGACGTCGCCGGCGGTGTGCGCCAGGTGCAGCCGGTCGGCGTCTACGGCGGCGGCGACGTCGGCTCTCCCGCCTACCTCTTCGGCGCCACCAGCGGCAACCGCGCCCCCGTGGCCTTCGATCAGCAGATCGCCACCGCGCCGGGGGCAGACGTGGACCTCACGCTCGCGGGCGTTGACTTGACCCGGCCTTTCTTCGGTGTTCTGCTTTTCGCCATCAAGTCGCTGCCGGAGCACGGCGAACTCTTCGACGCCACCACCGGCCGCCGGCTCACCGCCGCCGATCTCGCCGGCGAGGGGTACTTCATCGCCAAGTCGCCCTTCAACGCCCTGCGCTACGAAAACGACGGCGCCTGCGTCGCCGATGGCTTCGAATTCACCGCCCACGACGGACTTCTCGAGTCCCCCGTCGCGCGCGTCGACCTGCTGGTCCAATGTGGCGGCGTCGCCATCACCGAAATCATGTATGCCCCTGCGTCCGACGTGGATGGCGCCGGCCTCACGGAATGGGTCGAGTTGTTCAACTACGGCGATGCGCCCATCAACCTCGCCGGGTGGCGCCTGGCGGACGGCGCCGGGCGCAGCGGCGACTTCCCCCCGTACATTCTCGGCGCCGGCGCCAGCGTGACCGTGGCGCCGCGAATCGTCGACGCCGCGGATTTCCGGAACGCCTGGTGCACCACAGAAGACGAGCCGCCCACCCGGGCCACGGGGTCCTGCCCCATCATTCAGCCTACACACGTGGGCGAAACCGGCGTTGGAGGCGTCGTCGGCGGCGACCTCGACGATCTCGGCGGCGTCATTCGCCTGCACGCGCCGCACGCGCTCGTCGATGCGGTGAGCTACCGCAACGGCGTGATCGACCCCGCCTGGCCGGTCCTCGCGCCGCACGGTCCGTCGATCTACCTCGATGACCTGGCCGCCTATAACGCTTTTGCCAACGATGACCCGGCGGCCTGGGCGGTGTCGACCGCCGCCGTCGACGGCGCTTACGCGGTCAATCCCACCATGCCGTTCGACGGGCCGGACACCGGCTCGCCGGCCTACCTGCCCGGCGTCGCCCAGGGCGGATGCGACGCCGCCGGACCCGCCCTCGACGGCAACCAGGACGGCGTCTTCGACGAAGCCGACGTCGCTCACCTCCAACTCTGCCTCGCCGGACCGGGCGCGGAAGCCCCCGGCAACTGCGGATGCTTCGACGCCGATGGCGACGTCGACGTCGACCTGCTCGACTTCGCACGCGTGCAACTGCATCCGTAGCGCCGCAGCGCGTGCCGTTCGTTAAAACCACCCCCCAAACCTCGGTGGCGCGGCCAGGGTCCGCGCTGACAATCCCGACACCCTGTCCGCATACACCGCACGTACGCCGCAACCGCTGAACGGCGTTATCTCTCGGCCCACCCCGCAGGCGGCTTGCACCGCCAAGGGAATAGCGCGACCCCCAGCGGCGATTGACGCTCCGGGGGCGATATTCTCGGACGTGCGCAGCACGCCCATCGGTCCGCCGGCCTGCGACATTGCGCCCCATGGGCCGGGAATCAAGCCGCCGCGCGTTTGCTTCGATAGTGACATTGGCAGGAATGCTGCCCGCAGACAGCGCACGGTCGCCTCGCTGCGCCCGCCCGGCACAGGCTGAAATGACCGGCCGGACGCGATTCAAATCAACGGCTGAATGAGGTGCAGAACAATGAGCATTGGCGGTAAATGCGGCGTGATGGTCGGTATCCCCCTGGTGGCCGTCGCCGCCCTGGTGGGCTTGGGCGCCTGGGCGATGAACGGCATGAAATCCGGCATGCAGGAAGTCGTCGACCGGCAGTTCATGACCCTGATCGATGAGGAAATCTCGCCGCTGCTGACCAACGAAATGCTGCCCCTGATCAACGAGGACCTGGTCCGCCTGAAGGACCTGGACCACAGCATGCAGCTCATGCTCGAGGCCGACCGCGACATGCATCAGGCCCTGATCGCCGAACGCGTCGCCCTGGCGGCGACGAACGATGAGGCGTATGCCGGCGCCGATCAGGCCAACGCCGAAAACATCGACCAGGCCCACAAGCGAGTGAAAGCCGCCTCTGCCGCGTTCGCCACCGAGCAGTCGAAGGAACTCTACGCCCGGTTCGAACAAGCTTTTGCCAACTGGAAGACGGAGACGCGCCAAGTCGTCCGCAACGCCCGCAACGACGCGGACCGGGCCCAGGCCGAGGCCTCCAGCAACGGCGGGACCGCCAACCAGGCCTTCGACGCCACCCGCGCCATGCTCGACGAACTCCAGGGTCTCCAGAACGGACAGATCGAGGCGACGCTCGCCGGCATCGACCGCACCAGGGTCCGCATTAGCGAAAAGCACAAGGAAATGAACGCCCGCAAGGACGCCGTCGTCGCCGTCAGCGACCAGGTCCAAGGCCGCACCAAGTCGGCGCTGACCTGGTTCCTCTGCATCGGCGGCGCCGTCATCCTCGTCGTCCCCGTCATCGGCGTGGTGACCGCACGGTCGATCACCGGCCCCGTCCGCAGAATCATCGCCGCCCTCTCCGAAGGCGCCGCACAGGTCTCCGACGCGGCCGACCAGGTCTCCTCCTCCTCCGGACAGGTCGCCGCCGATTCCAGCGAGCAGGCCTCCGCCCTCGAGCAGACCACCAGCGCCCTCGAAGAAATGTCCGCCATGACCGAGCGCAACGCCGACGCCGCCCGCGAAGCCAACGCCCTCGCTGAAACCGCCCGCGCCAACGCCGATCGCGGCGACAAAACCATGACCGAACTCAACGGCGCCATGGACGCCATCAACGAATCCTCCGGCCAGATCCAGAAGATCATCAAGGTCATCGAGGAAATCGCCTTCCAGACCAATCTCCTCGCCCTCAACGCCGCAGTCGAGGCCGCCCGCGCCGGCGAACACGGCAAGGGCTTCGCCGTCGTCGCCGACGAGGTCCGCGGCCTGGCCGTTCGCGCCGCCGGCGCCGCCCAGGAAACCACCGCACTGATCGAAGAATCCGTCACCCGCGCCAAGGGCGGCAGCGCCATCTGCACCGACGCCACCGACGCCCTCCACGCCATCGTCGGCGACATCAGCAAGGTCGCCAACCTGCTCGGCGGCATCGCCCAGGCGTCGGCCGAGCAGTCCGAAGGCGTCCAGCAGATCAACTCCGCCGTCAGCGAAATCGACAACGTCACCCAGCGCAACGCCGCCGGTGCCGAAGAATCCGCCGCCGCCGCCGAGGAACTCACCGCCCAGGCCGCTTCCCTGCGCCAGACCGTCGCCGACCTCATCAAGTTGGCCGGCGGCGCCGCCGAGCGCACACGCGGCAAGTCCCCAAACCCGACGTCGCCAGGGTCAACCGGTCCGGCCACGGCATCGACCACGACCGCTGCCTCGTCCAACCGAGCCGCATCGAGGACGGTGCATGCCCCTGCGTCACCCGCCGGGCCCAAGCCTGCGCCGCGCCACGCAACCACGGCCCAGTTCGCCGGACGCCCGTCGGCAGGGGGCGCTGGCCAGTCCGCGGGCCAGTCATCGTTCGGCAGCGGCAAGTCCGCGGCCCAGTCGCCCGCCTCGTCCGCCGACGACTTCCTCTCGATGGACGACGCCTCGGACGACAACCTGGCAAGTTTCTGATCGCACCTCCAACCCGACTGCCGCCCGGGGGGATGGGGAATTGCCGAGGGGCTGGCCTTGCCGAAATGTCTGCCCGTCGTCGGCCCTCCGCGCCGGGAGGAGTTGGAGGAGGTGCCGTTGTCCCAGGAGTTGAAACGCCTGGCTACGGGCGTTTGCCCTTCGGGCGTAGATGGCCCTGGCCGAGTGCCTGCCCGACGGAATCCCTTCCCGACGGCATGCCGTCTCAACCGAATGTCTCCCCAACCGCGTCTCCCGGGCCGAACGCCGCCGGCCAGACCGCCCAAGTCGCCGTCGCTTCTTGAGCTGTGCAACGTTCGGCCCCTCAATCCCTCAATCCCCGTTCCCAATCCCCCTTCATCCAGCCTCCGGCCTCCAGCACCCACCATTTAGCATTCAACATGCAGCACTCAGTATTCCCGCCCCCAAATCCCTCAATCCCTGATTCTTCCGCGTTTTCAACCCCGCCAGGCGGCCTGGATCGATCACCCCGCCCGTGATCAAGGGTGGATGCGGAGCCGTACGTGAGGTGAACGCAGGACAGAGAGGTGAACGTTGAACAGGGGAGACTGGCGCGATCAGGGCCGGCCGCAATGGGAGGCATTACCGGTCGTTGTGACCTGCCTTTTGCCCGCATGGCGGCGCACGGCGTTCAACCCTTACGGCGAATCCGGCTCGGTCGCGCCGTGCTTGGCCATGGCGCCCAACCTGGCGTGCGTGGGGGCGAAGAGGAGCCTCCCAAGGGGGGTTCTGAGGTTCAGACGCGTTGCCGGCGGATGCCGGTGGCGGGTGCCCCAGGGGTCTACCGCGTGGTTGGCCAAGGGCGGTCTTCGCCCGTGCGGGGCACCACCGGGTGTAACGAGCCTGGCGGCGTTGTATTGCGGGCGAGGCGGCGGGCGGGGGGCGGCTCTTGATGGCCGCCTTGCCCGCCCTAAAATGGACATGTTCGCGATCCGGAGCGTGCGAAAGCACACGGCCGGCCGGTTCCGCGGCACCCTCGCCCGTACCGGGCAGTACGCGACGCGTCATCATGCAAGCGCCGCACAAAGTGGACCCCCGCGTGGTGTTCCGATTCAACGATCCAAACGAAGAGCATGGGAGTAGCCGTGGCAGATACCGAAGAAATCCCAACGGCCGGTGACGAGTCACTGGTGGTTGAAGAAAACGAGACCACCGCGCCGGCGGAGCCCAAGGGGGCCCCCAAGATCGACAAGCTTTTCCGGGCCATGGAAAAGATGGGCGCTTCCGACCTGCACTTCAAGGCGGACTGCCCGCCGCGAGTGCGCGTGCGGGGTGCGCTCAAATCCATGTCCATGGGCCCGATGAGCAACCGCAAGGTCGAGGCCCTGATCTTCGAGATCATGAACGAAGAGCAGCGCCGCAAGTACGATGCGAACGGGGCGATGGACTTCGCCCACCAGGCCCAGGGCGGTTCGCGCTTTCGGGTCAACGTGTTCCGCCAGCGGGGGCTGACGTCGATGGCGGCGCGGCGAATTTCCAGCGAAATTCTCGACTACAAGCAGTTGCACCTGCCCACCTCGCTGTCCAAGCTGGCCCAGCATCACCAGGGGCTGGTGCTCGTGTCGGGCATCACCGGCAGCGGCAAGAGCACCACCATTTCCGCGATGATCGAGCAGATCAACCAGTCGCGCTCGTGCCACGTGGTTACGCTCGAGGATCCCATCGAGTTCCAGTACACCGACAAGAAGGCGTTCATCAACCAGCGCGAGATCGGCCTGGACGTGCACGATTTTCACCAGGCGCTCAAGTACCTCATGCGCCAGGACCCGGACGTGGTGCTGATCGGCGAGATGCGCGACGAAGAGACCTTTTCGGCGGCCCTGCACGCGGCGGAGTCCGGTCACCTGGTGTTCGGCACGGTGCACGCGTCGGGGACGGCCGGCACGCTGACGCGCGTGCTCGAGTTGTTTCCGGAGCGTTCGCGCGACCTGGTGCGCAGCTCGTTGGTGTTCAACCTCCAGGGAATCGTCTGCCAGAAGCTGCTGAAGAGCATCCGGCCTGACGTGGGGCGGGTGCCGTGCGTGGAGATCTGCATCTGCAATTCGACGATCCGCAAGTTCGTCGCCGAGAAGCGGGATTCGGAGTTGCTCAGCGTGATCAAGTCCTCGTACAGCGAGGGGATGGTGGATTTCAACGAGTCGCTGCGGCGACTGGTGGAGGAAGAGTACCTGGATCAGCAGACGGCGTACGCGGCGGCGACGAATGCCGAGGAGTTAAAGATGAAGCTGAAGGGCATAAATATCTCGGGCAGTGGCATCACCGGATAGAAAACGGTAAGCTGCCCCCTGGCCTGAGGGGGGCGGGAGCCCGTAAGTGCTGGATCAGGTGCGTTTTACGCGTCAAGAGACACAAGCCCATGATACTCGCCGAAGCGCCGCTGGCCGCTGCCGAATTGTACTTCAGCCCGTTCAAGGTCGTCGTCGTGTTCCTTCTGTTTCTCGGATGGGCCCTGGGCAACCAGTGGGCCGATCGAGACGTCGAACGGATCAACAAGGCCAAGCGGGAATGGTGGAATCTGCTCCTGCTGGCCGGTGGCATCGGCGGGGCCGCCGTGTTGCTGCTGTTCCCCTGGCGCGGGCCCTCGTACTTTCTGGGCTTGGCGTTCTGGGCGTTGCTGGCCGGCGGGATCCTGTTGGCCTACGTGGTTCATCGCAACGGGCGCGTTCGCCCGGCCGACCGGGTGCTCACCCCGACCCATATCAAGCGGGTTCTGGGCGGCAAATCAGATAAGACAGCGAAGATTGATAAGGGTATCCGCGTCCGCATGATCGATTCGGAGGGCGACCCGGTCGACAAGCCGAACGACATCACCGAGTTGGAGCCCTTCGACCTGGCGCAGGACTTCATGTTCGACATGCTGTGGAAGCGGAGTTCGGACGCGGATGTGCTGATCGGGTCGGATTCGGTGCGGGTGGTGTACAAAATCGACGGGGTGGCCCAGGAGCAGGACAGCGGTCTGACCCCGGAATCGGCCGACAAGCTGCTGACGTTTCTCAAGACCCACGCGGGCCTCAACGTGGAAGAGCGGCGGCGCCCGCAGGCGGGGACCATGCGGGTCGGCCTGCTCGGGGCCACAGGCAAGCCGGATCCCTTGGACGTGGTCACCTCCGGATCGACCAAGGGGGAGCGGCTGCGACTGCGGGTGAACCGGACGGCCGGTCTGATGCGGCTCGAAGATCTTGGCTTCAGCCCGCCGGTGCTCGCGAAGTTCACCGAACTGGTGCACGCGGACACCGGGCTGGTGCTCTTCGCCGGTCCGCCGGAGTCGGGCATCACCACCACGGAGTACGCCACGCTCCGGGCGCACGACGCCTACTTGCAGAACATCTACACGGTTGAGACCAAGCCGCTGGCGTCGCTGGACAACATCACGCAGCAGACTCACAAGCCGAATTCAGAGGTGAGTTACGCCCGCCTGCTGCAAACCGTGTTGCGGCGGGAGCCGGACGTGGTGCTGATCGACCAGTGCGAGGACCGGGAAACGGCGGCGCTGGCGTGTCGGGCGGCGGCGGACAAGAAGATCTACATGACCATCCGGGCGGCGAGCGCCGCGGACGGCGTGGCCCGGTTACAGGCTCTGGTTGAGGATCCGAAGCTCGTGGCCGGCGCGCTCCTCGGGGTGCTTTCGCAGCGGCTGTTGCGGGTGCTGTGCGAGGCGTGCCGCGAGGCGTACAAGCCGGACGAGCAACTGCTGCGCAAGGCGAACATTCCGCCCGACCAGGTGGAGCACTTCTATCGTCCGCCCAGCGAGCCCATCCTGGACAAGAAGGGGCGGGAGATCATCTGCCAGAGTTGTCAGAACAGCCGTTACGTCGGGCGTACGGGCGCTTTCGAGCTGTTGCTGGTCAGCGACGCGGTGCGCAAGCTGCTGGCGGCCGGAGCCCCGTCGAAGCAGGTCAAGGCGCAGGCGCGGGCGGAAAAGATGCGCTACCTTCAGGAAGATGGCCTGCTCAAGGTGATCGCCGGAAAGACCGCGATGGCCGAGATTATGCGAGGGCTCAAGAGCGGCAACGGCAAGTAGGATTTTCCGGCCGGTGCGCCGCGCGGGCGCCGGCCTACTGCGTCTGGAGAAAACGACGATGTGGTTGTCCTTGTTCCTGCTGGCGTTCTTGGCGGCGGCGACCTATTTCCTGGCGATCCAGGGTTTGACCAGCGCGTTCATCATGGCGGTGTGCACCGTGCTGTCGATGGCGGTGGCGTTTGGTGCCACCGACTACGTGGTCGAGGCGTTCCTGCTCACAAAGCTGCCGGATTATGCGCACCTGATCGCGTTCGTGGGTTTGTTCGTGGTGACGCTGGCGATCACCCGGGTGTCGCTGGACGCGCTGGTATCACGCTCGAACCTGTTGCCGCACCTGCTGGATCGGATCGGTGCGGCGGTGGTCGGTTTCTTCACGGCCATGATGGTTACGGGCGTGCTGGCGATCGCGCTGCAACTGGTGCCCTGGCCGAGCATCATCGGCTTCAACCGGGTGCCGGAGGGTACGGAGCTTGGCGACCAGCCGGAGCTGTGGTTCCAGCCCGATCGGGCGGCGGCGCGGCTGGGCATGGAGTTGTCCGACGGCGTCTTCGCCGCGAGCGGCGGGCCGACGTACGCGCAGCGCCATCCGGACCTGATCACCGAGCTGGGCTGGGTGCAGGCGGCGCCGGTGGGCGTACGACGGGTGGCGCCGGCCGATGCGGTGACTTTCGTGGAAGCCTCGGAGGTGACCGAGGTGTTTGACCGATTGGTCGAACGATCGTCGTCGGGGCGATCGCCGGGGCGGGATGACACCGCGGTTTACGAGGCGGTGCCGGCGCCCGGGAGCGACCGGTATCTGCGGGTCGTGCTGGGGCTTACGGGCGATACCAAGTTGCTGGAAGACGCGGACGGCAAGCTGCGTTTTGTGCCGGCGTCGATCCGCCTGATCGGCGAACTGGACGAAGCGCCGCAGGTGTACGCGGGCATGGCCATCCCGGACACGGACTCGCCGAACAAGTTCCTGCGGAGCTGGCACAAGACGATGTCGGCGGATTCGCAAACTTATGTGGCCACGTCGCTTTTCCTGGTTCCGGAGAACAAAGACAAGCGGAGCGCCTACAACCACGTGATCGAGGTCGTGTTCCAGGTGGACAAGGCCTTTGTCCCGCAGTGGGTGGCGTACAAGCTGGGGGGATTGGCCCGTTACAAGGGTGGAAAGCCGTCGGGCATGCAGGCGGCGCCGACCACACCGACCGAGCCCGCCACGAGCGCCACACCGGCGCCGCAAGCGGCCGCGACGCCGTCGAGCAACACTGGCGGGGGACGGGTTTCGGGCGTGAAGTTCCGGTCGTCGCACTTCGGCGATGACATGCCGATCACCATGACGGCGTACAGCGCGTACGAACTCGAGCGCCAGGGCAACGTGTTCGAGCAGGGGCAGATCGAGGGGCGCCTGGTGGATCAGGGCGACGCGCAGCAGGATCAACCGCTGGAGCGGTTCAAGGTCCCCGACGGAAAGCGGCTGCTGCATCTCAATGTCGATAATCTGCGGGCGGGCAGCACCCTCGGGCGGGCGCTCAACTGGAGCGTACAGACCGTCGAGAACTACCTGCTGGAGGACGAATCCGGCCGGAAGATGACGCCCATCGGCAAATACGCGGTGGCCAAGGTGGGCAACGAGGAGTACGTGGAAATCCAGTACTTCCCGGAGTACGGCAGCAGCGGCGGCCGGGGCACGCGGCCTTTCAACCGCATCAAAAGCGATCACCTCAAGGGCGATTACCAGCTCGTATACCTCTACCTGATGGACGTCGGCAGCCGGGCGGTCAGCTTTACGACCGGGCGGCGTTCGATGGATCTGCGCGACCAGAACCTGGTGGCGGAATAACCCGGTCAGTGGGGTTCGCCCGGCGGAGGCCGGTTCCATCGTGCGGCGGTTGGCTGGACTGTCGGTCCGCTCGCGGAGGAGGCGCTGGATCGATGGAATGTCCGGCGGGAGGAGCACGGGCTGGCGGGGGCCGGGCTGGCTCGACAATGGCGGCGGTGGGGGGCTCCGGGTTTGGTTGCCGGGGCCGCACCGCTGCGGTAGGCTGTGCACATGGCCATTCAATTCCAGTGTATTTCGTGCGGTAAGCCGATGGAAGTCGACGACCAGTGGGCGCGGCAACTGGTGGAATGTCCCCATTGCCACGACACGGTGACCGCCCCGGCTTATTCCTCATACCAGGTCGCTGAGTCGGTCGATGCCGGTGCGTCGATCAACGCAGGAGCGTCGGGCGAACACCCTCCGACGCTGGGGGAGACACCCGGGCCGATGGCTGCGCCGCCCAGTTCGGTCCCGTCGTGGGGTGCGTCGCCGCACGCGGCAACCGCCCGACCAGCGGGCTCGCCGACGGTGGCGATCGTGGCGCTGGTGCTGGCATCCTTGTCGCTGGTGGGAATGGTGGCGACGGGGGCGGTGCTGGGGCAGCAGATGATCGCGGAGGGGCTGGTGAACCAGCCGCCGGAGGAGGTGCAGCGAGCGTTTGAGCAGGCCGCGGAGGAAGGGGCTTCGTGGATCGGCCAGGTCGCCATTCTGATGCTGGGCTCGTGCGTGGTATGGCTGGCGGCCGTCGTGCTGGGATTGATCGGCGTACTGCGTCCGGCGGGTCGGGGCTATGCGATTGCGGCTCTGGTGATCGCAGGGCTGCCGATGGCGTTGATGGTCGTGGCCTCGGTGGTGGGCGGGCTGTAGCAGGGGCGCAATCAAGGCGGGTATCAGGCCGGGGGAGGCCTGTGTGCTTTGGGGCGATCGCCTACCCGCAAAATGGGGTTGGAATAGGCTGAAAACGGAGACATGTCCGCTTGACAAGGGCCGGCGGTGTGATATGTTTCCTCCGGTCGCATGTCGCTGACGGCGGGGCATGATTCGGTCGTCGTCGGCGGGTTCCCAGTGCTGTTGCCCGGAGTGACCAATGCTGTTGCCCGGAGTGAGAAGTGCCGCAAGTTTCGGTGAAGCAGGCCGAAAAAAAAGCGGATCTCGGGGTTGACAGGGGTTCAGGGGAGCGTAAGATGTGCGGCTCGCGTGTCGTGGTGATTGGCGGCAGCGAAGGCGGGTTTTCCGCCATGCTCTTTGACAAGTGAACAGGTCGAGATAAGCCGTCGTGAGAGTGCGGGGCGGATTTCCCTGAAGCGTCTTAAGTGCAGGGGAATCGGCTCATACCGAAAGGTGTACGGCAACCCGCCAGGGTTGTCGGAGCGCACACTCACGAGCGCAAGTGAGTGCGAGCTTTCTTCTTAAATTCCCCATCGCGGCCCTTCGGGGGCGCGGTGAGGTTTGATTTAAAACTGAAGAGTTTGATCCTGGCTCAGAACGAACGCTGGCGGCGTGGCTAAGGCATGCAAGTCGAACGGACCCCCGGATGAGTAATCTGAAGGGGAGTTAGTGGCGAACGGGTGAGGAATGCATGGATAACGTACCCTGGACTCGGGGATAGCGGCGGGCTTCGGCCCTTTGCGAAAGTGCCGGTAATACCCGATGATCCCGCTGGGGAGCATTTCCCGGCGGGCAAAGTTCCGGCGGTCTGGGAGCGGTCCATGCCCTATCAGCTTGTTGGTGGGGTAACGGCCTACCAAGGCAACGACGGGTATCGGGTGTGAGAGCATGACCCGACACATCGGGACTGAGACACTGCCCGGACACCTACGGGTGGCTGCAGCAACGAATATTCCGCAATGGACGCAAGTCTGACGGAGCGACGCCGCGTGCAGGATGAAGTCCTTCGGGATGTAAACTGCTGTCAGGGGTGAGGAAGCAAGTGACCAACCCCAGAGGAAGCATCGGCTAACTCCGTGCCAGCAGCCGCGGTAATACGGAGGATGCAAGCGTTGTTCGGAATCACTGGGCTTAAAGCGCATGTAGGCGGAGCAGTGTGTGTCTTGTGAAAGCCCCCGGCTCAACCGGGGAATTGCTTGGCAAACTGCTGCTCTTGAGGCAGGTAGAGGTGACTGGAACCTTTGGTGGAGAGGTGAAATTCGTAGATATCAAAGGGAACGCCGGTGGCGAAAGCGGGTCGCTGGGCCTGTCCTGACGCTGAGATGCGAAAGCGTAGGGAGCGAACGGGATTAGATACCCCGGTAGTCTACGCCGTAAACGATGCGCACTAGGTACGAGAGCCTCTGACGGTCTTCGTGCCGGAGCAAAAGTGTTAAGTGCGCCGCCTGGGGAGTACGGCCGCAAGGCTAAAACTCAAAGGAATTGACGGGGGCTCACACAAGCGGTGGAGCATGTGGATTAATTCGAAGCAACGCGAAGAACCTTACCTGGGTTTGACATGTACGGATGCCCTTGTGGAAACACGAGTAAGCTGCCTTCGGGTGAAACGTGCACAGGTGCTGCATGGCTGTCGTCAGCTCGTGCTGTGAAGTGTCGGGTTAAGTCCCTTAACGAGCGAAACCCTTATCGTTAGTTGCCAGCGGGTCATGCCGGGAACTCTAGCGAGACTGCCGGCGTTAAGCCGGAGGAAGGTGGGGACGACGTCAAGTCATCATGGCCCTTATGCCCAGGGTGTCACACGTGCTACAATGGGTCGTACAGAGCGAGGCGAGACCGCGAGGTGGAGCAAATCGCAAAAAGCGGCCCTCAGTTCGGATTGGAGTCTGCAACTCGACTCCATGAAGTTGGAATCGCTAGTAATCGCGTATCAGCCATGACGCGGTGAATGTGTTCCTGAGCCTTGTACACACCGCCCGTCAAGTCATGGAAGCTGGGAGCACCCGAAGTCCGTTTAGCTAACCGAAAGGAGGCGGCGGCCGACGGTGAGCTCGGTGACTGGGACTAAGTCGTAACAAGGTAGCCGTAGGGGAACCTGCGGCTGGATCACCTCCTTTCTAGAGGATAATCTAGACCACTCCGCATAGTCGGGTGGACAAGTCAGCGCACTTTCAGGACCGCGCAAACCGGCATCACGCCGGAGCGCAGGTTCGGAGGCTGGGGTAACCCGCCTCCCGACGGCTCGACCTGTTTCTTGCTATACCAGCAGGCGCTTCTGCATTCGGCAGAGCGCCTGCTTTTTTTGCGCGCCATGCTAGGCCACGGCTTCGCACGCCAGGGAAAGCCGAGCGCGCGGGCCGGCATGCACCCATGAGCAAGCCGGACGCTCAGTTGTCGGACGGTTGATCGGGGGCGAGGCTCTGGATGGCCTGCCAGATCCTGGCAGTGGCGGCGACGACATTTTCCCTACAGGTATCGGATCCGAAGGCGCTGAGATCGACGGGGGGGCCGTAACGCACCCGGGAGCGGTGGCGGGCGATGAGTCCGCCGAGGATGCTCTCGCGGTATTTGTTGCCGGACAGGTGGACGGGGATGACGGGAGCGCCGGTACGCAGGGCGAGGAGCGCGACGCCGTCCTTGGGTTCGACGTGTTCGTCGGGTCGGGGGATGCGGCCCTGGATGAAGATGGCCATGGCGTGGCCGTCGCGCAGGCGGCGGATGGCCTGCTTGGTGGCGGACGCGTCGCGGCCATCGCGGCGTACGGGGATGCAGTCGATGAGGCGGACAAACCAGCCGCCGATGGGCAGGTTGGCGAATTCCCGGGCGATCATGAAGCTGATGTGGCGATAGCCGCAGCCGGCGTAGATCATCATGGGGTCAGCCGAGCAGGTGTGGTTGGCGGTGATGATGACCGGTCCGTCGGCGGGAATGGTGCAGGGGCCGATGCGGCGGCAGCGGTGCCAGAGCCGGCAGACGATGCGGTTGAACTGCTCGACGGCGCGAAGTTTGAGGGTGTAGCGGTGGCGGGCGGCGAGATACTCGGCGCGGGTCTGGGGCGGTCCGCTGATGCGGGTTGGGGGAGAACGGTCGGGCATATCTAGAAGGCCTCCTCGAGGCGAGCGGCGCGGGCCTGGTCGTCATCGACAAAGGCCAACAGTACCAGGCCGCCGACAAAAAAAACGATCAGGGAAACGATCGAGAGGCGCGCGGATCCGGTCCACTCGGTGATCAGCCCGAACTGAAGCGGTCCCCAGATGGCCGAGAACTTACTGAACACGGTGTAGAAGCCGTAGAACTCGGCGCTGGCATGCTCGGGAATCATGGCGCCGAAGTAGGATCGGCTGAGGGCCTGGGAGCCGCCGAGGACCAGGCCGACGACGACGCCAAGGGCGAAGTATTCGGCCGTCGTGTGGATGAAGTAGGCGTAGATGACCACCCCGCACCAGATGACCAGTGAGACCATGACGGCCGGTTTGGTCCCGACGCGGGCGGCGAGGCGTCCGAAGAGCAGGGCGCCGAGCATGGCGACGGCCTGGATGATGAGGAGGGTGAGCATGAGGTCGGTGGTGGCCAGCCCGAGCTCGCCCCGGCCATAGATCGTGGCCATCACGATGACCGTCTGAATGCCGTCGTTGTAGAGCATGAACGCGACGAGGAAGAGCACGAGATGGCGGAAACGGCGGACGCGTTTGATGGTGGCGAGGGTGCGACCGACGCCGACGGCGACGTAGGCGGCGGGACGAAACCAGCGGCGATAGCGTTCGGGAAGGGTGTAGACGGCGCGGGCTTCGTGGAGGAGGGCGACGGTGAAGAGGGTGAAGCCCGCCCACCAGGCACCGGCCATGGTGAGGGCGATGCGCGCGGCGAACTCCTTGGAAATGCCCAGCATTTCGTGGCCGGCGACGAGTCCCAGGGCGCAGGCGAACTGGAGGCCGCCGCCAAGGTAGCCGAAGGCGTAGCCCCGGCCTGAGATGCGGTCCATCCAATCCTCGGTGGCAATGACGGGGAGAAACGCGTCGTAAAACACGTTGCCGCCGACGAAGCCAAGCTGGGCGATGACGAAGAAGGCCAGGGTCATGAGGACGTCGCCGCCGGTGCAGAAGAAGAGGAGGATGGTGAACAGGCTGCCGGTATAGGCGAAAGCGAGCAGGAAGCGTTTTTTCGCCGTGGAGAAATCGGCGATGGCCCCGAGCACAGGGGAGGCGAGGAAGGCGATGAAGGCGGCGGCGGAGGCAGCGAAACCCCATAGGCCGGTGGCGCTGAAGGTGTGTCCGGCGATGGTCGCTCCGCCTTCCCCGACGATTGCGCTTTCGAAATACGCGGGGAGCAGGCCGGCAAGCACCGTCGTGGCGTAGGCGGAGTTTGCCCAATCGTACATGCACCAGCCGAAGATCGTGCGGCGATCATTCTTGGAAGCCATGGGGCGATCACTCCGGCCGGTCGGGGTTCGCTGGGGGGCTGAACGGGTGACTCCGATACCATGGCGGGCCGGGGAGGGCAAGCCGGTTGCGGGGCCGGGGGCGCACTTCTATCATGCCGCGTTCTGTGTTCCATGATCGGCAACTGGCCGAGCATGCAGGTGTGTGGTCATCACGTGTGGGAGGATCGACGGATGAAGCAAGGGATGTTGCAATTCATTGCGGTGCTGATGTTGGCGGGCACGGTCTGGGCGGCGGACGACGCACCGGACAAGAAGAAGGCGGAAAAGGGGGAGGGCGAGTCGTCGGCCTTGCCGCGCGTGAAGCTGGAGACGACGCTGGGTGACATCGTCCTGGAACTCAACGCCGAAAAAGCGCCGATCAGCACGAAGAATTTTCTCCAGTATGTGAAAGACGATTACTATGACGGCCTGATCTTCCATCGGGTGATCCCGAACTTCATGATCCAGGCCGGCGGGTTTGACACAGACTACGAGCCGCAGCGCGAGGGGCTGCGCAAGCCGATCAAGAACGAATCGCGCAACGGGCTGAGCAATGAGCGCGGCACAATTGCGATGGCCCGGACCGGCGCGCCGCACTCGGCGACGGCCCAGTTCTTCATCAACGTGAAAGACAACACGCAGCTCGACGCGTCCGACCGCATGCCCTGGGGCTACGCGGTCTTCGGCAAAGTCGTCGAGGGCATGGACGTGGTGGACAAGATCCGGAACACCGAAAAGATCGTGCATCCGAAGGACCCCGGCGGCGGGCGGGAAGGGGCGGTGAACCCCGATCCGCCGGTGGTCATCAAGGATGCCGTCGTGCTCCAGGACCTGCCGGAAGACCAGGCCAAGGATTCCGACGAGAAGGATGGGGAGGACGCTGAGAAGAGCGACCAGCCGGTGATTCCGCAGCGGACCGATATGGACGGCGGCGTCGAGAAGTAGCGGCCGCAACATCTCAGCCTCCTGGCCGGACGCCAGGCCGGGGGGTGTATAAAAACGAACGGAGCGCACGGGCAACAGCCCGGGCGCTCCGTTGCTTGCTTGGGCGGCCTGCCAAAGGCAACAGGCCGTAGGGTTGCAGCTCGGTCAGATGCGCACAACGACGCGGGCGACGAGCTGCTCGAGCGTCTTGAGGTCGGTAGTGACGGAGTCAAACTCCTGTCCGACCGCGTGCAATTCCAGTTCGGCGGCTTTCTCGGTGAGGATGGGATAGCCGTATCCGCCCGCGCTGCCCTTGAGCTGGTGGGCGAGTGTGCGCAGGGCGTTGAAGTCCTGCTCGGTGACCGCCTGGCTCAGTTCCTTCAAGCGTTGATCGAGACCATCCACGAACTCCTGGACCAGGTCGGCGAAGGATTCATCCTCCTGGGCGAGCTCCGAGGGGATGGGGTCGCGGGGGGCATCGGGTTTATCAGTCATGGGTCGCCTCTCTCGCTGCGAACTCGTACCGACGTACTGCTGCGTTCAATCGTGGTATCGGACAAGTCCCGAGAGGGCTGAACAACACTATCGCGCGGGTCGCAGAATGTCCCTCCGGCGCGACACCAGCGCCGGTCGCGCTGCCGGGCGCAGAGGCATTATCGGCCCTTGATCAGGCGAAGAGGCATTGATCAGGCGAAGAAGCGGAGGACGCGGCTGCGGAACGGGCGGACGCCGGCGCTGATTCCCTGCGGCAGTCCGAATGCCCGGCCGCTGCCAGGCTGCTGATTGTCGCGCACGTCGGTGACGGCGTAACGGACATCGGGATCGATGGTGTGGGCGAGATTGATGACGCGGGTGGCCTCGCGCCGGGGCACGACGGCGACGGCGAGGCTGTTGGGCCCATGCAGGCCGTCGCCGCTGAGGGTGGTGACCATCCACCCCGCCTCTTCCAGCCCGCGGGCGATGGCGGCGCCCGCCCGGCGGGACATGAGCGTGATCATCTGGACGCCGAGGCCAAGGCGCTGCTCGATACACATGCCCAGCCCGTTGCCGGCGGCGAAACCGGCCGCGTAGCCGACCACGTTGAGGATGTTGTCCAGCCGACTGAAGACGCCGGCGACGGCGTAGGTCCAGACGAGCACTTCGCAGAAGGCCAGGCCGATGGCCAGGGCGCGATAGCCGCGGAGGACGCAGATCATGCGGATGGTGCCGATGGACACGTCCACGATGCGCGAGAAGAAGATGATCAGGGGGAGCCAGGGCGTGTCGAACGGCATGGTGTGCTTACCTGTAGCGTTGTGCCACCGTGCGCGGCGCGAGAGCACCGCCTGACGCGAGCGCGCACTAAAACCGCTCGCAGTGTTCACCATAACCGTTTAAACGGGCGTGAAATCGGGATGAAGGGGATTTCATGTTGGGGGTTAATGCAAGTGTCCGCGAGGGTCGGCCGGCGGGAAAAGTTGGAGGTTACTCTTTGGCGTTCCCACTGGAAGATCGAGACGCCGTTAGCATGCCATATGCTGGCGAGCAATCCCGCCCAACCGGCGCGTTTGCTCACGGCGACCAGCCCAGGCCCGGGGCGTTGCTGGGGTAGAGAACGCCGGCGCGGAGGTTGACGGCCGCGGCGGAGGGGTCGTCGATGAGGTCGAGGTGGCCGTCGAGGTCGGCGTACATGACGTTGCGGCGGGCGAGGGCGTAGTGCAGACCGGCCGCGATGGCCAGACCGGCCTCGTCCATGCAGCCCACCATGACCTCCAGCCCGGCGGCCCGGGCCATCGCGTTGATTTGAAGCGACTCGAAGATGCCGCCAACCTTCATGAGCTTGACGTTGACCATGTCGGCCAGGCCCTCCTGAGCGAGGTGAAAGGCGTCGCGGAGGCACATGAGGCTCTCGTCGGCCATGACGGGGAGCGGCACCGAGCGGGTCACGCGGCCGAGCAGGTCCGGAGCGCCGCGCGGTGTAGGTTGCTCGAGCAGTTCGAGGCCGGCGGACTCGACGCCCTGGACGAACCGGCGGGCGTCGTCGACGGAGTAGCCCTGATTCGCGTCGAAGCGGAGTTCAATGGCGTCGCCGACGGCCGAGCGGACGGCGCGAACCCGTTCGATGTCGTCTTCAACGTCGACGCCGCCCTTGATCTTGAGGGAGGTGAAGCCGGCGGCGACGTGGTCACGGGCGCGCTGCACGGTGTCGGCCAGCGACATGACGCCGATGGTGATGCTGGTACGGATGGACTCGCGGTAGCCGCCGAGCAGCTTGTAGACAGGCAGGCCGGCGACCTTGCCCACAATGTCGTAGAGGGCCATGTCGACGGCCGCGCGGGCGGCGGGGCTGTCCGGCAGGGCCTCGGCCAGGCGGTCGAGCAGCCAGGCGTAGCGGGTGGGATCGCCGCCGGCCAGCAGGGGGGCGGCGACGTCGCGCAGGTCGCGCGTGACGCCGTCGGGCGTCTCCTGGGTGACGGCCAGGTCCGGGGCGGCGCAGCCGTAGCCCTGTACGTCGCCGGCGTCAAGGCGGCAAAAGATGTTGGTGGCGGAGTCGATGGTTTCGTAGGCGATGGTGTACGGCTCGGCGAGCCGCATGGTCACGGGCCAACACTCCAGTCGGGTGATGTGCATGGCAGAGCTCAGAAGCGGTTGCGCTGGTGGATCTCGTCGAGCGACATGCCCTTGAGGTGTTCAACCAGCTCGACGAGGTTACGCACCATGACGTCCCAGATTTGCCGCCCTTTTTCCACGGTTGCTTTGGTCGGGTCGCCCATCACGCCGCTGGCGGAGAGCTTCACCGTGCGGGCGTACCAGTCGACGCTGCGCTTGGAGCTGAAGTCGAGGTAGCGGCTGGAGAACTTGGGCACGCACTTGCGGGCCTTGCGCATGTCGACGAGATGGCCGCGAGTGGCGAGGGAGGTGCTGGTCTCGATCTCGCCCGCGTGGATGTCGCCGGGGGTCTCGGCGATACGCTCGATGTCTTCGTCGCTGGTCTCACCGGTGTCGACGCAGGTGAAGATGTGGGCGTCGCGGTTGATCATCTGGGCGGCGAAGTGGAGGGTGGCGGCGTTGCCGCCGTGGCCGTTGATGACAATGAGCTTGGTGATGCCGTGTCGGGCGGCGGCCATGCCGATTTCGTACACCAGCCGTGAGAGCGTTTCGTTGGTCACACTGAGGGTGCCGCGAAAGTCGTCGTGGTGGTAGGAGACGCCGTAGGGGATCAGCGGGAGCACGAAAGGCCGGGGCGGTTGACAGCTCTTGGCGACCTCCATGGCCAGGTGGTTGGCGTCAAAGGCGTCCGTGTCGAGCGGAAGATGGTGACCGTGCTGCTCGATGGCGCCGACCGGGAGCAACGCGACGTCAACGCGTTTGAAGTGGGCTTCCGCCTGGGGCCAGGTCATTTCGCCGAGGACGAAATCGCTGCGTGCAGCGCCGTCGGACGGGGGCTCCGCGGCGACAGCGGGAGGGGGCGCCGCTACGGCTTTGCGGTCGAAGGGGTAGGCTTCGGCCAGGGCCTCCGGGGCCAACGGGTTGAACGTGCGCCAGACGCGTCCGTGTTTCTGCACAGCGCCGTCGGCGTGCTTGAGCAGAACGGGGAACAGGCGGGCGCGCAGGTCGGCCGGGATGCACGTCACCGGGGAGCGCTCGCGATCGAAGCGCAATTGGGCGACGTGGGGCTGGGGTTTAGCCTGGGCTTTGCCGACCTGGGGCGACGAGATCGCGCCGTTCTGGTGGAGCAGGTGGGCGAGATGCTCGGCGCCCTCCCGCTCCTGGTGGATTCCGTGGGCGACGAGGTCAGCGAGACAGTTGCAGACCTGGCCGGCGTCGTAGCCACAGGCGGCGGGATCGTGGCCCAGGGCGGTGAGCATGCCGACGATGCGGCGGCACTTCTCGCACTTGCCGCAGGGGCGGACTCGGTCGCCGTCCTTGTGTGTGGCGTGGCAGGAGACCTGGAGGCGGAGGAGGTCGGGATAGCGCTCGGCCAATGTTTTCTCGATGAGGAATTCTGCAAGGGGGCGCAGGATGGAGAACTGGTACAGCCTCCAGCCTTTGCTGGCGTAGTAGCGGGTGAGGGCGTCGTCGAAGAAGCGGCTCTGGTCGAACAGCCCGGCGTAGTGGGTGATGCCGTGCGTCGTGGTGCGCTCGGTCGTATCGAATTCGTCGCCGATGATGAGCCGATCCACCCCGCGATGGCGGGCGACGGGGAGGACGCCGAAGAGGAATACCGCCACCGTCCAGAGACGGATGGGATAGGCGTCGGCGCGGACATCGGCGAAGTCGTCGCGGATGAAGGGAAGACGGCGGAGCATCCAGGCGAAGATGCGGTCGGCGTTGGTCCAGACGCGGCCGGTGCGCGGGACCTGGGCGTTGAAATGCCGGTAGGCGTTAAGGGCGGTGAACCAGTGCTTGCCCGCTTCGTTGACGAAGACGGGATGGACCTCGGCGCCGATCTCGTGAAGCAGCCCGTAGCTGAGCAGGCTGTCTTTTCCGCCGCTCGAGAGCACCACGTAGCGGTCGGCGCCGCGGCCCCAGGGTTGGGCGGGCGTCGCGGCGGCGGGCTGTTCAGGTTCGTCGAACACGATGTTGGCGGCGCAGTAGCGGGCGAGCCGTTCTGCGGGCAGGCCGACCGCGTCGCCGCGGAGAAACACGTTGGGCGCCAGCAGCTTGTTGACGTAGATCTCGCGGGCGGTGTTTTCAGCCATGTCGGCCAGGAACCGGCGATCGGCCGCGTCGTACGCACCGAGCAGCAGGATCTCGTCGCAGAAAAGCCCGTAGTTGAGGGCGACCTGGGCGGCGATCATCGCCGCGAGGTTCTGGTCGGCGGGCTCATTGGGCGCAAACACCGCGTCTTCGTAGCGGTAGATGAGATTCGTGGTGTCCGTACCGCCGGCGTGCTCGATGGTGTAGGGGGCGATCAGGCGGCGCGGTTCGAGCTTGACCGGACCGACCGTCAGGCGGCGAATCACGCGCAGGCGGGCAAGCGGGTCGTGGTCGCGGGCGTGGGGGACCCCCAGGGCGGGGCTGGATTCGGCGTCTGGACGCGGGCTCATGTTCGTGGGGCTTTCGCGGCTCGGGTGGCAAGGTGATCGATGACGAGTTCGGCGAGACCGGCCGGTCCGTCGCGGAGGACGTCGAACGCGGGGCGGCCCGTTTCCGTGTGGATGCGGGTTGCGGCCTCGGCGATCTCCGCCGGCTTGAGTTGTTCGTGGTTGATGGTGACGGCCACGACCGGCTTGCCGGACAGCAACTCGAGGGCGTTGATCTGCACGTCGAGCGGATGGAGGGGATAGCCGGGGAAACCGTCGTACTCCCGCCGGGCCGGTGCGTGCTGGAGCACGATGATGTCGGGACGACCGGCGGCGAGAATCTCAAAGCCGCCGGGATACGCTGGGTTCATCAGGCTGCCCTGGCCCTCGATGACCAACACGTCGGGCCGACGCTCGCTCCACGCGCTCCAGACCGCGTGCTCGATCTCGCCGGCGACAAAGTCGTTCACCAGGGCGTCCATGATCACGCCGTAACGCACCCCCTGCATCCAGGCGGTTTGGCCGGTGCCGATGAGTTCGGCGCTGCGCCCGGCCTGGCGGAGGCCTTCGACGAGCAGGACGGCCGACGTGCGCTTGCCGATGGCAGAGTCGGTGCCGAGCACGGCGACGGTGAGGCTGTCGACCTCCTCGATCTTGCCGGAGAAAAAGTGCAGTGCCGAGCGGGGCGGCGGCTGGCGCACGTCGCGGAGGACGATGCCCTTCTGGTGGGCGAGCGGGGCGATCTCGGGATCCTCGGAGAGGAAGTCGTGCAGGCCGCAATCGACGTTCAGACCGGCCGCAATGGCCGTCTTGATGTCGGTGCGCGCGGCCGGGGGTAGCCGTCCGCCGTCGGGGGCCAGGCCGATGACCAGGTGGGTGGCGGGGCTGCCCGCGGCGCGGGCGGCGGCGATGGCGTCGGCGACGGTTCCGTGAATGCGGATGCCATTGCGGCGTCCGTCGAGCACCGCGCCGCTGTCGGCGCCCTTGTGGCGGGAATCGACCACGCTGAGCACGCGGTAGCGCAACGTGCGGCGTACGAGCCCGTGTGCAGTTTTTCCGTTGGGCGTATTGAAGGCGCCCTCGCAGTAGACGATGGCGTTGCCGTCGGGCGCGATGCTGGCGGCGGGGGTATCGGTCATGTGCGTTTTCCAGTAAGAACGGCGACGTAGCGGTCGCCGGGGAGGGCTTGTTTCTGGTGCAGGTCGAGCAGGGCGATCAGGCCGGCCGTCGACGCGGGCAATACGCTGAGGCCCTCTTTCTCGCGCAGCAGCTTGGCGTAGGCGAGCATGCTGCGATCGCTGGCGTAGCCGGCGTGGCCGCCCGTGGCCCGGACGGCATCGACGGCGTAGTCGCCGTCGATGGAGTGCCAGTTGATCAGCGGCTCGTTGATCGCTGACTCCTTGATGCGTTCGGGGGCGAGGTCGTCGCAGGAGGGCAGGTTGCGGACCACCGCGTTGACGATGGGGTTCTTGCCATAGGTGGAGCCGGCGATGAAACGCGGGATGCGCGAGGTCTTGCCGCGGCGGAAGAGGCTGAGAAAGCCTCTGTAGATCCCCGCGAGCGTGGTGCCGTTGGAGACTGGGACCGCGACGGCCGCAGGCGCGTCGCGCAGCTCGTCGTAGATCTCGAACGCGATCTCGCCGTAGGCTTTGAGCTGGAGGGCGGTGTTGGCGCCGCCGGGATTGGCGTCGTAGATCTCGTCAGCCTCGGCGCGGGTTCGGGAAACCTCAACCGCGTTCTCGTAATCGCCGGGCACGCGGATGATCTCGACGCCGGGTTGCTCCATTTCGGCGGAGCGCTTGCTCTGATAGCTCTCCGGCACGTAGATGAGGCAGCGCAGACCGGCGGTCCAGGCGGCGATGCTCATCGCGGCGCCGTAGTTGCCGCAGGTGGCGATGGTGATGGCGTCAAAGCCGCGGCGCAAAGCGTCCATGGCCTGGGCGAAAGCGATGCGGTCCTTTTGCGTGCCGGTGGGGTTGCCCCCCTCGAACTTGAGATAAAGTTGACGCAGGCTGACCTCGCGCTCGACATTGCGGGCCCGCGCGAGCGAGGTGTCGCCCACTTCGGAGTCGAAGACGTCCTCAAACGCCTCGAGCCGCTCGTCCAGGGGCAGATTGACGTCGGCGGCCACCGCGCGTTGGTCGGTGAGCGCTTCGACGATGACGCGCTGATCGGCGCTGGCCCCGTCCAGCAGAAAACCGGCGGGCAGGTTGGCAAGCGACTCCGGCATTGAACGCATCTTTCGTGAGCCCATCGAATCCATGGGTAGCGTATCCCCGTTTGGCCCAAATGTAGAGTGAAATCAAGGTAAAACCGCGCTTATACGGTCATCGCGACGTACGCGCGCGGGCCATCCGGATCAGCGGGTGCGCACCGCGGGGGGCTCGGCGGGGGCGACGCGGGCGGTGCGCAGGGCGGGACTGCGGCGGCGCTGGAGCACGTTGGCCACGCAGCGGACCGCGCCGCCCTCTTCAAACACGCCGGAGACGTCCACCGTCGCGACGGTATATCCCAGCCGGCGATAGATGTGGGTGGCTTCCTCATCGAGCGCGGCAACGCCGTAGACCGGCATGAAGACGGTTTTCTTGCCCTCACGCTCGTCGATCAGCACGTTGTTGTAGGTGATCATCCAGCCGTCCGCCCGGTTGACCAGGGCGGGGAGGCGGTGGACGCTGAAACCGGCGGAGGCGAGTTGCTCGGCCGCCGCGTCAAACAACTCCGCTTCCTCGGGTGAAGCGCAGATGCAGTCGGGATCGTCCTCGCACAGGGTGGTATCCCGCGTGAGGGGAAGATCGAGGAGTTCCGCGCCCAGCGCCGGGTCGGCGACGAGCACGCCCTGCGCGGAAATCGGCGTGATGTACATGTCGACGTGATCCCAGGGGAGCGTGGCTTCGTCTTCGCCGATGAGCAGCACCGGCTTGCCGAAGAGGTCCTGCATGCGCTGATTGAGTTGGAGGCGCTCCGGCCAGTCGTCGAGCAGATCGGCGTTTTCGACCAGGGCATTGACGCCGATGATCACGCGGTTGCGCGTGGCCAGCAGGTTGCCGCCTTCGATGCGCAGGGGGGCGGCCTGGACCTCGGGCAGCCCGCCGGCCGCCTCCAGGGCGAAGGGGGCGTAGTGCTCGTTGAGCCGCCATTCCTCGCTGTCGGGCGATGGCAGGGGGACCAGGTACGGGGCGGGGCGACCATTGGGGAATTGCCGTGCGATCACCCGGTCGCGGGCCCAGACGGAGATATCCACCCCGAGGCTGTAGACGCGGATCTGCCGGCCGCCCGCGCGAGCGGCCGCGCCCAGCGTGCGCTCGAAGCGCTGGACCTCGGCGTGGTTGGGGCAGGCCACGACGAAGCGAACGTCGCTCGGCATCTTGTTGAAGAGGTCACGAAGCAGGGGCGTGAAGCCCTCGTCGTGGTCCTCGGTGAAGTAGACCAGAATCTCGGCGATGGCGCCGCCGTGATCGGGGAGCACCGACGGTTTGCCGCGCAGCAGCCGGGCGAGGTCGAGCCTGCCGGGCTCGGCCGCGTGTGCCCCGGGCGCGGCGATGCCCATCCACAACCCGACAAAAAGGAGCAGTTGCGTGCCGGCGCCGCGCCGGAGGCGATTCCACTTGTTCACCCGTAGAACTCCGGGGCCGGCACGCGGCCCGTCCATCTTCAATGGTCAACCGCAGGATCGTCCGTGATCGCGGTGAAACCCTCGTGAGATCGGCATGAAAAGCATCTCATGCCGCCCGGGCTCGCGTGGCTCCAACGGCCTGCGGATGCGCGCCACGCCGAGCTTAACGCCGGAACCCGGCGGGCATTGCCGCCGCGATTGTAGCCGGCTCGTCGAAAAAACCACAGCAGCGGCATCGCCCCGCGATGAGACCGTGCGAACCTCGCAGGTCAACGCGCTGTTCAGTATTGGATAGTCCCCGTCGCGTGGCAAGCGCCGATCGCGGTGAGCGCGGGCGCAAGTCCGAATCGGCGCAAGCGGCAACGCCGCGCTCCCGCGTCTTATAGGCCGTTGGCGGGTTGTGGATGCAGGCGAAACGCTCGCCGAGGCTTGGGTCTGAGGGCGCCTTTCGGGTAGAATGACATGCGGTGCCGGCGCTTGTCGGCGTCGGCTTTGGGTCTTTGGGGCGGCCGGTTGCGCGTCGGCCCGGAGACGTGGCCGGATTCCTGCGTCGCCGGGTGTTTTTATCAGCGGCGCACCCGCCTGGCAGCGGACGTAATCGTTCATCCTTTATCTCGGAAGTGAACCCATGGCAGTGAGCGTGCAATCTCGGCAACGTATCTTGTCGGCGACAATCGGAGGGGCGTCGAGCCAGCGGAGAGCGGTGCAGATCGTGGCCGCGACGGCCTTGGCGCTCGTCCTGCTGCTGGGCGCTCGCGCCAACGCGGCGGTGGAGGTCACCCTGCTGGAAGACACGGTGGTGGACGCCGAGGCGTTGCTGTTCGCCGCCAGCGCCCCCTACGGGCGGGCGATCAACGGAGTCTCCTACCAGACCGAAGCCCTGCTCACCGTGGGGAATTACCAGTACGCCGCCTGGTACCATCGCGGGGCATCCGACGAGGACGTCTACCTGGGGCGGCGCAGCCTGCCGGAAGGCGCCTGGGAGGTCATGGACACGGGCGTGGACATGACCCGCACGACGTCCGACGCGCACAACGTGATTTCGCTGGGCATCTCCGGCGATGGCGTGCTGCACCTGTCGTGGGATCATCACAATCACAATCTGAATCTCATGAATTCGGTCGCGGGCGGGGCGACGGGGGCCACCTGGAACGCGAGCATCTTCACCGGCCAACGCAGTTCCCTGAACCCCGGCGGACCCACCGTCTTCGACGTCACCTACCCCCGGTTCATCACCGACTCCGCGACGGGCGACATGTATTTCACCTATCGCACGGGTTACAGCGGCAACGGCGACATGAATCTCACCCGCTACGATGCGGGAACCGGCGTCTGGGATTCGCCTCACCAGATCATCAACGGCTCCGGGGCCGACGTGAATCCCTATCTGAACGGTTTGGATATCGACGGCGGGGGATCGTTGCACATCTCCTGGACCTGGCGGCCCAGCGCGGGCGGCTCGAACTACGACATCATGTACGTCTCCAGCCCCAATGGCGGGGCCACCTGGTTAAACGTCGTGGGCAACAGCCTGGGCGGGCTGGTCAGCGCGTCCTCGCCCGACATCATCATCGACGACAACAATCCGGGCAACGGACTGCTCGGCGCGGTGGGGCTGAACTCCTCGCTGATGAACCAGCAGACCCAGGCGGTGGACGGCGACGGGCGCGTGCATGTCATCATGTGGCACGCGGACGACGCCCATGCGGGAACGCTGACGGGCTTCAACACCGACTATTCCGACTACTTTCACTACTATCGCGATCCGGCGACCGGAGCCTGGGCGCGGACGGAACTGCCGACCCGGCGCGAGGTCGGTTCCCGGCCCGACATGGCCTATGACGCCCAGGGCAACATCTACGCCGCGTACGTCACCCCCGGCAGGGGGGACGCCGGCGGTTACTACACCGATGGCGACCTGGTGATCGTGGCTGCGACGAAAGCGGCCGGCTACAGCGACTGGCAGACCGTGTACACCGACGTGCGCGATTTCGCCGGCGAGCCGCGCATCGATCAACAGCGCCTGCTCGATGCGGGCGTGCTGTCCGTGTTCATCCAGGAACACGACGACACCGACACCAATCTGACCGGCACGCCGTTGCACATTCTGGATTTCGCCGTCGAGGCGATCCTCATCTGGGCGGGCGACGACAGCGGGACCTGGACGATCGGCGTCGGCTCGGACTGGGACTTTGACGGAGATGCCGTCGGCGACGTCGCCTTCCAGGACGGCGACACCGTTCGGTTCGACGACAGCGCGGCCACTTTCGCAGTGAACGTCGTCGGGCCGGTCACGCCCGCGGGCGTTCGTTTCCAGAACACCGTGCACGCCTACACGCTCACCGGGTCAGGCATCGCCGGGACAGGTGACGTTGTCATTGAAGGCGGGGGCACCGTCACGCTGGCCAACGGCGTCAATACCTACAGCGGGGACACCGTCGTGGACGATGGCGCCCTGATCCTCGCGCCCGGCGCCGTGCTGGCCTTATCGCCCGACATCCAGGTGCTGGCCGAAGGCACGGTGGACGTTTCCGCTCAGGGCACGCCGCACACCTTGAACGCCCAGACGTTGACCATCGACGGCCAGGTGACCGGCAGCCTGGACGCGACCAACCTCTCCACCATCCTCGTCAACGGGGCCGACGCGGTCACCGGCGACCTCTCCGTCGATGCCGGCTCGCTCGTCGGCGGCGCGGGGCGGATCGCGGGAAATCTGAACGCGGCCGACGGGACGGTGCGCGTCGGGGAGGCGGGCCTGGAGTTCGGCTTGGACCGCATGGTGATCGACGACTTCGAGGCGTACGCCCTGGGCAACGTCTACGACGTGGCCAGCCCGCCCTGGTCAGCCCATCAGTTCACCCCGCAGGCCGACATCGAGGCAACGGGCGGAGGCAACCAGGCCCTGTCGTTCGGGTCGTCGGGCTACATGGGCGTATCGCGCGATCTACCGGAAGAAGCCCAGATCCTCGACGGCGAGGTCGGCACGTTCTTCTTCCGCTTCGACGCCGTCACCGACGACCCCGATCACAGCTTCGGACTGGCCGACCGGGCCAATACCGGCGGCGCCTACTTCGGTGACTTCGAAGCCCAGGTGCGGCTGATCGACGATCCGGACGCTGCGGGGACGTTTATGTTCGACGCCCGCGACGGCGGCGTATTCAGCGTACCCCTGGCTTACGGGCTGACGACGAACACCTGGTACAACGTCTGGCTGGTCGTCGATCAGGCCGGCGACACCTACGACGTGTATCTCAACACCGGGACGGCCGACGCCGACGCCGGCGACAAGCTCAACGCCGCGCCGCTGGCTTTTCGCAACGGCACCACCACCGCGTTGAACAAGGTGCTGGGCCTGGGCGGTCCGGCCCCGGTGGACAACGGCGCGCGCTTCGACGACCTGACCTACCTGGCCGGCGCAAACCTGAGCAACCCGCTCGGCGGCGGAGCGCCCGGCGTGGTCGGCGACGGGGCGACGCTGACTGTCCATGGCGATTGCACGCTGGCGGCCGACTCGACCCTCGAGATGGACTTGGTCGACCCGGCGATTCTCGACCAACTCAGCGTAGGCGAGACCTTGACGGCCGGGGGCACGCTGCACGTCGTGCTGGCGCCCGGCGCGCCCGCGCCTGTGCCGGGCGATGTGTTCGCCGTGCTCGACGCGGCGTCGATCGCGGGCGCCTTCGATGCCTTTGTCCTGCCGAGCCTGACCGTGGGGCAGGTGTGGGACCTGCGGGGCTTGTACACGAGCGGGGAACTCGCGGTGGCCGACCGGATGGCCGTGCTGACGGCCTGTCTCGACTGCCTGACGGGCCCCGGCAGCGGGCTGCTGCCCGGCTGCGCCAATCAAGACTTCGACGCCGACGGCGACGTGGACCTGCACGACTTCGCCACGCTGGAAGCCTGCCTGGGCGGTGCCCCAATCGTAACCGAGACCGGCTGCACGGAGGATTGATCGGGTGGTCTCCGGACAATGCCCCGGCGCGCTTTCTGCCCGCGCGCCCTTTGCGCCGGCGCTTTGGCGATGGCGGATCGTCGGGCCGGATGCTCTTCCTTTTTTCGATGCCCGGTTCGCGGCACGACGGCGCTGAAACACGACTCCGCCGTACGACGGCGCAGCGCGCTGGGTGAAGCAACCCGGCGCACGCCTAATCGCTGCGCTTCTCCGGGGCCAGCGTGTAGCGCTCGAGTTGCCCGCCACTGAAACAGAGCACCGCGGCCGGGGCCCCGGGCGCGCCTGCGGACACGTAGAGCATTTCCACACCGCTATCCAACTCCCGATCGGCAATGCACCGTCCCTGGTGGTCGAGCCAGATCAGGCGTCCGCGCATCTCGTTCAGCCTGTATTCGTTTTCGCCGGTCTGCTCCCGCGTGAACGAGGTGAGACCGATGACGTATTCGATATGGCCGTCACCGTCGATATCGCCCGCCGCCGCCTGGGCCTGGGAATCCATCCCCGAGCCGACCTCGGGCAGAAAGGTCCACAAAAGTTCGCCCTGCGGCGCGTGGAAGTTGATCGACATTTTGCCCTGCCGCGCGCCGTCAGCGACGTGGAAGCTCTGGGCCGTGCAGATCCAGCACGTTTCGCCGTCGACGCGCACGCCGCGCACGCTCTGCACGTTCGCGCCGTTGAGTCCGGTCAGCCGGATATGCTCGATGTCGCCTGTGCTGGGCTTGACGATCCGGAGTCCACCCTGCCAATCTGGGAAAACCAATTCTGCCTCGCCGTCGGCGTCGATGTCCTGTTCGGACATGTTCCAGCGCGAACCCATGAGCTGGTCGGTGGATACAACGCGCACGCGGGCGTCGTCCAGCGGCGCTCCGTCCGCCCGCAGCGTCATTCCGCCGGGCACGTCCTTCGGCGCGTCCGTTGCGATCGCGTCGGATCCGGTGGTGGAATCAGCAAGGACCGTTTTGGCCAGCGCGTCGGCCAGCGCTCGCCGGGTCTCGTCTGACCAGGAAGAGAACATGCCGCTTACGCGACCCTCTGGATCCACCACGTAGATCAGCGGCAAGCACGTGACGTTCCAGGACTCGCCCAGCCTGCCATCGTGGTCGGCGATCTGGGGATAGGTCGCTCCGCTGCGGGCGATGACGCCGCGCACGGCCTCATCACCGGCCGGTCCGTTGCGACTGACGCCCACCACGCGCACGATCGCATCATCATTTCGCACCAGCCCTTGCAGCTCTCGCAGCACCGTCTCCGCCTGTGGCGCCCAGCTTGCCCAGAAGACGACCAGAACCGCCTGGTCGCGGTGGTCTGCGAGGTTGAAGCATGAGCCATCATGGGCAGTGGCCGACAGAGACGGGGCGAGCCGGCCGATCAGGTCGCCGGGTTGGGGACCCTCGTCCATCTGCACGCCGCCAAACGGGTTGAACTCGCGAGCCGCGGGGGCGTTCAGAACGAATGCGGTATTTTCAATCGTGCCGTTGGTCTCGATGTCCCGCAGGGTGATGACGATTTCAGCTTCCTTCACGGCCTCTGGATCGCCCTCGTATGATTCGCGCAGCGCGGTTCGGTATGCCTCGGTGTAATCCAGGCGAAACTCCTCGAAGAGTTGCCGCCGGTCGTCGATGAACGCGGTGAACGGCAGTGCGTCGCCTTCGTCGAGCCCCTTCATCCGGAACCGGCCGTGCAGCGCCCGCCCGGAACGGTTTTCCCGCGTAGCCGGCTCCACGCCGGTCACAACCAGGATCGGGCCGGTCGTCTCGTCCGTCGACGCCAGGATCTTCGCCAGCGGATGGATGCCCGGATCGTGCGGACCGAACGAGAACCACTCCGATTTGCCGAGCGCATCGACGAGATCGGACGGCTGACTTTGATGCATGAACCGGGCGGCGTCCGGCCAGTAGCGGGTCACTTCACGACCGTCCGCGTACACGTGCAGCAGGTCGGACTTTGCGGCGATCCGATCTTCCGCCCACGCCAGCGAACCTTCGATCATGCCCACTTGGGGCGGCTGGTCGCCCTGCACCAGTCGCGCCTGGGTGCTGAAGCAGTCGCGGTAGCTGCGCAGGGCGCGGTAGCGGGCCAGGGTGGCGTCGAGCACGGCCCGGGCCTCCGGCGACTCTTCCGGCAGCGGCGCGGGCAGCGCCGACCGGACGCCACTGAGCAGGCGCTTCAGGGCCCCAGCGAACTTGCTCGCTTCGCCCTTGCTTTCTTCGCCCGCGTCGCCACCGGCCAGCTTGCGCATTTCCCGCGCGACCGTATCCGTCAACTCCTCGCCATGCAGGTCCCGTTCGATCACCTTGCCATCCGGGCCGATCAGAAACGTCACCGGGATCCCGCCGACGCCATATAGGCCGGCGACGGGTCCGTCGTCCGCGCCCTCCGCCCAGATTTGGATCCAGGGCAGGCGCCGGTCGCTGGTGAACTTCCGGGCCGTGGCCGCGTCTTCGTCAAAGCTGATGCCGACCACCACGAAGTTCTCGCCGCCGTACTTTTCGTAGAGCGACTTGACGTTGGGGATTTCGGCCACACACGGCCCGCACCACGTGGCCCAGAAGTCCAGCAGCACCAGTTTGCCGCGCTGATCCGCCAGCTTAAAGGGCTTGCCCTCCAGCGTCGTTGCGGAAAAATCCGGCGCCGCAACGCCCGCGTGAATCGACTGCACCTTGACCTTCGCGATGTTCCATTCAACCTTGTCCTGCCCGACCGGCAGGGTCATCTCCTGGGTCCAGGAGATGTCTTTGGGGCCGGGGCCTCACCCCGGGGAGGTGCGCCGGGCGTGGCGCAGCAGTCGCAGCGTGTGGGCGCCCGGCGGAATACCCTGCAATGCGTATTTCCCATCCTGATCGCTGACCGTGCCGACCAGGTTGCCATCGGCCGTCTCCACCATCACGTTCACCTTGCCCAGAGCCTCGTCGGTGCTGCTGGTGACGCGGCCATGGACCGTCGCACCCTCCAACGGCTCGAGGCTGAGCTCGGCTTCGGCGCCCGGCGCCACCTGCACCCGCCGCTGAAACAGGATGGGCGTATAGGGCAGCGTGGTGCTCATCCCTTGGCCCGTCACCTTGTACCACTGACCGCCGGGGAGCGGGCCCAGCCGTTGGATTTTTCCAGAAGACCCGGACCACATGGCGGGCGAGCGGAAGCCTACCCGCTCGCTCAGGTCGGTCTCGGCTGTCTCGGCGGTGGCGCCCGCGTCGGACGGATCGGGATCACGGGACAAGCCGACGCCCAGGTAGACGTTCATCCCGTCGCGTGACTTGGGGGAGCGATACTCGATAAAACCCGGCGGTTCAAGTTCCAGCTTGAGCGGCTCGGATGCGCAATCCTCCGGGGTGAGCCGCGTCGTCAGCGTGTAGCCTTGCCGCGCGTCGCCGGCGACGATCACCCAGTGCTCGTTGGGGGCGGCGAAGTTGCGCAGGACAAATCGCCCGTCGCCATCGGTGACGGTCGTGCACGCGTACCGCCCGTTGGGCACGGGAAAGATGCCAAACAGCGTTTCGTGTGCGGCCTGGGCGATCGGTCCCTGTTCGTCGAACCACAGGTAGCCGCGCGCTTGGTGCGCCATGACCACTGGAACCCCGGCGACCGGTTGTCCGTTCTCCCCCGAGACCACGACGCCCGCGAGTTCGTTGATCGGTGGTGGATCGCCGGCATGGGCCAGGCCGACAAGAAGCATCGGCCCCAGCGCCCCGAGTGCTGGCCATGGCCTGCGTTTGCGTTGCATGGTGCGGCTCCTGTTCTGGTTTGTGTCGTTCGCCGTCGTGGTGCGCCTTCTCCATGAACGGCCTGTGAACGGTGACGGTGCTTGCAGGATTGTACCGCATCGCGCCAGGTGGTTGCAGCATCGGCGATTGTGCGATGTTGTCGCATCCTGGGCGCGCGGCGCAGGCGGTGCGGTCGGCGTGGTCGACGCACCGCCGATCCTCCGCCCGCGCGTGCTGATCCGGAGCATGGTGTGCTTACGGTCGTCCGCGCCCCGGTGGACCAGTGACCGAGGACGAATGGCGATAGGGGGGAGAAGCACCAATGCCCGGCGGCAGGGGCGTCAAACGATGTTGCCGCGTTTTAAAGAACTGCGCCGACGTTCTACCATACGTAGTTTCCCATACGTGCAGGTTGCGTGAATGTGGTCAAACTGCGAAGACCAGGCAGTCTGCCCGGTGGGGCTATCCCAGAAACAGCCGTCCCGATCGCAGGCAGGTTTGCATCGGCTTGGTGGTGACCACCGACGGCGTTCCCTTGGGCTACGCCCGACGGGGACGAGAACGGCGGTTTGTAATGCTGAGGGCCGGGCGAGTGAAAGCACTCCGCATTTCTGCGGGGTGTCTTCCCGATGCAGAGCGGCTCTGTGCCCCTGGGGGCCGGCTGTGTGCCGCGTGTTCGCGTGGATTGGCACGGGTTCAATCCGGATTTACCCGAGTCGTTACCTCCGTGCCATGACCCCGTCTTGAAGCCGCCAAGCTCCCTTGGTCTAATGAACCGCGGTCGGGGGATACAGGGGCAGAACGCCACTTGCGATTTCCATCAGTCCATATCCGGTTGCCCCTTCGCGGTTCGCTGCTCGGGAAGCGCTCGCGAACGGGTCTGCACATCCCTTTTTCAGGAGATTCGCTCATGCTGCACAAGATGCCTGCCGTCGCGTCGGCCCTGCGGGGCATTCGCGGCCACCTCGCCCTGTTCGTCCTGCTGGCGACGGCCAACGGCGCATGCGCCTTTCCCACCTGGATTGGCGTCTTCGGCGCCTACGTCCATCACACCGACGCCAGCAATCCCGGAACGTACACGGTGCTCATGAACCAGAGTTATGTCGGCCTGCACGCGGAAGTCGGCATCCAGGTAAACGGGGGTGGATGGCAGACGTTCAGCATGACCTACGCCGGCAACGACGGCAGCAACTCCGTGTGGACCCACACGCCGACGACTGCGTACACCCCGGGCGACGCCGTCAGCTACTACTTTCACGGCTACGACGACTGGGGCGGGCACATCTACGACAACAACGGCGGCAGCAACTACAGCTTCACGGCATCCCTCGTGCCCTCCGCACGCGCCGGCATGGGGGCCATCAAGTACGCCGGGGGCGCGGCGTTCCGCGTCTGGGCCCCCAACGCCACGTCCGTCGCGGTGGCCGGCGACTTCAACAGTTGGAGCACGACGGCGAATCCCCTGGCGGCCGACCCGAGCGGCGGAACCTGGTCGGTGGACGTGACCGGCGTGGACTACGGGGACGCGTACCAGTTCGTGATCAACGGCAACCTCTGGCGCATCGATCCGTGGGCGAAGGACGTGACCAATTCCGTCGGAAACAGCGTGGTCTATGACGAATCCTACACCTTCGGCTCGTTCACCACGCCGGGCTGGCACGACATGGTCATCTACGAGATGCACGTGGGCACGTTCAACGATTCGCCCGGCGGCAACCCGGGCACCTGGCAGTCGGCGATCAATAAGCTGAACCACGTCCAAAGCCTGGGAGCCAACGTCGTGGAGGTAATGCCCGTCGCCGAATTCGCCGGCGACTTCTCCTGGGGCTACAACCCCGCGCACATCTTCGCACCCGAGAGCATCTACGGCTCGCCCGACGACATGAAGGATTTCATCGACGCCTGCCACGATCGCGGCATCGCGGTCATCATCGACGTGGTCTACAACCACCTGGGGCCGAGTGACCTGGATCTCTGGCAGTTCGACGGCTGGTCGGTCAACAACATGGGGGGTATCTACTTCTTCCAGGATTGGCGCGCCTCCACACCGTGGGGGGACACGCGGCCCGACTACGGCCGGGGCGAGGTCCGCTCGTTCCTCAAAGACAACGCCCTGTACTGGCTGAGCACCTTCCACGCCGACGGCCTGCGCTGGGATTCCACCGTCAACATCCGCACGCAGAACAACGGCGGGGGCGGCGACATCGCCGACGGCTGGAGCCTCATGCAGTACATCAACAATGAGATCGACTCGGCCGCCAGTTGGAAGATCTCCATCGCCGAAGACCTGCAAAACAACGCCTGGCTGACCCGGACCACCGGGGCGGGCGGGGCCGGCTTTGATTCGCAATGGGACGCGGCGTTCGTCCACCCCATCCGCGAGAATATCATCGAATCCAGCGACGCCAACCGCGACATGTACGAAGTCCGCGACGCGATCGCCCACTATTACAACGGCGACCACCTCGAGCGCGTCATCTACACCGAGAGCCACGACGAGGTCGCCAACGGACATTCCCGCGTGCCCGAAGAGATCTGGCCGGGCAACGCCAGCAGTTGGTATTCCAAGAAGCGCTCGACGCTCGGCGCGGGCATCGTCTTCACCAGCCCGGGCATCCCCATGATCTTTCAGGGACAGGAGTTTCTGGAGGACGGCTACTTCGCCGACACCGACCCACTCGATTGGAGCAAGGCGACGACCTACAGCGGCATCGTCGACCTCTATGCCGACCTGATCGATCTGCGACGCAACGCCGGGGGCAAGACGGCCGGTCTGCGCGGCAACAACACCAACGTCCATCACGTCAACAACACCAACAAGATCATCGCCTATCACCGTTGGGACAGCGGCGGGGCCGGCGACGACGTCATCGTGGTGGCCAACTTCAGCGGCAGCGGCTTCGCCAGCTACAACATCGGCTTCCCCACCGCGGGAACCTGGAAGGTGCGGTTCAACAGCGATTGGAGCGGCTATGACGCCGCTTTCGGCAACTACAATTCATACGACACGACGGCCGTGTCCGGCGCCAAGGATGGGATGAACTACAACGCGAACGTGGGCATCGGGCCCTATTCGATCATCATCCTGTCCCGCGATTGATTGACGTCCGGATGCGTCATTTGGCACCCCCGCTGTAGTGCAGTCTGCGGGCGATCCGCGCCTTCCCGCCGGATCGCCCGCGGTCTCATTGCGTCGCCCGTCGTTGAATACCGGCCGCGTTGCCCGTGGAGCGTCTCAAGAGACGGGTGGCCAATCGAACTGCTGGAATTCGCGTTCCAAAGCACGGGGTGGGACGCGAGCGAATTCCGCGGCTATCGCACGCGCATCGAGTATCCGATCGTCAGCTCGCAGGTGCAGATCATGTTCGACCTGCCGCCCGCGCCGCCCGCGCCGGCGAGCTGACGCGCTACGGGAAGCCGGCACGGGGCGCGCGTCTCCGGGGGGGCGCCCGAGCCCGAATTACGCCATGGGCGTATCGGTGGGACCCTGTGCGCTTGTCGGATTCCGTCCGACCTCCCTGGGGCCACCATCTCCATATCGCCAACTGCCTGATGACCCGTTACCATGGGTTTGGCCAAGCACGATGGTAAGGAACTGACTTATGGCCGAGCCGCGGTTGTCCGGCGATCATTCAGCGTCTTCGCAGTCCATCCCGCCGGTATCGCCCCGCGCCCGGCGACGTTGGCTGCACCTTGGCGGACGGGCGCTGCGCCTGTGGTTTCGCCAGCCCGCCCGCACCGCCGACCTGGTGGCCGCCAGCTATGACCGCATATCGCCGGGTTATGACCACGCGTGGACGCACCACATGCGCGACCTCGCGCTCGAGATGCTCACCCGGCTGGCACCGCCGCCGGGGGGTGTGGGCGTCGACCTCACCTGCGGCACAGGCTTCGTGACGCGGGAACTGGCCGCACGGCTGGGGGGCGACGTCACTGGCGTGGACGCGTCGGCCGGTATGCTGGAATGCGCCCGCGAGCATGCGGCCTCGAGCGATGGACCGCGGCCGACGTTTGTGCAGGCGGACGCCGTCGCCTTCCTCCGCAACCTGGCTCCGGGCAGCGTGGACGTGATCACCTGCGCCTGGGGCTTGGGATACACCCGTCCGTGGCGACTGTTGTGGGCGGCGCGGCGGGCGCTGCGCCCCGGCGGACGGATCGGCATCATCGACAACTCTCTCTTTTCGCTGGCGGAGGTGCTGTGGGCGTCGGCGCTGGTGTTTGCGGAGCGGCCGAGCGCTTTGAGCCACGTGATGCGCGTACGTTTTCTGCCCGGACCGCGGACGCTGGCCGCCCTGATGCGATCGGCCGGCTTCGCCGTGGAGCGGCGGTGGGGCGGCGAGCGCACGTACCATGTGGCGGATGGATCGGCCGCGATCGCCCGCCTCCAGGCGACGGGGGCGGCGGCGGGCTTTGAATTCGCGGCCACGCCCGAGCAGCGGGAAGCCGTGTTCGCCCGGTTCGCCGAAGTCATGGAACAGCGCTACGGCGTCGACGCCGGCGTGCCCATTACCCACCGATTCCTCGCCGCGGTCGGGAGGCGGCGATGATCGACCTGCTGCGGCTGTGCCGCTGGTACTACGTGGCGCCGTTGTCGCTGATTCTTCCGCTGACCATCGCGTACGGGCATGCGGCGCCCGCGGAGGCGGACTGGTCGCGAGTGCTCTGGGCGACGGCCGCACTGGCGTGCGTGCTGGGCGGGGCGTATGCCCTCAACGACGTCTGCGATCAGCGGGTGGATACGATCAACGCGCCGCAGCGCCCACTGCCGGCCGGTCGCCTGACGCGGCGGGTGGCCGGCGTCTGGGCGGGGATGCTTTTTGTGGCCGGACTGGCGATGTCCTGGAGTCAACGACCGGCATTCGTGGCCGTGCTTGCCGCCCTGGCCGCCGGACTGGCGCTGTATGACGTGTTTTCCAAACGTCTGGGATGGGGCAAGCCGGTGGCGGTTGGTGCGCTGACGGCCGCGGTGTATCCGCTGGCCATCGCCCAGGTGGGAACCCTGACCGGCGACCGCTGGCCTGCGTTCTATGCGTTTGCGCCGTGGCTATTCCTGACCGCCTTCGGATATGAGATCCTGAAGGATCTGCGCGACGTGGCGGGTGACGGAGCGGCGGCGCAGGCGTGGGTTGCGGATCGGGCCGACGCCGCGCTGCGGGCTGCCCGCCTGGCGTTGGCCGCGGGCGGGCTGGTGCTGCTTGCGCCCGCATTGCTCGGGTGCGGATGGGTCTATGCGGTGCTGGTGCTGCCGGCGGTGGGGGCGGCGCTGGCGACGTATTGGCTTTCGCCCAGGCAGGCGATGGCCAGCGTGTATGCGGAGTGCGTCATCGTGGGCATTGCCGCGACCGCGGACCTGCTCATCATCGGGTGACGTCTTTCCCATGGGCGGGCAACAGTCGGCGATAGCCTTCCGGCAGCGTGCTCCGGTTCGGACAGGCCGTGCAGAGGCGTTCACTGGCCGGTCGATCGAGCGGCAACGCGGCGTCAGCGGGCAGACGCGGAGCGAGCGCTTGCATGAGGCAGCCGCGGCGGGGAGTTGGGAAATACTGATCCATCCGCTGCCAGATGTCGGCCAGTGGCTCCGTTGCCGTGTCGCCGAAGCTTAGCGGCGTGAGATCGCAGGGGCAGACCCGGCCGGCCGCGTCGATGAACAGATGGTGAAACCCCGCGCCGCACCCGAACAACTCGTCGGATTCGAGGTAGGCAAAGCACGCGATGGCCGGGCCGCGCCGCCGGCGATTGTACGTGCGGTGAAACCGCTTGAGCGCGTCGCGTTCGGCCGGGTCGAGCATGGCCTCGGCGCAGCCCGCCCACGCCCCGGTCGCGACGGGGGCGAGCACGCGCAATTCGCCGACGCCCCAGCGGCAGGCCAGTTCGTACATGTCGGCCAGTTCGCCGGCCGCGATCTTCTCGCGGGTGGCCACGGTCGAGATGGCCGTGTAGACGCCGGCCTGGCGGCAGTCGGCGATGGCGCGCTCGGCTTCGGCGAAGGAGCCGGCGCCGCCGCGGACGGCGTCGTGCCGCGCGGCGTCGGCGTGCTCGATGCCGATGGTGGCGCAGGTGAGGCCGGCGTCGGCCAGGCGGTGCGCCCGGGCGGCGTCCAGACCGTGTCCGGTGGTGAAGAGGATGGTCGCCATTTCCGGGGCAGCGGCCGCGACCAGCTCCTCCACGTCTTTGCGGAGCAGCGGCTCGCCGCCGGTGAGCCCGAGGGTGCACGTGCCGAGGCCTTTGATCTGGCGGATAAGATCCTGCAACGCGGCCGTGGAGCGGTCCGGACCCGACCGGCCGGCGTAGCTGCAATGCGGGCAGCGATAGGGACAATCCCCGGTCACCGCCACGTAGGTGGAGTAGGGAACGCGCCGGCGGGCGATCACCGCGGCACAGAACCGGTCAAACGCTGGGGACGGGCAGGGTGGAAAGAAGGTGTTGATCCGCACCTGGTCCGCGAAGCGGTGGGGTTTCTCAAAACGCATTCTGCGCCAGAGGTACAGCAGATGACGCGCCGGAACGCGCCCCACCATGCGGGCGAACATGCGCGCGACGAGCAGGGAGCGCGGGGCGTTCACGGCTGAGCGCCCGGATCGGCCGTAGGGGGATGCTCGCCGATCAGGGCCGGCGAACGCGGGAACATGAACGCGCACAGCACGCCAAGCGTAGCGCCGGCGGGCAGGCCGAAGGCCAATCCGGTCGCGAGTCCTCCGGGGGCCCAGACACCGGACACCGCCATCAGGGTAAGGTGCAGAACGACGGTCGCGGCCGCCCCGACGCCCACGCCGCACCAGCCGCCGTATCGACGTCCGTTCACCGGCGGGTCGGATCGGTGGCGGCGGGTCATCAACCAGCACCAGCCGACGCCGGCGAGCAGGCCCAAGCCCAAGCCCCCGTAGCCGCCGACCGCGGCCACGAGGTCGTTGGCGCCGTCTGCGCGGGCAGGTGGGATGGCGGTGTAGAGCACGCTTGCCAGCACTCCGAGCACGCCCGCAAGGATCGTGGAACCGGTGCAGGTGAGGATCCAGACGGTCATGAGCCGGTCGGCGGACGGGTCGGTTGGCGGATCGGTGTTCATCGGGTTGTCTCGTCGGCGGTGGGGACGGGAAAGAGGGCGGCGCAGAAGGCGCCGAGCAGCATGCCGGCCGCGAGACCAAAGCCCACGCCCTGCTGAACGCAGATGGGATTGATAAACCCGGCGGCGAGGCTGAGCGACACGTGGACGGCCGCGGCGGACAGCAGCCCGGCCGCGACACCGATAAAAGCGCCTCGGCGAATCCGGAACCGCTGCGGATCGCGGCGATACCAGGCGAACGCGGCCTGGCACCAGATTACGGCGACCACCAGCCCGCTGGCCGCTCCACTGATGAGCCCCGCCCATGACAAACGGCTGGTCGTCTGGTCGGGTACCCCAATGCCGTATTCGATACACGCCAGCAGGCCCAGGATGCCGCCCAGCACCGGCGCTGCACAACAGGTGAAGGCCCAGATCAGCACGATGCGGCGTTGCGACATGTGCTCGGCAATTGGGACATGGTACTCGGCGCGGCGTGTACCGTGGTTCAGGTCGGGCGGCGTCATGTGTTCACCCTGCGCCATCGTGCTTGTCCTGCGCCGTTGTAGTTGCCGGCAACTCGGTCCCCCCTGCCGCACGGGGCCGCGGTGGGCATATATCCAAGCTACGACGTGCCGCGATGGCACGCAAGCACCTTGACAAAACCCGACAGGGAAGGGGCTGCCGGGATCCAACGCCCCGATAGGCCGGTTGGGCCGGTGGGGCCGGTCGGTCTTTATCCGGGAATCGCTTCCCGCTGCGCTTGCGGCTGGGCAAGCGACGAGGTTAGATCTGATGAGGTGTTCGGGATTGCTTCCGACGCAGCTCCCCGGCGAGCAGGCGGGCGTTCTTCACGTTGGCCTTGTACGCTACGTCGAAGACGATGTCGACCAAGGGGATCAGCCCGATCAACCAGTCGACGCCCAGGTTGACCAGCATGCGCGCGAGAATCCGCTTGCGGATGTTGTGGCGTTTGCCTTCCATCACCGGGTACAGGCCCGCGACAGCGGTGGCCGTATCGCCCACGACCGGGATGAGCCCGATGATCGCGTCCAGCCCGAAACGGATGTTCGTGCCGGGCACCTGGTAGGCGCGATCGAGCAGGTCGGCGAGCCTCTCGGCCCGGGCGATGGAGCGCTCGATGGCTTCCTCGGTGACTGTCGTGCGGACACCGGGAGCGTTGGCGCGGACATCAGGGGCGTTGGATGCGTAAGGCTGTTCCATGGTGGCTGACGCCTTCAGAGCAGGTTGATGGGTTCATGGCGCCGTCGGGGCCGGGAATCTCGAATACACGCCACGCGGCTCGCTTGGTCTCTGTGGGTATGGCGCCACGGGGATCTGAACGGAGCGTGTCCGTCGCGTGAATTCCGCTTGATGCCGCAGCGGTGATCGCAGCAGGGCCGACGGGGATGGGTGCAGGGATCGTCGTCGGAGGCGGACGGGCCGGTGACACCCCGGTAGTTGCACGGCGTTGACTGGCCGTTTAGGGTAGTTGGTCGGCTGGCGGGCGGGAGCTGGGATCCGAACGATCGCCGCGTGGAAGGCCGAGGACGGGAGCCGCCGGTGGCCGGGCGATCGGAGCGCATGCGGGGTCAAACGCCAACACGACGGGGAGGCACATGTCGGCATACAACGTCATCGAAATCAGCCCGCACGAGCGGGTGCTGCTGGCCGATGTTCAGCCGCGGCGGCTCGACGCGACGACGGCCGCGGAACTCGAGGACGAGGTCTCCCGGGCCGTGCTCGAGCGGCCGGGCGTGCCGGTGGTGCTCGATCTGTCCAAGGTGAAGTTCGCGCCCTCCGTGGCGCTGGGCACCTTCGTGAACCTGTTTCGCGGGCTCAAGATGGCCAACCGCAAGGCGTTTCTCATCGGGCTGAACCACCAGATCCGCGGGGCCCTGGCCGTCACCCGCCTGGACGCCCTCATCGAGGTCCGTCAGACGCTGGACGAGGTGCTGGCCGAGGTGTAACGCCCCGCACCCGCCGCGATTCGACCACCGGTCCGGCGTCCGTATTGTGCCCGGCGCGGACCGTTTGCGGGTCCGTGACTATGATCCTGCCGCAGGCGCGCGACGCTCCTGCCGAAGGCCCGCGGGCCGCGCGATTCCTCATTTTCGACAACCGCATCTGAACTGCGCAGGGGGTGTGTTATGCATCGACGTCGTCTGGTCAAAGCTGCCGTCGCCGTGCTGGGCGTGGGGACCATCTTCATGCTGGCCAGTTGCATCTCCTTTTCACCGTTCATGGTCCGCGAGGCGCCGCTGCCGGAGGGATGGCCGACACTCACCCCGGTCGGCGAGGTGGAGGTCAAGACGTATCCCGCGTACCGGGCGGCCACGGTGTCCACCGGGCAGGCCGGCGGGGGCATGGATCCGATGTTCAACACGCTCTTTCGCCATATCAAGGATGAGGATATCCCCATGACCGCACCGGTTGACGTCGGTTACGCCGCGGAATCCCCGTCGGCCGGGCCGGTCAACATGGCGTTCCTCTACCGCGATCCGGAGGTCGGTTCGACGGGCCGGAAAGGGAATGTCCAGGTGCAGGACTTCGCGCCGGCAACCTACGCCAGCCGCGGCATGCGCGGCGACTACAAGACCGAGACCATCGCTCCCGAAATCGCCGAGTTGAAGACCTGGCTGGCGCAGCAGAAGGATTGGCGCGAGGTCGGGCCGCCCCGCTACCTGGGCTACAACGGGCCCTTCATCCTCCCGGCATTTCGCTATGGCGAGGTGCAGATCCCGGTGGAGCCGGTCAACGCCGCGCCCGACCAGCCTTGAGGATCCACGACCTGCGGCGTCGGACGACCGGCCGCGAGCCTTGTCATTCCAACTCCGCCCACGCCACGGCCGCGCCCTCGGCGTCGAGCGCGACGTGAATAACATTGGGCCGGCAGCAGACCGGGCAATCCTCGACGTAACGCTGGTGGTCGCCGGCCGAGGGGTCGATGGGGATGACGATCTCCTCGCCGCACGCGCCGCAGGTGTAGGTGGTTTCGTGCATGGGGTTTTTGAGCTATCAGCTAACAGCTAACAGCTAACAGCTAACAGCTATCATCTGTCCGTTCTTGCGCCTTTGGGGGTGCCGATGCCTGGCCTGCGTCGGGGCTCTGGCGGTCGGGTTTTCTAGATTGCGTTGCGGGGTGCGCTGCGCTGTTTGCCCTCGGAGCTTGCGCTCGGGGCTCTGATCTCGTTTCTCGATTCAGTTTCACCCTCAATCCCTCAATCCCTTATTCTCAGCTCGTCGCGGGCAACTGGCCGCCGCCGAGGTCCAGGCCGGGCTTGGGCTCGGGCTGCACGGGGCGGGCCTTGCCCACCTGCTTGCCGCCGGGATTTTCGGCGTCGAGCAGGTCGGAAATGGTCGGCTTGTCCAGCGTCTCGCCGCGGATCAGGGTATGGACCTCGTCGCCGGTGAGGGTCTCGTACTTGAGCAGCGCCTCGGCCACCGCCACGATCTTGTCGCGATTGGCCTCCATGAGCTTGCGGGTCTCGACATAGAGGCTGTCGATCATGTTCTTGATTTCGGCGTCGATCTGCTCGGCGGTGTGGTCGGAATACTCCCGCCGGGCGAGCCCCTCCATCGGTCCGGCGCCGTCGTCGCCGTAGTAGACGAAGCCGAGGGCGTCGTTCATGCCGTATTCCTTGACCATCTGGCGGGCGATCATGGTGGCCTGGCGAATGTCCTGGCTGGCGCCGGTGCTGATTTCACCGAAGAACATGTCTTCGGCGAGCCGGCCGCCGAAGGTGACCATGACCAATGCGACGAGGTAGTCCTTGGTATAGACCATCCGGTCGCGCTCGGGAAGCGAGAAGGTGGCGCCGCCCATCTGGCCGCGGGGCAGGATGCTGACCTTGTGGACCGGGTCGGTGTTTTTCAGCAGGGCCTGGACGATGGCGTGCCCGGCCTCGTGGTAGGCGGTGACCTTCTGGTCGTGCTGATCGACCTGGCGGCTCTTTTTGGCACGTCCCCAGCGGACCTTGTCGCGGGCCTCTTCGAGGTCCTCCATCTCGACGTAGTCCTTGTTGGCCATGGTGGCGATGATGGCGGCCTCGTTGATGATGGCGGCCAGTTCGGCGCCGTTGAACATGGGCGTGGCGCGGGCGAGACGGCGGAGGTCGACGTTGGGGCCCAGGCCGACCTTGCGGGCGTGGACCTTGAGAATTTCGTAGCGCCCCTGGACGTCGGGCAGGGAGACGTAGACCTGGCGGTCGAAACGCCCCGGACGGATGAGGGCGGGGTCGAGCACGTCGACGCGGTTGGTGGCCGCGATGACGATGACCTGGTCGCTGGTCTCGAAGCCGTCCATCTCGACGAGGATGGCGTTGAGCGTCTGCTCGCGTTCGTCGTGTCCGCCGCCGCCGAAGTTGGCGCCGCGGCGTCGGCCTACGGCGTCGATTTCGTCGAGGAAGATGATGCAGGGGGAGTTGTCCTTGGCCTGTTTGAACAGGTCGCGGACGCGCGACGCGCCCACGCCGACGAACATTTCGACGAAGTCGCTGCCGCTGATGGAGAAGAAGGGGACGTCGGCCTCGCCCGCGATAGCCTTGGCCAGGAGCGTTTTGCCACATCCGGGCTGGCCGACGAGCAGGACGCCGCGCGGTATGCGCCCGCCGAGGCGCTGGAACCGCTTGGGGTTCTTGAGGAACTCGATCAGCTCCTGAACTTCCTCCTGGGCCTCCTCGATACCGGCGACGTCAGCAAACGTGACGTCGACGTGCTCCTTGGACGTGACGCGGTGACGGGATCGGCCAAAGTTGCCCAGCATACCACCACCTCCGCCTGCTGCGCGGATCTGGCGAAATACGAAGAACCAGATGAACAGGAAGATGAACAGCCAGGGCAGAATGCTGATCAGAATCTCGACCAGGTAGCTGGGTTGCTCGCGGGTGATCTCCACGCCGGGCAGGCGTTTGTGCAGCTTGGCGATCCACTCGGCGTCCACCGGGCCGTAGAGGACCTCAAATTCACGCTGCTCTTCGGTCGCGAAGCGCTCGTTGGGCTTAAGCGTACCGCTGATGAACTCGCCCTTGATGATCAGGCTCTGGATGTCGTGGTTGTCGACGTAGGTCTCGAACTCGCTGATGGAGACCTTCCGCGGCTGCTTCATGCCCTGCGTGAGCATGACGACCAGCAGAAGGGCCATGGCGAGAAAGATCATCCAACTGACCACGCCCCGGGAGGGCATGCGCATATTGGGCCCGTTGGGGCGCTGGGGGTCCTGCTGGTTCTTGGGACGTTGGCCGTCGCCTTCCGGCATCTGCTTGCTCCTGGTGCGTTCCGGGGCCTGAGACAGTCTGGAGGCCTGCTTCGGTCAGGTCTGCACCGATTTATCGTCCTCCGCAGGGCATCTTATGACCGTCACCACCCGGTTTCCATGGATTCGACGATCCGCTCGGCCATCTGGTCCAGGCCGCGGATGCCGACGCCCTTGGCAAAGGACTCACCGACGGGCGGCAGGTAGGCGACCTGATGGACGAATCGCGGACGCTCCAGGAGGATCTTACCGGTCCGCAGGTCCTTCCAGCGGTAGCGGACGGCGACCTGGGCGCCCTGTTCGCGCGGCGAGCCGGTGTCGAAGCGCCGGCCTAAGACGTTCTGGCGAACTTCGAGGATTTCGCCGGTGAAAAGCGTGTCAGCCGACTTGAGATCGGCGATCCGGTAGGGGGTATCCATCTCGATGCGTTTGACCAGCGCCTCGGTCAGTTGGAACTCGAGATCGCGGCGGAACTCGCGCGACTGGAACATCTCGACGTGGACCGTCTCGATGCCATCCGGGAAGGGCCGCTTGGCGCTGTAGCCACAGCCGGTGGCGAGCAGGGCGATGAAGCTTAGCATCATAAACGACAAGTATTTACGTGGCATCGGGCAGAATTCCTGGGTTGAGAGGGTCACTCGCGAGCGGCCGGGTCGTCATAGTTCAAGCCAGATTTGACATCATCCGGCGTGGATTCGGTTGGGGGCGGGGGTGCGGCGGCGTCGCCGACGGCGATGCCGCGGTCGGCCAGGCGCTCGGCCGCGTGGATGGCGGCGACGGTGTCGGGCCAGTGGGTGAGCGTCGAGCGATAGTAGAACGCCGCGGCCTGGCTCTGGCCGACGCGGTCGTAGTAATCGCCGATGCTGAGTTCCTTCGCCGCCCGGGTCTCGTTGATGTCGGTGAGGATCAGGCCGATGTTCTCCTGCTCGGCGGACTGGGGGTACTGGGCGAGGTAGCGGCTGAAGCGTTCCTCGGCCTCGATCAGCGGGGCATCGTCGAACTGGATCCCGGGAAAGCTGGCGAGGGCGGCGCGGGCGCTCTGGAGCATGGCCGGGCGGGTGTAGCGACTCCGCGGGTAGTTCTGCACAAGCAGTTCGTACTCCTGCTCGGCGAAGGGGAAATCGGTCTGGGCGAAGTAGTACCGGGCCTTGGTGAGGGTGGCGAGCTCGCCAAGGCGCGTGCCGGGGTAGTTGCCCGCGATGTCGTCGAGGATGGCCAGGCCGATGTCGTCGGCCTTGAGCATGCGAACGCCGAGGAACTTGCGCTTGACGCCGCTGAGGAAGACCTCGGCGACGACAAATTCCAGCTCGAGGGCGGGCTCTTCATACGCGGTGCCGGCGTAGCCGTTAAGGAATTCCTGAAGGACGGTGTGGGCGTCGTAGTAGTCGCGGTAGGCGATGCGGGCGCGGGCCTCGAGCAAAACGGCGTCGGGATAGAGCTCGTGGTCGGCGCCCCAGGTCTTGACCCAGCTCTGGGCGGCGCGCTTCGCCCGGCGCGGTTTGTCCTCGCTGAGCAGCGCGCGGGCGATGCGGAGATCGCCGGCGGGCGTGCCGGGCTCGGTCGTCGGGGCCGCAACCCACTCGTGGGTGTCAGGGTCGAGCTCGACCGTGTGCTTTCGCGGCAGGGGGTCATCGGCGAGGAGCGCCGCCGGCGCGAGCAGCAGCAGGCACCAGCAGGCGACGCGAGCAAGAGGCTGCATCCGGTTCAATTGATTACCCATCCTTGGCTGCATGTCCGTGCGAGGTGCTCGGGGATGGACGGACTACGCGGCCGCTTCCGCGCGGTGCATCCCGGGAGCGTATGAGGCCGCATTGTACGGGGTATCCGGGGTGGCGTCCACGAGAAAGCGACGTGCGAAAGCGTCGCCGGCCGACGGCGATCGGTCCGTTGCCGGACGGCGCTGCGGCGTTGAGGGGGGGCGCGAAAGGTGATAGGGTGGCCGCCATGATCGGCAAGAGCACATGCGTGGACAACCGGTGGAGCAGGAGGCGCGGAGCGGTGATGGTACGGCTGGGGATGGGCATGATGGGCGCGCTGGCGGCGGCGCTGGTCGGGTGTAACGACGGCTTGCGCGACGCGACGCCGGTGGCACTGATCGGGGAAGGCGACGCGCGGGCTTACCTGCACCAGGCGCTGGAAAGCAACCATCCCGACGAGCGGCGGCAGGCGCTGAATCGTCTGGCCCAGACGCGCTTCGTTTCGGATCCGGAGGCCGTGGAGGCGCTGGCGGTGATCGCGCGGACGGATCGAAGCCAGTCGGTGCGGACGGCCGCGGTGATCGCGCTGGGCGAGGCACAGACCCGCCCGGCCTGCGCGGCCTGCGCGGTGATTGTCTCGGGCCAGTCGGCGCCGCGTCCGGTCGAGCCGCCCTCGGCGACGGTGCGGGCGGAAGCGACCGAGAACCTGGTTCGCTGCGTGCGCGCCGGGCTGACGCCGGACGATCAGCGGGACGAACTGGTGGCCACGGGCATCCGCCTGTTGAGCGGCGATCGGTCGCGGAATGTACGTCTGGCGGCGGCGGAGCTGTTGGGGTATTTCCCACGGCCAGACGCGCTGGAGGCCCTGCTCCAGGCGCTGGAGCAGCGCGACTTCGGGGTGTGCCATGCGGCGGAGCAGTCGCTCATGCGGCTCACCGGCCGGACGTTCAATCACGACCCGCTGGCGTGGAAGGCGTTCATCGAGGAGGCGGACGACCCGTTCGCCCAGCGCGGGGCGCTGGATGACGAACTCAAGGGGAATACGGGCGGCGCCTGGTGGCGGCTGGGCGATGGAGATTAGCTGAGGGGTTAAGGGATTAAGGGATTGAGAGATCAAGGGATTGAGGTCGGTTATCTGGGGTTTGCGCATTGGCGGTTTAAGGATTTCCGTTTTGGGCCGGGTGGGGCGCGGCGATGAGAGCACTGGTTTTCGACAAGCAGTTGCGGTTTGATGCCGACTATCCCGAACCCGAGGCCCGGGCGGGGGAGTGCGTGGTTCGCGTGCACCTGGCCGGCGTGTGCAGCACCGACCTCGAGATCGTCAAGGGCTACATGGGTTTTTCCGGCGTGCTGGGGCACGAGTTCGTCGGGACCGTCGAGCAGGGCGCGCCCGAGTGGCAGGGCAAACGCGTCGCCGGGGAGATCAACTGCGTGTGCGGGCGGTGCGACATGTGCCAGGCGGGGCTGGCGACGCATTGCCGCGACCGCACGGTGCTGGGCATCGCGGGGCGCGATGGGGCGTTCGCCGATCGGCTGGTGTTGCCGGAGCGCAACCTGCACGTCGTGCCCGAGGCGATCAGCGACGAGGAGGCGGTGTTCATTGAGCCGCTGGCGGCCGCGTGGCAGGTGGTCAAGCAGGTGCCCATCGAAAAGCGCATGCAGGTGACGGTGATCGGCAGCGGCCGGCTGGGATTGCTCGTCGCCCAGGTGATCAGCACGTTCGGCTGCCGGCTCGAGGTGGTTGGGAGAAATCACCACACGCTCTCGTTGTGCGAGAAGCGGCATATCCAGGCGCGGCACGTGGACGAGACGCCCCTGCGGGCGGACCGGGACCTGGTGGTGGAGTGCACGGGCTCCCCGGCGGGGCTGGAGTTGGCGCTGGGGTTGGTGCGGCCTCGGGGCGTGATCGTGCTCAAGAGCACCTACGCGGACGCGGGTTCGATCAATCTGGCGCCGGCGGTGATTCACGAGGTGAGCATCGTGGGCAGCCGCTGCGGACCGTTCGGGGACGCGATCGCGTCGCTCGCCCGGCGGGCGGTCGAGGTCCGCCCCATGATCAGCAGGACGCTGCCCCTCGAACGCGGCGCGGAGGCGCTCGAGGCGGCGGCCGATCGGCAAAACGTCAAGGTGCTGCTCAAGATCAATCCCCGGTGACGACTCGGCGAACACCCGGCGAACACCCGGCGAACAAGCGCTGCGGTCGCCGGGCCCCCGTCGCGAGCGGCGCAGGCAGTGAGGCATCGCGGTTGAACCACGGCGAACACGTGCACAGGTCGGATTCACTCGCCGGCACAAACGGCGTTGAGAACCCAGCGTCCGTGCGCACGGTGAGCGGGCGGATATACCCGTCGGCCGGTTGGGAATACGCCCCGCTGGCGGGATTGCCCTGCTGGCGTTCGACGGGGCTGGCGGCCCTGCCGGGCCTGGTGCACGCCTTCACCGGCTTGGGCGGGAACATGTCGACGCAGAGCGGCGCGGACGCGAAATCTTCGCCCGCGCGGCGGCAGGCTGTGTGTGCGGCGTTGGGGCTGGATGCGGCGCGGCTGTCGGCCGGGCGGCAGGTGCACGGGACCGCGGTTGCGGCGGCGGGGTGCGCCGGCGTCGGCGTGCTTGACGACATTGACGGCCTGGTGACAGCCGCCCAGGGCGTGCCGCTGCTGGCGCTGTCGGCCGACTGCCCGCTGGTGGTGCTCTACGACCCGACGCATGCGGTCTTGGGTATTGGCCATACGGGCTGGCGGGGCACGGTGGCGGGAATGCCGCGGGTGCTGGCCGCTCGGCTGGCGGAGGCGGGCGCCGACCTGACCGCGACGACGGCCGTCGTGTCGCCCTGTGCGGGCCCGGGGGCATACGAGATCCAGGACGACGTGCGCCGGCAGGTCGATGCCGCGACCGGGGGGCGATCGGCGGCCTTCGTGCGGCGGGATGGCGGGCGGATGTATCTGGACCTGCCGGGACTGATCGCGGATCAACTCGTCGCGGCCGGCGTGCCCGCCGAGCGAATTCACCTGCCCGAGCAGTGCACGATCACGGACGATCGCTTCTACTCCTACCGCCGCCAAGGCCCGAACCAGGGCCATGCGGGCCTGGTCGTGGGTCTCACGCCATAAGTTCTGTTATTAAGCTAGGTTACAGGTCTGGTCGGCCGTTGTGTAGGCGTTTCGTTGGCTTCGATTATTGCGTTTATTGCGTTTGCCGGATATGCTGAGCTATGTCATTGCGAGGAGTACGCACGATGTCAGCATCAACCGGACGAACGATCTCGACGACGGCGCCGCCGGTGGAGGACGTGGCCTTGGCTCGCGAGGCCAGCCGTCGGCTGACGGAACTTCTGGCCCGCGTTGAAACGTTTCGGGTGACGCCGAACGGGCCCGGCGGATCGGATGCCGAAGGGGTGGCGCTGCCGCTGTCGGCCGTTCGCCTGCTGGCGGCGCTGCTGAAGGAGATGGGCGAGGGGCACGCGGTGACGCTGCTGCCGGTGCACGAAGAGTTGACGACGCAGCAGGCGGCGGACATTCTCAACGTCTCGCGTCCGTTTCTGATCGGGTTGCTCGAACAGGGCGAAATCCCGTATCGCGCCGTGGGCCGCCACCGGCGTATTCGTGCCGGCGACGTGATGGCCTACAAGCGGCGAAGCAACGCGCAGCGCGACCAGGCCCTGCAACGTCTGGTCGACGAGGGGCAGGAGCTCGACATGGGTTACTGAGCGTGGCAGAGTTTACGGCACTCTACGATGCTTCCGTCTTGTATCCCGCGCCGCTGCGCGACCTTCTGATGCACCCGGCGGCAACCGAGATCTTTTGTGCCTGCTGAACGGAAGCGATACATGCAGAGTGGATTCGCAGCGTGCTGCGTGACCGTCCCGACCTGTCCTCCGAGAGGTTGCACCGCACGCGAGACCTGATGAATGCGGCCGTTGCAGACTGCCTTGTGGAAGGTTACGAAGGTCTGATTGGGGCCACGGCGCTCCCGGATCCTGATGATCGGCATGTGTTGGCCGCGGCGGTGCACGCCGGGGCGGATGTGATTGTCACGTTCAATCTGAGAGATTTCCCCAGTGCAGCGTTGGCAAGGTTGATTGTGCTTGTCATCCTGGTTTGCTGTGAGCCGACGGTCTGAAGGCTGTTCAATCCGCGCGGAGCGTTGTACCGTGGTCGTTCGGGTGTGATAACCTGAACACCTATGTTCATATATGAACGGAGATGGCTCATGGCTCGAGGTCCGCGAGCGATGCTGGCGATGCTGGGAATCCTGGGGTTGACGGCCTCGGCACGCCCGGAGGGGCTGGGGCGGCCGGTGCAAACGCCGCAAGGGGTGGTCTACCGTCTGAACAATGAGATTCTGCGCGTGGCGGTTTATGGGGACAGGGTCATGCGCGTGACGCGGGCGCCGGGGGAAGCGCTGCCGGTCAGCAAGAGCCTGGCGGTGATCGCCGAACCCGTCGAATCCGGTTGGTCGATTGCGACCACGCCGGACGCGTACGTGGTCGCGACCGGGGTGCTGCAAGCGCGGGTGGATCGTACAAGCGGAAGGGTGACGTTTGCCAGCAAAAGCGGTGACGTCGTGCTCCAGGAGCGCGCCGCGACGATTGAACCGGCGACCTTTGCGACTGGCGTCTCGACGCGCATCCGGCAGTCGTTCGTCTTGCGCGCCAAGGAGGCCATTTTCGGGCTGGGCCAGCATCCTGAAGGGCGCTGGGATTACCGCGGCACCTCGGTTCACCTGCAGCAGCGCAACGGGGACATCGCCGTGCCGGTGCTGTATTCGAGCGCTGGATACGGCGTGCTATGGGACAACCCGGCCGTCACGGACGTGCACGTGGGGCTGGAAGCGTCCCCCGACACGTTGACCTGGGACTCGGAGGCGGGTGAGGCCGTCGACTACTATCTCCTGTACGGGCCGGGTGGCGACGACATCATTCGCGGCTATCGCCACCTGACCGGCGACGCCCCGATGTGGGGGCGGTGGGCGTACGGTTACTGGCAGTGTCGTGAGCGCTACGTCACGCAGGAAGAAATCCTGGGCGTGGCACGCGAGTACCGCCGCCGGCAGATCCCCATCGACGGGATGATCCAGGATTGGCAATACTGGCATCCGCATCCGTGGGGTTCGCACGCCTTCGGCGAAAACTTCCCCGACCCCGCGGCCATGATGAGGGAGCTGCACGCGGCGGACTACCACGCGCTCATCTCGGTGTGGCCGAAATTCGACAAGGGCAGCGCGAACCACAAGGCCATGGCGGCGGCTGGGCATCTCTACCCCCCGGTCTATCCCAACGTGTGGCCGCGGGGCGAGGCGCAGTGGTACGACCCGTTTCAGGCCGGCGCCCGCAAGATGTACTGGGACCAACTCGCCGAGCAGATCTTCGCGGCCGGCTTCGACGGCTGGTGGCTCGATGCCACCGAGCCGGAGTTGGGCGGCAACTGGGGCGAAATACGTGACCTTGCCACCGGGGCCGGCCCAGGCTACCGCGTGTACAACGCCTACCCGCTGCTGACCACCGGTGCGGTATATGAGGGCCAGCGCGCGGCGACCGACGCCAAGCGGGTGTTCATCCTGACCCGGTCGGCGTACAGCGGTTTGCAGCGTCATGGGGCCGTCGCCTGGTCGGGCGACATCGGCAGCGACTGGGAGACGCTGCGGCGGCAGATTCCCGCGGGGCTCAACTTCGTGCTCACGGGCATTCCTTATTGGAACACCGACATCGGCGGGTTTTTCAGCCGTTCGCCGGACGATCCGGACTACCGCGAGTGTTTTACCCGCTGGTTCCAGTTCGGGGCGTTCTGCCCCATGTTCCGGGTCCACGGCACCAACGCCAGGAAGGAAATGTGGCAGTTCGGCCCGCAGACGGAGGCGATCCTGATTGCGTACGACCGGCTCCGCTACCGGCTGCTGCCGTACATCTACTCGGTGGCGTGGCAGGTGACGGACAACGGTTACTCGCTGATGCGGCCGTTGGTGATGGATTTCGCCAAGGACCCGCGGGCGGTGCGCACCGGCGACCAGTTTCTGTTCGGCCCGGCGCTGATGGTGTGCCCGGTGACGGAGCCCCTCGGCGGCGTGGGCACGGTGATTCCGGCGGGCAACCTGGTCGACGCGGAGGGCAGACCGGGGGGGCTGAGCGCGACCTATTACCAGGGACGGGCCTTCGAGGAGCAGAAGCTCATCCGCCGCGACGAAACACTGTCGTTCGATTGGGATAAAACTAAACGTGAGGGGGTGGGCGCGAACGTGCGCCGCGATCCCCTGCCGGGGATGGTGATGGACCACTTCAGCGCCCGGTGGGAGGGGGCGCTGAAGACGGAGGAGGCGGGGGGGTACGTCCTGGAACTGGCGGCCGACGACGGCATGCGGCTGTGGATTGACGGCCGGCAGGTGATCGACGACTGGAACGCCCGGGCGGTGGTGACGCGCACTGCGACGGTTGACCTGCCGGCCAACGCGCTGGTCCCCATCAGGGTAGAGTATTTCCAGTACGCCGGGGAGGCCGTGATCGAGCTGCGCTGGAAGCGGCCGAATCAGGGCCGCCGCGCTGCGTCGCGTTCGGTCTACCTGCCGGCGGGCGGCGACTGGTGGGATTTCTGGACGGGACAGAGGTTGTCCGGCGGGCAGACGATCGCGGCGCCGGCCCCCCTTGAGATCATGCCGCTCTACGTGCGCGCCGGGTCGATTCTGCCGCTGGGGCCGGTCGTGCAGCACGCCCAGGCGCCGGTGGACCCGGTGGAGATCCGCGTATACCGGGGCGCAGACGGGTCCTTCACCTGGTACGAAGACGCCGGCGACGGCTATGGCTACGAAGACGGCGCTTATGCGACGATTCCCCTCTCTTGGGACGAATCCAAAGAGACGTTGACCGTCGGGCCGTGGTCGGGGAGCTATCCCGGCATGCCGGCGGCACATACCTTCCACGTGGTCTTCGTGGATGCCGGTCGAGGCCGGGCAGGCGAGGCAGCGCGACCGGATGAGACCGTGACCCTGACGCCGGGAGAAACCGCGACCGTGCGGCCGCCCCAGCCCGAGCGCCCGAGCGGCATCGATTGACGTGGATGCCGACGACTGGGAGACCTCCGTCCGGAGTTGTCCGGCGAGTCACGCGCGTGCCTCTTCGCCGCGCCTGGCGATGGTCTCTGCGAAGCTTTTGCCGCGTTCTTCCTAGCCGTTGCCAGCCTGCCGCGTAGTGGATCGGCAACCGCGTTTCGCACGGCGGGGACGAGGCCGCCGGGTGGTTTTCGATCCCGCCGCTTTCCGGTATGCTCCTCGGGCTATGACCACGAACACGACCCTTAACGAGCAGGTACTGGACAAGACGGCCGCACGGTGTCGCGAGCGGGGCATCCTCATCCCCACCCTCACCGAGCAGCGCAACCCCGAGACCATCCCCGACAAGATCAAGCAACGCCTCAAGCAGGTCGGGCTCTGGGACGTCGATCCCGCGAACCTCTTCCGCATCACCTGGAAAAACGAGCCGGTCGAGCGGGGCGGGCTCTTCAACCACGGCAACTGGATCGAGTTTCCCTCGGAACTCACCGGGGTGGACGCCCGCATCGTCGGCCTGGTGGGCAAGTACTTCCCCACCGGGGCACACAAGGTGGGGGCGGCGTTCGGCTGCCTCGTGCCCCGGCTGGTCACCGGGCAGTTCGACCCGACCGCGCAGAAGGCGGTGTGGCCCAGCACGGGCAACTACTGCCGCGGCGGGGCCTTCGACTGCGCCCTGCTGGCGTGCACGGCCGTCGCGATCCTCCCCGAGGAGATGAGCCGCGAGCGCTTCGAGTGGCTCAAGGAAATCGGGGCAGAGGTGATCGCCACCCCGGGCTGCGAGTCCAACGTCAAGGAGATCTACGACAAGTGCTGGGAGATCCGCCGCACGCGTTCGGACTGCGTCATCTTCAACCAGTTTGAGGAGTTCGGGAACCCGATCTGGCACTACCACGTGACCGGCGGCGTGATTGAAGAGATCTACCAACGGATCCGCCGCGACAACGACCGCTTCGCGGGCTACATCTCGGCGACGGGGTCGGCGGGGACCATCGCCGCGGGCGACTACCTGCGGACGAAGTTCCCCCAGTTGTCGGTGACCGCCACCGAGGCGCTGCAATGTCCCACGCTGCTGCAATTCGGCTTCGGCGGGCATCGCATCGAGGGCATCGGCGACAAACACGTGCCCTGGGTGCACAACGTACGCAACACCGACATGGTGGCCGCCATCGACGACGAGCAGTGCATGGCCCTGCTGCGGCTGTTCAATGAGGACGCCGGGCATCGCCACCTGCTGGCCCGCGGCGTGGACCAAAAGGTGGTCGAGCAGTTGCCCCTGCTGGGGATCAGCTCCATCTGCAACCTGGTGGCCGCGATCAAGACGGCCAAGTACTTCGAGTACGGCCCCCGCGACGTGCTCTTCACGCCCCTGACCGACGCGATGGTGCTCTACGAATCGCGCGTGGCCGAGCAGCGCGACGCCCACGGCCCGTACACCGAACAGACGGCCGGCACGCACGCCGCCCGCTACCTCGACGGCATCGGCATCGATCATCTCCGCGAGCTCAACTACCCGGACCGCAAGGCGCTGCACAACTTCAAGTACTTCACCTGGGTGGAGCAGCAGCAGCGCGACGTCGACGAGTTGCGCCGCCTGTGGGATCCGGACTTCTGGGTGGAGGTGTTCGCCCAGGCCGAGGCGTGGGACGAGCAGATCCGGGCATTCAACGAGCGCAGTGGCGTGCTGGCGACGCTGTAGGACGACGCGTCCCGGCAAACTGGCGAAGGCGGGCCAGGCGCTTACAATGTGTTCGGGCGATCCGCCGTCGAATGCGGTGCGGGGGCGGATTGGGAGAGGCATCTTCCCCGCAACTCGGCGGACCCTGCATCGTAACTCCTTGCCAGTTATAGGATTATTGCAACATGAGCGTCGAACCACTCACACGTCCGGAGCACAGCGCGGACGGGGCTGGGGTATGGGGTCAGGATGACAACGGACGGAGCATGACCGCCGCCCGGATCGAGACCACGCAGGTCGTCGGTCCCGGCCGAAAGTTCTGCTACCTCGACCGCGACCGCGCCGAAACCAAGGACTGGATCGAATCGCTGGAAGCGGTGCTACAGCACCACGGCGGCGAGCGGGCCCAGTTCCTGATTTCCCGCATGATCGAGCACCTGTTCATGAAGGGCGTGCCCATGCCCTTCAGCGCCAACACGCCCTACATCAACTCCATCCCCCGGGCCAAGCAGCCGCCGTACCCCGGCGACCGGGCCCTGGAGCGGCGGATCAAGAGCCTGGTGCGCTGGAACGCCATGGCCATGGTGGTGCGGGCGAACCGGGCGTCGGACGGCATCGGCGGGCACATCTCGACGTACGCTTCGTCGGCCACCCTGCTCGAGGTGGGCTTCAACCACTTTTTCCGCGGCAAAGAGAACGGCCAGGGCGACCAGATCTACTTCCAGGGGCACGGGGCCCCGGGGGTTTATTCCCGGGCGTTTCTGGAAGGGCGGCTGAGCGAAACGCAGCTCAACAACTTCCGCCGCGAGCTGGCCCCCGGCGGCGGGCTGAGCAGCTATCCCCATCCGTGGCTCATGCCCGACTTCTGGGAATTTCCCACGGTGTCGATGGGGCTCACCAGCATCAACGCCATCTACCAGGCCCGGTTCAACCGCTACCTGCACGACCGCGGCATCATCCGCACGGACAATTCGCGGGTCTGGGCCTTCCTCGGCGACGGCGAGACCGACGAACCCGAGAGCCTCGGCGCCATCACGCTGGCGGCGCGCGAAAACCTCGACAACCTCACCTTCGTGATCAACTGCAACCTCCAGCGCCTCGACGGCCCCGTGCGCGGCAACGGCAACATCATCCAGGAGCTGGAGGGGGCCTTCCGCGGCGCCGGTTGGAACGTCATCAAGATCATCTGGGGCGACGACTGGGACCCGCTCTTCGAAGCCGATACCGACGGGCTGCTGCTCACCGCGGCCGACAACGTCATCGACGGCTGGAGCCAGAAGTACGTGGTCGAGCCCGGCTCGTTCACGCGGGAGCACTTCTTCGGCTCGGTGCCGGGGCTGCTCAAGCTGGTCGAGCATCTGTCGGATGATGAAATCGCCAAGCTCCGGCGGGGCGGGCACGACCCGGAAAAGGTCTACGCGGCCTACAAGTTCGCCACCGAGCGGGCCTCGGCGCCGACGGTGATTCTCGCCCGCACGATCAAGGGCTACGGCCTCGGCGAGGTCGGCGAAGGGCGCAACGTCACCCACCAGCAGAAGAAGCTCAACGAAGAGGAGCTGCGCGAGTTCCGCGATCGCTTCGATATTCCCATCAGCGACAAGGATCTGGCCAACGCCCCGCTGTATCGCCCCGCCGAAGACAGCGACGAAATCCAGTACCTGCTCGAGCGGCGGCGGGCGCTGGGCGGACCGGCGCCTACCCGCCAGTACAAGGCGAAGCAGATCGTCGTGCCCGACCGGGAGATCTTCGGCGAGTTTTTCGATGGCAGCGGCGACCGGGCGGCGTCGACCACCATGGTCTTCGTCCGCATGCTCGCCCAGCTCATGAACAACAAGGAGATGGGCAAGCTCGTCGTGCCCATCGTGCCCGACGAGGCCCGCACCTTCGGCATGGAGGGGATGTTCCGCAAGGCCGGCATCTACTCCCATACCGGCCAGCTCTACGACCCCGTCGACTCGCACCTGCTGCTCTATTACCGCGAAGCCAAGGACGGGCAGATCCTGGAGGAGGGCATCACCGAGGCCGGCTCCATGGCCTCATTCATCGCCGCCTCCACCGCCTACGCCACCCACGGCCAGCCGATGATCCCGTTCTTCATCTTCTACTCCATGTTCGGCTTCCAGCGCATCGGCGATTCCATCTGGGCCTGCGCCGACATGCGCGGCCGGGGCTTCTTGATGGGCGGCACCGCTGGGCGGACCACGCTCAACGGCGAGGGGCTCCAGCACGAGGATGGAAATTCCCATATCCTCTGCTCGACCATCCCCAACATCATGGCCTACGACCCGGCCTACGCCTACGAACTGGCGGTGATCCTCGGCGACGGCATGAAGCGCATGTACGCCGACCACGAGGACATCTTCTACTACATCACCCTCTACAACGAGAACTACCCGCACGAGCCCATGCCCCAGGGCGCGGAAGAGGGCATTCTCAAGGGAATGTACAAGTTCAAGGCCGCCGACGACCCCCAGGACAAGCCGCGGGTGCACCTGTTCGGCAGCGGCACGATCCTGCGCGAGGCCCTGCGGGCCCAGCAGATGCTCGCCGAGCAGTTCGGCGTGGCCGCGGACGTGTGGAGCGTCACCAGCTACAAGGAGCTGCGCCGCGACGCCCTCGCGACGGAGCGGCAGAACCTGCTCCACCCCAGCGGCAAGCCGGCCAAACCGTACGTGGCCAAAATGCTGGAGAAGGAGCCGTATCCGGTCGTGGCGGTCAGCGACTACATCAAGCTGCTGCCGGACATGATTCGCCAGTGGATGCCGGCGGGCATGACGTCGCTGGGCACCGACGGGTTCGGGCGCAGCGAATCGCGCGAGGCCTTGCGGCGGTTCTTCGAGATCGACGCCGAGCACATCTGCCTGGCGGCACTCAACCAGCTCATGCAGCAAGGCGAGGTCAAGCCGGCCGAGGTGAAGAAGGCGATCAAGACCCTGGGCCTCGATCCGCAAAAGCCGGACCCGGTGGTGAGCTGAGTAAAAAGTAGGGCGGGCCGTGCCCGCCTTCAGGCTGGCATGACGTTGTAGGCCGTGCCGTGCCCGCTTCAGGATTGCCTGGCGTTGTAGGGCGGGCCGTGCCCGCCTTCGGCCGGCGGGGCGTTTGGGTTTTTTTGCATGGCAACGCTCGACTGCATCGACCTTGGCCATGGCCCCCCGTATCGAGCTTGGCTATGACGCCCCGGGCATGGCCGAAGACGTACGCGGACCGTACGAAGACGTACGCAGGATGAACGAATAACACTACGGACGAAAAACCGGAACGAGGAAAACGAGGAGATATCAAGATGGCGGAACGCACTGGTGTCATCACATTCAAGGGCAATCCCATGACCTTGGTGGGCCCGGAAATCAAGACCGGCGACAGCCTGCCGGCGTTCAAGGTCACCGGCCAGGACCTGGGCGATATCACCAACGACAACTTCAAGGGCAAGGTGCTCGTGCTCAGCGTGGTCCCCAGCGTGGACACGCCGGTGTGCGCGGCCCAGACCCGCAAGTTCAACGAACAGGCCAGCAAGCTCTCCGACGACGTCGCGATCCTGACGGTGAGCATGGACCTGCCCTTCGCCGCCAAGCGGTTCTGCGCGGCGGAAGGGATCGAGGCCGTCAAAACCGGCAGCGACTACAAGTACGGCGCCTTCGGCGAGACCTTCGGCGTCAAGATCAAGGAGCTCGGGCTGCTCTGCCGGGCGGTCTTCGTCGCAGACAAGAGCGGCAAGCTGGTCTCGGCCGAGTATGTCCCTGAGGTCACCGAGGAGCCCAACTACGACAAGACCATGGACGCGGTGAAGTCGGCCGTCGCGTAGCGCCGCCGATCGCCGCGGGCCCGCATCGACGCCTGTCCGGCAGCCCGCCGTCGGGTTGAAACATCAGCCTCGCCCCTTGCGGCGGGGCTTTTTTCTGCGCCGACGGAATTGTCCGCCGCAAGTGATATCGTATGGTCTGGATGGACCCGCGGGCCGGCGCCGTGCCGCCGACCCGGCGGGTCTTTCTGCCTGTACATCACGGGACGCCGATATTATCGGACAGGTCGGCTTGTGCAGAAGATTCCGGAGATGCCGGCGCGCATGACCGATAAACAGGCGGGCGCCGTTTGCCGGCGCGCCCAAGGCGCCACGCGCCCAAGGAGCGCCGTCCATTCGGCCAGAACGATCGGCCAGGCTGCCGGCGGCCCCGCGGGCGGGATCAGCGCACAGTCAACGAGGTTGAACCGCCGTGCGCCCGGCGTGGGAGCCGGGTAGGGCGGATTCGAAATCAGGAGTGTCACCATGGTGGACCGGAAACGAGTGCTGGCGACGCTGGGCGCCGTGAGCATGTTGTGGGCGGCGGGCTGTTCCGAGAAGAACGCGGGGATGGCCATCACGCAAGAGGACTCGGCGCAGCGCCGGGCGGAGCATCACACCTACACCCAGAGCATGCGGGACAACGTGCTGGTGCTCGATTCGTCGATCGTCGACACCTGCTTCGTGCCCCACGCGGCCGACCTCAGCGGCTTGGGCATCGACCGCATCACCCGCATGGGCGAGGCGTTCGGCTCGATCGGCGGCACCATTCGCTACCGGACGAGCCTGCGCGACGAGGAACTCGTCGACGCCCGGCTGGCGAGCGTCCGCGAGTTTCTGGCCGCGTCCGGATTCGACACGGACATCATCACGGTGGAGGCGGGGTTGGCCCGCAGCGCCGGCATGACCGCGGCGGAATCGATCGAACGCCGCAACGCCGGCTTCAGTGGTGGCGATGACGCGGGCGCGCCTCCGGCGATGATGCCCGCCGGCGCGCAGTAACGCACCTGGCGCCCCAACGTCGCGGCGCGCCGCGGCGATACGCGCAACTGACACAAAGGCAGGGCCCATGCACAGGCAATATGGCAAGCTCGCGGCGCTGGCGCTCGGCGCTTTCGGCGTGTTCGGCTGTTCCTCGAATTCCGAGACCGTGACCAGCCAGCGGGCGCGGAACTGGTCGGAGGCGGATACGGACGCGATCACCGCGGCCGCGCCCGAACCGGAGAAGAAGATCAGTGCGGATACGCATTTCGCGGCCGGACATCTGCTGGAAAAACAAGGCGCCTTGATGAAGGCCATCAAGCAGTACGAAAAGGCGCTGACGCTGGATCCGCACCACGTGCCCTCGCTCAACCGGGTGGCGATGCTCTACGCCAAGACCGGCCATCACGCCGAGGCCGAGGCGGCGTTGCGGCGGGCGCTGAAGGCCCAGCCTGATTCGCCGCTGCTGCACAACAACCTCGGCTACGAGTGTGTCCAGCAGAAACGTTGGGCGGAGGCGGCCGAGTCGTTTCAGCGGGCCATCGAGCTCAAGCCCGACTTCGTGCGGGCGCACATCAACCTGGGTTTGACCCTGGCACGGCTGGATCGCTTTGACGACGCGCTGGCGCATTTTCGCGTCGGTCTGCCCGCCCCGGACGCTTATTACAACCTCGGCCTGATGCTCCGCGGCAAGCAGCGCTACCAGGATGCGGTCCAGGCGTTTCAGACCGCCCTGGACCACAATCCCGCGTTCGTCGCCGCCCGCAAGCAGATCGACCAGATCGCGCCGCGGCTGACCCGCACGGGGCAGGTGAATCCGCCGCCGCAGTGGGAGACGGTGACGACCGACGAGGATCGTCCGGCGGACGATGCCGCCCAGACGTCGCCGACGAACGTCACCGACGCCGGCCAGCCGGCAGCGGCCGATGCGGTGGTTCTTTTCGAGGATGATGCGGGGGCGAACGCCTCGCCGGCGGATTGGGATCTCGACGACATCGAGCCGGCCGGCGACCTTGCCGGCCCTGGTAACGTCGCTGACGCCGCCGTCGTGGAAGCGCCCGCAATCGCAGAAACGCCCACCACCGTCGTGGAGCCGGTGGCTGTCGCTGATAGCGATGTGGCCGTCGCAGCACCCGCACAGAACGCTGTAACGCCGGCCGCCGAAGCGCCGGCGCTGCCGCCGCTCGACATTGTGATTGACCCGGACGATCCCGCCATGACCCGCCCGTTGGCGGTGGACGTGGCGACGGAGGCGGAAACGACGGAACGCCAGGTCGCCGAGGCGGCCGTTCAGGTGGAAGCGTCCGACGCCGTGAAGGACCCGGCGCCGGTTTCGTCGCCCGTCACCGAACCGCCGGCGCTGACGCTGACCATGCCGGACATCGACGTGCCCGAGCTGGTTGCCCGGGTGACGCCGATGGTGGCGACGGTGATTGCAGAGATGGCCCGGGCGGCCACCCGCGAGGGGATTCGCACCGCCATCAACCAGGAGGCCTTCTACCGTCCGATGACCACGCAGGTGGCGGGCGCCCAAGCCTTCATCGAGCTGGAGGCCCATTGGGAATCACTCATCGGGGCCGGCACGGACGACAGGTCCGCGAGCGCCCCGGCAGCGCCCATTACGCTGCCCGACCACGGGCTCTGGTCGTTGCACGTCATGGACGGCGCGACGGCCATGCTGGCGTCGTCCCCGACCGATGGAACGGATGGGCTCGGGCCTTGCCGCAACGACGCGATCGAGGTGCTCCTCGCGCCGCAGGCGATCGAAGCGACTGCCGCGGACGCGGCCGCGCAGCCGGCAGCCGTTGATCCCGCAGCCGGGCAAAGTGAACCGCAACCGCTTCCGTACCGCCCGATCGAGTGGGCGCCGGTAGAGCGGACTCCGTTTTTCGAATACATGCTGGGGGAGGTGGATGTCTACCGGCCCTGAGCCCCAACAGGCCAAGCCAGGCAGACCACAAGCGGGCGTCGGCGGATGAGAATCCGCCGGCGCCCGTTGCATTTTGTCGCCCGACCCCGGCGGCCAAGCCCCGGCTGCGACACCCCGGCGACTGTTACAGAACCGCAAAAGACGCCGGGCTGAAACTTTTTGCGCCCCCGCGTGTCGAAAAGGGGAGTGATCGCATATCCTGCCCGGCGCGGTCGGGCCGGTTTCGTGCAACGGATACACCGCGTGCGCTACATAAGGAGGTCTCGCATGTCTCGCTTTATTGCCGTCCTGGCTATGGTCTCGTGTGCTCTATCCGGCGCCGCCCGGGCCGACGACGTCGCCGTCGAGGTGCCGGTGCAGAAGGTCGTGCTCTACAGCAGCGGTGTTGGGTATTTCGAGCATGGCGGCAGCGTCACGGGCGACGCGACCGCCGAGCTGCGCTTCAAGACCGAGCAGATCAACGACATGCTCAAGTCGCTCGTGTTGCAGGACCTCGGCGGCGGCCAGGTGGGAACCGTGGTGTACCCGTCGCAGGATCCCCTGGCCAAGACGTTGAAGAGCTTCGAGGTGGACATCAGCGGCAATCCCTCGCTCGGCGATCTGCTGAACCAGCTCCGCGGCGCCTATGTCACCGTGACGGCGCTGGGCCAGGACGTGACCGGAATGATCCTCGGCCTCGAGCAACGCGAGAAACCGGTCGACGACGGCGCACCCGTCACGGTAACGGTGTTGAACCTGGTAACCGACGCCGGGCTGAAGGCGTTTGAACTGCCATTGGTGAGCATGATCCACCTCGAGGATCAGCAGTTGCAGCAGGAGCTCAACCGCGCCCTCGTCGCCCTGGCCCAGGCCCGCGGTCAGGACAAAAAACCCGTCACCATCGAGTTCAACGGCCAGGGTGAACGCCGGGTGCGGATCGGCTACGTCGTCGAGACCCCCATCTGGAAGACAACCTACCGCTTGATCCTCTCGGAGAGCGAGAGCGAGGCCGCGAATCTTCAAGGCTGGGCGATCGTGGAGAACCAGACCGAAAGCGATTGGGACAACGTCCAGCTCGCGTTGGTGAGCGGTCGGCCGATCTCGTTCATCCAGAACCTCTACGAGCCGCTGTACATCGATCGGCCGGTGGTGCAGCCGGAGCTGTACGCCAGCCTGCGGCCTCAGTCCTACGAGGACGGCGTCATGCAGGACGCGGAGAACGCGGAGCGCTTCGCAGGTCGCTCGGTGCGAAGGCGCGGCGCCAAGATGGCGCCTGAGGCCCCGGCGGAGATGCTGCGCAGTGCCAGAGTCGGTGGCGGCATGGCGGGCGATGACTTTTTCGACGCCGCCCTGGACGCCACCGCCAGCGTGGCGAGCATGGCCGCCGCCGACGACGTCGGCGAACTGTTCCAGTACGCCGTGCCGAATGTCTCGCTCCCGCGGCAGCGCTCGGCCATGATCCCCATCATCACCGACGAGGTCGCGGTTCAGCGGCTGAGCATTTACAACCGGCAGGTGATGGCCAGGCACCCGCTCACCGGCGCCCGGCTCAAGAACACCACGGGCAACCACCTCATGCAGGGGCCGGTGACCGTGCTGGATGAAGGGGCCTACGCGGGCGACGCCCGGATCGACGATCTGCCCGACGGCCAGGAACGCCTGCTCAGCTACGGCGTGGATCTCAACGTGCGCGTCGACGCGGCCAACACCAAGGAAACCACGGCGCTCCAGACCGGGCGAATCGTCAAGGGCGTGCTCTACTTGCAGCGCAAGCAGCTTTTCCAGCAGAAGTACATCGTCGAAAACAACGCCGAGAACGCCAAGACGGTCATCATCGAGCACCCCTTCCGGCAGGGCTGGAAGCTCGTCGACACGCCGGAGCCGATCGAGCAGACCGAGCAGCTCTACCGCTTCCAGGACACCGTCGCCGCCGGCAAGACCGCGACCCTCGAGGTAAACGAGGAGTTCATCCGGAGCGAGACCATCGCCCTTCTGTCCACCGATCTCGGTCCGTTGCAGCACTACAGCCGCGTGGGCGAAATTCCCGCCGACGTGCGTAAGGCCATCGCCGAGGCCGTCCGCCTCAAGAGCGCCATGGTCGACACCGAACGCGCGATTGACGAGCGCGAGCGGCGGATTCAGTCGGTGACGGCCGAGCAGGAGCGCATCCGCGAGAACATGGCCACCGTCGACAAGTCCAGCCAGTACTACACCCGGCTGCTCACCAAACTCAACGACCAGGAGACGCAGATCGAGCAGTGGCAGTCCGACCTGGAGAAGCTGCGGGCCAAGTACCAGGAGCAGCGCAACGCGCTGGAGTCGTACTTGCAGGATCTTAATGTGGGCTAAAGCGCCACTGATCGCGCATAAGGCCCGTATTCCATGAGGGTTACATTCGCGTAAGGACGAGACTGAACGCGCCGGCGTCGGGCGGACCGGGAACCTGGGGAGAATACTGGTTTTTGAGACCCTTTTCCCTTGAAGCCGAGGCCGTCGGCGGATAGTGTAGCGGATGAGAGATGGATCGGGTCGGGGAGCGTCCACACGTGCCCCGCTAAGAAGCAGCCAGCCCGGTCGGGAATGGGAGAAACGTACTTACGGAGAGAGAGGCGCACATCGTGTGCGCGCTCTCTCTTTTTGTTTAGGCATTGGGTTTCTTATTTCGGGCCGTCGGGCAAGACGGAAAAACACCCCCGGCATCACGCCGGGCAATCAGGAGGACGAAGCGTATGCAACGAATTGCAAAATCACTGGGCATCGTAGGGGTGCTGGCGTTCTGCCTTCCCGCGAGCGCGGCCCCCATCGTGCAGACCCTGCCGTTTGGCGGCACGCCCAACTTCACCGAGACGTTGACCTTTAACCAGTTCGATGATCTGGGCGGCACCCTCACCTTGCAGTCCATCGAGGTGATTTTCAGCCTCGACGTGCAGGGCGGATCCCTCACCCTGGACAACGACGGCGTCAACGGCGCCTCCGGCAACTTCGAGTTCGGCGCCAAGGGCGACCTCTCGTCGGGCGACGTATCGCTGCTCGACGGCGCCTTCCAGCCGGTGACGGCCGAGTTGGACTCCATCCATCAGGGCCCCTTCAACCTGGCCGGAAATGTCGGCGATGGCGCGGGCGACTATGATCCCGCCGGTCCCGACGGCATGCTCTACAACGGTGGGCTGGAAAACGACTCCGATTCCGGCTTCATCAACAGCACCCTGTTTGCTCCCTACATCGGCGTCAGCACCTACGACATCGACGTGAACGTCGATCAGTGGTCGGACTACGGCGGAGTCAGCGGCGTCGAGTACGCCGTCACGCCGGTTTCCGCGTCGGGCGAGGTCACCGTGATCTACAACTTCGTGCCCGAGCCCGCCACCCTGGCGATGCTCGCGGTCGGCGGCCTGTTCGTCGTTCGCCGCCGTCGCTAGGCTTTTCCCCAGGCAGCAAAGCAGAACACACCGCGGGCCGTCCGGTGCAATCCACCGGGCGGCCCGTTTAACATGCACGGCCGGCGGCGAGGGGAATCAGCGCTGCGGATCTTCGTCTTGTCGACTGTTCGGCGCAGGTGAAACAGGAAGATCTGTGGCCCCCAACAGATGGCCCTGAAGTCATGCAGAACTGGCTTTGCCGCTGGTCATGATCGCAGTTGCCGATGCAACCAACGACCCTTTCAACGCCTGCGCTCTACGCCCCCGGCGCCGCCCCGAAGTTCAAACTGAACCGGCTGAAGTCGGCCAGATCGACGTCGCAATCGTGATCAAAGTCCGCATGCGGACGGCCCAACGCGTCAACGCCGCCCGGACTGGGCGTCACCGGACACACATCGATGGCGTCGCTCACCCCATCCTGGTCCGCGTCGCTCTGGCAAGCGTCGGGCACGCCGTCGCCGTTGGCGTCGGTGCTGTTGCCCGCGAGCACGTCGCAGATGTCCAGGTAGGCGTTCGCGTTGCAATCAGACGCCCCGCGGAACACGTACGCCGCGCCCGTGCCGCCCCCGGCCTGATCCGCCCCCGCGACGACGACATCATCCGCGATGGCCACCGCGTACCCAAACTGGTCGCCGTCGGCGCCGTCGCTGGACACGAGCACCCCTTCGCCGCGCCAGATGCAGCCGTCGAACCGATACACGTAGGCATTTCCCGCAAGCGCCGCCCCGTGGGCGTCCGCCGCCGCCCCCACGACGAGGATGCCGCCCGCCAGGGCGACGGATTGCCCGAAGAGGGCGTCGGCCGGCGCCGCATCGGGCGTCAACTTCGCCTGCTCCTCCCATCCGGACGGCGTCGCAACCGTGCTGCGAAAAACGTACACCGCGCCGGATGCGCCGTGGTTCCGCGCGCCCACCGTGATCGCGTCGCCGAAGGCCGCCACCGACCATCCGAACTGGTCGCGATACACCCCGTCGGAGGCCAGCAGTTTGGCTTGCTGCACCCAGTCATCACCGTCGAACGCGAAGACGTACGCCGCGCCCGACCCCGCGCCCAGATCGTCATCCTCGAACGAGCCCACCACCAGCCGATCCCCGCGCAGGGCGAGCGACCGGCCGAACAGGTCGACCGGCGCCGCGTCGCCGGCCCGCAGCTTCGCCTCCAACTGCCAGCCGTTCGGGGCGTCGGTCGATGCGCGATATACGTAAACGGATCCCGAGTACGCCTCGTCGCCGAACGCGCCGACCGCGATCCGCTCCCCGTCGATAGCCACGGCCGAGCCAAACAGATCGCTGGGCCCGCGGTCGTCGGCCACCAGCTTGGCCTCTTCGGCCCAGGCGCCCGTGCCGGCCTGGAAGCGGTAGACGTAGACCGCGCCGCGCAGGCCGTCGTCCCCGGCGGCGCCCACGACGACCACGTCGCCACGCGTGGCGACCGCATAGCCGAACTGATCCCCGGCGGCCCCGTCCGAAGCGGTGAGCTTGACCTCCAGGGCCCAGCCGGACGACGTGCCCTGCACCCGGCGATACACGTACGCCGCGCCCGAACTGCCGCCCAGGTCGTCATCGTCCACCGCGCCGACCACCAGAACCTCGCCGGCAACGTCGACGGCCGCACCAAACCGGTCCCCCGCGGCCCCGTCGTCCGCCTGGATCCGGGCGAGCTCGCCGGTGACACATTGCCCGGCCGACGGCAGGGCGGGGGCCGCCAGCAATCCCAACAGCCCGCAGACCACACCGGCCAGACGTGGACGATGAATTGCAATCATGCTTTTCTCCTCTCGGCGCCAGCCGCCAGTGTAGCAAACGCGGGGCCGCCTTGTCGACCGTTTACGCCCCCCTGGCGCGTCCCGAAACGCCCTCGGCATTCCCGAATCGGTGACGGGCCGTTACACTCCGTTGACCGCGATTTCAACAATCGTTCATGATGCGGCCTCAGACTGCGGCGCGTTTCATTGAAGCGGTGGGGCGCACGCCGCCACCCGACGCCCGGGAGATCCACGGTGTTCCGGACATTCGACCACACCGCCGACGTGGGCCTGCGGATAGAGGCCGCAACCCTGCCGGAGCTGTTCGCCGATGCCGGCCGGGCCCTGCTCTCCGTGCTCGTCGACGACCCCGATGCGTTCGAAGCCCGTGAACAACTCGAACTCAGCCTGACCGCCGACCGCGCCGACGACCTGCTGTTCGACTACCTGTCGGAGCTGCTTTACCGCTTCTCGGCCGAGCAGTTCGTGCCGGTGCACTACGACGTCGAAGTCGACGCCGACGTCAACGCCAACGTCGAAGTCAACGCCGACGTCGAAGTCAAGGCCGAAGCGCACAAGCTCAAGGCCCGCCTGAAGGGCGAGCGCTTCGACCCCCAGCGCCACGCCGGCGCGGCAGAAGTCAAAGCGATCACGTATCACGGACTGAAGCTGGAAAAAAAGGACAACGGATACCTCGCCGAAGCCATTGTGGATGTGTGAGGGAGCTATCAGCTTTCAGCTATCAGCTCTCAGCGACGACCAAAGCCGATAGCTGACAGCCAATAGCCGACAGCCGATAGCTGATAGCTGATAGCTGATAGCTGACAGCCGACAGCCGACAGCCGACAGCCGATAGCCGATAGCTGATAGCCGACAGCCGATAGCTGATAGCTGACAGCCGATAGCTGATAGCTGATAGCTGACAGCCAATAGCCGATAGCTGATAGCTGACAGCCGATAGCTTCCCGGAGCCCCCCATGCCCGACAAACGCTACACCGGCCCGCTCGAGCGCGTAAACGACTACTGCTGGCGGATCCCGCGCAGCTACCGCCCGTGGATGCGCGTCGACGCCCTGATCTACGCCTCCGACGACACGATCGAGGCGATCCGCGCCGACCAAGCCCCCGAGCAGGTCGCCAACGTCGCGGCCCTGCCTGGCATCTGCAAGGCCTCCCTGGCCATGCCGGACATCCACTGGGGTTACGGCTTCTGCATCGGCGGCGTCTGCGCCACCGACCCGCAAGAGGGCGGCGTCATCAGCCCCGGCGGCGTCGGCTACGACATCAACTGCGGCGTCCGCCTGATCAAGACCAACCTCGACTACGCCGACCTCAAGCCCCGCCTCGAAAAGCTGATGGACAGCATCTTCGCCAAGGTGCCGGCCGGCGTGGGCAAATCCGGCCCGTTCACCTTCCAGAAGTCCAAGCTGCGCGACCTGCTGGCCGACGGACCGCGGGCCCTCAAGTCGCTCGGGGCCGTCACCGACCGCGACCTCGCCCATACCGAGGAGCAAGGCCGCCTCGCCGACGCCGATCCCGACGCCGTCTCCGACCGGGCGCTCAAACGCGGCACCGACCAGTGCGGCACCCTCGGCGGCGGCAACCACTTTCTGGAAGTGCAGGCCGTCGCCGAAATCTTCGACGAGCCCGCCGCCCGGGCCATGGGCCTGCGCGAGGGCGGCGTCTGCGTCACCATCCACTCCGGCTCCCGCGGGCTGGGCTACCAGGTGTGCGACGACACCCTCCGCGAATTCCGCAAGACCCCCGAAAAGTACGGCATCGACCTGCCCGACCGCCAGCTCGCCTGCGCCCCCATCGACAGCCCGGAAGGCCGGCGCTACATCGGGGCCATGCGCGCGGCCGCCAACTTCGCCTGGTGCAACCGCCAACTGCTCATGGCCGAGTGCCGCGACGCCTTCGCCGAAGCCCTCGGCGAGCCGTGGGAGAAGCTGGGCATCCAGCTCGTCTACGACGTCGCCCACAACATCGCCAAGTTCGAAACCCACACCGTCGACGGCCAGAAGCGCCGCCTCTGGGTCCACCGCAAGGGCGCCACCCGCGCCTTCCCGCCGCACCATCGCGAAATCCCCGAGGACTACCGCGCCATCGGCCAGCCCGTGCTCATCCCCGGCGACATGGGCCGCGCCAGCTACGTCCTCGTCGGCCAGCCCGGCGCCATGGAGCAGACCTTCGGCACCACCTGCCACGGCGCCGGACGGGCCATGAGCCGGACGGCCGCAAAACGCGCCGCCGGCGGCCGACGCATCGACCTCGAACTCGCCGAGCTGGGCGTCGTCGCCCGCGCCCACTCGCGTAATGGCCTGGCCGAGGAGATCCCCGAAGCCTACAAAAACGTCCGCGCAGTGGTGGACGTAGTAGAGCGCGCCGGCATCAGCAAAAAAGTAGCCCGCCTCCGCCCCATCGGCGTCCTCAAGGGCTGAAGCACGGCGGGCAGGCATTGCGTCGAGCCCAGCCGCCCAGCGGGGAGGGACGATAGCAGCGGGTGCCAGCCCGCTGTTCCCGAAGGCACATCCCTGAGGCCGTACCCGATGCTCCACGCCCGCAGTTCAAGAACCGCTCCTATTCCGCGGGCTCAGCAGAATTCCACCCAACGCCAAGCTCTTTGCAGATGCTCATGTACGCGCCTTCACTCAACTCGTCCCACCCAACCAGGAATCTCCCACCCTGTATCCGGTCTTCCTTGGAGGCCTTCTCGTCGTGGACAACTTGTCGGACTTGGTTGACCAGCGAGCTCTTCGAGGAAGCGCCCAGAGCAATCAACTGGGACATGTAGGGCAACCGATCTACCCACAGTATCGACGGATCTTGTGCGTACTCCTCCAGAATGGGCACTGCAACTTCAGGCGCCAAACCTGTCAACATCCTTTCGTACAGTCCGCATCCAGTCAGAATCCGCAGACCAGCCAGCCGCACGCGCTCACGATCGCTCATAGCTGCCGACCGCATCACTTCGACGATGCGTTGCTTGTCTTCCACGGCAATGTTGTTATCCACTTTGACAATAGTGGCCGTTCCAAGACGCGTCAGGAGCTTGACCATGAACTCAGCATTCGTGTCTCGCTCCTTCAGGCAATCTTCAGCATACTTGACGAACAGCCGGCTCTGGAGAAACGACTGCATGAGACAGTCGATGAAAATCGCCTCTTGAATTCGCTCAAGCAGCTCGGCCTCGTTCGCTGCCGACCCGGAGTATTCTTGCTTATTGAGGTAAGGACGTAACGCTTGGGCGATCGCTTCCGCCGCTCCCTTTTCATCCTTCTTCACGATTGCCGATAGTTTTTCGAGTGCCGGGAGTTTCCGCACAAGTTTGTCTGGACTCTCCTCGAAGCACGCGCGCCGCAATTGTTCAATGGCCTCTTCCGCAGAAACGGAGGCTGGCCCATCCTTCACCGTTTCATCCGTTGCCCTTACCTCGACCCCTGTCGCGACCAGGCAAATCGACGCAAGAACGGTCATTGTCCATATCGACTTCATATCAGTACCTCCATCCATTGGTCATTCGTGACGAGTTCCCTATACGCAACCCCATGCTCGCGCCAGAGACAGGAACCTGTCTAAGGGTTGCATTTCATGTCCGCGTCCCAACTTAGATCCTGAGTCTCGGCTCCGCCAGTCTCTTGGAACTTCGCATCCTCTGGCAAATCCTCTAGACTATCGAAGTCGACATGCAACTGCTCGCAACTCCGCGATCGATCATCGTCAATATGACCCCGCCAAACGGAGTCAGCACCGGCCCAGATGGAACCGATTCCGAGACCAATCACTCCGCCCGCGCCCGGTATCAGTCCCACCGCCCCTTGGATTTGTCCAACGAGAACACCGGTGTCCTCTCTTTTCCGGTCGGCGGAATCAAGTGCTTCATTTCGACCGTGGTAGTTGCCTAACGCCACATCACGCCCCATCTCTTCCCGGGCTCCGTTAATCACGACATTATGGTATTTCACACGAGCACACTCAATCCACTCCGCTCGCACGCGCAGTTTCACCGAGTACAAGAGTGATCGTTGACGGCTGTCGGCTACCGCTCAGCTCGTCGATCTCCGCATTGGGGAGATCCCCCCGAGAGGTCAATATGGCACCGAAATCCCAGACGACCGGGCGGGAGGCCTGCCCTCCCGCGTGGATGCCAGACAGATTTTCACTTAAAATCTATGATCTCAGTCTCGTCAAACCATCCTAAGTCTTGCAGATGGCCTACGATCCGGCCCTTTTCTCTTGTGTACACCACAATAGCCAGACTGCTTTGAGCCCTACTGCATGCAACGTAGAATAGGCGACGGGTTCTGTCGATGGAAGTGTCCTTCCCGTCCTGAGCATTTTCCAAGTCAGTTGCAGTGAGAGCCTTTGCTCCAAATAGTTTGTCGTAACTAAACATGAACCCACGGGCTTCGTGATCATCTAACACTACCATCACACGATGAAACTGTAACCCCTTAATCCCTTGATGGGTGCCGAACGGGGACTGATCCGAAATATACAGAACATATGATTCTAATTGGCTAAATGGTGCAGACAGCGCTAAGTCCCAAGCATCAATCTCCGGGTCGTCGTCGGACTGTTCGGCAGAGTCTTTGGTCTCATCTTCTTCAACTGCATCTACACGAGATACGATTGGTGCAAATACATCCGGAATAGAAAATAGACCACTGGTCGCGACCGCTCCCAAAATCCGAATCAAAGCAGGATCGGAATCGCTGTCCCACAAGCTGAACAAAGATTGTACGGCAACCTCAGCCCTGCGTATTTCCTCTAAAGCGGATTTGCCGGACTTCAATACGTCAGTTGATACGAGCGGCGAGTATTTCTTGATTATTCGGGATACAGCGAAGCCATTCGCGGAGCGCAGCGCATTCACCAAGGCAAGAACCTGTTGCGAGAAGAACGGAACACCGCTAAGAGTTCCGTCGAGCAACCCGGTCTTAAATCTCGATATTCGGTACAATGGCTCAAAGAAATCTCTAAACCCGCCTCGCCGCGCTGCCATGTGATGCTCAAGAGTGAGCGTCTTCACCTCTTGCCCGTCTCCGGTCCACGCTTCGTCACAAGTGATTTGGGCCATCTGGCTAGCGATGCGTGCTTCAACCGACGACTTATCAATATCATCATCATCTTGGACAAGAAACACTCGCACATACCCATCTGGAGCATCTTTTCTTGCTTCTTGTTTGTGATCATCAACTTCAGACCTGATCTTGTTGATAAGCGTAACAATGCGCTTCGGACATCTATGGTTAATCGTAATAGCAGGCTTTTCCCATTCATCCGGCACAGCCTCGTCTAGGCCGACTTTTCCATCCGAATAGATTCGTTGCATTGTGTCCCCAAAAAGTGACAGGCAAAACGCATCGGAATGTTCGCGCTGTACCAAAAGGAACGCATCGATCAAGTCCTTTTGGGTATCTTGGCTTTCATCGATAAACATGACGGGGAATCTGCGAATCAGCATTTTTCGCATAAGGGGCACATCAAATAAAAAGTCAGCCGCGATGCTTATGACTTCAGCGTGGTTCAGTGAGTTCTTCCCATTATTGTCACCGTTGGGGTTATAAGTAAACTGCTTGATCGAATCGAGACGGGCTAGTCTCGCTGCCTTCTTCTCTATTTGCACGGCACGGTCAGCAGAGGCCTGACTCGCTTGCCCCCTTTGCTGCTTATCTTTGAGATCACTGATTTCTTTCTCCAAGTTCCGACTGAGCCACCTGCGAATATCGCTGTGATAAGACCGGATCAATTCCCATGCAAAGCTGTGAATAGTGGACACCGCAAATATAGAGTCGTAGTCCATCCGGGATTGGATCTCAGCACATGCCGCCCTGGTGTATGTAATAACAGCAACCTTTCGAGCGGAGTGCCGAAAGTCTTGTCCATATTGCTTGCGGAACATCTGCATTGCTTCGACTAGGGCTCGTGTCTTGCCAGAGCCAGCGCCTGCAAACAGGAAGAAGCTCTTGGGATTCGACAAGTTGAGGCAGTTCGCCATCAGCTCACTAAGAGCTTGTGTTGGAGTGTTTGACTCAGGCATTTTGCACCTCTGCTGTTGCCGTAGCCAAAAGATCGAGTTTCTTCTTAGATAGGCTGTTTTGAAGCCATTCTAGTCCCTCAGAAATGTAGGCCGGTGGTTCCAGCTTGCTTGGTTCGGTCAGGTAGAGTAGCTCCAATGCCATCTCGGCCTTGCTTCCAGACTGCAAGCTCTTGAACATCTCCTTGCCTGCTTCACTAAGAGTTTTCGTGCCTAGTGCGCTCTTGAACTTTTGCAATAGGCCGCTAGGGGTTGGATAATTGCGGAACAGTTCTATATTGGTCAATGCCAAAGAATCCTCAAATGTATAGGGAATGGCCTCTTCTTTTGACGACTCCTTTGTGTACGTGAGGGCTATAGGGCACTGATAGGCTACCCTGATCCGTTTATCTTTAGACAGCTTGTCCTCGTCCTTGCAACTAAGAAGCTCGTCCAGCGACTGCTTTTTCGGAACCCAGCTTTTGAGCGTCGTGTTGCCAGTGCGATAACTCTTGTCACGCTCTGGGAACACCTTGGCGGAATCGCTCTCGCCAATCGAATCCAAGTCGGTGATTATGACCGAAAGGAGCCCCAGTGTTTCGAGAAGTGGACTTAGTCGATGTGCATGGCTTCCCCCGATTTCAAGTATTGAGATGTAGCTTTGATCCAGCTTCGGGAACTTATCCCGTATGAAGTGGGGAAGAAGCATCCTTTCTGCCGAGCCCTCAACTAGGATAACTGCATCGGCAAAGAATAGGTCGCAGTGTGTTGACTTAATGTATCGAGCGGCGAACTTAGAGGTTTCATCGGAATCGCCGAATGTTCTTGACAGGTTTATGACCGTCGCTGAAGGAATCGTCCCCTTTTGCGTTGGAGGTTCACGGCGGAAGTATCGTAAACATGTAAAAGCCAACTCGTGAGCAATATGTGGCGAATGCGTGCTAACGACCAACTGTGTTGTGAGCTGGTCGCCTGTGAGCGTTGGATGGTTGCGAAGCACCTTATAGGCTTTCTTGATGAACACCTGCTGGACCTGGGCATGTAAGTGAGCCTCCGGCTCCTCAATGAGCACTATGTGAAGCGGCTCGATGATTGCGTCGTCGCTGATTTGCTTCTTTGCCACTTTGCCCACGCGCGTCCACTCATCTCTGAAGCGAATCAGTTTGAATATCATGGATATGAGATTTTGATAGCCCAAGCCGTTGTATTGCTCTGGAAGCGATAGCGCAAGGCCTTCGTCGCCTTCTGGACACACATTGAATTGGACAGCGGCCTTGTGGTCCAACCCGTCAACGACGCGAATCTTGCTGGTCAATGAAATTTGTGGATCGCTAAACCCCGGATAGTTCAGCCTTTCAAGCTCACCTATTGCGGGTTCGAATCCTTTTTTCAACTTGGCGTCAAATACCGCCCTTGCGTCTTCAATCGCTTGAAGGGCATCAATGTCACTGGCATCGGGAGATTCTGATGGATCTAGGTGCTTTACAAAATATTGCCGAAGTTGCGTGGATAGACCTGCAAAACCGCTTTGCGAAGCATCTTCAGACTTGGGATCTGAAAATCCTCTCTGGGCACTGATAACATCGACTTTAACGAGTCCGCCGAAGGGTTCTCTGTCTATCGGATCGCTGTCGTCGGGAATCGGCTGGGGCTTTGCAGCACCATTGTCCGGATCGTCGCATTTGGCTGGGTCTAGGAGGTAAGCCTTGATTTCAAAATGTTTATGTAGCTCCCTGTCTAGAAAATCTCGCATCGATTCTGGCCAAAGGGATAATTGGCGCTTACCTTTTGGCGGCGTGGTTGGTTCGGCATTGCGAGCCGTTTGATAGGCAGCACGATACTCTTTGTAGAGGGTTTCGACGTCCTTTGGGGCGAGTATCAGCCGCACACCAAGCTTCTGGCCTGGCGTCCAGTGAAGCGTTGGGAGTAGGTGAATGACATGGTGAATATCCGCCTCATCAGCATCAAGCCATACGTCAAGGGATGGCAAATGAGGGAGCCACGGCTTGAGTGCAAGATCTGGTGTGTCGGATCCGTCTACGCCTGACCATTTTTCCCCGATTGCATTAATGTTTTGCCAATTCGATAGAGTGAAGTCTGTCGTTGCGATATCTGAGCGGCGACTCTTCTTCAGAAACAAAATCATAATATCCATCGCGGAGGTTTTGCCGCTATTGTTTGCCCCCACTAGGATTGTCTCTTGTGCAGCGAATTCAATTCGACAAGCCTTGAGCTTCCGGAAGTTTTGGATTTCAACAAATGATATCTTCATGAGAGTAGCCCAATAGTAATCGTATCAACGATTCCAAAAATGTTCGACACGTAAACGGGTGCGGGCATTCTTGATCGATTCAATCGGCTCACCGCCGCTAATCTTGCGCGTGATTAGCTTCACGTATGCCTTTGCATTGCTGCGATTGATGAAGTCGGGAGTGGCAAGGCATTGTGCTGGCTACCGCGCGATGGGGCGTAAAGGGGGCGTAAAGGGGACATTCTACTTTTCAGCCTTCCTGGCGCAACCGCCAGCCCGCAGGGACGTCAGACGTATCGAAGCTCCACGCCCACCAGCAACCACTTCTTGCCCATTGCAGATGTCCACACCGCGCTACCCCGAGCCTCCCGAGAAGCTGGCCGATTCACCCGAGACCACCATGCAGCAATACCACAAAAGCCAACCAGCGTCAATCCGCTGTCCGTGAGGCATGGCCAAGAGGACCCAGAACCGCACCCGCCCGGGACCAGAGCGCCTGATCGCCCCCGCCCCCTCGTCTCACCCAAGGGCCGCTGCCCAGCCGTCGCCGCCTCCGTAAAACCCCGTAGCTCCGCGATCCCCCAATCCCGCAATCCCCGCCCCCGATCCCCCGTCATCCACCCTCCAGCCCCCAGCCGCCAACCTCCCGCCGCCACCTTCCATTCAGCATCCAGCATTCAGCACTCACCCTCCCGCCACCATTCAGCATCCAGCATTCAGCACTCAGCACTCACCCTCCCCCCTCCATTCAGCATCCAGCATTCAGCATTCAGCATTAAAAATCGCCGTTCTTGGCCCCGCCAGGGGCCCTGGATAGATCACCCCGCGCGTTATATAGGGTGGATGCGGAGCCATACCCCCTCCGCATGCCGACATCCGATACCGCCGGGTTAGCCGCAACGCCCCCAGGCCACCCGCTCAGACCCCCGCTCTGAGCCCCCTGTCTGAGCCCCGAGCGCAAGCTCCGGGGTCCGTAGTTCAGAGCTCCGAGCGCAAGCTCCGGGGTCACGGATCAGAGCTCCGAGCGCAAGCTCCGGAGTCCGGCCTTCACCGCCCCGAGCGCAAGCTCCGGGGTCACGGATCAGAGCTCCGAGCGCAAGCTCCGGAGTCCGCAGTCCAGACCCCCAAGCGCACGCTCCGGGGACAAGGAGCAGAGCCCCGAGCGCAAGCTCCGGGGTCACGGGTCGCACACCGGCCTGCGCCGCCCTCGTGGAGTCCGCTCCCGGAAATGATGGGATGCCCAACGGGCAGGACCGGACCAGGCCACGCCCCGGGGCCACACGCAAACCCGGCCCGAAAACCGGGCGAAACTGCCGGCCGCGGCACAATGCCCCAGCCGGCTGCGGAGAATCCCCATGCCCGCCGCACCGAAAAAACGAAGCCGTTTTACGCAACCCCATTTTCCCAACGGGCGCACGCGCCAACGCGGTTTTCGCCCCCAACCGCGCGCAAGAAAAATGAAAAAACGAAGCCATTTTGAAGTGTATACGCAATTACCCAACCGGCCCAGCCGCACCAGACCCACCCGCACCGATCGGGCCCGCTCACCTGTTCACCTGCTCTCCGCTCACCTCTTTAGCACGGCCAAGCGGAGCACCACCCCGGGTGCCATGGCCAAGCTCGACGGAGTCGAGCGCCGCCATGCAAAGCGCCGTAGTCCCTCACCACAACCATACCGTTTCCCCCCAGTCGCCGGCCCCGATCACCCTTGCGCTCCTGTTCACCTGCTCTCCGCTCACCTATCTAACCTGCCATGGCCAAGCTCGACGAAGTCGAGCGCCGCCATGCCGCCGAAACATCAACGCCATGCTCGCCCCAAGCCGCAGACCGCGCTTGGCCATGCACCACGCGCCCGCCGCGATCGTCCATACCCACTCGCCGGGTGCCATGGCCAAGCACGGCGCCAACGCGTTGCGATTGCCAGATGGCGCCCCCGCCGTGCGCCGCCATGCGGCTCGCTGTGCACGTTCAGCAAAAAACGAACCCAAACGAACCCAAAACGAACCCAAATTCCAGAGACCCATTTTCCCAACGGGCGCTATCAAAAACCCCGATTCCACCCCCAACCCCGCGCAGAAAAAAACGAAAAAACGAACCCAAAATGCTGTACTGCTTTAACCATGGCCGGCCCACCAGGCGTCCGCGCCATGCACAATGGTGTCGACGATTCCGACCGCCCACGCGCCACCAGCGACTGCAATCCGGCGATTCACGTGCTCAGGGATAGAGAAGAAACCGTGGAGAGAACAGGACGTACAAGGTCACGCCCCCGGGCTCGCCCCCCTCAGCGGAAGTCGGTTAAGACCGGCCTCGACCGCTTCGGCCGGATCAAATCCCTTGACTATCGTGGCCTCACCTACGGCGACCCGTCCGACCTGCGGTACAGCTACGGCTACGACGAACGCGGCAACCGCACCTTCGCCCGGATCGACAATCCCACGGCGGAAAGCTCGTGGCAGTATGGCTACGACGGGCTTTCACGGCTGGTCTTCGCCGCCCGGGGGGAGATGGACGACGACGGATTGTTTCTGCCCGGCGTCGAGCCAGAGACCATCCAGTGGGATCTCGACGTACTCGGCAACTGGTCCGGCGACGCGTATGAGGCCAGCGTGCCGCGCTTCCTCGACGCCGACGCCGACGGCCTGCAAGACCCCGGCGAGGCGCTGCTCCGCACCGACCACCACGCCGTCAACGCCGCCAACGAGATCGACGAATGGATCACCGTTGACGCGTTCGGCTCGAACGGCGTCCAGGCATTCCACTACGACGACGCCGGCAACCTCGTCTTCACCGGCCGGCACTACTTCATCTATGACGCGTGGAACCGGCTCGCCGCCATCCATGGGGCCGGCACGCTCGCCGTCGGCACCAACGGTCTGCCCGGCCTCGACGGCCTCGACGGCCTGCCCGGCGCGTGCCTCGAACGTTTCGAGTACGACGCCCTCGGCCGGCGGGTCCGCACGGCCGTCTGGCCGGATACCGACGACGCCCGCATCACCGAGCACGTCTACGGCACCGGTGCGGCCGTCCTGGAAGAGTACGACATCGACAGCAACGGCGTCGCCACCCTCGCCCGCTGGTTCGTGCACGGCGAGACCTTCCCCGACCCCCTGGCCATGGTGGATCGCACCGCGGCCGGTGACTGGCCCGCCGGCGAGGACGAGTGGCTCTACTACCTCAAGGATGCCCTGGGCAGCGTCGGCGCCCTGACCAACGCGGCCGGCGCGGTCGTCGAGCGTTACGCTTACGACCCCTACGGCCGGACCACGGTGCTCGACGCCGACGGCCATCCCGCCCCCGGCCGGCCCACCGGCGACGGGCCGTTGTGCTACCACGATCACGATTTCGACGGTGACATCGACTGGACCGATTACGACGATCTGCTCTGGTGCGTCGACGGGCACGAGGCCGACGCCGAATGCGTGTTCGTCCACGACCGCAACGGCGACCGCCGGGTCGACTGGCTCGACGAGGCCATCCTGTGGCAGGACACGCAGGGCCAGTTCCCGGCGTCGCCGCAGGCGCTGGTGCTGCTCCGCCGCCCGGTGGTGATCCGGTTCGACGTCGACGGCGACGGCTTCATTGACCTGTTCGACTACGCCGGGCTGACGGCCTGCTTCGGGGCCGACACGGCCGTCTGTCTCGCCATTTTTGACACGGACGCGGACGGCGTCGTTGACCTGGAGGACTTTATCGATTTTGCCGGCGACCTGGGCGCTCCCGGCGCCCCAGCCTGGCCGCCGTCGGCCGCCCCGCGTTCACGGTACAACAACCCCTTCGCCTGGACCGCCCAGCGCCACGACCCCCTCACCGGCCTGTACCACTTCTGGGCAAGAACCTACGACCCCGCCCTGGGGCGGTTTCTCCAGGAAGACATGATGGGGGTGTTGTCGACGGTTGATCTCGGCTTGGGGTTCGCCGCCGATCCCGTCATTGGCCCACCGTATATCAATGCTGCGAACGACTACCTCGACGGTCTGAACCTGTACCTTTACGTTCTTGCTAATCCGGCCAACCGTGTCGATCGCTACGGACTCCTCTACGACGATTACGAGGACGCGATCGATGATCTCACTGGGACAAAGCTCTACGCCTTGGGCATGCTCAATGAGGGCGCCCGGTGGGCCTCAATCGGCCTCAAGACCACGCTGGGTATTGCCTCCTCCCTATTGCCCGGTGCCGGGCTCTTCGATGTCTTTGACGCTGTGGAGGTCATGGCTGATGGTCGCGGTGGGTTCTGGGAAGCGGTGACCATCGCCACGGCCGCAATCCCGGTCGCCACGTTTGGATTGAAGGCGGTCGGCGCGCTGCGTGGACTCCACCGTGCGCGCAAGTATGGCCGCATGCACTGCAATTGCTTCGTAGGCACGACGTTGGTCGAGACTCCGAGCGGGCCGGTGCCAATCACCGAGCTGGACGTCGGCGATGAGGTCTGCACGCGGCATCAAGGTGAGGAGTACGCGCGCGAGTCGACTCCGAGCAGTGAGGATTGCAATGCCGCCTGTGACGACGGAGCTGCGAGCGACGACGGCGGCGCGCCTCCGAGCGGATGCGCCCGCGTCGGACGGGTCACGCGGCTGTTCCGCGACGTGGCGCCCGCGATATTCTGGGTCGTGCTCAGTAGCGGCGACATGCTCGGCGCTACGCCCGACCACTCAGTCTGGACGCATCAGGCCGGGTGGACCACCGTACGGGCCATGGCGGTCGGCGACACCATGGCTGACCAGGCGGGCTGTCCCGTGGTGGTGGTCGATATCGCCGTCGACCCCACGCCCGCGACCGTGTACAATCTCGAGGTCGATGGCGCCTACACGTACTTCGCCGAAGGCGTGTGGGTGCATAATACTAGTGGCTGCCTTCCATTTACCGGCCGAAAGCACGGCGGCACATGGCACAACGACATGTGGCATGAGCGCGGGCAGTTCCATAAGGCCAATGGAATGAAGGATGTCCGCGGCAACCAGGCATTACGCGACGCGAATGGGAACATCATCGCGCACGACATTAGACCTGATATTCAATATGTGGACCAGAGTGGTAAGGTATGGGTCGAGGAATTAGTGGATACCAGTCCACCGAAATATAGTCCGGCGCGGCTCAAGGATCTGCTTGGTGACAGCTTCGGAGGGTACAAGACGATCGAGCGTAGTTCCTATTGAGGCCGGCGCCCAAAAGAGAGCACATGCTTGACTATCGGGGGTTCCGACGTTTTCCATGCGGCGGACGATGCTGTGCAAGCGGACAGGTGTCGAAGGGAACCGTACATGGTAACAAAAAGCAGCCTTGAATATCAATACCTATCTCTGGTCGCGTACTTTGACAGGCCCCCGAAGACTATTCTACGGCTCATTGAGGCTTGCAAGGTATTCAGCCTGGATGTTCTTGGCGACGTCAAGATAAAATACTGCAAGGACCTCCTTCTTCCAGACCCACGATACAAGTTGACAGAAGCAGATGAGCAAAAGTGGAAAGTGTGGACGGAACAACTCTCCGCCGACTGGAAACTCGACGCGCGGTGCCGAGTCCCACTGGACTATCTGGATGCAACGACGCCCAAAATGCGGGGAATACACAGCATGCATCGCCTTTGGCAATTGCAGTACGACGAGAGTATGATTAGCCATGTAGAGCACGGACCGTGTCTCTCACTTCATTTTGGGTTGACATTTCTCAAGAAGGAGCAGATTGCGGCACTCCGCAACGTCGTCCACAAATTCATGTCTGCCGTGGTGGCGACGGCATGCTGCACTTACGCTTTGGTGGACGACGGCGACGTCGCAGAAACGGGGCGTGGCTGGTACTACTCTCTAGTAAATCAGAGCCACATTAACCTACAGCGGCAGATCAGCCGGCACGTCTGGACTCGTTCCGGCCCCGACAGATGCTACAAGGCGCGCGGCGTCTATTGGGGAAACTTGCTGGGTCCGCAAATGGTCAGCGAGTTAGGCGATGTCGAAAAGTTCGTCGCCGAGTACGCCGAAATGGACAATCCGCGTGACAACGACCTTATTCAGCAATATGAAGACGGCTCAATGCTCGTGTTGATTTCGGCGGATCCCGCCGACGTGTACCGGCCTTACGTGCGCATGGGTTGGCCAATGCTCGACCGGGCCGCTTGGCTGTATCGACGCCTCGCGGCCGCTCGACTGCTGTGTGGGATGTAAGTTTCGCCGCACGCAAGCTCCAACGAAGTGGTGAACTTTCAATGATCGACGAAGTGTTCGTGTTGTACGATCTCCAGATGCTTACCAACGACCCGGTTGCTTCATCCTATGGCTGGGAATTGTGGCATGACATGTACACTGAGTAGCTTTGTTTGTGGTGCATGCGAGCCGCAATGGAGCATTGGCGTCGACGATCGTTCGACAGGAGTACTATGGATGCGGGATGAACGCAGGCCAATCCCTATAACGCTCACCGCAAGTGAGAAGCGCGCAATAGAACGCCGGGTGGACGGCCAGGATCTGGACGCTGTGCGGCGGACGATGAGATGCCTCTCTCACGGTGCGCGCGCTGCCGCTGAGCTTGAACGCATCAGGCGGATTTGGTCGACAACCAATCTACCACTTGCCGATTGGGCCAGTGGAATTTCTGAAGTTGCTGCACAGGTCGACGATAACGACGCCCGAATTGCCGTGTTCCTTGCACAGCCGAAGGGTTGGTGTGTCACCCATTACGCGCCGCTCGCCGCGGATGAGGCGGTCGTACTGGTGCGTAATTTGCCAAAGCCGACGGCGGAGCTTTGCCTTGATCTGTTGTATGTCTGCCCAGGTCTGTCGCTCGAAAGGCAGGGTTACCTTCTTCACGATGGCCACCTTCGTCAGCGGATGGCCTACGTCGCCGAGTGGGTGAACAACATGCGCCCCTATGCTGACCAATGGGCGGAGCGCGACGCTGAATTTCCCGACCCGCGCAGGTACGCCTGTGAGATCATGATCACGGTGCTCGGCGATGCTTACGTCATCGACCTTGAGGGGGGTTTGGCCTTTTTTGATCATGAGGAATGTGAATTCACCCCTTGCGCAATCACACTCGATGAACTGGTTGTGACGTATTTTGTTGCGCCCTATCAAGTTCTGGCTCCGGAAAAACTGGGTTGGCTTGTGCAATAGCCATGAAAGGATGGCCAGGGCCATGTGCAACTCGGGTGCGATGCCGAAGGGATTCCCGGACCGATTGTGATTTCTTTCAGCGAAAGTGAGGCAGATCGCTGTTCTGAACCAGTGATGGTTCCGGCCTCCGCGTGGGAGATGCAGCCAAGGCGCCGCCAGATCCCACGTTCTCCAGGGTCACGAACAGAATGTTCATCCGTACGACCAGCATTGGTACAGAGGTGATCTTGGCGGCGAGCTTCTCCGATGCCCGTGTGGTTCTCGTGGACTACCACGACCATCGCCTGCTCGGGACCATTAGGATCCCGGCGAACTGCGAGGGCCGCTACGCTTTTTCGGCGGACGAGCGGCAGGTCGTCACAGGTTATGATCGCGCCGTCATTCAGGAGATCGAATGGTGGGATTTCGCCCACGGGAGGGTTATCGCGCGATGTGCGTTGACCGGTGTTCTCGATCTCGCCTGCAGTGCGGACGCGTCAGTCGTGTACGTCGCCACGATCCACGGCAGTTGCCTGTGCGCGCGCGCCGGCGGCGATCCCGTTCGTCTGCGGGCCACGGACGCCCTGGCCTGGGAAGGAGACGTGGCTGCATCCCGAGACACTCTGTTGTTGCCGTCAACCTTCAAGTCTGAAGTGCTCAGGCTGGACCTGCGCGGATTTTGCGCCGAACGATGCCCCGTGCCACTGGCCCATGCCAGGAAGATGGTGTGGTGCGTCCGGCGTTCGCCACGAGATGGTGCCGTCGTCGCCGTAGAGAGCGACGGCCGCGATCTCTGCTGCTTCGATCCCTCGCTATCAACGCTGCACTGGCATCGAAGTTTCCCAGACGCATGCTTCAGCACGGTCACCTTCAGCGGGAACGGAGCGTACGTCGGAATCAACGCCGGGGAGCGGCCCGGCGAGCGAATGATCGTGGTTGATGCCCATTCGGGCGAAACGATCCGCGAGTTCGCCAGTCCCTGTCCCGCCGACCATCCTTTCGTCGGTGCTACGGTCCTGTGCGAAAGCGGCGCAATCCTGGACCTGGAAACCGGCGAGGTCGATGAGACCATGACCGAGCCAAAGTGGTGGCGCGCCATGGGGCTGTAGCCGACTCAGGACATCTGGCGTAACCTCATTGGCGGCGCCTTCAACAGTATGTAGATGGATTTCGCGATGTGCGTGGTGGCCATTGAACCGAAGAGTTCTTGTGAATGTGCGCATGGGTGGTGTGAGGAATTCAGGAAGCGTCATGTGTGTTCCGGCTGCGGCGCGCTGGAGCGGAGTTTACGCGAGCGACCTGTGGACGTGCGCGTGGAGTACACACCGGATGCGTCCGCCGTGAACTTCGCCAGTCCCATTCCCGTGGGCATCATCCGAATGGATTTCCTCGCCCTCCTTGGCGCTGAAGCGGCGGACTGCCTTCTGCTCGGCCAGGTCCTTGACCGGTCGGGCAGTCCGATTCCCGGGTTTTCAACGTTTGTGGGTAAAAAGCCATTGGTTGTCCGCGGCGGCCCGGAATCGACGCGCAGATACTGCGACACCTGTGGCCGGTTCGTTTACTATCCGCTGGGTAACGACTACGTCATGCGCCAAACGCTCACGGGCCAACCCGTGTATGAAGGCGGCGCGAGCTTGGTCATGACGCCGGAGCTGTCCAGGCGCATCGAACGAGGTAAATGGAAAGGGATTTATATTACGAGACTGCCGATTCGAGATGAACCACTCGACGGAATCGAGTGCTTTCCGGAAAACTACTATTGAGGTCAGTCAGCATGGGTGACAGGATCATCGTGCTCGGTAAAGCATATCCCGTGCTCGCGGCGGAATTGCATCTGCCCCTCGTAGACGGCCGGCGATGCCTCTTCCTATCGGTGGCGGGCGGCCCTCGAGGCCAGGAAGACGGGGTGACGCTCGGCCATGTCGAGTTCGCCCTGCTCGATTCGCTGGATGCCCTCGACGGCAAACGCCTGCACCTGTCACGGGAGGGCGAGTCGTTTCCGGACGACACGCTGGGCGGGGACGCCATCGGCATCGGGGAAGACATGGGCTGGTCCTCGAGCTGGACTGTCAATGGCGATGCGCATGTATTGGGCGAGATTCAACTGGATTTCTCCCAGGTCAGGTCCGAGCGCTATCGCTGTCGGCTGGTCTGCACCCTGCGCAGGCAGGATCCAATGACGGGTGGCCCTGCCGGCGATGAGATGCTTGAGTTGGTAGCGGAGTTCACGGCAGATGTGGATGAAGTCGATCTCCTCGCAGGCTGTCGGTGACCGCCGCAGAGCGTGCGGAGGGCCTTGACGGGATCCTTGGGAATAAGGCTACCCGTTGAATTGCGGACGGCAGAAGGCAGAAATGGCGATCTTGGCGGCGAGCTTCTCCGATGCCCGTGTGGTTTTCGTGGACTGCCGCGACCATCGCCAGAGCGGGTGATGCGAGGAAGGCGAATCCGGTTCTGACCATGAACATGGAAGCGTTAGAGCGGACGCGTAAGCGGCCCGACCCGGGCGACATCTTCGTATATCGAATCAAGGGGATGGACTACGGCTTCGGCCGGGTCATCCGGACGGACGCGCGTATGGATTCGTGCAGGGATCTGATCTTGATCTACATCTATGATGCCTTCGCTCCCAATCCCGAGGAAATTCCGAGGCTTCGAAAAGGGCGCCTGCTTCTTCCGCCCGAATTGCTGCTCGATCACGGCCCATGGGGACGTGGTCATTTCATGACCGTCAGAAAGACGCCACTGCGAAAGATCGACGTACTCAAGACCCACTGCTTCTACAGTGGTGTTCATGATTGCTACATGGACGAGTATGAACGACGGCTGCCGCGCAAGTCGTACCCATGTGGCATCCGTGCGGGCATCAGCTATGTTGGACTGGATGCGGCGATCAGCTATGCACTGGGCATCGAGCCCGACCCGGACACGGTGCCAGAACGATGATCAACGCCCGCATCGCCTGAAACGGATCGTTGATGGTTTATGCAAGGCCTGAGCGGGTGATGCGAGGAAGGCAAGTCCGGTTCTGACCATGAACATGGAAGTCCTCAAGCGAACGCGTAAGCGGCCCGATCCCGGTGACATCTTCGTGTATCGGATCAAGGGAATGGACTACGGCTTCGGCCGGGTCATCCGGACCGACGCGCGCATGCGGCCGTGCACCAATCTAATACTGATCTACATCTATGATGCGTTCTCACCCCGCTCTGAAGAGATACCAAAGCTACGGAAAGGGCGATTACTGCTGCCCCCGAAACTCTTGCTCGACCACGGGCCATGGGGCCGTGGGCACTTTATGACCATCCGTAAGGTCCCATTGCGCAAGGCGGACGTCCTCAAGACGCACTGCTTTCGTGATGACACCTATATCCGCGAGCGATATGTGGACGAATATGAGCAGGAGCTCTCGCGTCGATCAAATCCGTGTAGCCTTCATGCAGCCAGCAGCTACGTGACGATGGACGCCGCGATCAGCTATGCACTGGGCATCGAGCCCGACCCGGACACGGTGCCGAAACGATGACAGGCTACTTCCCGGTCCAACGGCGTGCAGGCGTTCCACTACGACGACGCCGGCAACCTCGTGTTCACCGGCCGGCACTACTTCATCTATGACGCGTGGAACCGGCTCGCCGCCATCCATGGGGCCGGCACGCTCGCCGTCGCCACCAACGGCCTGCCCGGCCTGGACGGCCTGCCCGGCGCGTGCATCGAACGTTTCGAGTACGACGCCCTCGGCCGGCGGGTCCGCACGAACACCTGGCCCGATACCGACGACGCCCGCATCACCGAGCACGTCTACGGCACCGGTGCGGCCGTCCTGGAAGAGTACGACATCGACAGCAACGGCGCCGCCACCCTTGTACGCTGCACTGTGTCCTCCTCTCTCCTCCCTCCTCGGTCGGCGTCGGACACAGTGTCCATGGCGAGACCTTCCCCGACCCGCTGGCCATGGTGGACCTGACGGCCGCGGGAGATCTGCCGGCCGGCGAGCCGGAGTGGCTTTACTACCTCAGGGACGCCCTGGGCAGCGTCGGCGCCCTGACCAACGCGGCCGGCGCGGTCGTCGAGCGTTACGCTTACGACCCCTACGGCCGGACCACGGTGCTCGACGCCGACGGCCATCCCGCCCCCGGCCGGCCCATGGGCGACGGGCCGCTGTGCTACCACGTGTCGCTTATCACCCAAAACCGGCCACTGATTATCACTTGGGAACCGGCCGTTTTGAGGAGGTGTGGTGTTGCGGTATCGCCCCCCTCGATCCGTGGTGGATCCGAGGGGGTGGGTATGGCGAACAGGCACAAAATGGCGCAAGTCCACACCATACATGTACTTGGCGAACAGAAGCGTTCCCAGCGGCGGATCGCCCGAGAACTGGGCATCCATCGCGAGACGGTGGCGCGTTACCTGCGGCAGGCCCAGGATGGGCCGCGGCCGGACACGATCGGCGGCCCGGCCAAATCGGCCAAAGTGATTACCGGGTCCGATAGGGCGGCGGGTGCGGGTCGTGTCCCGGGTGCCATCGGGTCCGACGGCTTGCCCGAAACGGTCCCGGCCGAAGTGATCACCGGCGAGCCGGCCACCCGCAGCCGGTGCGGACCCTTCCAGAAGATCATCCAGGGCAAGCTGGACCAGGGGCTCAGCGCCCAGCGCACCTGGCAGGAACTGCGTGACGAACATGGCTTCGCCGACGGTTGCCGTACTTGCGCTCCCTGCTTTCGACCACCGACTCGACCGTCGTCGAATCCGCCGTGTTGCCGGCGAAGACCTCGTAGCCCAGGGAACGCCGTCGGTGGTCACCACCAAGCCGATGCAAATCTGCTTGCAATCGGGACGGCTGTCTCTGCGATAGCCCCGCTGGGCCTGGGGATTGGCCTAGCATTCGCCTTCAAAGTACGTGCTGGTGATGTCGTACAGCAGCAGTTCGTAATGCAGGTCGAACAAGTCCCCCAGACGCTGCTTGTGCTGTTGCTCAATCGCTTCCTGTCCTGCTTCAGTCGGACT